>OFIS01000063.1_pt1 | contig 139232 bp, 133 predicted proteins | sample 1775071 | NCBI WGS metagenome assembly OFIS01 (sample SAMN08195774, study PRJEB24354) | sludge metagenome | isolation source: sludge from phenol fed wastewater aerobic bioreactor C | place: India: Nagpur | collected 2016-09-17 | reverse complement strand
GCCTCCCCCGACCCCTCCGAAGGAGGGGGGAAAAGAGGAGGGTGAAAGTTTAGAATAATTGCCTACAAACGATACTGGAACAATGCAAACACAAACCACGCCGGCACTCGCCGTTGGCGATAGAAAAAGTGACCATGAACATTGGGATGAGATCATACGACCGGAATCCGGCCTTTTTGATCTTAAACTCAGAGAAGTATGGCGCTACCGCGATCTGCTCATGCTCTTTGTAAAGCGCGATTTTATTGCGCAATACAAGCAGACCATCCTCGGACCGGTTTGGCATGTGATACAGCCGGTGTTTACCACCATCATGTTCCTGCTGGTGTTTGGAAAGATCGCCAACATACCCACGGATGGTATCCACCCCACGCTGTTTTACATGAGTGGCATCACCATCTGGAGCTATTTTTCAGCCTGCCTTACCGCTACATCCAACACCTTTGTAGCTAATGCCGGCATTTTCGGAAAAGTTTATTTCCCCAGATTAGTTATTCCGCTCTCTACCGTTATGTCCAATATGGTGAAGTTTGGAATTCAGTTCGCATTGCTGCTTTGTGTGATGGGGTGGATCGGTTTCAGAACCGGGCATTTTTATTTTGGCATCAACTGGCTGCTGGTGCCCGTGCTCATGCTCATGATGGGCGGGCTCGGTCTTGGGCTCGGCATCATCATCTCCTCACTCACGACCAAGTACCGCGATTTTACCGTGCTTATTGGCTTCGGTGTTCAGTTGGCTATGTACATCACGCCGGTGGCCTACCCACTTTCCTTTCTCGAAGGGAAAAGCTATAAGACCTTCGTTGCCATCAACCCACTTACGCCGGTGGTAGAAGCCTTTCGTTTTGCTTTGTTCGACCGCGGAACCGTTAGTATGGCTTCATTAGGCTACAGTTTCGGCTTTATGATTGTAGCCTTGTTCCTGGGAATGCTTATTTTCAGCAAGGTAGAAAGGAGCTTTATGGATACGGTGTAGGGCAGTCTGATTCTTCACTGTTTTGGTAATCCTACCATGAGCTCGTCCATAAAGCGTATATTTAGATAGAACATCCGCGTTGCTAAGAGACCAATTAGGACTTGATTACTTTGTTAACATTGATAACAACCAAGAAATGACCGTTCCGTCAAAGATATCGGTTGTATCACCTGTATATCGAGCAAAGCGTTTAGTGCCTGAACTAGTGAACCGGATTTATCTGGCAACGTCTCCAATTTGCTCTGAATTAGAAATCGTTTTGGTAGATGATGGATGTCCCGAGGGTAGCTGGGAAACAATAGTAGAATTATGTGTAACCTTTCCGTGCCTTATCGGAGTGAAGCTTAGCAGAAATTTTGGGCAACATCATGCAATAACTGCAGGACTTGATGTTGCTACAGGCGATTGGATAGTGGTTATGGACTGCGATTTACAAGACCAACCAGAAGAAATTCCACTATTGTTGACCGAAGCGTTAAAAGGAAACGATATCGTCTTAGCTAGACGATTTTCGCGACAAGATGCCCTATTGAAGCGATACTTCTCAAAGTTATTCTATAGAAGTCTTGGATATCTAACTGGTTCTGAGCAGGATGAAACCGTGGCAAATTTTGGAATATATTCACGTAAAGTGATAGACCAGATTAAGTCCATGCGTGAGAGCATTAGGTATTTTCCCACAATGATTAAATGGGTTGGATTTAAAGTTGGAAAGGTAAATGTTAGACACGCCGCCCGTACAGAGGGAAAGACAAGTTACAATTTCAGAAGAATGCTCAGTTTGGCCTTAGATATTATTCTGGCCTTTTCCGATAAGCCGATAATGTTGACAATTAGACTTGGCCTGTTAATTTCCTCCGTTGCTGTCATAATGTCACTTTATACGATGTTCCGTTGGGCCTCCGGTGGCTTAAAAGTTATTGGATACGCGAGTCTCATAACAAGTATCTGGCTTTTATCCGGATTTATTATTTTAACTCTCGGAGTGATTGGTTTATACCTTGGTAAAACCTTCGAAGGTGTCAAAGGCAGACCGCTATATATAATTGACAAAAAAACAAATGATTGAACGATTGGATTGGGACAGTTCTTTCTTCGGATTCGAAGTTGGACGTCTTGAACTGCCTCAAAGAACAGAGTTATCTTTGTTGATTGCGAATTGCCCATTCCGTTTAATCTACATATTTTCTGACGAACCTGTTGAATTCGATGGGTTTGCCTTGGTAGATATTAAGGTTGAGTTTGCGAAATGTGTAAGACAGGTACCGTTTCCCGATGAGGTTGCTCGATTCGACTCCAATAAGCATTCCTATCGAACCCTGCTCGAATTAGCTCTTTTAAGCGGAAAGTACTCACGTTTTGCAAAGGATTCAAACTTCCATCGAAATGAATTCGCCAAGCTTTATAAAAGGTGGATTGATAGATCGATCGAGTCGGAAAACATCGAAGTTCTAATATTTGAAGTGAATGGTATTACTCTTGGTTTTGTGACGTTAGAGATTCATAGCGATGCTGCAAGAATAGGGCTTATTGCAACTTCTGTGAATCATCAAGGTCGGGGAGTTGCTCAGCAATTGATAGCGGCTTGTGAAAACATTTGCGTGCACCTAAATATCAGCACGCTATTCGTGGCAACTCAATTTGCCAATAAACCTGCGATGCGTCTTTACATTAAGACCGGATTTACGGTAAAGAGACAACAACACATTTATCATCATTGGAACTATGATACCATTTAACAAACCATTCCTTACAGGGAATGAGATTGCGTATATTCAGGATGCAGTTGCATCAGGAAAAATTTCAGGAAATGGTAAGTACACAAACCTCTGCCAGGATTTTTTGCGGAACAGATACGGTTTTGGGAAATGCCTGTTAACATCCTCTTGTACAGACGCGCTTGAAATGGCTGCTATCTTGGTTAATATTCGAGAGGGCGATGAAGTTATCATGCCAGCATACACCTTTGTAAGTACTGCGAACGCTTTCGTCTTAAGAGGAGCAAAGATTGTATTCGCTGATTCCCAAACCGAACACCCAAACATTGACGCGCAAAGGCTTGAAAACCTTGTAACCTCTAGGACCAAGGCGATTGTTGTTGTTCATTATGCCGGGGTCGCGTGTGACATGGATGAGGTTATGAGGATTGCAGCAAAGTTCGGTTTATTCGTGATCGAAGATGCGGCGCAGGCCATCGATAGTTACTACACTGGTAGTGACGGTATTAAGAAAGCACTGGGCTCAATAGGACATTTAGCAGCATTCTCTTTCCATGAAACAAAGAATATTATATCGGGCGAGGGTGGTATGCTTGTGGTCAACGACAAGCATTTCATGGAAAGGGCCGAGATAATCTGGGAGAAGGGTACTAACCGGTCGGCCTTTTTTCGGGGAGAAGTCGATAAATATGGCTGGGTCGATATCGGATCCTCATTCTTACCTTCTGAGATTGTCGCAGCTTTTCTTTTTGCGCAACTTGAATGTATTGAGACAATTCAGGAAAGACGATTAAAACTATGGAATCGTTATAACGAGTGTCTCGGAACCGGGCCGGATTCAAGACTGTTCACCTTACCAACCTTACCAGACTTTGCCAGTAACAATGCGCATATGTATTATGTCGTTTGCGGCTCACTGGCCTTTCGGTCACTGTTGCTGAACTCTCTAAAAGACGCTGGTTTTCATGCTGTAACACATTACCTTAGTTTGCACAAAAGTCCATTTTTCAAGGAAAAGCATGATGGACGTGTGTTGCCGAACAGCGACTATTTTACAGATAGATTACTTAGATTGCCATTGTTTTACGAGCTGGAAGAACAGATAACAATGCAAATCGCAAAAACGATCCAAAATTTGAATAGTTCATATATGCTTTAGAATACACCAAGTAAGCTATTCGATTTGGCTATTAAGATGTAGGGTAATTGAGTTGCTTTTTTAGCATAAGGCAGTAAGGAAATAAAGGAAAACCTAAAGGAAATAATGTTCACTGACGGGGTCATACATTACTCAGATTCGACACAAGGAATGCCTCTGAAATGGCGTCTTAGAATAGTCTATTGTTGCATCGCGGTTTTGGTCATTTTGCCGTTGTGGTACGCAAATCAGGGTTTCGACATCTGCGATGAAGGATACTACTTGCAAGGCTACATGCGCAATCAGCCGATTTTCTTCCAGTACACAGGGTTTCACTTTTTTGTCAAGTTGTTACCATTTTCCGATAACCTCCTGGCGGCTAGGTTATATAAATTGGTGATGATAATGCTCGCTGCTTGTGTTTTAGGATATTCACTGAAGAGGAAGATTTTTATCGATGATCCGGCTGCACTTGTCCTTGGCTATAGTTTATTAGGTGGTCTTCTTATTTATATGCATGGACCCTCAACAATTTCTTATAACTCGCTGTCGCTAGTGTTTATGCTGCTTTTAGTGGCTCTATATATGGAATTCCGGATGGCCACAAATTTCTTAGCAACATTCTCAATTTGGACCATTTTACTGTTCGCGATTATTTTAGGCTGCCTGGCTTTTAACAAGATTACCAGCGCTGCATTAATGGCTGTGTTTATATCAGTAGATCAGTTCATTTACAGGCGAAAGTACTTGCTCTCTTATTTTGGTCTGATTGGTGTGATTGCTATTATTTCCCTGATAACACTAGCCCTGCTATTCTGGCTTGCATATGGCAGTCATCTGCAGTTTATTTACCATTGTAGTGGTTTAGCGAACAACCCATTTTCGGAGCGCCATGTGAATGCTGGGTTTATGATCCGGCAGCTTGTTTGGACACCATTTACCCAAAGTAAAACCTATGTGGTTTTTACCGTCCTTTACCTTCTGGTATATGTGTTTTTCTCCAGAACTGTTGGAAGAAATTCAGTGACGGCTCAATTGATTTTTGCCGGAATTTTCATTGCCTCACTAATTAAATACAGAGCTTTTTACTTTTCCCAACCCAGCGCAGAAGGTTTTTACGCTTTGGTGTTCTTTATTTTAGTCGTCATTTTCTTTGCGGCAATTGCTGGCAAGAGCACGTATAAGATCGACAAGCACTTCGTCTGCCTTCTGTTTGCTGTGCCCTTTATAGGATTTTGGGGTTCGGACAACCCGCCAATGCTCGGGGTAATACACTACACCGGTTTTACTCTATTATTAGTATATTATTTGAATCATTTCTTACAGCTTCGCTTTTTACACTTCATACCTGTGCTGATCACAGCGTTTACTATCTGGAATTTCTTGTGGAATCCGTTTTTCAATCCCCCGGTATTTGAGTACAATAAATATGTAAAAGTACATGGGGTAGAAACCAAGGTCAGTGATTATACCTTCGAGGCTCAAGATAATTTTTTGCAGATATTACCGCATATTTCGAAGGATGAGCCAATTATCCCTATCGCCGTTCCTAACGGACTAATGTATATCAACGAACTTCCTTCTTACCTAACTCTTTATTATAATTCTCCAAATTTCACTACCGGGTATATTAACCTTTTAGGAATGACGAGTTTGCCTGAGAGATTTCAGATTTTATTTTGCAAAACAGATACAAGCAGTGAGGTTGCTGAAGCGTATGCTGGCTTCAAAACCCACCTGGCACGGTTAAATTACAGGATAGAACTACTAGCCGAAACAGCTCAATATGCCGCTTACAGAGCCAGCAAGGCAACAAAGTAAATAACATGCTTTTTCTCCAATACCTAGATCGATGAACGCAGAAAGCCCGTGTATTGGAAGGGCTGGAACTGGATCTTTGGGTTACAATGACGAGCTTATTGCTAATCGAACTAACTTATTACTTCAACTTTTTTCCAATCGAATTACATTTTGGGGCTTATCAGATTGTTACTTGCTATCGCAGTAGTTTTTGCCCATACTGAACCTATTCTCGGGATACGGCTCACTGGTGGTCAGGCAGCAGTTCAGGCATTCTATATTATTTCCGGTTTTTACATGGCGATGATCTTGTCTGAAAAGTATGTTGGACCCGGGGCAGCAAAAGTGTTTTGGTTAAACCGTTTTCTAAAATTATTTCCGGTATATTGGTTTGTTTTAATTGCCACGGTGTTGATTTCGATAGGTTACGGAGTTTTTACACATAATTTCTTGGTCCTTCAGCCTCTGATTTCTTCCTTTCCACACCTTAGTTCCACTACGAAAGTATTTCTGTTTTTTTCTAATTCCGCTTTATTTGGTCAAGATCTAGCTATGTTCCTCGGACTGAATAATGCCGGAAATCTTTACTTTATAAGAGATTTTCGATTGAGCAGCCCGCCTGTTTATTCCTTTCTTTTTGTCCCTCAGGCCTGGACTATTGAAATTGAAATGCTTTTCTATCTCCTTGCTCCTTTCCTTGTAAAATTGCGTACCCGGTACCTACTAAGCGGCATTTTCATATTGTTGCTGATAAGAATATATTTCTATAGGGTACTTGGATTGAGTTTTGATCCATGGACTTACCGATTTTTTCCACTTGAGCTCACATTCTTCTTTTCTGGCATCCTCTCATTTCGACTTTTTGGTTTTATTCAAAAAAAAGCAATAATCGAATATGAAGGATATTTCCTGGGTTTTATCCTGTGTTTTGTCCTAACGTATCAGTTCATTCCTTCGTTTGGGTATCTAAAGCAAGCATTTTTTTACTTCGCAGTTTTTCTAAGCATTCCGTTTATTTTCAATAAGACTAAAAGAAGTTCTTTCGATAGACAAATTGGTGAGCTCTCTTATCCGGTTTATCTTTCGCATTTTTTAATTATTAGAGTATTTTCCTTGTTTCTTGAATTAGACAACCCATTTTCGGGAGTTTGGGTTTTAACTTCAACCTTATTATTTAGTTTGATCGTCAACAGATTTATTACGCGAAATTTGGAGAAACTTAGAGTCAAGAAGTTGGCTACACTTGTTGTCCCTGGAAATAGCGATACTAATTTACACATTAAGGGTTTGTGAATAGATCGTTTTTGGGAATGCTTATTTTCAGCAAGGTAGAAAGGAGCTTTATGGATACGGTAGATAATATAGTCCTACAATAGTGTAAAAGGCTACAGCGCGGTTTCCCTTCACCGACTTGTAGATCATTAACATTGTTAAAGGTTACAGCCTGATGTCCGCATTCGTAGGTGATTACTGTGACTAAGCGTTTTCTTAATATATAAATTATGAACATTATAAGGCTGCTGCAAACAAATTTTTTTAAGCTAATATACAGGTTTAGGAATATCAAAGATTCTCGAATGCACAGGAACTCCTATTCTTGCCCCCTATGCGATAGTAATTTGAAATGTTTTCTGCCGCTAAGCTCAGTTTATTTTAAGCATCTAAATGACAACCAGTACATACATTCCATTTTTCAGTTTGAAACGCTTAATATTGATCAGTACGAATGCCCGGTGTGTGGTTCGTCAGACCGCGACCGTTTATATTATCTATTTTTAAGAAACTCGTTAAAGACTCTCAAAGCTCCCAAAAGGCTGAAGCTACTTGATATTGCACCTGCCCAGCAGTTGAGAGAAAAGCTTTCGAAATTGGAGAGCATAGAATACAGGTGTGCTGATTTAAACCGCGAAGATGTAGATGATAGGGTGGATGTTACTGACATGTCTCTGTATCAGGCCAATGCATTTGACATAATTATTTGTTCGCACGTTCTGGAGCATGTTGACGACGACGCCAAGGCCTTGTCTGAGTTATACCGAATATTGAAACCAGATGGTTGGGGTATTGTTATGGTTCCTGTTAATTTAGGACTTTCAGACACTTATGAGAATAAGAAGATTGTCACCGAAGCAGAAAGATGGAAACACTTTGCTCAGCATGACCATCTGAGAACATATTCTAAAAAAGGCTTCACTTCGCGATTGAAGGACGCTGGATTTGATGTAGAAGAGTTCGACCATAAGTATTTTGGTCTAGAAAATTTTATAACACATGGCATTCATCCACGCTCTGTATTGTATATAGTTAGTAAAAAATGATTAACGTTACCAAACCATTTTTTCCTCGCCAGGATCTATTTCAAAGATATATCGACGGCATCTGGCAAAGAGGATGGATTACTAATCATGGACCGCTCGTTAATGAGCTAGAATTACGCCTTAAAGAATATCTTAACGTGCCACATTTACTTTATCTGAATAATGGGACAATCGCTATTCAGATTGCAATAAAAGCACTCGAGTTACATGGTGAAGTTATCACTACTCCATTCTCCTACGTAGCTACAACTTCTTCCTTGGTTTGGGAGAACTGTACACCGGTTTTTGCCGATATTGATCCAGATTCCCTAAATATTGATCCGGTTTCTGTAGAGTCCTTAATTACGGATCGGACCACTGGTATTTTGGCCACTCATGTTTTCGGAAACCCCTGCGATGTTGAAGCCCTGAAGAAAATCGCCGATCAGCACAAACTAAAGATAATCTATGACGCTGCTCATTGTTTCGGCACAACATATAAAGGTGCGCCCATTTTTAATTATGGGGATATAAGCACAACGAGTTTCCATGCCACCAAACTCTTCCATACAGCCGAGGGCGGAGCCGTCTTTACACAGAATGCCGAATTGTTAAAGAAGATGGCTTATCTCCGAAATTTTGGACATGAAACACCGACAAGTTTTGCAATGGTGGGAATAAACGGAAAGAATAGCGAGTTGCACGCAGCAGTGGGATTGAGCCTTCTGCCTCATATTGGTGAAATATTATCTAAACGAAAAGAACAATATAAATACTACAACGATAAGCTTTGCAACCTTCAGGTCGAACGCCAGAAGCTGGTTGATCCAGAGGGATATAATTATAGTTATTATCCCATTCTGTTTTCAAGTGAGGGGCTGCTTGAAAGATCGATAGCAGAACTTAATAAGTATAATATTTTCCCGAGGAGATATTTTTACCCATCGCTAAATAGACTTGGATACGTGGAGCGACAAGACTGTCCTGTATCCGAATCTATTTCCAGCAGGATATTATGCCTTCCTTTATTCCACGATTTATCGGAAGAAGAAATCGACATGATTGCTCGACTTCTTTTGAGAGTCCAGAACAATTAATAGTCGCCTTAATTTATAATGAAAGTTCTTGTAGTAACAGATAATATTCAACTTTACACTGCTTTCAAAGAAATTTTGAAAGATGCTAAGTATGATTGCTACAATGTCGAATTTGCATGTAGCAATGAGTCACCTCTTAGAGGTCTCACAGACGTTCATCATATTTCCATAAAGGAAAAACTCGACGTTTTGATATCAACCTATCAGTTGATCATTTCTTTACATTGTAAACAGCTTTTTCCTGAAAAGTTAGTAAAGTGTGTAAGGTGCATTAATGTTCATCCAGGATTTAATCCATATAACCGTGGCTGGTTTCCACAGGTTTTTTCAATTCTCAACGGCAAACCTCTTGGCGCGACAATTCATGTAATTGACGAACTTTTGGATCATGGACCGATTATCGTACAAGAGAAAGTCCCAGTCTTTGCATGGGACACTTCAATCTCAGCCTATAATCGGGTTATTAAAAAAGAAATAGAACTGCTAAAGGAGTGGCTTCCTGATATACTTTCAGGTAATTACCAGGCCAGCCATTGTTCCGAATCGGGAAATATCAACTTGAAAAAAGACTATAATGCATTATGTGAACTTGATATGTCTGCTTCGACTACAATGAAAGATTGTTTGGATAAGCTTAGAGCGCTTACCCACGGCGACTATAAGAACGCTTATTTCATAGACAAAGTAACCGGAAAGAAGGTATTTGTAGCTTTGGAACTCAAAGTAGAGGAATGATGATAAACAATGACAAATGTTCCAAATAAAATGGGGAATATAGCAATCGAAGTTGAAAATTTGTCGAAGCAATACCGCTTGGGAGAGGTAGGAACTGGTAGTCTAAGCCACGATATAAATCGGCTCTGGTATAAGTTGAGAGGAAAAGATGATCCTTATCTAAGGCTTGGGGAAGAAAACGACCGAACTAAAAAAGGTCTAAGCGATTATGTATGGGCGCTTCGTGATATCAATTTTAATGTGAAGCATGGTGAGGTGCTGGGGATTATTGGCCGCAATGGCGCAGGCAAGTCCACCTTATTAAAGATACTCAGCCGCACTACCAAGCCCACTACCGGTAGTATAAAGATCAAAGGGCGTGTAGCCTCGTTGCTCGAAGTCGGCACGGGCTTTCATCCTGAGCTAAGCGGTCGGGATAATATTTTTCTCAATGGTGCCATCTTGGGCATGACCAAGGCGGAGATCAAAAGCAAGTTTGATGAGATTGTTGATTTTGCCGGCGTGGAAAAGTACATTAGTACACCCGTGAAGCGCTACTCGTCCGGCATGTATGTGCGGCTGGCTTTTGCCGTAGCAGCACACTTGGAGCCTGAAATTCTGATTGTGGATGAAGTGCTCGCTGTAGGCGATGCCGAATTTCAAGCGAAGGCACTGGGTAAAATGAAAGATGTTAGTAACTCTCAAGGTCGTACAGTGCTATTTGTAAGCCACAATATGGAGGCGATTCAGAATCTGTGTGAGAGAGCAGTCCTGTTGAATCAGGGAAGAATTGCTTCAAATGATAGTGTAAAGTCAGTCTTAACTCACTATTATTCGACAAGTCAAAAGTCACGACGATCAGTTTCTTATGCTCTTGACTCTGCTCCTGAAATGAATGGGTTTAGGTTGCTTGCTGCTCAAGTGACCTTGGATGGTGATTCTGATCGACAAATAACAGTAGACGATTCCTTTTTTCTCAAGTTTCGTATAGAAGTCTTCCGAGAAAAGTTGTCCAATCTCGATATCACTTTCCACATGGTAGATGAAAGAGGTATTCTAATATATGTTGGATCTACGATCTGGTCTCATTCACAAAAATTCAAGAGGGGTTATATGTGTGCGACTTGTTTTCTACCAGGGGGAGTGTTCAATCACGGGCATTATACGATAACTGAATTGATTATTGTCGAAAATAAGGGGAATGCAATTGCGGGATTCAAAGATGTTTTGGAGTTTGATATTATCCCGAATAGGCAGGAGAATTTCGTTGGATTAATGGAAGAAAAGCAAGGTGTTTTAAAGCTAAAACAAGTACAATGGGAGCTAAACAGCAGCGAAAACGGAGAAATTCTATGGAGATAATTCCCTGTGTCGTTTTGGCGTATTGCAATTTCGATCTGATAAAAGAAACCATAGATTACCTTACAACTACGCGGAAGTTTAAAATCTACGTAATTGAAAATTGGTCTGATTCTACCGAGAAAGTAATTAAGCCATTTTTGCTTTCACTTCTTGAATCCGGATCAATTTATAAGTATGTGTTGATGCACCAAAATGTAAGCAACAATGCTTACGAACAATTCTTTGATAAAGAAATTTTTGATCATTTTGATGCACCTTACATTTTGATTACCGATGGTGATATTGTTCCTGAATCAATGAATGAGGAATGGTTGGAGGAGCAAATAACAATACTAACAAATCATAAAGACGTAGGATCATGTGGGATCAACTTAAGCGCTAAAAACTTGCCGTCGAATGTCTCCTATTTTGCTAATAACAAGGACGAAGCTTACAATTGCTCAAACTGGGTGCCGGATGTGTACGGTAAACATTTCGAGGATTATGTTGAAGCTGGTACTGGGCTTCATTTTTGGTTGAGTCCCATGGACAACTTCAAGAGTTTTTTACAGTGGAGAAAAAAAGGGTCACACCGTTTCATCGATCATAATATTAAATGGTACTACAATCAAGTGCTACATAAACGGTGGGTTATTACAAAAAGAAATTATGGAATTCATCTCACTTGGACCATTTATCAAGATGAGCATCACCCTTATACACAAATGAAAATAAATAAATCATTTGCAGAGACCTGGCAGCATCATAATTATACTTTTTTCACTGAGTATACTAGATCAGGAAAGAGATATTATTATCCAGCTAAAGCTTTGAAAGCTGCAATTAGGGTCAAATTTCCAGTAATTCATGCTTTCGCCAAAAAATTGACGAGCCGTTTATGTGTTTAGTTTCAATTTGTGTTGTTACGTATAACCAGGAACGTTTTATTGAGCAAGCTCTGGAAGGAATCTTTGCTCAGAAATTACCCTCTATTGATTTCGAAATTTTGATTGCGGATGATTGCTCAACGGACTCAACAAAACAAATTATCGATGCGGCAATCAATAAATATCAGAACGCCGCCAACATAAAAAAAATGTATGGTAGCCACAATATTGGATTTGCAAGAAATTTCCTTCGATGCATTTCAAGTGCCACGGGAAAGTATATCGCCATTTGCGAAGGGGACGATTATTGGACTGATTACGAGAAACTTAGAAAGCAAATCGACATATTAGAAAGAAAACCAGAAATTGCACTTAGCTTTCATCGTTGTGAGCAAAGGGATGCCACTGGTAAGCTAGTTGGATTATCTACACGTCCCGCCGCTTCGGAGTTCGATATTTGCACACTTGCAGAGGCAAATATTATTCCGACGCTCAGCGTAGTCTTTCGAAACAGCCAAACGGCTTTTCCAGAATGGTATTACAGACTATCAGCTGTAGATTTCCCACTCCATCTCACCACTGCAAGACGTGGGCATGTGCATTATAGCGAGGAAGTCATGGGTGTATATCGAACCCACCAAGGCGGTGTCTGGAGCTCAAAATCTAATGTCGATCGCCTTCGGGCAACAATTATCGGGTTGTTGCTTCCTTTGATAGACCACGAATTCGATGGAGGTGTCCTGGTGGGCCTCAGAAAAAACCTTACAAGGCATCTTTCTGAATATTTGTCTGAGCACACAAACCCAGGGATAGACACCTTAACTTTCTTATGTGACGCCGGATTAGATGTGCAAACCCTCCTATTTGTGATCGCAGAATTCTTTAAAGAAAAGGAAGAAAGATACACGCAGCTTTCGAAGCTGAAATCTTCAAGTTGGTATAAAGCGGCTAGTTTAGCGAAACGCTTGTTGTAATAGTTCATATGAAGCAAATGCCACTACTTTAGAAATAGAATGCGCATTTACTATTATTCTCCGACAAACGACAACCGCCCGAGCTGGGGACTCGGCGTAATCCACTACCATGTCGACATCCTTCGTCGTAACGGTTTGGAAGCCTATATCGTTTACGACCAGGAAAACTTCAAACTTTCATGGCTTGACCTGAAAGTGCCCACACTGTCCATGCGCCAGTTTTTGGCATCAAAACCTACCTCAGAAGACTGGTTAGTGGTACCGGAAGTAGCCGCAGATAAGGCAGAATTGCAAGTGCCGTGTAGTACCGTGCTTTTCGCTCAGGCTGGTTTTTTTATTTATGAAGGGCTGCGCTCAGGTAAATCTCCTGAAGAGCTGAACTATAAAGGAGTGATGTATATTATGCCGCATCTTCAAAAAGTGCTCGCAATGATTACAAATCTCCCTTTATACGAAGTTCCTCCTTTTGTAGCACCATACTATTTCGAACAGCGACAACCAACAGAGAGAAAGAAGCGCATCCTATTGTATCCAAAATTTGATAATAGAGAATATTACATTTTGAAGCGCTTGCTGGAAAGGCATCTCGGTATTTCTGACAGGAGCCGCTTGCAAAGATTCCTGAAGCCATCGGGATGGGAGCTCGAAGAATTGAAAGGGCTTACGCACAAAGAGGTGGCAAAAAAGATGGCAAATTCCACGTTTTTTGTTTCATTAAATACCACCGAAGCGCTCAATACATCTGTACCGGAAGCAATGGCTACGGGTTGTATTCCGCTTTGCTATGAGGCTTATGGTCCCAAAGATTATCTCATAAATGGTTTCAATAGCTTTGTGTTTGAAAACCACGATATATTCGGTTTAGCTCAGAAAATCATCGACCTCGTTCAGAATTTCCCCACCGTTGAGCACACTCTTCTTGCGCACAGAGAAAACGCCAGAAATACGGCTATGAAATATACGGTTGAAAACGCTGAAAAGCCTTTGTTAAGGATGTTTACTGATCTTGTCAGATAATGACATGTAGAATATTTACAGTTATTGTTGTATTCAACGGTAGGAATTGGATTGAGCGATGTCTTGATTCGCTGAAAAAATCTTCCCTGCCGGTTACCCCGGTTGTAATTGACAATGGATCTACTGATGGCAGTTCTGATTTCATCACAGCTCATTTCTCTGGAATAGTCTTATTAAGACATAAAACTAATCTTGGCTTTGGAGCAGCCAATAATCTTGGTCTTAACTATGCACTGGAGCAAAAGGCAGACTATGTTCTCCTCCTCAATCAGGACGCCTGGATAGCCGAAGACATGCTTCAAAAGATGATAGCAGCTTTCCATAACCATCCGAACTATGGTTTATTAAGTCCATTTCATCTAAACTATGACGGGACGGCGACGGAACGGTATTTCGAAGAATGGGTATTGAAGCACTATACACAAGGTTACGAAGCGTATACCCGACGCAGAGAGCAGCCAGAGGTTTTGCCGTGTACCTTCGTACATGCAGCCTGCTGGTTAATTCCACTATCCACTATCCAAACTGTTGGCGGCTTCGACCCGGTATTTTTTCATTATGGAGAAGACAATGATTTCATACAACGTCTCCAGTCAAGGGGGTTGGTGGCAGGAATAGTGCCGTCTGCCACGGTTTATCATTATGGTACAAACGATGGGCTGGTAGAGCCACAAAAAAATGTCCGGCATCTTACGAATCAGATATTGCTTCGGATCAAAAATCCTGAAGCTTCCCATGCAGGAGCCCTGTTTTTATTTCTGAAACAATTTCTGAAAGTAATGATGAAGGGTCCAAATACCCCATCGGGTAAAGCATACCAGGCAGTTTTTTATTTGCTGCCCAGGCTCTTGCATTCACGTATCCGGCAAAAGAATGACGGAGCTTTTTTATAGATCTGAACCCTTACCGGGAAATAGAATGGCTGTATTTCTTTTAACAAGGTTCCTGTGACTTTACAGAAAAAAATCTAATGCGAATTCTGGTAATTACAAGTTTGTTCCCATTTCCATTAAACGAAGGAGGGAAAACCTCCCAATTTGTTTTTTTGAAAGAAATTGTAAAAGACCATGATGTAACTCTTTTTTGTACAGAACATCAAAATGAGCATTGTATAAGCGGACTCAATGGATTAATTCCAGCTTTAAAAGTTCTAACCGCCAAACCGGCTAAGTCCAGTAAAAAAATTTCTCTGCACAATCGTTTGATTGCAAAAATCATTTGGGAGTTGCGAAAACTTCTGCCCAAAAAAGAAGAAGCACTTTACCAACACAAATCATTTATCTTCCCCGTAAGCCCGAGAGGTATGTGCGATTTCTCGTCTGTTCTCGAAGTTGCTGAATCGCAACATTGGGATATTATCCAGGTTGATTTTGTTGATAATGCGGATCTGGCATTTCTACTTCCACGGTCAGTAAGAAAAGTGCTAGTTATACATGATTTGCGATTCGCCAGTGTAATGCAGGCAATGAATAATGATCGGCTAGATCCAGCATATACTGAATATTATGCTGCTACAGTAAAGGTTGCAGAGTTAAGTTATTTCTCCCATTTTGATGGACTAGTTACATTTAGCATTGATGACAAAGAAAAAATCATATCAGAGGGTATTCATTCACCAGTAATGGCAGCTCCTTTTGGAGTGAATGATGCACTTTTCGAGAAAGAAATAGATCAGAAGGAATTGCAGCAACTTATTTTTATAGGTTCTGGAATACATCATCCTAATTTCGATGCGGTAAACTGGTATGTTACAGAGTTCAGATCGCAGCTTTCCACTGAGTACAGTTATCCTTTACATGTTATTGGTAACTGGACTGACGGCAGTATCGAAAAAATAGGAAAGACCTACAATGTATTTTTTGATGGATTTGTTGAAGATTTGAGTATTTATGTCGGATCATCCGTTATGATTGTTCCTCTACGAATTGGAAGTGGAATACGAACTAAAATATTAGAAGCGTTTGCCTTAGGTATTCCGGTGATCTCTACTACAATCGGAAGTGAAGGTATTGGAGCCCAGCATAATGTAGAACTCCTCATAGCAGACACGCCTGAGGCTTTCGTTATGGCACTGCGGAGATTGGTATCACCTCAGTTTAGAATGAAACTGGTACAGAATGCCAGAAAATTTGTCCGTGCAAATTTTTCGCAGAAACAAACAGCTAAGAAAAGAATAGAGTTTTTTGAAGAACTCAAAGATCATTACTGGATAGCCACAAATAGTTAACTCGTCGCCCTGTGATGCCAATAGAGTCCATGGATCATCGCCGAAAAATAATAGATGTATCTACTATCGCTAAGTCGGAAAGGGGCCAAAACTACTTTCCAGAATTGGATGCCTTGCGCACCTTCGCTGTTGCCCTAACATTAATTACTCACTTTTTTCCATTTGCGGGTTGGGTGGAAATACCATACACCTGGTATGGAGTGGATGTTTTTTTTTCCATCTCAGGCTTTTTGATCACCTTGGGATTACTTAGAGATAAAAGTTCCAAATTGCCTAATATTACCCTTATAAAACATTTTTTTGTCAAAAGGGCATTGAGATTGTTTCCGCCCTATTATCTATTGCTGTTGTTATTCTTTTTAGGAAAGCAAAGTGGGCATATACTGATTTGGAAAGATGAGTATACAGCCTATTTTTTCACTTACACGGCAAATATCTATTATTATTTACACGGAATGGCTAATTCCCCCGTTTTCGTTCATCTCTGGTCTTTAAGCGTTGAAGAACAATTCTACTTAATTTGGCCTTGGCTTATACTTCTGTTTAAACGAAAAAAAGTTTTAATTGTCATTTGCCTGTTCGTTTTAGTGGGGATTTTCTCGCATCTTTTTGTTAATCTGGGTGATCCGAGACTGCTCACATTTGGAGATTTTCATACTCTTGGTGGAGGAGCATTTATCGCATATTTGTTTCACTTTCATAAGCAATCTGCTTTTTTTAAGTTCTTAATACAACGTAGGCATTTGTTGGTGGTGGTTTCATTTGTAACACTCTTTTTTGCCCTAACTTATGGCAGTTCCATTGGATTTACCCTTCAAATATTGCGTCAGATCGCTTTGATGTGTACGACATCTTCTCTGGTGCTAATCAGCATTCAAGGTTGGGGAAATCCAATAAACAAGCTTACAAGAAATAATACTGTCCGATACCTGGGGCAGATCAGCTATGGCATTTACCTGTATCATTTACCAGTCGTTTATGTTTGTGCAACAGTGCTAAATATTTATTCAATAAAAACGTTGAATTCTATTCTAATGATTTTTATTTGGGTCTCCCTGACTTTGATCGTATCTGCACTGTCCTATCATTTCTTTGAGCGCCCTATTCTAAAATTTAAGAATCAGCTTTTTCGCTCCACTCGGAACTTTCCGAGAATGGATTCTTAAAGTTCAACTTGGCACTAACGACACTTATGTTACTGCTAACTAAACTAACAGAAAGGTATTGTTCCTATCCATTCCATTTAAGTTTGCCTTATAGCGTTATTGTTGCTATAGCTACAATCTCATATCGTTTTATCAAACGTCCTTTACTAAAATGAAGTGTTTGTTTTCATGAGGGGACAACCCACTATTTCCGTCATTATACCGGTTAAAAACGGCGCTGCCACGCTGGCCGCCTGTTTGCAATCGGTTCTGGAACAGTCGGTGCCTGTTTCAGAAATTATCGTTTTAGATTCCGGCAGTAAGGATGGTAGCAAAGCTATTGCAGAAGAATTTGGGGCCCGGATTATCGACATAGCGCCTGAAAAATTCAATCACGGTCTCACGCGCAATGAAGCAGTGAATAATGCTAAGGGGGATCTATTGTTTTTTACGGTACAGGATGCGCGCCTATCTGCGTCCGACACCCTTTCTATGCTGGCGGCACATTTTGAGGATAGGGACGTATGTGCAGCGGGTGGACATCAGGCTGTTCCTCATGAAAAGGATAAGAATCCTGTCCTTTGGTTTAAAAGGTATTCTACGCCGGTACCCACTGTAAGGCAAATACCTGTAGGGGCTTTCTTCTCAATGCCTTAAATGAAAAGATGAAGTTAGTGCCCTGGGATAATGTAATCGCCATGTATCGGCGCACCGCATTGTTGTCTCAGCCTTTTGCAGCAACACAGTTTGCTGAAGATTGGATCTGGAGCTATGAGGCTTTATCCAAAGGCTGGAAACTTGTTTACGATCCGCGCGCGGTAACTTATCACTATCATCATCACGACTTTCGTTATAGTTTTCGCGCGCAATACACGATTAGCTATCATCTATTCCGGTTTTTTCACTACCGGTTTCCACTGCCGTCCTTTGGGCAAAAGACTGCGGCAAGCCTGTACGCGATATGGCGAGAGCCCAATTTGACTATTCTGGAGAAGTTCTACTGGTCGCTGCACAACCTGAAAGCAAACTTGGGAACCTGGCTTTCCGTATTAACCTTTCGCATGTTGCAAGTATTGGGAGGCAGGCAGGGAATAGACAAGGGCTACCACTGGTTTTGCAGTAAGATTCCGCAGGGAATGCTCCGAACCAAAGCAAGTCCGAATGGAAAACATCAGAATGTCGAAACCGCAGCTTAAAGTCTGGTTTACCGATTTTTGGGGGGGATTTGATCTGCACGCAAACCCATTCTTGAAAATGTTGGGTCGCGACTACGAAGTGTTACTCGATCGACAACCAGATCTGTTGATCTGCTCTTGTTACAGTTTTGACCACCTGGCCTATAAATGCCACAAGCTATTTTACACAGGTGAAAATGTGCGCCCTGACTATAAGCTATTTGATCGGTCGCTTAGTTTTGATTGGGACGACTATGGAGGAAAGAATTTGCGTTTTCCGCTGTTTCGTTTTAATGGCGATTTGGAAAAATATCATCTCGTACCGCCTCAACCTCAACGAGATGTACAGGATAAGAAATTTTGCTGCATGCTGGTGAGCAATCCAAATGGTTTGGAACGCAATGAATTTTTCGATTTGCTTTCGCAATACAAAACCGTGGATTCCGGCGGCGCATACCGTAATAATGTGGGAGGAAGGGTGGAAGACAAACTCTCGTTTATAGCAGATTACAAGTTTGTGCTCTCATTCGAAAATTCTATGTACCCAGGTTATAGTTCCGAGAAAGTGCTTGAACCACTTATAGCGGGTACCGTCCCGGTATACTGGGGAAATCCGGAGATAGGTAAAGATTTCAATGAACAGCGAATTATAAATGTACATCGCTACAGTGATTTTAGAGCTGTCGTGGACTTGTTAGTGAAACTGGATCAGGACGACACACTTTATGAGCAAATGGTCCGGCAACCTGTCTATCCGGAGGATAAGTTCCCTCACCATTTAGAATGGGAGTATCTGTCCGAAAAATGCTGCACAATGGTTAGTGAAATGCTATCGGAACCCCCTGTAGCAGAACGCCATCCGTTGTATGCGCTGACGAACAAGTACAAAAGGAAAATCAAAGCCCGAATACTGGGAAAACAGCATTGGTATTGTTGATATGAACACGCCTCTTGTAAGTGTTTTAATGACGGCCTATAACCGCGAGAATTACATTGCGGAGGCTATTGAAAGTGTATTGCAATCCGAATTTCAGGATTGGGAGCTGATTATTGTAGATGATTGCTCGAAAGACCGGACTGTGGAGATTGCCAGAAGCTATGCGGCAAAAGATTCACGGATATCTCTGTATGTCAATGAACAAAACCTTGGCGATTATGGCAACAGAAATAAAGCGGCAAGCTATGCACGAGGGAAGTATCTAAAAAGCCTGGATTCTGACGATTATTTTTTGAAAGGGGGGCTTGCCTATTGTGTTAGAATGATGGAAGAAAATCCAACCGCAGACTGGGCCATTTCGTATAAGATGACCCTGAAGCTGGACGATGAATTAGAGCCTAAACAGGCAATCAAAACTCATTTTTTCCAAGAGCCCTTCTTGATAATTGGGCCAGAAGGAACTGTGCTCAAACGATCATTTTTTGAGCAAATAGGTGGATACCCGGAAAAATATGGCCCTGCGAACGATATGTATTTCAACTTAAATGCTGCGACTCAGGGCAAGACACTGCTAATGCGAGAAGATTTTTTACATTATCGAATCCACGAAGGCCAGGAGATTAACAATAAGTTTGCCTATTTGCATTGTGTGCACAATTATTTGCGAGACGCCTTAAAAGAGCTTAATCTACCCATTTCGAGAAACGAGCGCAAATGGTTGAGAAAAAAAATGAACCGGAAGTTTGTCTCGAAGCTGTTGCGCTTCGCGTATAACTCCCGAGATGTCAACGGGATAAAAACCTTATTGAAAAAGACTGGTTTTACAATATCGGATGCAGTTGACGGATTGATAATAAAAGACAGCTTGCTATCATGAACATAGCACCGACAAATGTCTCATTTAGGTAATTCCCGAAAACCCGTTCTTCAGTTAATCTTTATACTGCCTCTAGTACTTATTTATACCAAAACAAAATTAGATGAAAGCATTCGATATACTCAGCAAGCGTGGTTTTGAAAAAAAAGGCGGCGGTTGGTATGAACTTAATTCTTCTATCGACTATGACGAAGCAAAGTTTTTAGAAAGCTTGATTAAAAAGTACGAGCCCGGAAAAACACTGGAAATTGGGTGCGCGACCGGAATATCGTCACTGATAATTTGTGAAGCGATTGGTTCTAATGGTTCTCACACGATAATTGATGCATTTCAATCGACGGATTGGGAAAACCACGGACTGAACAACCTTTCGAATGCCGGTTTCTCAAATTTTAGGTTAATTGAAGAACTGTCAGAGTTTGTACTTCCAAATCTTCTAAAGTCAGGTGAGAAATACGACTTTGTTTTTGTAGATGGATGGCACACTTTCGACCATGTCCTGGTGGAGTTCTTTTACATCAATCGTTTACTCCATACTGGAGGAATCGTCGTTTTCGACGATACAAGTTTGGAAGGTTTGAATAGGCTCATGCGGTATATCTCCAATTATCCCAACTATGAATGTATTGGCCATTCAGGAGAAATAAGGTTGTCAAAATCTCGCCAGATAATAAACTTGGCAAAGAAACTTTTTTATTTTCTTTCCCTACCTATGGGTAAAAGGATGGGCTCGGAAATTTTCAACGATACTGTTATTCGGTCAAATTCAAGCCTGGGAATTAATGGCAGCGTGGTAGCCTTTAGAAAAACTGCGGAGGACAAGCGTGGTTGGGCCTGGTATAAGCCATTTTGAGGTTTGCGGCCAGGAATGACCCTGAACGATCACCATTAGAAGTATTCGTAAAAGAATTGATTTGAACAACAATCTCGTTTCAATCATAATTTCTGCCTATAACGCAGAAAAGTACATTAGGGAAACGATCGAGTCTGCAATTGCACAAACTTGGCAGCCGCTGGAAATCATTGTCGTTAATGACGGTTCTAAAGACAACACCGCCGCCATTGTAAGTCAATTTGGAGATCAGGGCGTGAAACTAATTGAACAAACCAATGCCGGACAGGATGCAGCGCTAAACAATGGATTTAGATATTCAACAGGTAAATTCCTAAAATTTCTGGACTCCGATGATTTATTGAATCCAGAGATGATTGAAAGGCAGATGCAGGTACTTCAAGGTAGCGATTGTTATGTTGCTTATTCAGAGTGGTCGAGGTTTTTTGATGATAACAAAAACACAGCCGACTTTTCGCCACGGGCTTACTGGAAAGATGCAGCGCCACTTGATTTTCTTACTGCAGCACCCGAAGGGGTTATGTTACAGTGTGGTAGTATGCTTATACCCCGGGCTATCATCGAACGAGCGGGTGAATGGGACGAAAGAATCAGTTTGATTTATAACGACACGGAGTTTTTTACCCGACAAATCCTGGCATCAAAAGGAGTGAAATTTTCTCCGGGCGCTCAACTTTTCTATCGCTCAGGCAATAACACAAGCATGTCTTCAAAGCGAAGATCGAAGGCATATTATGAAACTGCTTTACTCGCTGCCGAATTAGTAGAGAAGACGCTTTTGGTTGCGGAAGATTCTCCAAGAACGCGAAGATTAATTAGCAACATGCTGTTGATGCAGTACTGTGATATGTATCCCCGTTTTCCTGAATTAGCTACAATCTATAAACGAAAGATTGACCAAATCGGTCATGGCACCTATGTAGTGCGAGGGGGGAAGATACTTAATGCACTTACTAGTATCGTCGGTTGGAAAATGGCCAAAAGAATCCAACTTTTTCTGTACGGTTTACGATAAGGGAACCGTAAACCTCATAAAGAACTCAACGATAGTATTCACCGTTCACAGTATATTAATGCCCATTAAACAAATCCTCCACTATCGTCCTTTTTCCTGGCTGGCTTTAATAGCCCGGCACGAGCGTGATAAAAGAGACGAGCAAAGGCGTTATGATGCCTGATTTTTTATCAAACTTAGGCGGCCTAAAAAATTAAAACCCTGAATATGTGTGAACTCGGATTGGGATGCGTTGCTTTAACGAAGCAAAAGTCTCTGGGAAGCGCTCTTTCGCTACTCAACAGATCTTATGACCTCGGAGTAAAACATTTTGATACTGCTCCTCTTTATGGGAGGGGCTACTCGGAGATGATTTTGGGTAAGTTTTTGAGGAAAAAAAGAGCAGATGTCCATATCACGACGAAAGTTGGTCTTGGAAATCCCCCGCAAGCGAGCATCCCGGTTGGATTGGCGCTACTTATCAATAGTCTGAAGCAAAAAGGCGCTAAAGAAAAGCACATGGATCATGCATGGCAACCTCCAAACTTGCTTCAGTATAGAGTTTTAGACCTCGAGTTCGTAAAAGCATCCTTTTTCGGTAGTTTGAAACGACTGGGCACAGACTACATTGACACCTATCTGTTGCACGAAGCCATGCCTTCTTTCCTTACGGAAGCCGCCTTGTCTTTTTTGTTGAATCAAAAAGAAAAGGGCAGGATTAAATCACTCGGAACAGCCTGTTCATTTGTAAACCTGACCCATGCAGATGAAAAGGAGCTTGAACATTTTGACGTACTTCAGTATGAATATCTACCAAAATTTGGGGCAGATGAAATAATAGCGCGATTCCCTCTTAAGAAACATGTCTTTCACAGTCTTACAAGAAATTTCGTATCAGGCCTGGATTATAATGCTCAGATGGGCACCGTAATTTCTGAGGCGACGAGAAAGAATCCCACTGGACGAATATTAATTGGTACCAGTAATAAAAAACACCTGGAATGTAACGTTCAATACTTTCATAGTTATGCCACTTATTGATTTCAATACAACTGGGATCGCGGAAAAAAAATATGATCTGACAATTGTCGGTGCTGGTGCAGCCGGTATTTTGCTGGCAGTAAAGGCATCGAAGTCAGGAAAGAAAGTACTGTTAATAGAAACAGGGCATTTTGATGTTGACGACCAGAGGCAACAATTAAATGAAATTGAGCATGTGGGAAAAGTATTGGAAAATTCTGTTTGGGGCAGGAAGAGGGCAATAGGCGGCACGACTGTTGCCTGGGGTGGGCAATCTTTGCCTTTCCAACCGCTCGATTTTCAAAACAGGGACTGGATTAATTCCAGTGGATGGCCGATTCAGTTTGATGATCTGAAAGAACACTACGATGCTGCAAATGAATTTATGAAAATTGATACGCTCAATTATGGCGAAGATATTTTTAGAAAATTCAGATTGAATAAGGACTATTTGGGAACCGACAAAATAGCCTACCACTTTTCGAAATGGGCACCGACACCCAACTTCTATACCCTGTACAAACAAGAATTAAACGATAACGTAGATCTTTATTACAATTGCCATTTGCTAAAAATTATCGCAGATGAAGACAACGGAAGAGTGGCAAAAATCGAAGTGACGAACTTTAAAAAAGAGCTCCAACAAATAGAAGTATCAGGGCTTGTTATTGCGGCGGGCGCCTTGGAAACCAACAGGCTTTTACTGCTAAGTAATTTTCAAAACTTCAACCGCAACATCGGTCGTGGATTTATGGAACACCCCTGCATAGAAGTTGGCGATGTTGCCGGTGAAAGTGAATACAAGCTACAGAAGCATTTTAATACCCATATTGACCTGAAAAGCAAAGTAAAATATTCTCTTAGGCTCAGTGCTACTTCGGCGTTTCAGAAAGAGAATAAGCTATTGAATGTTTCAGCGGGAATAATGTTTAAATCCGATGTCACAAAATTTGATCCTTATTCTGAAATTAAACGTAATATGACCTCCCTTAGTGTATCAGGAAAGGGAAAACTACTGCGTCATCTTCCCATGCTGATCAGGAGTGGTTTTATTTTGATTAAAGACAAATTTTACTACAAACCCGGAACCAAAGCAAAGCTGGTAATGATGTGTGAACAAGAGGCATCAGACGAAAGCCGAATTACACTAAGTAATCAACTTGACGAATTTGGACTTCCGAAACTAAAGCTGCACTGGAAAATAACGAAGCTCACCTGGGATACCATTGTAGAGATGTCCCGACTGATAAAAACAGAATTGGAACGTAGCGGTATTGCCCAGATTCATCTTTACGATTCTGTTAAGAGCGAAAATGACCAATGGGAAGACATGCTTTCAGACGTTAATCACCATATGGGTGGCTGCAGAATGAGTTCAAATGCCGAGACAGGTGTCGTTGATTCGGATTTAAAGGTCTTCGGATTTTCAAATCTCTACCTTTGTTCCTGTGCGGTGTTCCCGACGAGTTCACATTCAAATCCAACGCTTACCCTATTAGCACTTGCTGACAGATTAATAAAGAAAATCAATTCCGATGCATCCGAAAGAAATTTTTAAAAGAGTGGCTTATCAGCTCCTTCCCAAAGAGCACGGGCTTAATAGAATCTCGATTCTTAAAGGTCCCGCAAAAGGCACGAGAATGCTGATAGACATCCGTTTAGGCGGTAGCTACTTTTTAGGAAATTATGACAAGTGGATATTTGATGAAATCGCTTTGGAGAAAATCTTAAAGCCCGGGATGGTTGCCTGGGATTGTGGAGCATTCTATGGCTATTATGCTGCAATATTCAGAAAGTTGGTGGGTGCCAGCGGCTGCGTAGATGTTTTTGAAGGATAAAAAAAAACTTTTTGGCGGTTTCTTCACTCCCAAAGCTCAACAAATGGAGCAACGTATATGTTCATCACCTGGCTATTGGTCCGGAACATTCTCAGATACAATTCGCAAGCAATTTGGGTGGAAGCAGCGGTCCTTATGGCCTTTCAAAAAAATACAAAAACGATGCGGCGATGGAATTGGAGACGGTCGAATGCGCTGGTGTTGATGAACTGGTATTTGAAAAGGGACTACCAGAGCCTGATCTGATTAAATTTGACTTAGAGTCCGCAGAAGTTTTTGCTCTCAAAAACGGACCGAAACTTTTTAAAAATAAGCGTCCGGTCATTTTGTTAGAGCTTCATGGTCAGGAAGCATTGGTTGCTGCTGGATTATTTCTCGAGACCTATCGTTATAAGGCCGTCTCCGTCCATGAAATGAATTCACCAACCAAAAAGATTTTCAGCAACGAGGCGGAACTCGTGAAGCTAGAGACAATCCCGCATATGATATATTGTTATCCAGTATAAAGAGAATATAACTGCATTTGACATAGAAGTCTTTTGTTCGCCACTATTCACTACTTTTTTTGTTTCGAAGTATTAGTTAATGCCCATTAAACAAATCCTCCACTATCGTCCCTTTTCCTGGCTGGCTTTAATAGCCCGGCACGAGCGTGATAAAAGAGACGAGCAAAGGCGTTATGATGCCTGGCTGAAGACAGACGATTTCAAAGTTCATCTCCGTGTAAAGAAATGGGACGAAGACCTCGGCGATCAGCGTTACCGGTATTCCTACCCGCTCGACGAACATTCCGTGGTTTTCGATGTGGGTGGCTACAAAGGTGAGTTTGCTACCGGTATCTTTTGTAGGTATGCCAGCACCATCCATGTGTTCGAACCGATGCCTGAATTTTGTGAGGTGTTGAAAACGCAGTTCGCGCACAATCCTAAGGTGCATCTGCACCGTTTCGGATTAGCAGACAAGAGCGGAACCGCAAAAATTTCGAATTCGGATATCTCCTCGTCCATCTATATCGAAGACGAACATGCACAGACTATTGAGCTCAGGAGTATCGTGGAGTTTGTGCAGGAACAAGGCATAGAAAAGGTTGATCTCATCAAGATCAATATCGAAGGTGCCGAATATGGACTGCTCGAAGCGCTTCTTGATGCTGGCATGATCGAAAAGTTCAGGAACATTCAGGTTCAGTTCCACGACTTTATTGTGCCCGATGCAAGGGCGCGCATGGAAAAAATTCAGCAGCGTCTTTCTGCCACCCACCGGCTCACCTGGCAATATGAGTTTGTCTGGGAAAACTGGGAGCTGAAGAAGGGGTGATTTGTGTAGGGACGCCGGTGGTATGTCGCCCACCGCATAGATTGCTTCCCTCCACTTCGTTTCGCTTGCAATGACGTGTTCTTTTTTCTCGCGTCATTGCGAGAAGGGAGGCACGACCGACGAAGCAATCTTTTTGATTTGAGGATTTGAAAATTTGAGGATTTGAGAATACAGGACTTTTAGCCCATTGCAGGAAACTGCGCAGGCGCTGCCACAAGCTCCATTGCGCCATCGCGACTTACCGTTCCAACTATACTTTTACAAGGGCTGCATCCACAGCATACAACCATGAGCAATACCGTTATCAAGATAGAAGACGTATCCAAACAATACCGCCTCGGACAAGTGGGTACCGGTAGCCTGAGCCATGATGTCAACAGGCTTTGGTACAAAGTGCGCGGCAAAGAAGATCCTTACCTGAAGATCGGAGAAGCCAATGACCGTACCACCGCAGGAAACAGCGAGTACGTATGGGCGCTGCGCAATGTCAGCTTCAATGTGCAGCATGGCGAGGTGGTGGGCATCATCGGCCGAAACGGTGCCGGTAAGTCCACGCTCTTAAAAGTACTAAGTCGTACCACCAAACCCACCACGGGGTCCATATCCATTAAGGGTCGTGTGGCTTCGCTGCTCGAAGTCGGTACGGGCTTCCATCCGGAACTGAGCGGACGCGAAAATATTTTTCTCAACGGTGCCATACTCGGGATGACCCGCCACGAGATCAAGCGGAAATTTGATGAAATTGTTGACTTTGCCGGTGTGGAGCGCTATATCGACACACCTGTAAAGCGGTATTCTTCGGGGATGTATGTTCGCCTTGCCTTCGGCGTTGCCGCACATCTCGAGCCCGAAATTCTGGTGGTGGACGAAGTGCTGGCCGTTGGCGATGCAGAATTCCAGCGAAAGGCTTTGGGGAAGATGAACGATGTAAGCAAGCAGCAGGGACGCACCATCTTATTTGTAAGCCACAATATGGCGGCCATGAAACAGCTCTGCACCCGCGGCGTGCTGATGCAACATGGGCAGGTAGTGGCAGACGGTAGCATGAGCGAAGTGGCCGAGCAATACCTGATACAAGGCGTCACAAAATCAAACGAAAGCTCGTGGATGGCTGATGAAGCGCCGGGCAACGACAAGATCAGCATTCGCCGCGTACACGCATGCGCCGTGGGGCGGCAACCTTCCGATCCTGTAAAAACCAGCGACGATATTGAAGTGCTGATCGAGTTTGAAAACAAACAGCCCGGTGTAGATCTCGATGTAACCTGGAACATTTTTGACATGGACATGATTCATGTTTGCCATATCGGAACACTGGTGGGCAATGGCGAAAAAATTGACAAAGGCATGTATCGGGTGTCCTTCATCATCCCCAAAAATTTGTTGAACAATAAACGCTATACCTTTAACGTGATTTTCGGTGCCGATCAGAAGCATCTCGTCTATCATCACGAAGGCATATTATCGGTAGATGTGGAAGATGGGCTTCATCGTCAGGGAAATTCCTTTCACCGGTATCCGGGAGCCATACACCCGAAGGTGGAGTGGACCAGGGCTCGTATCGGTGAGTCATCGGTTTAAGCGTAGAAAAATGGAAAGCATGGAAGCAGCAATCAGCCAGACGAAACCTTGTTTACTGAGTTTGCCATCAATTGGCGATAGCGCCGTAGGATACATCACCGTTTCAGAAGCTTCGAAAAACATTCCCTTCGAGGTGAAAAGAGTCTATTGGACTTATTATACCCCTCAGAATGTAATCCGGGGTTTTCATGCACATAAGGCGCTGCAACAAGTGATATTTGCCGTGAGCGGTTCGATAAAATTTACTGTGGAAACCAGCGCTGGCAACAGAGAAGAGTTTCTGTTGGACGCGCCCAATAAGGGGTTGTACCTGCCACCGTTCACCTGGCGCGAAATACAATTCTCGCACAACGCGGTGCTGCTTTGTCTGGCCTCAGAACATTACGACGAAAATGACTACATCCGCAACTACGACGACTTCAAAAGCCTTGATTGAGATAGTACCTTATCAGGAAAGCCAGAAAACAGCCTGGGATCAGTTTGTTCAGCAATCCGTTAACGGTAACTTCCTGCATACGCGTGCTTTCTTCGATCATAATCCGGCAAATAACAAAGATGATTGTTCTTTCATGTTCTTTAAAAAAGGACGTCTCGCTGCAGTGCTTCCCGCCACCCTTTACCAACGGGATGGCCGCCTTGTATTGCAATCGCATTTGAGGGCTACCTTCGGAGGTTTCGTGGTGAACCGTGAGGTCGGAACCGTGGAAGCCTTAGAACTTGTCAGGCTGCTTTGTGATAAAGCCAGAGAAATGGGTGTGCAGGAGATTGTTGTACGCAATCCTTTCCGGATTTTTAACCGGCATTTAGCAGACGAAACAGACTATGCACTCTGGTATCATGGGTTCAGCCTCAAATCCAGAGAATTGGAAATCGCAATAGAACTCGCGGGCACGCTTGATTCCATACAGAAGCGTTTTGAAAATGGCACGAAGTACAACATAAAGAAGGCAGAGAAATCGGTAGAAACCCGGTTGTGCAATGATTTTGAAAACTTCTGGCCCATACTGGAAAAAAATCTTGCAGACCGGCATGGAAAAAAGCCTGTCCACAGCCTTCAGGAGATCCTCCTTCTGCGCGAACTTGTCGGAGCGGAAAACATCCTGATTTTTGGCGGCTATCATGAGGGACGTCTTATATGTGGCACCGTTATTTTTCGCTTTGGTACTCAGGCGCTGCATGCTCAATACATTGGCTCCGATAGTGCCTTCCAGGATCTTAGACCGATAAACGCCGTTACCCATTACATCATCAAATGGGGTCACGAAAACGGTTTTAAATACTTCAATCTTGGAACAGCAAACGAAGACGGCGGTAGGGTAGTTAACGAAGGGTTGTTTCATTTTAAAGAGGGGTTTGGAGGACGAGGGGTATTAAGAGAAACGATGCACTTAATGCTATAGCATGAAAAATAAAAAACTGATTATCTACGGCATAGGCGAGACAGCCGATATTGCCTACGAGTATTTTACGCACGACTCAGACTATGAAGTGGTGGCATTTACAGTCGATAAGGCATACATGAAATCGGACGAGCATCTTGGATTGCCGGTTATTGACTTTGCCATAATTGAGCAGCGCTACCCACCCGAAAAGGCCGATATGTTTGCTGCATCCACCTATAACAAGCTCAATCGCGTACGTACAAAGATGTATAAAGCGGCAAAGGCAAAAGGCTACCATTGTGCCACCTACATCAGTTCAAAAGCCTTTGTGTGGCACAACGCTGAAATAGGTGAAAACGTGATGATCTTTGAAAATAATGTCATCCAGCACAAAGTGAAGATAGGGGACAATGTGGTGCTGTGGAGTGGTAACCATGTGGGTCATCAAACCGTAATCGAAGACAACGTCTATCTTTCTTCACACTGCGTTATTTCAGGCTTCTGTACCATTGGTGCCAACTCGTTCTTGGGGGTCAATTCAACTTTCAATGACAACATTACTCTCGGAAAAGACAACATTGTTGGTAGCGGAGCATTGATCGTAAAAAATACAGAGGACGGAAAACTGATGATAGGTAGCCCGGCAAAGCCCGCCGCAAAAAGCAGTTTTGAGGCATTTGGTGTATCAGCACAAGAACAGGAAATATGAAATGGGAAAAATTGGGGCTCGTCTTTAACCCCGCCGGAAAATTAAGCTGGGCAAGCAATACGGCATTACAACCTACACCTTTGATCCTCGAAGATCGTATTCGGGTATATGCAGGCTTTCGTGATCAGAACGGCATCAGCCGGATTGGCTGGGTGGATGTGGACAAAAATGATCCAACCACAGTGTTGCAATTTTCCACAAATCCGGTGCTTGAACCGGGTCTTCCGGGTACTTTCGATGACAATGGTGTGGTGCCGTCTGCAGTAGTAGCCAGAGGCGATGAGGTTTATCTGTACTACGCAGGATATCAACTCGGGATAAACGTACGTTTTTTGGTTTTGGGAGGCCTTGCTATCAGCAAGGATGGAGGAAATACATTTCAACGCTACAGCCATGTGCCCATACTGGAACGCACACATAAAGAGTTCCTGTTTCGTGTAATTCACACGGTTATGTACGACAATGGCAAATGGAAAGTCTGGTATGGGGGAGGGAACCATTTCATCAACTCCGGCACCAAAACACTGCCCGTTTACGATATAAGATATATGGAGTCTGAGGACGGAATTCATTTTCCCGTACAGGGCACTACAGTGCTTGGAAACGGTGTCGGCGAACATCGTGTAGGACGGCCTTACGTCATAAAGCGGAATGGCTCCTACGAAATGTACTTTGGAGCTTCGACTCCTGAGCAGCCTTATCGGTTAGCTTTTGCCCGTTCCGCAGATGGCCTCGTTTGGGAACGCGAGGATAGCGCTTTGGATCTCGCCTATCCCGACGATGGATTTGATAGCGAAATGAGCGCCTACCCTGCAGTGGTTACACTCAATAGCGGCACCTTTATGTTTTACAACGGTAACCAATATGGTCGCGAAGGATTTGGTGTGGCAAGGCTTATACCCTAAGCCGAAATCTCTTTCGTCAGAAAGTCAATAATTTCATGAACAACCTCTCGGTATCATTTTTAGACCTGCAGGCGATCAACAAACGCCATGAGCAGGAATTTCAACAGGTATTGCAGCAGATGCTCGATAAGGGCTGGTATATCCTCGGGGACAACCTTACCAACTTCGAAAAAGAATTTGCTGCATTTTGCGGTGCGCGCCATTGTATCGGTGTAGCCAACGGACTCGATGCCCTTATACTCATCCTCGAGGCCTATAAGGAGCTGGGAGTGATGCAGCCGGGCGACGAAGTCATTGTGCCGGCAAACACCTATATCGCTTCGGTAATTGCTATCTCAAGATCGGGATTGGTGCCCGTGCTCGTAGAGCCGCAACCGGATACAGCACTTATCGATCCGCTTGCCATAGAACAAATGATCACCCCGCGCACCCGCGCCATTATGCCTGTGCACTTGTACGGACAAGTGTGCGAGATGAACACCATTAATGATCTCGCAAAAAAGCACAGCCTGAAGGTGATCGAAGATTCGGCCCAGGCACACGGTGCTTTATATCAGGGAAAAAGGGCAGGTAGTCTTGGCGATGCTGCAGGGTTCAGCTTTTATCCCGGAAAAAACCTGGGCGCGCTGGGCGATGCCGGTGCTATCACTACCAGCGACGATGCCTTAGCAACCACGCTTAAAGCCCTGCGCAACTATGGCTCACACATCAAATATCAGCACCTTCATAAAGGCATCAACAGCCGCCTGGATGAAATACAAGCCGGTTTTCTATCCATCAAACTGAGGTTGCTTGATGCTGATAACAACCGCCGGCGCAATATTGCAACACAGTATTTGCAGGAGATTAGGAACGAAAAAATTACATTGCCCGTTGCAATAGATCCCTTGCGTCATGTATGGCATTGCTTTACTGTACGCACACAAGAGCGCGAAGCTTTCCAACAATACCTTGCGGCAAACGGCATACAGACGGTCATCCACTACCCTCTGCCACCGCACCAGCAACAGGCATATAAAGAATGGAATGAACGCTCTTTGCCCGTTACTGAAAAAATTCATGCGGAAATATTATCGTTGCCCATTTCACCGGTCATGACAGACGAACAGGTAGATAAGGTAATAACAACTATAAACGCCTGGTAAGTGCACACAGATCCTATGCAATGGCCTTTAGTAACGGTCATAACCCTTTGCTACAACACAGGTCCTTATGTGCTCCAGGCGCTGGAGTGTGTGAAGGGCCAGGGATATCCCAATCTGCAGCATATCGTTATTGACGACTGTTCTAAAGATGACTCAGCGACACAGGTGCAGCAATGGATTGACGACCATCAGTATCCCTGCACTTTTATCCGGCATCAGCAAAACAAGGGAATTGCTAAAACGCTTCAAGAGGCTTTTTCCATAGCCGGGGGAAAATACCTCACGTTTATTTCCGACGATCTCTGGGTGGAAAACCGCCTCATACCTGAGGTGGAATTGTTTGAAAGCCTGGATGATTCTTATGCCATGATCTATGGCGATTCGCGGAGGATAGACCAAGACAATCAGGTGCTCACACCCTCCATATTTAAAGAGTTGAGAGGAAAGGACTTTGTTGCACCCTCCGGGAATATTTTTTCCTCCGTTGCTTTCGATTTTTACTTTTTTATACAGGCAAGCATGATCCGTCGCAGTCATTTCGAAGCGATGAAGAACCCTTTTTCAAAAAAAATTATTTCGGAAGACTGGGCCTGGCAACTCTGGCTCTCCAGAAATTATCAGGTATTTGGCAGAAATGAAGTGACAGCGCTCTATCGCAAACTTCAGAGCTCTGTGACCCAGACCCACTGGACGCGCGAACGCAAACACAAAGTGCTGCGTTCTCACTTCCGAATGATAGCACCCTATTACCGGCACCCAAAAAATACAGAAGCTGAAAAGATGGTGATCTTTCACCGGCTGCTGAGGGTGTATGGAGATATCTGCCAGCTTCCCAATTTCTCCTTAAGGGATGAGATAGCCTTGATGGCCGCCTTGTTTTGGTACACCGGCAAAAGGTATGCGCTGCGCCGCATGTTGCACATTCTTCGCCGCGGAAAAACACCCCCGGGGGTGCCCGTGTTTACTACCTGATATCAACCCCGATCTTTTCAAATCACAATGATCGCAGTAGCGTTAAGCGGAGGTATTGGCAACCAGCTTTTTCAATATGCTTTTGGTCGTGCTCTTGCTGTGCATAGCCGACAGGGGCTATGGTTGTGCAGGCGGTCGTTCCAGACAGACTATCTGCAACGACAATATTTACTGCACCATTTCCGAGTGCAGGCTACCACTCTACCTCCCTTTATTTCCTGGAAGTTGTTGACACCCGGCACCCGGGCCTTCCGTGTGCTGGATGCTTTGCACTTAATCGGTGTGTATGAGGAAAATGACTTTTCTTATAAGACCGATGCTGTGCCGGATAAATTCATCCACTACTTCAAAGGTCATTGGCAGTCTCATCGCTATTTTTCCGGCATCCGGATGCAGTTGCTTCAGGAGCTTGTGCTCAGTGAGCCGATCATGCAGAAGCTCCGTGCCCACGTGGGTACTACCGGGGAGGAGACGGTTTGCGTACACGTGCGTCGAAAAGAATATCTGGCCGACCAGCGTTATGGATTTTTAGGTGAAGACTATTATCATCGTGCTCTGAAGCTCATGTCTGAGCGCGTGGTGAATGCCCGCTATCTGATTTTTTCTGACGATATGGACTGGTGCCGGAAGCAGTTTGAAGGTCTTGGTCCCTTGCAGTTTGTCACCCGCGAGCTGGGTCTTAAAGATTATGAAGAATTAATGATGATGACGCTTTGCCATCATCATATCGTTGCCAACAGCAGTTTTTCCTGGTGGGGCGCCTGGTTGTGTCAGCATCCATCGCAAGTGGTGGTACGTCCGGCCGATCCGTTTCGCGATCCTTCACTATATTACGAAGACTATTACCCGGATCATTGGCTTACTGTATCTAACACATGACAAAGACGAATACGCCGGGTAATTACATGCCGCAGCTCGATAGTCTGCGCGCTTTTGCGGTATTGTTGGTGATTATTGCGCACTGGTTGCCGCGCGATAATTTTCTCAACCGTTATAACAACAACGGCATCTCCGGCGTCACCTTGTTTTTCGTGCTTTCGGGCTTCCTGATTACGGGTATATTGCTTAAAAGCAAAGAAGAGATTGACAAAGGCCTGCCGGTATCCAGGGCCTTCAAGACGTTTTATATTCGCCGGGCCTTAAGGATTTTTCCGCTCTATTATCTGGTGATCTCTCTGGCCTGGATATTTAATGAAAGCGGTATCAGAGGTAGTTTTCACTGGCATTTTTTTTACGCTTCCAATTACTACTTCTGGATGAAGTGGGACTGGCAGGCGCACCTTTCACACCTCTGGTCCTTGTCTGAAGAAGAACAATTTTACCTGTTCTGGCCAGCTATTTTGTTTTGGGTGCCCACCCGAAAGCTCCCCTATGTATTTGTCGGGGCTATAATAATTGCCATTGTGTACAGAATACAGACCGCCGTTCCCTGGGGAGAGTTTCCACGCACGCTTACACCAGGCAGTCTTGACTCTTTTGGAATAGGCGCCCTCCTCGCTTACGGATCAAGGTACAAGGCCCCGTGGTTTAATTTTCTACAAAAGCGAAGTTCGATACTGATTCTGTTGCTTGCACTACTTTATTTCTCTGCGCCCGTGTTGCTCCAAAGCAGAAGAGACCATTTTATTTCTTACAGCTTCTTGTTTTATGGCTATTACTTTCCCATGATTTCGGCCTTTTTTGGCTTGCTGATTCTGGCGGCGGCCCGGGGTGTAACGAATCCCATCATCGCGCCGATACTCAACCATCGGTGGGTGCTCTATCTGGGCAAGATCAGTTATGGCCTTTATCTCGTCCATAATTTTGTACCCACATTTTGGAACATTCCAATGCCGCAGCAACTGCTTCCTGCCGGTCTGCTGATCGTGCAAATCCTACGCTTTGCCTTGCTGGTGGCAGTATGCAGCCTGTCGTGGTACCTTTTTGAAAAACCGCTGCTGCGCCTTAAAAAATATTTTGAGTACGAAAGTCAAACTGCAGTGCCCGGGGCTGCCGCAGCAGTGACACTGGCAACAGATCCTAAAAAAGAGTGGAAAAATTCCGTCAACCAGATGGACTAAGAGGCTTGCTTACCTTATTTGTGGTGGCCGCTCACTGGTTGCCCCGCGCCTTTGGTCCGCAACTATCGCCGCACATGTTCCGTGCTGTGATCGTGGTAGCAGAAACGGGGATGTATTTCTTTTTTGTGCTGAGCGGGTTCTTGATCACCGGGATACTGGTACGCAACAGAATCAAGGGCGAAGCGAGTGCGTATCCGAAAAAGCAGATTTGGAAAAACTACTTTATCCGCAGGTGTCTCCGGATTTTTCCGATTTACTTTCTTACCTGGTTTGTCCTGGATTATTTCAATGTGTTGTGGATCCGGAACAATTCGGTGTGGCATCTGAGCTACCTTTCTAATGTTTATTTCTACAAGGTAAACCAATGGAAATTTGGGGGTCATTTGTGGAGTCTGAGTGCTGAAGAACAGTTTTATCTGATCTGGCCGTTGCTTATGCTATTTGTTCCACTGCGGTATCTTAAACGTATGGTTTTGGCGTTGGTGTTGATAGCTCCGCTTTTCCGCATGGTGATGAACAGCATCTGGCCTTCTCAGTTCACAGAAGTGCTAACCCCGGCTTTGCTCGACGGACTTGGACTTGGGGCATTACTGGCTTTGGAAAAAATTGCTCCCTCCCGGCGTCTGCAACCCATAGCCCGGATAGGGCTTCCTCTGGCGGGTATTTTCAGCGCTTTGTTGATCGTGCTTTTTGAATGGAAACCATTTGGGCTGCCGGCATGGAACGAGTTCTCACCGTTTTATGAAATTTTCCGACGGTCGTCTATGGCTGTTTTGGGCTTGTTTCTGGTACACGGAAGCGTCAAAGGTTTCCCGGGTATGACCGGTAGATTTCTGGAGACCAGAGTGCTCCTCTTCTTAGGTAAAATCAGCTACGCTCTGTACCTCTTTCACAATTTTCAGCCGTACCTGATGGAGTGGTTTAAGGTGCCGATTCCTATGACCGGTGTATTCGTTCTCTTGCAGCTTGCCATATTGATTGCCGCAGCCACCCTTTCGTGGTATCTTATTGAGCAACCCTTGAACAATCTGAAAAAATATTTTCCCTATGTGCGTCGTAGTTCTGTTGTTGAGCCAGTAGCCATTGCTGCCACCCGGCAGTGATCAGACCATTATTGTTCGTTAAGTAGCCATGAGTCACCATTCTTTTTCTATCATCACCTGTGCATACAATCCGTCGCCGGCGATTTTTGCACGCCTGCTGCATGCCGTTGCCGGCATAGATGCCCAGGCCGGCAGGCCGGAGTTTGAATTGATTATAGTGGATAATAATTCCAGCCCGGCATTGTCGGAAATTGATTTTGTGCGCGACTTTGTTGCCGGGCATGGCCATCTGAAAGTCATTCAGGAGTCAAAACCCGGGCTCACTCATGCCCGCATAGCGGGTGTAAAGGCTGCCCGTTACGACTGGATTGTGTTTTTTGACGATGATAACGAACCTGCTGCGGACTATCTGAATCAGGCTGCCGCTTTGATAGACCGCTATCCCAAGTGTGGGGTGTGGGGGCCGGGCAGAATATCTGTAGAGTTCGTCGGTTCTGTTTCTGAATTTGCTCTAACCCATCGTGAGCTTTTTCAGGAAAGAAGTATTGAGACTACGACCATAGACAATGTGCGCTGGGGCCAGACGGCCTATCCCATTGGCACGGGTATGACCGTGCGGCGCGATATCCTGCAGTTCTACATCGAGCAGACAGAATCGGGCATCTATACCATGACCGATCGGATTGGTAAGTCTCTCATCAGTGGCGGCGACATACAAATATTGCTCACCGGGATAAAACTGGGTTGGTATGCCGGCACTTCGCCAGATCTGAAGATGAATCATTTGATCAAGCAGGAAAAGACGGTATATAAAAAAATGCTTCAACTGGTTTATATGACCTCCACTTCGGCTGTTAAACTGTTTAACGAGGTCTTTCCGGACGACCCGCACGAAGTTTCCCGCATCAGCAATCGCCGGGTGCTGGAAGTGCTGTACACACAAATGCGCCTACACCTTTTTAAGTCGTCTCTTCAGGAAGCAGGATTTCAGACTGCACGAAAAATGGGAGAACTCAATGCACAAGTGCTGGCCGGAAAATCGCTGAAGCAACCACTGGCGCTCAAAGCCTTTGAAAAACTGATTACATGATTGGCCGCATTTTCAATAAAATACTCAGTCCGCTTGGCCGGGAATACCGCTATGGCAGCATCATTCCCAAAAGGGCTCCGGACCAATATCATAAAGCAGTGCACTCGCTGGAAGAGGGCAATGCCATCCTGGCCGGAAAGCTGGCAGCAGGCGCTCCATTTCTTGCAGCGCGGATCGGACTGGTGGAGCTTTGGATCATGCTGAACTATCTCGACTATCGTCATCGCGCACGGGTAGTCTGGGATGAAACCGTCATGGAACCCGCCTGGAAGCTCGCCGGTATTTTCCCGGTTGAAGATCATTACCTCCGGGTCTTTGCGGAAACTTATATCGAGGCCATAAAGCATGTTTCGGTGATGGGTATCTGGAATAACCCGGGTGAGAACGAAATCATCAGGCGCTATTGCCCCAACGCCGAACTTATCCCGCTCAAATCGCTGGAGCCTTACTTCTTTTCGACGCCCTGGAGCCGGATGCTCAAAGGTAAAAAAGTGCTGGTGGTACATCCTTTTGAAGACTCCATTCACTATCAGTACCTTCATAAACGCGAACAGCTTTTCAGCAATCCTGAAGTGCTCCCGCTTTTTGAGCTGAAAACCGTCAGGGCCGTGCAGACCCTCACTTACAACACCGCTTCCTACAACAACTGGATTGAAGTATTCGAACACATGAAGGCGGAGATTGACAAGCATGAATTCGATGTTGCCCTGATCGGTGCCGGTGGCTACGGTTTGCCCCTGGCGGCACATGTGCGAAAAATGGGTAGGCAGGCTGTGCACATGGGCGGTGCTACCCAGTTGTTATTCGGCATCAGAGGGAAGCGATGGGAAGACCGGGAGGAATTTAAAGCCCTCTTCAACGAACACTGGAAACGCCCTTATGCAGCCGAACAACCGGAAAACGCCCGGCTTCATGAAAATGGCGCTTATTGGTAACCAAAAATATAAACACCCACTATGAAATGTTTACTTAGCTTGCAGCTACAATCAGAACCCCTCACCATAGATTTAAAGTAACACGATCAAAAAAACACTCTACAATCTATGTGTGGCATTTCGGGTGCATGGGGCACAATGGCTGAGGAACGCTTACGCGCCGGGCTGAGACGGTTGGAACACCGCGGTCCGGACGGCGAGCGCTTTCTGGCTGATAAAGAGGAACAGGTATTTTTAGGCCACCGGCGACTGTCCATTCTTGATACTTCTTCTTGTGGCGATCAGCCTTTTTTATACAATGGTCTTGCAATAGTCTATAACGGAGAGATTTACAACTTTCTGGAGATAAGAAAAGAGCTTCAGGGAAAGGGATACTCCTTCAGCACAGAAACGGATACGGAAGTAATTGTAGCCGCCTATCACTGTTGGGGTAGTGCATGCCTCCACCGGTTCAACGGGATGTGGTCTTTTGTGATCTGGAACAAAGCAGCAGGCGAGTTTTTCATCTCGCGGGATCGCTTCGGTAAAAAGCCACTTTTTTATGCTTTTTATAAAGGATGTTTCCTTTTCGGCTCGGAGATGAAGGCCGTAGCCGCCTGCTTCGATCAGGTGCAGGTATCTTCTGATTTTGAATGGTGCAAGGAAAACGTTCTACGTTATGAAGCCACGGAGAAATGCCTGATAGACGGTATTCTACGCTTTCCGGCAGGAAGTTTTGCCTTCTTTAAAAAAGGCGAACAGAGCCTTCGTCCACAGCGTTTTTGGGATACACGCGAGCAACTCATTGCCGTACCGAACAAATATGAGGATCAGGTCGAAATTTTCAGAGGATTGTTTCTGGATGCCTGCGCTATTCGTATGCGGTCGGACGTGCCGATTGGTACCGCATTGAGCGGTGGGCTCGATTCCAGCGCTGTCATTTGCAGCATGGCACATATGGCTCGCCATGCCGCTGTAGAACGCACCGCCAGTTCCTGGCAGCACGCCTTTGTAGCCTGCTTTAAGGGCACGCCGCTCGATGAACGGGTGTATGCCGAACAGGTAGTGCAATTTCTGGACATACCCGCCGAATACCTGGAAATTGATCCTGTGAAAGGGATAGAAAGTTTGAGCGAATACCTTTGGTTTTTTGAAGAGCTCTATCATACCAGTCCGGTGCCAATGGTGGAGTTGTATAGAAACATCAAGGCAAAAGGCGTGACGGTTTCTATTGACGGACACGGTGCAGATGAACTTATGGCGGGATACCGGAACGACATCTCTGTAGCCTTGCTCGATGCCGGCTTACGTCCTTCAAAAATACGTGATATACTACGGGCGTATAAGGCGCTCTTTGCAGAAGATAATGCACAGGAAGCAAGCAGCGGTGCAGGATTCGATGAATGGAAGAGGCAGCTCAGTTACCATCTGAAAGGAAGGAAAAATGTTTTGCGCTACGTGCTTCGTGCACTGGTGGGCATCCATCCGCACGACGACCTGGATCGCGGCACGTTTGGCAGTTACAACAGCAGGCTTTACGAATTGTTTCATGTTACCGTATTGCCCACACTGCTGCGCAATTACGACCGCTATGCCATGGCCGCCGGAGTAGAAGTTCGTATGCCTTTCATGGACCATCGACTTGTAAGCTTCTCCTTTTCATTACCCTGGGAGAGCAAGCTCAGGGCAGGATATACCAAGAGTCTTATCCGCGATGCTGCAAGGCCCTATATGCCGGAAGCCATCGTGAACAGAAAAACAAAGATCGGCTTCAACACGCCAATAGTGGACTGGATACGCGGCCCCTGGAAGACTTTCCTTTCGGACACGCTTGCCTCAGCAGCGTTCAGACAATGCAGTCTGATCGATGCTGATGATGTGGCGGGACGACTCCGTACGGTAATAGAGGGGAAAAATCCCAATACCTTGCAGGGTGAATCGGTCTGGTACGAAATGCTTCCGTTTTTCTGGGAGCAATCTTTTCTAAAAAAATTGAATGTTGAAAACAGCACCCATAGCGCTGTTCGTCTATAATCGGGCTACGCATACCCGCGCTACCCTTGAGGCCCTCCGCAACTGCGAGCTCGCAGCACAATCGGAACTGTACATTTTTGCAGACGCACCGCGAAATCCTGATGATCCACAGCTTGTCGGTCAGGTAGCGGAGGTACGCACACTCATTCGTGAAGAGCAATGGTGCGGACAGGTACATATCGTAGAGCAGAAGCGTAATCTTGGTTTGGCGGATAGTATTGTTGGGGGTATCAATAGCATTCTGGAGACGAACGATCGGATCATTGTACTTGAAGATGATATCTGTGTGACAAGAGGTTTTTTGAAGTTTATGAATGAGGCCCTTGAGCTATATAAGGATAACGAAAGGGTAATGCATGTGAGTGGATACATCTACCCCTACAGCAAGAGAATTCGTGTGGATGAAGAAACGCTTTTTGTCAATATCAATACCTGCTGGGGTTGGGCCACATGGAAGCGTGCCTGGTCTTACTATAACCCGGATGTGGACTTCCATCTTGCGAATTGGAATACAGAAGCGAAGAAGAAGAAATTTGATATTGAAGGCCATGCCGGGTATTACCACCAACTGGAGCAGAATAAGCAAGGCATCATAAAATCCTGGGCGGTGAAATGGTATGGATCGTGGTTGTATGCTGATGGTTACAGCCTGCTGCCGGCAAAATCGCTTGTAAGAAATATTGGTAATGATGGCACGGGCATACATAGCCTGAGTACCGGCCGGTTTGATATGGAACTCACTGACTATGCTGCTGTTCGACCTATTGCCCTTTGCGAGAATACGGCAGTGCGCAAAAGTATTGACCGGTTTTATCAATCGCTGTACAGCTTGCCTTTCTCCCTCCGAATGAAAAAGGCGATTAAATCACTGATTACCGGAAAGGAAGCCTGATGACGGGAATGATAAGACGAATTGCCGGAAAAGTTTTCAGAAGCCTGATGCCTGAGCTGTTGGCGCTGGACGAATATCGCGACCGGCATCGAAAGCTGCTCCATACACAAATAGATCCGCGGGTGAAGCTGCTTCCTCCCTATCTCATATTCAATGCATCAATAGGCCGATACACTTATGTTTCCGAAAACTCGCTCATTTCTCATGCCACTATCGGCAATTTCTGTTCTATAGGGCCCAATTTCCTTTGTGGTTATGGCGTACATCCGCTTAATGGAATTTCTACGTCTCCGATGTTTTACTCCACGTTGAAGCAAAACGGCTATAGCCTTACTCAAACGGACAAGATAGAAGAACGTAAGGAAATCTCGATAGGCCACGACGTGTTCATTGGGATGAATGTTACCATTCTGGATGGCGTGACCATCGGAAATGGAGCCGTAATAGGTGCGGGCACAGTAGTGGCCAAAGATGTAGAACCTTACACCATTGTGGCAGGAAACCCGATGAGGGTACTGAGAAAACGTTTTGATGAGCAGACGATAGCACAGATGCAGGAGCTTGAATGGTGGCATTGGGGCGATGAGCGACTGCCTGAAATTGAACAAAACTTTTTTTCTCCGGAACAATTTGTTGAAAAGGCACTCAAAAAAAAATAAGACATGACGCTCGGCGGAAAGCTGCTTAGAAAATTGCCCTATATCGGCAAGCTCAAACGCGACCTTGATCTCTATGCCAACGTGGCCTACCCTCCCGGCCATTATTTTAGCCCTGTGGTTTCCGGAGCTGAGATTGCTCCATATGCCGGGCGGTTGTTTGGTCCGCCCCCGCGACACATCAAGGGAATTGACTTAAACGAAGAAGAACAGGTCAAACTGATAACTGACCTATTGCCGCTTTATGAAACCATACCCTTCGATGCGAACCCGAAACCCGGATATCGCTATTATTATGAGAATTGGAAGTTCAGCTATTCGGATGCCATATTTCTCCACCTGATGATGCGCCATTTTAAGCCTCGCAGGATTATTGAAGTGGGATCCGGGTTCAGTTCAACCGTGATGCTGGATACCAATGAATACTTCTTCAACAACAGCATTGCATTAACCTTCATTGAGCCCTATCCTGATCATTTTTATTCCGTCATCAAGGATGAAGACAAAAAAAGCAGCACCATACTGCCGCAAAAACTACAGGATGTTGACCCCGCAGTTTTTGACCAACTAAAAGCCGGCGATTTTCTTTTTGTGGATTCGACGCATGTGTCAAAAACGGGAAGCGATGTCAACACGATGATATTCGATATTCTGCCCCGTCTGGCCAAGGGTGTGTACATTCACTTTCACGATATTTTTTATCCTTTTGAGTACCCGAAAGAATGGGTATTGGAATGGGCAGGATTCGGCTGGAACGAGATCTATATACTCCGGGCGTTCCTGACAGATAATCCCGGGTATAGGGTTGTTCTGTTCAATACCTTTCTCGAACAATTTCATGAAGGCTGGTTTCAGCAGCACATGCCTTTATGTCTGAAAAACACAGGCGGTAGTTTGTGGCTTCAAAAAATATAGCAGCATGGCAAAAAGAATAGTGATTGCAACAGTAGGTCAGCCGTCCACAAACCCGCGCATGTTCAAAGAATACATGGCCTTGAAGGCAGCAGGGTATGAGGTGAAGGTGCTGTATGCTTATAACGTGCCCTGGGCAGCAAAGGCTGACAAAAAGTTGTTTGAAGACTACGGGATTTCTGAAAAGGACTTCATACTTGTTGGCGGTAGCCCTGAAAAGGATAAGCAAACCTATCTATTAAGCAGAATCATAAAAAAGCTTGCGGATAAATATTTCCCTACCTCCATCTTCGCTATTTCGCGGGCAAGCTATTGGCTTTTCAGACAGGTACCCCACCATAAAGCTGATCTATACATCGCCCATACACTTGGCGCTTTGCCGTCAGTGATCAGGGCTGCCAGAAAGAACGGTGTTAAAGCAGGCTTTGATGCTGAGGACTTTCACCGGGGAGAGATGACTATGGGAAAGTCTATCGCAGCCAAGAATACACGGATCGAACAACAGTATTTTCCTAAAGTTGACTATTTCACTGCAGCCAGCCCTATGATAACTGACCAATACCGGAAACTATACCCTGGCATACCTGGTGAGTGCGTCAACAACTATTTTCCGCGAAGGTTCCTTCAACAGCCTGCTACCGTCCACGCTGGGGCACCCTTGAAGTTGTGGTGGTTTTCGCAAAAGATTGGTCGTGGACGTGGGCTTGAGGATGTGATCAGCGCCATGGGAAGGCTGAATAACAAAAATGTGCAGCTTACCCTTCTTGGGAATATTACCGACGAAATGCGCGGCTACCTTGCAGAGCAGATGAAGACCCAAAATCTCGATGAAGGCCAGTTAACGATACTGGAACCCGTGGCAGAAAATGAATTGTACCGGATTGGAAGTAATTACGATATCGGACTTGCGCTGGAGACAGGTAAATCCGAAAATCTGCAATACTGTCTCGCCAATAAGATATTTAGTTACCTGCTGTCGGGCAATGCCATCATCTTCAGTGACACGCCTGCACAGAGGCAGTTTTGGGAGGCAAACAAAAATATCGGCGGCTTGTATGAACGTGATCGGATAGACCAGCTTGCAGCCATTTTACAACAGTATATGGATGACAGTAGCCTGCTGCAACAGCACCGAAACGCCGCCAGAAGCGCCGCTGAAACAACCTATAACTGGGAGAAGGAATCAGAGAAACTGCTCTCCTTTGTTCGTCGCTTTGTGTAGCCAATGAAATCAAGTCTACCCCTTTCGCGATAATTACTTTATGAAAATATCCATTGTAACGCCGTCCTTCAATCAGGCGCAATATCTTGAGCAGACTATAGATTCGGTGTTGTCTCAGGGTTATCCTGATCTCGAATACATCATCATTGACGGCGGCAGCACAGATGGCTCTCAGGAAATAATTAAAAAGTATGCTTCACACCTGAAATATTGGGTGAGTGAAAAGGACAAGGGTCAGGTCGATGCCATCAACAAAGGGCTGCTGCATTGCACGGGAGAGATTTTTAACTGGCTCAATTCTGACGACTACCTCGAACCGGGTGCCCTTGCGGCTATTGCCGCCGCATTTAAAAAAGGCAACGTGGATGCAGTAGCGGGAAAAGTAAACAACTTTACCGAACATACCTCTGAAATTACTGCCAATCAAAACCTTAGTGCGTCGGGCATTATGTGCTGGAAGCCGGGTGTGCAGTTTGTGCAGCCGGGTGTGTGGATGCGCTTGCAGCATTTTAAAACTTGTGGGGGCATCAATCCTCAGTTCCACTATTCTTTCGATTGGGATTTGATGATCCGGTATCTGTACAGGTTCCCGAGGGTGGTCTATCTCGAACATCTTCTGGTGCACTTCCGAATACATGGTGAATCGAAAACGGGTTCGGCACATCAACGTTTTGTACAGGAAGAAAGAGATATTATACGGCATTTGCTGAAGGATAGCAGTTATGTGGGTCTTCATGAAGAAGCTGCCTACAAAACTGCCCGTACGGACTGGGTGGCATTTCTCGATCGTACGCAGGTCAGCACCCAGAGCAAATGGCGAAAGTTGTTATCAATATTGACACATCTGCACCTGCAACCCAAAGACCGTCAGGTTTCCCGTATGACCCTCGGTACAGTGAAAGCCGTATTAAGCGGTCAGAAAATTGAATTCGAATAAAAACACAGCTTGTCACAAAAAACTTCTATCCTTTGGATCGCCCATGAGGCCAATCTCAGTGGGGCAAACCTTGCCTTACTCGAATATATCAATGCCTGCAGCAGTGCCACAGAGAGGCAGGTTCTGGTACTTCCCCACGAAGGCAATATGCGGCAACATGCAGAACGTCTTGGTGCTCTCGTGCAGGTCGTTCACTTCTACCCATGGGTTCGGCAACCCAAAGAACCCTTTCTGACAAGAAAGCTGCTCAAAATGCAGTTGCGCAATACGCTGGCTATAAAACAAATGTCAACCCTGTTGCGCCGACATAATATTTCAAGAATTTACAGCAATACGGTATCGGTAGCCATCGGGGGCTGGCTGGCCATCCTGCACAAGGTTCATCATACATGGATGATACACGAAATGGGTGAAGAAGATTTTGGATTCAGATTAGCCCTGGGAAAGGCGGCCTATCGTTTTATTGCAAAGAGTTCCGACAAAGTTTTTTATAATTCTCATTACCTCGCAGGTAAATATACCCGATTGATACCGGCACGGAAATCGGAGGTAATGTATTATCCCATCATACTGCAGACAGAAAAACGAAAGACGATTGAAAAAGTTTCTACGCCATTTTCACTTTTACTCATGGGGCAGGTGCTACCCTCGAAGGGTCAGCATGAGGCGATAGAAGCGTTGCACAGGTTAAAGCTGAAAGGCTATTCCGTGCGCCTTTCCATAGTAGGAAACGCGGAAAACACGGCCTATAAGAAGCAACTTGAGGACCTGATCGTAAAATATGCGCTTGAAGGCGAGGTGGACTTTGAGTCGTTTGTACTGAAGCCCAATGAAAGAATGCTGCAAGCCGACGCGCTGCTGGTCTGTTCCCGATGCGAGGCTTTCGGTCGTGTAACGGTAGAAGCTATGAAACTGGGGCTGCCCGTGGTGGCTGCAGATACTTGCGGGTGTAAGGAACTGGTCACGGACATGCAGACGGGAGTAAGCTATCGCTATGGCCATGCAGAATCACTGGTTAGGGCCATCGAAACCATTATGGCGAATGCCCCGCTGCGGTCTACACTCGCTGCAAATGCTATGGGGTATGCAGAAAAAGTGTGTAGTATCGAGCACGTAAAGCAGCGCCTGCTGTCGGACGACTAAAGCGTGGGCGCAACAAATCGGAAGTCTCCTTGAAGCTCAGAAAAACATTGAAAGGTCTCTACCGCGGTGCCTTGTCCCTGGCGGCGAGGGGCTCGGGCTGGCCCGTGCTTTCCCGACATTATTTGCTGCTAAAGGATGCGGGCGAGCATTCGGATGGCATTTACTTCGAAAATATTTTTCCGGTAGTCCACTTTCAACGGTCTGCGCCTAACACTTTAGATGCTCCGCTTCACTGGAAGTTTCAGGATGGAGCACATGGGCTAATGGATAGATCAGAGCCCGTTTCCGCCCGGCTTATGAAACAGGTGTATGTTGCCGGGCCGGCTGGCACCATCATAGACCACAGAAAACGCCTTGTGTACGATGCCTCGCTTGAAATAGGGCTGAATCCGCAAACACATTCTGCCTTTAATCGCGTTTTTTGGCAGCAACCTAAGGTGATGCATGGCGTTGGGCTAAACCTGAGTGCCAGTCAGGCGCACGACAACTACTTTCATTGGATGACAGATGCTTTACCCAAACTGGGCATCCTAACAGCTATCGGCAAAAAAATAGCTGATTTTGACTATTTTATTGTTAACAGCAGACGACTACCTTTCCAGCGTAAAACTTTGGCACTTTTGGAAATACCTGAGGAAAAGACGATAGCATTGGATGAGCATCCGTTTTTGCTCTGCAAGCAACTATGGGTGACCACCGCCACCTGCCTGTCCGGCAATGTCTCACCGTGGATTATCGAATTCCTGAGAGCCAGATTTTTGCCAGACTGTACACCCTCAGCAGGGTCGTCTAAAATTTTTATTGGAAGAGAGCATGTGCGCAGGCGCAGGCTTACGAATAGTGCAGAACTGGGAGCGGCACTTGAAACGGTAGGGTATGAGCCTTTGTATCCTGAGCATCTTGATTTTTGCGCACAGGTACAGGCTTTTGCCCATGCACATTCAATCATAGCGGCGCACGGTGCAGCACTGACGAATCTCGTTTTTTGCCAGCCCGGCACTTACGTTCTTGAACTTTTTCCGAATACCTACATCAACCAGGGTTTTTGGACCATAGCCTCCATAGTCGGCCTTCGTTATGCCTACTACATCGGCGAGGGACAAGAACTCCCCGATAATCCCTACTTGCTTGAAAACTCCGATTTTTCAGTTAACCGACAACAAATCCTGGAGTATCATGCAACCATTACACCCCCAATCAACACCACTCCTTTCGACGCTCGTCAACGCGTTGGCAAGGAGAGTTAACCCCGACAATGCCTTCAAAAAGTGCTCATATGCACAGATGGCAGAAGACCTTATGCTCGCACAATACCTCGATGGCCCTACAGGCTTTTATGTAGATATTGGCGCCTTCCATCCGGTACAATTTTCAAACACATGGTTTTTCTATAAACGAGGATGGAGGGGAATAAACGTGGATGCGTCGTTGGCGGCAGTTAACGCCCTTGCCCAAAAAAGGCCACGAGACATCAATCTCCAACGTCTGATTGGCCGGGATCAGCAGGACGTTACCTTCTATGAGTTTGAACAAAGAGAGCTCAATACTTGTCTGGCGTCGGAATTGCCCTCGATAAAAAAATATCATGGGCAGGTACCCCTACGAAAGACAAGGATGACGACAGTATCTCTCGCACGACTACTTGACGAACACCTGCCGGCGGGCACTGTCATTGACTTTATGAATATAGATACAGAGGGCGCAGACGAAATGGTCCTGAGAAGCAATAACTGGGAAAAATACCGGCCCAGGTTTCTGGTAGTTGAACGCCACCTCAGTTTTGAAGATTTTTACAGGTCTGAGTTATACGGTTATCTTCGAGGGCTGCAATACCAACTATGTGCTTTTTGCAAACACGCCTTTATCTGGCAGCTCCGGCAACCCTCTGAAGGTCTATGATTAAAATCAGCACATTTTATTATTTATTGCTGCAAAGTGTTTCTATTTTGTTTCCGATTAAACCGGTTTGTTTTTTATGAACTTCCTAAACATTACTGACCAGCAGCTTGTTGAGCTGGGTCGTAATAAACATCAGACGTACATAAACGCTGATCCTTTTCCCAGCGGCTATTTCGACAATATTTTTAATCCTGCAATGCTGGATCAGATTCTTGAAGAATTTCCGGATTTGCAACACCACCCGGAGTATGCTTATCACGATCAAAACCAGGTAAAACTGGCAGCCAACAGCGAAGATCGGTTTGGACCTGTAACCAAAAGTTTCATGCACTATCTGAACTCTGCCCCGTTTCTCGATTTTCTGTCGGCACTCACCGGTATCGAAAATCTTATACCTGACCCTTATTTCTACGGTGGTGGTTATCATCAGATTCTTCCCGGTGGATTTTTGAAGGTTCATGCGGATTTCAACAAGCACAGGACCAATGGCCTCGACCGGAGGATCAATGTTCTGGTTTACCTCAACAAAGATTGGGAGGAGTCTTATGGCGGGCATTTTCAGCTTTGGGACCGGGATATGAAAGAATGCAAGGCGAAGTTTTTGCCGATATTCAACCGCATGGCCATGTTCTCAACATCCGACTTTTCGTTTCATGGTCACCCCGACCCACTTACTTGTCCCCCGGGCAGAAGCAGAAAGTCCTTAGCCGTTTACTACTATAGCAATGGCCGTCCGGCAGCCGACACCAATCCCGGTCATGAAGCAACTGATACCCTATTTAAGTATCGGCCCGAAGGAGATGAAGAAGCAAAAAAGCAATCTTCGTTGGACAAACTGATTTATGGTGTCACACCGCCGTTCCTGTACTTCGGGTTGAAGAAGCTCTTCAAGAGTTAATGAAGCATATCCTTTGGCTATCACATGAAACCGATCTTGGCGGGGCAAATAAATGTCTGCTCGAGTATCTGCAGGTATTGCACGGTCACGGATACAGGATAACGTTGCTTGTTCCCGGCAAAGGGGCTTTTTCCGAAGCAGCCGCAGAATTTGTAGAAGACATCCATGAAGTTTACGGTTATCAGTGGATTCGGGATACGCGCCTTCCTGCTCGGCCTCTGATTTTGCTCAAGAGAATGTGGCGCAACGTTGGCGCTGTACTACGTTTACTTCGTATTGTCCGCAGGGTGAAGCCAGACTACGTTGCTACCAATACCGTTACCATGCCTACGGCTGCCGTCGCGGCGAAAATCGGTTTCAGAAAGCACGTTTGGTTTATTCACGAATTCGGCGAGGAAGATCACGGATACCGCATCTTTTGTGGCTTTAGCCGGGGCGCCCGATTGATTAACTGGCTTTCAGAGAAAGTGGTATTTAATTCCGAGGCTATCGGTAAAAAATACGAGGCTTTTGTACCAAGGCAAAAGAGGTTCCTTGCCCATAACCCTGTGCTTATTGAAGAAGAAACCTACCTCGCCCCACTGCACCGGCAAGCTTCCACAACGGAGGTGCTTCATGCAGTAATTCTGGGCCAGATTGCTCCTTCGAAAAATCAAATGGAGGCCCTGCAGGCCATTGAACAACTTAAGCAGAAAGGTCACCAAATAAGACTTACCCTTGCCGGTCATGTTGTGGATGAAGCTTACAGCACTCAGTTAAAACAATACGTGCAGGATGCTTCCCTGCAGGATCAGGTGATCTTCGCGGGTTATCTGGATAATCCCTTTCTGTTATTGCAGCGTGCAGATCTCTACATTATGTGTTCGCGAAACGAAGCCTTCGGTCGTGTATCTGTCGAAGCCTTAAAAATGGGCGTGCCTGTGATAGCAGCCGATAGTGGTGGAAGTCCGGAGATTGTGGAAGAGGGTAGGAACGGATATTTATACCCCGCGGGCAATTCCGAAGCGCTTGCTGCCACACTGGAGCGTTTTATTTCCAACCGTCACCAGTTTTCTACAGCGCAGATCGCTGAAGCTGCGCGAAAAAAATATAACGAAATACATACCCTCGAACAACTGCGCCTTATATTTGCCTGATCGTCCTATGTCCGAGCCGCTTGTTTCTATCATCATTCCCTGTTTTAATGCCGGTGCTTATATCCGGGAGACCATCCTGAGTATTACCCAGCAGACTTATCAGAATCTGGAGATCATAGTCATTGACGACGGCAGTACGGACAACTCCATGGAAGAAATTTCAGCAATTGACGATAAGCGCATCCGGGTCTGGCATCAGGTCAATAGCGGACAATGCGCTGCGCTTAATACAGGCATTCAGCTTTCCAAAGGAGACTACATCAAATTTTTTGATGCCGACGATTTGATGTGTCAGGAGCACATTGAGTTGCAGGTGTTGAAAATCAATGGACGAAAAAATGTGATCGCCTCGTCGGAGTGGTATCGTTTTTTTAACAACGATCTTTCCACTGCAGTATATGCCTCGGAAAGCGTCTGGCAGGATCTGAAGCCGCTGGAATGGCTGAAAAGATCGCTGAGCCAGCAGTACGACATGATGGCCGCCTGGCTATGGCTCATACCGCGCGAGTTGCTCGATAAGGCAGGGCACTGGGATGAACGCCTTTCTCTGAATAATGATTTTGAGTTTAGCGTTCGTTTACTTTTACACGCCGAAGAAGTGGCTTTTACCCGGGGTGCCAAAGTGTATTACCGCTCCGGGCGAAATACGGCACTTTCCTGGAGCAATTCGAAGCACGCCTACGAGGCGGCGATACTTTCTACGGAGCTGGCTTGTGGCTATCTGCTGGCCGCGGAAGACTCGCCCGAGATGCAGGCGCTTTGCGCCGACCGCTATCAGGAATGGTGCTTTCGAATCTATCCGAGATTTCCGGATATTGTTAAGTTTTTGGAAGAAAAAGTGGAAAGCCACGGAGGGAGCCGGCGACAGATGGAAGGCGGCAAGCTATTTCAGAAAATGGAATCTCTGTTAGGATGGAAGGCGGCAAAACGAGTAAAATTCTTTTTCTACAAAATCGGATATTTGCGGCTTTTTGAATCTTTCATCAGAACCTTCAAAGGCTCGGCCTATCATCAGGAACTGGTAACCCAGGGACAATAGTCATTATGCCATTATTTACCGTAGCAACAATCACATACAATCAGGAAAAATGGGTGCGACAAGCCATAGAAAGTGTGCTTGCTTCCTCTTTTACCGATTTTGAATACATCATTGCAGATGACGGTTCTACTGACGGCACCTGGGAGATTATTCAAAGCTATCAGGATCCTCGTATTCGCAGTTGGCAAAACCAACCAAACAAAGGCGAGTATGCCAACCGAAACGATGTATTGCAAAAGGCCGGCGGAACCTATATCCTTTATGTGGATGGGGATGACATTTTATATCATCATACCCTTGAGGAATATGCTCGTTTTGCAAAGGCATTTCCCGAGGCCAATGGTATCTGGTGCGTGTACTATCACCTTTTCAACTTTGTGGTTTTTCCCATAGTGCTGGGGCCGCAGCAGTTGACCCGGCTCAACTTTCTCAGCCGCACGCCCGTTTCTACCGTAGGACTTACCGAAACCGTTTTTAAGGTAAGTGCGCTCCGTTCCATTGGTGGTTTCGACAGTCGCTATCTGCTCGCCGACACTCATGCAAAACGTAAGCTAAGTTGCTTGTATTCCATGTTGTTAGTTCCCAGTGGAAGATCGTTTTGGAGACAGTCGTCGCAGCAAGCCTCGCAACGAGCCAAAGGTGGGATGCAGAATTTTGTGGACACTATAGAAATGGATGAAGAAATACTGTATGGAGATAGTTGTCCGCTGGAAGGTGAAGAACTCAGGCGAGCGCGTTTCAACTTTCGTAACCGAAGGGTGAAACTCGTAGTATTCAATACCCTGCGACAAGGTAAGTTGAAAGACTTTTTCCGGTTGATGAAAAAGTTGCGTGTGCCCTACGCCGACCTTTTGTTGCTACGTAAAAGCGGCTATTACGACTATATGCTGGATGCAACCCCCGCAGACCCCATTTGTAATCACTATAATTTCCAGAAAGAAGGTGTTCCGGCTAATCTTTAAAATAGATTACAGACTTCGTCGGAAGGCTCATAAATTCCGCTGCCGGTTCATTCGGTTCAGGCTTCAGCAGTTGTATGCCGGTCGGGTAAGTATTGCCTCCGATTGCATTTTCGGAAAGGACTTTGAGGTAGCGATGGATATTTTCGATTCAACGCTTAGGATCGGCAGTGAAGTGCAGTTCCGGAATCATTGCGTTATCCGTTCGGGGGAACATGCACAGGTAAGCATAGGCCACCGTGTATTCTTTAACGACTCCTGTTCGATTAACAGCCTTATAGGAATTGAAATAGGCGATGATGTCTCCTTTGGAGAAAATGTGCGTTTATATGACAGTAACCATGCTTACCAGGATAAGTCGCGCCCCATCCCGAGCCAGGGCTACACCTATGGGAAAATAAGGATCGGTAATAATTGCTGGATCGGTTCTAATGTATGCATTCTAAAAGGAGTAACGATAGGAAATAATGTGATTATCGGTGCCGGGAGTATTGTTCATCAATCCATCCCCGACAACACCATTGTTTACGTGAAGCAGGAACTTGTTTCGAAAAATTACTGACCCACTGTGAAGATTGTCTATTGTATTAATCACTTTCTGCCGCTGCATGTAGCCGGGACGGAAATCTATACCTTTTCGCTGATAAAAGAGATGCAGGCACGCGGCGCTGAATGCCTGGTGCTGATGCCCCACTACGGTGAGAAACGCAACAAAACTTACTGGGTGGATGGTATCAAGGTGGTTTGTTATGCAGAGCCCTCAGATGCCGACCGTAGTCTTGATATGGGGAAGCGCGCGCCTATTGGCCTTGAGGCCTATCGGCAGGTGCTGAAACAAGAAGCCCCGGATATCATACATTTTCAGGAGTTGGCAGGCGGCAATGGTCTGAGCATTTTTCATCTGAAAGAAGCGCGAAAGACCGGTGCCAAAGTAGTGATCACTTTCCACCTGGCCGGTTATTCCTGCCGTACGGGAGATCTGATGTTTAAACAGCAGACTCTTTGCGACGGTGTAATAAACGAGCAGAAGTGTAGCGAGTGTTTCATTCACTACAAGGGATATGAACGTATAAAGAAGCCGCTTACTTTTGTTTCTGACCTCCTTTACAAGCTGAACTTCGATACCTCATCCATGCCTAATAGGCTGGGTACATCGCTCTCCTTTCCGTTTCTGATTAAAAAGCTACGTAATAACCTGATCGAAATTGCCGACAACTGCGACAAACTTGTCATACTGACCCGTTGGTATTTCGACATACTGGTGAGGAATGGAATACCCGCCTCTTCTTTAGCAATCATCCGCCAGGGTCTTCCTTTAAAAGACACCGGCCTACGCATGAAACCTCCGCAGAGCACTCCCTTACGGATCATCTTCATTGGCCGTATTGCTCCCTATAAAGGCATACACTTGCTCATCGAGGCGCTGCGAACCATTGACCCTAAATTAGTGAGCCTGCACATATACGGTAGTACCACCGATAGCAGCTATGAGCGAACCTGGAAGATAGCCAGCGTATCCATGCCCAATGTGAAGTGGATGGGGCAACTGGCGCAAGCCGAAGTCATACCTACCATAAGCAGGTACCATGTATTGTGTCTTCCGTCCACTTTTTCGGAGATGTCTCCCCTGGTCATTCAGGAAGCCTATGCTGCGGGCATACCCGTCATAGCCAGCAATACCTATGGCAATGCCGAACAGGTGAAACATGAGCGAAGCGGTCTGCTCTTTGAGTTTAACAATGCCGATGATCTGCGTAGTCAGATCCTGCGCCTTATTGAGGAGCCTGATCTGATCGGGAAACTGCGGGATCAGATCAGGCCGCCCCGAAGTTTTGAACAAGTGGGTAAGGAATATATGGACGTGTACCGCTCTTTGTTCGATCCGGTTCAACCACCCGAGAGTTCCCATTCCGAACAGATAATACTAGAAAAATAAAGGCCACTTACAATACCTAAACGATGAAGATTTTGATGATCATGGACCCCGGTATTCTTATTCCGCCTAAAGGTTATGGTGGCCACGAACGACTTGTGGACATGTTTGCGCGAGAGTATGTGCGACAGGGGCACGAGGTACACTTGCTCGTGACCGAGGGTTCTCAGATTCCCGGTTGTACGATACACCCTTTGGGTAAGGAAGGATTTCCGCCGAAACAAGAAGATGTGATCAAAGCTGTGTACACGGCCTGGAAATTTCTCACCGTTCATCTGGGCTCTTTCGATCTGATACATAATTTCGGGCGAATGATCTATTTGTTGCCGGTACTTTCGGGCAGGGTAAAAAAGATCATGACCTATGGTCGCGAGATCAGTGCCCGCAACATACGATACATCAATAGGCTTCCCTTGCGTAATATGGTTTTTACCGGTTGCAGCAATGACCTCATCTCCCGTGGTGGGGTAGCAGGCCGATGGGAAACCGTGTATAATGCCATTGATTTTTCGCGATATCAGTTGAATGACAAGGTAGCACCGGATGCGCCATTAATGTTCTTAGGCAGGATTGAAGAAGTGAAGGGTTGCCACACCGCTATCAAGGTGGCGAAGGCGCTTAAGAGGCGCCTGATCATCGCCGGCAACCGGTCGCCGCTTACTGAGGAACAGGTTTATTTTGAACAGGAAATAGCTCCACATATTGATGGCACCAGAATCGTCTGGGTAGGGCAGGTAAATGATGAACAGAAAAATCATTATCTGCGCCAGTCGGCTGCCCTGCTGTTTCCCATTGAGTGGAACGAACCCTTCGGGATGGTAATGGTGGAAGCCATGGCCTGCGGCACACCCGTGCTGGCTTTTCGTCGCGGATCGGTAGATGAGGTAGTGGACGAAGGAGTAACGGGTTTCAAAGTAAACACAGCGGAACAAATGATTGATGCCTTTAGAAATGTGGCTGAGATGGATCGCACGGCTTGCAGAAATCAGGCACAATCAAGATTCGACGTCTCAGTGATCGCACATCATTATTTAAGCCTTCACAATAAAAAGAAACGCGTTCATGCTTAGCCGCCTGATACCTTCCTCTGCCAAAAGTCATCTGAAGAACAAACTCGGCGTTCCCTCCCTGAAGCAAGGATTAGTCCACCTTCAGCGCCTGGGCTACCGACCTCGGTCAGCAGTAGATGTTGGAGCGTATCAAGGTGAATGGACCCGAACATTTTTGTCTGTTTTTCCGGGTACACCGGTCATGATGGTTGAGCCCCAATTATCAAAAGAAAAATGGCTGCAGTCCGTATGTGCGGAGCATTGTACTGTGCAATACGAAATGGCATTATTGGGCCCGGCAGAAGGAGCGCTGTTTCATTTTTCAGAAGATGAAACAGCGAGTCACGTACAGAGAGAACTTGACGGAGACGCTCCACAAAAAGCAGCGCGAAGCCTCGATGCCTTGCTACAGTCGCGTTCTTTTCCGGCTCCGGATTTCCTCAAACTTGATGTTCAGGGATTCGAATTAGATGTTTTACGTGGTGGGAAGCAGGCGCTTGCTGTTACAGACTTCTGCCTGTTGGAAGTGGCACTGCTCGACTATGGCCAGGGCAATCCGCTGATGCTGGAAGTAGTGAACTTTATGGATACAGCAGGTTTTCAGGCTTATGATATTTTGAGCATTATGCGACGACCATACGACAATGCACTTGACCAACTCGATCTTTTATTCATAAAAAAGGACCACCGGCTTATCGCCGAAAAGCGCTGGAAATAAACCTGCTCCATGCTGTTCAATTCTTCGGAGTTCCTTCTTTTCTTTCCGGTCGTTACACTGTTGTACTACCTTTTGCCGCATGGTTGGCGATGGTTGCTGCTGCTGCTGGCGAGCTGCGTGTTTTACATGTATTTCGTACCGGTCTATATCCTAATTCTATTCTTTACCATTGGTATTGATTATGCCGCGGGCATACTGATCGAAAACAGCAAAACTCCCGCTACAAAAAAGCGTTTTCTGGTCATGAGCCTGATTGCCAATATCGGCGTGCTGGCGATTTTCAAGTACTATAATTTCTTTCTCGACAATATCTATGAGCTGTTCGCTGCACTGAACATTACTTATCACCCGCTTCCTTTTCTATCGATTCTGTTGCCCATTGGTCTTTCTTTTCACACCTTTCAGGCGATGAGCTACACGATTGAAGTATATCGGGGTCATCAGCATGCCGAACGGCATTTGGGTATCTACAGTCTCTATGTAATGTTCTATCCGCAGTTGGTAGCAGGTCCTATAGAAAGACCGCAAAATCTATTGCATCAGTTTCGTGAACATCATAGTTTTGAAGCGCAGCAGTTGCTCGATGGGTTACGCCTGATGCTTTGGGGGCTTTTTAAAAAAGTAGTGATCGCAGACCGGTTGTCTATATATGTGGATACCGTTTATGATCATCCGGCAGGGTACCATTGGGGAAATCTTGCCATTGCGACTGTGTTCTTTACCATTCAGATCTACTGCGATTTTTCCGGGTATTCTGATATGGCAATAGGCGCTGCCCGGAGCATGGGTTTCAAGCTCATGACCAATTTCAACCGACCCTATGCTGCCCGGAATATTCAGGAGTTTTGGAAAAAATGGCACATCTCACTTTCTACCTGGTTTAAGGATTATGTTTTCATTCCGCTGGGTGGTAGCCGCCGTGGGCTTGCCGTTACCTGCCGCAATACACTCATTGTATTCTTATTGAGCGGCTTCTGGCATGGTGCCAACTGGACCTTTATCATCTGGGGTGCACTGCATAGCCTGTACATGCTCGCTTACCTGCTCTATAAGCACTACAGCAAGGCGGCCGACCGGCGCAGTCATCTGATTTCTTTGCTAAGCACCCTGCTGACTTTTGTGCTGGTTGCCTTAGCCTGGGTTTATTTCAGAGCCAATGATGCAGGCAGCGCTTCTCTGATCCTCCAGCATATGCTTACCGGTTTTCAGGCAGTACCCTTTCAGCAGGTGTTGAAAGATGTTTCACAAAACAACGCCATTGTGTTTACGAATGCTGGTATGCTGGTATCAATAGCAATGATTCTACTGATGTTTTTCCTGGAGCGTAGGCTACCTGCACAGCTTTTCAGCCTGAATAAGCGCCCCGCGGTTGATCTTGCCTTTTGTTCTATGGTGCTTTCACTGGTGTTTATCTTCGGTGTTTTTGGAAACAAGTCTTTTATCTATTTCCAGTTCTGATGCGTTCACCCTTGCTCCGAATCCTATGGGCGTTCATGATCGCCTTGTTGGTCAGTCAGGTAGTATATTCTTTTGTGAGCCACCGCCTGTCGCGATATGAATTGCATATGCACCAAAAGTTTAGTGAACTTTTTTCAGACAGCACCCACTATTCCATTTTATTCCTTGGCTCGTCAAAAACTCATGCAGACATTCATCCGGCTATTGTCGATACCATTTGCGGAGCGACTAGCTACAACGCGGGTGTGGACGGTATATCGCTTTTTGAAGAGAAGCTTATTTTAGAAGGCTATCTTGCCCGACATCCGGTACCCAGGGTGGTGGTGCTCAGTTTCGACCTTCACTCCTTTAGCGGCGCCAGAAATTTTTTCAATGCAAAGCAGTATTTTCCTTTTGTCGCCAACAAAGTTGTGGACACTACGCTTGCCAGTCATCAGGCACTTTCAGGCTTAAAAAGGTTTGTTCCCTTACTCCGTCTGTCCGATTACTCCGACGATGATAAGACAGTCGTTGTACTAAAATCACTTGCCGGGCACAACGATATACCGCAGGGCGAATTTCAATACAAAGGTTATCTTTCTAATAGTGACCACGTAATGGATGAAGCACCGAAAAGTCTGGATAGTCAAAAGATGACTCCCGTAGGTAGAGCCTTATTGTACGATATCATCGGGATCTGCAGGCGCAGGAACATTACATTGATATTGGTGTACTCACCCGAATATCAGCAGATCTTTTTGCGTCAGGCACCCAATGGGAAAACGGTAATGGATAGCGTTCAGAATATTGCAGGGAGGGAAGGGATATTGTTGTTGAGAAATGAACAATTAGCCCTTTGCAATGATGAACAGTACTTCCGCAATGTCGGTCACCTGAATAAACGAGGTGCGATACTATATTCGGAGATATTAGCGCGCCAGATTAATCATTATCTGCAGCAACAGAATCGGTGACGAGCCAGAAGATGAAGAAACGAATTGTGTTGGTGAGCTCGGGTCAGCCCTCTGCCAACCCAAGGCTGGTAAAAGAGGCCACAGCGTTAAGTGATGCTGGGTATGGAACGACTGTCATTTACTGCCCGCTCTCTCCCTGGGCGGATGAATCAGACAAAAGGCTAATGAAGCAATACCCAGACATCGAATGGATTGTTGCAGGTGTGCACCCGAATCATCAGCCCTTGCGGTACAAGTTTGCGCGACTGCGACAGAAAATTTACCAATATCTGTTCCGTTTTTTCCCTTCGAATGTAGGTTTCGCTATCCGCTCGAACGTGTTATTCAGTCAGGAGTTGATGCACAAGGCAATCAGCAAGGAAGCAGATCTTTATATCGGTCACAATATTGGTGCTCTGTCTGCGGTTACTACAGCCGCAAGAAGATTTCAGCGAAAAGCTTCGTTCGATTTTGAAGATTACCACCGTGGAGAAGATAAGGAAGGTTCGGTACACTGGAGGAAAATAAAGCTGATTGAAGATTATTATGTGCCGATGTTAGCAGGTGCAACGGCTGCAAGTCCGCTCATTGCGGAGGCTTATCAACAGCACTATCCTTCACTTAGCATAGTTTGCATCAATAACTGTTTTCCGCTACGTTATCAGCAAGCGTTTCGCACACTTCCTTCCGCGCCGCTCAAGTTATTCTGGTTCTCACAGTATATTGGTCCGGAAAGAGGATTGGAAACAATCATCGAGGCGATAGGTTTAACGGGAAGAAAGGATATAGTATTTACCTTGCTTGGAAATGTCTCTGAAGAACACAGAGGCTATTTCAGCACGCTGGCAGCGCGTGCGGGTTTGGCAGATTCACAGTTGATTTTTCATCCTCCGGTAGCAGAAGAGTCTTTAGTGAGCATAGCCGCAGAGCACCATATTGGCGTTGCAGCCGAGGTCAGTTTGTTACGCAACCGAGACCTTTGCCTTACCAATAAGATTTTCACCTATCTGCTTGCCGGAAACGCCATTGTTTTTTCAGAAACGCGGGCGCAGGTTTCTTTTCAGGCTGCAGCTCCGCAGGCAGGCATCCTCTACCACAATGCTTCGGCGCTTTCTAAAATACTGTTGGATTATATTTCCGATCCACAACGGTTGCACGCACACCGCCATGCTTCCTATAGTTTGGGACGCGACGAACTTAACTGGGATCAGGAGCAAAAGAAATTTTTCGTGCTTATAAAGCAAATACTGTCTTGAAAAAAATTCTCATTATTACCCCACATTATCCGCCATCCAACCTCGCAGCGGTGCATCGGAGCAGGTTGTTTGCACAACATCTGCCCACATATGGCTGGGAGCCGGTCATCCTCACCGTGCATGAAGACTTTTACGAGGAAGAGCCCGACTGGAATCTTCATAAACTACTGCCTGCCGGGCAGCGGATCGAAAAGGTAAGGGCATTTCGCGTAACGCGCCCGAGGCTCATCGGCGACATTGGTCTTCGGGCTTTTCTCCAGCTTTTTCGCAAGGCAAAGGAACTTATTCGCAGCGAAGCGATTGACTTTCTCTACATACCTATCCCATCCTTTTATGGAGCACTATTGGGGCGTTGGTTGCATCATAGCACGCGGGTTCCCTATGGAATTGACTATATAGATCCCTGGGTACACAAATTTCCGGGTAGTGACAAAGTTTTTTCGAGGCATTGGCTGAGCACAAAAATCGCCGGTTTTCTTGAACCTATTGCTATTAAAAAGGCGCGGCTCATTACGGGTGTTGCGGAAGGCTATTACAAAGGCGTGCAGGAACGAAATCCTCACTTATTGCAGCAGGCTGTTTTTGGCGCCATGCCTTACGGTGGGGAAGCACGCGATCATGAGATGGTAAAACAGCTTGCTTTGACGCCCTACCTTTTTCAACGAAATGAAACTAAGATTCAACTTGTATATGCAGGTGCGATGCTCCCGAAAGCATACAAACCCCTGGAGGCTATTTTTAACGCTATCCGGCAACATTCCGAGATATTTGCACAGGTAGAATTTCATTTTATCGGAACAGGGAAAGCACCCAACGATCCTCACGGACATAACATTAAGCCGCTGGCGGAGCAATACGGACTGTGGCAGACCGTTGTTTTTGAATACCCCCGGCGAATTCCCTATCTGGATGTGCTGGTTCATCTCGATCAGGCTGACGGTGTATTTATTCTGGGTAGTACCGAACCGCACTATACTCCCTCGAAAACCTATCAGGGCGTATTGAGCCAGAAGCCTATACTGGCGGTGCTGCACCGGGAGAGCACCGCTGTGGATATTCTACGGGCATCGAATGCGGGTACAGTGCTCGATTTTGATGGAGAAAAGGAAGTGCCGGAGATTGCTCATCGATTTCCGGAGGCCTGGCTGCAGTACGACAGTTTTCGCAGGTCCTTTCGCGCCGAACAGGTACAGATGGATGAATTTGAACCTTTTAGCGCAAAAAATGTTACAGGTAAACTTGCCGTTTTGCTCAAGGAAGCACTATCGAACGGAAGTTAAGTATGCCCAATAAAAGGATTGAAGTAATTGACGGTTGGAGAACGATTGCCGCCCTCGGCGTTTTGTATGCGCATGTATGGGGGACGTTAAAACATCCTGAATTAAACGTAGCAGGGTTCGACCTTTTTAAAGCGCTGAATCTATTTGGGAATGGCGTTTTGCTATTTTATGTTATCAGCGGGTTTTTCTTCTTCCGCTTATCCGATGAGTCGACGGTCTTGACGTTAAAAGGCTCATTAGCATTCGTAAAAAGGCGCTGGAAGCGGATAGCGCCCGCTTTTTACTTTGCTGCTGCTGTATTGGTGGTTGTCAATTACCCGGGGATGATGTCGTCAATGAAAATGCTGATCGCGAATTTTTTATTTCTACATACCCTTCTTCCACACGCCGAAATAGACTCTGTTTTTTGGTCGCTTGCGGTGGAGTGGCATTTCTACCTTTTGCTTCCCGCCATACTTCTGGCATCGAAAAAATGGGGTGCGCTGCCGCTTATTTTTTTTACGTTATTGATAGGTATTGTCCTAAATGCCCTTTTTTATTCCGGTCGGTTAGGAGACATTCCATCTTGGAGCTACAATCTGCCCGCCAATATTGGTCATTTTGCGTGGGGTTTTTTACTTGCATGGCTTGTGCGCACAAAGAAGAAGTTCAGATTATTTTACGGAGCTCCCGGATTTTTCGGAGGGATGTTGATAGCCTACACAGGAAAGCTACTGTACTTCTCTTCTGTGGTTCAGGCGGCAGGAAACTTTGGCTTTCTGTTACAGGCTGTAGGTCCCTTTATCATGACCTTTGGTTTCGCCATGGCGATCTATGGCTCACTTACCTCTCATGTTGCCGGTAAAATAATCGGAAATTCTGCTTTCACATTTCTCGGGAAAATATCCTACAGCTTCTACCTCTGGCATAATGCAACCATGCACTTCGTCTTTGACCACGCTCCGTTTTCCTGGGATAGAAGTGCAGGTAGTTTATTTTTGTTACTCACCATTACGTTGGTTATTCTTATACCCATTTCGATGCTCAGCTATCGGGTTTTTGAATCGTTTTATTTTTCGTCTAGCAGGTAGCCCTTGACCTATTTTTACTGTTCGACAGGTAGAATATTGAAATTTTACATACCTACATTCATCTAGAAATCAAACTACAGCAGGCTATTTGTTGAAGTTCAAGTTTTTTTCAGGCTAAAATCGCGCTCCAATTCCATTTTAAAGATTGATAAAGAACATTATTCTTGAAAAGATTAGCCGTAATTGACTCGCATCCCATACAGTACAACGCTCCCATTTTTCAGCTTTTGGCAAAACGAAGTAATCTTCAGTTAAAAGTTTTTTACACCTGGGGCGAAGATGTGCTGAAAAGAAAATTTGATCCGGGCTTCGGAAAGGAGATTACCTGGGACATTCCTTTGCTTGAGGGTTATGAGTACGAATTCATGAAAAATGTAGCTCCTGAACCCAATGCAAGTTCTTTTGGCGGTATAGATAATCCAGACATATTCCGACATATTGATGCCTGGAAGCCGGATGCACTATTGGTATTCGGATGGTCTTTTAAGACAAACCTTCGCATATTGCGCCATTACAAGGGCAAGGTGCCGATTATCTTCAGAGGAGATTCTACCTTACTCAGGGAAAAGGCCGGCTTCACCTTAAAGAAAATGGCCCGACGCCTGTTTTTGCGATGGGTGTATCGCCATGTTGATACTGCGCTTTTTGTGGGCATGCATAACAAGGCGTACTACCGCGCACATGGTGTGTCCGAGCACAAACTTGTTTATGCACCGCACGCTATTGATAATGCACGTTTTTCTGCCCATGATGAATCCTTGCAGCGGGAAGCATCGCTTTGGAAAGCCCAACTTGGAATCCCAGGTGATCACCTTGTTGTGCTGTTTGCCGGTAAACTGGAGCCCATTAAAAATGTGGATTATCTACTGACGGTTGCAAGGCAACTGAAGAAAGAAAAAATAAGCTTCATCATCGTGGGTAATGGTCCTGAAGAGCAGCGACTGAAAAAGGAGGCAGAGCCTTTCAATCATGTTCATTTCCTCGATTTTCAAAACCAGGCTAAAATGCCATTGGTTTATCGGCTGGGCGATGTTTTGATGCTTTGCTCGCACTCAGAAACATGGGGTCTGGCGCTGAATGAGGCTATGGCTTGCGGTCTTATGATTACTGCTTCGGAAACCTGTGGTGCGGGTCCTGAGCTTATTGAGGAAGGAGTAAACGGGATCAGTTTTGCTAAGGAGGATACTACAAAAGTGGTGTCATTTCTCACCACGATGTTGCAAGAGCCCGAAGGTTTGAAGCAGGGTAAACAGAGATCAAAGGAGTTGATACAGAAGTTTAACTTTGGCACCATCGCAGAAGCCATTGAGCAAGTAGTAAACAAGGGATAATTTTTTTGACCGTATGAAGCGTCTGGCGATTGTCACCACACACCCGATTCAATATAATGCACCTGTGTTCCGGCTGTTGCAGGAAAGAAATAAAGTACATGTAAGGGTCTTTTATACCAGTGGAAAAGAGTTTGCCCGCGGAAAATTTGATATAGGATTTGGTAAGCAGATCGAATGGGATATTCCGCTCACTGAGGGTTATGATTTTGAATTTTTAGAGAATGTATCCAGGGCACCCGGATCGCACCATTACAAAGGAATAGACAATCCGGAACTGATCAATAGGATTGAAGCCTGGGGGGCAGATGCAGTGTTGGTTTTTGGATGGCGGCTCAAATCGCATCTCAAAGTCCTTCGACATTTCAGAGGCAAAAGCCGGGTTCTTTTTCGGGGGGACAGCACCTTGCTGGATGAGAAGCCCGGATTGAAGGCTGGCATACGTCGGGCGATTTTGGGCTGGGTTTACCGACATGTGGATGTAGCGCTTTACGCCGGTAGTGCAAACTATGCATACTATATCGCCCACGGACTTAAATCATCTCAATTGGTATATGCGCCGCATGCAGTCGATAACGAGCGATTTATGCAAGTGGACAGCGATCAGGTGAGTGAACTGGAAGTGTGGAAACAGGAATTAGGTATCAGTGACGAAAATTTTCCGATTTTATTTGCCGGGAAAATGATTCCCAAAAAAAATCCCGGCTTTCTTGTGGAACTGTCCAAATTGCTGCCTGATCCTCGAGTGCGTTTCCTTTTTGCTGGACAGGGCGAATTGTTGGAAGCTCTGAAAAAGGAAGTGGCAAATGATAACCGGTTTATTTTTATCGGATTTCAGAATCAAACAAGGATGCCTTTATTGTACAGGCTTGCCAAAGTTTTTGTGCTACCGAGCTACGGTCCTGGCGAAACCTGGGGACTTGCTGTGAATGAGGCCATGTGTTGTGGGCTACCCGTCATTGTTTCAAATAAATGCGGCTGCGCCGAAGACTTAGTGGCCAACAGCAATAATGGTAAAGTCTGCAGCCCTGACGACACAGAAAGTACCGCAAAATATATTAAGGCGTTTCTGGAAGAACCATCACTTTACCTTACAGCTTCGAAAGCTGCTTCAGAACACATCAAAAGTTTTAACTTCGCGGCAATTGCAGCAGCCGTAGAAGGCGCGTGCATCTTTTAATAAGGCATGAAGTATATAGTTGGTATCCTGGTTGCGGCCGGTTTGATCATGTGGGGTTTTCCGATGTATTCGTCGGCTGCTATAGGACTGTGGGTATTTACTATCTACGAGCTGTTTTTCAATTCAAATGAGCGCCTCGCTTTTCGGGAATTTATGCTTTCGTTATACGGCCTCAACTTTTTGCTTTCACCGGCACTAACCTATCACGATCCGGACCTTGCAGGTGGATATCCGATGAAAATATCGGAAGAGGCTTATTTCGAACTGGCGATTCCGGCAATGTTATGTCTGCGTGCTGGTCTTTTTTGGGTAAAGACAGAGATTTTCTCCCTTAATTTTCAGACGGTACGACTGCAGGCGATTGCCAATCAGGAGGTCTTGCGTTTTTGGCTTATTGCTGGTATCCTGCTTAAGATGGGTATGGGCTTATTCCCCGGCGACATTGGCTTTGTTGTCTATTTGTTAAGTGCCATCCGTTTTGTTGCCGCCTTTAGTCTTTATGCGGTTGACCCAAGGAAATACCGCTGGTGGTTGCTACTCATCCTCTTTTTTGAAATCGCAACATCTGTTCAGACCGGCATGTTTCATGACACGGTGATGTGGCTGATTTTTTTTGGTCTTTATTGGGTGTTCTTAAAAAAGCCGTCTGCAGCAGCAAAGTTGGGAATTGCCTTTCTTGCACTTTGTGCCTTTATTATCCTTCAGGTTTCCAAAGCAACCTATCGTTCGGAAAAGACAGCAGGTAATGCGGACTTCGGAACTTTTTTTTCCGTGCTTTCGGATAACGCCGATAAAGGGATTTTTGATGAGGAGAATGTGAACAGCTCAGTAAACCGGGTAAACCAGGCATGGATTTTGGCAAGTACTGTCCGCAATATGGATCGCCGTCAGGATTTTCAGGGATTCAGGTTAGTTGGTCTTTATACCGAGGCTGCCTTGCTTCCCAGGGTACTGGCGCCTAACAAGTTATCTTCCGGTAACAAAGAAATATTCAGGAAGTATTCGGGTCACTACCTGCGGGATGGTACTTCCATGGGACTGGGTGTGCTCGGCGACGGCTATGTAGCATTTGGTTATTTTGGCACCCTCTCATTTTGCCTGATTCTCGGGCTTTTGTTCGGGTTGATCTTCAAAATTGTCGAAGGGTGGGCCCGGATTTCTCCGTATTTTGTCTTTTTTGTTTTCCCCATTCTTAACTACGCCGTGCGACCAGACTGTGAAACTCAGACGATTATCACCCACCTGGTGAAGAGCACTGTCGTTTTCGGATTGCTGATGGTTTATTATCGCACGTATTTTCGTAAGCGCATTTACTTCCTTCGGAAAAAAGAGGATATGGGTCAGAAGCTGCCCGATGTGCCTGCTGCTATGCTCGCTGAACCCGGATAAGGCATTGAGCATTTAATCAGAGTTCTTGCTGTGGTGTACAACTATTGCAAACCGTTATCAATCCATGTCCATCAAACTCATCTACGATTATTTCAGCCCGGCCTACAAAGCTGGCGGACCCACTCAGTCTCTGGCAAATATGGTCGCTGAGCTTGACATGCCCCTTGATGTGCTTGCTACAAATGAAGATCTTGACCGTACTGTTCTGGATGTGGATGCCGACTGTTGGATACCCCTGGATAAGCACTCCAAAAAGAAAGTATGGTATTGCTCCGCAGGCCGGCGCACTTTAAGCCAAATCATTGGGTCGGAAGATGTGCTTTTTATTAATTCCATCTTTTCGCACCACTTCGACTATACAGCAATAATCAGGAGCAAGGCAGGTAGAAAAATTGTCTCCCCAAGGGGTATGCTTGACCCCGGTTCCCTAAGTCAGAAGCGCTTAAAAAAGCGCATTTACCTTGCCCTCTGGAAAATCCGGGGACTGGATAAGAGGGTGGAATGGCATGCAACAACAGAGCTGGAAAAAGAAAATATCCAACGGGTATTCGGTCGGCGCGCTAAGGTTTGGGTGGTGCCTAATCTACCCAAAACTTTGCCTTTTCTGCCCAAAACCAAAGAAACCGGAAGGCTGAAGATGGCAAGCATCGCCGTAATAAGCCCCATGAAGAACCATAAGCTGGTGTTAGAAGCACTCAGCAAATCTAAAGAATGGGTAGAGTGGGATATCTACGGACCAGTAAAGGATGGTGAATACTGGACACAGTGCCTGGAAATGATTCACAAACTGCCGCCCAGCATCACTGTGAATTATCATGGCGATATTCCCCCTGCGGCAGTCACTGACGCTCTCGAAAAGGTGCATATTGCCATGTTGCCCAGTAAAAGCGAAAACTTCGGTCATTCAATATATGAGGCACTGACTGCAGGAAAACCCGTAGTGACGAGCCACAACACACCCTGGAATGGGATGGAAGCTGCTTCAGCGGGTATCAATGTCGGGGTGGATAGCACAAATGACCTCCAAAAGGCCATTTCTTTTTTCTCCGGAATGGGTCCTGAAGTTTATGAACGATGGAGTAAAGCCGCGCGTAACTTTGCCCTGGAGGCTACAGACCTGCCAGCCATCAAAGCAGGCTATGAGGAGATGTTTGGGATATAGATTCTAACTTTTTTTACATGAATGTTCATTTTTCGAGGCTAAGAAGCCATCGTTATTTTCCTGTAGGACTATTTCTTGTGCTGTACGCTTTCTTTTATTTCGGCAATAAGTTCTACACCGGCATCACCGTTCCGGGTAATCTATACAGTTCCTTTCTTGATCAATATTTAAACTACGTCAAGTGGTTTCGCCATGTACTACTTGAAGGTGCCGCATTCTTCATGCGCATTTTTGGCCATAGCACTACCATACATGAACATGGGGTAAAGCTGGAGAACGGATATGGTGTACAACTGATTTATGCCTGCATGGGTTTTGCGATTTATAGTTTTTGGTGGGCCATGATCCTTGCCTTTCCTCAAACCCTGAAGAATAAGCTGCTCTATCTGCTGGGCGGTACCTTTCTGATTACCCTTCTCAATATGATCCGTATCGCTGCGGTAGGGCTTGTATTTAATTCAGACTGGGGAAGACAACACCGGAACATCGATCACCATTTTATTTTCAATGTAGTGGTGTATCTCATTCTTTTTTATATGCTATACCGGTGGTTTAACCTCAAATCACCGTCAGGTCCGGCCCGCACAGAGTAATATTATTATGCTGCGCCTGCGCTCGCATCCCAAGTTCAGAGTCACTATCTTCGCGGCGCATTACACACCAACACGAAAACATTAACATGATCATACTAGGTATTAATGCTTACCATGCAGACAGTTCCGCCGCCATTTTTGTGGACGGTACAATGATAGCCGCCACAGAGGAAGAACGCTTCCGGCGCATAAAGCACTGGGCAGGCTTTCCCTCGGAGGCCGTGCAGTTTTGCCTGCGTGAAGCCGGAGTAACACTCCGCGATGTGGATTATGTATGCATCGGTCGCGACCCTAAGGCCAAGCGATGGAACAAAGTGAAGTATGTGCTCGGAAATATTGGCAGAAAGAATACACTACTGAGCGACAGAATCAAGAACTCAAAGAAAGTTGCGACGATCGAAGAGGAACTCGCGGCTCTTTCCGGGCTTACGGAAACGGAGATCCGGCCGAAGATAAAAAACGTTGAGCATCACCGGAGCCACCTCGCCTCAGCATTTTTTGCCAGTCCCTTTGAAGAGTCTGCCATCCTTTCTATCGACGGTTCAGGAGATTTCACAACCACAATGCTGGCTGTGGGCAGAGGTAATCAGATAGAGGTGCTTGATTCACTGGATTTTCCGGTTTCAGCAGGTTTGTTTTATACTGCCTTTACTCAATACCTCGGCTTCCCGCACTATGGCGACGAATACAAAGTGATGGGTCTTGCTCCTTACGGGGAACCTAAGTATGTGGAAGAAATCCGGAAGATCATCAAATTCACCGACAATGGTTTGTTCGACTGGGATGAGACCTACTTCACATCTCCAACAGAAATCAAACTCGGTTACGAAAACAATATTCCTTCAGTGTCGGTTTTGTACAGCCCGAAGCTGGAAATGCTTTTCGGCAAGGCCAGACAAAACGGAGAGGATCTTACGCAGAAACATAAAGATATCGCAGCATCCGTGCAGCGGGTTTGTGAGGAGCTGATCATCCATATCCTGCAACATTTGCAAAAAAGAACAGGCTTAAAAAATGTTTGTATCGCAGGAGGTGTGGCCCAGAATTCTGTGGCCAACGGTAAAGTGTTGAGCAGTACCAGCTTTGAACATCTTTATATACCTTCTGCGGGCCACGATGCTGGCATTTCGATGGGAGCCGCACTATATGTGTATAACCATGAACTCAAACAGCCCCGCTCTAAAGCAATCTACAGCGCATACACCGGAAGCAGGTTTACCAACGAAGAAATTGAAGCATTCTTAAAAGAAAGAGGGATAAAGTATGAGCGACTGGCAGATGATGCGTTGTATGAAAAGGTGACCCGAAAACTGATGGAGCCCGGTGTGGTAGGCTGGTTTAGCGGAAGAGCGGAATTCGGTCCACGCGCCTTAGGCGGCAGAAGCATCATCGCAGACCCGCGCAATCCGAAGGCAAAGGACCTGTTGAACGCCAAAATCAAGCGTCGCGAAAGTTTCCGGCCATTCGCGCCGTCCATTCTGAAAGAGTACACCGGCGACTATTTTACCAAGGTCGAAGATGTACCGTTCATGGAGAAGGTATTTCCGATCAAGCCTGAAAAACATACAGAAATACCGGCCGTAACCCATGTGGATGGAACCGGCCGATTGCAAACCGTGATGAAAGATGTGAGCCCGAGATATTGGGCGCTGATCGATAAGTTTCGCGAAAAGACAGGAGTGCCCATTTTACTGAACACTTCTTTTAACGAAAATGAACCCATTGTAAATACTCCGGCTGAAGCGCTGGATTGCTTTCTGCGCACGCAGATGGACATGCTGGTGCTTGAAAACTGCGTCATTGAACGGTAGCTCCTGCGATGAAGATTTCCATCATCACCGTTGTTTATAATAATGCTGCAACCATTGGGCAGACCATTGCCTCTGTTCTCGAACAGGATTATCCGGATATCGAGTACATAATCATTGATGGAAAATCTACCGATGGTACAATGGACATTGTACGGTCGTATGGAGAACAGATTTCACAGGTCGTTTCAGAACAGGACCAGGGCATTTACGACGCCATGAATAAAGGCATCCGGATGGCTACCGGCAGCGTGGTGGGCATCCTGAATGCAGACGATTTTTTTTATGATAAGCATGTGGTATCAGCCATTGCAGATGCCTTTTTGGAGGATGAAGACCTGGAGGCCACCATCGCGGATATAGTGTTTGTGAAAGAAGACGAACAGGAAAAAGTACTCCGGCATTACAGCGCCGGCAAATGGCGTCCTTCAAAGTTTGCCTGGGGATACATGCCACCACATCCCAGCTTTTTTTGCAAGCGAACACTTTTTGGGAAATTCGGGTATTACCAGATCGATTACAAAATTGCGGCAGACTATGAGTTGCTGATCCGGTTTCTGTTGGTGAATAAAATCCGATTCCGATACCTGCCCCTCATTACCACCAAAATGCGCATGGGTGGCGCCAGCACAAGAAATCTAAACAGTATCATCACCCTCAACCGCGAAATAAAAAGAGGATGCACCGAAAACAAGATTTATACCAACTACCTGATGATTTATTCCAAATACTTCTTCAAGCCTTTTGAGTTCTTGTTCAATAAATAGCTGTTTACTAAAAAGATTTTCACTTGAAAATACTGGTGACCGGTGCCCGGGGGTTTATAGGGCAGAACCTGCTCCCCTACCTTCGAAAGGCGCTGCCTGATATTGAAATTCATACTCTCGGTCGCGATCATTGCGATCATAGCTGGACGGAAGTTTCAGAAGCCGCCTTGCAGCCCTACGATGCTATTGTTCATCTGGCAGGTAAAGCGCACGATACCCGCAATACCAGTGCTCCTGACTCTTATTTTGAAGTGAATACAACCCTGACCCGCCAGCTCTATGATGCCTACAAAAGCCGACCGGGCGGAAAGTTTATTTTCGTTTCCAGTGTAAAAGCCGCTGCAGACTCTGTAGAGGGTGTGCTGATAGAAGAAACGCCTGCACAACCACAAACACCGTACGGCCAGTCTAAGCGAGCCGCCGAAGAGTATATCGAATCGAACACCGGTGCCCTTGCAGCATTTTATATTTTACGCCCCTGCATGGTACATGGGCCGGGTAACAAAGGCAACCTTAATCTTCTGTATCAGTTTGCCCGAAAAGGTATTCCTTATCCACTTGCGGCCTTTAATAACGAGCGTTCGTTTCTGAGCGTGGAGAATTTCTGCTATGTTTTGCAGGAGTTGTTAGTCCGCAATATTCCATCCGGAATTTATCACCTTGCTGACGATCAGGCATTATCCACCAATCAGCTTATGAAAATTATAGCTGAGGCAAGCGGCAGACAGGCAAAACTCTGGCAGGTGCCGCCTGCGTTGATCAGATTGCTGGCGCGCGCAGGAGATGTGCTGCATCTGCCCCTGAATTCAGAACGGCTTCGGAAGCTGACGGAAAATTATGTGGTCAGCAACAATCGCATCAGGAACGCCTTGGGCATTTCTGCTCTGCCCGTCAGTGCAACAGAAGGTCTTACAAAAACTATCCGTTCTTTTGCGGCACATTCATCATCTAAGCCATAAAATTCATCCGCTTGTCATTCTATCTCTACTTCATCCTGGCTGCTGTACTCTTTGGCCTCGAGCTGTTTTACTTTGCCATAGCAGAGCGCTATCGTATCGTTGATAAGCCCAATGAACGCAGCTCGCACAAGCACCCTACTATACGCGGCGGCGGCATTATCTTCATCTTCGCGCTGATTTTGTTTTCTATCCTACATGGGGGTGCATTGCCTTTTTTGATGATTGCTTTGTTGTTGTCGGGTGGGGTGAGTTTTATTGACGATATCAGAAGTCTCCCCAACCGGACAAGATTTTTCGCTCACCTGATTTCAGCACTTCTTTTATTGTATCAGGCCGGCATGTTTGCCTTGCCTCTGGGGTGGATTGTTGTGGTAACAGTGCTCATCATCGGTGTCATCAACGCCTACAATTTTATGGATGGCATCAACGGCATTACCGGTTTCTACAGTTTTGCCATCATTTTGCCCTTATACCTTTCCGAAAGCGATGACCTGCTGAAAGAGCTGCAGCTTTATATCATGATCGGGCTGCTGGTGTTTTTGTTTTTCAACGCCCGCAAGCGTGCTCGTTCTTTTGCCGGAGATGTAGGCAGCGTTTCCATGGCTGTGATCGTGCTTTTTTTACTCCTCAGCAGAATCTATCGGGAAAGCAATATCAACTATGCGGGGTTTTTGCTCTTATATGGTGCAGACACCGTACTAACGATCATTCAACGTCTGTATCTCAGAGAAAATATTTTTAAGGCGCACCGCAGACATCTGTTTCAGCTATACTGCAACGAGTTTAAAAAGCCTCATCTTTTGGTCAGCGCCGCCTATGGTTTGATACAACTGGGCATTAACTTCCTCATCCTCCGCCAATCCGGCAATGCCTGGACTTTGCCCACTCTGGTGCTTGTTGGTGGCAGTGTGTACATTGTACTCAAGTGGATGGCCTACCGTCGCATCAATAATCTTCCTGCCTCAAAATAACGAGCAAGCCTCAATACACTTCCCCTTCTTCGCCGTTAATTTCCGCTTTCATAAACTCGTTCGTGTTCGTCTGCTCATAGTCGGTGATCTTTACAATAAAGAACGCTATGAAAATGAGTGTGAGAAAAATACCAAGAACACGGTAAGGATAAAACTGTGTGGACAGTTTTCTATCTAAGAAAAAGCTTTTTCCCAGCGCAGCAATATTCAGCACATAGGCCACCGGAATCAAATAGCTGAGAATCCGGTTGAGATCGCTGCGCAAAAAACCGTCCTTATTGCTATTATCGCCTGCGGCAAAATACACAAAGAATATCGCGAGATAAACGATGCAATAGATTGCAGTAGAGATAATGATCTGCTTCAGGCGTTTTACCTTTTTGCTTTTCTTTATCCGTTTGCGGTGGTGAGTCCTGTATAAGGCTGAAGAAGACATAGCAAGTTAGAGCGGCGTAAAGATCGAAAAAAAATCGGTATTCTCATGGCTCTAACAGCCGTACGAAAGTTGAGATATTGCCTATCATTCATCTTCGCTGTCTATCTTTAAGGCCTAAAAACTCCTCCTTTGTTTTGAGTGCTATTCGATTTGTTATCATTGGCTGTGGCCGTATAGCCTGGCGTCATGCAGCCCATATTGCTGCCCGTGGCCGACTCATCGCTGTTTGCGATATCGACAAAGAACGAGCCGACCAACTGGCCCAACACTTTGATGCTCGTGCCTATTACACGCTTGATGACCTATTGCAGAAAGAGGAGCAAGTGGACGTGGCCGCAATTTGTACGCCCAATGGTTTGCATGCTTCACACGCCATTGCCTGCCTAAAGGCCGGGCTGCACGTATTGTGCGAAAAACCCATGGCCATTACTGTGGAAGACTGCGGAGAAATGATCAAGACTGCAGAAAAGGCAAACCGCCGGCTATTTGCGATCAAGCAAAACCGATTTAACCCACCGGTAGCTGCCGTGAAACAACTGATTGATGAAGGAAGGCTCGGACGTATTTTCAGTGTACAACTGAGCTGCTTCTGGAATCGCGATGACGCATATTATCACCATTCCTGGAAGGGTACGAAATTGCTTGACGGTGGTACTTTATTCACTCAGTTCAGTCACTTCATAGATTTGCTTTACTGGATGATCGGTGATGTGAAGAACGTCGAAGCCTACATCGCAAATTATGCTCATCGGCACACCATCGAGTTCGAAGATACGGGTGTGGTGATCCTTCAGTTTTACAACGGTGTGATCGGCACGCTGAACTATACGGTCAATAGTCACCAGCAGAATATGGAGGGCTCTCTTACCATTTTTGCGGAAAAAGGCACGGTAAAAATAGGCGGCCAGTACCTCAACGAGCTGGAATATCAGAATATAGAAGGTTATCAGATTGAACACCTTCCGGAAGGGAATAAGGCGAATAATTACGGCAGTTATCAGGGGTCAATGAGTAACCACGATAAGGTGTATGACAATCTTATCGATGTGCTGACGAACAATGCTGCTATCAGTACCAATTCTTTCGAAGGGTTGAAGACGGTCGAGATCATTGGAAAGATTTACGCCGCTGCACATACCATTCAGATTACTTAGTATTTTATCAATGAGCCAACCAAATATCTACACAGCCAGGATTATTGACGTCCGTTTTGGAGAACGGGTAAAGATCGTGGAGCCTGTAAACCTTTATGGTTGCAGTATTGGCTCAGATTGCTTTATCGGACCTTTTACCGAAGTGCAGAAAGATGTGAACATTGGTAACCGGGTTAAAATCCAGTCGCATAGCTTTATTTGTGAGCTCGTATCTATAGGTGATGATTGCTTTATCGGTCATGGTGTAATGTTCATCAACGATCTTTTCGGCACGGGTGGGCCCGCGGGTGGAGACCGTACCTTATGGAAGCAAACCCGCATTGGCAATAAAGTGTCTATTGGCAGCAATGCTACCATACTCCCTGTTACGATCTGCGACCATGTAGTGATCGGGGCAGGCAGTGTGGTTACCAAAAGTATTGTGAAACCTGGTGTGTATGCCGGCAATCCCGCTCGTTTTTTAAGAGCTTTGCAGCCTTAAGCTCATGCCACTCACTTTTGCCCATCCTGCAGCCGTGTTGCCTGCGCGGTGGCTGCCCCGGACCTGGTATTCGTGGACGGCGCTGATCGTAGGTAGTGTTATTCCCGATTTTGAAGCCTTCATCAAACTGGGGGGATTGAAGCAGTTCAGCCATTCCTGGTGGGGCATGTTTGCTTTCGATCTCCCGCTGGGCCTTGCAGTGGTCTTGCTTTTTCACGCCGTCGTTAAGGATCCGCTGGTCAACCATCTGCCGAGGTATTATGCCGATCGTTTTCACGAGGTAGAACCGGTACACTGGAGGTCGCAATTGTTACAAAGGCTTCCGGTTCTGTTGTTATGCCTTCTGATCGGTTGTACCACTCATTTGCTTTGGGATCGATTTACCCATACCGATACCTATACGTATCATCAAAAAGTAGGTTTGGAACTCAATCCCGAGCAAGAGACAGAAGCAAGAGTGATTCTTCAGTGGTTGAGCAGCATCGCCGGCATCGTCTTGATCTGCTGGCAAATCCACATATTGCCGAGGAGCACTTTTGTTCGCCAGAAGTATTGGCGCTATTACTGGTATAACGTGGCAGGTGTAGCAGGGCTTTTACTTTTTATTCGCACCCGCTTTTACTACTGGGGAGACGACCTCATCAACACTGCCATTGCAGGCGTGCTGCTTGGGGTGATCCTTTCTTCGCTGGTTGAGCAAAGAAAGCGCAGAAAACTTAGCCGATGAACTCTTTCTCCCGTATCCGTACCGGGCTCAGGCTTCTCACCGTTTCTACAATGGCCTGCGCATCGTAATGGCATTCGCGATGTAACTCTTCAGGTTTTCCATGTTCCACTATCCGGTCCGGAATGCCGAGCATGTGTACACTTACTTTGTATTGATGTGCGTTGAAAAACTCAAGTACCGCGCTTCCGAATCCTCCCACAATAGTACCGTCTTCCACAGTCACTACTTTCTGGAAATTTTTCGCAATATCGTGTAGCAGGGCTTCATCGAGAGGCTTGGCGAAGCGCATATCGTAGTGAGCCGGGTTGAGGCCGTCGGTTGCCAGTGTTTTGCAGGCCTCCACGGCAAAATTTCCGGGATGTCCGATACTGAGGATGGCAACGTCTTTCCCTGATTTTATTTTCCTGCCTTTGCCGATTTCTATTTTTTCCATTCGGGTGCGCCACTCGGGCATGACACCGGTTCCTCTGGGGTAACGAATCACAATAGGCGCATTTGTTTCGTCCAACTGAGCCGTGTACATCAGATTGCGGAGTTCTGCTTCATTCATGGGTGCACTTACCACCATATTTGGGATGCAGCGCATGTAGGCAATATCGTAGGCGCCATGGTGTGTCGGTCCGTCGTCTCCCACCAGCCCGGCGCGATCGAGACAAAAAACTACCGGCAGTTTCTGGATGGCTACGTCATGCACCACCATGTCGTAAGCACGTTGCATAAAGGAGCTGTAGATATTGCAGAATACTTTCATGCCTCGGGTGGCCAGACCGGCGCTAAGGGTCACCGCATGTTGTTCGGCAATGCCCACGTCCAGTGCCCGGTCGGGCATCAGCTCCATCATGTATTTCAAAGAACATCCGGAAGGCATAGCAGGCGTTATACCCATGATCTTTGGATTTTCCTTGGCAAGCTCTACTATGGTGTGACCAAAAACATCCTGATATTTCGGAGGTTCCGGCACTGTAATTATTTTCTTGTTGATTTTACCCGTTATCTTGTCGAAAGTGCCGGGTGCATGCCAAAGAGTTTGATCCTTTTCCGCAAGCTCATATCCTTTTCCCTTCACTGTTTTGATGTGCAATAATTTTGGCCCGGGTATGTCTTTAAGGTCTTCCAATATCTCTGCAAGCTTCAAGACATTGTGGCCATCAATAGGCCCGAAGTACCGGAGCCCGAGCGCTTCGAACAGATTGCTCGATTTTGAAATTACGCCCTTCACACTGGCCTCGATTTTTGAGGCGAGTTCCCGCTGGAAATCCGCGTAAGGCAGCTTGCCCAAAAACTTCCATACATCGTCCCGAAACTTGTTCCAGCTATGTGAAGTGGTAATGTCCGTAAGGTATTCTTTCAGGGCGCCCACATTCGGGTCGATAGACATGTTATTGTCGTTAAGCACAATCAGCAGGTTGCTGTTGCTTACACCGGCATGGTTGAGTGCTTCAAAGGGAAGCCCCGCCGTCATGGCACCGTCGCCGATAATGGCTACATGCTGCCGGTTTTCTGCGCCCTGTAACTTTGACGCTATGGCCATACCCAGCGCAGCCGAAATAGATGTTGAAGAATGCCCTACGCCAAAAGCATCATATTCGCTCTCACTTCTCTTAGGGAATCCGCTCAGACCTCCGTATTTGCGATTGGTATGAAAAACCTTACGGCGGCCGGTAAGTATTTTGTGGCCATAGGCCTGATGACCTACATCCCATACCAACTGATCATCGGGAGTATTGAACACATAATGCAAGGCAACGGTAAGCTCTACCACGCCCAGGCTGGCACCGAAGTGGCCACCATGCACACTAACACAGTCAATAATAAACTGCCGTAGTTCGTTACATACCTGCTGCAACTGCGTCCTGTCGAGCGTTTTCAGGTCAGCGGGGGTATTGATCTGACTCAAAAGCGGTCCTGTGGCGATTTCTCCCATGGTCAAGATTGCGAATAAACGTTCAAAAATAAGAAAATTAGGGATGCTTCGGAGCTATACAACAGATGGTGGGTTCAAATGTTTGTTAATACAGAAGCACAGTTGTAGGATCAAATGGAGCGGCAAAGCGGAGACCCTTACCTTCGTGGCGCAAAATACTCTCATGTTCAACCGATACTGGCGTTCCTATAATTGGTTTTTTCAACTGGTTCAGTTCATCATACTCATTGCGGTGCTTGCTTCATTTTTTGTGCTGGCAATCGTTCCGCTCGTGCTCAATGTTTCGCATGTATCGGCGCCACAGATCATGAGCCTGTCGGAAAAAAGCCCACGACAGGTAATAGACATTGCCATGTGGGTGCAGGCTATTTCCACTGCCGGTATTTTCCTGTTGCCGCCGCTTATGTTTGCCTATTTCACTCATCCCCGCCCTATGCGCTATCTCGGCATGGTGCCGCCGGTCAGGGCCATCCACTGGCTGCTCGCTCCGCTGGCGCTGGTGTCGGCAACGCCTATGTTTCTATTTTTGGCAGAGCTTGTGGGTCATCTGAATTTTGGCGCAGCGGTAAAGGAACAGCAAGCGGCTAACGAACGCATTTTTGGCGCCATGCTTTCCGGCCATACAACGTTTCAGTTTTTGCTTTCTTTTCTGGTGCTGGCCCTGCTTCCCGGCATAGGCGAAGAGCTTTTTTTCAGAGGCATACTGATGCGCTTTGCCGCCAAAAGAAGCCGGTCAGTCTTTTTTCCCATGGCACTCTCGGCTGTGCTGTTTGCTGTAATGCACACTAATCCTTACGGCATGCTGTCTATCTTCCTGGCGGGCTTACTCCTTGCATTTATCTACTATGCTACCGGTTCTCTATGGTGTGCTATGCTGGCGCATATTTGCTATAATGGTCTTCAGGTGGTCGTCAGTTATGCCGCAAAAGAGAGTTCTGTGTTCCGGAGTATTTCCGAGCAAAACCATGTGCCGCTTTCCTGGCTACTGGTGGGTAATATAGTGTTCATTATCGTGATGGTTTTGCTTTGGATAACACGTAAGCCACTCAGTAACGACTGGAGCGAGGACTATGCTCCGGAGGAACTAATAGAAGAAGCTTAATAATTTTGTTGCCTAAATTTTTTTAGAATGGCGCTGCACTGGCCAACTTTTTTTACCCGCCTCGGAAGCGCTATTGTTTTTTCTGCGCTCATGATGACGGGTCTATTATGGACACCCTGGGCTTTTCTGCTGCTCACCGCGCTCATTCAGTTCCTGTGTCTCAGGGAGTTTTTTCGTTTAATGCCCAAAATATTTTCTGCATCGCAAACGCCATGGTGGATGCAGGGGGCAGTTCAGCTTTTTGCACTGGCGCTTTTACTGCTGCTGGGGTATAATGGGCACGGCACAAATACCTGGTTTCCCGCCCTGCTGTTTGTGCCCGTACTTTTGTTTTTGTCGGGGGTGCTTGCTAAAAGGACTTTTTTGCTGGAAGGCCTGCAAAGTTTTGGTGCACTGTTTTACATCGTACTTCCGTTTTTGCTTTTTTGGGAGCTGCGCAGCATCAGCATCATCATTCCTCTCGCGCTGGTACTTATGATCTGGATGAACGATACGATGGCTTATCTCGTAGGCTCATTTATCGGAAAAACACCCTTTTCAAAAATATCTCCGAAAAAAACATGGGAAGGAACAGCAGGAGGCGCGATATTAACTATTGCCGGCGCGGGCATCTGGGGTTATTATAGTCCTTATTATCGCATGGTCGACTGGATGGCGTTGGCATTGTGTGCATCCGTGGCCGGAACTGCGGGCGATTTGCTGGAATCTAAATTGAAAAGGCTCGCTGATGTGAAAGACAGCGGCACACTGATGCCCGGGCATGGCGGCGCGCTCGATCGGTTCGATTCGCTGCTCGTAGCTACGCCATTTGCTTTTTGTTATGCCTATCTTTTTATGCCACCGGTGCCCTTGATTATTTTTTAAAAATTAATTTCGCCCCTCAATTTTCAACAATGCGCATTCACCGCGAAGGTTACAAATACATTATTATTGCTACAGTCACCTGGGCACTGCTGGGCTTTTTTTCCTGGAAAGTACTTGCCCCCTTTCCCCTGATTTTTGGAATACTGCAGTTTATCTTGTTTCTGTTGTGGTTTTGGATCATCTGGTTTTTCCGTCTTCCCAATCGCGTGTTTTCGGCGGGCGAACAGCTTGCTATAGCGCCTGCCGATGGCAAAGTGGTGGTGATTGAAGAAACTTTTGAGCCCGAATATTTTAAGGACAAAAGATTGCAGGTATCTATTTTTATGTCGCCACTCAATGTGCATGTCAATCGCAATCCTATCAGTGGCGAAGTGAAGTACATGAAATACCATCCCGGAAAATATCTTGTGGCCTGGCATCCTAAATCTTCTACCGAAAATGAGCGTACTACCATGGTCATTGGCAACCCCAAAGCTGAATTGCTGGTGCGGCAGATTGCTGGTGCATTGGCACGAAGGATTTGTTACTACGTTAAAGAGGGCGATCAGGTGCAGCAAAACGACGAATTTGGATTCATCCGCTTTGGTTCGCGGGTGGATCTTTTTTTCCCGTTGGGTACCCAAATAGATGTTAAAATTGGGCAAACTGTGCAGGGCGGCATCACCACCATCGCACATTTATCCTAATAATCGTATCTTCGGTTCACTAAAATATAATGCAATGAAAAAACTTACGTTATTAATTGGTGCTTTAGTGATAGCTGGTGCTTCTTTTGCCTGCGACGGTAAGAAAGATTGCGGCAAAGCTTGTTGCAAAAAAGGCGAAAAGAAAGAAGCTAAGGCTTGCTGCAAAAAAGGTGAAGAAAAAGATTGCAAGCACCACAACGAGTCTGCAAAGAAAGAAGAAAAGAAAGAAGATAAAAAAGGCTAAAGGCTTGGCTAAAACGATATTAGTAGGTCCCGCACTATTGCGGGACTTATTTTTTGGGCATTTTTGTTTCGCTTCGCTTCAGCTGCGCCATTCCCGTTATTCAAGTCGAAAACCAATTGGTAACGTATAAATGAACCGAATAGGTTTGCCATTTAGTGTTGCCGGCTTCCATTTGGGCATTTCCCTTACAACTCTTTTTGCCTCGTTATCAAGCTCTATGTAGATAGGATGCGGTGTATGAACGCCAATAATGCTACCGTCCACATCCACGATGAATCTTACATATGACCGCCCGGAGATGTTTTTTTGTAGGGCATTATATGGGTACTTTATCTTTTCACTTAATAAAGATTGATGTTAAAAGTTGGTTCAGGAAATGCAATATTTTTATAGTCAAGAGTGCTGTCGCCGCTCATAGGGGGCCCCGTGGAAAATTTGATAGTGGCATAATAGTAAACACCGAAAGCTTTGCCATCCTTAATTGCAGGGCGCCAATCCGGAAATGATTTTGCAATGCGAACTGCTTCTGCATCGAGCGAGGGATAAACCGTTCCTACAACTTGTGGGTCCATGATCTTTCCGCTTTCAAGCACCTGAAAACGCACCCGTACCTCGCCGGAAATGCCTAAAACTTTTGCATCCTGTGGATATTCCATGATCCCTTCAACGAATTTGGCTAGGTCATATCCAGGCTTAGGAGCTTCGTCAACATACACTCTTTTATCAGACTTCGGCGTAGAGAGCGGTGACAGCCAGTCGCTATGAACCAATGAAAATACTATCGGTAAGGTATAATAAACCGCTACTGTTTTACCATTCTGCATCCCGGGTTTCCATTTGGACATTAGCCGAACCACCCGCAAGCTTTCACTGTCCAACGACGCGCACACACCTTTCGCTACAACAGCATTCTCTACTTCTCCGTCCGCATTCACAATAAATTTTACAAATACTTTCCCTTCGTTTCCATTGAGGTTGGCTTCTTCTGGATAATGAACATTTTCTTTTATAAATGTGGAGACGTTAAATGTTGGTTCGGGCATTTGCTCCACATAGGTGAACACAGTGCCCGGAGTAGTGGCAGACTGTTTAGCCGCGGCAGAATCGTCTCCTGTATTTTGTAAATTGGAACTTGTTTGGGCAAAGGCATTGGCGCTTAGTACGAGTAAGATAAGTACTTGAAAGAGTTTCATTTGTGTTGTTGTTGCAGCAAAATACATTAAGTGACTGAAAATGAAAATGTCCGTTGATATTTTGTCTGTTTAGGACCCCGCGAGAGCCAGTCTTGTTGATGCTCTTCGGAAAGCATTCCGAACTTGGAGGATTGAATGGAACCAAATCTTACGAGCCATAGAATCCAAATCCTGATTGCTTAGTTTTTTAACGCCATGATCTTTTCAACAACATCAATATCATCCGCAGCAAACCAGTGATAGCCGGGCTGATTTCTAAACCAGGTAAGTTGCCGTTTGGCATAGTTGCGGCTGTGCTGTTTGATCTTTTCTATGGCTTCCTGCAGGCTACATTTTCCATCGAAATAGTCGAACAATTCGCTGTATCCGACCGTCTGCAGATTTTTGAGTTGGCGGAAACGCAAAAGCGATTTTACTTCATCTACTAAACCATCATGAATCATAGTATCTACCCGGCTGTTGATCCGCTCGTACAATACATTTCTCGGAAGATCGAGCGCAGATTTGACGATGGTAAAAGGTCTTTCTTTTTTTTCTCCACCTCGAAATTGGGTGATGCTTTTACCATTTGACCTTGCAAATACCAAAGCCCGTAAAAGCCTTGCAGGGTTTTGTATTTCGCCGGTTGCATAGAATTCCGGATCAAAATGCTTCACTTCCGATTGCAACCAGCGTAAACCATTTTGGCGATATAGTTCATTGACTTCCTCAGCTATGCCTTCGTCAATTGCAGGCATTTCATCCAGCCCGTCCGTCAGTGCCTTAATGTATAGTCCTGTGCCGCCGCAAACTACGGCTGTATTATGTTCCTGAAAAATTTCATGGAGGTAGTTGAGCGACAGCGTTTCGAAATCTGCTGCCGAAATGTTTTGCTCAACGGAAAATGCATCTATAAAATAGTGCGGAACTTTCTCAAGTTCTTCCCCGGAAGGTTTTGCTGTGCCGATGCTCATTTCTTTATAGCATTGGCGGCTGTCTGCGGAAATGATGCAGGTATCAAGTTTTTCCGCGAGCGCTATGGAAACCGCAGTTTTCCCCACCGCTGTCGGGCCCGCAAGTACATAAACGATTTTGGATGCTGTGGCACTATTCATCAAATCCATCGCTGCCTGTGTCATGCTCTTCCGAAGCACTGCCTTCTTCCCCTTCGCTGCCAAAACCTTCGGCCATTTCATCGGCACCGAGATCATACTTTTCTTCAATCTCCATCAACTTATCTGCGGCAACACCTTTTACTCCATATTGTGCCGGTGCAATGCCTTCTTTGCGCAAGACAAAGGGATAGCTGCGCTTAGGGTCTTCGTCGCGGCTCACGCCGATAAGCTCCACCAGAAAGGTCCAGGATTTTGCGGGGTCATAGACATACACGAATTTTTGATCGGGCTTGGCTACCAGCGCCGAAACGGGCGTGCGCGTCATAGAAAGGGCCGGCGCATCTTTTTTATTGATCAGTACCTCTGAATTGATTTCACGCATACGCTGCCAGCGATCGTTGCTTTCATAAAAAGAAGCAGCATGTTTTCCATCGAATTCATAGGCTTTGATGATGACCTGATGCAGCTCAAGAAAGCTCTGGTTTGAGCGGATTTCAACATCGCGATAAATCTGATCATCATCTTCCCAATAAATTCTGAATCGTAATAGTGGCATGTCGTAAAAATAGAATAAAAATTCAGCAAAGGTTTTAGCCCAGCAGTTTCGCCACTTTCATGGCAAGGGGCAGATCGAACGGTTTAAAATGGAGTTTTCCGGTCATGGCCGCCAGGGTTCCATTAAGCTCTCCCTGCCGCAGCCGGATGAAGTCGTCTTCTTTCATGGTTATCGTTAGTGCAGCATCGCCCGTTAGGCCTGTGCTGATCCAATTGTCGTGTTTGGTGAGATCCATGGTCCAGGTGCCCGCCTCAGTAATGTTCCAGTGTATGATCGCACCGATCTCCGAAACCAGTTCAGGACGCTTTTTCAGCGCCACCGGTATCTGGTCTTCTATGATTTCTCTGGCTGTCATGCTTCGCAAAAAATTGCTGCAATTTACCAAGGCAATGCTCATGCTTCCCTTCTGAGGCAAAGATTTTTTTTCAAGGAGCCGCTGCGCAACGATATGGTTTTTAATGCTCTGCTGAATTTGTATTTTTCCGGTTCAAAGTATTGATCTTAAACGACCACCATGGCAGAGATAGCAGAATTTATCGAAACGATACAAAAAGGCTACACGTTCAAAGGCGAGCAGGTACAAATTGGTGCTGCGACATTTGAAGGCCAGGCCCTAAAGGATGCGCCTATTGCCGTGCCGCTCAAGACCCTGAACCGGCACGGACTTATTGCGGGTGCTACCGGAACCGGAAAGACCAAAACGCTGCAGGTATTGGCCGAAATACTCAGTGATGCAAGCATTCCTGTGGCGATGCTCGACATCAAAGGCGACCTGAGCGGCATTGCGGCGCCAGGTACCGAGAATGAAAAGATAAGAGAACGCAGTACTGCTATTGGTATGCCCTTTGCGCCTATGGGTTACCCCGTAGAGTTGCTCACGCTGAGCCAGGAAAAAGGGGTAAGACTGCGGGCAACGGTGTCGGAGTTTGGACCGGTCTTACTGTCAAAAATCCTTGGGCTTAATGATACGCAGGGCGGCATTGTAGCCATCATCTTCAAGTATTGCGATGATGCAAAGCTACCCTTGCTCGACCTGAAGGATTTTATAAAAGTGCTGCAATATGTAGGCAACGAAGGGAAGGAGGAGTTAGAAAAATCTTACGGCAAAATCTCAACGCAGAGTACGGGGACCATTTTGCGAAAGGTGGTGGAACTGCAACAACAGGGCGCGGATATCTTTTTTGGCGAGCGCAGCTTTGAGGTGGAAGATCTGATGCGCCTATCGGACGATGGCCGGGGTATGATCAATATTTTGCGCGTTACTGACCTGCAGGATCGTCCAAAAATGTTTTCCACGTTCATGCTGCAACTGCTTGCGGAGCTCTATGCGGTGTGCCCCGAAGAGGGCGACCTTGAAAAGCCGAAGCTGGTCATGTTTTTCGATGAGGCGCACCTCATTTTTCAGGAGGCGAACGATGCCTTGCTGCAACAAATAGAAACTGTTATCAAACTCATTCGTTCCAAAGGCATTGGCATTTTCTTCGTGACGCAGAACCCTATGGATGTGCCCGCTTCGGTATTGAGTCAGCTCGGTATGAAGATACAGCATGCCCTGCGCGCCTTTACTGCTCTGGATAGGAAAGCGATAAAACAGACTGCGCAAAACTATCCTGAAACTGCTTTCTATGATACTGAAGAACTGATCACGCAACTGGGCATCGGCGAGGCGCTGGTCACCATGCTCAATGAGAAGGGAATACCTACACCACTGGCGCATGTGGTGATGAGGGCGCCTCATAGCCGTATGGATATTCTGTCGGCGGAAGAGATAGATCATATCGTTTCCAAGAGCAGGCTGGTGGGTAAATATAATCAGACGGTGGATCCGGAAAGTGCTTATGAAATATTGACCGCAAAGCTTGAAGAAGCGGAACGGCAGAGTCAGATAAAGCAGCAAGCGGAAGAACAGCAAAAGCAGGCTGCACGCGAAGAAAGGGCCGCACCCAAAGAAAAAAGCATTTTCGACAACCCTTTTGTGCGTAGTGCCGGGCGCACCGCCGCTACTATGATCACCCGAAGTCTTTTAGGAGCATTAGGACTGGGAGGGAGAAGCTCTAAAAGCAAATCATGGTTCTGATTTCGTTCTTATGTAAAATGTAGTTTTCCGGTGCCGGGGTTACGCACAGGCAATGATTACCACCTGGATTTTTCTTTTTGGCAAAGCACCCACATTTGTGGCCATCGTCGTTCGGCAGATGGACAAGTTTCGGCGATACCGTTGTTGTGGGGCTGGTTCTTGAGAAAGAAATAATATGCCTGACAAGCCGGTAATAAAAGTGATCCGGGAGTGCCATGACTTGCGCTCCCGGATCACACCATCAGTCATTAGTTTTTAAGAAAATCAACAGTTCTTCGGCTTTGCTGATCCTGAATAATCAAATGGTAAATCCCAACAGGGATCAAACTGATATCGAGCGTTGTCGAGGATCCATTTTGCGTAACAGGAACATTGATTTTCCTGCCCAGAGCGTCGTATATTTCCAACCTGGCATTCACCATATCTCCGGTCTTTACAGTTATAGTGTTGCTGGCCGGATTTGGAAATACCTGCAGGCCATTTCTCTGCTGATTTACATCTTTCGTTGCAGTACTGATAGGGAGAGGATCGCAAAATACCTTTCGGGCGGTATCTGCAATTGCCTGAAGCGCTGCAAGATTGTAAGAGGGACAACCATTGTTTTTTTCCATTGGACTTACGACCAGTGCGAAGGCAAATTCATCAATTAGACCAGGCGAAATCGTTTGCGGTTGTAGCCCCAGAACAAAGCGTTTATCCGTCGGGGGGTTATTTACTGCACACTCAGTCCATGCAGTTCCGTTGTAAGTTTTGCCGTCAAATACATAGGGAACGCGCGCTCCGAGGCCTGTTCCATCATTGAAAATAACAGATCCGTCTGCATAAGGCGCGGCGAGCCAGCTTCCATTGCGCCAGCTTCCTGTAAGATAGTTGTAATGCTGAGCAGCAGTTACAGGCTTTCCTCTAATGGGGTCTGAATTGTTGTGAAAATATATAGCAGTGCCCAAAGCCAGATTAACACCACAAGTGTCCCAATTATTACTTTTTAGTACCGTCACCCCTACCATGGGTATGGAGTCATCATAGCTGAGTTCATCTAACCCGTCTGCATTATAAGCATAGGCAAGATTGCGGCTGGAATCAAAGCCGATATAGTCGTCATAGGAGTATCCCACGTCGAGATCCAAAAAAAGACCAGTGACGAATGAATCAATTGGCGTGTTATTGTAGTGGAGTATTTTTGTATTTATAAAAAACGATGTTGTCCACCGCTGTATTTCGATGATAGGCATAAGACATGCATTGCACGATCAGATAATTTGAAGCGCCGTTAGTGGAGCTATGCGTCGGGCCGTAGTCATTAAAAACATTCCAGGTTGCCTGGTCGCCCTCGAATTGGGGATATTCGCCCAAAAGAGGTTCGTAGGTTCCATTTGAATTCAGGTCCACAAATGGTGCATAAAGAAAAGCACCCGGGCCATAAAATACCAGCGCTGCGCCATTATTTCCTTTGGCGTATGGATTGCCATAACCCGGCCATTCAAGCACAGATGCTGGCGTGTTGAGAATGGTATGCGTTGTATGGCTCAAGTGCGCCTCTGTTTCCCAACGATTTATCTTCCACACTTTTGCCCAGTCCTTTGAATGTGTATAGGAGATAGGAGGGAAGTTATTTTGGCTGGAATCCAAAGGGCCGGGCCAATAGTCAACGTTATTACCCATATAGCTCTGCGCAGACATGTGTAGCTGAAGCTGACTATCGTAGCCGCCAAACCATAAGCTGCCGGAAAAAGCAATATTTTTTCGACTGCCCTTTGGGAATTCACAATGAGGGAAAACCGAATTGAAAACCTTGTCTTGCCACAAGTAGCCGTGGCAATCAATGGCTGCATTGATGTTGCCAACGTCAATCGAATCAATTGCTTTAAAAGGTTGCTGTGCGTATGCAGTCCATTTAACCGCAACACAACAAAAAATAAGGAGTACTCGTAAAGGGAATCTCATAAAAAATGATTTTTCGGTGAAACAATATATGAATCTACCGCGGGCCTTGTCACTATGCAATAGCTTGATAATCATATGACAATAACATGTGCGATAACTTACCTTCGGTTGACAAAACTTTTTCTCCACATCCGGTTCGCTCAAAGATTTACGGGTTTCGTTATCGAGCCGAAATTCTATCTTTGCATGACCGCTACAGCTACGCAAATCCAACAGATTTTATTGTTAATGAAGCTGCCGCACCGGTCTTAAAACAGGAGCGTTATGACTAAATATATTTTTGTAACCGGAGGCGTTACTTCATCACTCGGAAAAGGAATTATTGCCGCCTCGCTGGCTAAACTGCTTCAGGCAAGAGGCTTTCGCACCACCATCCAGAAATTTGATCCTTACATCAACGTAGATCCCGGCACGCTAAACCCATACGAACATGGCGAATGCTATGTAACAGAGGACGGCGCTGAAACCGATCTCGACCTCGGGCACTATGAGCGTTTTCTCAACACTTATACTTCGCAGGCAAATAATGTAACCACCGGGCGCATTTACCAATATGTCATCAACAAAGAACGCGAGGGCGCTTATCTTGGTAAAACAGTGCAGGTGATCCCGCACATCACAGATGAGATCAAGAGGAGAATGACCCTGCTGGGACAAAATCATCAGTATGATATTGTCATCACCGAATTGGGAGGTACCGTTGGCGACATAGAAAGTCTGCCTTACATAGAAGCGGTTCGTCAGTTGAAGTGGGAAATGGGCGATGAAAATTGTATCGTGATCCACCTTACGCTGATCCCGTACCTGCGCGCGGCAAAGGAGCTAAAAACCAAGCCCACACAGCACTCGGTAAAGATGATGAGCGAAAACGGACTAAACCCCGATGTGCTGGTTTGCCGTACAGAAGAACCTTTGTATAAAGAACTCAAGAGAAAAATAGCGCTGTTTTGCAACGTTACGCAGGATGCCGTAATTGAAGCCCTTGATGCCGATACGATCTATGGCGTGCCGCTGGAAATGATGCGCGAAAAACTGGATGTCATTTGTCTGGAAAAACTGGGTCTTCCCAAAGGCACGGAGCCGGAACTGAACAAGTGGAAGGAATTTTTAAACAAACTCCGCTATCCAAAATCCAAGGTGACGATAGGCTTGATCGGAAAATATGTGGAGCTGCAGGACGCGTATAAATCCATTCTCGAAGCTTTTATCCATGCCGGCGCCATGAACGAGTGCAAGGTGGAAGTGAAGAACATCCACTCGGAGTACCTTACCACAGACAATGCAGCGGAGAAAATGGAGAACCTCGATGCGGTACTCGTCGCTCCCGGCTTTGGCAGCAGAGGCATAGAAGGAAAAATTGACGCCATACGGTATGCGCGCGAAAATAAAATCCCATTCTTTGGTATCTGCCTCGGGATGCAAATGGCTTGTGTAGAATTTGCCAGAAATGTATTGGGAATGACCAAGGCACACTCTACCGAAATGAGCTCCGACACCGACGAGGCTGTGATAGCCATGATGGAAGACCAGAAGAAGATAACACAGATGGGCGGTACCATGCGGCTCGGTTCTTACGATTGCGAATTGCGTACAGACTCCAGAACGGCTTCGATCTATGGTTCAACCCATATTTCCGAGCGCCATCGTCATCGTTACGAGTTTAACAATGAATACTTTGATGCTTATGAGAAGGCAGGAATGATACCCGTGGGGAAAAATACCAGAACCGGTCTTGTAGAGATTGTCGAAATACCGGATCATCCGTTTTTCATAGGCGTACAGTTTCACCCGGAATATAAGAGTACGGTAGAAAATCCGCATCCCTTGTTTACGGCCTTTGTAAAAGCCGCCAAAGAAGCGCAGGAACAAAGAAACGGACGACCCAAACATCCGGTTTACGAGCAGACGGTTGTAGAAGGATGATTTGCGCGGGACGTGAAAAATAAATATAGAATCCAGAAGTCGGGAAATTCCCGGCTTTTGTATTTTAAGCAAACGGAATTCCCACAACTCTACCGGCTCATTCTTGTTAGTCAGTTGTATTCTAAACTGCACTTCATGTCTTAGGTTCCAGGAATGGATAAGCTTTCAAAATTTGCTGTTTGGACCATACCGATTGAAACCGTTCGAGCATCAATTCTACTGAACTTCAGGTGCTCGTAATTAGGGGTACCACAGAGGATATTTCAGTGATATTCCGATTGCAGCCTGCACTATTCCAGATTCAAATGCTCAGAAGTTACCTCCTGCCCGAAAAATATGGAAGCATGCTCATTAAAATCTGCAGGATCGTCGGTGGTAAAAAAGCCCATGCCGCCATTTTGGGTCAGCTTGCTTTCTATTTCCGGATGGCGATGGAGATAGTCAGTAAGGCTGTCGGCAATGATACTGCCCTGCGATACGATCTTTATATGCGGCGGAAGGTATTTTCTGATCTTGTCTTCGATGATGGGGTAGTGTGTACAAGCTAAAAGTGCTGTGTCAATTTCACTCGATTGCTCCAGTAAGGAACGGATGTGCTTTTGAATAAAAAATTCGGCTTCGGGTGTATTATGTTCGTTATTCTCGATCAGGTGCACCCACATAGGGCAGGCTTGCTGCACCACTTCAATTTCCGGATGAAACTTGTGAATTTCTATCGGGTAGGAATTCGATTGGATGGTTCCTTTGGTGCCCAATACTCCGATTTTTTTGGTTACCGTCATGTCGCCGGCAACTTCCGCCGTAGGACGAATCACACCGAGTACCCGCCGGTCGGGAAATAAAGCAGGAAGATCTTTTTGTTGTATGGTGCGCAGCGCTTTTGCCGAAGCGGTATTGCACGCAAGAATCACCAGTGGACAACCCTGCTGCAGCAACCATCGTGTGCATTCCCAGGTATATTCATGCACGGTTTCGAATGAGCGGTTGCCATAGGGAGCCCGAGCATTGTCGCCGACATAGATGTAGTCATACTGCGGGAGCTTTTCTTTGATGGCTTTGAAGACGGTAAGCCCGCCATAGCCGGAGTCGAAGATGCCAATGGGGTGGATTGCCTGCACGTGCTTTGGATTATTCGCCTGATCTATTCGCTGTTGAAGTGTAAAAATAGGTCTTTTTGCCCCAGGTGGTTGAAGGCATATTCCAGTCTAATTTTGATGTCGTAAAAAGTGAAAATATCGAGCCCCACACCGTAAGAATAGAGCATCCGGTTGTTGAGAAAACTATTGCCTGCCTGAGGGTTGTACACACAGCCCGCATCCGCAAAGATCTTGGGGTAAATGCGAACCGGAATGACCGGCAGATAGCGGATGCCGGTCTTGTTGATCATAACGTTCAGGATTTCTTTTTTCAGGTTCGCCCGCAGCAATCCAAAGTGCGGACCGTCCACCACATAGTACTCATATCCGCGCACATAGTCAAACTTGCCGCCCAGCGCTGCTCGAAGGGCATAGGGCTGCTCTTCGGGGAAGCTCACTTTACCTCTGAATGTGCCGGACACGTACCAGCTCCTTCCGGCGTGCCAGTATTTTCCCAGCTCAAGCGTAGTAACAAACTGATGTTTCATGCCCTGCAAGCCCACACGCGCTATTGCCTGACCAATCATTTTTGTGCCTCTGAGCGGATAGTTCCAGTTGTCAGTTTTGTTACGTTCCAGACGATAGGAAATCTCCAAAATATTCAGCTCGTGGCTTTGGTCGTTGAAATAGTCGGGGTTGAGTTTTGCGATGGTGTCTTCAATATGATAATTCCGGTATCCCAGCCGGAAGATGTGCCTCGTTGCATAAGCCGGCCTCCACGTATAGGCGGCTGAAAATTCATATTGCCGGATGATGTAATTGTCCTCCGACCTGACGAATTTGAGCTTGTTGCTGTCTGTGGTGTAAAAAGTTTCCTGACTTTCTGCCACCGAAAAGGCTATGCCAAAACCATGTTTTTGTTCTTTGTCGATATAAGGTTTCAGATATTCGAGTCCAAACTTTTTAGTATATCCTACCTGTACGGTGGCGATGAGGTTTTCGAGGTTGCCCCGAAAATTTTTATGGCGGATGGTCGTTCCGATAATGACCCTCCTGATGTCCCGGTTTTGTTCATTCCACCACACGTTGAAATTTCGATCGGCCAGTTGAAAGATGGGCTCCGGTATGACGAACCATCTTTCTTTTACCTGAATGATCCAGTTGATCTGTGTATTGGAAACGGTGTCGATATGAACGTTGATGTAGGTAAACAAGCCCACTGTTGCCAGCCGGAGGCTATCCAGTTTCATAGCGGCAGATATGGAATCGGCGGTAAGTGTCTGGCCTTCTTTCACGCTGAGCTCACGTAAGATGATTTCATCGCGGGTCTTTTTATTGCCAAAAAGGTAGATGTGGTTGATGACTACCGAGTTGCTGAATGGAAGATTGTCCGGCGTTTGTGCAAACACCGGCATACAAGCCCAGACCATCAGGAGAAGCAGCAAAGATTTCATCGCCCGGGGCGCAAGATAGTTACAGCAAACCAATAGTATGTGCTGGCTGTCTTTTTTGCGCGTGCCGCCGCTTTTTCTCGGTAACTTTAGAAAGCAATAAGATTATGACCCGAAGCACCATTCTTCCCAGCGTTTTGTTAGGGGCACTTTTGTTCCTTAATGCCTGCCATCATGAAAAGCCTGCGCTTCCGGCGCCTGCTCCCGAGAGCGGATATCCTGCCGCTGTGGCTAGGATTGTAGAAAGCAAATGTGCTATATCCGGTTGTCATAATGCAGGTAGCTATCAGGTATCCGGCGGTGGTTTATTGCTCGATACCTGGGCACATTTGTTTGATGGAGGAAACACAGGCAACTGTGTGGTGCCTTATAATCTGGAAAATAGCTCGCTGCTGTATTTTACCAACCGTTTTGCCGACCTGGGATTGATACCACCAGATAATATGAAGATGCCGTACAACTACCCTTCCCTGTCGCGCGACGAGTATCTTGTGCTGCGCGATTGGGTGGCCGCCGGAGCTCCCGACAAGGATGGTAACATTCCGTTTGCTGCCCAGGCACAAACCCGGCAAAAAATCTACCTTAGTCTGCAGGGCTGCGACTTGATTGCTGTGATTGATGCCGAAAAGAAAGTAGTGATGCGTTTTATTTCCGTAGGGAAAACCGCAGCTATAGAGAATCCCCACTGTGTGCGCGTGAGCCCCGATGGGAAATTTGCCTACGTGAGCTTTCTTGGAGGCGAGTACCTGCAAAAAATCAATACGGAGACGGATGAAGTTGTAGATGAGCTCTATCTCGGCACAGGTTCGTGGAATGTTTTTCAGATATCGCCGGACGGCAAGCAAATCCTGATCAGCGACTGGCGCCCGCAGCCGGACGGGAAAATGGTGTTGGTCAATACCGATCCCATGGAGGTGGTAAGCCAATACACCGGGGTATTCAGCTATCCGCACGGTATAGCAAGCAATGCGGCCTTCAATACTTTTTACATCACGGGGCAATATGGCAATGTGGTCTTTAAACTCAATACACAGCAACCCTCGGTGCAACAGATCAGCATCGATGGCTCGGCACCGAAGCTTATTGCCGGCATACGCGATCCGCACGAAATTTTGATGGTTCCCGATGGGTCTAAATATTTTCTTACCTGCGAACACTCTAATGAGGTGAGGGTGATGGACGCTCATGCCGACACCTTGATCCGGGCGATACCCGTGGGTGCCAAGCCTCAGGAAATGGCGATCAGCATCAAGCGCCACATCATCTTTGTGACCTGTATGGAAGACGAGATGGCCGCTTTCGGATATAAAGGCGCCGTGTATGCCATTAACTATGATAGCTATGAGACTACAAGGATAGACGGTCCTTTTTACCAGCCGCACGGTGTTGCCGTTGACGACGCACATGATCAGTTTTTTGTAGCCAGTCGAAATGCTAATCTGGATGGGCCTGCCCCGCACCATGCCTCAACCTGCGCGGGAAGAAATGGATACTACCATGTATTTGATCTCAATACTTTTCAGCGTGTGCAGCGGAGATTTGAAGTAGGGGTGGAGCCTTATTCGGCGGATGTGCGTTTCAAATAGCGGCGGCGTTGTACCTTTCCCGAATGCTTACAGTATCGCTTCATGGCATAAAGCTACATGCCCCAATCGGCCTCTATCCGGAGGAGAAAACCGAAGGGAATGACTTTGAGATAGACGTTGATGTATTTTTAGCTACAGACGGTCATGCGGCTCTTCCCTTCGTGGACTATGCCTTGATTTATCAAATAGTGATGGACGCCTTTGGGCAAGATGGCGAACTACTGGAAACATTTGCCAAAGCCATACATGCCGCAACAAAAGAAAAGTTTGTGCTGGCACAAAGGGTAAAAGTGGCTATAAGGAAACTTCATCCGCCGCTGGGCGGCCCTGTAGCCTGGTCGCAGGTATGCCTTGATGAGTAAAAACAAGGTGAATAAACTTCATCTAAAAATAAAAGTGACTTTAACAAACCCTTGAATTATTAGCTTAAATTTGTTTACAAACATTTTCCTATGATGAGACGTTTACTTTTTATCACTTCATTTATCGCCACCGCCCTCAGCACGCAAGCTCAGGTTTATACATACAACTTCGGATCGGTGGTTGATTCGGTAACCTCCGGGGCAGTGACTAGCCCTACATTTTTACCAACACCATCAGACGGAGGCAGCACTGCACGTGTCAGAGTCGGAACGGGTGGAGGAAAATTTACTGCGGATGCCTATGGTAATTTCGGAACGGGAAGTTCTTTACGGATTACCGCTGCTACCAATACTTCCGCCAATAAATTTTCTATCTACAACATCGCCTCAGCTTCCACTACGTTTGGTATGAAGTTCCAATTTTCTATTGGCGATAGCCTCAATTCACCAGCGAGCAGTTTGAGTAATGGCTCGTTCTACTTTTTCGCGGGGAACGGTGCTAGCTATAGCGATAATAGCACCTTTACAGGCTCTCAGGTATTTAGTGGCGTGCAGCTAATCTGCGGTGCATCCGGCGCTGCGATGACCTACCGTAGTGGCAGCAATTGGATCAATCCCGTCGTACCGATAACAGTGCCCTATGCTACTACCGTAAATATTGCTATTTATGCAAATAATGGAAATAGCAGTGTTAACTACACAGATGTCAACAACGCGTCGCGAACACTCGCAGCAGATAGCTGGGATCTTTTTGCAGACGGTGTTTACATCGGAAACCTCAATAAGGCGGCGCTGACGAACGGTACCAATATCAATTCCTTTATGTTTTACGGTGTGTCATCTACCGGCAATCTCGCAAACGTGTTTATTGACGATATCGTTTACACCAACAACATCGTAAACAACACCTTACCGATCCGGCTGAGTATGTTTGATGCTGTAGCCGACAACAACACCGTACGTTTATTCTGGAAAGCCGAGGTAGAGAGCGATGTAAAACAATATGTGGTGGAACACTCTGCAAATGGCTCTGACTTCAAAGAGATTGGAACGGTAAACAGTCTAAAGACCAACGGATCGAGCTATACCTTTAACCATCAGACTACGGACACCAGAAATTACTATCGTCTCAAAACGGTTAATGACAACGGACATATAGAATACAGTCAGGTAATTACCGTTACTGTAAAATCGGGTGTGTCTGACATGAAGGCCTGGTACAGCGAGAATTCTATTCATGTATCGCAGCACAAAAACGCCGACGTCTCTGTATTCGACATGAATGGAAAATGCGTATTGAGTACCATGCTCTCCAACTCCGATTATGAACTGGATGTAGCATTTCTTGCGCCTGGCAACTACATTGCTTATTTCCGAAACGATAAGGAGACTACCCTGCTGAAGTTTGTGAAATAAACTTCAGACCGTGATGTTATGAATAAGGGATCGCCACGGCGATCCCTTACGATTTTATGGAGAAATTAGGACCTAAGCCAGCAGCTTTTCAATGGCCTCATCATAGGCGTTTTTCCAATCGCGGATATGACCCCAGTCGCCACCATCAATGCGTACATGGCCATCGGCTTTCACCGTCCCGATTTTGGAAAAGACTTGCGTACCCAAAGCTGCTTCAAAATCGCTTGCCTTCGAAGAGCTAACGCTCACGATCACCCTGCTTTGTGCCTCGCCAAACAACCAGGCATCTTTTCTCATTTGCGCATCGGTATTGATCTCAAAACCCATATTGCGCTGCATGCCGCTTTCGATCAGGGTTATAAACAGTCCGCCTTCGGCAAGGTCGTGCGCAGAGTTGATTAGCTTTTCCTTACAGAGTTTAATTACCGTTTCCTGCAGGAGATATTCTTCTTCCAGGTCAAAATGCGGTGCGGGACTCATCTTTACGCCAAGCACATGATGCAGGTATTCTGAACTACCAATGTCCTCGCGCTGTGTGCCCAGCAAATAGATAACGTCGCCCTCATTTTTGAAGAACATCGTCATTTTTTCCTCCACACTTTCCAGCACGCCCACCATACCAATGGTTGGGGTTGGATAAACAGGTCCGTCTTCACTTTGATTATAAAAGCTCACGTTTCCACCCGTTACCGGAGTGCCGAGTTTACGGCAGGCATCGCCCATGCCTTTGATAGCATGTACAAACTGAAAATAAACTTCAGGATTGTAAGGATTGCCGAAGTTGAGGCAATTGGTGATGGCAACCGGCACACCGCCGCTGCACACAATATTTCTCGCTGCTTCGCTCACAGCTATCATTCCACCCTTGTAAGGATCGGCAAACACATAGCGGCTGTTGCAGTCGGTGGTGCAAGCCAAGGCTTTTCTGGTGCCATGTACGCGCACTACCGCCGCATCGCTTGGCTCATTGGTATGTGTGTTGCCCGTACCCACCATGCTATCATACTGCTCATATACCCAGCGCTTGCTTGCAATGTTCGGTAGCTTCACCAGTTCCCAGGCTATGGCTGCCATGTCGGCAGGAACAGGCACACTGCTGATGTCGAACTTTTTGATCTCTTCAAAATATTTCGGCTCGCTGTAGTCGCGGGTATAAACCGGAGCGCCGCCGCCCAGCACCAGGCTTTCTGCGGGCACTTCTGCCATCAGCTCGCCGTGCATATAATATTTCAGCAGTGGTTCCTTCGTCACTTCGCCGATCTGCACACAATGAATATCCCATTTTTCAAAAAGCTTTTCTATCTCCGCCTCTCTGCCCTTCTTCACCACAATCAACATGCGTTCCTGACTTTCACTCAACAGCATTTCCCATGGCTTCATGTTACTTTGGCGCGTAGGCACTTTGTCGAGATGGATGATCATGCCATGCTCCCCTTTTGCACTCATCTCTGAGGTAGAACAAGTGATGCCGGCGGCGCCCATGTCTTGCATGCCGATAAGCGCATCCGTTTCCACCGCTTCGAGACAGGCTTCCAGCAATTTCTTTTCTTCAAAAGGATCGCCCACCTGCACAGCGGGCAGGTCGTTCACGCTGTCTTCGCTGATGTCTGCCGATGCAAATGATGCACCGCCAATTCCATCCTTACCGGTTGCCGCGCCTACAATGAACACTGGGTTTCCCTCGCCATGGCTGGTAGCACTTACCATCTTGCCCGCCTGTATCACACCCACGCTCATGGCATTTACCAGCGGATTGGTTTGATAACAGCTTTCAAAATAAATTTCACCGCCCACAGTTGGCACGCCGAAGCAGTTGCCATAGTGACCGATGCCTTTCACCACGCCCTTCAGCAGCCATTTGGTTTTCGGATTGTCCAGCTTACCAAATCGCAGTGAGTTGAGTGCCGCAATAGGACGCGCGCCCATCGTAAAAATATCTCTGTGAATACCGCCCACACCTGTAGCCGCGCCCTGGAAAGGCTCGATGGCGCTCGGGTGGTTGTGGCTTTCTATTTTGAATACGCAGCCCCAGCCATCGCCTATGTCCACGAGACCAGCATTTTCTTCTCCGGCTTTCACCAACAGGCGCTCGCCATCGCGGGGAAGCGTTTTGAGCCAGGTAATGGAGTTTTTGTAGCTGCAATGCTCACTCCACATTACGGAGTACATCGCTATTTCATTGAAGTTGGGTGTGCGACCCAGTATCTCTTTGATTTTTTCAAATTCCTCTTCGCGCAAACCCAGTTTTACGGCTTGCTCCAGAGTTGCCTCCTGCGGCGTATGCGTAGTCACCTCCATAGATTAGAAAGAAAGCGCAAAGCTAAATTATTTTTTGGGGCGCCGCAGACAGAAATGCAATGAAGCTAAGGTGGCGACGCAGATTGCTCTCGGGACCGTTGACGGGGAGGATGGCGATGGGGCTGATAAAGCGGACGCTTTAAAATAATGGGTCTAAGCGGGACGCTTAGACCAGTGGGATGTTAGTTTTCTGACACTAAACTCGCGCTAACGGAGAATTGTCTTTTAGCGTTTCTCGCAACACACACAACAATGAGAAAGTAGCATTAGATTTTTTATCTTGCCTTAAGAGTGATGCAATTACAAACCATCCAAAGCAAAATTTACGACATCAGAGGTCAGCGGGTGATGCTCGACTTTGATCTAGCTGAGCTTTATGAAGTGGAAACGAAACGTCTGAAAGAAGCTGTGCGACGCAATATAGATCGTTTCCCTTCTGACTTTATGTTCGAGCTTACAAAAGACGAGTTTGCAAGTTTGAGGTCGCAGATTGCGTCCTCAAAGCGTGGAGGAACGAGGTTCATGCCCTTTGCATTTACTGAGCAAGGCGTAGCTATGCTGGCAACAGTGCTTAATAGCCCGAAAGCGATACAAGTAAACATACAAATCATTCGCGCGTTCGTCTTTCTTCGCCAATATGCCCTTTCTCATAAGGAACTGACTGAAAAACTTCAGGAGCTTGAAAGCAAATACAATAAACAGTTTAAAGATGTGTACGAAGCGCTAAATTATCTGCTGCAAAAAGACAAACAGGAAACAGAGCAAAAAGAACGAGCAAAGATTGGATTTAAGAGAGGTAGCGATTAGATTTCATCATGGTTGCGCACGTCTCTGCGGCGTATGTGTAGCCACCTCCATAGATTAGAAAGAAAGCGCAAAAAGCTAAATTATTTTTTGGGGCGTCACCGACAGAAATGCAATGAGGCTAAGGTGGCGACGCCGATTGCTATCGGGACCGTTGAGTGGGAGGATGGCGATGGGACTGATAAGCGGACGCTCTAAAATGATGGGTCTAAGCGGGACGCGTAGACCAGAGGGGAGACAACCTCTTTCCCTCTGGGTCCTCTGTGTGAAACAATAAGCAACGTTCGCCGCGCTTGTTCCCTTGTTTTCAACTTTTTTTCTAACTTCACGCATCTTTTTGGCATGTTTTTACATTTACTATGCTAAAAGTTGCGTTTCTATGATCGCTAATCAAAATTCTGCTAACACTTCTTCCCGAGACAGATGGTTTGACGAGTTGCTTGCTGCGCTTAGCACTCACAAACTTATGCTTGATCAAAACGTAGCAGATAAAGATTTGCAGGATTTTTATAATACTCTTATAGGGGGAAATATTGATACTGTCGCCCATCAAGGCAAGGAAATGTCACAACGTTATTTCATTTCGAAAATCATTGTTGATTACTTAAGTCTCCTTTCTCAAAGTGAAAACAAGCCGGCCAAACTCGCCTTCGATATGAATGATACAGAAGTCCTTGTTTGGGCAGAAGTCGAAGACAACAATGAAGCCTTTGAAAAACAGCTAATATTAACAGAAGCAAAGGTCAACGCGAAGTATCATCAATACGGCTACGACATGACTTCCATGATTGTGGAAGAAAGTGATTGTCTCGCGGTACCAAATCATTACGTAGAATTTCATTATAAGGCTTAAATCCAACACGCTTTGGCAAGCTTTGAAGATCACATTTCGCAAGCTAAACGCAACCTATCATTTCTCGAACAAGTCAATGAGCAACTACAAGGCTATTATGATTGGCAAGTCACAACCTGCTTCTATGCAGCTCTTCACTTTGTGAATGCGCATCTTGCAACTCAGGGTTTACAATACAGAAAGCATAAAGATGTGAAAGACGTTCTCAATCCTTACACCTTATCTCCTGTGAAACTTCCTGAGGACGAGTATAGCGCTTATGTTGCTCTACAATCTTTATCAAGAAAAGCGCGATATCTGGTCAATGAAAAAGATAATAACCTTGGTAGTGACAAGGCTTTTCTGACGTATGAAAAACATTTCGGTAAAGCTTTGAAACATCTAAATACCCTGATGTGTTACTTCGACAGCCGATATCAGTTAAAGCTTGCTGGCATTACGATAGATTGCTCTGAATTAAGCTACAAAGAAGTGTCGTTAATACGGAAACCTTAGGTTCTTCGCCTTGTTTCGTGTCCGCACGAGCCCTTTCCAATGCAATTGTCAAGTACATCTTTTGGTGGGTTAATACATTTCACACAAAGCGCGCAGAGATCACGAGCGCACAGAGGTTGGAATAAATCATTACCAACTCTACCAATCAGTAAACAGCCTCTCATCCTCTGTGTCCTTTGTGTGAAAAACAATGGAGTGATTTTACAGTTTCACACGGAGCGCACAGAGTTTTTGAGGCGCAGAGTTTGTAAGGAATCATTGCCTTAAATTTTCACAATCATAAGCAACCTCTGTTCCTCCGTGCCCTCTGTGTGAAAAAGGAAGAGTGATTTTTACAGTTTCACACGAAGCGCACAGAGTTTTTGAGGCGCAGAGTTTCAAACAATCACGACCTCAAATTTTCGCAATCCTAAACAACCACCTTTACTCCATGCCTTCAGTGTGAAAAAAGTTGTTACCTGCCAGTCAGTCAGCAAAAAAGGCATGGCACCAAACTTGGAAACATTCCAGCATGCAGCTCTTTCGCACGCATTATGATTCTATTGTTTCTGCACCCTATCTGTCGCAGGAGGCTTTTATCGTGTATGTAGTTTCTGCCAGTCAGGAGCTCGGCTGGATGATTCAATATATTTCTCCATCGGGCATCATTGCTGTGCCTCCGGGAAACAGCGCCGGCAGTGTACAGGAAGTGGAAGTGCGAAAGACGAGGCAAGGCTATGTAGTGAAAAGTGCCAACCGCGACAATACCCTGCGCGACTGGGGACTGGCAGAAAAGCAGGTGCGCACTCTGAAAGATGCGATGCGCACTCAGACTGTTGCATTGTCGCAGGAAGAGATAGCCTACAGGTACGAGATCATACAGCCCCACCTTAATACTCAGGATGATAAGCTCGAAGAGCGACGTTATGAACTGGAGCATCCCAAAGAGGGCTGGTGGAGCTTTTTGAAACCCGTGAAGGGTTATACTGCAACGCCAGTGGTGCTGATGCTGAATGTGCTGGTATTTTTGTTGATGGCGGGTAGCGGTATTTCGCTTATAGAACCTACTGCCCGACAAATATTTGACTGGGGTGGAAACTGGGGTGCTGCCTCCATGGGCGGACAATGGTGGCGGCTCGTAACTGCCGCATTTGTGCACATTGGTTTTGTGCATCTTTTTATGAACATGGCTGCGCTGGTATATGCCGGTGCTTTTCTGGAGCCGCTCATCGGAACTACAAGATTTGTAATTGCCTACCTCATTACCGCTGTTGCCGGCAGCTTGCTGGGTTCAGTGATGCATCCGGATATCATCAGCGCAGGTGCTTCGGGGGCTATTTTCGGTTTGTTTGGGGTGCTGCTTGCATTACTTACCACCTCGCTGATTCCTCCCGATATCCGCAGACGATTGCTCCTGCTCATGGGCTTCTATGTCATTTACAACCTGCTTTCGGGGATGAAGGAAGGGATTGACAATGCCGCCCATATAGGTGGGCTCATCGCCGGAATGTCTTTCGGTTATACGATTTATCCTGCGCTTAGAAGAGTAAAGGAAGAAAAGCCTGTTTCCTGACGTCGTTTTAACCCTTTTCGTATTTACATCCATTACCCTCCCATTCCTCTTCCCTCAGTGCCCTCTGTGTGAAAAAAAATAGCAGGGGACATCAAATTTTCTCTTTTTCCAGTTTATCAATACGTTGTACAATATTGTCGAGATTGCGGAAGTGTATGTAAGCTTTGCGATATTTATTAGCATCGAAGGCTGGTGAGCCCATATGCACTTCGCCCGGTTTTGAAATGTTTTTAGAAATGCCCGATTGTGCCGTGATGATGGTATTGTCCGCAATGTTTAGATGACCCACAATTCCTACTTGTCCGCTGAACATGCAATTCTTTCCCACTTTGGTAGAGCCGGCAATGACACCATGCGCGGCGATATAAGTATGTTCGCCCACTTCTACATTGTGTGCGATATGAATGAGGTTGTCAAATTTCACACCCTTGCGCAGAATTGTAGAGCCGAGCGTAGCACGATCTATAGCACAGTTGGCACCGATCTCCACATCATCTTCAATGATCACATTGCCAATTTGCGGCACTTTCTGATGGTTGTTTTCGGGCGCAAAACGAAATCCATCGCTACCAATAACGGTACCGGAATGAATGATACAGTTTTTGCCAATCACCGTGTCGGAATAAATTTTCACGCCGGAAAACAGCATAGTATTATCGCCGACCACCGTGTTGTCGCCGATGTACACATGCGGATAGATCTTTACGTTGTTGCCAATAGTTACATTTTCTCCCACAAAGGCAAATGCACCCGCATATATATTCGTTCCCACAGTTGCAGTTTCGGAAATGCAGGACTGCGGTGAAATTCCGGTTTTATTCAGCTTCACCTGATTGTACATTTCCAGCAATCTGGTAAAAGCATTTTGTGCACTTTCCACACGCAGCAAAGTGGTTTTTACAGGTGCTGTGAGTTCCTGATCTTTGTTGATAATCACCAGCGAAGCTTCCGTGTTATAAATGTATTGCGTGTACAACGGGTTGGATAGAAATGACACCGAGCCCGGAACACCTTCTTCTATTTTTGAGAGCTTATTGATTTTCACTTCGGCATTCCCCTCTATCGTTCCTTGTAGTAGTGCCGCAATCTGACCGGCTGTAAATTCCATGTTGTTGTTAGTTTGTCTAAAGCTAACGATCTTTTGGAGGAGCGTGTAGCGGCAGGGATAAATAAAATTGGATTGGACAAACTGATCCACACCTTCTTCCTTCAGGTATTGATGTTACCAAGGGCGAGAAGCGAAGAAGCCATGAGAGGCTGCAGGCCCCTAAAGCAAAAAGCACCATTTTAAGTGAATGGTGCTTGTTAACTTTTTGTCGGGATGACTGGATTCGAACCAGCGACCCCCACGTCCCGAACGTGATGCGCTACCGGGCTGCGCTACATCCCGAAAGCTGCAAAGGTAAAGACAGTTTTCGTTTGCTCCATAGGTTCACCCCGGCCATGGGTAAAATTCCGTAGGGAGTTCGCGCCAGCAGATGTCGGTTGGCTACCTTTGGAGAAAATCCTTTCTGTTATGAAAACCTGGTGCACGTTGCTACTACTGCTCTTGCCCTTAATGAGTGATGCACAAACTGCAAATGATATTTGCTCGCTCACCACCGATGGTTCTGCACGTTGGGAGGGGCTTCATGCCACTTTTGCCTACTCCTGTTCCTGGAAAGTTGAGAAAACATCGGTTTCAGAACCGCAGACCTTCAGTCTGGATATCGGCGACTATGGCATACTGCAAACTATTGTAGTGAAGCGCCGGAACCAGCCTTTTACTGATACAGAAGTCGATAAGATGATGAGCCCCGAGGGTATGAAGCGACTGAGTGGCAAAGCGCGGTTTCTGTTTGGCCGCCATCTTAAAGTTGATGGTATGGATTGTGCTGAGGTCGCAACAGTAGTCACCAAAAACCTGCTCATCACCAAGCTCTCGGTGTACACGGTCAGCTATTTTATTCCTCATGATCATCATTTGGTTGCTGTTGTGTTTGCCATCACCGGAGAGCGGGAGGATGAAATCAAACGGCTGTTTGACCAATATAAATCCTTGTTTCTTAAACTTTCCCTTGCTACAGATTTTCAGCATTAAATAATAAAGGCAGGCTGTTTTGCGGCCTGCCTTGCATTTTCGTTGGTCCCTTTCTTATCGGATGGAAGCTGCTCCTTTTTCTGCCGGATTCAGTTGTGCGGGCACATGTCCAAGATATACGGCAGTAATGGCTGCCATTGCATCTCCATCTCTCCAGATACGGCCTTCTCCGACGGGTATCAACACGTTGTCGTTCGGATCACCATTTTTTTCGGTATAGACAAAGGCATACTGAAAGTCCTTTATTCCGTCTTCCGTCATTTCGCCTGATATGATCGAGACACTTTTATAGGTAATTCCGCTGGCAGTGCCGCTTACCTCGGCAAAAAGCGAGAACTTTTTATCACTACCGGAAATGAATGACCCTAATCCGGTGGCATCGTCTACTCCGGTGGTACTTTTATAGTCCAGCTTTACGGTAGTGCCCGACTGATCATAGAGTTTATATTTATAGTCCGGTATCACCTGTCCTGCTGTCCAGGGGTCATCTGGTCCGTAAGGGCTTTGCAATACAAATGGATTCACCAAATAGATGCCCGTAACATTTGGAGGCGTAGTGCCTTTGTTAATCACCATACCGCGGTTGGTGAGGTTATTTAGAATGTCCTGCGAAATAATGTTATTAATCTCAGGAGATAATCCATTATCCGGGCTTCCACTATCACTTTTTTTACAAGAGCCCAGTATGGCCAATGCACCGAACAGAAAAACGGCAACTGATAGAATTTGCTTTTTCATTTTCGTTATAAATTTTAAGATGACGCCGGCTAATTGGTTAATCGACGGTAGCGGCTTGCCGTCTTTCATAAAGCTACTCATGCCATCACCACCAGTCAATACCCAATTACTGGTATTGTACCGCTGCGTAATGTGGTCAAGCATATTTCCGGACTGCGTGCTGAAGCCCGGGTCAGTAAAAGCTGGCTGCCTGTTTCGTTATTGCTCCTACACTTTACCAGCAGATGCATACCGTTCACAAATTCCAGCGTGGAAAAGTAGTTCCTAAAAAAAGAAAGGCGGCTGCGCACGAAGCACACCCGCCTTTTAACCAAAAACACACCCATCTATTCTAAAACAATTTTATAGGCTCTTTGTTCCTTGTCGCTGATGATGACTGCAAAGTAAAGTCCGCGCGCCCAGGAGGTAGTGGTGACCTGTTCGCCGGGTTGAACCGTTTTGTGCAGTACAATTCTCCCGGTCTCATCATATATCCTGACTTCCACAGCCTGTTTGTTGCCGGTTATGGCAAAGTAGGTGTGGGCCGGATTGGGGGATATCCTGAGTTCATTTTCCTTACCCGGAGCTTTTACGCTGTTCACCACGGTGCTGTTGCGCAGCCGTGCAATGAAGGGATAATATTGAAATGCAGCGGTGGGTAGGGCAATGGTAGCATTTCCCAGAGCAATCTGAGTGCTGTCCCAGGCGTTACCCGACGCCCAGACATTGTCTCCGCCGACTGCAATTTCATTGGGGGTGACGATGTTACTGCGGATGTTTTCATTCCATATAGCGTCTCCGTTCTTATCATAGGCGGTCACTGAACCGGTGTAGTGCCACGATGGAGTAGTGGTTGTATGGATGCCATTGCCCCAATCAACATATCCTCTGGTGGTAGTGTATAAAATCAAAGAGCCATTAGCACCGATAGCGGCTGCACCACTGCCGGGATAGCTCGCTTCACCCGAAGCTGTGTCGCTGAGTTTGCGCACCCAGGAGCATTGACCTGCAGAGTCAATTTTTGCAGCCATAAACGAGCCGAACGCGGAGGATGAGGTGATGAGGACACCGCCAAGCGTAAACGAATCGTTGAGTGGTCCGGTGTAATAAAGCGTATTGTCGTCTGCAAGATTAAGCTCGCGTACAAAGCAGGTAATGTCGGGCATAAATTGCGACCAGTCGTAGCTGCCATCTGCATGATAGCGCACCATGTATTGAGGATAAGGGAAATTGAGTGGCAGGGTGACCATATGTCCGTTGAAGTCTATGCCGCCGTCGAAAGCACAGGAGCCTGCAAGATAAAGGTTGCCCTTACTGTCCACTTGTATCGACGTGCTCATACTGCGTCCCGTTTGTGTCCACAGGGCTGCGTGCCCCCGTAGCACGATCAATCTGCAGCACTTGCGTTACCTGATCAGTGTCGAGTGGAAGGTAGATAAACCCGTTGGCCAGCGTGAAGCAGTTTGCCTGGCAGTTAAAATCTTCACCGATCGCTTTTAGCCAGCTACAATGCAGCGTGCCGGCATCGAGCCGGAACATACAATAGCTGGAACCGGACGGTGTCTGCAGCAGAGCAGGCCCCCCGGCAAAAGCCACTGTGTCGTGGTATTGCGCAAGCACATACCAGTTGCCCGCTCCATCAGCCTGAGTGCGCAGCACGGATAGTTTACCCATCGCGCTCGTGGTTGCCATTGCATTGCCCGAGCTATCGTACTGGGTGAATTGATAGTCGCCATACTGAACGTTAGCCAGGTATTTTCTGTTCAGAATATTTCCCCACAGTGCCGTTTGGCCCGATGCTGCCACTGACTGTCTGAATATTGATGGATTGATGTCCATGCCAGCATTCACATTGGCATGTGCCCAGGTCCATGTAGGCATTTGTGCCCGGCCAAATATGGAGCACAGCAAAAAGACGAGTGTAAAATATTTTTTCATAGCAGGTAGATAATAATGTGGCCCGCAAGTTAGACAGCCTGTGGGTAGATAAGGTAGAGCATGATGCCGAAAGCTTACGCTGCCGTGACGAAGACGGCTATACGGGCGACGGAGCCATTCCACAATTAAACCTCTATTTTTGCCGCCAAATCAGTTTTATGCAGTTCGACCGGAGTGGTTTGTCCGATGACCAGCTCGTTCAGTTATATACCGAAATCCTGCGTCCCCGCATGATTGAGGAAAAGATGCTCATTTTGCTCCGGCAGGGTAAGATCAGTAAGTGGTTTAGTGGCATAGGCCAGGAGGCGATAGCTGTGGGTGCAACCATGGCCCTCGATGCCGACGAATACATCATGCCGCTGCACCGCAACCTCGGCGTGTTTACCGCACGCAAAATGCCGTTCGACAAATTGTTCAAGCAATGGCAGGGAAGCAAAGACGGTTTTTCAAAAGGAAGGGAACGTTCTTTTCACTTTGGTGCCAATGAATACCATATCTGTGGCATGATCTCGCATCTCGGTCCGCAGTTGGCCATTGCAGACGGGGTGGCGCTTGCCCATAAGCTTCGTGCAGAAGAAAAGGTTGCTGTTGCCTTTTCGGGCGACGGCGGTACGAGTGAGGGCGATTTTCATGAGGCGCTGAACGTAGCCGCCGTTTGGGGCCTGCCGGTAATTTTTATCATTGAGAACAATGGCTACGGACTGAGTACGCCGGTCAACGAACAGTTTGTGTGTTCCCAACTGGCCGATCGCGCCGTGGGGTATGGTATGAAGGGAATCACCATTGATGGGAATAATATTCTGGAAGTTTATAAGACCATTTCGGATGCGAGAAAATATTGCATCGCGCAGCAAAAGCCGATCCTGATAGAATGTATGACCTTTCGCATGCGCGGCCATGAAGAAGCAAGCGGCGTAAAATATGTACCGAAAGAGCTTTTTGAAGAATGGGGTAAAAAGGATCCGGTAAGTAATTTCGAACAGTACCTTGTACAGCAGGGCATCCTGTCGCAAGTCACCATTGACGTGATCCGGCATCAGATCCAGAAGGAGATTGAAGACGGCATAGCCGCAGGTTTTGCTGCTGCGCCTGTAGTGCCGGACACGGCAGAAGAATTAGCTGATGTATATGCCCCGCTGAGCGTGCGTGTCACACCGGCCACGGGCGCTGCAGCTACGGAAAAGAAATTTATTCAGGCCATAAGCGACGGCCTGCGGCAGAGCATGGAGCGCCACGAAAATCTGGTGCTCATGGGCCAGGATATTGCAGAATATGGCGGAGCCTTCAAAGTGACCGAAGGGTTCGTGCAGCAGTTTGGCAAGCAACGCGTGCGCAATACCCCGCTATGCGAGAGTGCTATTGTGGGTGCAGCACTCGGCCTTTCCATCAAAGGCTTTAAAAGCATGATGGAAATGCAATTTGCTGATTTTGTGACGGTGGGCTTTAATCAGATCATCAATAACCTGGCAAAAATCTATTATCGCTGGGGGCAAAATGCGGATGTGGTGGTTCGGATGCCGACGGGCGGCGGTGTGGGAGCAGGGCCTTTCCATTCGCAAAGCAATGAAGCCTGGTTTGTACACACGCCGGGCCTGAAGGTTGTATATCCTTCCACCCCGGAAGATGCAAAAGGTCTTTTGATTGCCGCTTTAGAAGATCCGAATCCGGTAATATTTTTCGAGCATAAGGCTTTGTACCGAAGCATTAGCGGTAGGGTGCCCGATGAGTATTACTCCATAGAGATTGGTAAGGCTCGTTTGGTGCAGCAGGGAGAAGATATCAGTATCATCACTTACGGAAGCGGCGTTCATTGGGCGCTCGACTATGCCGCGGAGCATGCTGGCATCTCATTCGATATTCTGGACCTTCGGTCGCTCCTGCCACTCGACTACGAAGCTATTGCCGCCTCGGTGCAGCGAACCGGAAAAGTGCTTTTGCTGCATGAAGACACCTTAACCGGCGGCATAGGAGGCGAAATCGCCGCCTGGATTTCGGAAAATTGTTTCGAACATCTCGACGCTCCGATTGTACGTTGTGCCAGTCTCGATACGCCGGTGCCTTTTGCAATACCGCTTGAACAGAATTTTCTGGCAAAAGGCCGTATGCATGAAGCTGTGCAAAAGTTGCAGCAGTATTAGGCGAGCATTAGTTTTCGCTGATTGTGTCCCTGCGCTGTGGGTTGTAAACTGTGTTTGCTATTTTCGTACAGAAACCGGAAAAACATGACGTTAAGGTCGATCTCCATTTTACTGTCTGTACTGTTACTATGTTCCTGCGGCGAAAATAAGAAGCAGGCAAAGGGTCCTATTGTAATGGGCGACTCATCGACGATCGTGACCGAAACAGATGAAAAATATCTCGGCGATTATGTGGATGATATAGAGCTGAAAGTTTTTCCAAAGGATACGTTTTCTACCAGCGATACGGATAGCAGTAGCGCACCGGTCGCTGCCCCGGAAAACCAACCCGTGGCTTCGACAACCGTCGCCCCGGCTTCAGCCGCCACCGATGCGAAAAGCGGCCTTAAGATACCCTTCAAAGAAGTTACAGTTTTCATTCCGGGCATTGAGACCCGCACTTTCCGGGAGCAGGATTATGCCACAGCTTCCGGCGCAAGCTTTCAGCTCACCCAGGGCGAATTGAGTGGTAAGAAGCTGGAACTCAGCGGTGCCAATATCACCAAAGTCTATCAGCGTTTTCTTGTGCATGTGGTGGCAAAAAACGAACTGGGCACCTTGCCCGTGGATGCACTCAACGACCTTTCGGAATGGGCGCCTGTAAGCGGGAAGGGCAATACCTACACCATTAGCGGGCTCAGTAGGGCACATGGTAAAAATCTTAGCGCAGCCCAATTGCGAAATGCCGTCACCCGGGCTGCCCGCAGTAAAAGACTCAGCCGGCAAATGATCCAGAAATGGGAGCGGTCTTTGCGTAAGACACGTTCTGTAACGCAGCCGCCTTTCAAAAATGTTTTACGCAGTGTGATGTGGAAAATTGAAGGTAAAGACGCCAACGGAAGGCCTTTCCAGAAGCAGGTGCGCATAGATTTGCCCGCCTGAAAAAGGCTTTGAGTCGGGCCAGTTCACAGACAGAGAAAGCCTCGTATCTTTTATTCTATCGTAGCAATGCACTTTAATTCGATAGCAATTGCGGAAGGAAGTGAGTTGACACTGACGGTAGTGCGGCAGGGCTGGTTGTCCTTGAAATATTCTGCGTAGATACGGTTGTAAATATGAAAGTCGCGTTTCATGTCCACCAGAAACACGGTAACATCAACGAGCTTATCCCAACTGCTGCCACTCTCTTCCAATACCGTGCGAACGTTCTTAAATACGCTGTGGCACTGGGCTTCAAAATCGAAACTTTGAAACTGACCGTGTTTATCAAGCTTCAGACCGGGTATCTCATCCGTCTCGGCGTTGCGCGGACCAATACCCGAAAGGAAGAGCAGATTGCCTACACGGCGTGCATGCGGATACAATCCCATGGGCTTGGGCGCTTTTTCAGTCGATATTTTTTGAGACATTTTTGCAATTTGCTGCTAAGATAATCTGCTTAAAATAATCTGACGATTCTACAACGTCAATACCCAGTAGCACGGATATTTTTTACCGTGTAAGCGGTATTGAGCCGAATAAAAGGATAGCGCATTTTTGTTATAAATATTTCCTTATGAAAAATGCTTTATTCATCCTCGCGGCGTTATGCCTTTTCACAAGCTCAGCAAATGCAGCGCTGCTGCGTGTTAACAACATTACAGGCATCACCGCCGGCTACACCAGCTTGCAGGCAGCAGTAACCGCAGCCAACACTGGTGACACTATTTATGTGGAACCTACAACCACCAATGTAGGCGGAGCCACAATTGCAAAAAAGCTCACCATTATCGGAAACGGATATTTTGGCACCACTTCCACGCTCACTTTGCACACAATGAACAGCGGTTTGCAAGCCAATATGACCAGCTCCAAGATTAGTACACTTTACTTCAATCCGGGCAGTGAATACAGCACCCTTATGGGATTGGAAAGCAATGGCGATGTTTATATTAACGTCTCCAACATTACGGTGAAGAGGTGCTACATCGGTAGTTACATCCGGCTGAGCAATTATCAGAATGGTAACTACGTAAATGTTACCAACATTGATATCCGCCAGAATGTGATTGCCTATGGCATTATCAGCTATCAGTTCAGCACCAATTCCGGCGCAGTGAGCATGACGAATGTAAACATCCAGAACAATCTTTTGAACACGTACTATTACAACCAGGTGCAATTACCCGTAGGTATCAGCGGTTTTATGATGAACAATGTGTTCTACACACCCTACTACTATCTTGATGTGTATAATTTCCAATTGAACAACAACATTTCGGTTGGTGGCAGCTTCAACGGCAACAACAATGTGTATTTCAATAATATCGCCACCAATAGTTACTGGGGTACTGCCAATGGTAACCAGGCAAATATTTCTACAGCCAGCCTGTTTGCCAACTATGGCACGGGTTCGGCAGATACCAGTTATGTGCTCAATCCTTCAGGCCCCGGCATCGGTTCCGGTTTCAACGGAGTGAATGTGGGCCCTTACGGTGGTCCTGATCCTTATCGTAAAAGCGGAATACCTCCTGTGCCTGCCATCTATCAGTTTTCGGCACCGGCTACTACTACCACCACTACGCTGCCTGTAACCATCAGTACGCGCAGCAACGACTAAGTGATCTGTTTCGGGGATTATCGCGCAGCACTACGGTGCTGTAATTGATCACGCTAAAAATTTAAGAATGAAACAGATCATACAAAAGGCTTGTATGGTAGTGGCAGTGTTGCTGCTTGCATGGTCGGGCAGGGCACAAACCAACATCACAGCCGCTGAATATTTTTTTGACAACGATCCAGGTTTTGGTAACGGCACCCAGGTGTCGGTAACACCTGCCGCCAACCTTTCGGGTCTGCTCTTCAATGCTAATGTGGCCGCGCTTTCTACAGGCATACACACACTGTATGTGCGTACAAAAGATGCCAACAACAAATGGAGCCTTACCTACAGCTACTACATAGCGAAAGTGCAGAACGTAGGGGCCAATCCTAATACAACAAGCAATATTTCGACCGCTGAATATTTTTTCGACAATGATCCGGGGTATGGAAACGGATCGGCCATCGCTATTGCCGGTGGAAGCTCTAATATTTCCTCGCTGGCGTTCAACGCAGCCGTTGGCGCACTAAGCACGGGCATCCACACGCTTTATGTCAGGAGCAAAGATGCCACAGGATGGAGCCAGACTACAAACTATTATTTTGCGAAAATCCAGGCTGTGCAGGGCAATCCGAATTCGATAAGTAATATCGTAAAGGCCGAATACTTTTTCGATACAGACCCGGGCTATGCCGGAGGCACCGATATTCCGCTTACACCGGGCACGGATATCTCCGGACTGGTTTTCAATGCAACCGTGTCTTCACTAACCAATGGAGTGCACACGCTCTATGTGCGTACAAAGGATGCGCAGGGAAAATGGAGCATAACTAATGCAATGTTATTTGCAAAAGTGCAGAGCCTGGCAGGAAATCCTAACACGGTTTCCAACATTACCAAGGCGGAGTATTTTTTCAACACAGACCCGGGCTATGGCAATGGTGTCGATATACCACTTACTGCTGCAAACGACGTAAACGGACTCGTCGCCAACCTCAACATCGCTTCGCTGCCTACGGGTCTGCACACCTTGTATCTGCGTACAAAGGATGCACAAGGCAAGTGGAGTATTACCACCTGGTATCAGTTTTCCAGAATCCAGGGGCTAAGTCCTAATCCGGCCAGCCTGAGCAAAATCAACAAGGCCGAGTACTTTTTCGATACCGACCCAGGTTTTGGCTTCGGCACCAACATTCCTATTCCTTCTCCGGCATACGACGTTAACGCTCTCACTTTTAATGCAGACGTGTCGGCACTCAGCAGTGGCATGCATACTTTTTATGTACGCACCCGCGACTCTTCCGGTCAATGGAGTGTCACAAGGAACTTTTATTTCGTAAGAGTGCAGCCCCTTGCCACCAACCCACACACGACCAGCAACATCGTAAAGATGGAGTATTTCTATGATGCGGACCCGGGCTATGGCAACGGTACTGACGTGCCGGTAACCCCCGCGCTCGACATTTCCGGTATCACAATGAACGCCAATGTTACTGCGCTGACCAACGGTGTACATACTTTGTTTGTGCGTAGCAAGGATGCTCAGGGCAAATGGAGTATTGTCAGTACGGTGAATTTTGCCAAAGTACAAGCTTTGGGTACAAACCCGCATAGCAAAAGCAACCTTACCCGCATTGAGTATTTTGTAGATACCGACCCCGGTTTCGGCAATGGTATTCCGCTTTCTTTCACTCAGGATACCAATGTGACGTCGCTTGCCTTTAATGTGGACATGACGGTGCTCGTCAATGGAGGACATACGCTCTATGTACGTTCGAAAGATGCTCAGGGTAAATGGGGCATTACGTATGTTCATCAGTTTAATGGCGGAACCGCTGCATTGGCGGTAAAACTGATATCGTTCGATGCCATGCTACAACCGGAGAAAACTGTGAAACTTCAATGGCTAACCGCTGAAGAAAGAAATGTGGACCGTTACGAAGTGGCAAGAAGCGCCGATGCCAGCAACTGGTTCACCATCGGAACGGTAGCGCCCAATGAACCCGGCAGTGACGGCAGGCATCATTATAGCCTTGACGATGCAACGCCAGGCAGAGGTGTCATCTACTACAGGCTTACCGAAGTAGATCATAATGGTTCTACCACGCAGGCTCCTATTCGCTTTGTGACCATACGTGACGATGAAACCACCTTTGCAAGTCTGTTCCCCAATCCTAATGATGGAAAACAGCTAACCATCAGTTCTTCTATTTTTAAGGACGGAGAAGTGCTGCTGACCATTGTAGCCGCCGATGGAAGACTTGAGATGCAGCAGTTGATCAACAATAAAATGATCGATCAGTTTACCTTGAATAATCTTTCGCTGGCAGCCGGAAATTACTTTGTGAATCTGGTAAGTAAGGAACATTCGGAGACACTGAAGCTACAGGTGACAGGCGATAGACTCTAAACAATGGAAGGATACTATGCAGGCAGGCTGAAATGTCTGTCTGCTTTTTTTTGCGGTGCAACAATCCTGGCAGTCTTCAACCTACATTTCTAAGCCATTTGTTATAAAGATCCGGCAGTGATTTCCGATGTCATTTCAGATATTATCCATTTTAGGAAGAAAAAGCCTGGTCACACGCTTTTCGGTTTCCACAAATATTACATCATTAAACTTTAGGGAGCGTTGGTTTTCTTCAGGTTCATTTTCATAAAGGTATATAACGACATTATATACTCCGGGGCAGAAGGGACTTGTAAAAAGATCTATTCCGCCTTACGTTGGTGTTTCCAGCGTTTGTGCGTCCACATCCAGTTTTCAGGTTGTTCGCAAATTTGACGCTCTACAAAACTGACATAGGCCTGTAGGATATCGCCGGCATGAGTCTGCGATGCATCGTCGCAATATTTATAAAGATGAATACGATAAGAACCCCGTTTTATTTTTTTGATACCCGCAAACACAACCGCTGCCTTTGCGCGTCTTGCCATTTGCTCCGGTCCGCGAAAAAAAGGCGCTTCGCGATGCAGGAAAGGAATCCACTCAGCTACCTCGGGCGATGAAGGATTTTGATCTGCAGCAAGTGCAAGAATGTATTGTGTTTCTTTCAGTCGTGCCAGTCCGCTTTTCAAGGCTTTCATCGACACCATCCATGCGCCGGATGCCGACCTTATCTTTTGCATCAACCGGTCGAAAGCATTGTTCGATAGCGGCAGGTACACACAGGCATATTGCTGCGGTGTATGGTATGGGCAGGCTACATTTGCCCATTCCCAGTTAAAGGTATGCCCCAGTATAGCGTAGGTGTTTTTGCCGTCGGTCGCCAATTGTTGAAACACTTCCCAGTTGCCGGTAAACCTGCGCGTCAATTGCTTTTTTGAAATAGAGAGCAGTTTCAGAGTCTCTATCCATTGGTCGCAAAAGTTTCGGTTGAATCGCTTTTGTATGGTCCGCAGTTCCGATGCTGGTTTTTCAGGAAAGGCATGTTTCAGATTATCCCAAACAAGCGCTTTCCGGTACTTGAAAATGCCAAACAAAACTACATTCACGAAATCCGAAATCAGGTATAATACCGGCAACGGAAGCAGTGACAAAGGATACAACAAAATGTAGATCAGGTAGTACACCGCCGCAAATTACATACTGTTTGCCGACTACGATTTTTCCTCGTCATACTCCGAGGGTAATGTGGTAAGATCGTAGATCTCCTGTATGTCTTTCAGAATTTTTGTGAAGTTGATATTCAGGTCCTTCAAAATTCCTGTGTGCAGATCAAACACCCAGCCATGCACTACCGGATACCCGTTGTGTACATACGATTTTTGAACAGCCGCCGTCTTGATGATATTCGTTGCCTGTTCCCGTACGTTCAGTTCTACCAGTCGGTCGTAGCGTTCATGTTCGTTCTCAATAGCCAGAAGTTCTTCATGGTGCAGACGATACACATCGCGTATGTTGCGAAGCCATGGGTTAAGCAAACCCATGTCTTTGGGTGTCATGGCTGCTTTTACACCACCGCAGTTGTAGTGGCCACAAACAATAATATGCTTCACATGCAGATGGCGAACGGCATAGTTGATCACCGACATTACGTTGAGGTCGGTGTTGTTTACAAGGTTGGCAACATTGCGATGCACAAACACCTCTCCGGGCTCCAGACCCATAATTTCATTGGCCGGCACACGACTGTCTGAGCACCCGATATAGAGGTAGTCGGGCGACTGATCGCGGGCCAGTTTTTCAAAGAAGTCCGGATCGCCTTTTGTCATTGAGGCAACCCATTGTTTGTTGTTTTCAAATATCTCTTCGTAAGTAGCCATAGTGTGTTCTTTCTGCAATGATAAAATTTTAATGACTATTCGTGCCGATTGGAATATTTTTACGCGCTCAAACTATTCGTTCATGAAACTCGTTACATATCGGAACAATGGCAAAGAACAGCTTGCCTTTTGCATCAATAATAATCTTTACGACTGCAATGTAGCCCATCCGGAGCTGCCGGGCACAATGATGGAATTGCTGGAAGGCTGGGAACAATATATTGCCCTGGCAAAATCAACTGAAGCAGATATCCGCTCGGGAAAAAATACAGTGGTACCCTACGGCACTCTGGATACAGAAGAGATTCTCGCGCCAGTACCCAGGCCCACGTCTTGCCGCGATGGTTATGCTTTTCGCCAGCACGTGGCAGCAGCCCGCCGCAACCGTAAGGTGGATATGATTGCCGAATTTGACCAGTATCCGATTTTTTATTTTACCAATCACAATGCTGTTCAGGGTCCTGGCGACATTCCGTGTATGCCCGATCATTTTCAAAAACTCGATTTTGAACTCGAAGCAGCCATCGTGATCTGTAAAAAAGGCAGAAACATTAAGGCGGAAGAAGCTGATGACTACATAGGCGGATACATGATCATGAACGACATGAGCGCCCGCACCTTGCAGATGGAAGAGATGTTGCTGAACCTGGGTCCTGCAAAGGGCAAGGATTTTAGTACCGTGATCGGTCCCATGCTTGTGACGCCAGACGAGCTTGAGCCATTTAAAATTCCCGCCAAACCCGGACATGTAGGCAACAACTACAACCTGAAAATGAAGTGCTGGGTAAACGGAATAGAAGTGAGCTCGGGCAATATGGGAGATATGGACTGGACCTTTGCAGAAATCGTAGAACGCTGTGCTTATGGCGCAGATATTTTACCCGGCGATGTAATCGGCAGTGGCACGGTGGGCACCGGTTGTTTTCTGGAGCTCAATGGTACAGGGCTACTCAACGATCCTAACTATAAAGTGCAATGGCTGCAGCCCGGCGATGTGGTGGAAATGGAAATAGACGGATTGGGTAGGTTGAGCAATAAGATCGTTGCCGAAGACACTGACTGGAGCTTGTTGAAAAAGAAGAAGATGGCACATCAATAAAGCGAACGGTAACGAAGATGAATAACGAGTCAAAAATTGGAATTGTAGGTTCCGGAGCCATGGGTGCCGGTATCGCTCAGGTAGCCGCTATGGCGGGTCACGCCGTAGTCGTTTATGACAACAACATGCAGGCTTTGCAGCGGGCGGAAAAAAGCCTCGAAGCTACCCTCAAAAAATTAGAAGATAAAGGAAAGATCGACAGCGCTGCGGAGATTTTTTCACGCTTCCGGTTCAGCGATCAGATGGCAGACTTTGCCGGTTGCGCACTCATCATCGAAGCCATTGTCGAAAAGCTGGAAGTAAAAAAAGCAGTATTCGCCGAACTCGAAAAAATCGTCGATGAGGTTTGCGTGCTGGCTACTAACACGTCTTCACTTTCTGTTACATCAATCGCTGCTGCTTGTCAAAAGCCAGATCGTGTGATCGGATTACATTTCTTCAATCCCGCTCCTTTGATGGCCTTGGTGGAAGTGATACCTGCCTTGCAGACAAATGGCGCACGGACTGCAGAAATGAAAAGTCTGATGCTGCAATGGAAAAAGATTCCGGTACTCACTAAGGATACGCCAGGCTTTATTGTAAACCGTCTGGCGCGCCCATTTTACGGCGAGGCGCTTCGGATTTATGAAGAGGGTATCGCCGATATGGCCACCATAGATTGGGCTATGACTGAGCTTGGAGGTTTTCGTATGGGCCCGTTTACACTCATGGACTACATTGGTCATGACGTGAACTATGTAGTCACCGAAACTGTGTTTCAGTCGTTTTTCTTCGATCCCCGCTACAAACCTTCTTTTTCGCAAAAGCGTTTGCTCGAAGCGGGCTGGCTGGGGCGAAAAAGTGGGCGTGGGTTTTATTCTTATCAGGAAGGTGCAGAGATGCCTCAGCCGGAAAAAAATACGGAGCTCGGGCATCGGATTTATAACCGTATCCTCGCGATGCTCATCAACGAAGCGGTGGATGCTCTGCACCTGAATATTGCCAGTGCCGAAGATCTGGATCTTGCCATGACGAAAGGTGTCAATTACCCGAAGGGGTTGCTGCAATGGTGCGAGGAAATCGGTGCGGCGAGTGTATTGCAGACACTCGATGCACTTTATAGCGATTACCACGAAGACCGTTACCGGGCAAGTGTGTTGCTCCGCAAAATGGCGGCAGGCAGGTCCTGAACGGGTACGTAAACTGCGCTTTTCGGCCGATGCTTTTGGGAGCAGAAGTGTGGAATTTTATTTGCAGGCGCGGATCTCAGGGTCGTCGGCAATGTCCTGCAGATGTTCCATAGCCTCCGAAAAATCCGGGTATTTTTTCATGACCTTTTCCAGTCGGCAGTCGCACATGGATTGGGCAGCACTTTCGTCCATATTGTTTTCACGTGCTGACTCCATGCAGCCCTGATGAAACAAGCGCCTTCCTTCCTCGTCCCAGGAGCCGCTGCAGGAGGTAATCAGAAACATTATCGTCGCAGCGTAAACGGTTTTTTTCATGTGGTTGGCTTTCCATAAAAATAACTTAATAAAGTCGGAAGGAATGCGGCAAGGTTTTACTGTGCAAAAACATAAATTTGCAGCCTTGTGAATTTGCAGGTATTGCTGGGAATGTATCAAAATGATATCCGCCTGAAACAACTGGCGGCGGGTATCTCTTTGTCCGGACCAGCGTTGCGCCTGTATCTTGACAACCTGAGAGGCTCAGCAGTAAGCTTTGTAGCAGCCGCAGTATGGCAACTCACGGACGCCAATCATGTCTTCATTCTCAACGATAAAGAAGAGGCTGCTTACTTCCACAATGATCTCGAAAGCCTTACCGGCGCCCTCGACATCTGCTATTTTCCCGATAGCTTTAAGAAAACCGGTGCTTTCAGTGAACTGAACAGCAGCCATGTGATGCTACGCACGGAAGCGCTTACAAAGTTCAGCGCAGACCGCGTTCATAAAAAAGTTCTGGTCACTTATCCCGAGGCGCTTTTCGAACGTGTGGTAAACCCGCGCACACTTGCCGGCAATATGATCGGGATAAAAGTGGGGGAAGCCCTGAAGGTGGACCAGTTGATGGAGCAGTTTGTGGGACTTGGTTTCCGGCGCGAGGACTTTGTTTATGAGCCGGGGCAGTTTGCCATGCGTGGGGGCATCCTTGACATCTATTCTTTTGGTAACGAACACCCCTACCGCATCGAGCTCTTTGGCGATGAAGTGGATAGCATCCGCATCTTCAACCCCGAAACTCAGCTCTCTGAAAGAAAGCTGCTTCAGGTATCCATCCTTCCCAACATCGAAACAAAGTTTGATACTACAGAAAAGGTTTCGCTGCTCGACTATCTGCCTGCCAACACCGCAATCTGGGCCAAAGACTTCGACTTCACGCTCGCTAAGCTGGCAAAGTTGGAGCAAGCATTGCCCGAAAAGATAGAGTTGGGAACAGTGGCAGTAGATCATGAGGAAGAATGGCTGAAAGAGCTTGGCCGGGATGATTTTGAAACCGCAGAAGGCTGGCAGCATCAACTAAGACAACGCCATCTGATTGAGTGGTACAACCGCTCGCTTACCGATATCACGGGCGATGAGGTTCCCGCCACACTTCAATTTGCAACAGAAGAACAACCGGTTTTTAACCGACAGTTCAATATGCTGATCGAAGACCTGAAAAAGCGCTGTGGCAGCCAGTGTACGCCTTACATTTTTGCAGAAAATCCCAAACAACTTGAAAGGCTGCGCAGCATTTTTGAAGATCTCAATGCGGAGATCAATTTTGTGCCCATCCCCGTCTCTATCAGCAAGGGCTTTATTGATCACGAAAAAAATATACTCTGCTACACCGATCATCAGATCTTTCAGCGCTACCATAAATACAAAGTAAAGCAGGCGTATAGCCGGGGGAAAGCTCTCACCCTGCGCGCGCTCAAAGAACTGCAGCCTGGCGACTACGTTACCCATATCGATCATGGAGTAGGCGTATATAGCGGCTTGCAGAAGATAGAGGTAAATGGCAATATGCAGGAAGCCATACGGATCATTTATCGCGACAATGATGTGCTGTATGTCAACATCAATTCCCTGCACAAGATCAGTAAGTACACAGGCAAAGAGGGATCGCCACCAAGGGTGAATAAACTTGGAAGTGATGCCTGGGAAAAACTGAAGAACAAGACAAAGAAACAGGTAAAAGACATTGCCGCCGACCTGATTAAGCTATATGCCAAGCGGAAGGCTTCGCAGGGATTTGCATTTACCCCCGACAGTTATCTGCAAACGGAGTTGGAAGCTTCTTTCTTTTACGAAGACACGCCCGACCAAAGCAAGGCCACGGCCGATGTGAAGCGAGACATGGAACAGTTGTCGCCTATGGACAGGCTGGTATGTGGCGACGTAGGCTTCGGTAAAACTGAGGTGGCCATACGTGCAGCGTTTAAAGCCGTGGGCGACAGCAAGCAGGTGGCTGTGCTGGTGCCGACCACCATCCTCGCCTTTCAGCATTACCAGACCTTTCGGGAGCGACTGCACGACTTTCCCTGCACGGTGGACTATATCAACCGGTTTAAATCAACACGCGAGAAGAAGGAGACTTATAAACGCCTGGAAGAAGGTAAAATTGACATTCTTATCGGCACGCATGCTATACTTGGCAAAGACGTAAAGTTCAAAGACCTGGGCCTGCTGATCATCGACGAAGAACAGAAGTTTGGTGTTTCTGCAAAAGAAAAACTTCGGGAGCTTCGCGCTAATGTTGATACCCTCACCCTTACTGCCACACCCATCCCGCGGACGCTGCAATTCTCGCTGATGAATGCCCGCGACCTGAGCATTATGAACACGCCGCCGCCCAACAGGCAACCTGTTCAGACCGAGGTCACACACTTCGACGAATTCACCATTCGCGATGCCATCTATTATGAAACTGAGCGTGGCGGTCAGGTTTATTTCATTCACAATCGGGTGCAAAGTCTTCCCGAAATGGTAACGCTTCTTCGGAATTTATGTCCGGACCTTGCTATAGGAATGGCCCATGGCCAAATGGAGGGCCATAAGCTTGAAGAGGCTTTATTTTCATTTATCGAGCAGAAGTATGATGTGCTTTGCTGCACCAACATCGTGGAGAGTGGGGTGGATATCCCCAATGCCAATACCATTATCATCAACAACGCGCACCAGTTTGGCCTCAGCGATCTGCATCAGCTTCGCGGACGGGTAGGACGTAGCAACAAGAAAGCTTTCTGCTACCTGCTGGCCCCGCCGATGAGCACACTCCCCAATGACAGCAGAAAGAGACTACAGACGCTGGAGCAATTCAATGAACTGGGCAGCGGTTTTCAAATCGCCATGCGCGACCTCGACATTCGGGGCGCGGGCAATCTGTTGGGCGGCGAACAGAGCGGCTTTATTGCAGAAATTGGATTTGAGATGTACCAAAAGATTCTTGACGAAGCCATCCGCGAACTGAAGACCACAGATTTTAAGGATGTTTTCAGAGAAGAATATCAGCGCAAGAAGGAGTTTGTGAGCGACTGCACGATCGATACGGATCTTGAAATTCTGATACCCGACGATTATGTAGAGAATATCACTGAACGGTTGTCGTTATATACCCAGCTCGACGACGTGGCCGGAGAAGAAGAATTACTGCGTTTTGCAGACGAGCTCCGCGATCGTTTTGGCCCCATACCACCACAGGTGGAAGAGTTATTTACCACTCTTCGTTGTCGCTGGGTAGCCCGGGAGCTCGGCTTTGAGAAACTGATCCTGAAAAATGCACAAGTACGGCTGTACTTTATCAACAACCCGGAGTCTCCGTATTTCGAGTCAGAAACGTTCAATCATATCATGCAGTACATCCAGACCCGAACCAACCATGCCAGGCTGAAGCAAACGGGTAAGATGTTTATGCTCCTTGCCGACCGGCTGCCCACCATGCAGGATGTGTATGAATTTCTGTCGGGCATAGTTGCTTCCATGCCAGAAACGGCTGGTAAACAAACCGGCTGAAAATCTGTTATAACAACGCTATAATAATTGACAGAGTATCGTAATTTGGTGAAACGACTCATCGCTGCCTGTAATTATTTACCTCTAACGTTTTAAGCTGCATGGACAAAATCCGTATTGTGGTTGCTGATGACCATCATATACTTCTCGATGGACTTCGGGCGTTGCTGCAGAAGCAGAAGGATATCGAGATTTTGGGACTTTTCGACAATGGAAAGAAGCTTTTTGATGCGCTCGAAAATCTTAATCCGCAGGTAGCATTAATTGATATCAACATGCCCGAAATGGACGGGCAGACACTCACCCGCAACATTCGCCAGGCGTATCCGGGTATTGCCATCATTGTACTCTCAATGTATGACGATGCTACCCACATCATGAACCTCATAGAGGCTGGGGCATCGGGCTATCTGCTCAAAAACATCACCGACCGCGAGCTGCTTGAGGCCATAAGGTCTGTGGCCGCGGGTAAATTGTATTTTTCGCCGGAAGTTTCAGAGAAAATAACGGCTTATGCCCTGCAGCAACAAAAAAAGCAGGAGCAGCATGAGGAACCCAAGCTTACCGACCGCGAGCTGGAAATATTGAAGCTGATTGCTCAGGAATACAGCAATGCGCGGATTGCTGAAACCCTTTTTATCAGCGAGCGCACTGTGGAGACTCACAGAAAAAATATGCTTCGAAAAACCAATAATAAAACCATGGTAGGCTTGCTGCGATACGCGCTTGAGAACCATATGCTGTAAGTTCTTCACCCACGGCATCCGTACTGGCACGGAGTAGAAAATACCTCTGACGCGGTATTGAACGGCGACCTGTGCCGGATAGTTTTGCATTTAGTATTTCAACAAAACTATTGCTCATGAAGAAATTGCTGATGGTAGGCCTGGCCATTGTAGTACTCGGGTCTTGCTCCAAAACTGAAGACGCTGCTCCTAATAATCCCGCGCAGGGACCTACACCCTTCACGCCGGGTGCAGGCAATTCTGACGGCTTTTTTGCTGCGGTGAAGATGAAGTTTGCTTACACCAACGATCAGATTCCCATTCCCATAGAGATTGTTTCTGATATCGGGACCGGCGGTGTTTACACCAGCACAGGCTCCAACACTTTTGTAGATGTCGGAGCAGTGACTCTGAATAGCTACAACCTCGACAAACAAAGCAACAACAGTTATCTAAAGGCGGCTTTTATTGGCGGCACTCCGAGCACGCTCGACCTCGACAACGGCGCTAACTGGAGTGTAGCCGGTGCGAATGGTGTGGCCGGTTTTAGCTACAACCACACGGGCAGCTTCCCCAGTTTCACCGGCACGTTGCCCAACAGTCTTACCCGCTCTTCCGGCATCACAGTACCCATGACCGGCCTCAGCGGTGCCGACTCGGTATATATCTGTGTAGCCACCACAGGCAAAACAATTGTTAAAGGTTTTGCAGGAAATTCTTCAAGCATTTCCTTAAGCGCTGCAGAGCTACAAGACCTGCCTGCTGTGACCGACAACACGGCTTATCTCGAAGTGATACCCGTGAAGTTCTCCACGCAGTCGATCAACAGCAAGCAGTACGTATTTATTAAAGAATGGGCGTCGGTGACCACTGTCAATATCAATTAAAGTTTTCCATTTACCCCAGATAAAGCACCATCCTTGCTAACATTATTTATTGCATTGAACTCATAACGTTAGAGGGTGGATTTTAATCCAGCAGCGGGACTTTTCGTCAGTCTCGCTGTTTATTTTTTAGGGCAGGAAGAAACTGGCCAACGCCAGAATTGAAGTGATAACAAACACCAGTACATATCCTTTCCACATAACCACCTCCTTTTTATCGTTTTCAAATTATTTCGCTTCAATAGGGGTGAAAGATTGTGCCAGCGACACACTTATAAGTCAGACTTTAGGAAATAAAAAAACAGCGACCCTTTGGGGTGGCCGCTGCCGTTTGAAAATTTGTTCATGACTATTCGGAATCTTCGCCCATGGCTTCTTTATAGAATCCTTCGTTCGTTCTTTTTCCCCAATGCGGACGCAAAATATCGTCGGAGTTTTCTTTAGCAAAAAGGCTGTCTGCTTTTTCAAAATAAGGTAGCGCTGCTTTTTTGCCCCCGCCAAACATTTTGGGCGTAAAACGTTTGCTTACTCCCTGCAGGTAATAGATGCGTGGATTATCTGCATTCAATTCTTTGGCTTTGGTGAGATTTTCTTCAAATACCTTCCCGAATTTCTGCCAGCGTTGTTGAGGTTTTACCGCCAGCCTTGCATTGGCGATCATGGCTGCAAGCACATAGGTTTCGTCATTCTCTTTTTTGAGCAGGGCTGTTGTTTCTTCCTGCTCTTTCTCTGCTTCATCAAGGAAGACGTCACGCCGGGCTTCATCACTTTCGTTGTATGAAAGTATGGTTTTGGCCAGTGCATTGTAATAATGTGCTGCCCATTCGTCGGGCCATTTTTTTGCAATAAGCCCCAGCTTATTACTCATTTCGGTTCTTGTAGTAGCGTCGCTTGTGGTATCGAAACTTACCCAGGTCTTTTCGAGCATAGCTTTAAAGTCCTGAGCAAAAGCATTAAGCCAGGTAAAGGCTACAGCGGCGACAAGCAGAATCAGTTTTTTCATCGTTTTTTTATTTTATAAAGGTTTGATTATAATTCGTCTTTGTTGAACTTACTCAGAGACATGTTGATGCCTACAAAATACGAGCGGTATAACGCAGGCACCATGGGGTAGCGCTTCGATCCGTCGGCATTATATCGATAGCCAAAAATGTTTTTTTGATTGGTGATATTGTCCACGCCGGCATAAATCACCGTGAACCACTTCCCGATGCTGCGAAGGTGATTGATGGTAAAGGAGAGATTGTGATAGTCGGGGGTGCGGTCGCTGAGGAAATCCGTTTGGCCAGGGTCGTAGTAGGGGCGACCACTTGCATAGCTGTACGTCATATTGATCTGTGTGGTGATCTTGTCTATCCAGTATTTGCCAACTACGTTCAAGTTATGTGTGGAGATAAATTCCGGCGTGGCCTGTGTGGGGTAATTATTATACAAGCGCCGGGTGTCTATATAGCTGTACGAAATCCAATAGTCAGCATTTTTGATCGATTTTTTATCACGCCAGAAGAGCTCAGCTCCTGTGGCATATCCATACCCGCTGTTGTTTATATGCACAGTTCCGTCGGCAATGCTCTGCTGCAGCGACCGGTAGGTATTCGGATCGTAGGGAGCAGTTTTCCATTGTTCGCGGATCAGGTTCTGATAGTCTTTGTAATAGCCTTCTATTCTAAACGTTCTTTCTTCATGCTGCCACTGGTAATTGGCAATGTAGTGTATTGCTTTTTGGAATTCATACTGCTGATTAAAAGGTGCCACAGCATAGAGGTACAGGTTGCCGGGGTTCTGATAGAAGACACCCGTAGCCAGAGATACCTGACCGTGTCTTCCTGCTTTGAGCGCGAGTGAAAAACGCGGAGCTATGCTGCTTTGAGCCAGCAAAGCACTTTGTTCGTACCGGACACCGGGCTTGAGGGCGATCCAATACACGGGTGTCCATTCTCCTTCAAGATATCCTGATAAAAGTTGCTCATTGATGCTGCGCTGCGATGACCCGTATTGGTTGTCCACTTCGAAATGCTGATAGTCCGACCCTACCAGAATGTTGAGCCGTGTGGTGGCCAGATATTTCGCTTCCAGTCGTCCCTGCGCTCTTTGTTCTTTCAGCGAGCCGGCAATGCTGTCAAAACGACTATCATCAAGATTGTAGCTATAAGCCCCTGCCGCATATAATATCCATTTGTTGTGCAACGTTTGTTTGTATGATGCTTGTCCGGTATAGGTATCATTTTGCAGCCCATATCGCACTGTGCTGCCCGGTTCGCCCGGGTTGGGTACTGCTATTCCGCTGGAGAAATGGCTTATGTTGGCCATCAGCTTTACGATGCCCATCTTGTTGGGTTGCCAGGCATAGCGTGCGGAACCGCCGTAGCCTTTGGGTACATCATAATAATCGAAGTTGGTCTTTACCACGCCATAAAATGGCTGGAGGTTGTTATAAAATGCGGTAACATCGCCACCACTGTTCTTCCAGAGTTTGCTGCCGCTGGCATACACACCCGCCATGTTGAGGCCCAGGTTGATCGTGCTTTTTTCGGGCAGGTCCAGCGAGCTTAGTTCTAATACGGAAGACAAAGCTTGCCCGTAGCGCGCACTGTAACCGCCGCTGCTGAAGGACACTCCCTTAAACTGAAAGGCGTTGAAACGGCTGCGGGTGGCCACGCCCGGAGGTCCGCTGAAAAATGCATTTTGTACCACCATACCATCTATCACAAAAGAGGCTTCGCTGGCATCTCCGCCGCGTACAAACAGTCCGTTTTGGGTGCCCTGTTTTTGTGTGCCGGGTAGTGTTTCTATAGCGCGTACTACATCGGCCTGCGAGCCTGCCGTGGTTACAATGTCGAGCGGTTTCAACACAGTCTTGTCTTTATCATTGCTGGCCTCAAAGGCACCCGCTGTAATGGTCACTTCTTCAAGGCTACGGGCTGTGTTTTTCAGGGTTAGGGAAATACCGCTGACATCGCCGTTAATATTAAGCGGAAGCCCGGCATTTGCGTAACCGACAGCCGTGGCCACAAGAGTTTGCGCCCCCTTTTCTGTAGTCTTGAAGCTAAACTTGCCCGCGCTGTCGGTTGATGCTCCGTCAAGAGTATTGTCCAGATAAACGCTCACACCGGATAGCGCCATTCCCTTCTCGTCTTTTATCGTTCCGCTCACGGTGCTCTGAGCGGAGAGATTCAACGAAAGAAAAAGCATTGCAAGACTAAAGAGATATTTTATACTTACCGGATTCATTGCCGCAAAACTAACCGCTAATTTTTTTCTCGCTTTATGAATTCGGTTAATAAACTGTGGTGGTCGGTAAGGCACAAAAAAGGGTCGGTAAAATAGTACCGACCCTGAGCTTGGTAAAAAACGTTGTCTTATTGCTTCAATACTGAGGTTTTGAACACTCTTTCACCCTTATTGTTGGTGACGGTAAGCCAGTAGATACCCGGCGTAAGATGACTGATGTCGAAGGATTCCGTTCCGTGTACGCGAGTCACAGTTTCACTATAAACCATCTGACCTGCTGCGTTCACCATAGCGATCTGAACCGGCTTGCCATCGGCTTTCCATTTCAGGTTCAGTGTGTTTACTGCCGGGTTGGGATAGGCGGTCATGCTTTCCAGAGCTTCAGTAGCCTTTACCGATGCGGGGTCAAAATTCTGATAGTAGAAAAAGTAGTGGTACACATCTTCGTAGGTGCTGCCCGTCAGGTTGTAAATTTCCATTTGCGTGGGGTTGTCATAGCTGTTATAGCTGGTATGCATAAACGCCGAAAGATTGTACGTGCCGGGAGTAGGCGCAGGCGCCAGATACCAGGTAGTGTCGGGTAGTCCGCCGGCGTTTACATTGCGAAGGGTCAGGCTATAACTGTCCCATGCACCTGCTGTTGCATTGTAGGTGCGAATTTCCTGGTAGGTGCGGTATTTACCACCGGGCTCCCAGGCCATAGAGTCGAGCTCGTAAGGTGCCAGTCCTGCTCCGCCAAGGTTTACGTCAACCAGCACGGTTTTCAGGTCGTTGTTGGGATAATAGCTGAAGTGCGTCTGATAGATATCCGCAAATGTTCCTGAAAGCGATTGATCCATGCGTACCAGCGCCGAAGTAAATTGTCCACCGGTGTAGGTGTAAATTCCCACTTGCGCTGGCAGCCAATCGCCCTGCGAATTGACAAACAATGTGTCGGCAGTCACTTCGTCCTGCGCATTGTAGTCTATTCTGCGCAGGTAGGCACTGTCCCACTGCTGGGTAGCGTTGTTGTAGTCAAAACCGTAGAGCGTCACCAGCCGGCCAAGGCCATCGTAATAGTTCAATACCCTTTGGTTTAGTCCGTTAGAAACTCTTTTAATGTTGTACAGCGAGAGCTTATTGGCTGCCGTGTATTGCGCATACATTTCTTCCTCGAGGTGAGCCGTAGTGTCGAAGCTAAAATAGCGTGCGGTATCAGCGTTTACTTTGATGGTTCCATAGGCAAAGGGGTCGATCGCGGGGTCGGTATCACCGGGGAAATAATAGTCGTGATAGGTTTCGTCGTAGTTGAATACCGAGCTCCGCCCATTGGAGTACCTGAAGTAGGTAGTGTCTGATTTAGTAATTGCGGTGCCCACTACATCATAACCGCATTCTGCAGTCACCCGCTGCATCATCGTTGTCGGCTTTTGTGGTGCATGTGCTGAGCCCCGTTGAGCTTTTGCAATCATCTGTTCGCGAAAGATCTCATATCCTTTCATGGGCTTTCTGTCGCGCTTCAGTGCTTGCGCGTTCAGCGTCGATGCGCCGATCATCAATAAAGAAAGTGTCAATAATTGCTTCATAGGTTTTGTTTTAAGTAGTTTTTTAGTGAATCGAATTTTTGTTAGAAAGGTTACAAAATACCGCAAAATTTTCCATACCTCGGGGCGCTGCAGTCTCACCGGATCGTAAAAAAATTAGGTTGATTTTTCGAACCTGTTCCGGATCAGGGGCGGCTACAACTGCAGGGGATAAGTACCGGACATAAAAAAACTGTCCCCCGTTTGTGAGGACAGCTTCTTGTATTGCTGTTGTTTGAGTGTTAAGGGATCTGGGTGGATTTTATCGATCGGGTGAAGGCACCAAAATACCCGAGAGCGCCGCCGGTAATATTGGAGTTCGGGTTGGCCGGGGCGGGTCCGTTTTGATTGTTCAGCATTTCATTCAGCGAGGTGAAAAAATCGAACACAGCCTCGTCCATGCCCCGTAGTTCGAAGGCAATCTTATCACCGGGTTCAAATCTTCTGAAGAGATCTGCTTTTACCAGTTTTCCGTCGTTGTATTTGTCGTTGAGCAGATACAGATCTTTGGGCTGGTTTTGCAAGGTGTCGTTGATGGTATAGACCACACGATAAAAATTCTTGGTGCCGGCCGGATCCGTGAAGTTTGCCGCCACCTCGTAGCCCTCTTTGCGGAAGTCGGCTTCCTTAAAGATGCGCGATACACTGTCTATACCCACCATCTGTGGCATCACGGAGGTGGCGTTAAATTCCTGACCGGCTACGGTTACCTTCAGAAAGTATCTGCGACCCGGAACGCCATTGAAGCCGGGTAGCTGATATTGACCGTTGCCGGTAAATGGTATTGTAGTGTTATTCCCCTGATCATCAGTGAGCAGAACTACTGCATCGTTGATCTGCTGTTGCGGAGCGAAACCGTAGTAATCCGTTGTTTTGGCAACATGCACCTTCACCGTGTCATTGCCGCTATACACCTCGCCTTCCACCACATATTGCGGAGCGGCATCGTTAAGATCTACATTGATCACCTTTTCGCAAGAGGCAAACAGCAAGGCCGCCACAGGCGCCAGTAAAATATGTTTTCTCATCTCAGTTTTAAAATTTGAAGTTGTAAGTAATAGAAGGCACCCAGGTAAAGAGCGCTACCCGCACCGCTTCTGTTTGCTGCGGATTGTCTTCGTTCTGACGGAAGTTAATGGTATAGGCATTTTGTCTGCCATAAGCATTGTAGAGCGAGAAGTTCCAGCTTCGTTCCGTGCGTTCTGTTTTGCGGGTCACCCAGGTAAGGCCGAGGTCGAGGCGGTGATAGGCCGGCATCCGGTATCCGTTGCGCTCGGTATAGTAGGGCACCTGCATTCCGTTGAGCTCATACTTTCCGGACGGGAAGGTCACGGCACTGCCTGTATAATAAATCCAGTTTGCAGAGATCTTCAATTTTTTATTCAGGTCGTACATGGCCACAATAGCGAGATCGTGAATGCGGTCTTGCCGCGCCGGGAATTCGCTTCCATTGTTGATGTCGTCAAATTGTTTGAGCGAGCGGGAGAGGGTATAGCTTACCCATCCTGTGAGGCGGCCTGTTTGTTTACGCAGCAATACTTCTACGCCATAGGCCCTTCCCTTTCCATACACCAGTTCTCCTTCTACTTCTTCGTTGAAGACGAGGTCGGCGCCATTGCGGTAATCAATCTGATTTTGCAGGGTTTTGTAATAGGCCTCCACTGATAGCTCGAACATATTGTCTTTGAAATTGCGGAAGTAGCCTGCCGAAATCTGATCGACGATCTGGGGTTTTACGTTGTTGCTGCTGGGCACCCAAAGGTCTGTGGGTGAAGAAGTAGTGGCATTAGACAGCAGGTGCATATACTGATAGTTCCTGTTGTAGGATGCTTTTACAGAGCTGGTTTTTGTAAGCTCGTACTTAGCTGCGATACGTGGCTCCCAACCGCCATAGTAAGTGATGCTCTCCCAGTCGGAATAGGTTTTTGACGAGGTTTTGTTGCCGTCTTTGTCGAAGGTGTACACCGTAGCACCGCCCATAAAATTGAAAGCGGAATAGCGCAGCCCGTATTGTACACCGAGCCTGTCGGAGATGCGCATATCATTTTGTATGTACAGTGCGCCTTCGAGGGCTTTGCGGCCCGTAAGGTCCTGATCATTGAAGTTGCTGTTCTCGCCTACGCGTATAGAACCGGGCTTGAAGGTATGGTGAATGATGTTGAGGCCGAATTTGATATTGTTGTTGGGGTTAGGCGTAAAGGTGAAATCCTGCTTCAGGTTCCAGTCTTCAATGGCCGATTTTATGGTAATGTCCTCGTTGTCGAAGCCAAGCTTGATACGATAATTGTAATTGCTGTAGATGACCGAAGTGTTGGAGAAGATTTTATTACTGATGATGTGGTTCCAGCGCAGGGTGGCGGTTGCATTGCCCCAGTCGAATCCAAATATATTACTGAAGCCAAAAACATCGCGACCAAAATAACCGGAAAGAAACAGCCGGTCTTTTTTGGTGATCTGATAGTTAGCCTTCATGTTCAGATCGTAGAAATAGAGCTTAGACTTGTTCAGCCGGGGTTCGTTAGAAAGTTTAAGGAAAAGATCGGCATAGGTGCGTCGTCCGGAGATGATGAAAGATCCTTTGTCTTTGACGATCGGCCCTTCCACGGTAAGTCTTGACGCTATGAGCCCGATACCACCCGAAGCACTCAAACGTTTATTATTGCCATCCCGCATTTTTACGTCCATTACCGACGATCCGCGTCCGCCGTACTCTGCCGGCATGGCTCCTTTGTAGAGGGTTACGTCCTTCAATGCATCCGAATTGAACACAGAGAAGAAGCCCAGCATGTGTGATGCATTATAAACCGGAGCCTCATCCAGCAGGATAAGGTTCTGATCGGTTGCACCGCCCCGAACATAAAATCCCGCATTGCCTTCTCCGGCCGCTTTTACACCTGGAGTGAGCTGCAGGGTTTTGATAATGTCTTTTTCACCAAAAAGCACCGGCACGGATTCGATCGACTTGGGGTCAAGTTTAAAGACACTCATCTGGGTGCTGCTGATGTTTTTGTCGGCGCGTTCTGTACGCACAACCACTTCATCAAGGTCTTTGGAAGCAGCGTTGAGGCTAAGATTGAGGATCGTATCGCGTTGCAGCGTTAGGGATTGCTCTTTGGTATTGTAGCCCACATATTGGTACAGCAGGGTGTATTCGCCGGCCGGCAGCGTAAGCGAGTAAAATCCATAGCTATTGGTTGCAGCCCCTTTGCTGGGCTGGCCTTTTACGGTAACAATGGCACCGATCAGATCTTCTCCATTGGCGGCATCTTTGATATTACCGCTGATGGTGACGTTCTGAGCCATGCCGAAAATCGGAAAAAGAAGCAGCCCATACAGAAGCTGCGTTGTTCTGGCAAGCATAAATTGTGTAGTGTGTTTGGTTAATTTTTTGCAATTGTGAGTGAAACGTTTTTCTAAAGGAAATGTTACAATAAGGCCCGGTTGTGTTAAAGCGGCGCGAAGATAAGGGCAATACATTTTTACATATTGTTAAAAACATCGGGGTAATGCTCCTGAATACTGAGGCGGAAAATCGCGACAACGAAACCCGATTTTCCGAAAACATTGCCGGGAGCCTTTCCGGCGGCACATTGTTTTTATAGGGTTCGGAAAAAGAGGTTATGGAAAAACGAATTTTCGGAATCATCCTCACCGTTTTGGGCATTGCCGGGCTCATCATGGCTGCAGTAGGCTTTGTGAATAGCGACGACAACTGGCGGCAGCTTATCGTTTACGGCACCCTCGGACTTATATTTTTCTTTTCGGGTATTGGCCTTATTCGCTCAACGCACGATGCTGTGAATGAAAATGAACGAGCCTGATTTTTTATTTAAACCATATCACGATGAATACCGCTGTATTTGTGCTGCTATTTTTTGCTCACGCCTTTCCTACGGCCACACGCCAATACGTTTATGATCAGGTAGAAATACGTGAAGACGGCTGGCAAAATTTCAAGACAGACACCTATGAGCTTACTGAGGCAAAAGGATGCTTATCCCTTGGGCACGGACAACTCCGGATAGGGGAGGAAGTGTTCCGGCTCAAGCCCACAAAACTGCGCCATCAATATCGCATCCCCGGCGGCCGGGTTCAATTAATCTACAAAAATCAACGCCTTAGTGCGGTCCGGTTAGTGAAATACCGCCAGGTCTTTTTGTTTCATATCGCGGGGGAAAGCAGTGCTTCGCAGGATGCCGAAATTGTTTTAGCCCATGAGCGTTAAGAACTCATCTTCCGTAAGAATGGTGACCGTGCCCAGCTTTTTTGCTTTCTCGAGTTTCGAACCGGCGTCTGCACCCACTACCAGATAGTTGAGTTTGCTGCTCACGCCGCTGAGGATCACACCCGATTTTTCTTCTACCATGGCCTCCGCATCGCTGCGCTTCAGCTTGTTCAGTGTGCCGGTAAACAGAAAGGTTTTTCCTGCCAGGGCTCCTTCTCCTTGGTCTGAAGATTTGTGATGATTGTAGAGGCTAACGCCCTGCTGCTCCAGTTCATCGATCATGTGCCGGTTTTCGGCAAGATGGAAAAAATCACAGGCGGCGGCAGCCACTTTCGGGCCTACATCCTCCAACGCCTGAAACTGATCTGCGGTCCAGTCATAAAATTCTTTCAGGTAGCTTACGGCGTGGGCCAGGGTTTTCGCCATGGTTTCCCCTACATGACGGATACCCAGTCCGAAGATCAGGCGATTAAGTGGTTCTGTTTTTGACTGTTCTATGGCATTGCTGAGATTGCTGATGGATTTTTCACCAAAGCCCCCCAGTTGCTCTACGCGGCTCCAATCAATACGGTACAGGCTGGGAATGGTCGTAATGATACCCAGATCAAAAAATTTTTTTACGTTGGCGGCGCCCATACCGCGGATGTCCATGGCATCTTTGCTGCAGAAATGGCTGAGGCGTTCTACCACTTGTGCGGGGCAGGAAATGTTGATACAACGCCACACTGCCTCATCGGCTGGTTTTTCCAGGGGTTGCTCACAGTCGGGGCAGAGAGTCGGAAAAATGATGGGTTGTTCGCTGCCATCGCGGAGCTCAGGCATAGCTTTTACGATGTAGGGAATTACATCGCCCGCACGCTCCACGAGTACGGTATCGCCGAGGTGCAGGTCTTTTTCCCGTACCACATCTTCATTAAATAGCGAAATAGAAGCCACTGTGACACCGCCAATAGGTACGGGGTCTATTTTGGCCACGGGCGTAATGCTGCCCGTACGGCCTACCTGAAATTCTACTTTGCGCAGCTTGCTCGTGGCCTGTCGTGCCTTGAACTTAAAGGCCACAGCCCAGCGCGGGTGGTGGGCCGTCATCCCCATTTTTTCCTGTAGGTCGAAGGAGTTTACTTTTATCACCAGCCCATCTACTTCATAAGGCAGCTCGTCGCGGCGGTGCTCAAACTCGTGGCAAAAAGCAATGACTTCTTCAATGCTGCGGAATCGTTTCATCTCCTGCACGGGTGTAGGAAAGCCCAGTTGATAGAGATATTGCAAGGCATCAAAGTGCGTGTGCAACGGTTCCGGTATTTCATTGCCGCTCAGCAAAGTGTAATCGCTGATGTGGTACAGCACAGCCGAAAGTTTTCTTTTCCTTACTTCCTCAGGGTCGAGTATGCGCAAGGTGCCGGATGCGGCATTGCGCGGATTAGCGAGAGGCGCCAGTCCTTCGGCAGCCCTTTGTGCATTATAGGCGGCAAATACCTTTTTATGGATTACTACCTCACCGCGAATTTCGATCTGCGTCAATCCATCCTGCACAAAGGCTGCAGAAAGCGGAATGGAGCGTATCTGTCGTACATTGGTGGTTATCTCTTCACCCATCACGCCATCGCCGCGGGTAGCCCCTCTCGTCAGCAAGCCCTGTTCGTACACCAGTGAGATGCTGGCTCCGTCGTACTTAGGCTCTACACAATATTCAATGTCGGCTGTGCCGGCCAGATCTTTGCATCGTCTGTCCCAGTCGAGAAGGTCTTCTGCATTATAGGTGTTGTCGAGGCTGAGCATGGGCACGAGATGTGCAACCGGTGGAAACTTTTCGCTCAGGCCTTTGGCCACTCTTTGTGTAGGAGAATCGCCGGGTATGGATGCCGGAGACATTTTCTCAAGCTCGGTAAGTTTTTTATACAACTGGTCGTATTCATAATCCGAGAAGACGGGATCGTTCTGCACATAATACTTCCAGTCGGCGTAGTTGATGATGCTGCGCAACAGATCGGCCTGCGGGGGCTGCACCTGGGCTGCGAGCAGTTCTTTGCCGGAGTCATAAAGGTTCTTTTCCTGCACGGGCGTGTACATGTTGCTAAGATAAGGGGAATAAGGATTGCTGAGGGTGCCTGATAACAACAAAGCCGGTGAACCGAGCATTGGGTCAAGCTGTTGGTGTAAGCTTGAAAAATGAAATGCTACATGGCTTGTTTTACCGTAGGCAGGTAACTGCCCCGGTGCGTTACCTGTCTGAAGTTATGTCTTGTCGGTTGCCACTTTGTATGCGGGATCCTCAATGATATTTACATCAATTATCTCTTCTGCATTTTTTAGCAACCGACGGCAGTCTGCACTTAGGTGTCTTAAATGCAACTGTTTACCCGCCCTGTGATAGCGCTCAGTGATGCGGTTCAGCGCTTCAATACCGGACATGTCAACAACACGGCTTTCTTTGAAATCAATAATCACTTCTGCAGGGTCGTTTAACACATCGAATTTTTCGTTGAAAGCGGTGATGGAGCCAAAGAATAGTGGGCCGAAAATTTCGTAATGCCTGACGCCGTAAGCATCAATATATTTTCTGGCTCTGATGCGTTTGGCATTTTCCCAGGCAAAGACCAAGGCAGCGATAATAACGCCGATGAGCACCGCCAGGGCAAGGTTGTGAAGCAGTACCGTTACGCCGGCGACCACCACAATGACCAACACATCATGCAGCGGCATTTTACCGAAGGTGCGGAGGCTTGCCCATTCAAAAGTGCCCATGGCTACCATTATCATTAAACCGGTCAAAGCGGCCATCGGCATTTTTTCGATCAGGCCGGCGCCGAACATGATAAATACCAGGAGCATCACTGCAGCAACAATTCCGGAAAGCCTTGCCCGTGCACCTGACGATATATTGATAAGGCTTTGCCCAATCATGGCGCAACCGCCCATGCCGGAGAAAAAGCCGGAGGTAACATTGGCCAGACCCTGCGCCACACACTCTTTGTTTCCCCGGCCTTTGGTCTCAGTAATCTCGTCAATAAGGTTAAGGGTCAGCAGGCTTTCGATCAGCCCGACACCAGCGACAATTAGAGCGTATGGAAAGATCACGTGCAGCGTTTCCCATGAGAAGGGTACTATGGGAATGTGGAACGGCGGGAAACCACCTTTGATGGAGGCGATATCGCCCACTGTCCTCGTCTCAATGCCCAAACCAATGATAAGGGCAGATACCACTAAAATAGCCGTTAACGATGCGGGAACCACCTTCGTTAATTTTGGAAGAATCCAAATAATCAGCATCGTGAGCATCACAAAGCCCAGCATGATATAGAGACTTTTACCTGTAAGCCAATGCTCCACACCGGCGGCATCCACGGTCTTAAACTGCGCCAGTTGAGCAAGGAAGATAATGATAGCCAGACCGTTGACAAAGCCATACATGACAGACTGCGGTACCAGGCGAATGAACTTACCTAATTTCAAAACTCCGGCAAGCATTTGAATTAACCCTGCAAGAATTACGGTGGCGAAAATATACTCGGGCCCGTGGGTTTTCGCCAGTGCTGCGATCACCACAGCTACTGCTCCAGTGGCACCGGAAATCATACCCGGTCTGCCGCCCACGACCGCGGTAATCAATCCCATCACAAATGCGGCGTAAAGTCCAATCAACGGCGAAAGCCCGGCAATAAGTGAAAAGGCAACAGCTTCAGGGACGAGCGCAAGCGCCACAGTTAACCCTGATAATATTTCGGTTTTGTAGTTGACTTTCTGCTTAAAGTCGAACAAATTAAATACGCCCTTCATGACAATGTCCTGAATTAAATGTTTACAACAAATTGGATTAAACAGCCTTGCGGAAAAACGGCAGCACAACAAACAAATCCTTGTCAGATCAAGGTGGAGTAACGGCTGATGTGAAACAAATACAGGCCATAAAGTGCGCAAAACTAAGTTCTGCGTTCAACTAAAGCAAACTAACGCCGGAAACAAGACTGATTTGTAAGAAAGGAGTTCGTACTCCATGAGCCGTAGCAGAAACGAAGTTGAACAGTGAGCCTGCCGTTGAATACAAGCAAACTATTGTATCAGGTGCTCCCATTTGCCCGCGCCTTCGCGCAACAGCGAAGGCACACCCTGGCTGCAGTCTATGATGGTGGAAGGCACCGTGCCGCCTGGTCCGCCGTCTATTACCATATCCACCTGGTTTTCGAAGGTTTCGTAGATAATTTCCGGGTCGGTATAGTAGGCTACGTCGGTCTCCATGGGCAGAGACACACTCATGATGGGGTGACCCAGTTCTTTGACGATGGCCTGGGTAATATTGTGATCAGGCACCCGTATGCCCACGGTGTCTTTTTTGCTTTTCAGCATTTTGGGCACCTGTTTGCTGGCTTCAAGTATATACGTGTAGGGGCCAGGCAGTGTGCTTTTAAGAATGCGGAAAACGGGCGTGTCCATGCTTTTTGCATATTCGCTGAGGTGGCTTAGTCCTGCACACACAAATGAGAAATTTGCCTTTTGGGGGTCAAGGTTTTTAATGCGACAGATACGGGCGATGGCGCTCGTGTTGTAGATATCGCAGCCCAGACCGTAGATGGTATCGGTGGGATAGATGATGACGCCTCCGCTACGCAGGGTTTCCACCACATTTTTGATGAGGCGAGGCTGCGGATTATCGGGGTGTATCTGTACGATCATGGCCTGTAAATCTATCCAAAGGTAGCGCTAATTGCCGCGAGCGCGAGCTGCAGTCTTTCAGCACGGTTTCCTTTTATCAGTTGCCAGGGCACGCCGCTGTTGATTACTACATCTTTGTACTGCTGAAAGAAATATGCCCGCATGTCCGGGTCGGGGTGTTCCCGCAGCGGATCATCTTGCCAGGGTACATCCGTATAGGTAAGCAAATAAAGATCATAGGGCCTTGTGGCGATATGTTGGAGCACCGGGGCGGCACAATGGCCAAACCTATGCTCGCTCCATACTTTGATCACGTAGAGGTCGGTATCGCAGATGAGAAAGCGTTGAGCGTGTGCAAGCAATTTATCTTCTGCCTGCAACTGGCCCAGGGCAATGTTCAGCAGGTCGTGCTCGTCATAGTCACCTTGTCGTTGCGCGAGGTAGGCGCGCGCATATTCTTCTGTCCAGACCGTATTCAGCGCACCGGCAATATCGGCGCACAGGGTACTTTTTCCTGTGGACTCCGGGCCGATCACTGCAATTTTTCTGACGCTCAATCCTCCAGTTTTTTTTCAGTTCTTTTTTTCCAAAGCCCCCTGAGCCATACATTTCCTTTATAGCTCACCCAGGCCGACGCTGCGCCGACCAAAGCCCCTGCCAGAACATCGGTGGGATAATGCTGTCCCAGGTGCACCCGCGCGTACCCTACCGCGCCGGCATACAAAAACGCGGGTGCTACTACATACCACCTTCGATACTGAATGCTTAACTGCGTAGCGGTGGCGAAGGCAAAGGACGTGTGACCCGACGGGAAAGACGGACTTGTGTCATATTCATACGGTATATACTCGGGGTGCTGAACGTAGGGGCGGTCTCTCCTTACGGTGTACTTTAGTCCGTAAACCAGCACGGTATTGAGTATAAGCCCTGTGGCCGATTGCACGGCATATTCAATTTGTTTTTTGTCGCGACCGGCTAATCCGGCTATGCACTGCAAAGCCGGCACGGCCAGAGCAACAGGATAGGTTGATTGGCTCAGTGCATTCATGGCGCCATCCAGAGAAGTGTTACGGTGCACATGCAGGTCCTCGTAGAGATGCACATCAAAGTTCTGGCCGCGGACCGAAGCGGATGTCGCAAGGAAGAGCATTACAAACAATAATCTTTTCAGCATGATGTTTGGCTTTGCCGGTACATGATTTTTTTCCAGCGCAGGTATCCAAAAATAGCTACTACAAACAATACGGCGGTAAGCAGGGCATACATCGGAATGCCTTTATGGAACTGTAGGGGTATGGCAAATAAGTTGGAAAGATTGAGCAGCAGCCAGTTTTCCAGTTTTCGCCTGGCCAGCAGCCACATGCCGGCCCAGGCTGTAGCAGATACCCAGGCATCCCACAGCGGCACATCGGAGGGCGTAAAATGGCTGAGAACGAGATATAAGAAAAGACAGCCCGGCACTATGATGACAGATGCTATCCACCACTCCTTTGTTGTGGTTAGGGTAATGGGCAGAGACGAACTGCCTTTATGTCGAAGCCAATGCTGCCAGCCGTAGATGCTCATGATGAGGTAATAGAGATTGAGAAAAGACTCGGCATAAAGCTTTACATCGGCCAGCACATATACAGAGCAGGTGGTGCTGATGATGCCTGCCGGATAGAGCCATACACTGTTGCGCCAGGCCAGCAGGACCTGCAATATCCCCGTTGCCACGGCTATAAGCTCCAGGAGGTGCTCCTGCACGAGCTGAAATATGGCAGCGGTACTCATGGGTGCAAAATAACGTTCGTAAGTTTATGCAAAGAACTGTATGGCCACAGAATTTGTGCACAATGCGCCGGCCCGTGAGCAACTACGATGGAAAGTGCTGGGCAGCCTGCTCCTCATCCTCGCTGTTGTACATGTGGTGGCAGAATGGAATGAGGTGGGCGACTTCCTTATTTATTATCAGGCATCCGCCGACATCCTTGGGCAGAAGGATATTTATACCCTGATGTATGGTTCTGCCCATCAGTTACCTTATCTCGCTAGTCCTGTGCTGGCACTATTGCTGGCGCCCTTCTCGCTTTTGCCCTATGCGGCAGCAGCGGCCTTGTGGAAGATTTTTTCCCTGGTGCTGCTCTACCGTATATGGATCAATCTGGAGCGTTATTTTCCGCTCTACCGGCTAAGCGACAGGCAATACACAGCGCTGGTCATTGGCAGTTTTGCTTCGGTGTGTTTTGTACTGTATCGAAATCTTCACATGGTTCAGTTCACGATTTTCCTGCTGTTTGTCATGCTTGAGGGGATGCGCCTCACAGAGCTGGGTAAACCGGCAGCCGGAGCTTCGCTGCTGGCTTTGGGAATTGTGGTGAAACTACTGCCTGTGGTGATGGTGCCCTATTTGCTTTACCGGCGCTATTTCGGCGCTGCATTGCTTACCCTCTTATTTACAGTGCTTCTGTTTTTTCTTCCTGTAGTTTTTGGCGGGTGGGATTATTTTACTTTTCTCAACGGTCAATGGCTGGTATCTATCAATCCGGGTAAGGAGATCAATGTGCTCGATTACATGACGGAAGACATTCATACCCTTGCTGCATGGATATCTTCCCTGCTGGTAAAAAATCTGAGTTCCTATCCGGGTGCGCCCCCTTATCGCCGTCATCTGGCCGACCTACCAGTACATACCGTGGTGATCATCATTCAGTGTACGCGCGTTTTTTTTGCTGGTTTTATGCTGTACTTCCTCAGATCGCGGCCTTTTTGTGCAGAGCCGAACAAACAAAAAAGGCTTTGGGAGCTGGCCTATTTATTCATGGCCACTGCACTCATCTTTCCACAGCAGAGAACCTATGCTTTTCTTTTGGTGCTGCCCGCATTATTTTACCTCAACGTGCTGTTGTTTACCAAGTTGAACAGGAAGACAGGCGCAAAGAAAGCGTGGCTAAAAGGAATTTACATGACTGCGCTTGTGGTCTTTAACCTGGAACTATTGCTGGGAAGTTTTCGCGAGCTATACTGGTATTATAAGACGATGACCTATGCGGTACTACTGTTTGTGCTGGTGCTGGCGGTAATCCGGCCCCCGGCGGTAGAAAAGAGATAAGCCTTATTTGGAATTTATTTGTTCAAAACAAAAAATCTTTGTTACCTTTGCGCGAAATTATTTAGGGTAGTCATGTTCGCGATTGTAAACATAGCAGGTCAACAATTTAAGGTTTCTAAAGACCAGGAATTGTTTGTTCATCGCCTCGAAGGAAACGTAGGCGATAAGGTAGAATTTTCAGAAGTTCTGATGTCTGGCAGTGAAAATAATATTTCGTTGGCGGGTGCAGTAAAAGTTCAGGCTGAGATTCTGGATCATCTTAAGGGCGATAAGGTGATAGTGTTCAAGAAAAAGCGCCGTAAGGGATATCAAAAGATGAATGGTCATCGTCAGTATTTGACGAGGATCAAAATCCATGATATTGCATAATTGAAATATTCTTTTGTAAATTCGTAAATAGAGTTATAAAACAATGGCACACAAAAAAGGTGAAGGTAGTGTAAAGAATGGTCGTGACTCGCAGAGTAAACGTCTGGGAGTAAAGATCTACGGTGGTCAGCCTGCTGTTTCGGGAAATATCATCGTTCGTCAGCGCGGCACTGTTTACCATCCTGGTGATAATGTGGGCTTAGGAAAGGACTTTACCATTTTCGCAACTACTGATGGTATAGTAGAATTCCGGAAGACACGCACCAAGACATTAGTATCTGTAAAAGAAGTATCAGCTACAGCCGAGGCCTAACCCCCTCGGCTGTTTGCCATAAAAGTTTTTTTGTTTAACCCTTAAATTCACACAGTTATGGCAACAGCAAAAAAGGCAGCACCAAAGAAAGCTGCAGCAAAGAAAGCAGCTCCTAAAAAGGCTGCGCCAAAAAAAGCAGCAGCACCAAAGAAAGCAGCTCCTGCTAAAAAAGCGGCTCCGAAGAAGGCAGCTGCACCAAAGAAGGCGGCACCTGCTAAAAAAGCAGCAGCCCCGAAGAAAGCAGCTCCTGCTAAGAAGGCAGCAGCTCCTAAAAAAGCAGCAGCTCCTAAAAAGACGGCTCCTGCTAAAAAGAATGCTGCTCCTAAAAAGACAGCCGCTAAAGCAAAGAAGTAAAACGACCTTGTGTTTAGCGAAATTGAAAGAGAC
>OFIS01000061.1_pt1 | contig 142321 bp, 142 predicted proteins | sample 1775071 | NCBI WGS metagenome assembly OFIS01 (sample SAMN08195774, study PRJEB24354) | sludge metagenome | isolation source: sludge from phenol fed wastewater aerobic bioreactor C | place: India: Nagpur | collected 2016-09-17 | reverse complement strand
GATTCGGCGTCACGGACAGAATCACGGCAGATTCTTTCGGGGCAATAGGCTTGCCGACGATGTGGGTAATTGAAAGCCGGGGTAGGCCGCCTTGTTGAGTTACAGCTATCCAGCGAAGATCTAGCTTTAAGGCTAGCCTTAAGGTCGGGTAGATGCGAGTAGAGGTTCTGGGCGGGGTTGAGCGTCGTCGACGCTGGTCTCGCGACGATAAGATGCGGATTATCGAAGAGACGCTGGCGCCCGGCGCGGTTGTGACGGAGATCGCGCGGCGGCACGGCATTTCGACGAGTTTGGTGTTCACGTGGCGGCGGCGGGCTCGCCTGGCAAGTGTCGTTTCGGCGGGACCGACGCTTGTCCCTGTTCAGCTCACCCCGGCTGCTGCGGCCGAAAGCGTCTCATCGAGTGAAGCCTCAGCGGCGATTTCGTCCCGGAGGCGCCGGGGCCTGATCGAGATCGAACTCGGTGGCGGCAAGCGTGTCAGCGTTGACGAGAACGTCGATGCTGACGCGTTGGGGCGTGTCCTCGATGTTCTGAGCCGGCGATGATCCCGATACCGAGCGGCGTCAGGGTCTGGATCGCAACCGGCCACACCGACATGCGGCGCGGCTTTCCGAGCTTGGCTTTGCAGGTGCAGGAGGTCTTGAAGCACGACCCACTGGGGGGTCATTTGTTTTGCTTCAGGGGGCGCCGTTCAGATCTGATAAAAGTCATTTGGCACGATTCTCAGGGAGCGTGCCTGTTTACAAAACGACTCGAAAGAGGACGATTCATCTGGCCTTCGGCTGCCGGTGAAGCAGTGACGATCTCTCCGGCGCAGCTTTCTTACCTGCTGTCTGGGATCGACTGGCGAAATCCTCAAGAAACTTTGCGTCCAACGCGCGTTGGATAGCATTCTGCAATTGAATCTACCGGAAAATCTGATTCACTGGCTTCATGAGTTTGAAGCCGGATGATCTTCCTTCTGACCTTGCGGGCGCCTACATGGTGCTGCTGGCCGAGCGTGAGGCGTTGCAGGCTGAACGCGATGTGGCCGTCGCGGATGCCGCCAACGCGCGGGCGGAGCTGTCGGACAACGAAGCGCTGATTGCGCATCTTGAGCTGCGGATCGAGAAGCTCAAACGCGAACTGTACGGGCCGCGCTCCGAGCGCACGGCGCGTCTGATCGAGCAGCTGGAGTTGGAACTCGAAGAACTCGTCACCACGGCGAGCGAGGATGAGCTTGCCGCGCAGGCCGCGGCGGCGAAGGCGCAGAGCGTGCGCGCCTTCACGCGCAAGCGGCCGGTTCGCAAGCCCTGGCCGGACGACATCGAACACGAGCGCGTCGTCATTGAGGCTCCGACGAGCTGCGCCTGTTGCGGCGGATCGCGGTTGGCGAAGATCGGCGAGGATGTGACCAAGACGCTGGAGGAGATCCCGCGCCGCTTCAAGGTCATCGAGACCGTGCGCGAGAAGTTCACCTGCCGCGATTGCGAGAAGATCAGCCAGCCGCCCGCGCCGTTCCACGCCACGCCGCGCGGCTTCATCGGGGCGCAGTTGCTGGCGACGATCCTGTTCGACAAGTTCGGCATGCATATCCCGCTCAACCGCCAGAGCGCGCGCTTCAAGTGCGAGCGGATCGACCTGCCGTTGTCGACGCTGGCCGACCAGGTCGGCCACGGGACCTTCGCCGTCATGCCGCTCTTCCACTTGATCGAGCGTCATGTGCTGGCGGCCGAGCGTCTTCATGGCGACGACACCACCATCCGTATCCTGGCGAAAGGCAAGTGCACGACCGGACGGATCTGGACTTATGTGCGGGACGACCGGCCGTTCGCCGGGCCTGCGCCGCCGGCGGCGGTCTATTACGCCTCGGGCGACCGACGAGGCGAACATCCCCAGAAGCATCTGGCCGCCTACGCTGGCATTCTGCAAGCCGATTGCTACAACGGCTTCGAGCCGCTGTTCGACCCGCGGAAGAAGGTGCTGCCGATTACGCCGGCGTTTTGCTTTGCCCATGCGCGGCGGGGCTTCTTCGAGCTGGCCGACATCGCGAAGAATGCTCGGGAAGGCAAGAAGGGCAAACCGGTCTCTCCGATCGCACTGGAGGCGGTTAGACGCTTCGATGCGTTGTTCGAGATCGAGCGCGCCATCAACGGCCGCGGCGCCGACGAGCGGCGTGCCGTACGCCAGGAAAAGAGCAACCCGCTTCTTGAAGACATGCATGCCTGGTTGCTCCGCGAGCGCGAAACCCTCTCGCGATCCTCCGAGGTCTTGAAGCCGATCAACTACATGCTCAGGCGCTGGGGCGACTTCGCCCGCTTCCTCGACGACGGCAGGATCTGCTTGACCAACAATTGTGCAGAGCGCGCATTGCGAGGCATCGCCTTGGGAAGGCGCAATTGGACCTTCGCCGGCAGCCAGCGCGGCGCCGAGCGTGCCGCCGTCATGTTGACGATGATCACGACCTGTCGTCTCAACGACGTCGATCCCAAGGCCTGGCTCGCCGACGTCCTCGCCCGTATCGCCGATCTTCCCGCATCGCGTCTGCACGAACTGCTGCCCTGGGAATGGAAGCTCCTGCGCCAGGCCGACAAGTCCGCCGATCAGCAGGCCGCCTGACCATCACGCAACGCCATCATAGAGCTCGCCGTGCCCGCGCGCATGCGGCAATCCGACGGTCTTCGTCGTATGCAAACGATACCGCGTACCTGACGCAAGTCCCGAAGCGCTTTTGGCTGGAATGGTCGGGCGATGGGGTTGCCTGGCGTACCGCGATCGGCGCGATCAACGAAACCGGCTGGACCAACCTACAAACGCGCACGTTTACCAAGCCGGCGCTGGTTGACGGCGCGGCCGAGACTTGGGCCGTGCGGTGCCTGGACAAGATGTCGACCGGCGCGTTCGGCAGCGCCGATTACGTCGAAATCCAGGAGCTTGAATTTCGCGATAGTAGCGGCGTCGATCTGACCGATGCCGGCGGCGGGACGGCCATCGAGTCCTCGCACAATTCAAGCTATGTGGCGGCCAACACCTTCGACAACAATGCCGGCACGCGCTGGCAGGCCGGGGCGAACGGCAAGCAATATGTCGGCTATACGCTCCCGTCAGCGGTTGCGCCCGCCGTCCTTACCATGCGGGCGCAGAACACGTCCGAATACAATCTGGTACCGCTGAATTTCGATGTTCTGATTTCGGACGATGGCGAGGTGTTCGGCGCGGTCCTGTCCGTACCGACGCTGCCGGCCTGGACGCAAAATCTCCAGCGCGCCTTTGATCTTTCCGGCGACGGCACGGCGCTCGGCCCGTCGATCGACGGCCAAGCGAACGCGAACTTTTCCAGTACCGCGACGGGCAACGTCTCGCTCACGACCACGCAGCCGGACGATATCATCGTCGCGATCGTCCATACCGAGACGACCGGCAGCAACGGCTATCGGCCGGTCGACAGCGTAACCGACACCGCCGGCTTGGCGTGGCAGCGGCGGGCGCAATATCAATGGGCCGGCGGTCGCGACAGCAACTCGAACACCCTGGAAATCTGGTGGGCGCATGCGCTCGATCCGCTCGCCGCCGATACGATCACGGTGCATATCTCCGGCGGCAATGTCGATGACGCGACCATTCTGGCGTTTGGCGTTACCGGCGCCGATATCGACGAGCCCTTCGATACGAACGCAGCCCTGCCGGCGACCGCGACCGGCGGGGCATCGACCGCCAGCACGCCGAGCCTTGCCAGCGTTGCGACCGATGCCGCCCGCGCGCTGATCCTCGCCGTCTCCGGGTCGCCAAGTACTGGAACGCGCAACGCTGCGACGAGCTGCCGGCCGGCGTCGACTATTCGGTCTTCGACTACGGCGTGAACTCCGGCATCGGTCGCAGCGGCAAGGTGCTGCGCCGGGTCGTCGGCCTCCCGGACACTACACATGTCGTGACCGACGAGGTGCTGCGCGCCGTCGCCAGGCGCGATCCGAAGGCGCTCGTGATCGCGATCAATAACGAGCGCCTTGCCTTCCTGAAGCGCCTGAAGACCTGGCCGGTGTTCGGCAGGGGCTGGGGCGCGCGCGTCGCTGCCGTCAAATCCGTCAGCCTGCGCATGGCCGCGCAACAGGCGCCGGCGCCCTCGATCGTTCCGGACGCCGCACTCGTCCCCGGCAAGGGCGTCGTGCCGGCGCCGGCAGCCGCAAAGAAGGTGATCGTTGGTACCGGCACTGGCGCACCGGTCGTTGCTGGTGGCGGCTTCTGGGACTGGATCGCCGCCCACCCCTTCGAGACAGCAGCGATCGGCGGCGGAGCCATCGTGATCGTCGGCGGCTCGGTCTATGCGCTGAACCGCTGGCACCAGCGTCGCCAGGAAGCTGCCATCCCGGAAACGCCTTTCGTCCCCGCGCTCGCAAGCGCCTGAACACTGGAGACCACCCATGCTGCTGTACATTTCAATCGCCGCAACCCTCGTTGCGGTTTACTGGTTCTGGATTCGCCCGATCCTGAAATCTCACCCGGCTTTCCGCGAGCTCTATCAGGAAGAGGAGAATTTCGTCGCCGCCGCGCGCGCGAAGTTTTCGGGCATCAAGCAAAAACTCTCATCCGCGATCGTGATCGCCGCAAGCGTGATCGTAAGCGGCTACGATTTCTTCGCGCCGATCGTGAGCGGCGTGGATGTGAGCTCGATCGCGGCGCAAGTGCCGTCCTGGGCCTGGCCGTTGATCCTGAACGCCGTGACGGCAGTCCTGAAATATTTCCGCGACCTTGCCGACAGGCGGCACGAAATCGAGCTCGGCAACGGATCGCCCGCGCCGCAGGAGAAGTGATGCCATGTGGACATGGCTTGCGAGCTTCATCGGCGGCCCTGTCGTTTCCGGGCTGATCAATGCCTACAAGGCGAAGCTCGATGCCGCGAACACGCAGGACCGGATCGCGGCCGATCTCGCTGCCAAGGAAATCGAGGCCGAGATCGAGGCGCGAAAGCAAGCGTCCGCGATAATCATTGCCGAGCAAGGCCGGTGGTACACCGCGATCATCCGTCCGCTGCTCGCATTCCCAATCATCATCTATTTTTGGAAGGTGATCGTCTGGGAGGAGGCGCCAGGAAAAGCTGGCGCGATCAGCCGGTGCAAGTCCGGCCCGGGTAAAGCCGTAGCGGGCCGCCCGGAAGCGAGTGTTGCGTGAGGCGGCAGCAATGCCGAACACGAAGCGTACACAGCGGGTGCGTGGGGTGTGGGAGTGAGCCACGAAATGATTAAGCTGCAGGAGCGGAGCCTGTTCCCATGGTCGAACGCAATATGTGCAATGCCGCTACGCGAGGCATTGTCGTCCTGCCGGGGTCGAGGGCCACACCACGCGCAAAAGGATCGCGTCGGAACCTGGGAGGTCCCACGTCTGGCCACCATTGGTGGAGTGCGATGGTGAGTATGGTGGCCCGCATCGGGAAGGCAAGGAGCCGTAGCCGATGATGCACGGACGTGGGAAGTCGGACTCCGTCATAGTAGCTGTGAAGCCGGCGAACAACGCGGGGCTGCTCGATGCGGAGCAATCTGCTGGGGCATCAACCGCCGCGAAGTCGGTGGAGCCAAGGACGGAGACCAAGGGAAATGCGGACCAGCAAAGCACGTACCGGGCACAGAGCCGGATAAGCGTGTCACAGGCGCTGGAGCGCATACGGAAAGTCGCAAGGGAAAGGAAGAAGGAGAGGTTCACCGCGCTCTTCCACCACATCAGCATCGACCTGCTCGAAGAGGCGTTCTTCGAACTTAATGAGTACGCCGCGCCGGGCGTGGATCGACTGACGTGGATGGACTACGAGGCAGACCTCAGGCGCAAGCTTGAGGACCTGCATGGTCGAGTCCAACGGGGAGCGTATCGGGCACTGCCGTCTCGGCGGGTCTACATACCCAAGCCGGAGGGCCGGCAGCGCCCGCTCGCGGTCGCCGCCCTGGAGGACAAGATTGTCCAACGGGCGGTGGTCGCGCTACTGAACGCGATCTACGAGGAAGATTTCCTCGGAATCTCGTACGGGTTCCGGCCGGGACGCGGCACGCACGATGCGCTTGATGCGCTCTGCGTCGGAATCGACAGTAGGAAGGTGAACTAGATACTGGACGCCGATATCCAATCGTTCTTTGACACGGTGAACCAGGAATGGCTCATTCAGTTCGTGGAGCATCGGATCGGCGACCGGCGCATCATCCGTCTGATCCAGAAATGGCTCAAGGCGGGTGTCCTGGAAGACGGGATCGTGACCGTCAATGACAAGGGGACGGGGCAGGGCGCGGTGATCTCGCCGCTCCTCGCCAACATCTACCTGCATTACGCGCTCGATCTATGGGCTGTGCGCTGGCGACAGCGTGAGGCCACGGGCGACATGATCATCGTGCGTTATGCCGACGACTTTATTGTCGGTTTTCAGCACGAGAGCAACGCCCGGCGTTTCCTGGATGAGATGCGTGAGCGGTTACAGAAGTTCGCGCTGACACTACATCCAGAGAAGACCCGGCTCATCGAGTTCGGACGCTTTGCGGCAGAACGCCGCAAACAGCGTGGGCTCGGCAAACCGGAGACCTTCAACTTCCTGGGCTTCACCTACATCTGCGGCAAGACTCGCCAGGGCAAATTCCAGATCAAAAGGAAAACCAGGCGCGACCGCATGCGGGCGAAGCTGCGGATCATCAAACTGGAGATGTGGCGGCGTATGCATCAGCCCATTCCCGCTCAAGGGAAGTGGCTGGGGCACGTCGTGCGCGGCTACTTCAACTACCACGCGGTGCCGACCAATGGACAGGCCCTCGTGGAATTCCGGACCGAGATAGCCAAGCGTTGGCATCGGGTTCTTACCCGACGCAGCGAGCGGGCTAGGCTCAGCTGGGAACAGATGAAGCGGCTGACTGACGAGTGGCTTCCCAAACCGCGTATCCTTCATCCCTGGCCCGATAAACGATTTGCCGTCTCACACCCGAGGTAGGAGCCGTATGCGGGAAAGCCGCACGTACGGATCTGTGCGGGGGGCGCCCAGCAATGGGCGTCCCTACCGCGACCAAGGTGCTTGGGCTCGGCACCACCGATCCGATCACCGGGATGATCGCGGATTGGACCGGCATGATCATCACCGCCTGTGTCGGCGGGCGATCGATCGAGAAGGTGGCGGGTGCGGGGATTTTCAGGCGGTGAGGCCGAGATTCTGGCAGCTCGGGCCAGTTCGTCTCTAATTTCAGAACAACAGATGCGCCGCAATTTACGGCTACGCTCGGCGGCGCACGCGTTAGGGCGGGACGCCAATTTCATGTCGATGTTGGGTGCCGCCCTCGATCAAGCGAATGCGCACCCGCATGCGTCGTGCTGGGCGGCGCCATACTTGACGAACGTCGACAAGCCCGTGCAGGACCTCATCGCGCTGGCGCGGACCAAGGGGGTCTCCGCTTATCTCGTCGAGGCGGGAACGTTCGATACGATGCTGATGCGGTTGTGGCGACAGAAACCGCACAAGCCAGGCGACCTCGAAGTGAAGATCTATACCGCCAAGGCGCAATCCGCAGCTATTCCATTGCGGAGCGGCTTCCTCAGGAGCAAATCCTACCACCGGTGTTCGCCGTCCGGACGAACGTTGCAAGCAAGTTCGTTACGACAACTCTTCTTCGTTTCCCGCGCCCTTGCCATAACTAAAACCCTCGCCAATTGAGGCAAGATGTACCAAGAGCGATATTGGTGAATGGTGCGTGTCGTTGGTCTGCTGCGCGAACTGCATTAGCCGGTCGCGGATGTAGGGCAGGCCGATATGGTCAGCATAGAACATCGGGCCGCCGCGCCAAACCGGGAAACCATAGCCATAGACCCAGATCACGTCGATATCGGAGGCGCGTTGGGCAATACCCTCTTCGAGAATGCGCGCCGCCTCGTTGATCATCGGAAATATCAGGCGCTCGGTAATTTCCCTTCGATCAAATACTCTCCGAGCGATGCCAAGACGCCGCGAGGTGTCAACAATCAGCTGTTCAACTTCGGGATCCGGCACCGGCGTGCGTGAGCCTGCCTCATAGACATAGAATCCCTTGCCAGTCTTCTGCCCGAACCGGCCCTGTTCGCAGAGCTGGTCGGATATTTCCGCCTGCGTGCCCATGGCCTTCCGCATGCGCCAGGAAATATCGAGTCCGGCGAGATCATCCATCGCGAACGGTCCCATAGGAAACCCGAATTCGGTCAATGCTCCATCAACGTCCTGCGGCAAGGCGCCTTCCAACAAGAGCCGCTCGGCCTCGATCGAGCGCACGCGCAACATACGGTTGCCCACAAAGCCGTGGCAGACACCGACTACAACCGGGATTTTCCCCAACTTGCGGCCGACCGACATCGCGATCGCCACAGTATCCGGCGCGGTCTGCGTGCCGCGAACTACTTCCAAGAGCTTCATTACATTCGCCGGGCTGAAGAAATGCATGCCGACGACGGAGGGTGGCCGTGAGACGGTATCGGCGATGACGTTCACATCGATAAATGACGTGTTCGTGGCCAACACTGCGCTGGGCTTGGCAATCCGATCAAGCTTCGTGAATACATCGCGCTTGACCCCGATATCTTCAAACACTGCCTCGACGATCAAATCGGCATCAGCCACCGCATTAATATCAGTCGTCCCGCTAATAAGCGCGAGGCGATTTTCCACATTTTCCATACTCATCCGACCGCGTGAGGCGGACGCGCGGTAGTTCTTTTCGATGATTCTGAGGCCGCGCTTGAGAGCCTCCTCGCTTGTTTCGACGATGGTAATCGGAATGTCGGCATTGGCAAAATTCATAGCAATGCCGCCGCCCATGGTACCGGCACCGATTACAGCGGCTCTGTTAACGTTGCGACCTTTCACCTCTTTCGGTACGCCCGAAACTTTGGCAGCTTTCCGCTCGGCAAAGAAGATATGGCGTTGCGCCTTGCTCTGTTCGCCGTCACGCAGTCGACCGAATGCTTCGTCTTCCAGTTTCAGCCCTTGCTCGATGGGCTTGTCGAGCGCCCAGCGTAGCGCCTCGATTGCGGCACGCGGCGCATCCAGGCCGCGCCCGCGTTTAAGGTAAGGCGCTGCCAACGCGTCGAATTGCTCGGGATCGGTGCGCAGTGCGGTCAGCTTGCTATTGCTCTCGCGCACTCGCATCAACGGCCGCTTCTCCGAAAGCGCTCGCCGTGCAAAGGCAATTCCGGCTTTGAGCAGATTTTCGTGGGCGATTTCGTCGATCAAGCCAATCTCCAGCGCCTCTTCGGCGGAAATTGGATTTCCCGACAGGATCATATCCATCGCCTTTGCCATGCCGACGAGGCGCGGCAGGCGCTGCGTCCCACCCGCGCCGGGGATCAGGCCAAGTTTGATCTCTGGCAGACCCAGCCTTGTGCCTAGTGCGGCAATGCGGAAGTGACAGCCAAGTGCGATTTCCAGCCCGGCGCCCAACGGCGTACCATGCAGCGCCGCGATTACCGGCTTTTGCATGCCTTCAATCGTTTCAATTAGATCGTAGGTCGTCGGGGTGCTCGACGGCTTGTCAAATTCAGTGATATCGGCGCCGGCAATAAAGGTGCGCCCAGTGCCCACCAAGACAACGGCCTCTATATGAATATCATTATGTAGCCGCCGGAGTGCCTCGATCATGCTCACGCACATGTCGTGTTTAAGAGCGTTAACCGGCGGATTATTGACGGAAAGGACCGCAATAGAACCCTCGCAGGAAAGACTGATAGACTCTGACACGTGATCGGCATTGCGAATTGGCGTGCGTTCCGCAGAAACATCACCGGCCTCTCTCATCACGCCAACCCTCTCACGGCGCATCAGCGCGCCAAGCGTTTATATACAACGTGTTTTGGCATTTTATCAAGAAAATGTCGTACTTGGAGTATCTAGAAAACGGTGCCCGCTGCCGTCGCCGCCAACGCGAATAGCTGCAGCAACGGTAGCGCCGCGTCCAAGGTAGTGGCAGTTGCGGGCTCAAGCTTTCGCCGGCCGGTGTCAGGCTCCGAGATAGGCCTCGCGGACGCGCGGATTGGCCGCAATTGATGCGGCAGGGCCTTCAAGCGCAATTGATCCGGTTTCCATCACATACGCGCGGTCCGCGAACTCCAGGGCGACATAGGCATTTTGTTCGACGAGCAGGATCGTCATTCCTTCTTTCTTCAGCGATTTAAGCGCAGTGAAGATTTGCGATACGATGATAGGTGCAAGGCCCATGCTCGGTTCATCCAGCAGCAGCAACTTCGGGCGCGACATCATCGCACGGCCAATCGCCAGCATCTGTTGCTGGCCGCCCGAAAGTCGACCGGCCGCGATATGCCGCTTTTCGTGCAGGATCGGAAAGGTCTCGTAGACCCAATAGATCCACTTGCTTTCCGTCGGGGCCTTTTTGCCGAGCGTCCAGGCTCCGATGAGCAAGTTGTCCTCGACGCTGAGCGAACCAAAAACGTGCCGCCCTTCCGGCACCTGCGCGATGCCGAGCCCGACACGCCTGTGCGCCGGCACGCCCGCTAACGACGCGCCCTTGAAGGTGACCGCGCCTCCGGCGATAGGCTGAACGCCAGAGACCGCGCGCAAAAGGGTCGTTTTGCCGGCGCCATTGGCCCCAATCAGGGCGACTACTTCACTCTCGTTTACTTCGACCGACACGCCATGCAGCACCTCGATGCGGCCGTAGCTGGATCGGATGTCTTCAATTGACAGCAATGGCTGCGTCCTTCGTCAAATCCTGTCCCAGATACGCCTCGATGACAGCAGGGTCGGCCTTCACCTTCTGGGGCGATCCCTCAGCCAACTTGCGGCCGAAATTCAGCACCACGATGTGATTTGAAATCTTCATGACCAAGCGCATGTCATGTTCTACGAGGACTACCGCCACATCTGACGCAGCGATTTGCTGAATGATTGAGTCGATTTCCTCGGTCTCCTTCGGATTGCAGCCCGCCGCCGGCTCGTCAAGCAGCAGGACCGTCGGCTCCTGAGCCAGAGCGCGGGCAATCTCGAGCCGCTTGAGCGAGCCATACGGCAAGGAGGCGGCGGGCGAGTCGGCCTGATCGCGAAGTCGGACGCGTTCCAGCAACTCCAGCGCCTTGTCGCGGCTCTTCCTGCGCTGACGCCCGACCGAGGGCAACGCAAACATGTGCGACAGAACATTGCGATCTTCGTGCAGGTGCCGGCCGACGATCACGTTCTCGATCACCGTCATGCTTGTGAAGATTTGCAGGTTCTGGAATGTGCGCGTCAGCCCCAATGCTGCCAACTTGTGCGGCGCCTGGCCGGTGACATCCTGGCCGTGCAGAATGACGCTTCCGCCGGAAGGCCGGTAAAGCCCCGAGATGACGTTGAACAACGTGGTCTTTCCTGCGCCATTGGGGCCGATCACCGAGAGGATCTCACCCTTGCGGACGGAAATAGCTATGGAATCGAGCGCCTTGAGGCCGCCGAAATCGATTCCAATCCCCTCGGTTGCAAGGGCAGGCTGCATCACTTGCCTCGATTCAAGATCATCCCGGCAGCGGTCGGGACGATCCCGGACCGTACGAAGATCATTGTCAGAATGATGATTAGCCCGAGCACCACATGCTCATAATCGTGCAAGAAGGTGAGAAACTGAGGCAGGGCCACAAGCACCGCGGCACCGAGCACACTGCCCAGAATAGACCCCATGCCGCCCAGCACCACCATCGTCACCAGTTCGATGGACACAAGAAAGTCGGACAGGCCCGGTGTCACACGTCCATCGAACAACGCAAGCATTCCGCCGGCCGCCGCGGCATAGGCCGCCGAGATTACAAAGACCAGGAGCTTGTAGCTGGCTACATCGATGCCCATGACAGAGGACACCACCTCGCCGTCGCGCAAGGCGCGCAAGGCCAACCCTGTGGGACTGTCGACGATATTGCGCGCCAGCATGACGCCGCCGATCAGTATCAGGCCGGTCACCCAGTACCAGGTCAGATTGCCGCGTAGCGGCCAACCGAACAGTGCGACGCGCGGGACCATCATGCCGTCGGGGCCGCCTGTCACCGCGATCTCGTTGGTGAGTGTCATGAAGACGAGAATGCCGAATCCGAGTGTCGCGACGGCAAGATAATGGCCTCTTAGCCGCAGGATCGGTCGTCCAATCACGAACGCGATCAGTGCGGCCAGGATCGCCCCCAAGAGCGGACACAAAATCGGTGGGATGCCCAGCCGCGGCTGTCCCAGCGCGCTGAAATACGCCCCGATCGCGAAAAATCCGGCGTGGCCAAGGCTGACCTGCCCGGCAAATCCCATCAGCAAGTTCAATCCGACCGCGGCGAGCGCAAAGACCCACACCAGGACCATCACCCGCAAATAGAAGTTCGAATTGAGCAGCAGAGGCAGAACCAGAACCAACGCGGTCAGCAGGATCACTTCACCGTGGCCCTTGGAAAGTCTTACAAGCCGATCAAACACGTTCGTGCGTCTCCTTGCCGAAGAGGCCGCCAGGAAAGATGAAGAGCACCAGAAAGATGATGATGAACGCCATCGCATCCTTGTAGTCAGAAGATAGATAACCGGCTGAGAAAGCTTCGGTCAGGCCGACCAGAAGGCCGCCGATGATCGCGCCTGCCGGGTTACCCATGCCGCCGAGCATGGCGGCAGCGAAGCCCTTGAGCGCAAGAAGCGTACCCATGTCGTAGCTGGCCAGCGCGATCGGCGTAATGACAATGCCGCCGACGGCGCCAATCGCCGCCGAGACTGCAAAGCTGAGACGAATTATCGAACGGACGTTGATACCGGACAGCCGCGAAGCCAGTTGGTCGTTCGAGACCGCGACCAGCGCCTTTCCCAACAGGGTCTTGTTCATCATCAGCCAAAGACCGGCAAGCATTATGCCGACGGCCCCGATCCCCACGAGGCTCTGACGTTGCAGAATTGCGCCACGGATCTGGATCGGAGCGTCTCCCAGAATCGGCGGCAGGGAGAAAAAGCTTGTCCCGAAACCGACCCGCGCCAGACCGCGCAGCAAGATTGAAGCGCCGATCGTGATGATGATCAGCGCAAAGATCGGCGCATTGCGCGCTGGCCTGATGGCGAGGTCGAAAAGCGCCACGCTGACAATTGCCGTCAATATGACGGCGACAAACGCTGCGACCGGGTAAGGCAGCCCGATTGCAATGGCGAAGACGGTGAACATTGCGCCCAGCATGACAAACTCGCCTTGGGCGAAATTGACCACGTGGGATGCGTTGTAGATCACGGTAAACCCGAGGGCGACGATCGCGTAGATCATGCCCACGGTAATTCCGGAAAAGGCGAACTGGAGGAATTCCGACATTCTGAGATTGTCCTGCCAAACGATCTGTAATCGTGGGGCTCTCCCCCAATTCGCCTCGACCGTCCGTCCTTATTCGGCCAGCGCCCAATCGCCGTTCTTGACTCGGACCATGTAGAGCGAGTCCGCGGTGATACCGAGGTGATCGGTGGGGCTCATGTTGAACATGCCGGTCACGCCCGGCAGGTTCTTTGTGGCTTCCAACGCATCCCGTATCGCCTTTGGCTTGTCCGATCCGGCGCGCTTGATCGCTTCGGTGATCAGCAGGATCGCGTCATAGGAATAACCGCCGAAGGTCGAGACCGGCTTGCCGGTCATTTCGGTAAAGGCCTTGGCGTATTTTACGACAGCGGGTCTCAGCGGGCTGTTTTGCGGCAGCTTGTCGCCGACGACCAGCAGCGGACCGGTGACCAGCGCTCCCTCGGCGCCGCCTTCGGAGAGTTCGATAAAGGTCTTAGAGGCCGAGCCGTGGCTATGATATTGCGGGAACGGAAGGCCGAGCTGGCGGTAGTTTCGCGCGACAACCGCAAGCGACTGCCCGAATCCCCCGACGAAAACGGCATCGACGCCTTTGGTGTTCTTGATTCGCGTGAGCTGCGGCGACATGTCGACATCTTTGGGATTGAACGTTTCATCGGCGATGATCCGGATGCCTTCAGCCTTTGCTGCGGCCGCGCATTCGTGACGCATCGACTTGCCGACGCCGTCGGTGCCGGTGACCAGCGCGATATTCTTGTAACCCTGCGCCTTCATGTGGCCGATCGATTTCTTGCAGACCAGCCGGTCGGTGTGTGGTGTCTTGAAGATGTAAGGCTTCACCGGTTCGACGATCTCGATGCCGGCGGCCAGCGAAACCAGCGGCACTTTGGCATCCTCGAAAACCGACATGATGGCCAGCGTTCCGCCCGTCGTACTGGTGCCGATGGCGGCGACGACCTTGTCGTCCTCGATCAAGCGGGTGGCGAAAGTGCGAGCGCTGTTGGCGTTCGTTGCGTCATCATAAATGATGAGCTCGACAGGACGCCCCAGAACCCCGCCGTTCGCGTTCAATTCCTTTACAAAGCCATTTAACGTGGCTTCCTGGGGCTCGCCCAGGAAGGCGGCGGGTCCCGTCTTCGAGATAATTGCCCCGATCTTTATGGGCTGCTGCGCGTACGCGCTAACGACCGTGCAGCATGCCGCGAATAGCGTCGCGGCAATCAAAGTCACCCTTCTCATGCTGTTTCCTCCTTGGTTATCGGTTGGTGTTGTCGTCGACCGGAGCGGCCTACCGATCCGGCTTAGCCCCGGCTTTCGTCGTCCGGATAGAATTTGCCGGGAATTATTCGAGACAGGCCGCGGAACTCGGCGATGGTCTCGTTATTCTGATTGACGACCTTGACATCGTATATTCCCGAGCGGCCGCTCAGGGTGCGTTCGGCGGCGTGTGCCGTCAGGCGGTCTCCCCTGCGTCCGGCGCGCAAGAAAGTGATGTTGCAGTTATGCGCGACGGCGAAGTCGTTGCGGCTGTTGCAGGCATAGGCAAATGCGGAGTCTGCCAGCAGGAAGATAAAGCCGCCATGCGCCATGTCATGGCCGTTGACCATGGACGCGTCGATGGTGAGCGAAAGCCTGGCGCAACCCGGCGACACGTCGTCGATGACGATACCGAGACGCTGGCAGGCGGTGTCGCCGGCCCACATCTTCTCTGCGCAACCTGTCGCGAGTTTCTTCGGATCAACCGGTTTGTTCATGCTTCACATCACCTTGGTACGGGGAGCAAAAACCGGCGCCCGCTTTTCGATGAAGGCCTGGACTGCCTCCCGGTGGTCGGGCGACTTGCCGGCCGCGCTTTGGAGGGCGCATTCGCGCTCGAGCTGGTCGTCAAAGCCGGTCTCGAGCGCGTCGTTCAGAGCCCGCTTGATCAGAGTTAGGCCTGAAGGCGGCAACGCCTCAAAACGCGCCGCCATCGCTCGCGCTTCCTGCATGAGGACGTTGTCTTCGACGAGCTTGGTGACCATTCCCCATTGCAGAGCGGTCTCTGCGTCAATCACTTCACTCAGCAGCGCCAACTGACGCGCCCGCATCGGGCCAACCAAATGCGGCAGGATCCAGGTGCCACCTGAATCGGGCACCAGACCAATCTTGGAAAAAGACGGCGCGAAGCGTGCCGAGCGTGCCGCTATGACAGTGTCACAGCTCAGTGCGAGGCTCATGCCGGCACCAGCCGCGACGCCGTTCACCGCCGCAATGACAGGTATCGGCAGGCCACGGATCGTCCGCACCAGCGGATTGTACGTCTTCCTCAGATGGTCGCCCAAGTCCTTGATCGGGCCGTTGACATCCGAGCTTTCCTGCAAGTCCTGGCCAGCGCAGAATGCCCGTCCCGCGCCTGTCAGAATAACGCTGCGAACAGCGCCATCGTCGGCTGCCGCGCGCAGCGCTGCCAGCAGTTCTTCATGCAGCGCGACAGTGAATGAATTGAGGTTGTCCGGTCGGTTTAAACGGATGATCCGGCATTGCCCCGCCGTCTCGATCAGAACGTTCGCCACAGTCGCTCCCTCACTTTTCTATCCCGTCGCGGTGGTGGTTGATCGGGGCGCGCTGCCATCCGCCGCATTGCAACCGTCGGCGAAGGCCGCAATATCGGCCGCCAGCGTTTGCGGTTCGGTCAAAGCTGGATAGTGCCCGCCGGAGGCGTGTACCCGGAAGATCTGGACTCGATGAATGCGCCGCGTCCAGCTTTCGGGTGGTGGCGGGAAGAAGCCTTTGCCGAAAAAAGACACGCCAACAGGGATGTCACCGGTGCCGGACGGAGGAGCAACTGTATCGTTCTCGGCATTGATCGCTGCGTAGATCCAGTTCGCAGACGCGATATTGCCCGATAACCAATAGGCCGTGATCGTCGCGGCCAGATCGTCGCGGGCGACCGGCGGCTCGCCGCCTTCTCCACCTCCGCTCCAGCCATGGAATTTCTCGATGATCCAGGCGGCGAGCCCTGCCGGCGAGTCGGTCAGTCCATAGGCGGCTGTATTAGGTCGGGTCGCCTGGATTTCGCGATAGCCGGCATCCGCGGCAAGCCGCTTCTGAACGTCCTTTATCCAGGCGCGTTCGTCCTCCGCCAACGCGGGTGCGCCGGCGCCCAAGTTCGGCTTCATTCCCATCATCGAGATATGCACGCCGCGGACCAAATCAGAATGGTCGATCGCCATCCAACAGGCCGTCGTACTGCCCCAGTCATTGCCGTGCACGATCATGTCGCGCAGACCGAGACCTTGGCTGAGCGCTTGAACGATTTGGCCGGCGAGCAGACGAGGTCCCGCCGGAGCAGGCGTCGCACCAGAAAAACCGAAACCCGGCAAGTCCACGACGATGGGGACCAAGCTGCTTTGTGCGAGCTTGTCGACAAGATGAACGAACTCGAAACCGCTGCTGGGCCAGCCATGCAGAAGAACCAGCGCGGGCCCATTGGCGATGCGCCCCCTGGGCATACGAATATGGATGCCGGGATCGGCCACGCCAGCGATAGGCGCCATCACGTGCTCGCCATAGAAGCGCTTGCAGTCCGCGAGCCAGTCATACTGGTTGGCCAGATAGGCCACGAACTCGCGCAAATAGTTCTCGTCGGTGCCGCGCGACCAGCCCGGACAAAGGCTTTCGGGAAACCGGGTCTTGCGCAGCCGATCTCTCATATCCTCCAGGCGGGAACCGCCTTCGGGTAATCGCCAGTCTTTGATCTCGACGCGGTGCATCCGTTCAGCCACCCGTATCGGCGTCGGCAGCACGGCGCTTGACCATGATGCGGATGATGATGCTGCATACGATCTTGTCGTTCTGATTGGTCACGTCCCAACGGACATCGACAAGGCCGGTTTGCTCGTCGCGTTCCTTCAAGGTCTCGATCGTCGCGACGACGTGAACCGTATCGCCGATGAAGGCGGGGTTCGGGTATCTGACGCGCTCGGTTCCGTAATTCGCGATGACGGTCTGGGTCTCCGCAGGCACGCAAAGGCCTCCTGCCAGGGCCATCACCATCCAGCCCGGCGCAACCCGCTGACCGAACCGGCTTTGCTCGGCATAGATCTTGTCGCTGTGGAGCGGGAACCAGTCACCGGTGAACATGCACCACATGGTCACGTCAGTCTCGGTGATCGTGCGACGGCGCGTCGTCTCCGTCTGTCCCACACGGAGATCGTCGAAATACATTTCGAGCATGCGGCTCATTAAGACCTGACCTTCATTGTGTTCGCGCCGCGCCCCGTCATTGCTTGACTGCGGGGTTGGCGCATGTCAGCCGCCCAGATACCGGTCGCGTTCGGCGCGCTTGAGTATCTTGCCGGTGGCGCCCCGAATGAGCGCATCCCGAACTTCCACGGTTTTCGGCACCTTGAACTTGGCGATGCGCCCGCGGCACCAGTCGATCAATTCAGCCGGGTCTATGCTGTGGGTGGCCCGCGGCACCACAACAGCGTGGATTGCATCGCCCCACTTGTCGTGGGGCACGCCAAAGACGCAGACTTCCAATACCGCAGGATGGGTCGCGATGAGGTTTTCTACTTCGATCGGGTAGACGTTGTATCCACCCGTAATGATCATGAACTGCTTGCGATCGACGAGATAGAGATAGCCGTTCTCGTCGAGCCGGCCCATGTCGCCGGTGTGCAGCCAGCCGTCTTTCAGCGCCGAGGCTGTCAGCTCTGGTTCCTTGAAGTAGCGGTCCATGACGAAGTCGCCTGCAACACAGATTTCGCCGACTTCGCCGGTCGCGCAGGGCTTCCCGTTATCGTCGAGGATCCTCACCCGCGAATGAATCGTTGGCCGCCCACACGAAGCCAGAAGATCGACGTTGGTTTCCAGCGCCCGCGCATGGTCGGCGGCTGACAGCTTGGTGAACCACCCGCCGCAGCCCTCGGTTGACCCGTACACCTGCTCGAGTTCGACGCTATCGAATTGTGAATTGACCCGTTGCACCAGCGCCGGCGGCGTGGAAGCCGATCCGTACAATATTTTCCGCATGCTCGACAGGTCGCGTTTTCGGCTTTCGGCAACCTCGCACACCGCCGTCAACATGGTCGGAATGAAAAGCGTCGTAGTGCACTTGTGGCGCTCCATCAGGTCAAGCGCCTCGGCGGGATCGAATTTGGGCATCACCACGGTGGTGAAGCCCAGCATGACGTTCCACGTCATAAGCACGGACGGCACGCCCGCCGCGGGCAGGCAATGCAGGTAGATGTCGTCTTCGTTGAAGTTCACGTCGAGCAGCGTGAAGCCCATCGCATGCACGAGCGATGAATGACGCCACAATGCGCCTTTGGGATTGCCGGTAGAACCGGTCGTGTAGCAAATTTGGCAGATGTCGGCGCCTGTGACCCTGACGTCCGGAACTTGAGCGTCGAAGTCGAGAAAGGTCTCGTAGTCGCCCCGCGCGCCTTGCCCGTCGCCGGCCTTGACGATCCCGAACTCGGGCGAACATCCGACTACCAAATGTTCGAATCCATCCTCGATGAAAATCAGCTTGGATTCGGAATGGGCCACGAGCCTTTCGATGTCGGGACGGGCAAGACGGTAATTCAACCCGACCCGGCGGGCGCCGATGCGGGCGAGTCCGTACATCATCTCGACCTGCACGGGGCCGTCGGTCGTGCAAATGGCCACGCTGTCGCCGGGCCGTATGCCTCGATTCCACAGCGCGGCCGCCAAGGCATCGATCCGGCGATCTAACTCACGCCAACTGACTCTGCCTCGTGAGTATATGTAGGCCGTGTGATGCGGACGCCGAATTGCGTGGGTTCGAACAAAGTCGGATATCGTCGACACTTTCCGAGCATTCCTTCCCGCGGCCCGAACTTGGATGTCGGGTTCCTCGTTATTCTATTGGTTCAGAGCATATACGACAGAAATAAAGGGTTCAAGCAAGAACTTGTATTATTTAAAGAGTCCTATGTGGACGCCCCCTGCGGGCAAGTGCTTTTTTGAGCGCTTCTGCGAGTTGGTCGGGTGCGGTCAATATGTCCGGCCTATCGATGCGGCAATGTGACCGCTGGCCTTGATGCAGTCCGCGGATTGGCTCCCAATCAGTCTCTCGCGCTTTGCGGCGCACGACTCTAAACGGGCTCTGCCAATCTGGGGTCGACCTTTTCGCATCACGTCATTATGCCCTTGCCAAACTGTCGATTTCCGATTTCACGGTCGACCGGCGCTGGTACGATCCTTTAGGCTGCTGCGAGAAGCGGAGCGCGATAGCTCTCGCCGCGGGCGAGAACCGCCCATATGATCCGCGCTGTCTTGTTGGCAAGCGCGACGGAGACAAGGCGCGCCGGCCGCCGCGCAAGAAGCGCGTTGATCCATTGGGCGCCGGCGGCATTCTTACCGCGAGCGTAGCGTATGACCGACGTCGCGCCGACAACGAGGAGCGTACGCAGATATCGGTCGCCCATCTTCGAGATAGAACCGAGTCGCTCCTTTCCTCCGCTTGAGTTTTGCCGTGGGACAAGCCCGAGCCACGCTGCGAACTGTCGACCAGATCTGAAGTGGGAAGGATCAGTGACGGTCGCGGCGATGGCGGTTGCCGTGATGAGGCCGACACCTGGAATCGTTTCCAATCGCTTGCTGGCAACATTCGTTCGATGCCAAGCGAGCAGTTCGGCATCGATAGCTTTGATTTGCGTCCTCAGTTCTTGTACCTGTGCCACTAGCGGGGCGAGCGCACGTCGGGCCAGAGGCGGAATGAGGGGTGCCTCGCAGCCGTCACTGCCGAAGACGCGTTCGATAAGTGCAGCCAAGCCCTTGGCTCCCTGCGCGGCGATAAATCCGAACTCGGCAAGATGAGCGCGCAGCGCATTCACCGTCATCGTCCGCTGGCGCATGAGCAAGGCTCTCGTTCGATGTAACATGAGAACGGCCTGCTGCTCGGGGCTCTTTATCTCCACAAATCGCATCGTCGGCCGCGTTACCGCCTCACAGATGGCCGCCGCGTCAGCCGCATCGTTCTTGCCACGTTTGACGTACGCTTTTACATACGAGGGAGGCATCAGCTTTACCGTATGACCCAGCGCACTTAGCTCGCGTGCCCAGTAGTGCGCCGAGGAGCAGGCCTCCATGCCCACGAGACACGGGGCTAACTCCTTGAAGAACAACAAGAGCTGCGCTCTTCGCAGAGCCTTGCGGACAACAACCAAACCGTTGGCATCGACTCCGTGAACCTGGAACACGTTCTTCGCAAGATCGAGACCGATCGTGGTAACCTGCATGGCGGACGCCTCCTCTCCTTGTGGCGATTCTTCATCGACGACCACGCTATGGCACATCGATGCCGGCGAGCAGGGGGCGTCCACCCCATCAGTCAGGGGCCTGCTCGTCCCGAACGAGTTTCCCTTAGGTCAGATTGCGAGGCCGGAAAATCGATCGTAGAGCCGGTGGTCGGCTGCGGGCGCCGACCAGTCCGTGGTGGTCAGATTCGCGTCCAGATGAGCCTCGGATGCCTCGAGCAGGCGTTGATAGGCCAGGCCGGCCAGCCGGTATGCCTCCTCGCCGGGCCACTTCGAGCCGCAAAATTCCTCCGGCAGCCGCGGATCCCTCAGGGCAAGTCGCCGGTACTCGTTGATCATGAGCGTGCGCAACCTGAAAGCCTCATTGGGTTGCGGTCTTGCCTTCACAAGCAGGTCCGGGAGCGGCCGGAAGGTCGAAATGAACTTCTCGTAGCCATCGCGTATTTCGTCCAGGTCCCAGGCGAATTTAGCCAATTCGCGCATATGCTGCGAATTCCGCTCGCAGCGGGCATTGCAGAAGGCCACCCCGGCCAGTCCGTCCTGACTGCCGGCGTCGAGAATGTGGTGCACGGCTTCGTGCGCCAGGCTCGGGTGGAGGTAGACCTGCGGCGTCATTCGGCCGAAGCCGAAACGGTGAAGATATTGGCGGATGGAATAATGTTCGCTGCGATCGAGCTGGTTGCCGAAGATATGAACGATTGTCCAGCCGCTGCGTCGCAAAACATCCGCGGGGCTGTAAATCTGGCGTTGGAACGCTGTATCGGAGGTGAAATAGGTTCTACTCATTGAGTAATAGCTGAACTTCCCGCGCTGGTTTCGGTGCAGCCATCCCTCTTTGGAAAGCCGCAGCGCGGAGGTCCTGACCATTGGCTCTCTCAATCCGAACTCGGAGGCAAGCTTCACAAGGCTGCCGAGCCATATCTGACCGCCGCGCGGCACCACGGCGTCGCCGAATATTGTCATGATCAGCGACCTGGCCTTGATCGGCCGCGACGTGAGGGCCCTATCGATAAGATTTTCGAATGCGTTCCGCGGCTTGTCTAACAATGTCTATTTGTCCTTGTCGGCTTTAATTGTGCAATCCAGTCCAGCCGAGAACCTTATTGTGTTTCGTCGCCACGGAAAACTCTTGCGAGGTTCGGCCCCCGGTGCTGTCGCGGAGTTGGTTGGAAATGAGGGTGGCGTAGTCTCCGGGGTGATCAACCTCGAATCGTCCGGCGTTGAAGCGCCGGACTGGAGACCACGCCATGACGAACATTAGCACGAAGCTTGATTCTTCGCAGCCGGCGGCCGAGCGGGCTGTTGATCTTTTCGACAACTGGTTTGATCCGATCGAGACCGAGGTACGATGCCGAGCACGCGGGTTCATCGAAGAGATGATCCGCGGCGAGCTCGATGCCGTGCTGGCACGCCCGCGTTACGGGCGAATGCCGATGGCCAGCGGTGAAGAAGGCGCGGGCGTTGCCGGCCACCGTCACGGCCGTCGGACGCGCTCGCTGACAGGGACGTTCGGGCCGATCGAGATCGACGTGCCGCGCGCCCGCCTGGACACCGCCGACGGCAGGACGAGCGAATGGAAGAGCCAGGCGCTGCGGGCCTATCAGCGTCGCACGCTGGCCGCCGACGCGCTGATCGCCGGCAGCTATCTCGCCGGCACCAACACGCGCCGGGTGCGCCGGGCGCTGGCAGCGCTGTTCGGCGGCGCGGTCGGTAAGGACACGGTGAGCCGGGTCTGGCGCAAGGTGAAAAGCGACTGGGACGCCTGGAACGCCCGCTCGCTCGCCGACGAACCGATTGTCCGGTTGATCCTGGACGGCACCGTTGTCCGCGTGCGGCTCGACCGCAAGGCGACCGCGATCTCGCTTCTCGTCGTGCTCGGTGTGCGCGCGGACGGCCAGAAGGTGCTGCTCGCGATCAAGAGCATGGGCGGCGAAAGCGCCGAGGCATGGCGCACAGTGCTAAACGATCTCATCAAGCGCGGGCTCAGGCGCCCCGAATTCCTCATCGTCGATGGCGCGCCGGGTCTCGACAAGGCCATCGCCACCGTCTGGGACGGCGTGCCGGTGCAGCGCTGCACGGTTCACAAGCATCGCAACCTGCTGGCTCACGCGCCCGAACGCCTGCACGAAGAGATCACCGCCGACTACACCGACATGATCTACGCGGCGACGTGCGAGGACATCGCCGCCCGCCGCAAGGCCTTCATCCGCAAGTGGCGGCTCAAGCATCGTGCCGTCGCCGACAGCCTGGAGGAAGCCGGCGAACGCTTGTTCGCCTTCACCCGGCTGCCGCCAAGCCAATGGCGCAGCCTCCGCACCACGAATGCGATCGAGCGGTTGCACGAGGAGTTCAAGCGGCGGATCAAGACGCAGACCGTGCTGCCGTCGGCCGACACCGCCGCGATGCTGTTCTGGGCACTGCTCGCCTCAGGACAGATCAACATGCGCAAGGTCGACGGCTGGCAGACACTCGCCACAAAACCCATCGATCAGCCAATTGACCTTGCAGCCTGAAACGGTACCTTCATGTTACCGGAGATCGCGCCACACCGAATTCCAACCACATTCCGGACGGCACCCGGCCCCCGGGGGGGGGCATTCATCGGCCGCGCCGGGCAAACTCCTCCATTTCTAAGCCGCTCCGCTCTTCCCAGCCTTTGCCCGATGATATGCGACATAATTTTCCTTGAATGACAAAAATTTGTCTTATAAGATCGGCAGAAATTGGGAAGCAGCGAGGGATAGCAAGCGACATGAACGAGGCTGTCATTGTGTCCACGGCTCGCACGCCAATCGGCAAGGCATATCGGGGCGCATTCAACAACACGCATGGCGCAACGCTCGGCGCTCATGCGCTTTCCCATGCCGTGCAGCGCTCCGGCGTCGAAATTGGCGAAATCGAAGACGTCGTGTTCGGCTGCGCGCTGCCCGAGGGCGCCACCGGTGAGAACATCGCCCGCCAGATAGCCATCAGGGCCGGCCTCGGAGTCGCCGTGGCAGGGCAAACTGTGAACCGTTTTTGCTCGTCCGGAATGCAGGCGATCGCCATTGCTAGCCATTATATCCGCTGCGAAGGCGTGGACGTCATGGCAGCGGGCGGAGTCGAATCCATCAGTCTGGTCCAGAACGACCACAAGAACACGCACTACCTTCGCGACTCTTGGCTCGACGATCGAAAGCCGGACATCTACCTGCCGATGATCGATACCGCCGAGATTGTGGCGGCGCGTTACGGCATTTCGCGTGAGGCGCAGGATGAATATGCTACTTCCAGCCAGCAGCGTCACGCTGTCGCTCGTCAGAAGGGTCGGTTGAACGAAGAAATCGTGCCGATCACGACGGTCAAGCTGGTGGCAGATAAGGAAACGGGAGAGGTTTCGCACCAGGAGGTTACGCTGGCGGCGGACGAAGGCGCGCGGCCGGGGGTGACGGTCGAGGCTCTCGCCGGATTGCAGCCCGTCCGCGGTCCCGGCGCATTCATTACGGCGGGCAATGCAAGCCAGCTCTCCGATGGAGCATCGGCCTGCATCCTTATGAATGTAAAGACGGCCGAGAAACGGAACATCGAACCACTGGGCATTTTCCGTGGATTCGCAGTCGCGGGCTGCGAGCCAGACGAAATGGGCATCGGTCCGGTTTATGCGGTGCCGCGACTGCTCGAGCGCCACGGATTGAGCATGGAAGATATCGACTTGTGGGAGCTCAATGAGGCATTTGCGGTGCAAGTTCTGTATTGTCGCGACAAGCTGGCCATTCCCGACGAGCGCCTCAACGTCAACGGGGGGGCGATTGCGATCGGCCACCCTTACGGCATGAGTGGCGCGCGCATGGTTGGCCATGCCCTTATCGAAGGCAAGCGCCGCGGTGCGCGGTATGTGGTCTGTACGATGTGCATTGGCGGTGGAATGGGCGCGGCCGGCCTATTCGAGGTGGCTTGATGGCAAGTCTTCGATTGTGACCGAAAGGCCCATCGAAGCGCGCATTCCTGTTCCTGCATGAGAAACGGTTAAGGAGAGCAGCATGTATTCCCAAGGCCTGATTGAAAACACCGAACAGGTGACCGAAGATGAGGCGTTTCTTTCCCGTTTTCAGGAGCGCATAGACAGCGGCGAAGTCATAGAACCTATGACCGAGATGCCGGAAGGCTACCGCCAAACGTTGATTCGGCAGATCTCACAACATGCCCATTCGGAAATCATGGGCATGTATCCTGAGGGTAATTGGGTGACCCGCGCGCCGACGCTGCGGCGCAAATTGCAGCTGTTGGCCAAGATCCAGGACGAGGCGGGACACGGGCTTTACCTCTATTCGGCGGCCGAGACTCTCGGCATTTCGCGCGAGGAATTGACGGAACAGCTGTTGGAAGGCAAAGCCAAATATTCAAGCGTATTCAATTATCCGACGTTGACCTGGGCCGACATCGCGGCGATCGGTTGGATTGCCGACGGCGCCGCAATCATGAACCAGGTGCCACTGTGTCGCTGCTCATTCGGTCCCTATGCGCGGGCGATGGTGTTGGTCTGCAAGGAAGAGAGCTTTCATCAACGTCAGGGTTACGAATCCATGGTTGCGTTGATGAAAGGATCGGAAGAACAGCGGCGGATGGCGCAGGATGCGGTGAACCGTTGGTGGTGGCCGTGCCTGATGATGTTCGGCCCCAGCGACAAGGACTCGTCTCATTCCGCGCAAAGCATGAGATGGAAGATCAAAAATTTCACGAACGACGGACTGCGCCAGAAATTCGTGAATGCCACCGTGCCGCAAGCGCATCTGATCGGGCTTGAGATTCCGGATCCGGGTCTGCGCTACGACGAAGACACCGGTAACTGGATCTATAGCGAACCGGACTGGAATGAATTCTGGATGGTGGTGCGCGGCGACGGCCCCTGTAATCGCGACCGCATGGCGGCCCGCCGAAAGGCCCATGCCGATGGCGCCTGGGTACGAGAGGCGATGCAGGCCTTCGCCGCGAAGCAAGAAGCGCGCGAGGTCCGGCAGGCGGCCTGAAGGCGGCCCGGCCGGCGACCGCGCCGAATTCGAGGAGGACGAGGATGGCAGAAAAGAATACGAGGCTCTACGAAGTGTTTCTCAGGCCTCGCAACGGGCTGGCGCATCGCCATGTCGGCAGCTTGCATGCTTGCGATGACGACATGGCGCTACAGAATGCGCGAGACGTTTATACCCGCCGGGGCGAGATCGGCTCGGTCTGGGTCGTGCGCAGTGCTCACATCCTGGCAGCCAATCCCGCGGACAAGGAAAGCGACTTGGCGCCGTCCGAGCCGGATCGTAAGCCCTATCGGCATCCGACCTTCTATGAAATCCCGGAAGAAGTAGGACACATGTAATGGCTTTGGAGCACGAGGCGCATTTTGGTTATCTGCTCCGTCAGGCCGACAGCAACCTAATACTCGGACACCGTCTGTCGGAGTGGATCGGACGCGCGCCGACCATCGAGGAAGAGCTGGCTATCGCTAATATAGGGCTTGATTTGATCGGTCTGGCCCGGTCCCTCTATATCCATGCCGCCCGCGTTGCAGGGGACGGCCGCGACGAGGACCAGCTGGTTTACAGCCGCGACGCTCACGACTACCGCAATCTTCTGATTACGGAGCACCAGAACGGCGACTTTGCCGAGACGATGATGCGCCAATTCCTCTATTCCGCATTTGCAAATCTTTTCTGGAAGGTGATGACCGATACGCGCGACGAGGAACTGGCCGGGATCGCCGCCAAAGCCGCGAATGAAAGCGCGTATCACCTGCGCCATTCCGGCGGGTGGATCGTAAGACTGGGCGACGGCACCGAGGAAAGCCATCGCCGCGCGCAGGCCGTTTTGGACAGTCTCTGGATGTTCACCGGCGAGATGTTCGACATGGATGAAGTTGACCAAGCCGCGCTGGCCAACGGCGTCGGAGTCGATGCCGGTGCACTCAAGCCCGCCTGGGACGCCAGGGTCAACGAGATCCTGGACCAGGCGACGCTGAAGCGCCCTGCGGACGGCTGGATGGAAAAGGGCTCGCGTACCGGGCGACACACCGAGCATCTGGGCCATTTGCTGGCCGAGATGCAATTCCTACAGCGGGCCTACCCGGGGCAGCAATGGTAGCGCCCCTGTCGAAAATGCCGGCCCGAACGGACCGGGTCGAGGCCACACGAAAGGTTCTCGACACGATCAGCGATCCGGAGATTCCGGTCTTGTCGATATCGGACATGGGCATCCTGCGCAGCGTGTCCGAAGAGCCCGACGGCACGATCGAGGTGGTCATCACGCCGACCTATTCCGGTTGCCCGGCGATGGGCATGATCGCCACTGAGATCGGTCTGGCGCTGGCCCAGGCCGGAGTCGAGCCCTACCGGGTCGTCAGCCGCCATAGTCCGCCCTGGACGACCGACTGGATCTCGGCCGACGCGCGCGAGCGCCTGCGCGCATACGGCATCGCGCCACCGGTCGAGCCGACCGGCGACAAGTCTGCGCTGTTCGCGCAGGTCACCGTACCGTGCCCCAAATGCGGAAGCGAAAAGACCGAGCGGATTACGGAGTTCGGCGCAACCGCGTGCAAGGCGCTTTACCGCTGTACAAGCTGCCTGGAGCCATTCGAGCATTTCAAATGCGTCCGGCCCTGAGGCCGACATCGCACACGGGCACGGGAACCGCCGAGTGCGTGAAGCGTCAACAAAAGGGAAATAGTCATGTCGGCTAGCCGATCGGCAAAAGTGCAGGACCAGCAAACAACCGCCGGGTCGGATGCTCCGGAACCCACGCATCGCAGCTTGCAGTTTCACAAGCTAACCATCGCCGATGTCCGGCGCGAAACCGCCGACACGGTGTCGATCGCATTCCTATTGCCCGCTGATCTGGCCAAAAGCTACACCTTCAATCCGGGCCAGCACATCACGATCCGTTACTGCGCTGACGGAGAAGAACTGCGCCGCTGTTATTCGATCTGCTCGCAGCCCGGAACCGGCGAATTACGGGTTGCGGTGAAACACGTCCCAGCCGGTGTCTTTTCCGGTTTCGCCAATGACGCGCTGAAGCCGGGTATGCAGCTTGATGTAATGACGCCTTCCGGCACTTTCTGCCCGGTGCTCGAACCAGGCACCGCGCGCGAGAAAAACTATCTCGCCATCGCCGCCGGCAGTGGCATCACGCCGGTAATTTCGATCCTGGGCAGCGTGCTGGAAGCGGAACCGAGCTCCAATGTGACGCTGCTTTATGTCAATCGCACGACCAATTCGATCATCTTCCGTGGTGCGCTGTCCGATCTGAAGGATCGCTGTCCCTCGCGGTTCTCGCTGGTTCACATCCTTACCCGAGAGGCCACCGATGTGCCTCTGTATTCGGGCCGGCTTGATGCGGAAAAGCTGAAATCGTTCGTCCCGTTCGTGTTCGATCCCTCCAAGACCGACCAGGTTTTCCTGTGCGGCCCGGCGGTAATGGTCGAGGGGCTGCGCGGCGCGTTGACCGAACTGGGCATCGGTCCGCAAAACATCAAGCAGGAGCTCTTCACCCCGGCCGTTTCGGGCACGACCCCGCGACCGAGGCCCCCTGCGCCATCTGCCGCAGCGGCGGCGGGTGCCAAGGTGACCGCCGTGCTCGACGGTGTCGAGCGGGTCTTCACGGTCGGCCCCGAGGATACCAGCATCATTCATGCAGCCCGCGCCGCCGGGATCGAATTACCCTATTCATGCAGCAACGGCATGTGCGCGACATGCCGGGCCAAGCTGGTGGAGGGAGAAGTCGAGATGGCTGCGAACTATTCGCTGGAACCCTGGGAGTTGGAAGCCGGATACGTTCTGACCTGCCAATCCAGACCGAAAACATCAAGCGTCAAGGTGGATTACGATCAGGTCTAGCTAGTACATCCGACGAAGACGGGGGTCGAAAGGGAATATGCGGGATGGTCCAGCAGATATGGCGAAGCCGGGAAGCGGTCCGTTTCCCGGCCGCTGATTTAGAAGCAGGTCCAGAAAAATTTGGGATCTGAAACCCATGCTTATCCGGTTGACACACACAGGTACTAGATGTTGACGACGCGCACAGAAAACTTAGCGGAAGGCGTGACCCTACATTTAGGGGATTGCAGAGAGATTCTGCCAACGCTCGCGCGCGCGCCGGCCATGATTACCGATCCGCCCTACGGGGTGAATATCGGCGCGCACAAGGCATTGCGGGATAACAGACCACACCTTTTGCGGAAGGGCGGCTACGAGTCCTATGACGACACACCCGAGAATTTCGACGCCATTATCGTTCCTGCGCTCACGCTGGCGCTGGATAGGGTCGAAAGGGGCGCGATTTTCACGGCAGGCTCCAAACTCGGCAAACTGCCCGAGCCGGCGGCGATAGGTGGCATCTACACGCCCGCCGGGACGGGGCGCAACGCATGGGGGTTCACCTGTTTTCATGCCATAGCCCTATTCGGTATCTGCCCGACATTGCGCCACGGGGCACGTAAGGCGGCCCTGCAAAGCAGCGAAGCGGCCCAGCCGAACGGCCATCCGGTGCCCAAGCCGATAGGCTGGATGCGTTGGCTTGTGAACCTGGCCAGCGTGCAGGGCGAGACGGTTTTGGACCCCTTCATGGGCTCCGGGACAACCGGCGTGGCCTGCATAGAGATGGGCCGCAAATTTGTCGGGATCGAAATTGACCCCGGCTACTTCGACATCGCTTGCCGACGTATCGGCGACGCCCTGAAACAGCCCGACATGTTCATCGAAAAGCCCGCGCGCGCCCGGCCGGCCGAGCTTGATCTTGCTACAGGTAGTTAGCCATGGAGACACAAGATGTGGGGTCATTTTCCGCCTGTGTGTGGCAACCGGATAAGCATGCTGAAACCTTCGTTTGATCGATAAATAAGCGCAAGATCCTATAAGGTTCGCATGACCTCCCAAGACCTGACCGGAATGAGAGCGTTGATCACCGGAGCGTCGAGTGGGCTGGGCTTGCACTTCGCGCAAGTCCTGGCGCGGACCGGCGCGTCAGTGACGCTCGCCGCACGACGGGTCGACGCGCTCGAAGACGCCTGCAAAACCATTCGCGGATCTGGAGGCCAAGTACGAAGCACACGCATGGACGTCACGAATGCCGAGTCCATTCGCGAAGCGCTGTCGCAGACCGGCGGAGGTTTCGACATCCTGGTCAACAATGCGGGATTGAGTATTACGCGACCCGCACTCGAAACCGGCGAAGAGGATTGGGACACCGTGATGGACACCAATCTGAAAGGCGCTTTTCTCGTCGCCCAAGCAGTTGCGCGCGACATGGCCGACAACGGCCGGGGCGGCGCCATCGTCAATATCGCGTCTGTTCTGGGGATCCGTGTGGCCGGCAATGTGAGTTCCTATGCCGTCTCCAAGGCCGGGCTGGTACAATTGACAAAAGCCTTGGCGCTCGAATGGGCGCGCCACGGAATTCGCGTGAATGCGCTCTGTCCCGGCTATTTCGAAACAGATCTCAACCGCGACTTCTTTGCCAGCGAGGCAGGCAAATCGTTGATTCAGAGAATTCCGCAGCGCCGGCTGGGGAAACCCGAAAATCTTGACGGCCCCCTCCTGCTGCTTTGCTCGGACGCCGGCGCCTACATGACCGGCACTGTGCTGGCCGTGGATGGCGGTCATCTGGTCTCATCACTTTAGGAATGAACATGGATTTTGAGATTTCGCCCGTAATCGAAGGCTTCCGCAGGCGCATCGAACGTTTCGTCGAAGAGAACGTCATGCCTCTCGAATCGGATCCCGGCGCCTATGACGCCCATGGCAACATCGAATTGGCTGTTCTCGAAAAGCTGCGTGATAAGGCGCGCGCAGAAGGCCTGTGGTGCTTGCAAATAGCCAAGGAAAACGGCGGCCAAGGCCTTGGCAAGGTCGGCATGGCGGTCTGTTACGAGGAAATGAACCGATCGATTTTCGGGCCCGTGGTTTTTAATTCGGCCGCTCCGGACGACGGCAACATGATGGTGCTGGAACGGGCCGGCACACCAGAGCAGAAAAGGCGCTGGCTGGCGCCGATCGTCAGGGGGGAGATCCGATCGGCGTTTGCGATGACCGAGCCACACCCAGGAAGTGGCTCCGACCCTTCGATGATGATGACTACCGCGACCCGGAAAGCAGACCGGTATATTGTCAACGGCAGGAAATGGTTCATCACGGGGGCCGGACAAGCCAAGCATTTCATTCTGATAGCTAAGACGTCCGAAGACGATCGAAAAGGCTTGACGGCCTTTCTGTTCGATCGCGACCAGCCGGGATGGCGAATTGAAAGACGCATTCCTATCATGGGTCCCGAGGAACATGGCGGCCATTGCGAACTGGTGTTTGACGGCCTCGAAATCCCCGCCGAGAACATACTGCTCGCAGAGGGGGACGGGCTCAAGATCACGCAGATGCGGCTTGGACCCGCTCGGCTGACGCATTGCATGCGCTGGCTTGGATTGTCGAAACGCTGCGTCGAGATCGCCCGAGCTTACGCGGATGAACGCTTCGCGTTTGGCGAACGGCTCTCCGGGCGGGAGAGTATCAGAATGATGCTGGGCAATATCGGCATGCAGATCGAGATTGGCAGGCTTCTGGTTATGAAGGCGGCGTGCGAGCTCGACCGAGGAGGCTTTGCGCGCAAGGAAGTTTCCATGGCCAAAATTCACGTTGCAAACCTCTTGCACTGTGCCGCCGACATCGCAATCCAGATCAATGGCGCCCGCGGATATTCCAAGGACACGGTTTTGGAATGGATCTACCGCTATGCCCGCCAGGCACGTCTGGTGGATGGCGCCGACGAAGTGCACAAGATGGTTCTTGACCGCCATCTGTCGCAGGAAGGGCGGAGCTACTGGCGGTGGCCGGTCCGTGATGGAATATCAGCCGATCAGCAAGCACCCCTGTAGGAGCTGCAGAGCTAGGGCGGCGCGCCGTGCAGGGACCAGCCTTCGGCATTTTGCATGCATCGATCCGCATCGGCATTGGCGGCGATTGCTCAAAAAAATGAGTTTGGCAATTCCCGTAGTTTCTTCAGCACGTCCGCAACTGGAGCGTAGCCACAAGGGGCTACCTAAGACCTGACCGTATCGGGAGAATGGGCGGTAATGCGGCAAGAAGATCCAGCGCGGGAATTCGAAACCAGCCGGCTGGCCAAATTCCTCGAAGCCGAGTTTGGCGAAAATCCGGACAGATTCGCCTGCACCCGCATTGGTGGAGGCCAGTCGAATCCGACCTATTCTGTCGATTTCGGTGACAAGGAGATGATCCTGCGCAAGAAGCCATCCGGCGAGACGCTCCCGCGAGCGCATGCGATCGATCGCGAATACAGGGTGCTAAGAGCTCTTCAGACAACCGATGTGCCGGTTCCCAAGCCAATTCTTTTTCATGACGATGCACAACTCCTGGGGACACCCTTCTATCTCATGGAGCGGCTACAAGGACGTGTCTTTCACGAATGCGACCTGCCTTCGATGTCTTCAGATGAACGCAGACGCATTTATCTCTCGATGGCGGAAGTATTGGCAAAGCTGCATGCCGTCAATCCGACCTCGATAGGCCTTCAGGATTTCGGCTGGCCCGGCAGTTATTTTGAGCGACAAGTCGCGCGCTGGTCCGCGCAATATCGTGAATCCCCCAATCGACCCTTTCCCAAACTCGACCGTCTTGCCGAATGGCTTGGCGCCAACATGCCGCCCGATGATGGTCGGGTCGCGATTGTCCATGGCGACTATCGACTCGGCAATCTGATCTTTCATCCGACCCGGCCGGAGGTAGTCGGAATTCTTGACTGGGAACTTGCGACACTTGGGCATCCGCTTGCCGATCTGGCATTCTGTTGCCTACCATGGCATTCAGCTCCTGACGAATATGGCGGGATACTGGGTCTCGACTGTGAAGCGCTCGGGATTCCATCGCAGGCGGAGTTTGTTGCACATTACTTCGCCAAAGCACTTCCGACATCACAACTGAAACCATTTCATGTGGTCTTTGCCCTTTTTCGTTTCTCTGCCATCTTCGTAGGCATTGCCGACCGGGGACGCGTGGGGAACGCCGCCGCGGGTGACACCACCGGTGCGCTGCTGCTGGCTCACAAGTTCGCCGAGCGTGCGATCGAAATCGTGGAAGAAAGACGATTGTGCTAACCGATCCGAGTATCACACTTCTGTGAAGCCACAGAAAGCACAGTCGTAAGACCGTATGTCCGCATCCGGCATGAGGTGGCTCGCCCTACACTGCGCATCCGAGGGTTGCTCGGGCGGGCCGAGCCGATCCTCATCGCAGGAGGGCGAGCCATGGTGGATTATAGCGAAGTTTTCGTAGGGATCGATGTAGCGAAGGCGCGCAATGCCATCGCGATTGCTGACGGTGGGCGGGGCGGCGAAGTGCGCTTTCTCGGCGAGGTAGACGCGTCCGAGGAGAACATGCGCCGGGTCGTAAAGCGGATAGCCGCAAAGTACTCCCGTGTTTATTTTTGCTACGAAGCCGGACCAACCGGCTACGGATTGCATTGCGTAATTACGTCACTTGGCCACAGCTGTATCGTCGTGGCCCCATCCCTGATTCCGAGAAGGCCCGGCGATCAGGTGAAAACCAATAGGCGCGATGCAGTCGCTTTGGCCAGGCTTCTGCGCGCCGGCGAGCTTACTGCGGTATGGGTGCCGGACGAAGGTCACGAGGCTATGCGGGATCTCGTTCGCGCCCGCGCCGCTGCAGTCGACACGCGGAACATGGCAGAATACACCAATCCTCGGCGGTTGGTGTCTCATGTTACGATTACGGACCCGCATCATTTCCTGTTTGGTAGTCGGCTTCCGGTTCTGCCGGGACGATCGGGGCGTGGTCCGGCGTACCTGGTCTTAGAATTGCCCGACGGGCGGCGGCGTTCCGTGCGGATCGCTTCGACGGATTTCGCTCAGGCGACATCAACGACGCAATTCAAAGCGACACCCAACCTGCCGCGTATCAGCGCGCGGATGCTGATCCCATTGATGCAACATTTGAGCGCGAGTCTGGACCTCCTCGACGAGGAGGTGATTCGCGATGGACCCTCAATCGCTTCCCGGTCGCGTTGCGTATCCACACCTGCCGAATTCGGGCCAGCTTCGCCCACCGGCCGGCGGGCCAAGCGGGGCGTCTGTGGCCGGACCTGTCGGCCGAGACGCAAATGCAGATCGCTCAAGTCATCGCTGTGCTGATGTGGCGAATGCAAGCGATTCCCGGCCCGCCCGTAACGGAGATGGGTCGTGCTGACCGCCTCAGGCACCACTGACGACGGCGCATCGCGCCAAACTGGCCTATATTTACGTGCGGCAGTCGTCCGTAAACCAGGTGAGGCAGCATCAGGAGAGCACGGAGCTGCAATACCGCCTCGTCGAACGCGCCATCGGTTTGGGGTGGCCCCATGAGCGCGTGCAGGTCATCGACGAAGACCTGGGTAAATCCGGCGTCGGCAGCGTGGATCGTCACGGGTTTCAGAAACTGATCGCCGAAATCGGCCTCGGTAATGCCGGTCTTGTGGTCAGCCTCGATGCTTCGCGCTTAGCCCGAAACAATCAGGACTGGCATCAACTCCTCGAACTTTGCTCGGTATTTGGCGTGCTCATTGCCAGGCACGAGCTGTGATACGCAGCGTAATCCAGAGCACGGCGATGAGCGCCGGACCGGCCCACCAAGGGTAGCTCCGCAGGAAAGCGACGATGACGATATCGTGCAGGGTGAACGTCATCAGCGCTATTATGGCGCGATGCGTCACCCTCGGTAAGCGCTCGGAAACACCATGTCCTGATCGACGAGGACATTAAATTTGTAGCCCGGACGAATCTCCAAGGTCGGCTGCACGTCCATGTTCTTGGAGATCGTCCGCTCGGCCACGCGACCGAACGTTTCCACGAACGAGCGCCGCGCCGCATATTCGGCGCTGTTCTCCATCCCGAACGCGTTACGGTCGCGTGGGATCGCTAGCTCGGTGCCTGCGCCGATCACGGCGATCAGTATCGCCGAGCCAAATATCTGGAAATAGTGATTGTCGACCTGGTCCTTGAAGCCACCATAACCTTCCGCATCGGTCCCCGCCATCGCGCCAATCTGCAACGTCGAGCCGTTCGGCAGAATGATGTCGGTCCACACCACGAGCACGCGGCTTTGGCCGAACGTCACTTTCGAGTCGTATCGTCCCAGCAACCGTGTGCCCTGCGGTATCAGCAGGTGATGTCCCGTCGCGCTGTCGAATACGTTTTGGCTGACCTGCGCTGTTATGCGTCCGGGAAGGTCGGAGTTGATGCCGGTGATCAGTGTCGCCGGAATGACGGAGCCGCGCTTGAGTTCGTATGGCGAGCGTTGCGGCACGACCTGGTTCGGCACGTAGCCGAGCTTTTTCAGGTCCTGATTAAAGAAGCTCTCCTTGTTGGTCTGGCCATTCGGATCGATCGGCTGTCCGAGACCGGCGCGCAGCGCGGCCGCGTAAAGGTCGGCGGCGCCGCCTGGTCGGTCGACTCCGGGTGTCGCCGTCGTGGGCGCGACCGCCGGGGCCGCTGTGGCATTCGTCTGCAGCTTGGCGAGGTTGATCGCCAAAGGCGAGTCATAGGCCGCGCCGTTCGCCTGGAAACGCGCCATGCGCTGACGCTGCTGCTCGCGAAGGAATTGCTCACGTTGCTCGCGAACCATCCGCGCGCGCCAGACCTCATCCGATTCGATCGCAGGCTGCCGCGGCTGAGGATCACGCGGCGGCGTAAATGGATTGGCGGCTGGCCGTTCCGGCGCGGCGGGTGGTGTCGGCTGCAAAACCTGCGTGGCATTGGGATCCTCAATGATCCCGTTCGGCACGCCGCGCTTCATCTGGTCCGCGTAGGTCGACGCAGGACCGGATGAAGGACCATCGGCCTGGCGATCGCCTCGGAAATAAAGCCCGCGCGTCGACAGGCCGTAGAAGATGACACCGAAGAACACGACGGCGAGAACGATCGCAGCGATCACCGGCAGGCGATTGAGACGCCGCATTCTCGGTCCGCCCGGAGCCGCTCCATTCAGGTCGAGCGATTGCGCCATTGCCTCCTCCTTCACCCGCGCTCGAGAACCGACAACGGACTCGACGGCGTTGCGCCGCTCGCCGTGACCGCGTAGGCCCGCCCGAGATCGAATTGCGGCGTGGACAGGCGTGCCAAGACCGTGCCGTCGTACGTGTCGAGCACATAGGCCAGAGCGATCGCGCGCTGATCCGTCTTCTGATCGGTCGCGACCGCATACCCCCAGCGTCGCAGCGATGCCTCGAGAGCTCGGCCGAATACTGAGTCATCCGCCTTGAGCGCGATTGTCGCTTTGCCCGGTCCGACATGCTCGGCGAGACGGCTCACCATGTCGCCGGCAATCGCATCAGCGGCGGCCGACGACAGCTCGGCGCGTGATCCATTCGACGTCAGGCTCCGGCCGCCAATCGCCGCGCATGCTGAAAGCTGCAGGCTCAGCGCCGAAATCAGGATGAGACGCGATACGGCGGCCATGCCCTAACCTCCTCGCCAGATCGTGACTTTCTCTTGCGACCACCAGCCGACACCGGAGATCAGCACCGCGCGGTCGATGTGATAGTCGACGATCATCATCGAGCCCTTCATGCGATAATTGACGATGCGGTTCTCGCCGCCAGAGATTGCGAACAGCACCGGCGCGTTCTGGCCCGCCATCGATGACGGGAACTGGATGTAGGTCTTCTGTCCGTCAGAATAGACGCGGGTCGGCCGCCAACTCGCACTGCCGCTGACTTGGTATTGGAAATTCAACTGCTCGGCGGGAACGTTCGCGCCCGGAACGATGCTTGCTTCAAGGCGCGAATTGACTTCGGACCATCGCGGTCCAGCCTCATCGGGATACTCGAATCCGACGCGCGCCATGTATTGCGTAAGGTGCGACTTAAGCTGGATGTGATAGGTGCGTCGCGACGTGGTCACTACCATCGAGGTCACGAGATTCGCCTCGGCTGGTTTGACGATCAGATGGATCGCCTGGCCACCGACGGCGCCCGAGGTCGCTGGCTCGACTTTCCATCGAACCGTGTCGCCGACCAGAACGTCGCGAACCACCTCCCCTGCCTGGAGCTCGATGTCGCAAACCTGCAGCGGCGAGCAGACGACGGACGGCTGGACCTCGCCGTAGAGAAAGATGATTTTGCCATCCGGTCCCCGCGTCACAAGCCCAGGCGCGCCCCGCCACCGGCCGGAGAGCTGGGTGCCCTTGGCTTCGTTGGAGCTCATCCGTTGCGCGAGAGCCTCGTCCGACCAGGCTGCCCCTGCGCAGATCAGCAGGCAGGCAATGATCAATGGTCGGCAGGCATGGTTCGAGCTCATCGCGATGTCCTCCCCCGGCCGCTCATAATTGTGCCGTCCAATCGAAATCGCGCAGATAGAGCCCGATGGGATTGAAGCGGATGGTCTGTTCATCCTGCGGCGGCGTCAGCGTGACGGTTGCGATCCCGCGAAAGCGGCGCGTCGCGATCTCCTTCCCGCGCCGGTCGCGCTCAAACTCCGTCCAGTCGATCTGATAGCTCTGGTTGGAGAGAGCGACGACATTGTTGACTTCGACTGCCACGGTTGCGGTTCTCGCCTTCACGAAGGGCGAGTTCTCCCGAAACCAGGAATTGATCTTCTCCGTCGCGGGATCGGCCGTCCGTAACAGCGCGTAGGTCCGATCAATATACTGCTTCTGCACCACCGTATCGGGCGAGACGGAACGGAAGTTGTTGACGAAGGCGCCCAGGGTCGCGCGCACCACCCGTGGATCGGCATAGTCGATTTGTTGCGGATAGCCCGCATTGACGGAATTGCCGAGCTTGTCGACCTCGATGATGTAGGGAACGAGCTTGACCTGGGTGCTCTGATAAAGCCCGTAGCCCGTGCCGATCACCGCCAGGATCAAACTCGTCACGCCCACCAGCCGCCAGGCTGCGGCGGCTCTGACGTAGGAGCCGTATCGCTCGTTCCACTCCTGCCTCGCAGCGAGATATGGATTATCGGGTATCGATTGCGGCGCCATCCCCCTCCCCGCCCCACGCTTACTGACGTTCGTCAGCATTGTTCTGTCGTTGTCCCGATGGCGACTTGTTTCGCCCCTCAGCAAGTTTGGCATTGGCTAGGCCAAGCGTGGACGCGCCCCACGTCCCCGGAATGCCGATGGCCTTGTCATGCGCGGCAGAAGCCAGCGCCGCGCCCGCGGCGCCGATGCCCTCGCCCATTCCCTTGAGCGCGGCCGCGCCGAACGAAGCGCCGCGGCCACGCGCATCGGCATACGTCGAGGCGCCCGCGCGCGCCGCGCCAGCACTGAGCGACGCAGCGCCAGCCGCCATCGAGGCTGCGCCGGCCGCGAACGACGCGGTCTGGCCGCCTGCCCGCAGCACCTCCATGCCGCCGGTGACGGACACCCCCTGCACGACGCCCTGAATGATGCTCGGGACATACATCGAGATCATGAAGACGACAACCGAGATGCCAGCGATCGCTAGCGTTGCAAGATATTGGTCGCCGCTCGAGGGGGAGTTGGCGAGGCCGAGCAGAACGTCCGATCCGATGCGCGCGATCATCACCAGCGCCATCAGTTTCATGCCGACCGAGAAGGCATAGACCAGATAGCGAATCGTAAAGTCCTTTGTGAACGACGAGCCGCCAAGGCCGAGCATGATCATGCCCGCAAGCAGGCCGACATACATCTCCACCATCACGGCGACGAAGATCGCGGCCACCAGCGAGAACGCCACGACGACCACGATCATCGCGAACACCGCCGCAATGGCGAGCGCGTTGTCCTCAAACAGGCCGAACTTCGCCTTTTCCGACATCGCGGAGGCCACCTTCAGACCGGCATTGAAGACATTCGCTGGCGAGGCCTCCCCGCCGCCGGCGCCGATCTGAAACAGGCTGTCGACCACGGTTTTTGCAAAGCTCGGACCGCGATCCAGAATGAAGGCGAAGAGACCGATGAACAGAATGCGCCGCACCAACTCGGCGAACCAACTGTCGAGCGACGCGGCCTGCAGAGCGAGCCAGATCGCGGCGACGCCGATCTCGATTGCCGCGAGGATCCAGAACAGCGAGCGCGCCGCCTGCATCACCGTGGTTTCCCAGCCCCTCGCCGCCGCGACGACCTGGTTCTCCAGCGTCGTCAGCACACTCCCGTCCTGCGCGAGCGCCGGGGTCGCGATCAAAGTGACCGCGATGATGCTCAGCGCAACTGTGTTGCGGTCGGACACGGTCATGGGACTACTCGTTCCACCGTGGTTTCATCGGCTGGCCGCTCTTGGTGTCGTAGTCGCGGCGCGCATCGAAGAACCGGGATGCCGCGTCGCTTGGCTGCGACTTCGATCCGCGCCCAATGGTGAGCCAAGTTCCGGCGCTCGCGACGGCAATCAATGCAAGGACGAAGATGAGGTGCAGCGGTCTCACCAGCGCGGCTCCATCGCCTGTCCGCCGCTTGTCGACGGCGCCGTCGACGTGAAGAAGCTGTCGCGCCGTGCCTGCGCCAGATCGCGTTCCGCCTGCTTGGATTGGAACCAAGTGCCCATCATGGTGACCTGCTGCGCGAACAGGCCTCGCAACTTCTGCATCTGAGCCACTTGCTGGGCGGCGATCTGATGTCCGACTTGCAGCGCCTTCATCTGCCCGTCGGCGCTTTGCGAGAGGCCGCGAAGCTGGCTCATTGTCGCTTCTTCCGACGTAAACTGATCCGAGGTCAGACCGGCCGCTTTCAGGCTCGCGCCGATCGTGTCGCGGTTCGTGGTCGACCAATTCTGCCAGGTCGACGAGAAGGTCGTGCCGGTCGGCAGGTTGGTCTTGAAGTCGGCGTAACTCTTGAACCGCTGCTTCAAGACGTCGTCGGCATTCCCCATCGAGAAGGCGATGCCTTGGCTCTGACCGATGATGTTGCGCAACTGATTGAGATCGTTCTCCACCTGCCCCCAGATATGCTGCGGGAGCTGCGCCGTGTTCTGCAACATGTTCTCATAGATTCGGAGCTGGTTCTGAATCTGCTGCGCAAGCTGCGTGATCTGTGTGATCTGGTTGTTGATCTGCTGGGTCGATTGACCGACAAGGCTCACCAATTCGGTGTTGTTGAGGAGCTGCGTCCACTCCGTGGCTCCGCCGGTGAGGGCGCCGCCGCCCCCTGCCATCGCGGGCGCTACAGCCACCGCGGAGCACAACGCCACGACGATCGCGGGCCTATGCGGAAAGAAGCGTGTCTGCATTTGCCACTCCCCTTGCTTCGAGCCAGGGCGCTTGCCAATCGCGGCCATGCTGCTCACGCAGTTCAGCGATCCGTGTGAGATCATCCTTTCCGGTCGCGCCCACGAACGACAGCGTGACCGGGCCGAGCGCCATGTCGAAGAGCCGGCGTCCCACGGGAGACGCAACGTAGTATTCGCGCTTCGGTATGGCCGTTGCGACGATCTCGATCTGGCGCTCGTTGAACCCGATGCGTTCATAGAACTCGCGGGTGCCGGTCTCTCGGGCCGCCCCGTTCGGCAGGCAGATCTTGGTTGGGCACGACTCCTTGAGCACGTCGATGATGCCGGAGCGCTCCGCGTCGGAGATTGACTGGGTGGCGAGCACGACCGCGCAATTGGCCTTGCGCAGCACCTTCAGCCACTCGCGGATCTTTTCGCGGAAGGTTGGATGCCCAAGCATCAGCCAGGCTTCGTCGAGGATGATCAGGCTCGGCGCGCCGCTCAGGCGCTTCTCGATGCGACGGAACAGATAGAGCAGGACAGGGACAAGGTTGCGCTCGCCCATGTTCATGAGCTGCTCGATCTCGAAGGTCTGGAAGTCCGACATCAGCAAGCCGTCTTGCTCGGCATCGAGCAGGTGTCCCATCGGACCGTCCACCGTGTACGAATGCAGCGCGTCCTTGATGTCGCGGAGCTGCACGCCTGACACGAAATCCGAAATCGAGCGGCCGCGCGCCGCGGCCATCAAGGCGATCTGCCGCGCGATGGCGTTACGGTGATCCGGCGTGATCTTCACGCCCTGCAGCGCCACCAGCGTCTCGATCCATTCGGCCGCCCAGGCACGATCGGAATCGTCGACAAGTTCGGCGAGCGGACAGAACGACAGGTCCTCGCCCGCGCCAACGTCGTAGTGGTCGCCTCCGACCGCCACCGTCAGCGGCAACATCGAGCGCCCCTTGTCGAAGCAGAAGAGCTGCGCGCCGGCATAGCGCCGAAACTGCGCCGCGGTCAGGGCCAGTAGAGTCGACTTGCCCGACCCGGTCGGTCCGAACACCAGCGTGTGGCCGACGTCGTCGACATGCAGATTCAACCGGAAAGGGGTCGAGCCGGAGGCGACCTGCATCAGTGGCGGCGAGCCGGGCGGGTAAAACGGACAGGGCGCGGTCTGACTTCCGGACCAGACCGCGTTGAGCGGGATGAGATCAGCGAGGTTGCGGGTGCTGACGAGCGGTTCGCGGATATTGGCGTACCAGTTGCCCGGCAGCGATCCCAAGTAAGCTTCCGTTGCGTTTAATGTCTCGATGCGCGCGCCGAAGCCTTCCGCCTGGACGAGGCGCCGCACCGCCTCGGCCTTCTCGCGCAGACGACGTTCGTCCGTGTCGAAGATGACGATGACGGTCGTGTAGTAGCCATAGGCGACGAGACCGGACGAGGCTTGGCCGATCGCGTCCTCCGTCTCGGCCACCATCAGCACCGCGTCCTGGTCGATCGAGCGGCTTTGCGTCTGAAAGAGCTGATCGAAGAACGGCCGGACCTTCTGCTGCCATTTCTTGCGCGTGCGCTCGAGGCGCGCGCGCGCTTCCTGATCGTCGAGGAACATGAACCGCGAGGACCAGCGATAGGTCAGCGGCATCAGGTCGAGGCCATTGAGAATGCCGGGCCAGCTCTCGGCCGGAAATCCGTCGATGCCGACGACTGCGAGATAGCGATCATCCACGACCGGCGACAAGCCGTGGTGAAACTCCGCCGTGACGAGGAAGTCGAGATACATCGGTATCTCGGGAAGCCGGATCGGGTGGTTCTCGCCGGTGATGCAAAAGCGGATGAACTGAAACAGCTCGTCATAGCGCGCGCGCCGCACGCTGCCCTCGTCCTCGACCTCCTGCGTCAGCATGCGGCGGATCGAGAGCACGTTGGCGAGATACTGTTCGACCTCGCGGATCGAGGTCTGAAAGAACGCGAGCGCCGTGTCGGCGAACGACGTGGAGCGGCTCTCGTCGTCGGAATAGACATAACGCGCAAGACCTGACTTCCGCCGCTCTGGCGGGCGGTAGGTCAGGACGATCGCGTGCTCGCTCTCGAAGTGCCCGCTCTCCGCCTCAAAGCGCCGGCGTCGTTCGTCGTCGATCGCCCGCGTCACGGGATCTGGGAAATGACAATCTGCGCGCGCCGGGTAGGCCCGCGCCGGTACGCGCACGGCCTCGACCTGAATCATCCAGCCCGATCCGAGCCGCGACAGCACGGTGTTGATCAGCCGTGAGACTTCGTTGCGCTCGGTGTCGGTCGAGCTCTCGCTGTCCGGGCCGGCGAAGTACCAGCCCGCCATCAGCGAGCCGTCCTTGAGCAGGATGACACCGGGCGCCACGAGGCCGGCATAGGGAAGCAGGTCCGAGAAGGAGGGTGCGGCATGTCTGAACTGTCGCAACGCCACCATCGCCAGCCCCCTCAATACTTGCGCCAGGGTGTCGAGGTCGGGCGGTAGCGCGGCCGATAGCGGATATGGCGCAAGTAAACCTGCCGCATCATCGGATCGACCTTCGCCATCATGCGCAGCAGGCCGACGATGCCGCTCCAGATCGCGATGCCCAGCAAGGCGGAAAACCAGGTCAGCACCACGAAGATCAGGATGACCGCCGCGAGCCCGGTCACCAGGACGAGCTCGCGATCGGCGCCGAGGAGAAGGTTCGGGCGCGACAGGGCGCGATGAATGCGCGAGCGATGCAGACCGGAAAACGCGTCACTCATGCGGCGGGTTCTCCCCGTCGCTCGCCTCGATCGTGTCGATGCCGATCGATGCGCCGGACGCGCCGAACAGGCCGACGATCTGCGTGGCGCCGAGCAGGATGCCGGCGACCAGCACGACATACATCAGCCGTCGCGCGAAATCGTTCAGCTCCCCGCCGAAGATCAGCATGCCGCCGGCGACGGCGACCGCCGCGAGCGCGATGAATCCGGCGACCGGGCCGGTGATGGATTGCTGGATCTGTTGCAGCGGGCCTTCCCACGGAAGTCCCCCTCCCCCGCCGGCGCGCGCCGGCTCGGCGACCACAAGCAACACGGCTGCGGTCAACAACCCGCGCGCGATCGATCGTTCAAGCGACACGTTGCTCCTCCTGCCGGCAGCAAGACTGAATCTGATAGGCGCCGTGCACGAAACCCTCGACGTGAAGAATGTCGCGGACGATGCGGCCGCGCGCCGTCTTCTCGATTGACACGACAAGGTCGACGGCTTCGCCGATGACCGCCTGCATGGGCTGCTGGCTCGCCTCTGCGGTGAGGTGCTCGAGGCGTGTGAGCGCCGAATGCGCGGAGTTGGCGTGGACGGTCGTGATGCCGCCAGGATGACCCGTGTTCCAAGCCTTCAACAGCGTCAGTGCGGCGCCGTCGCGGACCTCACCGACGACGATCCGGTCCGGACGCAGGCGCATGGTGGACTTGAGCAAGCGACCCATGTCGATCGCGTCCGTGGTATGCAGCGCCACGGCATTGTCCGCGACGCATTGCAGCTCCGCGGTGTCCTCCAGAATGACGATCCGATGTTCGGGCGCGCCCGCGATCATTTCGGCGATGACGGCGTTCGTCAGCGTAGTTTTGCCGGAGCCCGTGCCGCCCGAGATGACGATGTTCATCCGCGACGTCACCGCATTGCGAATCAAAGCGGCCTGACGCTCCGTCATGATGCGGTCGCGCACATACTGGTTGAGGGGAATTACTTGCGACGCGCGGCGACGGATGGCGAACGCTGGCGCGGCGACTACTGGGGGAAGCAGGCCCTCGAAACGGTGCGCGCCGATCGGCAGCTCGCCGGAGACGATCGGACGTTCGTCGTCGACTTCCGAATTGAGGGCGTGCGCGACGCTGCCGATGATGATCTCGGCGGCCGCGTCGCTCATCTCGCCGGCGCGCGACACGCCTTGGCCCAGCCGCTCGACAAAGAGGACGCCGTCGGGGTTCCGCATTACCTCGACGACGGTCGGATCGTCCAGCGCCGTGCAGATCGTGTCACCGAGCGCTTCCTGCAGCTTGCGCACCAGACGCGAATGGGAGCGAAGTTGCACCATTGAGACCGCTCCGCTCAGGCTGCCGACCGGCGCACGCAGGTGATGTCGGATCTGTAGCCTTGAGGCCGTACAGTCTCGAAACTTGCGGCGTCGGCCGGTAAGACGCCGGCGACGCTCAGGGTCTCTCCGATCATGCGAGGCTCGCCGAGGCGGCGCATTGTCCAGCGAGCCCGAATGAGCAGACGCTCGAAGCGCACATCCGTTGCGGTGACGATCTCGCGATAGCCGTTGGCCATCGACCATTCGATGATGGCGGCGAACAGCATCAGGGTCGCTTTGTGTAGGCCGCGCGCCGTCGCGGCTTCCACGGCGCCAGTGTCGACGCAGAAGCGCGAGCTCTCGATCATCCGCGGATGCGCTGCGAGCCGGCCGCCGGCAAGGAGTTGCGGGAATGCGTCTGACAGCATGGTCGGGCCGGTCGCCGGCAAAAGCCGCGCACAGCCCAGCACCGGGCCCCGGTCGCCTATGGCCAGGATGTAGACCGGGTTGAGGTCGTCGAAGTGGTCGGCTTCAGCGCCGTCGACCACCTCGACATCCCACCCCAACCGGCTGCCGAACACGCGCGCACGAAGCCGATGCATGTCGACGATCAGCCCTGCTTCAGACCCACCCTCCCCCGCCCTGATCGCCAGCGCCCGCATTCCCGCATCCCCCGCTTCCGTCGATGCGGGCGATCCGAGCACGCGACTTTCGGGGTGTCAGACCGTCAAATTTGACGGGTCAGGCTGGAGTGAGTCGGGGGCGGTGATTCTTCGAATGATGTCCGGCACAGCCGCCATGTGAGGAGATCCAGCCGACAGCAACTCGTCAAATTTGACGGGGATTCGCTTCACCAACGAGGAGAATTGTGCATCGCTTATGTAGTGGAAAAGAAAGCGTAAAGTGCGCTCTTCACGCACGCGCGACATCGCGTGCGGCATCTGTCTTAAGATCACGTTAACCAATATCTTCTTGCCAGAATCGTTTCGACGGGTAGCTTCACGGAAGAACGGCCGAAATGGCAAAATATCCGTGACGAGGGTTCTGCCCGTGCTCAACGCGACAAGCCGACCTGCAGCGGAAGGACCGACCGTCGATCAGACCATCGGCGAACACGCCGCCATGCTCAGCTCGCAAATACAAGCGATGAGCGAGGCGCTGTTTCCGCCGACGTCGAAGAAGGCGCTGCGACGCTTCACCTCCGGTGAGGCCGCCCGCCTGCTCGGCATATCCGATTCGACGTTGCGCAAGATGAGCCTCGCGGGCGAAGGTCCGACACCCGAGACCGTCAGCAACGGGCGGCGGCTATACACGCTGGGCCAGATCAATGAAATCCGGCAGCGCTTGGCCGGGACGATGCGCGGAAGGGATGCCACCGCCGTGCTCCCGCGGCGCTCTGGAAGCGAACACCTTCAGATCATCGCGGTCGCGAACTTCAAGGGTGGCTCCGGCAAAACCACGACGGCCGCGCATCTCGCCCAGTATTTCGGCCTGCACGGCTACCGCACCCTCGCGGTCGACCTCGATCCGCAGGCGAGCCTGTCGGCCTTATTCGGCGTGCTGCCGGAAACCGACGTTGGCAGCAATGAGACGCTGTATGCCGCGATTCGGTACGATGCCGAGCGCAAGCCTCTCAAGGAGGTCATTCTCCGGACCTACTTCGACGGGGTGGACCTGGTGCCCGGCAACCTCGAGCTAATGGAGTACGAGCACACCACGCCTGTTGCGCTGACAAGTAACGTGCATCCGGATGGTGGTGTCTTCTTCACGCGCGTCGCGCGAGCCTTCGACGAGGTCGCTGACCAGTACGACGTCGTGGTGATGGACTGCCCTCCCCAGCTCGGCTTTCTGACACTCTCCGGTCTCTGCGCCGCCACTGGCCTCCTGGTTACCGTCCATCCCCAGATGCTCGACGTTGCGTCGATGAGCCAGTTCCTGCTGATGACGGAAGCGCTTCTGTCGGAGCTCCGAAACAAAGGTGCTGTCCTCAAGTATGACTTCGTCCGCTATTTGTTGACTCGGTTCGAGCAGCAGGACGGTCCGCAGACCAAGGTCGCGGCACTCCTTCGCAATCTGTTCGGCGACCACGTCCTCACCAATCCAATGGTGAAGTCGACCGCAGTTTCTGACGCTGGGCTCTCGAAGCAAACGCTCTACGAGATCGGCCGTGAGAACATGACGCGGGCGACCTACGACCGCGCATTGGAGGCGCTCGACGCCGTCAACGGTGAGGTCGAGAGTCTGGTCCGCGCAGCCTGGGGACGCACCTGATGACCCTGTGTTGCTGCCTTCGAAATTCGGCTAAGGGGCACCCCGGCCGCCGCGTTGGGAGCTCCCAACTTGCCGCGGGCGCGGTGAGAAGCCCGGGCTCGCGGCAGCATTGGCGGGCCGGCGCGAGCTTGGGCCTGCCCGATCCCGGCAGATGCACATGCTCGGATTGGGCACCGTGGCGCGCTGTTGGGAGCTCCCAACTCCGTGCCGAAGCCTGGCGGTCCGGGCTCAGCCGACGGTACGAATTATGGTTAACGAGCGGTCGCCGACTCACTGCGCAGTCGTCAGTTGGCAGCTCCCAACTCACGGCTCAGATGCATCAGGCGAGGCCGTTACTGACGCCGGTCCCAAGGAGGGCGCGATGAGTCGAAAGGACGTCCTCAACAATCTCTTCACGTCCAAGTTGGCAACTCCCAACCGCGCCGATCAGCCGCGTCGCGCGGGCCACGAGCCTGTCCGCTCGGGTGCTGTGGCGGCAGTCAGTTCAGTCCTCGGTGTCATGGCGGACAATGCCAAGGCGGCGGACGAGCTTCGCGAGCAACTCGCGGCGGGAAACACGTCGATTGAAATCGATCCCGGCCTGATCGACAGCTCATCGATTGCCGATCGTCTCCCGGCGCAAAGCGACCCGAAATTCGATGTCCTGGTCGAAAGCATTCGCACTAACGGCCAGGAAATCCCGATCCTCGTGCGGCCCAATCCGGCAGCGGCCGGCCGCTACCAGATCGCCTATGGGCGGCGGCGCCTGCGGGCCGCCGTGAAGCTGGGAATTCAGGTGAAGGCGTACGTCCGCAACCTCACGGATGAGCAGCTCATCATAGCGCAGGGCATCGAAAACGGTCCGCGGGAAGACCTGTCGTGGATCGAAAAAGCACTATTCGCGCGGCGCCTTGAGGATGCCGGTTACGAACGGTCAACCATAATGGCTGCGCTCACGGCCGATAAGGCCGACCTCAGCCGGTATATCAGCGTGGCGAGAATGCTTCCCGAGAAGCTCGTCGAGGCAATCGGCCCGGCGCCAAAGGCAGGCCGCCCGCGCTGGGTCGCTTTGGCTGAGCGACTGCAGAAGGCGCCGGCTCACTCCGCTGCGAACGAGGTGCTCAACCGGCTCGAATTCCAGGATGCCGACAGCGATACGCGCTTCGCGATGGTGCTCGACGCGCTGCGCGTCACCGCGCCGCGCAAGCGCGCCAGCGTGACGGTCTGGCAAACGCCGCAGGGCAAGAAAGCCGCCCGCATCGAGCGCGCGAAAGATCGCACGGTCATCGCCTTCGAGGAAAAGCACGTCCCGGACTTCGCGGCCTTCTTGGAAGACCGCCTCGACACGCTTTACCGCGAATTCGTCACTCAGAAAGAGGAGGCGCCCGACCAACAGCAGGACTGACCGTCGGCCGGGCCTTTGGCCCGTTAGCGCCGGTCGATCTCATCAACCCATCAGCACTAGGCAAAAGAAAAAGGCCCCCGAAACGGCGTCCCGGAAGCCCTTCTCTGTAGTCGGCAACTCAGAGACTCGCACTTCCCCGAATCGCCGTCAAGAGTCCTCGCGGCTAATCGTCGTTTTCGGCGAGCGATTTTTCTTTGCCTGAGCGAGGCAAAGGTATGATTTCGAACTCTGTGACGACGTCCGATGGGCGGCGAACGATGAAGCTTACCCAAACAACACCTGCGACTCCGGCTCGTCGCAACCGCCTCAGCCCCTCGGGCAGGGGAGGCCGCGATGAATAAGCACTCCGCCGGCCTTCGGAAGTCCTCGTGGGAATCCCTCGGCGGTCAGCAGCTTGCCCGCGGGTTCCGGGAGGGCAGCGACGGTCCCGTCGTCACGCGCACAGAAGCGCTCCGCGTGGCCAAACGCGCCGCGGCGGCGATGGGCCTCAAGGCGGCGAAGATCGCGCTGATCGACCAGCTCTTCGCGGCCTCAAAGCCCGGCGATTGGGGTTCACCCGGCAAGGCGCCGATCGTATGGCCCTCCAACGCCCGCCTGGCGCAGAGCCTGGGCCTCTCCGTCTCGACCCTGAAGCACCACCTCAGCGGCCTCGTGAAGGCCCGCCTGATCACCTACAGCGACCATCCAACCTATCAGCGCCGCGGCCGCCGCGACTCCAACGGCAACATCCTCGAGGCCTACGGCATCGATCTGTCGCCGATTGCGGCCCGCTTCGTGGAGCTGACCGAGATGGTGGAAACCGCCGAGTATCGTGCCCGCGAATGGAAGCGGCATTCCTACCGGCGCACGGTGCTGCGCAAGGAGATCCAATCGCTCATCCTTAGCGCAACCCAGCACAGGCTCCCAGGCGCGTGGAGCCACCACCAGGCCCGCCTGGACGTTCTACGCGAGCAGCGTCCGACCGAGCTGGAAGCCCTCGTCGAGCAAGTCGAGGCGTTCGAGGCCCTGCTGGAGGCTGTGGAGAAGTCGTACCGGGCAGGATTCGAGGAACAAAATTTCGATAGCGCGGTGTCGAAATTTCGGCCCGTACAAACTACAGCCGAACCCCTAACTCCTGAAAGAAGTACTAAAAGCCCTAAGCAGCCTCGCACTAACGCGCGACCAGTTTTTTCTGAAGAGGTCTACGACCATTCATCCGAAAGGAAGTCGGACTCCGATTCCCCGCCGTCGCAATCGACAAAACCGGCTTCTCGCGTGCTCGAAGAGGATGTTCAGTTCATCTCGCTGCCGCTGATGAAATCGGCCTGCCCGGCGGTTGAGGACTACGCGCCGGGGGCGTTCGCAAACTGGCGGACCTTGCGCGAAGCAGGGCGGACGCTGTGCGTTTCGGTCGGCATCAACCCGCAGGTCTGGCAGGAAGCCGTCGGCATTCTGGGTGCCGATCTGGCGGTCGCGGCGGTTGCCGTGACCGTGCAGAAGACGGGCCTGGGGACGGTCGCCAAGCCGGGGGCGTATCTTCGCACCCTCACGCAGCGCGGCCGCGACGGCAAACTCCACATCAGCCGGTCCTTGTTCGCCTTGGCCAAATCCGGCCAGGAGGCGGATATGCTCGATGTCGAGGCGGTAGCGCCGGCCCTGCCGGAATTCCCGGCCTCGGGCTCGATCGTCTATTCGCACTGGCAGGATGTGGTCCGGAATCACGCTCCGGCGCCGACACCTGACAGCGACACGGTCGCGCGCGCGTTCCGGGCTTGGGCCAAGGCCCGCGGCATCGACCTGACGGCACCAAACATCGAGAAGATCTTCGCCGGCTTCTGCCGGAAATGGAGGAACAACTGATGCCGGGCCGGACCGTGTTTCCGCCGAGCGCGTCCGGAAGAGGAGGTCGGCATGGCTGCCGCCGAAAAGTTAGCCGCGGCTAACTCAGGGCCAGGGCTTCGGTCTGGCGCGGCGGTCCGCTCGATGGAGGGCCGGGAGGATCCGTCGTGGGGATTTGGGGGACGGCCGCGGAGGCGGCGGCCTGGCGACGGCAAAGTTTGCCACGGCTAACTTTGATCGCGGGCCGCCTGCGCACCAGCGCTCAAAGGCCCGCGGCCTTGGTCAGATTCACCCGGAAGCGATCGCGGCGTCGCTGGTAGCCGCGGGTCATCTCGGCGCTGGCATGGCCGAGCTGCTTCTGGACGTAGCGCTCGTCGACCTCGGCCGAGGTGGCGAGGCCGGCGCGCAGCGAGTGGCCGGCGAATTTCCCTTCCCGGTCGCCTTCGGGGAGATCCCCACGGACGCCGGCGGCGAGGGCCGCCCCCTTGACCAGCCGCGCGACCTGCTTGTCGGTCAGCCGGTCCGGGCCAACGTCCTTGCCGTTGCCGCGCACCCGCCGGAACAGTGGCCCATGGCCGATGCGGGCCAGCTTCAGCCAAGTCCGGAGGGCGACGACCGGGCAGGTGGCGTCGGAGGAGCCGCGGCCGATCTCGACCTCGCGCCAGCCGGTCTTCCCGCGCAATGTCACGACGATGCCCTTGTCGAAGATCTCGACCCAGCCGGCGGCGTCTTCGGTCTGGTCCGCGCCGACGTCGAGGCCGACGATTTCGGAGCGACGCAGGCCGCCGGCAAAGCCGAGCAGCAGCATCGCCCGGTCGCGCAGGCCCCGAAGGCAGCCGCGATCGAGGGTCTCGAGCATGGCGATGACGTCCTCCGGCAGGACGGCGTCCTTCTTGACCGGCGGGCGGCCGTGGGTGCGACGGATGCCTGCCAGGACGGTCGCAACATGCCGGTCCTGACGATCGAAGGCGAGGCCGCGCTGGCGGAAATGCCAGCCCAGCGCCGAGAGCCGCCGCTCGATGGTCGACACCGCGTCGGGCTTGGGCCCGGCCTCACCGGCCGCGCAGGCGGTGATGTAGAGCCCGATCGTCTGCGGCTCCGGGGGGAGGGGATCGAGGTTCTGGCGCCGGCACCAGGCGCTATAGTGGCGCCAGTCGGCCCCATAGGCGCGGCGGGTGTTCTCGGCGCTGGACGCCTTGATGTAGTCGCGGGCGCGGTCGGCGAGTTTTTCGAGATGCGCCGGCAGCCCGGCCGACGCCTCCGGACCGGATTCGACGACGGCCGGCAGCGGGGCGGGGGAGGGCGCTGGGCTCCCATTGGGGCCGTCCTGGGCATCGAATTCGGGGCTGCGCGGGGCGTCAGGGCTCATTTGTCTATAATGTAGAAAACGTCCGATAATGCAAGATTATCGGACGTAGTTATTTACCGACAGGCGCGGCGGTTTGATGCAATTTTCGTTGCCATAAGCGCCGTGCTGACTCATGCTCCGGCATGGCCCCACGCGCGCGAATCCTCCCCGAACCGCCACCGACGTTCGCGCCGGCGCCATCCTGGTTGCGGCGGCGCGCCCCGCCCGACACCGTCACGGAAGCGGTGTTTTACGCCGGCGCGGCGCTGGCGGCGCTGCATCCGATCGCCCGCGACGACCACAAGCTCGGCCTGCTGTGGCGGCAGCGCCTTGCACTCTCCTGCGCCGTCACGCTCGCGCGCCACGGCGGGCGCACGGAGGACGAGGCGACGCTGCGCGACCACTGGTATCTGCGCAAGCCGGGCGACGATCCGGGGCCGGGCGGCCGCATCCTCGACGCCTGGCGCCGGCTCGGCGAACGGGCGACGAGCGACGAGAAGGAGTGGATCTGGGCCGTCGCGCCTTCGCTCGGTCATTCCCTCAACTCGCTGCCGATCGAGGTCGTCGAGCTCGCCGGCCGCCACACCAAGCGGGAACACGCCATGCCGGTGCTCGCCGCCGCGGAGATCATCGCCGCGAGTGGACGTGTCCTCCCGAATGAAGAGCTGGTGCCGCTGTGGCTCGCCGACGCGGTCCTCGCCCACCAGCTTCGCTGGCCCAGGCCGGTGCCGCTGCTCGCGGCGCACCTGTCGCGCGGCGCGTTGCGCAAGGCGCCGCAGCACCTCGAAGGCGAGACCGTGTTCATGAGCGCGCTCTGCACGGCCTATGCGACGGCGGCCGTCACGGCGATCGACCTCTACAACGATCTCGCCCGCCGGGCGACGCGCCTGCTCGCGGTCGCGCCGAAATTGCGCGGGAGGGACGCAGACCTCACCGTGTCCGTGCTGATGAGCGAGGATGCCCAGCCCGCCGAGCAGGGGAAGTCCGCCAGCGATCGCTCCAGCCGGCGCCTGTTCGAGCGCCTGGTCGCGCTTGGTGTTGTGCGCGAGCTGACCGGCCGCCCCACTTTTCGACTGTACGGGCTCTGACCATGGGCCGGCGTGCGCGAACCAAGGAAGCGCTCGATACCGAACTGGCGGATCTGCCGCCGGAGCTGCGCTGGCGCGAATGGATGGGCCGGATCGAGGCCGTCATCTTCGCCTCGCCCGAGCCGGTGACGCGCGAGATCCTGGCGCGCGTCGTCGGTCGCGAGTGCAATATCGACCTGATCATCGACGACATCCGCGACGAGCTGCGCGGCCGCCCCTACGAGCTCGTCGCCGTCGCCGGCGGCTGGCAGCACCGCACCCGCAAGGCGTTCGCGCCGGCGATCCGGACCGCGACCGGCCTCGGCGACCAGGTGCGCCCGCTCTCGCAACATGAGAGCCTGATCCTGATGTGTATTGCCTACTACCAGCCGATCACCCGCGGCGAGCTCGGCCAGTTCTTTGGCAAGGAGGTCAGCCGCGATCTTATCGGCCACCTCCGCGGCCTCGGCTTCATTGCGTCCGGTCCGCGCGCGCCCCAGCCCGGTGCGCCGTATACCTACGTCACGACCAAGGAATTCCTGTCGTACTTCGGCTTCGACACGCTGCGCGACCTCCCCGACATGGAGATGCTCGAGGACGCCGGCCTCCTCAGCAAGGACAAGCTGCTGGCGGGGGAATTCCCGATCACTCGTTCTATCCACGACGATCCTGAAAACGATGAAGCACTGGTCCCGCCAGCGGAGGATGAAGAGTCATGGCCGTAGGCGGAAAGACGGGGATCGAGGCGGTCATCCGGATTCCAGACATCGAGATCCTCGCCGATGATGAGCTCGCCGAGGTCGCGCATATGCGCGACGGGCGATGGAGCGCCCAGACGCGCGCATTGCTCGAGAGATTCGGGACAACGAAACTGGACTTGAACAGCGGGTGGGCGTCGACTTGGACGTTCTGGAGCTGTCCGTGCTGTCAGCGCGAGAAGCCGCTGATCGCGCGGATCAGTCCCAGCGGTGTGCTGCTCTGCCGCTTGGAATATCATCACGATCATATCGGCGATCTCGCCAAGCGGATCTTCCGTGAGCGCAATCCACGAAGTGAGGAGCGAGACATCAACATCCAGGTCAGCCGCGCGAAGGATGCCCTGATGCCTTTGATCGAGCGCTTCGAGTCGACGCTAATCTGCATCGACTGCAACTTGGCAGAGGGCCGCGCCAAACTCGAACTCACGGGAGAGATAGACGCAGACTTCACCTTTGCGCCTTCGGAGATCGCGACCTTCATCACAGTCGCCGCAAATCGCACCCACGAGATCGACATCGAGAAAGCTCGAACTGCCTGGCTGGCGGCGAAGGACGACTTTGCCGATCGCATCGACTTCGCCACGCGCATGGCGCAGCGCATCGCAAGCGGACGGCATCGCCGCGCGGTTGCCCCCGGCCAGCGGCTTCTCGGTCCCATTCAGGAACGCGACATCATCTACCGGCTGTTCGCGGCCGCGGTGCCCCCAGGCTATCGGCATCGCCTTGGCGCCCTGATCGAGGCGCGCTCTGTTTGCAATGACAGTGCCGGTCAGTCCCCGAAGCCGAAGCGCAAGGCCGTCGTCCGCCCGCCAACCGACAGCGAGTTCGCTGCGGTCGAGTCTGCTCAGGGTGAAACGAAGACTTGGACCCAGGCGGGGCCGGATTGGCTGTGTCCCTGCTGCGGTCGGTCGAAGCGCGAGATCTGCCGAAAATCGAACCGCGGAAAGTGGACCGCTCGCATTCACCGGGTTGTCGAATACGTTCCCGAGGACGACGAAGAGAGTCTGGCAAGACGGCGCCCCGATGCGGCGAGCCAAATCATTGTTGGCTCCTACCACAGCGTTCTCATCTGTCATGACTGCCGCAATGTCAGCGCCGAGCTTCAGCGACGTCGGGCTGGCCTCTCGGAGCAAAGTCTGACGCTCGAAAACGTGCGGGAACTCGTCGAAGGCGCCACACCGCATTTGCCGCATGAGATTGATTTCGAGCGAGCCACGGCGATCGCGGTCGCCAACGCGCCGCTAATGGAGGCGATCGACGACTTCACGGACCACCGCACCCTCGCGTTCGAAGCTCTTGCCGACGTTAAGCAGATGACGAAGAGCATGGGCTGGTCGTCCCAGAAGGCGCGGGACATCATTGGCTATGAGATCGCCAAGGCAAAGGGCTGGGAGCTGCAGGAAGGTGACGACCACGCAGACTGGCTGCTCGCAGAAGCGAGGCGCTTGCTTGCAATCGACGAGGCAAGGGACTGACCCGGGCGACGATTGCTGCCGATCAACGCTCTCCACCGTAATGCGCAAACATGGGTGGCCGTTTGCGCCACCATTTCGAAGAGAAGATCGCCGCCATGCCGCTTCCTGCTTTCGACGAATTGCCATTCAATGCGCGACCTGACCTGACGCCGTATCTTCTTCATTTGACCAAGAACACGGAGCCTGAAGACGACCTCTCCGCTTATGACAATCTGGTCAATATTCTGAAGACCGGCGAAATCCGGGGGAGCAGCTCCAGGAAGGGATTTATCAAGGGCCCGAACAAGGCGGCCTGCTTCATGGATGTTCCCTTCGCCTCGCTCAAGTATGTCCTCACGCCCGAGAATTCCGATCCGCAATCTCCACGCTACGAGCCGTACGGAATCGCTGTGACAAAGCGCTATGCGTACGACGAGGGCTGCCGCCCCGTCCTCTATCTCTCGGATGCGGAAACGACCGATTTGCAGATTTCCCGAGGTGAACTCTGGCGCGTGGTTCGTTTCGAAGTGAGCAAGAAGGGCTGGATCAGCTGGCTGCATGAGCGCGAGTGGCGCTGCAAGGGCAACTTCACCCTTCCCAGGGCGCCGCAGGCAGTCTTCGTGCGCAACACGCGCGAGGCCGAGCGCCTGACGAAGGAGATCGCAGCCTGCAAGTCGGAGTTCAGATGCCGGCCCCGTGCCGTTGTTCCGCTCACCGTCCTGTGCCAGGGTCTACTTGCCTGAGGACGAGCAGTAGCCGTCACGGGCCGCGCTCGCTCAATGCATCACAACATGGTCTGTCGGGAAGCGGCATGACCTCTCCCACTTCGCATCTATTTCTTGGGCTTCATCTGTGGGCGGGCTGCCTCGGCAGCGTCGCTGTCCGCTTTAAGACCGGTGATCAGAAGCTCGAGTTCCTCAATATCCTTCGCGAAGTCGGCTGGAGTCGGTACCGCGACGGTATCCGCCGCAGGGTTGTCATGGCTGTGCGTATTCGCGCGCGTCATGCCCTCGTGGAAGCGGATGGCGAGCGCATCGGAGAGACGAACATAGCGCAACAACTGTGTTTGGATGATATCGGTGCCGCGCCGAACGATATCCCGGAAGATGATCTCCTCGACCACGCGCTCGTAGGTGTCGCGAAGCCGGCCATATAGGTTTTTCACCGCGACTTCGTAATCGGCCGGGCTGGTCGTATGCAGCATCGACAGTTGGGCAGAGTCGTTCTTTATCCGGCCGATGCGCTTGGCGACATTCAGGCCCTTCCACGGCATGCCTGCAGTATCGATTTTGCCGGCGGCGCTCTTGTCGCTGAAAAGGGCGACCGTGACCGGCTCGATCCCCTGAGCGTCGGCGGTGCGGCAGAGTTCATTGAAGAAGACTATGTCGTGGGTGAACACGATAACCTGTCGCTTCAACGCCTCCTCGGCGATGCGCTCCGCCACCTTGACGCTGCGATCGCGGTCAAGCGAGGACACCGGATCGTCGATTACGATCGCACCCGACCCGTCGGTGAGGGCGACCTCGGTCAGGAAGCCGGCCAACGCCAGGGCGCGCTGCTCGCCTTCACTGAGGATCTCCGACGTCACCTTGGTCAGCTTGGTGTTCGGGTTGACCTCGAATTCCGCCTTGGTCTGGCCGCTCTTGCGCGCGAGCCCGACATTGAGATGCATGATGTCGAAGCGCGTGCGCTCCGTATCGAACTGCGTCACCACGGCCGTCGTGAGATGCGTATCGAGCAGCTCGTTCGCGCGCTGGGTGATGCCTCTGGTCTGGAGGTCCGTAAGAGCCTTGCCGTACGCATCGTCGACAACGAGCAGATCCCGCCGGGTGACAAGCTTCGCCTTGTTTGCCGACAGCGTCTTCCGATCTTCGAGCTCGGCCTTCTCGGTTGTGAGCTTGACCCGCTCCTCGGCGTTGCCCGCCTGCGCCAGCCCGTCCTTTTCCACCTTCAGCTTGAGAGCAAACGCCTGCACCTCATCAATCGGCACGACGATGGCAGGGGCGGGCTCGTAAGGCTCGCCACGAAGGCGGGCAATCGCCTGGTCCCGGCGCTTGACCGCTGCCGCCTGAAAGCTCGTGAGCAGATCGGCCAACTCGGCATCGCGCTTTCGCACCTGCTCGAGCCGATCAGCGAAGTCGGTCGCCCGAAGGCAGACGAGCTCGTGCAGCTTTCCGAGCGCATCGGCTACCGCCTGCTCAGCCTTCGTGGCCGCCGCATCCAGGGTGTCGTCCATATATTTCTGAAAGCGCTGCATACGGCTTGCGCCATCGGGCAGGAGAGGCTGCTGACACAGTACGCAAGCGGCGGGCTCGGCATCCGTCGTCACCACAGGAAATGGCTTGCCTACATAGGCCTCCTTCAGCGAGTAATCCCGGGCCGCCGCCCAGAGCGACCGCCAGGTTTCGCTCCCCACGCCCGGCAGCGGGTCGTCGGTGAACAATGCGCCCGCGGCGCCCGTGGCGGCTTCCCGCGCTGCTGTCGCGGCCGCGCGCAGACCAGTGAGTTTCTCCAACGGCTCGTCCGTAAACGCAGCCGCCACTGCGGTGCATTCGGTCACCAGGGTCTCAGCCCATCGGGCGAACGCCGTAACGTCGGCGGCCGCCGCGGCGCCGGCGGACAGCGCGGCGGTGATTTCATCCAGACGCTGCTGATCGGTCTCGCCGAACGCGGTCGCTGCGTCGATCTGGGCGTTTGTGGTGGACTTGCTCAGCGCCTTTTCGAACCGCTGGGCTCCTGTATCGCGCACAGGAGCGAAAGCGATCGTCGTTAGGCTGACCTTGTTGCCGACCTCGGTCGCCCGTTCCGCTTCCAGCGTGTCCTTCAAGCCAAGACAGATGGCATTGAGCCGATGGGGAAGGGCGAGCCCGAAGGGGAGAAAGCGGATTTGATTTCCACCGTCGACATAAAGCTGCGCGGAGGCCGTGTCGAAGACGGCCACCTGCATGAGCTGCGGCGATGCGGCTTTCCCCGGAGACCAAGAAATCGGCGTGTCGCCGGCCCCGGCGTCGATGACGATCTCGGCAGTCTGCGGTCCAGCGGACGCCCCATACACATCGGCCAGGACCTTCAGCTTGGCCGGGTTTTCGACGCGCGTGCGGCAAGCCGTCCTGAGGATTCGCACAAAGCCGCTCTTGCCGCTTCCGTTTCGGCCATACACGATCGTCAAGGCCTTCGGGCAAAAGGTGAGGCCTGCCTTCGGAACCAGACGGTTGATGTTTTCGACGTTGGCGATGCCTTTGAGAGTGATGGGCTGATGCTTCCCGCCTCCGAAATGGGCCTTGGCAAACGGGACGGCGCCGGGGGGTGCGCTCGCAAGGCTGAAGCCCGCGGCGGTCTTGACCATGGCGAGCAACTCGCCAAGGTCTGTGTCCGTGAGGTCATTGCTGATTGCGAGCCGCCGCAGGGCGTCCTGTTTCCAGGATGAGAGCTTCTTGGCCCAGTCCAAGATGTCGTCGATCGGCTCTGCAGTCATCACCATCCCCCCGGAGAGATAACAAGTTATTCGTGTGATTCTTGCGTGTAGCCCGGCTCCGTTGAGCTATTTCAATATCACGCTGATTGCCCAGCGCGTAAAGTCCGGCGGACGCCGCAGGGGACGTAAACACGGGGGAGACGGTGACGTATCGCTTTGTCCATGCTGCGGATATTCATCTTGACTCACCCCTGCGCTCGCTTGCGCTGCGCCATCCCGACCTGGCGGAGCTGATCGGCAACGCCACCCGGCGTGCCTTCGTCCGGGTGATCGACCTTTGCCTGGACGAGCAGGTCGACGCGCTCCTGATCGCCGGAGATCTCTACGATGGCGACCAGACCTCGATGAAGACGGCGCGTTTTCTCGCCGAACAGCTCCGGCGGCTCAGCCAAGCCGGCATTCGAGTCTTCATCATCCGCGGCAACCACGACGCGCTGTCAAAAATCACCAAGGAATTGGTACTGCCGGATTCCGTGAAGGTCTTCGGCGGGCGAGCGGAGGCAATCGATATTAATCGCGCGCCGAGCCATGTTCCTGTTGTCGTCCACGGCCTGAGCTTCGCGCAGCCGCACGCCCCGGAAAGCCTCCTCGGACGATTTCGCCCCGCGGTCGATGGCGCGATCAATATCGGCCTCCTGCACACGAGCCTCGCAGGAGCTCCGGGACACGATCTCTATGCGCCATGCAGCATTGCCGATCTCCAGGCGAGCGGTTTCCACTATTGGGCCCTCGGCCATGTGCACAAACGCTCGGCTATCGAAGGCGGATGCGCGATCGTGATGCCCGGCATGCCGCAAGGCCGCGACATCAATGAGGCCGGCCCGAAATCGGTGACGCTCGTCACCATCGCCAACGATCGCTCGATTCACGTCGAGGAACGGATCACCAGCGTGGCTCAGTTCGAGCGGATTTCGGTCGACGCGAGCGGCTTGGAAGATTGGCGCGACCTCGTCGCGGCAGTGACCGGGGCGCTCGAAAAGGAGCGTGACGATGTGCGGTCCGAGCACTTGGTCGCCCGCGTGCGCATAACGGGCGCGACGTCGTTAGCCTGGCGCATCCGGCGCGACGCGGACTTGCTGAAGACAGAGGCCGACGACAGGGGCTCTGTCATCGGGGGATGCTGGATCGAGCAACTCGAAATTGCCTGCCGGTCGGCCGAGCAGCAGGGTCAGACGTCGGGCGACCCGATCAGGGAGCTTCATCGCCTGATCGAAGACGATGTCTTCGGATCGGAGGCATTTCGAAGCGAACTGGTGGGCGTGGCCGAAGAGATCAGGGCTCAGCTTCCGCAAGAGTGTCGTGACATCTTCGGATCGGACGAAGCCTCTTTCAAGGAGGCGATCGCACGCCTGGCGCGCGAAGGCGCCGAGGGCGTCATGGCGCGTCTCGAGGCTGCCGGCGAGGAGACTTAAGTCATGCGCCTGCGTCGCCTCGACCTTACTCGATACGGCAAGTTCACCGACCGCAGCATCGATTTTGGTGAGCGGACGGAAGGTCAGCCCGATCTGCACATCATCTATGGGCCGAATGAAGCCGGCAAGTCGACCGCATTCGCGGCCTTTCTCGACCTGTTGTTCGGAATCGGCTCGCAGAGCCCGTTCGACTTCATTCATCCGTATCCCACGATGCGGATCGGCGCGGCGTTGGACTTCGCTGGCGACACGCGGGAGTTCGCGCGGATCAAACGGCCGCAGAACAGCCTCCTCGATGGAGACGATCGCACCCTGCCTGAGGCCGCAATCCGGGCCGAGCTCGGCGGCATCGAGCGCGATGCGTACCGCACCATGTTCTCGCTCGATGATGAGACGCTCGAAAAAGGCGGCGAGAGCATTTTGGCGAGTAGGGGTGATCTCGGACAATTGCTGTTTTCGGCAAGTGCGGGCCTCTCGCATCTCAGCGACAAGCTCGTCGGCCTCAAGGGGGAAGCGGACGGCTTCTACAAGTATCGAGCTCGCACGGGAGCGCTCGCTGATCTGAAAGCGCGGCTGGCAGAACTTAAGGCGGAGCGCGAGCAATTCGACACGCTCGCATCCGATCACGCCCGCCTCATCGACACGCGCGACAGGGCGTCCGTGCAATATGATGAGGCGGTCGAGGAACGCGGGCGTATCCATCGACGCAGTGATGAAATCCAGCGCTATCTTACGGCGTTGCCGCGTCTCTCCGCCTTGCGTGGCATCCACGCGCGCCTTGCGCCGCTGGCTGATGTCCCCGCGGACCCGCCGGCATGGGCCGGGGAACTGCCCCAGCTTCGAAAGCAAGAGATCGAGCTCGGCGTCAAAACCAGAGCGATCGCTGAGCAGATCGATCAGCTCGCGGTCGAGCTGGCCGAGGTCGTCGTTGACGAGGCCGCATTGCGTGTCGAGGAGCGCGTTGAGCGACTAGCCGATTCGCGTGCGCGCTACGTGACTGCCGACAAGGATATTCCCGAGCGGCGTTTGCAATTGCGTCAGCTCGATCTCGCGATCTCCGGGATCCTGCAGCGGATCGAGCGAGCCGATGAACCTGATCCCAAACGCCTCGTGCTGCCAGCGGCGACCATCGGCCGTTTGCGCGATCTGATCGAATCTCGCTCGGGCATCGAAGGCGCGACGCGCAACGCCGCGCGAGAATTGGCCGAAGCGCGTCAGCGCCTCGATGAGGCGACATCGAGGCTGCCAGAGGGCGAGGCGGATCCTCAGCTCCGTGCCGAACGGGATCGCGCTTTGGCCGAGCTGGCCGTCGTGGTCGAGGCGCTACGCTCCGCCGACCACCATATTCGGCGTCGGCTTGCAGAGCGTGCCCGCGAGGCCGCACTCGATCTGCTGACTGACCGACTTGCCGCTCTGGGACCATGGCATGGCACCGTCGATGAGCTTGCCGCCATGCGATGTCCCAGTGCCGAGGCCCTGCAGCGTTGGAAGGCAGCGCGAGGCGAGGCGGAGGTCGCAGTGCTACGTCACCAGGCCGAGGTCGAACGGCTCACGACGCTGGTCCGGCACTGTGAAGCTGAAGAGGCGAGCTTCGCTTCTACGACCGGCATCGTCTCCGATCACGAAGCTGCCGACATACGGTCGCGGCGTGAGCAAACCTGGTCGGTACATCGGCGCCTGCTGGACGCTGACTCTGCAGATGCCTTCGAGGCGGCGCTGCGTCAGGACGACATCATCAACGCGAGTCGTTTCTCACACATATCCGAGTTGGCGAAGCTGCATCAGAGCGGACAGGCGCTTGCCCTCGCACGAGCGGACCATGACCGTGCTGTCGAGCTCAGCGAGCGCGCCGCCACGGCCTTGGCGGCGATCGACGTAGAGATTGCGGGGGCGGTGCAGTCGATCGCCTCGCATTTTGCAAAACCGCCATCGCTGCCGGATATCGCTGCGTGGATCAGCCGCCGCGAGAAGGCGCTCGAGGCGAGCGCCACAGTGCGGACCGCGGAACGCGATATACGCAATGCCGACGCCGACGGCACAACTGCTGCCAAGCGGCTGGCGGCTGCGATAACCGCAGCCGGGCTGCCGCTCGCATCCGATGCAAGCTTCGACGCCATGCTTGCCAGCGCTCAAACGACAATTGATCGGGAAGTTGAACTGCGCCGTCTGCGCGGCGAAGTGGACGAACGTCGTCGTGAGGTCGCCTCGCGGGAGCAAGCGGCGGAGCAGGCGGGCCAGGATGAGCGGACCTGGGAGGAGACCTGGTCCTCGACATGCCGCGGATGCTGGCTTGGCGAAGTAGGGGAAGCGCCGGCGATCGGTGCGGTCCGCGAAGTTCTCTCTGCGATCACCGAACTCTCGCCGACGATCGAGAAGCGGGCAGCGCTGATCGACCGCATCGAGAAGATGGAGAGAGACCAGCTGGCGTTCGGTGAAGAAGTCACCGCCCTGACGACGCTTCTGAAAATTGACGATAGTGCCGACCCAGCTCTCGAGCTGGCCCAACGTATCGGCGAGACGGTACGAAACGCGGCTGCAGCCCGCCAGCGTCATCTGAATCTGACGAAGCGGCTTGAAGACGCGAGGGCGCGGCAGCGCGAGCTCGCCGAGGCGACCGCGGTTCATGATGAACAGACGGATCAGATGACAGCGTTCTTCCAGGTCGCCTCTCTGGATGAGGTGGCGCAAAAGCTGTCCGATATCGCTCGCCGCGCCGATCTCGTCGAACAGGCACGGCAGGCGGAGCAGGATATTGTCGAGACACTCAGCGCGACGGATCTTCAGAGCGCGGAAGCGGCGCTCGACGCAGCGGACAGACCTGCTCTGGAGACCGAACTCGCCGAGTTGACAGCACGCGCGGACGATCAGGACAAGCGGTGTCACGAGCTGTTCGCGGCGAAGTCGGCGGCTGAAGATCGCGTAGAGGCGATCGGCGGCGATGCGAGAGTCGCCATCATCGAGGAGCGCCGGCGGACGACGCTGCTTGAGATCGAAGACGGCGCGATGCGCTATCTGCAGCTTCGAGCGGGCATCGCAGCCACCCAGCAGGCGCTCGCCACTTATCGCGAACGCCATCGTAGCTCCATGATGACGCGCGCGTCGGAGGCGTTCCGCACCATCAGCCGCGGCGCCTATACTGGCCTCGTCGCCCAGCCTGGCAGGGATGGCGATACATTGATTGCGGTCTCGGCCGAGGGAGGCTCAAAAGCTGCCGACAAGCTCTCCAAGGGCACCCGCTTCCAGCTCTATCTTGCGCTGCGCGTCGCGGGCTACTACGAGTTCGTGCAGGCTCGCAGCTCCGTCCCCTTCGTCGCAGACGACATCATGGAGACGTTCGATGATTTCCGCGCGGAGGAGGCGTTCCGCCTATTTGCGGAGATGGCGCAGGCTGGCCAGGTCATCTATCTCACCCATCATCAGCATCTGTGCGAGATCGTCCAACGTGTGTGCCCCGGGGTGCGATTGCATCGGCTCGAAGACGAAGTGATGAAACGCGAGTTTGCTTGAGGGCTGTCGCAATTGGCGGAGGCGTCCGGGATTGTTTTCGGACTATGATGTCGATCGGGGCGATGACGAAGAAGCTGCAGATTGGACAGAGACAGGCTAGCCGCATTTTCCAGATGGTGGCGACCGATCGGCTAGCGTTCATCGCGGAGGGGCTTCCGATCATCCACGCTAGCGCGATGGGATTCTGGTCGGCCTCCGCGGTGCTGCGAGATAGGCCGCGGGAGGCCGAAGTGCTTGCCGGGTTCGCGAAGGAGGAGGCGGCAAAGGCTCTCATTCTTCTCGATATTGCTCGCTGCCCAGAGAAGCAGGTCGCCGGCAAGCTGAACAAGTTGCTGAACCGGTTCTATGGGCATCTCGATCGGCTGATTTACGCCCAGCTAGCGGAATGGTGGTTCACGGACGTGGCGGAGTTGCGGAAAGCGGTCGAGCCCTTGCGCAAGGCTCACTATCTTGAGGGGCACATGGGCGAGTACATCGTTCCGAATGACACCCTCTATCGGCAGGAGAGCAAGCTCTACGCCGATGTGGAAGCTTACGAGGATGGAACCCCGATCTGGAACGCGCCCGTCGTCCACCCAAGCGGCTTCCCAGCGCACATGCCCGCCGTGGTGCAGGTTGTCGACGCGATGGCCGCCTGCGGAATCTTTTCGCTCGCGGGGCTGAAAGCCACGTCTGAGGTTTGGGGGCAGCTGGAGTTCCAGAAGATGGAGACGTTGCGGGATGCGGACCGTCTGACGAAAGAGCTACTGGATCGGCTGATTGCCGAAGGGATGCCGAATGCTTCCGCCACGCAGGACGACGTCAACGCATTGTATCGGCATTGGCCATTGCCAATGTACAATGTCGAGCTCGATCCGATCCCAGTGTCACTCGAAGAATTGAAGGCCGAGCAGGATCGCCTTTAAGCCCGTTCTCGCCCAAGAGATGAATATCGTGAAGAAACCGGATAGCCGGCCCAAGCCGCGGGTTCGTGAACACGGGACCGTCCTTTTCCCGAAGCCGAATGAGGCCATCATCGGTTTCGACGAGGAAGGTGTAGTCGCCTTTCCCCATCCGACAATCAGCCTGTAGCTGATCGATGGTCGTCGATATTCAGAGTACAGTATGAGCTGTTGATGCAAAAAATCAGACTACAGCCCGACGCCTGCGTCCCAACCGTCCCTCAAGCTGCTTGGCTGATCTGACGAAGCGCTTCCGCGTACCAATCGAATTCGGTGTGGCAGTGTGACCAGTTCGCCGCCTTCTTCGGATGCGACGCAACCCACGACGTCAATCCATCGAAAGCTGCGGATTTGAGAAAGTGCCGGAACGGAGGCGGTCCGTCGGGATCCACGGGCAGGCCAAAACGGCGAGAGAGGCGCAGCACGTCGCCTCGTGAAAAGCCTGGCAGGAAGATTCCCGCGGATGGCGGCACGCCTTCGCAAACCCACCATCCCTCACAGTCGAAGCCCGCTCTCCGTGATTGGTGGAATATCGCCGACGAGCCAAGCGGCACCGTGTGACGTTGCGGTTTTTTGAGCGGCCGAGCGCTAATCAGCGGCCCCGCACTGCCCAATTCGCCCCTAAACACGATGTCGCTGATCACGGTCTGGAAGAAGGTGAGGTCGTTCGTCATCGCCAATGATCCACACGCCGAATCAGATTGATCGTATCATGCGAGCCTCGTGCGCAGCGCGGTTTCCGTTCCCGGCGTTATGCGCAAAGGATTGCAGCACGACTACAAAACCAATCTGTATTGACGGTCGAGGCGGAGCCGCGTCTCAGGCTTTTCTCGCAGCGTAGAACTCGACATACATGCGCATCGGCGTGCTTGCCGGCGCAACCTCGTGCAACTGCTCCGGCCGAACGACGCCGGGCTTTCCCGGCTCGAGCACGGTTTCGCTCGGCGGTTCGTAGATGCGATAGGTCAACTTGCCGTCGAGAACGTGGATCAGCGCCCATGTCCCCGCTTTCGTGCTGTGCTGCTTCCGAAGCGCCGCCGGCAACGTGTCCTGATTGAACTCGGGCGAGCGACTATAGGCTTCGACGTCGGCGGGAAGGTCATTCATCGCAGTATGATCCGGACGGCTAGAAGCCATAGCGTTCTTCAAACCAGCGCAGCAGCACCTTCGCGTCGTGATCGGGAAGGCGAACCCGCGCCTCACGCAGCCCCTGCGCGATCGTCTCGCCGACTTCGGGCGAGACCTTGTTGCCGTGGGTCATCAGAAAGAACCAGGCGAAGGGCAAGCCCATCTCCCGGTCGATCGCCTCGATGCGATCCATGAGGATATGCGGGGAAGCATCGCCAGCCTCCAAACGCTCGTCCGGCAGATGCAGCGGACGAGGAATGAACGCGAGCTCACGTTCACCCTTGTGTTCGTAGTCCCTGATGTCGAGCGCCCAATGCTCGAAAACACGACTCGTTCGCGCGCTCGATTCCTCCCAGTCCTGGAAGAAGCGGACCTCGCGCGGCGTGAAGTCGAAGTAGTTGGGCTGCATGTCGAGAAACGGCGTCCGCCTGCCGTCGGAGCCGACCCAGACGCGCCGTTCCAACTCAGGCCGCCGCGCCTCACGCTTGTCGCGTTCGAGACGCGCGCAGCGCGCGAGAAAAGTACGGACATACACGACGCTGCTGGCGCGATTCAGCCGGTAAAGCGGACCCGCAAGCACCTTGTCGTCTGACATTTCGTCGTGGCTGATCCACGACGGATCGAGCAGTTCCTCCTCGCCCCACGGCCGCCGTGATGGGTTCACGATCGGACCCGCGCACCATTCGGTCTCGCGACCGAGCGAAATCTGCACATAGTCGGCCGCGCCGGGTCCTGTCGGCGCGAAGGCATAGACGCTGTTGCCGTGCCATTCCGAGATGTGGAGATCAGTGTCCTGCAACCGTCGCCAGAGGGTCGCGATGTCTCCGTTATCTTTCGCGAGCTCGGCTTTCATCCACGGACGATACTCGGCGATCCGCAATCCGTCGGCCGCCAACACCGAGCGCGTGTCCCGCCAATATTGGTCGTCGACGTTCGCCGCCGAGAAAGCGAACCCGGGGAACGCCTCGCTCAATGCCCGTGCCAAAGCGGTTTCGTCGGCGCCCGCCGGCAGACACGCCAGGACGGCCTCGACCGAACCGTGGTCAGGCAGTCTGGTAGGTGCGTTCTCCGAAATCTCAGTCATGTGACCACCCTATCATTTTGGCTCGCTCGGGTCCTTGCCCGCCGAAGCCGGCGCCGACCACGACGACGTGATGAAAACGATCGTCGGCTGTCGGCGCGTTCGTCATGTCTCACCGGCTCCGTCATCTGCCGCATTGAGATGACGTTCCAGCGCTTCGATGCTGGCGATCACGTCGGCGAAGGCCGGCGGCGTACCGAAGATCATCGCCGTCATGCGCCGATAATCGGCAGCCAACTTCGCCTGCATGTCCTCCGTGGGGACGAGGCGATAGCTGCCCGGCACGGCACGGTCGTATCGGTGATCGGGTGCGCGGAACATCAGCTCCTTGTGCTGCCGGCAGGCCTCGGCGAGATCGCGCAACGACGCGGTCGCGACGCCGTAGTCCGGATGCGTCCAGATCTGATGGACGTCGTAATAGTGACGCGAGTACCGATTGAGATCGGGCACGGGCCGCTCTGGATTGGCGTCCTCCCGCCGCTTCTCCGTCATCTCGGTCATCGCATGCAGGATCAGCACCTTCTCCCAGAATGTGCGTTCCGGCTTCACCGTCGTCACGTTGCGAACGGCGAGGTCCATGCCTTCCGGCATTTCGTCTACGATGTAGGGGACGATCTCGCGCGGCTCGGCCGGCTCCGGATCGGGGCGCGCGCCGCCTTCGATGCGGACCGCGGCCTGCACATAGTTCTGCGCGGAATCGAAGACGCTCTTGTAGCCGACCACCAGAATGTCGAGCGCGTCCATGTTGCGATAATTGTCGAAGCCGAAGCCGAGCGTAAAATGTCCCGGCTGCTCGATCGCTTGCTCGACGGCCGCGATCTCCTTTGCCAGCCGCTCCTTCAACGGACCGGAGATGTATTGACGCGCCGCCTCGTCGACCTTCTCCGCCAGCGTGCGTTGCTGCTGGTTGATGGAGGGAAGGGCGGCAATGTCGGCTTCGAGCGGGACATGCAGGTCGGCCTTGTAGATGCCGATGTCGATGTCCTCGGAAAAGCGGCGGATCAGTCCATACGCTTTGCTCAGGCTCGTGCCGCCCTTGAAATAAAGACCGATCGGATCATCGCCGCGACGATTGAACAGGAAGTCGAGCACCCAGCAGACATAGAGGTCCTTCTCGATGTTCTGCGCCTGCGTCTCGAGATGCGCGGCGACCGTCTCGAAGAGCGTGCGGCGTTCGTCGACGCTCGAGCGCAGGATTTCAATGAACGTCTTCTGCATGATCGCCCTTCGCGCGCTCGATGTCCGGCGCGTTTTGACTTTGATCCTCCGCGAGCCGGCGCGTGATGGTCTCGATCAGCGGATACATCCAGGCCGGGACCGCGTGAATATTCTCGCGCAGATCCTCCGCGACCGTCTCGCGGTTCGGATCGCGTGACAGATGCCGCACGATGCCGTTCACGGCGGCGTCGAGGCTCGCCTTCTCATCCCGAAACCACGCCAGTGCCTGGACGACGCGCATGGCCGGCCGCCCGGCCCAGAACGCCGTCTTTGCCGCGATGCGCTTGAAGTCGAGCTTGTAGATGACCGGCTTCGTCACCTTCGGATCGCCGGCGCTCGCCTCGATCTCGATCGTCCGGGGATAGGTGTCGGCATAGATCGTCGAGCGCGCCGGCACGGCCGTCGTCAGGCCGAGATCGTTCGCGGCAGTCATGCCGTCGACGAGGACCCGCAGCTTGTCGCGCCGTGCGATCGCGTCGATGAACGAGGCGCGCGGCGGAAACACCATCTTGCCGGTCAGCTTGCTGACGCCCGGCTTGTCGTAGAGCCCGCGATAGGGACGGCGGATGTCGCCGCGCCGGGTCAGGCGCTGCAGCGCCTTCTCGACGGCGTTCGGCGTTCCGATGTCGAGGAAATCGGCGCGCGACCACACCCCGGCCGGCGCCGCCTGGGCAATCCGGTCATGGATACGGTCGAGAGTTTCTGACGTCGGGTCGGGCATTGGACCGCTCATTTGTGTCCAAAGATTATATATAGAAATTGGTCAGTAGCAATCTGGAACCCAAGCTGACCAGAATTTCTATCCAAACTTTGGTCAGTAGAAGGCCGCTCCCCTCACTTCCTTCTCCCGGAGGACCTCCCGCAGGGCCATTCCGACGAGTCCGATTGACTCTCGGGTTTGATGAGAACAAACATAGAACATACCCAATGCGAGAGCGTTCCAAGGGCACATGAGTACGTCCGCCCCCCGATCAGTCGTGTCCGAGCTCCGGGCACGCATCGCCCGGCTTGAGGGCAGGACCGCGCATCAGCGCGCGGTCCTGCCCTTCGGCCTGGCGGCGATCGACCGGATTCTGCCGGAAGGAGGGTTGCTGCGCGGCGCGCTGCATGAGGTCGCGGGTGGCGGCAACGGCGCCTTGGACGGCGCCGCCGCCGCCCTGTTCGCCGCCGGCGTCGCGGCGCGAAGCGGCGGCAAGGTTCTGTGGTGCGTGACGCGGCCGGACCTGTTCGCGCCGGCGCTCGCCCAGGCCGGGCTCGCGCCCGGGCGTGTCGTCTATGTCGAATGCGGCGACGAGAAAGCCCTGCTCGCCTGCTTTGAAGAAGGGCTGCGGCATCCGGGATTGGGCGCCGTCGTCGCCGAGGTGTCGCGTCTCTCCATGACCGCCTCGCGCCGGCTCCAGCTCGCGGGCGAAGCCTCCGGCACGCTCGGCATCGCGGTCCGGCGTTGGCGGCGCCAGACCGAGGCGGCGGATTTTGGGATGCCCACGGCCGCCACAACGCGATGGCACGTATCGGCGCTGCCGTCGGCGCCGCTGCCCGTCCCCGGCGTCGGGCGGCCGCGCTGGCTCCTCGAGCTCATCCGATCGCGCGCCGGAGAATGTGCCGACTTTGTTGTGGAGGCGTGTGATGACCAGGGTCGTCTCGCTCTTCCTTCCAGCCTGGCCGACGGACAGGGTGCGAAGGATGTTGGGCGACGCCGCGCCTCCGCCTGAGACGCCGATCGTCGTTGTCGGCCGCGAGGGCCGACGTCGAGAAATCGTAGCTGCCGATGCGGCCGCGCAGCGCGCCGGCCTGCGCGTCGGCATGGCCGCCAGCAAGGCGCAGGCGCTGGTGCGGGATCTCGTCATGCGCGACGCCGAGCCGGACGCGGACCTCGCGGCGCTCGACCGGCTCGCGGTCTGGGCGCTGCGCCGCTATTCGCCGATCGTCGCCACCGACCCGTCCGACGGCCTCGTCATCGAGGCGACCGGCGCGACGCATCTTCACGGCGGCGAGGCCGCCATGCTCGCCGACATGGTGGCGCGGCTGAAAGCCGCCGGCCTGGCCGCGCGCGCGGCGATGGCCGACACCTGGGGCGCAGCGCATGCGCTCGCGCGCTTCGCCGCGCGGCCGACGCTCGTCGTTCCCGCCGGCGAGAGCGCCGCGGCGATCATGCCCCTGCCGATCGCCGCCTTGCGGCTGCCGGCCACGACCGTCGACAGCCTGCGCCGGCTCGGCCTCGACCAGATCGGCGACCTCGAGCGCACCCCGCGCGCGCCGCTCGCGCTGCGCTTCGGCTCCGAGATCGGCCGCCGCCTCGACCAGGCGATGCGCCGCCTCAGCGAGCCGATCGACCCGATCCGCCCCGCCGAGATCGCCGAGGTGCGGCGGCAATTCCCCGAGCCGATCTCGGCCGCCGAGACGATCGCCCGCTATATCGCCAAGCTGGTCGACGAGCTTTGCATCCTGCTCGAGGCGCGCGGGCAGGGCGCCCGGCGCCTCGACTTTCTCTGTCACCGCGTCGACGCGCGGATGGTGGCGGTCCGCGTCGGCACGGCCTTGCCGGTACGCGACGCTAGGCGGCTGACGCGGCTCCTCACCGACAAGATCGAGACCATTGATCCCGGCTTCGGCATCGAGCTCATGCGTCTCGCCGCGACGATCGCCGAGCCTTTGAGCGAGAAGCAGACCATCTCCGATCTCGCCGCGCCGCCTGAAGCGGACGTCAGCGACTTGATCGACACGCTGTCCAATCGCATCGGCGGCGACCGGCTCTATCGCATCCTCCCGGTTCAGAGCGACGTGCCGGAACGATCGGTCGCGCGCGCGGCGCCGGCATCGCCCGACGCCGGCGCCTCCTGGTCGGGATCGTGGCCGCGGCCGGTGCGTCTTCTCGCCTCGCCCGAGCCGATCGAGACCGTGGCGCTCCTGCCCGATCATCCGCCCGTGACATTCATCTGGCGCGGCGTGCGCCGGCGCGTGCGGTGCGCCGACGGGCCAGAACGGATCTTCGCGGAATGGTGGCGCAGCGAGGCCGAGCTCGACGCCGTACGCGACTACTTCCGCGTCGAAGACGAGAATGGCGAGCGGTTCTGGATTTATCGCGCCGGCGACGGCGAGCATGGCGAGACCGGCTCGCAGCGCTGGTATCTGCACGGAATCTTCGGATGAGCGGCCCGCGCTATGTCGAGCTGCAGGCGACCTCGCACTTCTCGTTTCTGCGGGGAGCGAGCAGCGCCGAAGAGCTGTTCGCCCAGGCGGCGATGCTCGGCATCGAGGCGCTCGGCATCGTCGACCGCAATTCTCTCGCCGGCATCGTGCGCGCCCATGAAGCCGCCAAGGTGACGGGCGTGCGCCTGGTCGTCGGCTGCCGCCTCGACCTCGCCGACGGCATGTCGATGCTCGTCTATCCGACCGACCGCGCCGCCTATGCGCGGCTCTGCCGCATGTTGTCGGAAGGCAAGCGCCGCGCCGGCAAGGCGAAGTGTCATCTCGAATGGCGCGATGTCGTCGCCTATGGCGACGGCCTGATCGCCATCCTCCTCCCGGATGACTCCGATGAACTCTGTGCCGAGCGGCTGGGCCGCCTGCGCGAGGCCTTCGGCGATCGCGGCTATCTGGCGCTGACATTGCGGCGCAGGCCGAACGACCAGCTCCGGCTGCATGAGCTGGCGAACCTTGCGGCCAGCCTGCGCGTCGAGACCGTCGTGACCAATGACGTTCTGTTTCACGAGCCGAAGCGCCGCGTCATGCAGGATGTCGTGACGGCGATCCGGCACAATGTAACGATTGATGCGCTCGGTTTCCGGCGCGAAAGGCACGCCGATCGCTTTCTCAAACCGCCCGAAGAGATGCAGCGCCTGTTCGCGCGCTACCCCGAAGCGCTCGCGCGCACGCTGGCGATCGCGAGGCGCTGCACCTTCTCGATGTCGGAGCTCGAATATCAGTATCCGGAAGAGCGAAGCATGCCGGGCCTCACGCCGCAGGAGGCGCTGGAGAAGTTCACATGGGAGAGCGCCAACGAGCGCTATCCCGAAGGCGTGCCCGACAGGGTGCGCAAGATCCTCGCGCATGAGCTCACGCTGATCCGCACGCTCGATTACGCGCCGTATTTTCTCACCGTGAATGCGATCGTCCGCTTCGCGCGATCGAAGGGAATCCTGTGCCAGGGCCGCGGTTCGGCCGCCAATTCCGCCGTGTGTTACGTGCTCGGCATCACATCCATCGACCCGGACCGCAACGACCTGCTGTTCGAGCGCTTCGTCAGCGTCGAACGCAAGGAGCCGCCCGACATCGACGTGGATTTCGAGCACGAGCGACGGGAAGAGGTGATTCAGTGGGTCTATGAGACCTACGGCCGCGACCGCGTCGCGCTGTGCTCGACCGTGATCCGCTACAGATCGAAAGGAGCGCTGCGCGACGTCGGCAAGGCGCTGGGCCTGACAGAAGACACCATCAAGATGCTGTCCGGCCAGGTCTGGGGCTGGTCGCGGACCGGCATCGAGGACAAGCACGCCGCCGACCTCAACATGAATCTCGGCGACCGGCGCCTGCGGCTCGCGCTCGAGCTGGCGCGCGCGCTGATCGGCACGCCGCGTCATCTCAGCCAGCATCCTGGCGGCTTTGTCCTGACCCGCGACAGGCTCGACGACCTGGTGCCGATCGAGCCCGCGGCGATGCCCGATAGGCAAGTCGTCGAATGGGACAAGGACGACGTCGACGCGCTGCGCATGATGAAGATGGATTGCCTCGCGCTCGGCATGCTGTCCTGCATGAAGCGCGCCTTCGATCTCCTGTCGGAGCACAAGGGCGTCGCGCTCGATCTCGCGACCATTCCCGCCGAGGACCCGCGCACCTACGCGATGATCCGCCGCGCCGATACGCTCGGCGTCTTCCAGATCGAGAGCCGGGCGCAGATGAGCATGTTGCCGCGGCTGAAGCCGCGCACGTTCTACGATCTCGTCATCGAGGTCGCGATCGTGCGGCCGGGGCCGATCCAGGGCGACATGGTCCATCCGTATCTGCGCAGGCGCGAAGGCAAGGAGGATGTCGTCTATCCGACGCCGGAGCTCGAAGCGGTCCTCGGCAAGACCTTGGGAGTGCCGCTGTTTCAGGAGCAAGCCATGAAGGTTTCGATGGTTTGCGCCGGCTTTTCCGCCAGCGAGGCCGATCAACTTCGCAGAAGCATGGCGACGTTCAAACATACCGGCGGGGTCAGCGCGTTTCGCGACAAGCTCGTCAACGGCATGATCGCCAACGGCTATACGCGCGAGTTTGCCGAGAAGACGTTCTCGCAGCTCGAGGGATTCGGCTCGTATGGATTTCCGGAGTCGCATGCCGCGTCGTTCGCGCTGCTGGCCTACGCCTCAAGCTGGCTGAAGTGCCATCACCCGGATGTCTTCTGCGCCGCGCTGCTGAATGCCCAGCCGATGGGATTTTACGCGCCGGCGCAAATCGTCCGCGATGCGCGCGATCACGGCGTCGAGATGCGGCCCGTCGACGTCAATCAATCCCGTTGGGATTGCACCCTGGAGCCGACCGGGCATGAAGACCGCATGGCGGTCCGCCTCGGCATGCGCATGGTGCGCAGCCTCGCCAACGGCGACGCCGCGCAGATCATCGCTGCCCGCGGCGATCGGCCGTTCTCCTCTGTCGACGATCTATGGCGCCGCGCCGCTGTGCCGGCCGCCGCGCTCGTTCACCTCGCCGATGCCGACGCGTTTCGGGCGGCATTCGGTCTTCCGCGCCGCGATGCGATGTGGGCGATCAAGGGGCTGCGCGACGAACCGCTGCCGCTCTTCGCTGCCGCCTCGGCACGCGAAGCGAGGATCGTGCCGGAGATCCACGAGCCGGCCGTCGCGCTGCGGCCTATGAAGGCCGGCGGAGAGGTCGTCGAGGATTACGGCCATGTCGGCCTGACGCTGCGCGCGCATCCGTTGTCCTTCCTGCGCGCCGATCTCGCGCGCCGGCGCGTCGTCACCTGTGCCGAGGCGATGGCGTCGCGCGACGGGCGCTGGCTCGAGGCCGCCGGCCTCGTGCTGGTGAGGCAAATGCCCGGATCGGCCAAAGGCGTCATGTTCATCACGATCGAAGACGAGAGCGGCATCGCCAATCTCGTGATCTGGCCGCAGGTCTTCGAGCAATATCGGCGCACCGTGCTGTCGGCCGGGATGCTCTCGGTCCGCGGGCGGATTCAGCGGGAAGGGGAGGTGGTGCATCTCGTGGCGCGCCACCTGTCTGATCTCTCCGGCGCGCTTGCCAGCGTCGGCGAGCGCGACGACGCATTTCCGCTGCCGCATGGCCGTGGCGACGAACTGCATCATGGCAGTCCGCCGCCCGATCCGCGCGAACTTCCGCCGCGCGGCATGCGCGCGCGGAACTTCCATGACGAACTAACTAAATTGTCTTATCCCGCGCCCGACACTATGCCGATGAAGCTCCCCAAGCCGCGGGACTTTCGATAGATCTGACTCTTCCGCTCGGCATCGTTACATGCTGAGCCTCCCGTCCTTGTCCCAGGCCTGCCTGATGCGCATACGGAGCAAGGCAACGAGTGCAACATTGACAAGCGCGATGGTGAAGAGGACCGCGAGGGTCTTGTTTGCTCCGAAGCTGTCGATCAGCACAGCGCCCAACGAGGGCGCCGCCGCCTGTGCAAGGAGGCTCGGCATTGCGATACGACCCATGATCGAAGCGTAACGGTCTCCGCCGAAGACGGCGAGCGGGAGCGTACCGCGCGCGATCGACTCGATGCCGATGCCTGTGCCGTAGAAGATGAGGGCAGCCGCCACGACCGGAATCCCCATCCACAGGAGCCCGACGCCTATTGCGACGAGCACCGTCGATGCGAGCTTGGTCCAGATCGGATGATGAAACCGGCTGATCGTCATCTCGATCGCGCGCGCCCCGACCTGTGACGGCCCGACGATCGCACCGAGTGCGACGGCCGCCGCAAGAGCGATGTCACGGGCCTGAAGGATCGTCAGCAAATGAACCGAGAGCAATGCGGAGATCATCGAGCTGATGGTGATGGTGAGCGCAATCAAGGCGAACAGCGACGTTGATCCCGCCGGCCGCGGGCGGGCAACAGCATCCCCGTCCTGATCGCGGATCCTTGCGCTCCGGGCGAGCTCGCGCTTCGGCTCCTTCGGCAACGCAAAGACATAAAGCGGCAGCAGTACGGCGAGATGAATGCCAGCATAGATCAGACAGGCACTGCGCCAGCCGTACTGCGAAACGAACAGAGCCGAGAGGGGCCAGCAGACGGTGCTGGCGAACCCTCCGAACAAGGTCAGGGTCGTGATCGCGGTTCGCGCCCGCTCCCCATAGAGCCGGCCCAATGTTGCGAACGCGGCGTCGTAGAGACCGGCGCCCATGCCGATGCCGAGCAAGAGCCAAGAGAAGATGTAGGCCGGCAGATTGGGTGAGAGCGCGAGACCGATCAGTCCGAGAGCGAGAAAGATCGCGCTGGTCGCCAGGACAGCACGGCCGCCAAGCCGCTGGATCGTGTCGCCGACGCGCGGCGACACGATCCCGGCGACCAGCAGGCCGAGGGAGAGACCGCCGACGATCCATGCCAGCGACCAGCCGGTACCGGCCGCGATCGGTTGCGCCATCACGGCCAGCAGATAGTAGGAGGAGCCCCACGCCAGAATCTGCGTCAGGCCGAGGACAGGAATGACGGCAAGAAGCTTTGGCGGCTGATAGGTCGAGGTGAGCGTGTTCACCACAGGGACGCTCACGCGGCAACGCCGCAGCCGCATCCCTTCTTGCCCTCGTCCTTCGCGACGGCGTCGGCGCCGCAACAGGCATCGGCCCTGTCCGGTGCGGGCCCGCCACAGCACGCGGCGGCGGCACCGCCCTCCACGGAGAACGACGTGTTGCAAACGCCCGTCTCGGGGAGCACGAGCTGAACATGGTCGGCGGCCACCATGTCGCCGGCGAGCACGGCAGCGACGGAGCGCACCTGCTCGTAGCCCGTCAGCAGCAGGAAGGTCGGCGCGCGGCCGTAACTCTTGATGCCAACGGTGTAGAAGCCCGGCTCGACATGGGCGAGTTCGCGGTGTCCGTGCGGCGGCACCGACCCGCAGGAGTGCTCGTTCGGGTCAATCAGTGGGCCGAGCGCCTTGGTGCTTTCGAGCATTGGATCGAGATCGAGCCGCAGTTCGCGGGTCAGCGCCAGGTCCGGTCGCTGGCCCGTCGCGGCAACGATCCGATCGATAGGGCCGATGCTGCGCGGTCCTGCCGTCGTCTCGCCATCGACCATGATCCGGCCTTCCACATCACGGATGCAGATGATCGAGAAGCCCGTAGCGAGCGACACGCGGCCGTGCTCGACCAGTGCCCGCGTCTGCGCCCCAAGCTCACCGCGCGCCGGCAACTGGTCGGCATCGCCGCCGCCATAGATGCGCGCGAGGTTCGTGCCGCGTGTTGCCCAGATCGCCTTTGTGGCCGGTTCGGTTTCCATGAGGCGGCAGAGATCGAGCAGCGCGTTAGCCGCAGAATGGCCAGCGCCGACTACCAATGTCGTCTGCCCGGCATAGATGCTCCGGTCCCGGCCGAGCACGTCAGGAATGCCATACGCAATGCGATCGGCAAACGCGGCCTCACCATCGGCGGACATGCCGCTTGCCCCGAGCGGATTCGGCGTCGCCCATGTGCCGGAAGCATCAATGACAGCGCGGGCGAGATCATGGCGCGTACCCGTGGCCGTCTTCACCGCCAGCACGAACGGTCGCTCTTCCCGGCCCTGGCTGACGACCTTATCAAGGCCGAGGCGCGAGATCGCGATGACACGCGCGCCGGTCTCGATGATGTCGGCAAGCTCGGGTGTTGCCGCGAGCGGTTCGAGATAGTCGCGCACGATCTCGCCGCCAGTCGGAAACGCATCGGCGGGCGGCTGCGTCCAACCCTGGTGTTCGAGAAGAGCGCCCGACGCCGCATCCACACAGTAGCGCCACGGCGTGAAAGCGCGGACATGGCCCCAGTCGCGGATACTGGCGCCGACCGCAGGGCCGGCTTCGTACAGCTTTACCGGCACGCCTCGTTCGACCAGATGCGCCGCGGCGGCCAGACCGACCGGACCGCCGCCGATGACAGCCACAGGAAGGGCCTCTTGGGAACGATGCAGCATATTCTATCTTTCCGGGATCATCGAAATAGTGCACAAAGTGAGAGGCGATCAGGCCACGGCCTCAGTCTCGCTCGCGACGCAGCCGGCATCGGCGCAGCATTCGTCGGCGAGGAAGCCGATGAGACCATTCATCGCCGGATAGTTGGCGCGACAGATCAGCGTGGTGGCCTGGCGCTCTTGCGTCACGAGCCCGGTTGCGATCAGCCGCTGAAGATGATGCGAAAGCGTCGAAGCCGGGATGCCGAGCTTTGTTTGCAGGCGACCGACCGGCAGCCCGTTATTCCCGGCCCGGACGAGGGCGCGATAGACTCGAAGACGGGTCGGATTGCCGATCGCTTCGAGCTGTTTTGCTGCTTTTTCGAGATTCATGGAAATAAGCTACCTTCTCATCCATGCGAGGTCAACAGCTATTTCCATGATTGTCGAATTAGTGCCGCGGCCCGGCCTCTTCCGCGATGCGGCCGCCAGCTTGCCCGCTCTCGTACCAGCCCTTGGAGCGGTTCACGATCCAGACGACGGAGAGCATCACCGGCACCTCGATCAGAACGCCGACCACGGTGGCAAGCGCGGCGCCCGAGTGGAAGCCGAACAGGCTGATGGCGGCGGCGACGGCCAGTTCGAAGAAATTGGAGGCGCCGATCAGGGCGGATGGGCCGGCGACGCAATGTTGCTCGCCCGAGATGCGGTTGAGCAGGTAAGCGAGGCCGGAGTTGAAATAGACCTGAATCAGGATCGGCACGGCCAGCAGCGCGATAATGAGCGGCTGCGCCAGAATCTGTTCGCCCTGGAAGCCGAACAAGAGAACGAGGGTGGCGAGAAGCGCGACCAGCGACAGCGGCTGGAGCCGGTCGAGAAACCGCTTCAAGGCCGGCTCGCCGCCTGTCGCCAATAGTCGGCGCCGCAGGAGTTGCGCGGCGATCACCGGCACGACGATGTAGAGCGCGACGGAGAGAACCAGCGTATCCCACGGCACGGTGATGGCCGAGAGGCCGAGCAGCAGCCCGACGATCGGCGCGAAGGCGAACACCATGATGGTGTCGTTGAGCGCAACCTGGCTCAGCGTGAAATGTGGTTCGCCCTTGGTGAGGTTCGACCAGACGAACACCATTGCGGTGCAGGGTGCGGCGGCGAGAATAATGAGGCCGGCTATGTAACTGTCGATCTGGTCGGCCGGCAGGTAGGGCCGGAACAGATAGCCGATGAACAGCCAACCGAGCGCCGCCATCGAGAATGGCTTCACCGCCCAATTGACGAACAGCGTCACGCTGATGCCGCGCCAATGCTCCTTGACCTGACCGAGTGCGGCGAAGTCGATCTTCACCAGCATCGGCACGATCATCATCCAGATCAGCGCGGCGACTGGTAGGTTGACCTTGGCGATCTCGGCCGCGCCGATGGCGTGGAACACGCCCGGCATCAAGTGGCCGAGCGCAATGCCGGCCACGATGCACAGCGCGACCCAGAGGGTGAGGTAGCGTTCAAAGGTGGACATGCTCGCTCCTCACGCCGTCGCCACGCGGCGGCCGTGTTCGTCCACCACGCGCTCGCCGTCTTCCTTGATGAACTCACCTTGCTGCGGCGGTATGAGCGCGAGCACTTCTTCGGAGGGACGACAGAGCCTCACGCCCTGCGGGCTCACGACGATCGGGCGATTGATGAGGATGGGATGCGCCATCATGGCGTCGAGAAGCTGATCGTCGGTCAACTTTGGATCGCCAAGGCCCAACTCCGCATAGGGCGTGCCCTTCTCGCGCAGCAGCGCGCGGACGGAGATGTCCATGCGCGCGACGAGCTGCTTGAGCAACGCCCGTGTGGGCGGCGTCTTCAGATACTCGATGACGTGCGGCTCGATGCCGGCATTGCGGATCATCGCCAGCGTGTTGCGCGACGTGCCGCAATCGGGGTTGTGATAGATGATGATGTCCATGACCGGCCTCATGCCGCGCTCGGACGCGGCTTGGTCGCGCCCTGCAACTGGCCGATCTCGACGAGCTTGGAGCCGAGCGTCATGCGGTCGAGGCTGGCGATCGGCAGCGCCGCAAAGACGGAAATCCGGTTCTTGAGATAGCGGAAGGCGGCGACGAAGGCGGCCTCCTTCTGGATATCCGGTCCCTCGACCGTGGCGGGATCTTCGATGCCCCAATGCGCTGTCATGGGCTGGCCCGGCCAGACCGGGCAGGCTTCGCCAGCGGCGTTGTCGCAGACGGTGAACACGAAATCCATCACCGGCGCGCCCGGCCTGGCGAACTCTTCCCAGCTCTTCGAGCGGAAACCCTCGGCCGGGTAGTCGAAGCTGCGCAGCACCTTCAGCGCGAAGGGATTGACGACGCCTTTTGGCTGGCTGCCGGCGGAGAAGGCGCGGAAACGCCCGCGGCCTTCCTTGGTCAGGATACTCTCGGCCAGGATCGAACGGGCGGAATTGCCGGTGCAGAGGAAGAGCACATTGTAGATACGCTCAGTCACGGACGGTCTCCTTGGTCTTCTTTTTTGGCGGACAGCAGGGAGCAAGGTCGGCGATCAGCGGTGCGCAGATCTCCGGCCGGCCTCCGCAGCAATCCTTGACGAGGAAGCCGGTGAGCGCACGCACGGCATCGAGCTTCGCGCGGTAGATGATCGAGCGGCTCTGGCGTTCGGCCTCGATCAGTCCCGCGCGCGTGAGGATCGCCAGATGCGTGGACATGGTGTTGTGCGGCACCGCCATATGCCGGGCGATCTCCCCGGCAGGCAGTCCGTGAGGCTCGTGCTCCATGAGGAACCGGAACACGTCGAGGCGGGTCGGCTGGGCGAGTGCCGCAAAGGCGAGGATCGCTTGATCTGATTCCATACGTCGAGACTAATCGACATATTAGCAGGAGTCCAGCCCGGTTGGGGGAGATACACCGCCACCATCCAGCGGTTCATCTGCCGCTGGCCTGCACCCCAAGACACATCCGACCTCAAGTTTGGCGCTCCGAACGATGAAGCGCTCCCAGTTTTTAGGCCAGCCAGTGCTGGAATTTTCCGGGGTTAACGCTCATTCCGGCAGGGGCGCCGCAGAGCGGTTCATCAGCGATATCGGCGGCTTGTTGCCGATGGCGCTGTGTGGCCGGACTTCATTATAGTCTCTACGCCATTCCTCCATTTTCGCGCGGGCGTCGTCAAGGCTCATGAACCAGTGGGTGTTCAGACATTCCGCCCGAAATTTTCCGTTGAAGGACTCGATGAAGCTGTTGTCCGTCGGCTTGCCGGGTCGGGAGAAGTCGAGAACGATGCCCTTCTGATAAGCCCACAGATCAAGGTCACGGGAGACGAACTCCGATCCTTGGTCGACCCGAATGGCCTTCGGATAGCCGACGCTCTTGCAGATCCGCTCCAGCGTCAGCACAACGTCCTCACCCTTGTAGCTGAAGCGCGGATCGATCGCCGGCGAGAAGCGCGAGAACGTGTCGACAACCGTCAGAACGCGGATCTTGCGGCCGGTGGCGAGCTGGTCGTGGACGAAATCCATCGCCCAGGTCTCGTTGATCTGGAGCGCGACAGTGCGATCTTCGCGGAGCTTCGCCTTCACGCGTCGTCTCGGTGTTTTGTTGCGCAATTGCAGGCCCAACTCTTTGTAAAGGCGATAGATGCGCTTCGGATTAACCACCCAGCCGTCACGCCGCAGCAGGATGTGCACACGCCGGTAGCCGTACCGAACGCGCGTCTCGCAGATCTCTTTGATCCGCTGTTTGAGTTCGGCCTGACCGCCACGCTTCGACTTGTAGACATAGAGTGCCCGATCAATCCGGAGGGTGGCACAGGCGCGCCTGACCGACACCTTCCAATCGCCTCGCAGCTTGTCCACCAGTTCGCGTTTGCGGGCAGGCCTCAGAGCTTTTTTGCAAGCACGTCTTGAAGCATTGCCTTGTCGAGCGACAGATCGGCGACAATCCGCTTCAGCTTGGCGTTCTCCTCTTCGAGTTGCCGCAGTCGCTTCATCTCCGAGGGCAGCAAGCCGGCGTATTTCTTACGCCAGTTGTAGAACGTCGCGTCGCTGATGCCCGCCTTCCGGCAGACCTCCGCGACTGATGCGCCATCCTCCGCCTGTTTCAAAACAAAAGCGATCTGCGCCTCGGTGAATCTTGATGCCTTCATGGAATTCTCCTCGCCCCGACAGGGGATCATAGGTGGAAAATTCCAGTTTCGATTGGCCTAATTTGCGGGGAGCACGTCACCGCGCCGCCGCCACCCATCATACCCCCCATGGGCATAGTCGGCTCTGCGGTCTGGTCGGAGGTAGCAGCCTGCTTGAGAAACGCGATGAGGTCTGCGCGGACCTGCTCGTTCTTGATGCCTGGGAAGGTCATCCGGTTTCCCGGAACCATATGGGCAGGATCGGTGAGCCACGGATCCAACGAATGCTCGTCCCAGACGATGTCGGCCGCTTTGAGCGCCGGCGAATAGCGCTCGAAGCTTGCCAGGGCTCCCGCTTTGCGTCCCCAGAGCCGGGCAAGGCTCGGCCCGGTCATGCTGCGGTCGGGTACAAGCGAATGACAGGGTGCGCAGGCATGAAATGCCTGCTGGCCGCGAGCAGCGTCGCCATCCGCCGCGAAGGCGGAAGAAATCAGCGCGCCGACGATGAAAAGGCCGATCAATGTGCGCATGACGAGCCTCACCTGAAGAAGACGTATTTCACAAGCGCGGCGATCACGAGCACGAGCACGACGACGGCCAAGAGACCGACGAGGCCCATGCCCCAGCCCATGCTTCCCATCATGTTTTGCATCATCGAAGCCTCCTCTCATTCGGCGGCAGCTTGGAGTTCGGCTGCGCCGTATTCCGCTTCGGCTGGCTCCTCTCTCGCCAATCCCCAGCCTTTGACGAGGGCATAGATCGCCGGAATGACAACGAGGGTCAGCACCGTCGAGGACACCATGCCGCCGATCATCGGCACAGCGATGCGCTGCATGACTTCGGAGCCAGCGCCGGCGCTCCAGAGGATCGGCACAAGACCGGCCATAATGGCGACGACGGTCATCATCTTCGGCCGCACGCGCTCGACGGCGCCGAGCATGATCGCCTCATAGAGATCGGCGCGCGTGAACGCTCGGCGTTCGGCATTCCGCTGTGCCCTCACCTCCGCCATCGCTTGATCGAGGTAAATCAGCATGACGACGCCTGTCTCGGCAGCGACGCCGGCAAGCGCGATGAAGCCAACCGCCACCGCGACCGACATGTTGAACCCCATCCACCACATCAGCCACACTCCCCCGACAAGGGCGAATGGCAGGGACAACATGACGATCAGCGTCTCTGTCAGCTTGCGGAAATTGAGGTAGAGCAGCAGGAAGATGATTAGCAGCGTGACCGGCACGACGATCTTCAATCGTGCCTCGGCCCGCTGCAGATATTCGTATTGACCGCTCCAGCCGACCGAATAGCCCGGCAGCAGTTTCACAGATGTCGCAACGGCCTTCTGCGCATCGGCGACATAGCTGCCAAGGTCGCGGCCGTTGATGTCGACATAGATGTAGGTCGCAAGCTGACCGTTCTCGGTGCGGATCGAGGTCGCGCCACGGGTGAGTTGGACCTTTGCCACCTCGCCGAGCGGGATCGCGCCGCCGCCGGCAAGCGGGACTTCCACCTCGGAGGCGATGGCCTGTGGACTGGAGCGCAGATCGCGCGGGTAGCGGATGTTCACACCATAGCGCTCACGGCCTTCGACCGTCGTCGTCACCGTCTGGCCGCCAAGCGCCGTGGCGATGACGTCCTGTACGTCGCTGACGGCAAGGCCATAGCGACCGAGCGCTTCGCGATCGGGCACGATGTCAAGGTAATAGCCGCCGATGACACGCTCGGCGTAGGCGCTCGATGTTCCCGGCACAGTTCTCAGCACCACCTCAATCTGTCGCGCGATCTTCTCCATCTCGCTGAGATCAGTCCCGAAGACCTTCACGCCAACGGGCGTGCGGATTCCGGTCGAGAGCATGTCGATGCGGGCGCGGATCGGCATCGTCCAGGCGTTGGAAACGCCCGGGAACTGCAACGCCTTGTCCATTTCGGCCTTGAGGCCGTCGATGGTGACACCAGGGCGCCACTGATCCTTTGGCTTCAGGTTGATGATTGTCTCGAACATCTCGGTCGGCGCGGGATCGGTCGCCGTGGCGGCGCGTCCCGCCTTGCCGTAGACCGACTCTACCTCCGGGAACGATTTGATGATGCGGTCCTGCATCTGCAGAAGTTCGGCCGCCTTGGTGACTGAGATGCCGGGCAGCGTCGTTGGCATGTAGAGCAGCGTGCCCTCGTTCAGGTTCGGCATGAATTCGGAGCCGAGCTGCCGTGCCGGCCAGACGCTCACGGCGAGTGCGGCAAGGGCGAGCAGGATGGTGAAGGTCTTCGCCCTGAGCACGCCGCGGATGATCGGCCGATAGACAAAGATCAGGAACCGGTTGATTGGGTTCTTACACTCCGGGATGATCCGCCCGCGCACGAAGATCACCATCAGCGCCGGTACGAGCGTCACGGACAAGAACGCGGCAGCCGCCATCGCAAAGGTCTTGGTGAAAGCGAGCGGTCCGAACAATCGGCCTTCCTGCGATTCCAGCGTGAAGATCGGCAGGAACGACACCGTGATGATGAGCAGGCTGAAGAACAGAGCCGGCCCGACCTCGCTCGCTGCGTCAATCAGTGTCTGAATGCGCGGCTTGTCAGGCGGCGCGCGCTCCAGATGCTTGTGCGCGTTCTCAACCATGACGATGGCCGCATCGATCATCGCGCCGACAGCAATCGCGATGCCACCCAAGCTCATGATGTTGGAGCCGAGCCCGAGCGCCTTCATCCCGATGAAGGCCATCAGGATGCCGACTGGCAGCATCAGGATGGCAACGAGCGCACTGCGCAGGTGGAGCAGAAAGACCACGCAGACGAGCGCGACGATGACGCTCTCCTCGGTCAGCGTGTGTCGCAGTGTCTCGATCGCCGCTTCGATAAGCTGCGAGCGGTCATAGACTGGCACAATCTCCGCGCCATTCGGCAGGCTTCCAGCGATATCGGCGAGGCGCTGCTTGACGTTGTCGATCACGGTCAATGCATTGGCACCAACGCGTTGCAGCACAATGCCGCTCGCGACTTCGCCTTGGCCGTTGAGTTCGGTGATGCCGCGCCGTTCGTCCGGGCCGATCTCGACGCGCGCCACGTCTTTGAGGCGAAGCGGCACGCCCTGGTCGGTCTTCAGTACGATGCTTTCGATGTCGGACGGTGATTTGATGTAACCGCGGCCACGCACCATGAACTCGAATTCCGAGAGCTCGAGCGTGCGGCCTCCGACGTCCTGGTTGCTATTGCGAACGGCGTCGCGAACAGTAGCCAACGAAATCCCTTGGGCGCGCAGCCGTAGCGGGTCGACAATAATGTTGTATTGCTTGACGAAGCCGCCGACGCTCGCGACCTCGGCAACGCCTTCGGCCTTCGACGCGACAAAGCGGATGACCCAATCTTGCAGCGAGCGCAGCTCTGCGAGGCTCATCTCCTTGGCGACGACCGCATACTGATAGACCCAGCCAACCCCTGTAGCATCCGGTCCGAGGCCTGGCGTGACGCCGGCAGGCAGGCGCTTGGCCGCCGCGTTCAGATATTCGAGCACGCGGCTGCGCGCCCAATAAGGGTCGGTGCCGTCCTCGAAGATCACATAGACGAAGGAGACGCCAAAGAAGGAGAAGCCCCGCACCACCTTCGACTTTGGCACCGTCAGCATAGCCGTCGTCAGCGGATAGGTGACCTGGTCTTCGACCACTTGTGGCGCTTGTCCGGGATAATCAGTGTAGACGATGACCTGGACGTCCGAGAGGTCCGGAATGGCATCGAGGGGCAGAGTCTTGAGCGAATAGACGCCCGCGGCGACCGCGAAGATAGCGCCGACCAGGATGAGGATTAGGTTACGTGCAGACCACGCGATGAGACGAGCGATCATGGCGCGCTCTCCGCAGCTGTCATGCCGGTGAGCGCAGCTTTGAGATTGCTCTCCGCGTCAATCAGGAAGTTCGCTGCAATCACGACACGGTCGCCGGCCGCGACTCCGTTCCGGATCTCGGTGTAGCCGCCACCGCGCGGACCGATCTTGACCTCGCGTGGCTCGAAGCGCCCTTCGCCTTTGTCGAGGATCACCACCTGCCGCGTGCCTGTGTCGATCACGGCGTTATCCGGAACCGCGATTACCGGGCTGCTGCCACCGGCCGCAATCTCGACATCGGCATACATGTCGGGCCGCAAGAGGCCGTCCGGATTCGTGATGACGATCCGCACCTTCGTCGTGCGGGTTGCCTGATTGACCTGCGGATAGATCAGGGCAACCTGCCCTTCGAATGTCCGCCCAGGCAGGCTGCGGGCGCGGATCGCCGCCGATTGGCCGGGTTCGACACTCGCGAGCGCATATTCGGGCACGTCAGCCAGCACCCAGACCGTCGAGAGGTCGGCGATGCGGAACAGGACGTCACCGGCTGACATCTTCATGCCCTCGGTCGCACTACGGACCAGCACGACCCCGTCGCGCGGAGCGTACCAAGTGAAGGCCGGCGGAACCTGATGAGTGCGATCGATCTCGTCGAGCACTTCCTTCGGCACCGCCAAGTTTTCGAGACGGCGACGCGCTACGTTGGAACCCGGATTGATTTGAATTTGTACAGCCGCAGCGGCAAGCTCGGGCGAGCGCAGTTGCAGCAAAGGCTGCCCTTTGCGTACCCGGTCCCCGGTCGTGACATTCTCGACCTTGCCGACATAGCTATCGGCGGGAACAGTCACGACCGAGACATTGCGCTCGTCTGGCTGCACCGTGCCGGGCACCCGCACTTGTTGGACGATGACGCGCTCGGCGACGGTCTCGGCGCGAACGCCGATCCGCTGCAGCTTGCCGGGCGCGATCTTGACGGTCGAGCCGCCCTCGTCCTCGTCGGTGTAGACGGGGATGTAATCCATCCCCATCGAATCTTTTTTCGGCACCGGCGAGGTGTCGGGCAACCCCATGGGATTGCGATAATAGAGAACCTTCTTCGGTTGGCCGCTTGCGGGCGGAGCGGCTTCCGTTTCCGGCTTGTCGTCAAAGCCGATGTCCTCGCTCGCATGCACGGCAAGGAAGTCACGCCCGTCCGGCGTCTTGCGCGGCTCTGCCGAATAGGCGGCCCGGCCGTCCGGGTCGCGATAATAGATGATCGGCCCGGATGCCGCAGGATCGGGATGAGTCGGAACGGACGATGGGCCCCCAAGCCAGGGGATGGCTTGAAGCCATGCAGCGGGCGGCAGCACGATTGCGCGCTGGCCGGCCCAATAGCCACCAGCCCCCGCCGCCAGAATGGCGGCGAGGGTGAGGCCGGCGCGGCCCGCCCGGCTCATGGTAAGGCCTTGAGGACGAGCTTGCTCTCGACTGAGCCGGTCTCGCCCTGAACCTTCGCGCCGAGCGAAAGCTGCCAGCCGCCGGCCATGCTGAGGTTGGCCTTGAACTGATAGACGCCCGGCTCGGAGCTCGGGATAGGCGTCACCTTGGTCGCCATCTCCTGCATGCCGTCCGGCGCCATATCGAGCCGGGTCGCGAAGATCACGGCGTCGGGCACGGGCTTGCCCGTCACCTTGTTGACGAGGCGCACCGGGATCACGGCCTCGCCCTTTTTGATTTCGCTCTTAACGAGCTGGAACTCGTAATCCTGGATCGCAGCCCAGGTGTGCGAGACCCCACCGATGGCGGCAAGACCGATCACCGCCGCGGCTGCGACGCGCTTCAAGTTCGAAAGATTCATTGTCCAAGATTCCCAAATTCATCGTCTGACCACGCGGATGCGTAGTGGCTGATGGCCCGGTCTTGCGACCAGATCACGTGACATCACCGCGTGGCCTTCGGCCACGCGGTGCGTGCGGCTCGCAAGGAGCCGCCGATGAATTCAGGTTCGAGGAGGTCTAGGCGGTGGTGGATCCAGCAGGGGGTCCCGCCAAATGTCGTCCCACGGTGTCTTCACTTCGGCCACTGCGGTGCTGAGTGGGATGCCAGCGGAGGCTGTGGGAGCGCCTGGAAAGCACTTCGCTATGCATAAGACTGCCATCGGGCAAGCCTTCGCGCAGTCCGGCAAAGCTGGCTTCTCATCCGGGCAGCACGGCATGCCGTCGGACATGGCGGCCATCTCGGACATGCCCGCCATTGACGCATCATCCATCGCCGCCGCGTTCGATGGCGTTGCCATCGGGGCAGTCAGGAGGCCCACGATCGCGAGGACCGAGAGCAAGCGGGAGATGAAGGACCAAAAGTGCACGAGTTCAGCATCTCATATGGATGGGCCTAAGTGAAGGTGGAACTGCCGACGCTTCTGTCAGGGTTCCGCCGCGGCGCGGGAGGAAAATGATCCTGGGGCCGGAGACCAGCGGGATAGCCAAGCCTGGGCGACCCCTGCGATTACGGCAAGCGAGGACGTCGCGCCATCAGCCTCTCCCTTTTCGAAATCGCCCTCGCTCTGTGCCATCGTGTTAGTGACGTGCGCTAGGCAAACCACGGCGCGGTTGGCTGACGTTGCGAAAGCATAGAGTGCGGCGGCCTCCATCTCCACCGCGAGCACGCCATGAGTCCGAGCTTTCTCGATCGCGGCGGCGGTCTCCCGGTAAGGAGCATCGGTGGTCCAGGTCGCTCCCCTATAGACCGCAACGCTTTCGAGCTGGGACAGAGCGCTTGCCAATTCGGCCAAGAAACCCGGGTTCGGCGCTTCAGCGAAAACAGATGGCGCCTGATAGTGATAGCTCGTCCCCTCATCTCGTAGCGCACGATCAATCAGCACAAAATACGGTGTTGGTCCGCGGCCGATGATCTGGCCGGCCGAGGTGACACTCACCAGCAGTTTGCAGCCTGAGGCGAAGAGTTGCTCGGCGATCAGAACGGCAAATGGTGCGCCGACGACACAGCCGACAATCCCGATCTCGCCGATGCCGTCGAGCGCAAAGGTTAGCAGCTCGGTGTGGTAACAGGCCCATCCCAGATGAGACCGTGCCAAGCCGGAGCGCTTGAGGTGGCGGACGATATCGCCGTCCGGATCGAGCACGCACACCTCCGGCACCGGCAGTTGCGCCAGGCCTTTTTGCCGGCGCGCTTCGCGCAGCAGCGCTTCCGGCCGGAATATGGAAAGAGCGCCATAATGCTTGTCGGAAAGGATCGGCCACGCGTCGTGATCGGCTGTCTCGTTCGATCGCTCCATCGCTCGGTCTTGTCGCACATTGCCCATCAAACGGCGGCCTCGATGGCGAGGCCGGCGGCCTTCCACTCCGGAAAACCGTCTTCAAGCCGTCGAACCCTGTAGCCCTTGGTCCGAAGCAGGGCGACCGCCTCAAAGGAGAGTATGCAGTAGGGTCCCCGACAATAGGCGACGATCTCCTGATCCTTTGAAAGCTTGGACAGGCGCTTCATCAGCTCGCTGAGCGGCACATTGAGTGCGCCCGGGAGATGGCCAAGCACGAACTCGTCCTCGGGGCGAACGTCGAGAAGTGTCACCGTCCCATCCCGCAGCGATGATATGAGTTCCTCGCGTGACACCGGCGCAAGGGCATCGCGCGCACTGAAGTAGTCGGTCATCATCTGGCGCACCTCGGCCATGTTGCGCTCACCGACACGGCCGAGCGCCTTGAGCAATGCCACCACTTCGGTCTCGCCTGCCAGGCGATACAGGATGTGCTTTCCACGTCGCTCCGTCTCGACGAGACGCGCCCGCCGCAGAATCTGCAGGTGACGCGATGCGTTAGCAAAAGTGAGGGCCGCGACCGCGGCGAGCTCTTCGACACTGCGCTGTCCCTGCGCGAGGTGCTCCAGCAGCTCAAGCCGATGCGCATGTCCGATCGCCTGCGCGACCTCGGCGAGGCTCACGTAAATCGCTTGTTTCGGACCGCCGGTTGACATTGACAATCTCACGAAGAATCATTCAGCAGACTGATTGAATATCATTACCCTCTTGTACTTAGAAGGGCAAGCCCGTGTCAAAGCCCGGCTCACTCCTCAGCGCTGTCCTTCGGATGCCGAATAGTTTGATCCGCCGCCAACGAAAGGCTCCGTGCTCATGAGCGCATTGTTTCCCGCAACCTCCATGCCGGACCGCGACTGGTGGGCGGCGCTTTGGCCCGATCCGGAAACCGTATTGCGGCAACTCGGGATCACGCCTGACATGACCGTACTCGACCTGTGCTGCGGTGATGGATATTTTACTGCGCCGCTTGCGAAGCTAGTCGACGGCAAGGTTTACGCACTCGATCTCGATCCGGTGATGATCGAAATGGCCAAGTCCGAGGTTGCACGGCAAAGTGCATCCGTCCGGGAATGGATCTGTACCGACGCGCACGACGTCGCGCGTTATTTGTCCAAAAAGGTCGACTACGTGCTGATGGCGAACACATTCCACGGCGTGCCCGACCAACTCAGTCTGGCGCGCGCGGTTCACACGGTGCTCCGTCCACGCGGCCTGTTCGGCATCGTGAACTGGCATCCGCTGCCGCGCGAGCAAACGACAGTGTTTGGTCAGCCACGTGGGCCACGAACGGATATGCGAATGTCACCTCAAGGCGTCAGTGCCGTTGTGGAGCCCCAAGGTTTCCGTCGCGTGAACGTCGTCGAATTGATGCCCTATCACTATGGCGCCCTTTTCAGGCGGTCCGAGTGATCTGTTCGGGCAGCAGTGAGGATTTGCGGTGATCCACATCGGGATTCTTCTGGCTCTCCTATCAGCCATCCTGTTCGGAGCGAGCACGCCCTTCGCCAAGCTCCTTCTGGGCACCGTCAATCCCTGGATGATGGCAGGCCTACTCTATCTCGGTGCTGGCGCGGGTCTCGCGGTCGTTCATCTGTTGCGCGCGGGGCTGCTGCTTCCCGCGATCGAAGCGCCGTTGCGGCGCGCGGACATGACTTGGCTCGCTCTGGTGATCTTGACCGGCGGCGTACTTGGGCCGCTCTTCCTCATGTTCGGTCTGGCCCGCACGGATGCAGCGACTGCGTCGCTCCTTCTCAATCTCGAAGGTCTTGCGACCATGGGCATTGCCTGGGTCGTGTTCCGTGAGAATGTCGACGGACGGCTCCTCGCGGGCGCCTTTGCGATTCTTGTTGGTGCCGTCCTTCTGTCCTGGCAGGGGCAGGCATCGTTTCACTGGGGCGCCCTGCTGATCGCCGGCGCCTGCCTGTGCTGGGGGATCGACAACAACCTGACGCGCAAGCTGTCCTCAGCCGACCCCGTGCAGATCGCCATGCTCAAAGGACTGGTCGCAGGCGCGATCAATCTCCTCATCGCGATCGCAAGCGGTGCCGGCTTTCCGATCACGACTCTCGTGCTGGCCGCGGGCTTCATCGGCTTTTTCGGCTATGGCGTCAGCCTCGCCTTGTTCGTGCTTGCGTTGCGCCATCTCGGTGCGGCGCGAACAGGCGCCTACTTCTCGCTCGCGCCGTTCGTCGGTGCGATCCTGGCCGTGTTAGTGCTGGGCGAGCCGCTGACGATAACTTTGGCGATTGCCGGTGGACTTATGGCGCTCGGTCTATGGCTGCATCTGTCCGAGCGGCACGACCATACGCATGGCCATGACCGCGTGGAACATGAGCATCGGCATTATCACGACGAGCATCATCAGCACGGGCACAGGTCGGACGCGCCACCAGGCGAGCCGCACACGCACTGGCACCGGCATGCGCCACTGGCGCATCGGCATCCGCACTATCCCGACCTGCATCACCGCCATCGTCACGCACACTGAGCCTCATCCTGCTATCGCGGGTGTTGCGGAGACAACGCTTCGACGATGCGGCAATCGGCAACCGTGCCGCAGCGGCAACGGTCGATCATGTTTCCAAGTTCGCGCCGCAATGCGCGCAGGTCGGCAATCTTGCGATCGACTTCGGCAAGATGCTCCTTGGCGATCGCGTCGATCGCCTCGCAGGGGCGGCTGCGGTCGTCCGACAGGTCGAGAAGTGCACGGACCTGGTCGAGCGAGAACCCGAGGTCGCGTGAGCGGCGGATGAAGCTAAGGCGACTCAGTTGCTCAGCGCCGAATGCACGATAGTTGCCAGCCGTGCGTTCCGGCGCCGTAAGAAGCCCGATCCGCTCATAGTAGCGGATCGTCTCGACCTTTGTGCCGGTGAGCCGCCCAAGCTCTCCAATCGAAAGATTGCCGGTCTTCATGCCTTGACCCTGTAGTGGCTACAGGGTTCATATGGGAGGTCACATCGAACTTGTCGAGGTGACGCCGTGGCGGCTGCCAGTTCCTACAAATTGCGCATCGACGGCATGGACTGCGCGGCCTGCGCGCTCAAGATTGAGAACGCCCTGGAGCGGTTACCGGGCGTGACCAACATCAATGTCAGCTATACGGCCGGAACGCTTGCTCTTCAGCTCGATGAAGATCGCACGTCGCCGCGCACCATCGAAGAGCAGGTGAGGATGCTCGGCTACATGCCTATCGGCGCCGCGGCCGGGTTCAAGACGACCGCACCTAAAAAATTCGTCCGTGAACCTTGGTGGCAGGGACGCAAGGCGCTGCTCGTCTTCGGCACGGGCGCCCTGTTCGTCCTCGCCTTCGTCCTCGCCCAGGTCCTTCCTGCCTGGGAGCGGGGGCTCTATTCAACAGCAGCCGTCATCGGGGCGATCCCCTTCGCCCGGCGGGCGCTGGCCGGGGCGATGGCCGGCTCGCCGTTCACCATCGAAACGCTAATGACGGTCGCAGCCCTCGGCGCAGTCGCCATCGGCGAGGCCGAGGAGGCGGCTGTTGTCATCTTCCTGTTCGCGGTCGGCGAGTTTCTGGAGACCGTCGCGGCCGGCCGAGCGCGCGCGGGCATCGAGGCGCTGATCGACCTCGTGCCGCGTGTGGCGTTCCGCGAGCAAGCTGGCACGGTCGAGAAGATCGCGGCCGAGGATCTGCAGGTCGGCGACGTGGTGGTGGTGCGCCCCGGCGACCGCATTCCCTCGGACGGCGAGGTGATCGACGGCGCGTCTGATGTGGACGAGGCGCCGGTGACGGGCGAATCTGTGCCGGTCCTCAAGGAGCCCGGCGCGAAAGTCTATGCCGGCAGCATCAATGCCAATGCCGAGCTGCGACTGCGGGTTAGCCATGTGTCCGCCGATAACACTATCGCGCGCATCATCCACATGGTGGAGGAAGCGCAGGAATCTAAAGCGCCGACCGCGCGCATGATTGACCGCTTCAGCCGCTGGTACACGCCCGCCGCGATGCTGGTGGCGCTTTTGATCATCATCGTTCCGCCGTTGGTGTTCGGTGGGGACTGGATGACATGGATCTATCGCGGGCTCGCAGTGCTGTTGATCGCCTGTCCCTGTGCGCTCGTCATCTCGACGCCGGCGGCGATCGCATCCGGGCTCGCCGTGGGTGCGCGGCAGGGACTGTTGATCAAAGGCGGAGCGGCATTGGAGGTGCTCGGCAAGGTCAGGACGGTCGCCTTCGACAAGACCGGGACGCTCACGCGTGGACGTCCCCGAGTCACAGATATAGTCGCGATTGCGGCCAGCGAAGACATCGTTCTGGCGCGGGCCGCCGCGGTCGAGCGCAGCACCAGCCATCCGCTCGGCGTTGCAATCGTGGAGGCCGCGCAGGCGCGCGGGCTGGGGCTGTCCACCATGTTCGGAGGCGCCGTCGCGACAGCCGGCAAGGCTGTGACGGTGCGCCTGAAAGATGGCTTCGCCTCGGTCGGCTCGCCCCGCTATGCCGCGGAGCGAACGGCTATTCCCACGGACGTGGCCGAGAAGATCACGGCGCTCGAGAGCGAGGGCAAGACCGTCGTGGTGTTGCTCTCTGGCAAGACGATCGACGGGCTGATCGCGTTGCGCGATGAGCCACGCGAGGATGCGGCCGAGGGTGTGAAGCGGCTGACGGACCACGGCATCCAGGCAGTGATGCTGACGGGCGACAATCGGCGCACGGCCGACGCCATCGCAGGTCAACTCGGCATGGAGGCATGCGCCGAACTGCTGCCTGACGCCAAGCTCGCCGAGATTGGCAGGCTGAAGGAAGCCGGCGTGATCGCAATGGTAGGCGACGGCATCAACGATGCGCCGGCCCTGGCCGCCGCATCCGTCGGCGTGGCCATGGGCGGCGGCACGGACGTCGCGCTTGAGACTGCGGACGCAGCTCTGCTCAAGAACCGCGTCACTGGTGTCGCCGAACTGATCACGCTCTCCCAGGCAACGCTCGTCAACATCTGGCAGAACATCACAATCGCGCTCGGCCTCAAGGCGGTATTTCTGGTCACGACGCTGTTCGGTATCACCACGCTCTGGATGGCGATCCTTGCCGATACCGGCGCGACCGTGTTGGTCACGGCCAATGCGCTGCGGCTGCTCGCACACCGCTCATTCCGATAGGAGAAGCCTGCGTCTTGCTGTGACGCGGGAGCCCAATCGGTCTGAGGGACTCGTTAAGCCTATTGAAGGTGGCACGCCCCGATACGATTCGAACGTGTGACCTCCACCTTTCGAGCGTCGGACTCGCCTGCGTCCGCGCCATGCCTGAGCAGCCGCGCCATTCCACTTGCTCGCATCCTGGGCTCCCTCGCCGACGCGTGCGCCGTGGGGGAGGGGGAGCATCCGCCGGCCGGGCAGCCAGCGCACCCTGTCGAATCCGACGGGTCATTCCTCATGCCGTTCCGGCTGGACAGCACTCAGGCAAAGCGTGGGATAATCTGTTTCGACCGAAAAAAGGGCTGGACATCGACGGTCTCGTGGCCCGCGTAGGAAATATGGACAATCGAGCGAAAGACGAATTGCGCGAGAAAGTCCCCTGCGCCGCCCTACTGGAAAAGGCCGGCTGGCAGGTGGATCTGAAAGAGAGCACGGCGCGCGCGGTCAAATACCGGCGCGGCGAGGGTCAGATCGTCATCGTCATTCACAATGGACGCGGATGGTTTGACCCTATGTCAACCAGCAAGGGTGACGTGTTCGATCTCGCCAAGCATCTCGGCGTAAAAACCTTTCCCGAGGCGCTCGATCACGTCGCAGCTCTCGTTGGCTTCCAGCCGACGAAGCCGGCCTGGAAGCGGTCGGCACGCGCCAAACCCCTCGCGCCAGTGACGAACCGATGGAAAACCCGGCTCAAACCGCGGCCCGGCTCGCCGACCTGGCGCTACCTCGCCGATGCGCGCGCCATCCCGGATCACCTCATCCAGGAAGCGGTTGAGCAGGACCGCCTGCGCGAAGGCCCGCATGGCAGCATGTGGGCGGCACATTCCGACGACGCCGGCGCCGTGACCGGATGGGAGGAGCGCGGTCCCGAATGGCGCGGCTTCGCGACTGGTGGAGCGAAGGTTCTGTTTCGGCTTGGCGCCGCACAAGCGCGACGCATTTGCGTCGCCGAAGCCGCGATAGACGCGATGAGTCTCGCTGCGCTCGAAGGTCTGCGGCACGACTCGCTCTATGTCAGCACCGGCGGGGGATGGTCTCCGGCGACGGAAGCCGCGCTTCATACGATCGCTGCGCGGTCTGACACGCAACTCGTTGCCGCGACGGACAGCAATCTGCAGGGCGACGTCTTTGGCGATCGCATCCGCGCCGTCGCCGAAACAGAGGGTTGCCATTTCGAACGCCTGCGTGCGCGCGAAGACGATTGGAACGACGAGCTGAAAGCGGCGCTGCGGCGGCGGGCGTAGTCGCGGAAAGGTCAGTTCAGGAGAGCGAGAGTGCAGGCGGGTTTGGCCGTGACGGGTTAAGGGCTGGAGGAGAGGCCTCCGGCGCCCGTCGCGGAGACCCGCGATGTCGAAATACCGTGAGCGGGCGCGCGCCGGCGAGAGCCGGGCGAGCCTCTATGATGATATCACCACGAAAATCATCGCCGAGCTGGAGGCGGGCCGGGTGCCCTGGGTGCAACCCTGGGGCACCGCGGCGGCGAAAGCGCCGCTCGCCATGCCGAAAAATGCTTCGACGGATCGCCAATACACCGGCGTCAACGTCCTCATCCTTTGGGGCGCCGTCATCGAACACGGCTTCACCGGCCAGAGCTGGCTCACCTTCCGCCAGGCGCTGTCGCTCGGCGGCCATGTCCGCAAGGGCGAGCACGGCACGACCGTCGTCTATGCCGACCGCTTCATTCCCGATGGCGAGAAGAGGCGCGCGGCGGAAACCGGCGAGGACGCACAGGCGATCCCGTTCCTGAAGCGCTTCACCGTCTTCAACACGGATCAGTGCGATGATCTACCCGACGAGATCGCGACGGTCGCGCCGCCGCCGCTGCCCGGCATGATCGAGCCGCGCGTGGAGGCGCTGATCAGGGCGAGCGGCATCGATTTCCGCATCGGCGGCAATCGCGCCTTCTACGTTCCGTCCGCAGATTATGTCCAGGTGCCGCCGCCGGCCGCCTATTTCCAGCCGATCGACTGGCACCGTACGGCGCTGCATGAGCTGGGGCATGCGAGCGGACATCACTCCAGGCTGAACCGGGACCTGTCCGGTGCACACGGCTCGAAGAAATACGCCTTCGAGGAACTGATCGCGGAGCTCTGCGCCGCGTTCTCGTGCGCATCGCTCGGCATCGTGCCGACTGTGCGGCACGCCGACTATATCGGCTCCTGGCTCGAGGTGTTGCGCGAAGACAATCGCGCCATCGTTCGCGCCGCATCGCAAGCCAGCAAAGCGGCCGATTACATCCTCGGCTTCCTTCCGGATGAGGAAACGCCGGCCCAGACTGTTGAGGGGAGGGCGGCATGATCCTCCTGACACCGGACCTGCGCGAGCGCCTGCTCGCCAACGGCCGTCACCGCGGTCTCGATCATGCGCCCGTGGTGAAATTCTTCAATCCGCTCGGCATCGGCACATGGCTCGCGACCGAGCTCGATGAGGACGGCGACACGTTGTACGGCCTCGCCGATCTCGGCGAGCCCGAGTGCGGATCGTTCAGCCTAGCCGAAATGCAGGAGGTGCAGCTTCCTCTCGGCATGCGCATCGAGCGCGACATCCTGTTCGAGGGCGAACACCCGCTCTCCGTCTATGCGCAGGCGGCGCGGACCGCAGGACGGATCGTCACCGACGAACGCTCGCTACGCGCCGCGGCCGCCGCGTTGCAACGGGAGCAGCAGTGATGCGCTTCCGTCGCTGGCCCAGGCCCGCACCCTATGAAGATACGCCGCGCAAACGCGCGGCGTATCTTCGCAAGCAGGACCGCGAATGTGACTCGCTGCCGCTATTCGCGGCGCACGACGTCGCGACCGAAATGGCCCGGCGCGCCGAATGCTGGGACCAGGACGAACGGAACACGCGGGCGGCCCGCGCCGCGCGATGGCGCGATGTTCGCGCTCGCCTGTTCGCGCTCGATCCAGAAAGCCGGCTGACCATCCGCAATCTCTGGCGGATTTGTCCCTATCCCGCCGACCCGTCCTATCTCGGCGACTTTCTGCACCAGATCGCTGTCGGCAGGATCGATCCCGACCGGCCGCCCTGGATTTATCGGCGGACCGCCGGTCCGAGAATCACGCCCAATCCCGCGACGTTCGAGGAGGCCTTCCGCAAGGTCGGCGAGCGCAAGATCGGCGGCGCCTACAAAACCAACGCCGCCGACGAGTTCACCTGGTGCGGCAATCTTGGCACCGGCCTACTGATTCTCACGTCGCGCGTGCGCCTCAACGAGCCGCTCGAAAGTTTCTTGACGTCGTCGGCGCATCGGCTGCGCGATTCCCATGTCGGCCGGTTCGGTCACTGGGTCGAGATCATCGTGCGCGGCGAATGCTCCGATGCCGAGTTCGCCTTGATCCGGCGGCTGGCGCAGGCGGCCGATACGCGCCGCGTGGCGGTTCGGCGCCATCATCCGGGCGTGCGGCGCGGGCCCGGAGAAAGAGAGTGAAAGGGCTGCGCGGGGGTCCGCGGCGGGTTGGAGGCCGAGAGAAAGGCTCTCGGCTGCCCGTCGTGGAGAACTGAGATGGCAAAGGCCGTTGAGAAGATCACGATGTCGCCCTCGCGCGACATTCCCTTCAACAAGCTGGTGCTCAGCCAGTCGAACGTGCGCCGCGTCAAGGCCGACATATCGATCGAACAACTCGCTGAGAGCATCGCGCAGCGCACATTGCTGCAAAGCCTCAATGTTCGCGCCGTGCGTGATGGCGACGGCAACGAGACCGGCATGTTCGAAGTGCCGGCCGGCGGTCGGCGTTATCGCGCGCTCGAGCTCCTCGTGAAGCAGAAGCGCATGGTGAAGACGCAGCCCGTCCCTTGCGTTGTTCGCGAAGGCGGAATCGCCGAAGACGACTCTCTCGCCGAGAATGAAGATCGCGTGGAACTGCATCCGCTCGATCAATTCCGCGCATTCCAGGCCCTGCGCGACGGCGGAATGACCCTGCAAGAGATCGCCGCGCGGCGCAATGTGACGGTCGCGATCGTCAAGCAGCGGCTGAAGCTCGCGTCCGTTTCGCCAAAGCTCCATGATGTCTATGCCGAGGACGGCATGACGCTGGAACAGCTCATCGCGTTCGCCGTTACCGACGACCACGCGCGGCAGGAGCAGGTCTGGGAGAATGTCAGCCGCTCCGGCTACGACGAGCCGTATCAGATCCGGCGGATGCTGACCGAGAGCGCCGTGCGCGCCTCCGAGAAGCGCGCGCAGTTCGTCGGCATCAAGGCGTACAAGGCGGCGGGTGGCGCCATCCTGCGCGACCTGTTCGAGAACGACGACGGCGGCTGGCTGGAGGACGTTCCGCTGCTCGACCGACTCGTCACCGAGAAGTTGAAAGCCGAAGCCGAAACGATTGCGGCTGAAGGCTGGAAGTGGATCGAGGTCGCCGTCAGCTTCCCGTATAACCACGATTACGGGCTGCGGCAGCTCGAGGGCACGCCCGCCGACATCACCGACGAGGAGCGGGCCACCATCGACGCGCTCCGCGCCGAGCAGGCGAAACTCGAGGCGGAATATCAGGACGCCGACGAGTTGCCGGACGAGGTCGATGTGCGTCTCGGCGAAATCGAGGAGGCGCTGTCCGCGTTCGACGAGCGGCCGCACATCTTTGATCCGGCCGAGATCGCCCGCGCGGGCGCCTTCGTCAGCATCGACAGCGACGGCACGCTCCTGGTCGAGCGTGGCTTTGTGAAGCCGGAAGACGAGGCGCCGGTCGAGCGGCCGGACGGCGAGGATACCGGCAGGTCCGAGACGTCGGCGACGCCCCGGGCCACCATCACGGTCGCCGGGGAGCCCGACGCCGAGGATGAGGAGGATGACGGCATCAAGCCGTTGCCCGATCGCCTCGTCATGGAGCTGACCGCCCATCGGACGCTCGCCTTGCGCGATGCGGTCGCCGGCAATCCGCACGTCGCGATGACTGCGCTCCTGCACAAGCTCTGCCTCGATGCGTTCCAGCGCGAGACGTCGAGCGCCTGCCTGCAGGTGTCGGTCCGGGAGGTCTATCTTTCGGCACAGGCGACGGGATTGAAGGAATCGCCCTCCGCGAAGTCGATCGAGGATCGTGCAACCTCTTGGTCGGCCGATATGCCGAAGGACGAGACTGCACTGTGGGATTGGCTCGCCGGGCTCGACGATGCCAGCCGATCGTCGTTGCTCGCGCATTGCGTGTCGTATGGCGTGAACGCCCTGTTCGAGAAGGTCGACCGCTATGGCGGCAACGGCGTGTCGGCGCATGGTCTGCGCCGGCGTCTCGACCAGGCTGATCGCCTGGCGCATGCCGTCAATCTCGACATGGTGGAAGCCGGATGGCGGCCGACGGTCGACAATTATCTCGGCCGCGTGACCAAGGCCCGCATTCTTGAAGCGGTCCGTGAGGCCAAGGGCGAGTCCAGCGCGCAGCTCATCGACCATCTCAAGAAGACCGAGATGGCGAAGGAGGCGGAGCGTCTGCTCGACGGCACGGGCTGGTTGCCCGAGCCGTTGCGTCTTGCAGAAGCCACAGACGCCGAAAGCCCGGCGGAGCCGCTCCCGGAATTCTTCGCCGATGACGAGGACGAAGCGGACGACGCGAGCGACGACGAGCAGCCACATACGGTCGCCGCCGAGTGACCTGATCCGGCGGGGCGGCTTCGGCCGTCCCGCTTCCCTTCACCAACATCCCCATCCCCGAGCCCGGCCGCCGCGCCGGGCTTCATCGTTTCTGGAGGACCATCATGACCAACGACACCCCAACTCCCGACCCCGCTTACGATACCGCTTCTTGGCTCGCGCAGGAGCAAGCGCGCGCGAGGCTCGAGGAATCCATTCGCCCCGAGAACAAGGCCGTCCTGTTCGAAGCGCTCGCGCAGGTCGGCATCACCACCGTGCTCGTCGAATTCGACGGCTACGGCGACAGCGGGCAGATCGAAGACATCAGCGCCCATGCCGGCCCTGACATCGCCGTGAATCTTCCCGAGTGCAATGTAGAAATTGCCCGCGTTGTGTACGCCAGCCTTGAGATCGTCAGCGAGACCTACACGGTGAAGGAGGCGATCGAGCGACTTTCCTACGATTTCCTCGAAGAGACCCACGGCGGCTGGGAAAACAACGAGGGCGCCTACGGCGATTTCCTGTTTGATGTCGCCGAGCGCACGATCACGCTCAACTACAATGAGCGGATCGAGACCTCCGAATACACCGAGCATGTGTTCTAGGAGGCGGCGATGGCGCATCCCTATCACCACTCCCTTTCGTCCGTCCGCAAATGGGGCGGCACGGTCGAAGACTATCTGGAGATCCATAGCTGGTTCGACGCCAGCAAGGAGATCACCGCGGATTTCCGGCATCGCGCGCTCCGGCACCATGCCGAAGGCATCTTCATGGCGGAGACGATCTTCGGTCCGACGGTCACGCTATCGTCGGGCCGCGTGATTCCGACGCGCTGGATCGGCGAGCAGCATGTCATCGAGGATCTCGGCTTCATTCCGTCGTTCGCGGACTGGGTGAAGGCGATCCGTCCCGCGCCCTGGATGGGACGCGCGCGGCGCATCGAGCGCGAACTCGACGCGCCGGCGTTGGCCGAGCCGACGGAGGCCGCGTGATGTACGGCACCTATCTGCGGCTCGACATCACCGTGCATGACGGATGGCGCGCCGTCGTGCGCGCGGCCTCTCGCAAGCTCACACGGAAGGCGCGCCGAGATCCCGAGCGTCGGGCGGCGCGCAAACAATTCTACCGCCAGATGCTCGACTATCACCGCCAGGCACAGAAGATCGTCGCGATCTGGCGGCTCTGACCTTCACGCGTCCTTTCCAACCCGACGCAGCCCGGCCTCCGACAAGGAGAGCCGGGCGCTTTGCATTTTAGGAGAACCCCGATGGCCGACTACTTCACCCCGACCGTGATCCAGCAGACGATCCCCGATGCGGACATGACGCCGCTGGAGCGCCTGCTTCTCTCGCACATCTTCGAGGCCGAACGCGACGGCGATAGCTGGTATTTCTTTTCCGAGCAGGGGCCGGCCGACATGCTCTACGTCGAACGCGCGGCGCTCGAACTGGCACTCGCCGCATCCGAGCACGCCAACGAAAGCGCCGCCAACAGCTTCGTCAGGGAGTATCTATCCGACGGGACGTCCGCCGGACCGTTGCCGTCGCATCTCGATCTTGATGTCAGCACGACCTCCTGGGAATTCATCATGCAGGACGTCGTGAAGCGGTCGCCGACCCTGAATTATGTCACCGCCGTCTCGTCGTTCACCTGCTCGCGGATGCGCCCGGACGGTTTCGGCGGCGCCGTCGTTCTGGTCTCGGCCGATGAGATCATGGGAAAATCCACGAACGAAATCCTCGAGGATTTCATCGAGCAGGTCGCGCCGTGAGCCGGAAGGCGAGCCATCCGGCGATCAGTTTGATTCGGCGCCAACATGCCGGGACGCCCGCTCCGGTGATATCCGGCGCGTGCACGGCGTGGCGCTGCAGAACCCTGCGCGGCTCCTCCGTCACACGCGTCAGCGGCGCGTCCTGTCTGGGCGCGGCGTATCGGCCGTCAACGGCAAGCCGTTCCCGCGTCGGCCAGACGGCCTCGCGTGACTGCCGACACTCAACCGCGCCTTGCCGTCCGCCAGCCGCAACGCGGAACGAAGGAGCAAAGGCGATGTGCAGGGTTCTCAACAAGCATCATGCAGGCGTGCCCGCCGGTGCCGTCTATATCGGGCGCGGCAGCAAGTGGGGCAATCCGTTCCGGATCGGCCACGACGGCGATCGCGCCGCCGTCATCGCGAAACACGAACGCTGGCTCGCGGACCAGCACCACTTGCTGCGTTCGCTCGACGAGTTGCGTGGGCGCGATCTCGTGTGCTTCTGCGCGCCGCGCGCGTGCCACGGCGATCTTTTGATGCGGCTCGCGAACGCCACGCGCGACGAGCGCATCGCATGGTGGCGCGCCGTCAAGGCCGCGGCGTGAGAGGGAAAGGCCGGCCGGGCCTCGGGCGAGCCCGGCGCGCGAAGAGAGCGAGCCGCCGGGATGGTCTCGCCCGCTCTCGGAGTCATCCCACATGGTCAAAGCATCCCGCGCATTCGACTCTCGCGCACCTGTCTCCGCGCTGCTGTCGTGGCTACGCGATCGCCGCTACCGCGCCGGCTGCCGCCTCGAACAATGGCGGCGGGCATGGCGCTACGCCGCGGGCCGTCTCTCGACCGACGATGCTCAACGTCTGATCCTCGACTGCCGACATCCGGCAGGCTGGTATTCGCTTTTGGTGCTCACCGTAGAGGACACGCTGGACCAGGCGCGTGAAGAGATCGCCGATCATCCCGAACTGCCGCGTCTGATCGCGGACGGCTGTGCCCGCGTCGGCATCAAATGGGAGTCCAACGACGATCAATTGTGGGAGGCGCGACGCTGGGCGATCGGTCTCGCCAAGGAGTACGCCGCCGACGAGGGCATCAGGCTCGTTGCGCTCGATGACGACTGACGGTTCGCCTCGACGATCCGAACTTTCACACTGCAATGAGCCCGGCCGCTGCGCCGGGCTTTCCGTCTTTCAGGAGGCTCACATGGCTGACTACTTCACCCACTTTTCCTGCCTGCTCGATGTCCGCACGGCGGCGAACGCGGCGCGCGCCCTCGAGATCTACGAGAACGGCGTGCTTGCCGACGATCCCGATCACCCACTCGCCTATGGCCTCGCGGTTTCGATCGACGAGGCGCGTGGCGGGACGGTGCTCTGGTTGCACGACGAGGAACGCGGCGATCCCGAATGCGTCATCGCTTTCGTGGCGCTCTGTGCCGAGGCCTTCGACCTCAACGGGCTCTGGGGATTCCAGTACGCCAATAGCTGCTCGAGGCCGCGGCTCGATGCCTATGGCGGCGGCGCCCACCTTATCGACCTCGGCGCCCGGAAGTCCATCGGCTGGGTCAGCACCCATGAATGGCTGACCATTGCACTCGACGGAGGCGACCCCGATGCCTGAGATCGTCAACACCACTGTCTATCGCCTGGACGAGCTTTCAAACGAGGCCAAGGAGAAGGCGCGCGACTGGTATCGTGAAGGCGCTCTCGATCACGATTGGTACGAGTTCGTCTATGACGACTTCGAGCGCGTCTGCGACATGCTCGGGATCCGTCTCCGAACAGCTTCCGTTCGCCTCTATGGCGGCGGCACAAGGCAAAGACCCTGTATCTGGTTCTCGGGCTTCTGGAGCCAGGGCGACGGCGCTTGCTTCGAGGGCGACTATCGTTACGCGGCCGCCGCTGTCCGGCGCATCCGCGACTATGCGCCCAAGGACGACGAACTCCATCGCGTCGCCAACTCACTGCAGGCGATCCAGCGCCGGAATTTCTTTCAGCTCCACGCCAGCATCGTCCATCGAGGTCGCTACTATCACGAACACAGCATGGCAATCTCGGTCGACCGCAACAGTCCGACCGGCCAGGACACGAGTCCCCATGCTGAAGATCTTGTGATCGAAGCCCTGCGCGACCTTGCCCGCTGGCTCTATCGTCAGCTCGAGCGCGAACACGACTATCAGACCTCCGACGAAGCGGTCGACGAGGCGATCGCCGCCAATGACTACACCTTCACCGCCAATGGGCGGCGCTTCGGACGATCCTAATCATGCATGGGTAACGCGGCGACTTCCGCTCGGAAAGCCTGCGCCGTCACGCCGCCTTCTGCAATCTGATCCCGGGACGCAGGCCCGCACGCTGTGCAAGCCGCACCAGCATGCTCAGGCTGAATCGGCCGATCTTGCCGTTCTTGATCTCGGATACCCGAGCCTGGGTGATACCGAGGTGTTCGGCCGCTTCGGTCTGCGTCAGCCCGGACTTCTTCAGCCACTTGTTGATGCCGGACAGCAGCTTGGCGCGCATTTCGAGTTCTGCGGCTTCCTCGGCGGGGAAGAGGTCGTGGAATACGGATTTCGCCATCATCGTCACCTGATCTGTCTGAGCCGCGCCTTGGCGAGGTCGATATCCCGCTTGGCCGTCGCTTGGGTTTTCTTCTGGAACGCGTGCAGCACGTGAACGACATCGCCGATGGTGGTCAGGTAGATGATCCGGAACGCACCGGAGGCCTGACGTATCCTGATCTCGCGGACGCCTGGACCGATCGAGGGCATCGGTTTCCAGTCGGAGGGGTGCTCACCGGTCTGGACCTGGAACAGTTGGTATCCGGCATCGCGCCGGGCGTCCGTCGGAAATGCTTCGACATCGGATCGGCTGCTGCCGTGCCACCTCACTTCCTTCATAACCGCACTATGCCAAAAATGGCATAGTGCGTCAATGCGCTGCGGCGGCGGCCGCGCCTCGGTTGAGCGTGTGAGAGGGAGAGGCGGGCCGGGACGGAGGTGAGCCGTCGCGGGTCGAGAGAGCGTCGGGCGGCCGATCCGTCCCAGCTCTCCCGAGGCTCCCTTCATGTCCCATCCCTTGACGTCCGCGGCCGCCGCCGCGCCGCTCCGCGTTGCTGCCGATCCGGCTCCCGCCATCGCCGCGGCCGCGCGGCTCCTCCTCCCGCATCTCGAACGCGGCCAGCGCATCGACGCGGCGATGCTGCGCGCCGCGATGGAAACCGCCTTCGGCGCATCCGACGCCGACGGCGCCTGGACCTGGAAGGCTGCTTACGACGCCTGCGAGGCGGCGACGGTCCTGTTCCTGCGCAAGTTCGGCCCGGCGCTGCGGGCCAAAGCGGCATCGCCGGCCGCGATGCTGTCGATGCTCGCGAAGGTAACGGCGCTTCTTCCATCCCACACGCGCCGGTCCGAAGAAAGCGAGGCGCTTCAGCAATTCTCGACGCCGGTCGCATTGGGGTATGCGGCCAGCATCGCGGCCGCGATCGCACCGGCCGACGTGGTGCTGGAGCCGTCCGCCGGCACCGGCCTGCTCGCGATCCTCGCCGAGCTCGCCGGCGCGTCGCTCGTTCTCAACGAACTCTCCGACACACGCGCCGGCATTCTCGACCGACTGTTCTCCGGCGTCGCTGCGACGCGGTTCGACGCGGCGCATATCGACGATCATCTCGATGCCGGCGTCGTGCCGAGCGTCGTTCTGATGAACCCGCCGTTCTCGGCAATCGCGAATGTCGACCGGCGCATGGCGGACGCTGCCTTGCGGCATGTCGCATCGGCGCTCGCCCGGCTGCCCGACGGCGGGCGCCTGGTGGCGATCACCGGCGCGAGCTTCACGCCGGACAATCCAGCCTGGACGGATGCGTTCGTGCAATTGCAGGAACGCGGCCGCGTCGTGTTCTCGGCCGCGATCGACGGCGCCGTCTATGCCAAGCACGGCACGACGATCGACACGCGCCTCACCGTGATCGACCGGCAGCCCGCCGACGATGCAGCGGCATTTCCCGAAAATCCCGGGATCGCGCCTGACGTCGCGACCTTGCTCGGCTGGATCGTCGCGCGCGTGCCGCAGCGCCTGCCGATCGCAGGCACTGTTTCGGCGCCCGCCCTCATGCGGTCGGCCGCTCCGCGGACCGTTCGCGCCTATCTCGCGCAACGTGGAACCGCGCCTCGCACAGGGACGGCGGCTCCCGAGGCGAGCGAACTCGGCTACGAGCCGGTCGGGTGGACGCCGGCGGAAAGCCGCAAGCTCACGGATGCGATCTATGAGGAATACGCACTTCAGTCGTTCCGTATTCCGGGCGCGCAGGCGCACCCGACCAAGCTCGTGCAGTCGGCCGCGATGGCGTCGGTCGCGCCGCCCGTGCCGGCCTATCGCCCGCATCTTCCGGCGAGCGTCGTCACCGACAGCCTGCTCTCGGACGCCCAGCTCGAATCCGTCATCTACGCGGGCGAGGCGCATTCCGATTTTCTCGCCGGCTCATGGACTGTCGATGAGACGTTCGATCTCGTTACCGCTGCGGCTGACGATGCGGAGGATGCCGTACGCTTCCGTCGCGGCTGGTTCCTCGGCGACGGTACCGGCGCGGGCAAGGGCCGCCAGGTCGCCGGCGTGCTGCTCGACAACTGGCTCAAAGGCCGTCGTCGCGCGGTCTGGATCAGCAAGTCTGACAAGCTGATCGAGGACGCTCAGCGCGACTGGTCGGCACTCGGCCAGGAACGCCTGTTGATCACGCCGCTCTCGCGCTTCCGGCAGGGTGCGCCGATTCGCCTTGGCGAAGGCATCCTGTTCACCACCTACGCGACGCTTCGCTCGGATGCGCGCGACGACAAGGCCTCGCGTGTGCGCCAGATCGTCGAATGGCTGGGCGCGGACTTCGACGGCGTCGTCGTGTTCGACGAGTCGCACGCCATGCAGAACGCCGCCGGCGGCAAGGCCGAGCGCGGCGATGTCGCCGCTTCGCAGCAGGGTCGCGCCGGGTTGCGGTTGCAACACGCGCTCCCGAACGCGCGCGTGCTCTACGTCTCGGCGACCGGCGCCACCACGGTTCATAACCTCGCCTATGCGCAGCGCCTCGGCCTGTGGGGCGGCGAGGACTTCCCGTTCGCCACCCGTGCGGAATTCGTCGAGGCGATCGAGGCGGGCGGCGTTGCTGCGATGGAGGTACTGGCGCGCGACCTCAAGGCGCTCGGCCTCTATGCGGCGCGCTCGCTCTCCTATGAAGGCGTCGAATACGAGCTGGTCGAGCACAGACTCACGGACGAGCAGGTCCGCATCTACGATGAATATGCCGGTGCGTTCTCGATCATCCACAACAACCTCGACGCTGCGATGCGCGCGGCGAACGTCACCGGCACGACCGGGACACTGAACGCACAGGCGAAGTCCGCGGCGCGCTCGGCGTTCGAGAGCGCCAAGCAGCGCTTCTTCAACCATCTCATCACCGCGATGAAGACGCCGACGCTGATTGGCTCCATCGAGCGCGATCTGAAGGCCGGCCATGCCGCCGTCATTCAGATCGTCTCGACCGGCGAGGCCCTGATGGAACGGCGCCTCGCTGAAATCCCGACCGAGGAATGGGGCGACGTGCAGGTCGACATCACGCCGCGCGAGTATGTGCTGGATTATCTCGCGCATAGCTTCCCGACCCAGCTCTACGAGCCGTTCGAGACCAGCGACGGCAATATGTCGTCGCGGCCGGTCTATCGCGACGGCCAACCCGTGCAGTGCCGGGATGCAGTCAATCGACGTGACCGCCTGATCGAGAAGCTCGCTGCGTTGCCGCCGGTGCATGGCGCGCTCGACCAGATCGTGCAGCGCTTCGGCGCCGACATGGTGGCCGAGGTCACCGGCCGTTCGCGCCGGATCGTCCGCAAGGTCGGATCAGACGGAATTGCTCGCCTTGTCGTCGAGAACCGCGCCGCCTCGGCCAACCTCGCCGAGACGCAGGCTTTCATGGATGACCTCAAGCGCATCCTGGCGTTCTCGGAAGCCGGCGGGACGGGGCGTAGCTATCACGCCGAACAGTCGGCGCGGAACCGGCGGCTGCGCATACATTATCTCCTGGAGGCCGGATGGAAGGCCGACGCCGCCATCCAGGGGTTGGGGCGCACCAACCGCACCAACCAGGTGCAGCCGCCGCTGTTCCGGCCGATCGCCACCAACGTCAAGGCCGAGAAGCGCTTCCTGTCCACCATCGCCCGCAGGTTGGACACGCTCGGCGCCATCACCAAGGGTCAGCGCCAGACCGGCGGGCAGGGCCTGTTCCGCGCCGAGGACAATCTCGAGAGCCACTACGCCCGCGACGCGCTGCGCCAGCTCTATCTTCTGCTGGTCGTCGGCAAGGTCGATGGCTGCTCGCTCCAGACCTTCGAGGATTCGACCGGCCTGAAGCTGACCGACGCCAACGGCGTCAGGGATGTCTTGCCGCCGATCACCACGTTCCTCAACCGCTTGCTCGCGCTGACGATCGACCTGCAGAACATCCTGTTCACGGCGTTCGAGCAATTGCTCGAGGCTCGGATCGAAGGCGCGATCGCGTCCGGCACCTATGATGTCGGGCTGGAGACGCTGACGGCCGAGAGCTTCATCGTCACCTCCCGGCAGGCCATCTACACGCATCCCGGCACCGCCGCTGAGACGAGCTTGCTGACGATGACGCAGCGCCAGCGCAACCGTCCGGTGACGCTCGATGACGCGCTCGCCCATCGCGCCCATCCCGGCGCCGTGCTGCTCGTCAACACGCAGTCCGGCCGCGCCGCCGTGCAGACGCCGACGCGCAGCGTCATGCTCGACGACGGCCAGGTCGAACGCCGCGTGCGGCTCGTCCGGCCGATGGAGCATCCGGTGATGGCGCTCGATGCCATGTCACGGACCCATTGGCGCGAGGCCGATCGCAACGCGTTCGCGCGCGCGTGGTCGGCCGAGCTCGCCGACGTGCCGGCCTTTACCGATAGCGAGATCCATATCGTTGCCGGACTGCTGTTGCCGATCTGGAAGCGCCTGCCTAATGAATCGACGCGGGTCTATCGGTTGCAGACCGATGACGGCGAGCGAATCATCGGCCGCAAGGTCTCGCCGGCCTGGGTCGCAGCCGCGACCGAAACCGGCGTTTCCACGCTGACGCCCGACGCGGCGCTCGCCGCTCTGCTTGACGGCAGGACCATCCTCGACCTCGCCGAAGGCCTCCAGCTCCGCCGCGTCCGCGTCATGGGCGCCAACCGCATTGAGCTGACCGGCTTCACCGATGCCATGCGCGAGCGCCTGTCGGCCTACGGCCTGTTCCACGAGATCATCTCGTGGAAGCTGCGCATGTTCGCGCCGACCGACGCTGCCGGCGTCGACGTGCTGTCCAAGGTACTGGAGCGCTATCCCGTCGCGCGCATCTCCGAGCGGGCGGGCTGACCATGCCGGGACATGCGGGTGAACTGGCGCGCCGCCTCGCGCGCGAGGCCGAGGCGGTGTGCCGACATTATCTCTCCAACGGCCGCCGCGAAGGTCGGTACTGGATGATCGGCGACGTCAACAACACGCCGGGGCGCTCGATGTTCGTGCGCCTCAGCGGCCCTCAATCCGGCAAGGGCGCGGCCGGTCGCTGGACCGATGCCGCGACCGGCGAGCACGGCGATTTGCTCGACATCATCGGCCATGCCTGCGGCTTTGACGATTTCCACGGCGTCGAGGCGGAAGCGCGACGCTTTCTCAGCCTGCCGCGGCCGGAACCCGACGCGCGTCCGGGGCCGCCACGCCCATCACGCGTCGGCTCGCCGGAATCGGCGCGCCGTCTGGTGGCGACGTCGCAGTCGATTCTCGGCACGCTCGCCGAGACCTATCTGCGCGATCGCGCGATTACGGCCTTGCACGAAACCAGAAGCCTTCGCTTCCATCCGCGATGCTACTATCGGCCCGACCGTGACCGGCCGACGCAGACCTGGCCGGCCATGATCGCGGCGGTGACCGATCTCGACGGCCGTATCACCGGCGCGCATCGGACCTGGCTCGATCCCGACGGCTTCGATCCCGTCAGGCTCGGCAAGGCGCCGATCGAAACGCCGCGGCGCGCGATGGGCCATCTCCTTGGCAATGCCGTGCGCTTCGGCGCCGCGCGCGACGTCGCGGCGGCCGGCGAAGGCATCGAGACCATGCTGTCGCTCCGCTGCGTCATGCCCGTCATGCCGATGATGGCGGCGCTCTCGGCCGCACATCTCGCCGCCATCCTGTTCCCGGCAACGCTGCGCCGGCTCTATGTCGTTCGCGACAACGATCCGGCCGGCGACGGCGCGATGGTGCAACTGATCCACCGCGCGCACGCGGCCCGGATCGAGGCGGTCCCGTTGTCGCCCTGCGGCGACGACTTCAACGCCGATCTGCGGCGCTTCGGCGGCGATGCGTTGCGTGCGGCGACGCGGGTCCAGCTCGTTCCTGAGGACGTCGCACGCTTCATGCAGCTTTGAGGCGAAGGCCGGGACGGGGAAGGCGGGCGGCGGGCCCGCGGTCGTGGGTCGGCCGCTCCATGTGGGACGGCGCGTCCGTCGGAGAGGGCCGCGCTCCGCGGCCTTCATGAGAGGGCGACCTTGTGCGGCAAGCGGCCCGCGGCCCGCAATGGCTGCGGCCGGCTATTTTCCGCCGGCGGCTGCGCCGCCTTTGCATCGCGAGGCAAAATAGCCGTCCTCCGCCATCCTCCGCTGTGCTCCGGCCGCGGCGCTTAAGAGGCGCCGCGGTGCAAGGGCCCCGGTCCTTTACCGCAACCGGTCGCCATGAAGGCCCGCGATGGGCGCGGCCGATCCGACGGAGCAACCTCCCATGACGACCGACCACGACGACATCGAGCGCGAGCCGCACGCCGCGTCCCCGACCGACACCGTCCTCACCGAGCTGCAACTGCACGGCTATCGTCCCTTCCAGGACGAACCCGACCCGCGACCCCTTCCTGAAGCGCGCATCGTCGCCGGCGCCGTCGCCGACATCTTCGACGCCTTCGTCGCCACGCTGACCGACACCCGCCTCGAACCGGACCTCGAGGACTTGCTGTGGTCGACGGTCAATCTCTTCCATCGCGCCAACGGCCGGATCGAGCGCGAGCTCGACATCAACGAGCAGGCGCAGCGGCGCAGCCAGCGCGAGCAAGACGGCTCCGAGATCCGCTCCGTCGAGCTGGAGCGCCTCACCGCCGAGGGCATGACGCTCATCGAGCGGCGCAACGTCATGGAGTTCTTCCGCGAGCAGGCCGCCGAACACTTCGCGCGCCATGCCGGATCGCCATGGCATCCGCGCAACGGCTCGATGGTCAACCATCGCACGCTCACCGCCGCGATGATCGACAGCCGCGATTTCATCGCCGCAAAGCGCCGGGCCGACACCGAAGTGATGCTGCCGCCCGGTCCGAAGATCGCCTTCACCGGCGGCCTCGACTTCAACGATCACCACCTGATCTGGGAACGGCTCGATCAGGTCCACGCCAAGCACCCCGACATGGTCCTCCTGCACGGCGGATCGCCGAAGGGCGCCGAGCGCATCGCTGCCCGCTGGGCCGATCACCGAAAGGTGCCGCAGATCGCATTCAAGCCGGACTGGACGAAGCACGGCCGGTCCGCGCCGTTCAAGCGCAACGACGCGATGCTCGCGACCTTGCCGACCGGCGCTCTCGTATTCCCCGGCACCGGCATCCAGGCGAACCTCGCCGACAACGCCCGCCGGCTCGGCATCCCCGTCTGGCGGCCCGGGGTGAACGGCGCGTAAGCGCCGTTTTTCCCCCGACCGCACAGCCTGTCGCGTCGATCTCCCCGACGACGAGCCCGACGGCGCGCCGGGGCCCGCCGGGTTCTTTCGCGCGTGCTCCTGGGCGCCGTTGTGCGGACCGCTACGCAAATAAGCAAAGGTGGCCGTACAGGAGCGACCATGGCAAGCACGATCTGAATAAGGAGACGCCTGTCCCGATGCGGTAGGGCGATGATGATCTGGCAATCATCGACCGTGGCGCGGACCTGCGTCGCCTCTCCCGCACGGAATTCATCCGCGAGGCGGCACTCCATGACGCGCATGGCCGCCATCTGCCATGAGAGTGTCATTCGGCTCTCACCGGCGGGTTTCGACGAATCCTGCATGCGATCTCGGCGCCGCCCGCAGCCCCGCCGCCGAAGGCAGCGCAGCGGCTGCGACGCAACGAGCCGTGGGGCAGCTAGGTGGCGCTGTTCCAGATCAAACGGCTTGGCAACCAGCACCATGTTGGCAGAGCTGGAGGTTCACTCCGTCTCTCGCGCGACACTCCATCTGTGCCGATGGGATCTCAGCAGGATGTTCGTCTCTGGCTCGGCGGCGGTTTGGTGTCATAGGTGCAGAATCCGGGGGCGCAGAAATGGGGCGCGCCGGCCTGCGGCCGGCCGGGCTCTACTCGCGGCGTTCCGCCGCTCCCCGAGCCGGCTGCGCCGTCTCGGCCTTCGGTCACGATCCCTCGCGCTGGCCCCTGGGGCGACCGAGGCGATCGGCACGACACGCCGTGGCGGGGGCCCAGGCACGCGCGCGGAAACCGGCCCCGCACCACAGGTCCGGTCGCTCGCGGACGGGCGCAATCCAGCGGATCACCTCTCCGGGTCGCCGGCGCGAGACCACGCTGCGGCGATCGCAGCGATACGAGCGCAGCTTGACGGAGGTCCGCTCGCTACGGGTCGCGTCGAGACGCGGTGCAGGGCCGGCGGCGCGATCCCGATGCGCGGGTGGCGATGATACGGACGCGCGCCAGCGCTGGACGTTGCGTTCATGGGGCAAGGGCGAGGGGACGTTCGGGTGAGGACGCCAGCGGGCTGCTGCGAGAGACGTCCTGCCGGGGTGTCGGTTGAGCGAAGGTAGCCTGGGGCATCTCGCTCGATCGGTCGCGTTATGGACCTTCCCTCTTTTGTGTCGCCTTTGTAGAGGACCGCCTGCTTAGAGCGGTCAACCCCAAGGGGTAAGACTCGGCAAAATTTCAGCAAAATTCGATTTCGGTCTTTCGTTGCGGGCCCAGGCACTTTCCTGATCCTCGCAAGCGGCTCGGGGAAAGTGCGGGCCCGTTGCTGCGGAAAATAGAATTTTGACAGAAATTTTGGCCGAGCTGACCGCAGCAGGACGGCCCTCTTCACGCGGCGCCATCGGGAATGGTCCCGACGCAACCGATGGAGAAGACCCATGGCCACCACGATCGCAAACCTCACCGCCAAGCAGGACGGCGTCCTCGAGGGCATGCTGACGACCCTCAACGTGAACGTCCCGATCGCCCTCGTGCCGAACGCGACGAAGGCCAGCGACGAGGCGCCCGACGTGCGCATCATCGCCCGCCGCAACGGCTTCGAACTGGGCGCCGGCTGGAACCGCATCTCGAAGCACACCGGCGAGGAGTACCTCTCGGTCAAGATGGCGGCGCCCGAGTTCGGCGTCATCTACGGCAACGTGGCGCCCGCGCCGGGCAACGACCCGGCGAAGAAGGTCATCCTCTGGAACCCGCCCGCGTAATCCGCGAGCAAGGCCGGCCCCGCAGCGCGGGGTCGGCTTTTTTCTGCGCTCGTGAACGCCGGCGGCGGGCATCGAGCCCGCGCCGGCGTTAAGCCCCCACCACCAAAGGACTCTGCTCAGCTCCTCTCAGCGTATCATGCCGATACGGGGCGCGTGCGAGACCGCGCGGCCCCTCCAATTTTGCCTCCGCTGCGCTCCGACAAAATCGGTTCCTCCGCGCGCCGGCTCTGCCGGCCGCCTGACGGCGGGTCTCGACCCACCCCGCACCGTCACGATCCGCGTCGTCGTCTTTCACAAGAAATCAGGAGACGACAGATGATACTCGAACAGCATATCGAGGAACTGCGCGCGGGGCTGCGGAACTGCTGCGACCGCGAGGAATACCCAGAGATCGAAGCGGAACTCAAGAAGGCTCTCGCGGAGCTCCACGCCTGGCTCGACACGCTGACGCTCGATGACGAGCCTCCGTCATAGGAGGCGCCAGCGTTCACCCGATCATTGGCGCGTGGCGCGCTGACGCGGCGCGCTCGCGTTAGTGATCAACGTAGCCGCGCCGACGCTTTCGCTGCTCGAGGCGGCGCAGTGCTCCGGCCGCCTGGTCGGCACGGTCAAAGGTCTCGATCATCGCCTGTCCGCTCGCGCCGATCCGGCCCCAATTGCGAACCAGCGACGCCCCGCCGAACAGCGTCGGCTGGATCGACAGCATGTAGAATCGCCGCATGTTCAATGACGGATTGATGCGGCGGAGATAGAGCGGCTTGCCATCCATGTTCGACATGAATGGAGTCTCCCTTCGTTCGCAAGCGCCGTCCAATTGGTTTGTCGAATCGAATAGCCGCGATCGATTCGAAATCCTGATCCATGACAGGGTCGACCTGCTGCATAGCTGGTGAAGGGATCTGGGCAAGCCGCCTTCGGCGGACGGCTCTACTCGCTACGCGAACGGAGCCCGCAAGCGTGGTCTCCGCCCATTCGGGTGACGATCCTCTCGCAGGATCGGGGCGACCGGATCCACCAACCGTCCCGATCGCGAGGGTCGCCCCTCGCACTCCCGCCGGCTGGTCGCCGGATACGGACGCGCCCTAACGGGCGCGGAGCTCTTCTTCTGACGTCTAATTCTACGCCGGGCTATCGCGCCTCAAGGACTTCGCGGTCCCCCCAATTTTCAGCCGCCGCCCAAGAGGACGGCGTCAGAAAATCGGTTCCCCCGCTCGCCGCCGCTGGCGGTCGCTGCGCGATCCTTGACCCGCTCAAGCCCACAGCGTGGCCGCCTTTCGTCAGAAGACGAAAGGAGACTTCTCATGACACATCGAACGATCACGTCCATCGACGGCGGCAGCGCCGAGTATTGGAGGCAGCGGACCGTGGGTTTCCGCCTGATCCGCGAGGCGGAGGATTGCGCGAAGCGTCTGGAGACGGCGCCGCTGTACCTTCACGGCGGATACGACACGGATGGCGATGTGATCCCCGTCGAGAACCTCGGTCCTCACGACGATATGGAGGACGTGGTTCGGGAGATCGAGGCCAACGAGACGGCCGTCAGCATCCTGGTGGCGCAGCGCCGGACCCACATCGGCCGCCACCCGATCCCGGCGGTGATCCGCAGGTTGAACCCGCCGGACGAAGATCCCGAGAGCAACCCGCTCTGGGGCCCGAACACGGATTGATATTCAGACCAGAGGCGGCTCATGCCGCCTCTGGTCTTTGCCTTGTCTGGAAGCAACGCCAGCCGGATCGACCGGCTGGCGTCGCTGGCGGTGAACAACCCGCGGCGGCGGTCGCCGCGAAGGCGGGGCAGGCGCGTCATAGACGCCTCATCTTTTCCGGATGGCGGTTTCCAACCATGCATGTGAGCTGATCTTGCGCGACCGCTTCGTTCTCGAAATCGATAGACGGTTTGATGTGCCGCGCCATGATGCATGGGATTTGGGCGAGCCGCCTTCGGCGGACGGCTCTATTCGCTACGCGAACGGAGCCCGCAAGCGCGGTCTCCGCCCTTCGGGTGACGATCCTCTCGCGAGCTCGGGCGGCCGGATCGACCGGCCGCCCCGACCGCGAGGGGTTCCCCTCGCGACTCCGCCGCCAGCGCTTCCTCAACCATCGCACCAACTTCGCCGGGGGCCGTTCCAGCGCCGGGCCAGGCCCTCGGCGACCAGCACCTCGCCGATCGAGAGACCGCCGCGAGACACGGTACGCAGCTTGCGACCATATTGATCCTGGTCGCGCGCGCCGGCGGTGAGCGTGAAGGGACCGGCATTGAGTAGCGTCTGCAACCGCCGCGTCGCGGCGTCGCTGAGCTCTGCCTCGCGGCGGCAGCGCGGCGGGCTCACCTCGGGCGCGTCGATATCGAGAAGCCGAACTTTCTCGCCGCGGAACCAGAACGTGTCGCCGTCGACGACGCAATCGGTTCGCCGGCCAGTGCCGCAGATCGAGAATGTCGCGGTGAGCGTTTCGCCGGCCGCCGCCACCGGCCGGGATGATTGAACAGGCGACGACGCGAAGCGACCGCCGTCGTCCCCAAGATAGAACGCCCCCGCCACGACGCCGGCGACGACCAGCGCTGCAATCGCGATCCGTCTGCCGACGGCCGCGATGCTGGCGCCCGCGACATGCGCCGTCCGACCTCTGACGGGTCCGCCGATTCTCACCTGCCCATTTCCCTCCGTCCGGTGACGTTCTGCGCCTCATATCCGGCGATTCGCCTTCTCCGCGATTATGCCGATCGCTGCCCGGCGTTGGGCGCAAACCTGTTGCTAGCGACGCAAGCCGTCATGTCCTTGCGCCGGAAATAGATCGCACGCCCGCAGCGCAGCGGCGGATTGCCGGCCGTGAACACGATCTGCTCGTCGCTGCGCATCTGCGTGATCTCATGCGGCAGGATCAGCGGCCGGCGCGACAGCATCCGCGAGCGCGTCCGGGACGATCCCGAGGCCTGCGAACTGCGGCTGATCTGGCTGACCTCGACGGTCGTGTCGCCGCAGCGGCGCGAGATGTATTCAGCCGTTTCGGGATCGTTGATGGCGCTGAAACTCATCCAAGACGCCGATTCGAACCACTTCGATGCGGCGTCGCGGCCGCCATAGACCTCGCGCATCTGGCCGATCGACTGGAACAGCATCAGGAGCGTGATGCCATATTTGCGCCCGGCGTCGCGCGCCGTCTCCAGCACGCGCAGGTAGCCGAGGCGCGCCACCTCGTCGAGCAGGAAGAGCGTGCGGCCGGCGACCTCGCCGGCGCGGTTGTAGATCGCGTTCATCAGCGAGCCGATGATAAGGCGGGCGAGGCCCGGATGGTTCTCCAGCGTCTTGAGATCGATGTTGATGAAGACGTCCATCGTTCCGGCCGCCAGCTCGTCGGTCGAGAAGCTGCCGCCCGACACCAACGCCGCATAATTCTCGTAGGACAGCCAGTGCGTCTCCTTGACCGCATTGGCATACACGCCGCTGAAGGTTTCGGGTGTCATGTTGACGAACGAGGCGACGTTCTCTTTCACGAACTGCGAGCCGGAATGGTCGTAGATCGCCTGCAGCCGTTCGCGCAGCTTCGGCTCGGGTTCGGACAGGTTTGCCCGAACCCGCCGCAGGTGCTGATCCTTCTCTTCCGTATGACCGGACAGGCAAACGTCGGCGATGAGCGCGGTGAGCAATTGCAGCGCCGAGGCCCTAAAGAAGTCGTCGCGCACCGAGTGCGTGCGCGCCACGTCGGTCATGATCCATGACGCGACCGAGGCGATGTCCTCCTCTTTAGTGCCGCCGAACCGGCCGATCCAGTCGAGCGCGTTGAAGCCGGTCTCCGGCGTCTTTGGATCGAGCACGAACACGGTCCGGCCGGCGCGCTTGCGATGGTCGATCACCATCGGTGCGACCTCGTTGGATGGATCGAGCGCGACCAGGCCGCTACCCCATTTAAGCGCGGTCGGGATCGTCACGGACGTCGTCTTGTAGCCGCCGGACCCGGCGAACACGATGCCGTGGGTCGAGCCCCAGGACGCGTCGAAGCACAAGAGCGGCGCGCGCCCGCCCGCGCCCCAGCTCTCGGGCTCGCTGGCGCGGAACGCGCGATCGCCGAAGGAGTCCTTGTCGACGCGGTAGCGCTCGCCGATGACGATGCCGCCGCTTTCGGGAAACAGCCGGGCCGCCTCGCCGATGCTCATCCATTGCGCGTCGCCGTGGATTGCACGCTGGCCCGACACGCGCCGCGGCGCCGCCGCCGCGAAGGCGGCATTGCCCGCCAGCGCCACGCGCAAGCCGAACAACGCGCAGCCGATCGCAGCGAGCGATCCCGTCAGTGTGGCCGGGTCCACATAGGCCAGCACCGATCCGTCGCGGACGCGGCCGGCGAGGCCGAGCAGGCGACTTCCCTCCCACCATGCGGCAACGCCGACCACGGCCGACGCGCCGGCGAGAACGCCCCAGCCGGCGGATCGCACCGCGAGTGCGCCCGCGCAAGCGAACAGGATGACGATCCCGATCGCGGCCGCGCCGAGATAGGGCAGGGCGATGCCGATCCGCCCGAGCAGCAGCGCCGCCTGCGGCGTCTTGCCGAGGCCCGCGAACCATTGCTCATGACCGCGCAGCGCGATCATCGCGCCGATCATCAACGCGCCAGGCACGACGGCGAGGGCGAGCTTATTCGCGTTCATCGCTGAAGACCTTCGTGCCGATCGCCGCCAGCCGCTCGCGCTCGGCTTCGCTCCCGCGCAGCCGCTGCGCAGCGTCGATCAGCATGCCGAGCAGCAGCGCGCGCTTCTCGTAACGCAGCCCCGCCTTCACGATGAGACCGCCGAGCTGGATCTTCTCGCGGGTGTCCTTCTTCCTGTCGTCGCTGCGTCGGCTCCGGTCCATGCGCTCAAGCCTCAGAAGATGCGCCCGAACCCGCGCCAGGCGGCTCGGCCGCAGCCGACCCGCGCGCGGATTTCGGGCCTGCGCCAGCCTTGCGAAATCGGGCCTTCACCTCCTCGAAGGCAGTCAGCAGCTCCGCCTCGTCGATCTTCAGGTCCCCGAGCCCCGCCTTCAGGGCAACCCGGCCGATCCGCTCGGCTTCGCGCGTCTCGGCCGCCTTGAGCTGATCCTGCAGGCGGGCGATTTCCTCTCTGATCTGTCGCGACGGCTTTTTCATTCCGGTTGATCGTCCTTCTTCATGGCGCGCTTTGCGCGAACAAGAATTGATCAGGGATGCGCGACGCGCACCCCGTCATATTTGACGGGTCGGCGAAGCCGACACTTCCTGGGATGATCCCGCCGGTCCGAAGGATCGGCTCCAAGGGCGCAGTAATACGTCGCTGGCGCGACGTAAGCCTGCTCAGCCGGAAAGACGACGCCGATCCCTGTGGACGAACCATGTCGTGTTGCTCGCAGGACCGCCGCCTTGGCCATCACACATTTCACGCCCCAACTCATCAGCCGCGCCGATGGCCGTAGCGTCGTGCTGGCGGCCGCGTATCGCCATTGCGCGAAGATGACCTTCGAGGCTGAAGACCGCGCGGTCGACTACACGGGCAAGCGCAGCATGGTGCATGAGGAATTCCTGTTGCCGGCGGACGCGCCGCAATGGGTGCGCGCGATGGTCTCGGACCGCTCCGTCGCGGGCGCATCCGAGGCGTTCTGGAACAAGGTCGAGGGCTTCGAGAAGCGGTCAGATGCGCAGCTCTCCAAGGAGTACATCATCGCGCTGCCGATCGAGCTGACAACCGCGCAGAACATCGCGCTCATGCGCCAGTTCGTCGACGAGCACATCCTGCCGGCGGGGATGGTTGCGGACTGGGTCTATCACGACGATCGCGGCAATCCGCACGCGCATCTGATGACGAGCCTGCGCCCGCTCACCGAGGATGGATTCGGGCCAAAGCGTGTGCGGGTCCTGGACGAGGATGGGGCGCTGCTGCGCAACCGGGCGGGCAAGATCGTTTACAAGCTCTGGGCCGGCGACAAGAACGCGTTTTTGGCGGTTCGCCAGGGTTGGATTGACCTGCAGAACCATCATCTCGCGCTCGCCGGGCTCGACGTGCGCGTGGATGGCCGCTCCTACGCCGAGCGCGGAATCGATATCGTGCCGACGACGCACGTCGGGGTCGCCGCAAAGGCGATCGAGCGAAAGGCGAAGCGGCAGGGACGGCGGCCAGACCTCGACCGGCTGCGGCTGTTTGAGGATCGGCGGCAGGTATCGGCGGAGCAGATCATGCTTCGACCGGAGATCGTTCTCGACATCGTGTCGCGCGAGAAGAGTGTGTTCGATGAGCGCGACGTCGCCAAAGTTCTGCATCGCTATGTCGGCGATCCTGCCGTGTTTGCGACGCTCCTCGCGCGCATCCTGCAAAGCCCGGCCGCCATCCGCCTCGAGCGCGAGGGTGTCGACTTCGCGACGGGTGCGAGAACGCCCGCGCGCTATTCCACGCGCGAGCTGATCTGCATCGAGGCCGACATGGCCAGGCGTGCGATCAGGCTGGCCGCGGCGGACACGATCGGTGTGCCCGATCAGGTCCGTAACGCGGTCCTCGATCGTCATCCCATGCTCTCGGCCGAGCAGCGATCGGCGATCGAGCATGTGACCGCGGCTGGGCGCGCCGCAGCCGTGGTCGGGCGCGCCGGCGCCGGCAAGACCACAATGATGCGGGCGGCGCGCGAGGTGTGGGAGGCGGCCGGCTATCATGTTGTCGGCGGCACGCTGGCGGGCAAGGCGGCCGAGGGTCTGGAGAAGGAAGCGGGAATCCCGTCGCGCACGCTGGCGTCATGGGAACTCGCCTGGAGCAAGGACCGCTCGACGCTCGACAACCGCACGGTCTTCGTCCTCGACGAGGCGGGCATGGTCGCTTCGCGTCAGATGGCGACCTTCGTCGAGGCAGTGTCGCGCGCCAGCGCCAAGCTCGTATTGGTCGGTGATGCCGAGCAGCTTCAGCCGATCGAAGCCGGCGCGGCGTTCCGCGCCCTGGTCGACCGCATCGGCTATGCCGAGCTCGAAACAATCTACCGCCAGAAGGCGCAATGGATGCGCGACGCCTCGCTCGATCTCGCGCGTGGCCGCGTCGGCAAAGCGCTCGCGGCCTATCGGGACCAGGGTCACGTCAAGGGCGCCGGGTTGAAGGCGCAGGCCGTGGCTGCGCTGATCGATGACTGGACCCGCGACTACGACCCGGAGAAGTCGACCTTGATCCTGGCGCACCGGCGGGTTGACGTGCGCGCGCTCAACGACATGGCCCGCGCCAGGCTCGTGTCGGCCGGGATCGTTGACGCCGGGCATGCCTTCCAGACCGAGGACGGAGAGCGCCGGTTCGACGCTGGCGACCAGATCGTCTTCCTGCGCAACGAGAAATCCCTCGGGGTGAAGAACGGGATGATCGGCCGCGTCATCGACGCCGCGCCAGGCCGGTTCACCGCCGAGATCGGGGAGGGCGATCATCGCCGGTGCGTCGAGGTCGACCAGCGCTTCTATCGCAATGTCGACCACGGCTACGCCACCACGATTCACAAGGCGCAAGGCGCGACCGTCGATCGCGTGAAGGTGCTCGCGAGCCTCTCGCTCGACAAGCACCTGACCTATGTGGCGCTGACCCGTCACCGCGAGGACGTGGCGCTTTATTATGGGCGAAAGTCGTTTGGCAAAGCGGGTGGATTGGTCCCGCTGCTGTCGCAGCGCAATGCCAAGGAGACGACACTCGATTACGAGCGAGGCGGCCTTTATCGGGACGCGTTGCACTTTGCCGCCAACCGCGGCCTCCACGTCATGCGCGTCGCCCGGACCCTCGTGTCGGACCGCCTGCGCTGGGCGCGACGCCAGAAGCAGCGGTTCGATGATCTCGCCACGCGCCTACGCGCCGTCGGCGCTCGTCTCGGCGTTTTTGACCGTCGCGATATCCCGCCCACCAGCCGGAAGAAGGAGACCGCGCCCATGCTGCCCGGCGTCACCATATGGCCGAAATCCGTCGCCGAGGCGGTCGAGGACAAGATCCTCGCCGATCCGGCTTGCAGGAAGCAGTGGCAGGAAGTGTCCAGCCGCTTCGCGCTCGTCTTCGCGAATCCGGAGGTCACCTTCAAGGCCATGAACTTCGATGCCGTGTTGCACGATCCTGCAATACGCAAGGCGACGCTCAACCGGCTCGCGACGGCGCCGGCCACCTTCGGCGATCTGCGCGGTGACAAGGGCATGCTAGCGGGAAAGGCGGCCGCCAAAGCGCGGCTTGAGGCCGAAGCCAATGTCGCCGCGCTCGGCCGCGAGATCGAACGCTATGCGCGGTTGCGCGCGGAGGCCACACGCAAACACGAAACCGAGGAGCGCGCGCTGCGGCTGCGCGTCACCGTCGAGGTGCCGGCGCTCTCGCCGGCCGCGACGCTGGTGCTGGAGCGGGTTCGCGATGCCATCGACCGCAACGATTTGCCAAACGCGCTTGCCTTTGCACTCTCGGACAAGATGGTCGCGGCGGAGATCGAGGGGTTCAACAAGGCCGTGGCAGAGCGCTTCGGGGAGGGAGCGTTCCTGTCCAATCGTGCGAAGGAGCCGAAGGGCGCAGCCTTCGATGCTGCGGCCGCAGGCCTGCGGGAGAATGAACGACCCGCGCTCGCCGCCGCATGGCCCATGCTACGCGCGGCGCAGCAACTGGCCGCGCAGCAGAAACAGTCGGCTGAAGCGGCCAGGAAGGTCGAAAGCCAGCGCCAAGATCAGCGCCAGGTCCAGAGCCGCGGGATGGCCATGAAATGAGACCGCGGGCGGTCATAGCGATGCTCGGATTTGGCACGGCCGCCATCGCCGCCATCGCGGGTCTCGGCTGGGTCGGCTGTTTCCGTGTGAACACGACCCCGAGCTATGCGCTGGGTCTGTGGCGCATCGAGCGCCCGGTCGCGCCGATCAAGGTCGGCGACCTTGTCTTCATCTGCATGCCGGCGGGCCCAGGACTTACGCTGGGGCTCGAGCGGGGATACCTGCGCTCCGGCCTCTGCCCGGGTGGCGCGGGACCACTCATCAAGACCGTCGCCGCTTTGCCCGGCGAACACGTCGAGGTTCGTCGAGCGGTCACGGTCGGCGGCCGGGCGCTCGCTCATTCTGGAGTCCGCCTGATCGACGCCGAGGGCAGGGCGCTCGACGCCTATTCCGGCGGCGTCGTTCCGCCCGGCCACCTCTATCTCCACTCCGACTACGCAGGCTCTTATGACTCACGCTATTTCGGGCCGCTCCCTGACGCCGGGCTCCTCGGACTCGCCCGGCCGGTCGCCACGTTCGATCCGTGACGGTATGCGCGCGGGGGCTCTGATCGCCGGCGCGGCCGCGGCCGGGACACTCGGATGGAGCGGCCTCATCCTGGCGCTCCCCCTCGAATTGGCCTTCCCAGCGCTCTGGGCGAGCGCCTCGTCGCGTCTAATCGCGATCGCGGTCTCGGCGGCGTATTTCCTGGCCGCCTCGCGTGGGCTGCCCCAGGGTGTGGCGACGTTCTACGGGTCTGGCATCGTCTGGGGCGGCGTGCTGTGGGCCGCGGCCGCCGCCGCCTTCGTGGCCGTCCACGGCTTCCTGTGGTCCCCACAGCCGGGCTGGGGGCGGAGCTGGCGGTTCGCGTTCGCGAGCCTCCTGATGGGCGTGCCGCCGCTCGGGATCGTCGGCTGGGCTCACCCGCTGACGGCCGCCGGCGTGCTGTTCCCAGGCTGGGGATGGCTCGGCCTGGCCGCGGCGGCGACCGGCATGCTGGTGCTCACCACTAAGCTGTGGCCAGTCGCGGCGATCGCCCTCACAGGGGCGTGGCTCTGGTCCGCCGCAGGCTGGACGCCGCCGTCCGTACCGGATCGCTGGCGGGGTGTCGACACTGTGATGGGCGCATCGCTCGGCCGTGCGGCGGACCTCGATCAGCAGCGCACCCTGCTGGCGCATGTGCATCGCGCGGCCGAGGCAGGCGCCCGCGTCGTCGTCCTGCCGGAGAGCGCACTCGGTCTGTGGACGCCGACGGTCTCGCAATTCTGGATGAACGCATTGCGCGAGACGCGCGTGGTCATGATCGCCGGCGCCGCCGCGGTTGACCGGCGGGGCTACGACAATGTCCTGGTCGAAATCGCCGCCGGTCAAGCTCGCATTCTCTATCGGGGGCGGATGCCCGTGCCGGTCTCCATGTGGCAGCCGTGGCGGTCGTGGATCGGCGAGGGCGGTAGCGCGCAAGCGCATCTCTTCGCCAATCCGGTCGTCACGTCGCAAGGCCGGCGGATCGCTCCGCTCATTTGTTACGAGCAGCTTCTGGTCTGGCCGGTGCTGCAGTCGATGCTGCATGCGCCCGACATGATCGTCGCAACCGGAAACGGATGGTGGACCGCCGGCACATCCATCGTCGGAATCCAACGCGCAAGCGTTGACGCATGGGCTCGGCTGTTCGGCATGCCGCTTGTGACGGCATACAATCTCTAAGGAGACGGTGATGGTCGATGCAACCTTGATCCAACAATGCGCCGATCCTGGCCTCAAGCCCGCCATCGTCGAAAAGTTCATCGCGACGGCCGGGTCCGAAAATCCGCTCGCCATCACGGTGCGCGCCGGCGGACGCGTAGTGCTCGTGCCGCCGCCGAAATCCGCCGACGAGGCGCTCGCTCTCGTGCGCCGCTATGTCGGTCAGGCCGTCGTGCGCGTCGGCATCACGCAATATCCGGCCGGCGTCGGCGTGACCGACGCGTCGCAGCTCACGGCAGACCTGATCGATCCTTGCAAGAACGTCCGCATGGGGACCGCGCTGTTCGCGAAGGTCTATCGCATCGTGGTGAAGTGGTATGGGGTCGAGAATGACAACGCGCTCGAGGACGCCATTATGGCGTGGCGGACCGGGACGTTCGAGGACCTCGCCGTGTTCTCGGCGCCTGATCCCGGACCGTCCGCGCCCTCCCGCGCCGAGGACGGCACCCCGCGCGACCGTCCCGCCAATCCCCCTGTCGAACGGCCCGCCCCAGAGTCCGATCCGAATCGCGCCGGGATTCGCATTGATCTGTCGGGAATCGGCGGTGCGAAGAAGCAGGACTGAGATCCCGCAGGATCGGCCTGTGCCAGCGTCCGTCCGAATCGTCGCAATGACGGGCCGGCGTCGGAGCGTTGGATCTATATCCTAAAGAGGCGCGGTCCGCGGTAAATCGGCGGCTCGCGCGATGTTTCTACAACCTGTTCGCGCGCTATCGCGGTCCACTCCACCGCCGAGGTGAATTCTCGGCCCGAAAAATCAGCTCTGCAACACGTCGCGGCTGGCATCGCCAGTCCACTCCGCCTATAAGCCCCGGCAGACAGTACGCGCTGTCCGGGGCTTAGAAACCCCTCACGTAGCGGTCGGTGCCGCCCGAGAAGGCACCGGAATCCTCTGGCCAATGGCCGGGGGCCTGTGACGTATGTCCAGGCGCCTCGGCGCTAAAGGTCACAGGGACCGACTGCGTGCGGTTTTCTAACCCCCGGCTTGGGTTCAAAGGATTAACGTCGGCGGGGGCGCACCGCAGACCCTACCGACCTGAAGGGCTGTTGTGACAAAGACAGATAGCGACCAGCGGGCCGATGTCGACGTGGCGGCGACAATGGCTAATCTTCTCGCGTCACTCTCGGTGGATCAGATCAAATCGCTGACAGTCAAAGCAATCCAGGAGCATCGACAGGCGCTGGTGAAAGCCGAGACCGCCTACGATGCTTGGAAAGCGGCCGAAGCAAACAATCACGACGCGGCTGAGCTGCACGAAAACTATACGCGTCTGATGCTCGCAGCGCGCGCTCAACAAATGGTGCTCGCGACCTTGATCGATCGGCTCGGTTACGTTCCCAAGGTTGATGCGACGTAAGTCTGAGGGCGTCGCGCGATTGTCAAATTAATCCCTGTTCGGCGGCGAGTTTGACGGCGTGGGTGATATTGTCGGCGCCGAGCTTCTCGCGCGCGACCCTCAGATACGAGCGGACGGTGTGCTCCGAAATCCCCAGCAGGTCTGCGATTTCGATTGCCGTCTTGCCGAGCGCAGCCCAGGCGAGGCACAGCGCTTCGCGCGGCGCCAGATCCACACCCGTAGGTCGGGGCGAGCGGACTAGGCGATTGAGATGCACGTGCACAAAGGCCGCGGCGGTAATCGCATGAACGACGTTGCGGATTTCCACAAAGTCCGCACTCGGCGTATCGGAGGCCAGAGTCAACAATGCCGTCCTGCCGAAGCCGCCGCGCACCGGAATTGAAATGCCGCTGCGGATGCCAAAGTCCGCGGCCTCGGCGAAGAACTTGATCGTCTCGGGGGCGGTCCCGCTGTTGGCCTGTTGCGACCATGTGAATGGTTGCATCGACCGCTTGGCGGAGATCACGACCGGATCGATCGCCGTGTACTCGCTGTCGAGATAGATGCGTTGCCACTCGGCCGCATAGTTGGAGATCGCGCGCGTGTCGCCGGCGCGGACATTCAGATAGGCGAAGCGCTCGAAGCCAACAGAGGCCGCAAAATTGCGCAGCGCCTGCCTGATCGCCCGCTCATCCTGCGCAAGATCACTCGCTTCCATGAGATCATTGAACCCATCGTCAAGCACATGCGTCCGTTTCATTTCTGAGCAATCTCCCTTTTTCGAGCGCGGGATGCGCCTCTTGTTGGTCTTTGTGTAGCGGTGGGCCTCCAATGGTGTGCGGTGTTGCAGCGGCGTCTGCACGCGTCTGTTAGAGGCCGTAGCGTCATCATGCGGTCGAGTCGACACTCGACTATGCGAGAAAGAGCTATGGTCGGAATTGGGTGATGGGGCCGATCAGGCGGCGCGGATCGAATCCCGTGCGGCGCGCATACGCGTCGATGTAAGCGTCGACGGAGGGAATACCCAACGAAGGCAAGAAATGACCGGCGAGTGTCGCAGTTCCTGCCGAACTGTCTGTTTCCGGCATAAACCACGCCATAATATGATAGCTAAAATCGGCGAGCGGGTCGCCAAGAGTAGACAGCTCCCAGTCAATAACCGAAATAACATCAGTCCCATCGATTTCGACGATTAAGTTGTCGAGCCTGTAGTCTCCATGAACCACCCGAACCGGACCGGACGGAGGAATATGCTCCGGCAGCCACGCGATCAGCCGCTCCATGTCCTCAATGTCTTCGGTCTCAGAAGCGCGGTATTGGGCCGACCAGCGTTTGACCTGACGCCCGACATAGTTTTCACCTTTCCCGAAGTCCTGAAGGCCAAGGTCGGCGGGCTCAAACGAATGCAATTGAGCGAGCACCTTGTTCATTGCGTCGTACACGCTGGCGCGCTCACTCGGGTTTGACCCCGGCATAGCCGGCTCCCAAAAGGTCCGACCTGATACGAACGCCATGATGTAAAATGCCGTGCCGATAACGTTATTGTCGTCGCAATAGACAACCGGCTTAGGAACCGGGAAGCCTCTTGCGTGAAGGGCGCGGATAACGCGAAATTCACGATCGACGGCGTGCGCTGAAGGCAAAAGTGATCCGGGTGGCTTTCGCCGCAGCACGTAGCGCGCTGTTGGTGAACTAACAAGATACGTTGGATTAGATTGTCCGCCTCTGAACTGGCTTATCGTGATGGGGCCCGCGAACCCTTCGATGTTTCGTTCCAAAAAATCAACGAGCCGCGCTGTCTGAAAGCGAAGATGCGTTGATACGTCTCTCGTGCCTGAGAACGATATTTGTCTATCGATCGCCATTGCCAAGAAGTTTGCTAACGTTCCGATGTGCGAGATAAGTGATGTCAACGACGCTTTGAGAGCGCTGATTTCATAAGCCCGAGTGTTTCCGGAGTTCGGGCCAGTCGCAAAAATGCATCGCACTCGAGTTGTAAGATGTCGATTCCGGAGCAGAGTTGTGAGATATCGGTATCGCCACCGGTAACGACCCGCGCCAATTCGCTTGCGATCGTTCGCGCGTGGTCCGTCAAAGCATTTTCCGCGTGAGCGATGTTCAAGGTCAGTGAAACGCGGCCCGTCTGCCCTGGCAGCGTCATAAAGTGCGGCCGGTACGGAATGTAACCGTCCGCCAATTCGAGAGCTCTTGCCTTCGCGTCGTGAAGCAGTCTGCTGCGATTCATTGTGATTCCATCGCTAGCGCGGAGATAGCCAAGCTTTCGTGCGTGGAGCGCCGAAGTCGATGCCGTTCCTGCAAGGATCAATTCAAATGCTCGACGCGGTGCTTGCATAGGCCCGTTCGCATCGAACGGGCCAGCGGTCCACCGCTGCAATAGCTCTCTACAGCCACCCCATGCGGGAATGATACCAACAGAAGTTTCCACCAGGCCCATACGCGCTTCGGCGTGTGCCTGAATGGCGGTACTGTGAAGCGCAATCTCGCACCCGCCGCCAAGCGCATGTCCGACGACCGCCGAGACGACCGGAAATGGCGCCAATCGCAGCGCTATCATTGCGCGCTGACCGTGTCGCACGAAGCTCTCTAATGTCTCCCAGTCTTTAGCCTCAATGAGGCTGACGACGTACGCTAGATTTACACCGGCTGAAAAATTTGCTCCGTCTGTGCCGATGACAAGTGCGCGTATGCCCGTTAAATCAGTAGCCGCGATCATCAGATCGAGCACGTCGAAGTCGATGCTATTGAGTTTGGAGCGAAGCTCGAGACACGCCACGTTGTCGCCGATGTCCCAGACGCTGGCGGATTTGTTGGAAGCCAGAGGTTTCTGGCGTCGCGAATGGTCCGAGACTGTCCAAGCATCTGCGGGCCGCCTTACACGGTCGTACGTTCCACCGGTCCGCAATGCTTCTGCATCATGCCCGACGCGGCGGTAAATCGGGCCGTCTTTTGCTTGCTCGAGATAGGGAGGAATTGGCAAGGACCGGGATCGCAATTCCTCGCGAAGCCAATCGAGTCCCATCTGATCGATCAGCTCAAACGGTCCCCATTTCCAGCCGTAGCCCGCAGTCATGGCTTTATCGATTGTTTGCGGTTCGTCAGCAACTTCGGGGATCAGGAAGCTTGCATAGTGCAGCAACTCTACAAGCACATCGCGCGCTGCACAGGCCACCAAGTCCGAACGGTGGGTCAATGATTGTGGCCCGCCTTGTCCGACGGCGTCGTCATCGATGGCCGGCTTTATCCAGGGGCGATATTCGCCGGAGGCAAGGTCAAGTGTCTCATGAATTCGCTGTTCCCCGTCGAACCTGATGCGATAAAAGCCTCCATTGCCCTTTCGTCCCTTGAGTCCTTTGGCCAGCATGGCAGAGATGAATCGATCAAAGGGCGATTGCTCCGAGAACTGCATCTGCATCGGATCGGCTTGCGGCAGAAGCGAGCAGATCGTCCGCAGCGCCGTATTAAACAAATCGACGCCGGTCAGGTCGGCGAGACCGAATACACCAGTTGACGGAACCCCCAGAAAACGTGCGATCGCAGCATCAGTCTCTTCTATTGTTATTCCGTATTCGAACGCGGAATTCATGCTGACCAGCATCCAGAAAAGGCCAATACGGTTTGCAATGAATCCTGGAGTGTCGCGGCAGCGCACGACAGTCTTGCCAAGCGAATAGTCGCAAAATCGTTCAAGCGACGCTGTGACTGTTGGGCTGGTGTCGCTGCCCGCCACCAGCTCCAACAGCGGCATGTAGCGTGGCGGGTTGAAAAAATGCGTTATTGCGAAATGTTTGCGGAAGCGAGGTGACAACCCATCCACTAGCCGAGAGATCGGTATTGTCGAGGTGTTGGACGTTACCGCCGCATCGTCACGGCGGTATTGTTCGATAATTCGATAAACAGCCTTCTTGACTCCCAAGTCTTCGACAATTGCTTCGCAAATCCAGTCGCAGTTCCGCAATCCATTGATGTCGTCGTCCAGATTGCCTGTGGTAATGAAGTGTGCCGCATCGGGATGCATGAGCGGCGCCGGTCGGGCCCTGAGCATGCCGGTCTTGGCTTGTTCGGCGAGATGGCTTCTTTTTTCGCCGCTTGGAGAGGCCTTATCCAGAAGAAGAACGGGCACGCCTGCATTGGCGATCTGCGCGGCGATGCCACTCCCCATCACGCCTGAACCGATGACGGCGGCCTTACGAATATCGATCATCGTCAAATGGCCTGCAGGATTGTTGCGATCCCTTGGCCACCGCCGATGCATTGTGTTGCAAGGCCGAATTCCCGGCCTTCTCGTCTGAGCAGCGAACAGAGTTTCCCGGTGATCCGCGCCCCAGTCGCTCCGAGCGGGTGACCGAGCGCTATGGCGCCGCCGTCCAGATTGATGCGCGTTTCGTCCATCCCCAGGTCCTGCATCACGGCGATGGCCTGGGCGGCGAACGCTTCGTTTAGTTCAATAACGTCGATGTCGGAGAGAGCAAGTCCCGCGCGCTCGAGCGCTTTCTTTGTCGCGGGTACCGGTCCTATTCCCATGATCTCAGGCGGGCAGCCGGCGACAGCAACACTTCTGATCCGCGCGAGGCCCTTCAGTCCGTGTGCGGCCGCGTAATCCTGCGAGCAAACCAATACGGCTGCTGCGCCGTCCGTGAGGGGGGACGAGGTTGCCGCTGTAACAGATCCATTCTGATCGAATGCCAACTTTAACTTGGTGAGCGTTTCTTCCGAGGTGTCCGGCCGGATACATCCGTCGCGTTCGACGATCGAGTCATCCGTCGTGATCGGGACGAGTTCTTCATTGAATCGGCCGCCGCAAGCTGCGCCATGCGCCTTGGCGTGGCTGCGTACGGCAAACTGCTCCTGAATAGAACGTTCGATGCCATTTCGGCGCGCCAGATTCTCCGCCGTCTGTCCCATGGCTACATACGCGTTTGTTGCCGAGGCCGCCAATCCGGGATGAGGCATGAAGTTGTACCCGGTGGCTGGTACCCTCGACATTGACTCAACGCCCGCACAGATAAAGACATCGCCTGCATGCAGCCGAATCGCACCGGCAGCCATATGAATCGATTGCATGCTGGAGCCGCAGAAACGATTTACCGTCGCAGCCCCGGCGGTGACGGGAATTCCGGCGAGCAGCGCAATATTCCGGGCAACGTTGTAGCCTTGTTCTGCTTCCGGCGTGGAGCAACCGACAATGACATCTTCAATGTCGTCGAGCGGGATCCCCGTTCGGGCAACGAGCGTGGAGATGACCTGCGCGGCCACTTCGTCAGGCCGCACGCCAGCGAGCGCTCCTTTGTGCGCGGGAGTAAACGGCGACCGGACAAAATCGACGACAATGGCCTCGTGCATTCTGGCCTTCCAACATACCGACGGGTTAGTATGTTAAAAGATAGCGGCCGGTGTCAAGAGATGTCCTAAGCGGCCTATTATCGGTCGCTCAGAGTTCAGTTGAATCGGGTATTCTTGCGCAAACAACTGAACTGCACTACGCAATGCGCGTTTTCGAGGGGGCCCCGACTAATGAAGAAGCCAGAACGGCGGAAGATGAGTCATGAAGCTCTTCTTGCGGCGGCGCAAAAGCTGTTCGTATCCCACGGCTTTCGGCAAACCACGGTCGATCAGATCGCGAAAAGCGCAAAACTCACCAAAGGCGCGGTATATTTTCATTTCAAGTCGAAGACCGAGATGTTGTTGAAGCTACTCGATCGTGCTGAGCAAATCGTTCTTCATCCCATAATCGAAGTGAATCAAAATGACAGTTATGCGCCCGACGAGAAGCTCGCCGTCATAATCAATAAACAGGCAATGCTTGGCGTGACCCATCCCAATGAGGTCCTATTGCTGATTCTGACTTCGCTTGAGATGAAGCGGCGGGTCGGTTCGATCGCCAAGAAGGTAGACGAGATCTACGACAGCATGTACGAGCAAATCGAGAAAATAATTCTGAATGGACAAAAAACCGATGTCTTTTGCAAAGACATCGCCGCCCGTGAAGCGAGCGCCATAGTTGTTGCAAGCCATGATGGCACTTTTCTTGAGTGGCATCGTCGGCGAACCAAATTGGACGGTGAAGAGCTGGCCCGTGCCTTGCGCCGGGTTGTGCTAAATGGCCTTCGGACCAAATAGCCTATCGCATCCATGGACTGCGGCGCTCTTTGATGACGATGACGATAACAGTAATGCGTTCGACTAAGCGATCTGCTTGCTGCTTTGCGGATCCTTCAAGATAGATTTAAGAGAGAAGTTCGTGTCCGCTAGATATGCTGGCGACACTGCAATGTTCCGCTCGATCATTGCCCGGAGAGTCCTGATATCGGCTCCGTTATTCACGGCAATGGCGCCACAAATCCGGTCATTGTGCAGATAGATCGTCGTAAAGACATTGTCTGCCAGCGCTCCGCGTGTCACATGCGGACTCGATGGGGGGAATTTACCGAGTAATTGTAGGTTCAGATCGTACTGATCGGACCACAGCCACGGCACGTCTTCAAAAGGCTCGCGGTTGCCTGCGATGTTATTCGCGATCGCGATTGCTTGGTTTCGGGCGTTGGACCATGATTGCTGCCGTACAAGGCTGCCAAGAAATCGGTTAGGGTGCCGCGACGCATCTCCGACCGCATAGATCGCAGGATCGGTGGTTTGTCCAAACTCGTCGACGACAATGCCGTCGTTCACTGCAAGTCCACAAGCTTCTGCCAGTTCGACATTTGGTACGATTCCGACGCCAATAACGGCACCAGCAATGGTCAGCTCCTCGCCCGTGGACAGCTCCACCGCGATTGACTGGCGAGCGTCAAGGAATCTCCGAACGGTTCGGTCCATGAGAAATTGAACGCCATGTCGTTCATGTATCGTTTGAAGGTAGGAACTCAACTCATTCGGCAGTGATCGAGCACAGATCCGCGACTGCGGTTCAACAACGATGACATCAGCTCCCAGTCCGCGAAGAGAGCAGGCTGTCTCAAGCCCGATCCAGCCCGCGCCAACGATCAGCCATGGGTGAGATGAGGTGTTATTTTGCACGGCGCGGCGAATGTTGATGCTGTCCTCGATCGTCCGAAGGTAAAATATGTGGCTTAGATTCTCGCCTGGTACGTTAAGCCTCCGCACGACGCCCCCGGTTGCAAGGACCAGGATGTGATAGTTAAGGCTGTCGCCCTTTGAGAGGCTTACGCTGCGGCCGATCCGGTCGACCGATGTGGCGTGGGTGCTCAAGCGGAGGTCGACTTTCTCGCTCATTTCCGTTGACCAAATGGAGCAGTCTTCGGCGGATTTCTTGTCGGTCAAAAGCTCCTTTGAAAGCGGAGGGCGTTCGTAGGGTGGATGAACCTCATTTCCGACCAATGTGATTGGTCCAGGGTATTCGAGATCAACGAGAGCTTGTGCAAGCGTTCCTCCGGCTTGACCGGCTCCGACAATCACGACCGATTTCGCCATTTGTTGCCTCGTTGCTTGACTCTGATCCGTGGTCTATTCCCGCCCCGGTCTTGACTTTCCCCTGGGCGCCACATATTAAAAACCGACTGGTAGGTATTTTAAAGGCCAACGGAGTTATTGGCAATGAATGCTTTTCCGGACCAGGCTTCAGAACGCCAACGTGCGAATCCTCCGGCCCGACTGAGTGGGTGTCCATGGCATGATGCGAAGGCGCTGTTGCGAAGTGTCGGACTGCGGCCGACGAGTCAACGTGTGGCGCTGGGCTGGCTGCTTTTTGGAAGGGGCGACAGGCATCTGACGGCGGAGATGTTGTACGAAGAGGCAACCCAAGCGAAAGTATCGGTTTCTTTGGCAACGATATACAATACATTGCATCATTTTGCGGAGGCCGGGTTGCTCCGGCAAGTCGCGGTCGACGGCTCCAAGTCGTATTTCGACACCAACGTGTCGGATCATCATCACTTCTTTCTCACTGATGGGAATGAACTTCTCGATATTCCGGGAACCGATCTGGCCCTTGGTCAAATCCCGGCTGCGCCCGCCGGATATGATGTCCTGCGTGTCGACGTTGTCGTGCGACTCAGACCGACGCGATAAAAAGGTTCCCTAAACGCGAAGCGATCGGCCGGATACTTTATTTTGTTCAGGGATTCCATCCTACGGTTGGGGCGCTTGAAATGTCTTCTCAGCCCGTCCTCTGCTCTCCTGAAAACGTTTAGTATTTGTTTTGTTGCGCCGGCGGTCCCTTCGAGTGCGATCTCTTGCATCATTTTGCTGCTCCCTCTGTAAAGCAGCAACTATGATTGGCGCCACGATAGGAGCGTTCGCAGGCTCCTTGTTCATTTCACGGCCTCATCGTTTGCAAGGGCGCAAAGCTTCGCTCCACTGACAGCCAAGTTACACATCACCATAGCTTTTGCCGGATCATGTGATCCGCCCAGTTTCAAACTTGACACCATTTCTAAAACTCAATAAAACCTACTGGTCAGTATGTAATCTCACTGCACGCGAGATTGCTCTTGGTCGCAACAGCCCGCTAGCGGAGGAGCCTCGTCATGACGGAAGCGCATCAGAACAAGGCCGTTCAGAAGCCTCTTTACAAAGAAAACGATCCAAACATGCCGGAGGAGTTTCGGTCATTGTTGGTCAATCTGCTGCTGAGGCAGCATTTAGAGAATAATGGAAATCCGGAATACCGAAGAATATTGGCAAATATTGCGGAAGCCGGCATGAAGTTCGCACCGCATGGTCGTGCGATGGAGATCGAAGCCGAAATTTTGCGGCAAGAAGTTCATCACGGTCAGATTGTTGCAAACCTCATTGCGGGACTTGGGACCGATCCAAATCAACACATGGAGATCAAGCAATACGCATTCCATATTCCGTTTGAGGATTGGATTGACGTTGCATGGTTTCATGCCTTGATCGATCGGGTGGGTTTGTACGTCGGTGTTGAGTGGGTGGGTAGCACTTACGGGCCGCTCGCTGAGGTCGCGCCTGGGCTTGAGTCCGACGAGGAATTCCATACGAGAGCTGGATTCCTGCATCTGAAGGAAATCTGCAAAACCAAAGAGGGTAAGGCCGCCGTACAAGAGCGGCTCAAAAAATGGTGGCCGGCCGCCTTGGACATGTTCGGCCGTTCTGACAGCAAGAATTCTCCTGAATACGTGAAATGGGGAATCAAGTCGCACACGAACGAACAGTTGCGCCAACGGTACATTGCTGAGGGGATTCCAGAGCTACAAAAACTTGAGCTCGAATTGCCGGACAACAACGCAAACCGGCGCTTCCTCTAAATTCGATAGGTCACAGATGGCTATTTCGCTAACACACTCCGATGGTGTCGGACTCGTCGAGATCAACTACCCGCCAGCGAATGCATACGATACCGAACGACTGAACGAACTGGCCAGCGTCATTACGAAGATTCGGCGCGATGACTCAATCCGAGTGGTCGTGTTGCGCAGCGGGCTGGAAAAGTTCTTTTCCGCAGGAGCGGACATTTCTGTTCTGCAGGGGTCCGACAAGGCGGCGTTTGCAAATCTCCTTCTCGTCGCTCACGAGACGATGGACATGATCGGCCACACGCCGAAACTGTTCATTGCTGCAATAGCGGGGCATTGCATTGGGGGCGGATTGGAATTGGCCTTGGCCTGCGACCTGCGGTTTGGAGCGGAAGGCAAATATGGCTTTGGTCTGGGCGAAATCAATCTCGGGCTCAATCCGGCAATGGGCGGTACACAAAGACTGCCACGCCTTATTCGACGAAGTCGCGCCTTGCACCTAATGGTGACGGGCGAAACGATAAAGCCAGACATCGCGTATGAGTGGGGAATTATCGATCGTCTGTGTCCGTCGGAGACTTTTTACGACGAGGTAATGGCCTATGCGACAAAATTGGCGAAAGGCCCGACCTTGGCGCAAGGATATGCCAAGCTCTCTCTGAATGACGGCTTAGAGTCGTCGTTGGCCGAGGGCCTTGTTTTGGAGCGCGCGCATCAGAACATGCTTTTCGGCAGTGAGGATGCTGCCGAGGGCGTCGCGGCCTTCCTGCAGAAGCGACCGGCCCAGTTCAAAGGAAGGTGATATCCACAGAAGAGCAATAACGTATTGCCTGAATGCCAAATCAGAAGAGCAGCAGGCACAGATCGCCGCGGGAGGACGGAAACATGGCCTTAGAAGGAACCGGGCCTCTGAGTGCGCAGGCATCTCAGAGCAAATACTGGAATCAACTGACCGAAACGATGCCTCGCGCAAAACTTGACGCGCTGCATCTGAAAAAGATCAAGCGGCTCCTGGCATTTGTCTATGAGCACAATGAGTTCTATCGGGAGCGCCTGCGATTGGCTGGAGTTAAGCCCGATGACATTCGATCGCTTGATGACTTCAAGCGCTTGGTGCCCACCACGGACAAGCTTGATTTTATCGACTTCCAGGCTGAGCGGCCGCCTTACGGAAAGACGCAGAATCTTCCCGATGATCTCATATGTCATCACGCTGAAACGTCAGGGACGACCGGTAAACCGCTGGCGATTCCGTATTCGATGTACGATACGATCCGTTACGGCGAGTCATGGACGTACGGTTTCTGGGCATTAGGTATCCGGCCCGGCGACAGTTTCTATTTTGCCTTCTCCTGGGGAAATTTTGCCGGCTTCTGGAGCGCTTACTGGGGCGTCCGCAGGTTCGGAGGCAAGGTTATATCTGGAGGCGGGCTCGACACGAAAGGACACATTGCGGCAATCCAACGGCTCAAACCCACGGTGCTTATTTCGACACCGACATTTGCCCTGCGGATCGCTGAAGTCGCAAAGGGCATGGGTGTTGACCTCGCCAAGTCCTCGATCCGCTATACATTTCATGCTGGCGAGCCCGGGCCAACAGCGCTCCCGGCGATGCGCAAACAATTGGAAGAAGCTTGGGGTGCTAAAGCCGGCGAACTCTTGGGGATCGCTGAAGTCGATGCATTCGCTCCTGGATGCCCATTAGGCGATGGCGTGCATGTCAACGAAATGAACGTCTTCAGCTGGGTTATGGACCCGAAGACAGGCCAGGAAGTCGCAGAGGGCGAAATCGGCGAGAATGTCATAACGTCGTTCGTCAATAACGCTCAACCTTTGCTCAATTACCGAACGCATGATCTGGTGCGGCCGCGCCGTTCCTGTAGTTGCGGCCGCACATGGACGAAATTTGAAGGCTCCGTTCTCGGTCGAACCGACTTCATGATGACTGTCCGCGGCACCAACGTCTATCCGACCGCTGTTGAGAATCTGCTCGGCGAGATTGCCGGAGTGAGTCCGCACTACGAGATGATTCTCAAGCAAGAAATGGGCAATGACGTGATGGAGATTCGCTTCGAGCCGGACAAATCGGTGCCGTCCGAAGACTGGGAGGGGTTGGCTCAACACGTTAGCAACTGCATTCACCGCGCCCTTCATGTGCGGCTGAATTCCGTGGTGTTGAAGCCCGAGTCGCTGCCTCGCTATGACCTCAAGACCAAACGCGTCATTGATCAGCGTCCGAAGGAATTTCGTCGTGCACTTGAGCGGGAGTAGCGCCATGTCGCTGACAAATGACGAGCGAGTTGAAAAGCTAAAGCAGGCCCGCCAACTCCTTGGGCAAGCAGTGTCCGGCGTAGGAATTCCGCAAATTGAGAGTCTGCTTCGTGATGCGGATATGAGTCTGCATTGGGCGCTCTGGAACCTGGGTGAGATTGACGATCTGCGCCCTGAGCTTGAGGCAGCGAAGGAGACGCGTTCGCCATCACCCTGCAATAGGAGCCTACGGGCTGCGGAATAGGCGGTATCGAAGATGGCTCCCTATCAATTTGTAAAACTTGAGCGCCGCGAGTCTGTTGCTGTCCTCACCCTGAATCGTCCGGATACGCTGAATGCGTGGAACGCGCAAATGCGTGCCGAAATGCAGTCGGCAATCGACGACATCGATCGCGACGACGCTTTGCGAGCCCTGGTTGTCACAGGAGCGGGTCGAGGATTTTCCGCGGGGGAGGATGTCCGAGGCATGGAAGATCTTGCGGCGATCAGCACGCGTGCGTTCCGACGTGTGGTGCGCGCATTCCATGGCATTTTCGACAGACTCGAGGCAATGGAACTTCCTGTCATTGCGGCCATAAACGGCGTTGCGGCGGGCGGTGGTCTCGAGCTGGCGCTGTCGTGTGACTTTCGGATTGTATCAGAGGCCGCCCGCATGGGTTTCCCGGAAAATAAGGTGGGACTCATCCCTGGCTCTGGCGGCTGCTCCCGACTGGTCAAATTGATTGGGGCCGCACAATCGAAGCGCCTGGTGATGACGGGAAAGATGATTGATGCGAGCGAAGCGCTGGCGCTTGGATTGATCGAGGAGACGGCGCCGGCCGAAGCGCTGATGCCGCGAGCCATGGAATTCGCGCAGGAGCTGGCTGAAAAGGCCCCGCAAGCGACGGGTCTGGCGAAACTCGTCATCAATAGCTGTCTTGATGTGGATCTCCATACTGGACGCAACTTCGAGCGACTGGGACAGAGCGTGCTTAAGCGCACAGAGGACCACAAGGAAGGCGCGCGCGCATTCATCGAAAAGCGTAGGGCGAGTTTTTCCGGCAGGTAGCGTCGCGACCTGAAAATGAAGAATGAGAGGCTGAATTGGCGGCGTGGAAGCGAGTGCTAGCGTTAGAGAATGTTCACGCGGAGAAGATCAACAAGGCGTCCGTGGACGGCTTGCAGTTCGTTGTACTCAAGGACGCAGATGAGGTGTTTGTATATCGCGATGAATGCCCGCATGAGCTGCATCCATTAAGCGAAGGTGAGATCGATGAGGGCGTCATCATCTGTCCGAAACATTTGTGGGAGTTTGAAGTTCGGACGGGTCAGCACATCACGCGGATCCCTTCGACCAAAAAGAATTTGCTTCAATACCCGGTGCGAATTGTCGAAGGCATGATCGAAATCGATGTCGATACGCCTGAGCATTGGAGTGAAAGATGAACCGTGCCGGATTTGTCAGCGCCATGTCACAGGCAGGGCAAAAACTGAAGTTGCGCATAGCCGCGCTGACCTGTCCGCAGATCATCCCGCACAACTGGTGGAGGCAAGAACATGCATGAGCGTAAAGAAATGAATGACCTGTCGAGTCGTCTAACTGCGATCGCCGACGAGGTTATGGCGGCATCTGAGTACGAAACAGACGAGCTTTCTGCTCATCTCTGGATTCTGCGCTCTGTCACAATTCGGGACTACGCGGAAAGCTTGGCGTCGTTACAGGCGCGTACGGCACAGCGACGACTGGCCTGATGTCGGGACGTGCATCGTTAGGACCGGAGGTGCGCATTTAAGCTTGAAAGAGTTAGATCGGTCCATGAGGGAGGATAAGACATGCAAGACCATACGGTCGCGGTCAATCGCCGCACGATATTGAAGCTCAGCGCTGGGGCCGCCGCAATCGGCGCCGGATTGCCGATCCTTTGCAAGCCGGCGGTCGCTCAGAGCGTGCCGCTCAAGGTTGGGCTGATGCTTCCGTTCACGGGAACATTTGCCGCACCGGGCAAAAGTGTCGACAACGGATTTCGTCAATACCTTGCCGAAAAAGGAAACAGCCTCGGTGGCCGTCGGATCGAATTTTTCGTGATTGACGATCAGGCAGATCCGTCGAAGGCGCCTGACAACATGAACAGGCTTGTTTCTCGCGACAACGTCGATGTCGTGATTGGCACGGTTCATTCGGGCGTACAGATGGCAATGCTCAGGATTGCGCGCGAATCCGGAAAGCTCATGATCATTCCGAACGCGGGTGCTGACGCTGCGACGAGAAGTGCATGCTCGCCGAATATCTTTCGGACCTCCTTTACCAACTGGCAGCCGAATTATCCCGCGGGCAAGGTGATGGTTGATGCTGGGCTGAAGAATGTCATCACAATCAGTTGGAAATACGCTTCTGGTGAGGAGCAAATAGCAGGCTTCAAGCAAGGATTCACCGAAGCCGGCGGAAAGATCCTCACGGAGCTTTGGCTTCCGTTCCCTGAAGTTGAGTTCCAGTCGTATCTCACACAGATCGCCGAAAGGAAGCCTGATGGAGTTTACTGCTTTTTCGCAGGTGGTGGTGCTGTGAAGTTTGTGAAGGATTACGCAGCGGCGGGCCTCAAGAAAGCAATTCCGCTTTACGGATCCGGGTTTCTTACGGATGGAACATTGCAGGCGCAAGGAGATGCTGCCGAAGGACTCCAGACGACGCTGCACTACGCCGACGATTTAGATAATCCAAAAGATAAAGCGTTTCGGGCTGCCTATCGGCAACGATACAGTGCTGAACCCGATGTCTATGCGGTGCAGGGCTATGACGCGGCCGCCCTGCTCGATATCGGCGTTACGGCCACGAAGGGCGATGTCAATGCTAAGGACGCGCTCTACGCCGCTATGACCGCGGCGAAGATCGATAGTCCGCGCGGGCCGATCAGCTTTTCATCGTCGCGCAATGTTGTGCAGGACATCTATCTGCGAGAGGTCCGCAACGGCAAGAATACCGTCGTCAAGGTCGTGCATAAGGCTCTGGCGGACCCCGGGACCGGCTGCAAGCTTGTGTGAGCCCTCGCAGCGAGGCGCTGGCGCCTCGCTGCATTCTTCTACAGCAGTGATGAGGGCTATCGAAGGCTACTCAAATGCGCCGTAGTTCTTCATTTTTCTTATTGAGATCGTATGGGCTGGTATGTCGACATTTTATTTTCTAGTCCAACTTCTCAACGCCGTTCAATACGGGCTCATCCTGTATCTGATTGCGAGTGGGCTGACGCTACTGCTTGGAATCATGGGGGTGATCAACCTCGCGCATGGCGTCTTCTACATGATCGGTGCGTATATCGCGTTCTCCGTAACACAGCATTTTACGAGCTTTTGGCTGGCATTGCCTGTCGGTCTGATCATAGGGCTTTTGCTCGGAGCGCTGCTTGAAGAACTGTTTCTGTCACGCGTGAACGCGGACGATCATTTATCTCAGGTGCTATTGAGTTTTGGATTGATCCTTTTACTCAATGAAGGTCAACGTATCGTCTTTGGCAGCGATGCGCATTCGGTCGCTGTGCCAGACATTCTCAATTTCTCCATTCCTCTGAATGAAACGCTTGCATACCCAGCCTACCGACTCTTTGTGTGTGTACTGGGAGTATCATTTGTCGTCGCCATTAGCATTTTGATGAAGCGGACGCGCATTGGCATGATGCTGCGAGCCGGCGCGGAAAATCGCGAGATGGCCAGGGTCTTGGGTGTGAAAGTCAAGCTACTGTATTTGGGGGTCACCGCGGTCGGAATTGCTTGTACGGTTCTCGCGGGTGTCATTGCGGCACCACTTGCGTCAGTGTACCCGGGAATGGGCAACCAGATACTCATTCTTTCCTTTGTTGTCGTTGTGCTTGGAGGCATGGGTTCACTCAATGGCGCGCTGATGAGCGCGCTGTTGCTAGGTCTCATCGATTCGTTTGGGAAGCAATTCTTTCCGAATGTTTCGGGATTTCTGATATATGCCGCGATGATTGCGGTGCTCATCCTCCGGCCTCAGGGCCTGGTGAGAGGTGCGGGCGCATGAACCGTGATCTCGTTCGCTTCGATCGTTTAGTCACAATCGCTATCTTTATACTTGCAGCGTTTGTGCCATTTCTCTTAACGACGTACGAAATCAAACTCGCGACCACCGTTTTAATTCAGGCTGGATTAGCAGCATCGCTTGGTTTGGTGGTGGGTATGGCCGGTCTGGTCAGCGTTGGCCATGCCGCATTCTACGGGCTTGCGGCCTACCTCGTTGTCATCGCGGCACCGCAAACCGGCTCTGCCGATCTATTGTATACTGCAGCGATCGCTGTTCTCGGTGCCACAGTCTTTGCCGGTTTGGTCGGCGCGGTTTCGATCCGGTCGCGAGGTTTGTACTTCATCCTGATGACGCTCGCCTTCGGCCAACTCGGATACCATTTCTTCCACGATACCGGTCTCGTCGGCAGCGCGGACGGGAGTTACCTTAACGCTAGACCTGAGTTGCGTTTTGGTAGCGTTTCACTGTCCTTAGACAAGCCGGGCGAGCTTTATGTTCTTGTTTGGACGGTCGTATGCGCGGTTGTGTTGGTGTGCTGGTGTGTCAGGCGATCCGCTTTCGGACAAATCGTCATGGCGGCCCGCGACAATGAGGCTCGCGTTCGCGCCTTCGGATACTCGCCCTATTTGTTGAGGCTCAGTCTTTTTTTGTTGTCCGGCGCCATGGCTGGGGCGATGGGGTATCTGACAGCGATCAAGGACGGGTTCGTCACACCCGAGTTTTTGAACTGGCATTTGTCGGCCGCGATATTGGTGATGGTTCTGATCGGCGGCAAAGACACACTGTCGGGCCCTGTCGTTGGTGCTGTGTTGCTTGTACTGGCAGAGGAAATTCTGCAACGCTATACTGAGTTCTGGGTTGTCGGAATTGGTTTGATCATAATCGCCACGGTTGTTTTTGCGCCGCGGGGCCTGGTTCCGTTCATGTGTGACCGGGTGATGTGGTCAGTATTTCGCATTTGGAAAAAGCCGCAGCAACGTCAGGCGCGGTCACAGCATGGCTGATCCTGTCTTGAGGGCTAAGGGACTAACCAAACGCTTTGGCGGGCTGATCGCGGTCGAGGCCGTGGATTTTGCGGTCCGATTGGGCGAGTTGCATGTCGTCATCGGCCCCAACGGCGCGGGAAAAAGCACTCTACTCAGCTTAATCGCAGGCGACCTTCGGCCCAGCGCCGGCCAAGTCATGCTTGGTCAGAACGATGTCACCACGTTGCCCGTCGAAGCACGGGCGCAGATGGGGCTTGGTCGTACCTATCAGAGAAGCGCTATCATTCCCGGATTTACCGCGTTAGGCATGGTGGAGGTGGCAGCGGCGCGACACGTTCATCCGGTTTGGAAGCTTCTGCGGCCAACAGAGCGGTTGCCAGAGGTAACGTCGCGGGCGCAAGCTGCCCTCGATATGGTTGGCTTATCCGAACGATCGCATGTTGGGATCGATGTGCTCAGTCATGGCGAGCGTCGTCGCGTTGAAATCGCATCAGTGCTGGCTCTGGAGCCAACCATCGTATTGCTTGACGAACCGCTGGCTGGTCTTGGCCTCGATGAGGCGCGCAGCATCGCCAGCCTGATCGAAAAATTGAGGCATCGTTGCGCCGTGGTTTTGATTGAACATGATGTCGAGGTCGTGTTTTCGATCGCAGATCACATTACAGTGCTTGATAACGGACGCACGATTATGACAGGGAAGCCCGACGATGTACGCGCAAGTGCTGCGGCGCAGCGTGCTTATCTCGGTGAAGACGCTCGACCAAAGGTTGCTGACGATGCTACTTGAAAGCCGCGAGTTCGAGGCAGCCTACACCGCGATGCCGGTCGTTAGCGACGCGTCCTTTGCCATCGCACCCGGCGAAATTATTGCGCTAGTTGGTCGCAATGGCATGGGCAAGACCACACTTCTTCGTGGAATCATGGGCCTTGTACCGGTGCGTCGCGGTAGTTTGCAGTTGCATGGTACTGAGATCGCGGGGAAGACCCCCGAGACGATCGCCCGGCTGGGTGTCGGTTATGTCCCAGCCGGACGCGGTATCTTCGGCACGCTGTCCGTTCGCGAGAATCTCATCATGCGAGCGCAGAACGGATCTCAAACGCTCATCAATTCGCGTCCAACTGAAATATGTTCACAGGCGACTTGGACGCTTGAACGTGTCCTTAATCTCTTCCCGCGGCTCGGCGAACGTCTTAGTCACGGAGGGCTGAAGTTGTCCGGCGGCGAGCAGCAGATGCTTGCTATCGGTCGCGCCTTGATGACCAACCCTCACTTGTTGATGATCGATGAAGCAACTGAAGGATTGGCTCCGCTAGTTGCGCGTGATATCTGGCAAACACTGCACGAAATTTGCAGGAGTCGTATGGCGGCGATTATTGTAGATCGCGATTTGCGTAAATTGGTCGAAGTGGCAACTAGAGCTATCATACTATTCAAGGGCAAAATAGTCTTCGATGATAGCCCGAGCTTGTTGCTAGCCGATAAGGCGTTGATTCAACGCTATATTGGTTTGTGAGTAAGCGCTGTTTCGGGCGCACCTTTCAATCTGCCGAGCTGAGGACGATTATCGATCTCTGAATGGAGATCGGCTTGTGTCTAGGCTTGACCATATGCTTGAGCCGGAAACCGTGTCCGTCCATCGGCTGGAAGTCATCAGCGGGACGGGTCGGCGCCGGCGCTTCTCGGACGAGTTCAGGGCCGGGGTCGTCGAAGAGACGCTCGCGCCCGACGCCGTCGTCTCGCAGATCGCTCGGCGGCACGGTCTGACGCCGCAGCAGGTGTTCACGTGGCGGAGGCAGGCACGAAACGCATCACGTGAGAGCGACGCGCCGTTGTTCGTTCCCGCAGTCATCGAGGAGCAGCCGACGGGCGGGCCGGCAGCGGCTGAGCGATCCGGCGGCATTATCGAGATCGAGATCGGCGGCAGCCTTGTCAGGGTCGGCCACGGCGCCGATGCCGACACGGTGGCGGCGGTGATCGCGGCGCTGAAGAGGGTGAAGTGATCGGCCCGACAGGCGCAGTTCGGGTGCTGGTGGCGACCAGGCCGGTAGACTTCCGCAAGGGCGCCGAAGGGCTGGCCGCGCTGGTGCGCGAGGACATGAAAGCCGATCCGTTCTCGGGCGCCGTATACGTCTTCCGCGCCAAGCGAGCCGATCGGGTCAAGCTGATCTACTGGGACAGCACCGGGATGTGTCTGTTCGCCAAGAGCCTTGAGAGTGGCGCCTTCCGCTGGCCGAGCCTGCAGGATGGTGTGATCCGATTGTCGCCGGCGCAGCTCTCGGCCCTGCTGGAAGGGCTCGACTGGCGTCGCGTGCATGCAATCGACACGCCGGCGCCGATCGAGGCGAGCTGAAGCTGCGGCATTGTGAATCGCGGTGCGGAAGACGCTCGCCATCAGCGGCGGTGCATGATTCACTCGCGGCATGACGGCCAGCACGGACGCGCTTCCCGACGATCCCGGCACGCTGAAGGCGATGCTGCTGGCCGAGCGTGCGCGCGCCGAGCGGCTGGAACAGATTATCAAGGAACTTCAGCGGCACCGGTTCGGGCGCAGCTCAGGGTCCTTGTCGTGCGCCGGCCGAAGTACGGCTGCCGTGCCTGCGAAGAGGTGGTGGTGCAGGCAGCGGCGCCAGCCCGGCTGATCGAGGGCGGGCTGCCGACTGACGCGGCCGTCGCCCAGGTTCTCGTCTCGAAGTACGCCGATCACCTGCCGCTCTACAGACAGGCGCAGATCTATGCCCGCCAGGGCGTCAATCTGGACCGCTCCACGCTGGCCGACTGGGTCGGCCGTTCGGCCTTCACCCTGCGGCCCGTCTATGACCGCCTGTTCGCGGTCCTGAAGGGATCGGGCAAGCTGTTCGCCGACGAGACCACGGCCCCGGTGCTCGATCCCGGGCGGGGACGCACCAAGACCGGTCAGCTCTGGGCCTATGCTCGGGACGATCGGCCCTGGGGCGGCAGTGATCCGCCGGGCGTCACCTATGTTTATGCCCCGGATCGCAAGGCCGAGCGGCCCGGCGCGCACCTGACCGGCTTCAAGGGCGTCCTTCAGGTGGACGGTTACGCCGGCTATCGGCTGCTCGCCGAGCGCGGTGACGTCGAGCTCGCCTTCTGCTGGTCACACGTCCGCAGACGCTTCGTATCCGTCCGGTCAGGCTTTCAATTACCCACATCGTCGGCTTGATCCAATGGAGATGCCGAAGGCGATGTCGTGCAAGCGGGTCATGCCGCG
>OFIS01000060.1_pt1 | contig 143019 bp, 135 predicted proteins | sample 1775071 | NCBI WGS metagenome assembly OFIS01 (sample SAMN08195774, study PRJEB24354) | sludge metagenome | isolation source: sludge from phenol fed wastewater aerobic bioreactor C | place: India: Nagpur | collected 2016-09-17 | reverse complement strand
TGAGCGACCCCTGATTGGTGCTCAAATTACGCTGCGCAATGAGCGAGGCGAGGTTGGTATTGATAGTCGAGGCCATGGAATGTGCTCCTGATGACTAAAGACGAACATCTGCACCGGGTGGCCAATACACCGTCTGGCAGACAAGACGGACAGATGGGGCAATTGTGGAAACCCTGCCGGCCATGCAGTCGATGAATAAGACGGGGAAACCACGGACAACTTTCAAAATCAACCCTCAAGTTCTTTCCGAGGCGGTCGAAAAAGCTTGCAACGGGTGGTAACCGCCCCCGCCGCCAGCAGCCAGCCGTTCCCGGCCCTGCTGGCAGGGCCACCCTGTCACCGGCCCACATGGCGGCAACGCCATGTCCAGTTGGTTCTTTCTAGGAGCATTTGTCATGGCCGCTACCATCAATACGAACGTCGCCTCGCTGATTGCCCAGCGCAATCTGGGCATGAATCAGTCGTCCCTCAACACCTCCATCCAGCGCCTGTCGTCGGGCCTGCGCATCAACAGCGCCAAGGACGACGCGGCCGGCATGGCCATTTCCGAGCGCTTCACCAGCCAGATCCGGGGGTTGAACCAGGCGGCGCGCAATGCCAACGACGGCATTTCGCTGGCGCAGGTGACGGAAGGCGCCATGAAAGCCGCTGGCGACATCCTGCAGCGGGTGCGCGAGCTGGCGGTGCAGTCGGCCAATGCCTCCAACAGCGCGGGTGATCGTCAGGCGCTGCAATCCGAAGTGGGGCAACTGGTGGCCGAACTCGACCGCATCTCGCAAACCACCGAATTCAACGGCAGCAAGCTGCTCGACGGCAGCTTCGGCACGCAGCAGTTCCAGGTGGGCGCCAACGCCAACCAGACCATCGTGGCCGCCACCGCCAACCTGCGCACCAGCGTCTACGGCAACAACCAGGTCACGACGTCGACGGCCACCAGCGCCTCGACGGGCAGTGGCGCCTGGGGTGCCAACGGCATCACTGGCGGCACCGTGGCGATCAACGGCTTCGTGGGCAGCAAGAACGTCACGATCACGGCCAATGACACGGCCAAGACCATCGCCGACAACATCAACCGGGTCAAGGGCGATACCGGCGTCGGGGCAACGGCGCGCTCCATGGCGCAGCTCACCTTCGCCTCGGCCGGCTCCTACACCCTGGCGCTGCGCTCGGACAACGGCTCCGACCAGACGGTCTCGTTCACGCTCTCGGCCAGCAATACCGCCGACGGCCTCTCCAGCGCCATCTCGGCCATCAACGACCAGTCGTCCAAGACCGGCGTGATCGCGTCACTGGACTCTACCGGCACCAAGGTGATCCTCACCAACAACACCGGCAACGACATTCGCGTGGCCGACACGGCGGTGCAGAACGCCGGCAACGTCACGGTGCAGAAGCTCGCCGTGGGAACCGATGGCAAGACGGCGACCGTCACCGGCGCCGTGACGCTCACCGCGGACACCACGGCCGACAGCAGCATCACCAGCGGCTACATCACGCTGGACTCGGAAAAGTCGTTCTCCGCGATCGGCACCACCACCAACGCGTTCTCGACTTCCGGTGCGTCCACGCTCAAAAAGGTGTCCGACATCGATGTCACCACGTTCGACAGCGCGACCGATACGTTGAAGACCGTGGATTCCGCACTGGCTTTCGTCAACGGTGAGCGTGCCAAACTGGGCGCCCTGCAGTCGCGCTTTGAAACGACCATCGCCGCGCTGCAGGTCACTTCGGAGAACATGACTGCCTCGCGCAGCCGCATTCAGGATGCCGACTTCGCGGCCGAGACGGCCAACCTCTCGCGCGCGCAGATCCTGCAGCAGGCCGGCACCGCCATGGTGGCGCAGGCCAATCAGATTCCGCAAGGCGTGCTGGCGTTGCTCAAATAAGATTTGATCTCCGTACGTGCTGCCGGTTTGGGCAGGGTGCTTGCGGTGGCGGGCGACACAATAGGTCTTCGATGAAATCCATGCCACGCCGCTCCCCGCCTGCGCAGGGCAACGCGCGATTGCGCGCGGCGATGCTTGCGCAAGACTGGCCGTTGGTGGTGCGCCTGTGCCGTCAGGCACTGCGAAAGAACGGGCGTGATCCGCAGGCGCATCGCGTGCTGGGGTTCGCCTTGCACAAGCTCGGTGACGACGAGGCGGCGTTCGCGGCATTTCGCCAGGCCGCGGCGTATTGGCCTCAGGATGCCGAGTTGAAGATCAATCATGCGAACACACTCATGGAGTTGTCGCGCGAGCAGGATGCCGCGCCACTTCTGGAGGAAACCGTTCGCTTGCGCCCGGATCACGCCATCACCTGGCTCAAGCTGGCCCAATGCTGCTACCCGCTGGGTGCCCACCAAAGGGGGTTCGAAGCAGGGCAAAAAGCGCTGGCGCTGGTGCGCGACAACACCATGCTGCGCGTGGCGGCGCTCAACCAGTGCGCCATTCACCGCCGGGAACTGGGCCAGGTACGCGAGGCCGTGCGCGACTGCGAACAGGCGATGGCGCTGGTGGCGGATGAACCATCGAGCTACACCAATGCCCTGCTGTTCATGTTGGCCGATCCTGCGCGCAGTACGCAAGACTTCATCCGGCTGACCCAGGCCTATGCCCAGGTCTTCGAGGAGCCCCTGCGCCCACGCTGGCCCCGGTTCGATCAAGTCGACCATGGCCCGTGGCGACGCCTGCGCGTAGGTTTCATTTCGCCCGATTTTCACGATCACTCGGTGATGTATTTCGTCGAGGGACTGCTGGCGCAACTGGACAGGCGCATGTTCGAGGTGGTGGGCTTCTATACGCACCCTGGCTGCGATCATGTGACGCAACGGGTGCAGTGCCATGTGGATCAGTTCGTGCGCCTGCACATGATGACGCCGGAGCAGCAAGCCCGGGCCATTCGCGCCGCAAACATCGATATCGCCATTGACCTGGCGGGGCATACCGGCCACAACGCGCTGCTGGCGCTGGCGCGCAAGCCTGCCCCCGTGCAAGTCTCGTGGTTGGGTTTTCCGGCAACCACCGGCCTGCACGCGGTGGATTACAAGTTCACCGATGAGATCACCGACCCCGATGGTGCGGAGGGTGAATACACCGAGCGCCTGTACCGCCTGCCTACGCTGTTTTGCTGCTACCGCCCCATGATCCGCGGACCGCTGTTGCGTTACCAGCCGCGCTATCTGGTGCAACCCGCTCCGGCGCTCGCCAAGGGCTACGTGACCTTTGGTTCATGCAACAACCTGGGCAAATTGACCGACGAGGTGCTCGCGCTGTGGGGCCGCATCCTGCAAGCCGTGCCGCAGGCGCGGCTGTTGGTTGAAGGCAAGAACCTGGGCGATGAGAAGGCGGCGGCTGCCTATCGTGACCGCTGCGCTGCGCTGGGGATCGATCCGCAGCGGCTGGAACTGGTGGGGCTCAATCGCAACAACCAGTACCTGACTTATCACCGCATCGACATTGCCCTTGATCCGTTCCCGCTGACGGGGGGTACCACCACGTTCGATCTGCTGTGGATGGGCGTTCCGCTGGTTTCCATGCAAGGAAGCAGTTTCAAGAGTCGGTTGAGCACGGGTATCCTGACCTACCTGGGCCGTACCGAATGGCTCGCTCACGACGAAGCCGAATACCTGCGCATTGCGCAAACGCTCGCCGGTGACGTGGAGCAACTCAACCAGCTGCGCCTGGGCTTGCGCCAGGAGGTCGAGCAATCCCCCCTGATGCGCGAAGACCTGCATACCCGCCTGTTCGGCGAAGGCCTGCGCGTGATGTGGCTGCAATGGTTGGCGCAGCAGCAACACCCCGACGACGAAGCCGCGCAGCAGCAGGCGATGGCGCAATGGGTGCAGGAATTCCCCTCCGAATGGGGCGCGCCCCCTGTCCCCGGCGTGGGGCTGGAACCCGGAAAACGCGTACCCCTGCCCGAAGCCCATGCCCTGCTGCAAACCCTGGTGGAACGGGCCAGGGCCCACGACACTCCGCACGGCAACACCATCGAAGACCGCCGCTGGATCAACATCACGGAACTGGCGGAAAAGGTGCTGTGCGCCGTGCCCCACGACCCGGTGGCCCTGGCCTGTCTGGCTGAAGTGGAGCATGCCCACGGGCACACCGACTTTGCCGTGACTTATCTACGCTACGCTACCGAGGCGATGGCGGCGAGGCATTGAAGTCCTCAAGGGCGATGGGTAATCCCAGCAAACCTTTGGTGTGACGGGTGTGGACTGACCGGGTTGGAACGAGCCCGGCTTACAAGGCGGGGGGCGAGCGGAAAATGTCTTCCAGAACGTTGTGCCCCGAAGGCTTGCACACCACTCCCGCCCCCGTGGAGGCGCCAAACACCGTGCAGCGCCCCGGTGTATCGGTGTTCACCAGGCTGGTGCCCTGCGCCAGCACCGTGCCGTTACCCACCTGGCAGCGGCCGATGATGGCGGTATTGGGGTACATCACCACGCCTTCACCCAGCACCGGCGCCACGCCGTGGTTCTTGCCCACGGTGGAGTTCTGGTACACCACCAAGTAGTTGCCATAGGTGGCCTTGGCAAATACGATGCCGACCGAGTGACCGATGAACATCACCTCCGGCATCTCGATTTCGTAGAACAGGTCGATGCCGTTGAGCGCCTTGTTCAGCCCGAACAGCTTGTTGCACAGCGCGCGATCCCCAGTGGCCTGCCACAGGGTGTTGGACAGGTAGTACAGAAAAAATGTGTACTGCGTGGAGTGCAGATGATCGAAAGCCTGTGGCGTCCACCAGCGCACCTCGTTGATGCAGCGTCCAAGTCGCACCAGGGTTGCATCAAGGCAGGATTCGATCTGAACCTGCGCCTGGGGCGTAGCGCCATCAGGAAAGAAATGGTCGATTTGGCGCACCACGTAGCGGGCCAGTTCGGTGCGGGACAGATGCACGGTGTTCAGCATGACTCATCCTCCGGCCAGCGGCCCATGACCTCCAGCACTCCCTGCGGCTGCCACTGCAGCTCACCCTGCAGGCGGGCGATGGAAATCCTCGGCGCGGGCGCCGCCGCGGTGCTCTGCTGGGGGGCGATGCGGCAACCCCAGCGCCGCTGCAACCAGGCAAACAAGTCCGCATTCGAAACGTTGGCGCCCGAGGCGACGTTGTACACCGGCTGCTGGCCGTGCAAGGCGATGCCGATCAGCGCCTGCACTACGTCCGGCAGGTGCACGTAGTCGCGTTCAGAATGTGGCGACGAGGCCACTGCCACCTCCTGGCGATTCTGTCGACGGGCTGTGGCAACCTGGCGCCACAGTTGCGGCAGGAAACCATCGACATCTTCAGGTCCGTCGTAGACGCAAGCCAGGCGGGCTACCCTGGCACGTCCCCGGCCCATGACGTGGCACAGCGATTCACCGAGCGCTTTGGAAAGGTCGTACAGGTGGCGCGGGTTGGCTGGATTCAGCGGTAACACCACATCCTCGTGTGCCACGGTCACGCCAAGTGCGTCGTATAGGCGTGTGGACGACAGATACACCAGCGAATCCCATCGCGGCTGCTGCAACACTTGCGCCAGCAGGCAGGCATGGGCCTGCACGGTGTCGGTCGGGCGCGCCAGGTAGTCTGCCGTCAGTCCGGCGCAGTACATCACATGGCCCAAGGGTTCGGGCCAGGGTGGCGCCTGGCGACGCCCCGGCTGCCAGACCTGCGCCCCGCGCACGCGCAGGGTCTGTACGAGGGCACGGCCCACGAACCCGTCACCGCCCACCACCGTGAATCGCTGGCCTTGCAAGGACACCGCAGCCGGTACAGACATAGCCCGCCCAGCGTCAAAATCCGCCGACCGGGTGGTGCAGGTGCGCCGCCTTGTGAGGCAGCAGCTTGGGACTCACGCCCTCGATGATGCGAAATGCGCCGCCCTGCACCCGGGCCGGATCGGCCACGGCCAGCATATTGAAGCCATGCGGCGGACCTTCGAGGTAGACCGTGTCCAGCGGCACCAGCTCCACGGGTTGGCTTGGCATTTCGCGGTGGGAATTGATGTCGCGCACGGCAAACACCGTGTAGCCCAGGTTCAGCAGCAGCTGGCACAGGGGTGTGGCACGCAAGCCGTTCGACCAGTCCACATAGTGGCGGTTCAGCTCGAATATCACGTGAGGATTGTCGCGCACCAGTACCTGCTGCGCACCTTGCAGGGCGGCGAGTTCGGCACCCTCGATATCAAGCTGGATCAGCCCCACGCGCAGGCCCAGACGCTGGGCGTAATCGTCCATGGCCACGGTGTCGAAGCCGCTGCCGTCTTCCGCCGTCACCATGTTGGCAAACGAGTCGAAACCATCCAGGCGCATGCGCTCGCCGCCGCGACTCCACAGGCCCGCGATGTTGATTACGGCATTGTCCAGTTGGTTGATGTCAATATTGCGCTGCAGCATCCGCGCCTGCTGCGGGTTGGGCTCGAAGCAGTGCACACGCAGGCCGCGCCCGGCCAGCTGGCGCGCCACCAGCACGGCCTGATCGCCAAAGTAAGCCCCACCCACCAGCACGTCACCCTGCAGGTCGCGACCCAGTTCCAGCAGCAGTTTGGTGGTCTGTGGCTCCCAGACGTGGCTGGGGTGCTCGGCCTCGGCAAGTAGAAAATCCCGCGCGATCTTGGTGCGGTAGAGGAACTGGAATCGCGTGCCGTCGGCCAGTACTTTTTCGTATTCGTCGCTGTCCAGGTGCAGGGCGTCGACGATGGGGCCGACCACTTCGTCGCGCACTGAACCTTCACAGGCCACCTGGCCCTCGCATTCGCGCAGCAGCGCAACCATGCGCGCGCGCAGCGCTGGGTTGCGTCCCAGGGTCTGCATGGCGCGCTGCAGGTTCTTGCCGTCCAGGTCACGGGGATCGTTGTTCGTCATGGCACGACTCCTTATTTTCTAAAATATTTCCAGCTGCGGCACCGTCAAGGCAAACTGCCCACCCCAGCTGCGCACATACGCCAACTGCGCAGCCACCTCCTCCCGCAGATTCCACGGCAGGATGAGCACTACGTCGGGCTGCTCGCGGCGGAGCTGCGCCTCATCGACGATGGGGATGCGGCTGCCTGGCATGTACTGGCCCTGCTTGGCGGGGTTCTTGTCCACCACATAGGGCAGCAAATCGGGTCGCACACCGGCGAAGTTGAGAAGGGTGTTGCCCTTGGCCGCAGCGCCGTAGGCGGCCACGGTCTGCCCCCGGGCCTGGCACTGCAATAAAAAAGTGAGTAATTCGCGCTTGATACGCAAGGCCTGGAGCTGGAAATCGCTATAGAACCCGGTGCTGCACATGCCGGCCTGCATCTCCACCTCCAGCAGCGCCTGCACGCGGGCGGCGCCCTCGGGCGTGGCCTGGGGGTGGGCGGCGGCATCGGCGCGGGCGGCAAACACGCGCAGGCTGCCGCCGTGGGTGGACAGTTCCTGCACGTCGATCACCGCCAAGCCGTTGGCGGCAAAAATGCGCTGCACGGCGGTGAGCGAGAGGTAGGAGTAATGCTCGTGGTAGGCGGTGTCGAACTGGCAGCCCTGCACCATGCGCAGCAGGTGCGGGAACTCAAAGGTCGCCACGCCCTGGGGCTTGAGCAGGCGGGTGAAACCGGCCACAAAATCGTTGATGTCGGGTACGTGGGCCAGCACGTTGTTGGCGGCGATCAGATCCGCTTGGCGGCCCTGGGCGGCCAGCTCGTCAGCCAGGGCGACGCCGAAAAAGCGCTCGATGATGGTGATGCCCCTGGCACGCGCGGCTGTCGCCGTGCCGGCCGTGGGCTCGATGCCGTAACAGGGGATGCCCGCCTGCTGCACGTACTGCAGCAGGTAGCCGTCGTTGGCGGCGACCTCGACCACGGTGCTGGCCGCGTCCAGGCCCAGCCGGGTGCGCATGTCCTGCACATACTGCCGCGCGTGCGCCAGCCAGGAGCTGGAGTAGGAACTGAAGTAGGCGTAGTCCTGCGTGAACAGGGCTTCGCGCCCGGCGTGGTCTTCGGTCTGCGCCAGCCAGCAGTGCTGGCACACCAGCACGCGCAGCGGGTACCAGACTTCGGGTGCGCGCAGCGCGGCGGCGCTCAGGTAGGCGTTGGACGGCGGGGCGCTGCCCAGGTCGATCAGGGGCAGGGTGAGGGGCTGGGCGCAGTGGCGGCACTTCACGGGTGCATTCCTTCAAAACCATCGGTCAGTCGGGCGTGGCCGGCATCGCGCGGCGAGAGTTCGGCCACCGGCAGCGGCCAGGCAATTGCCAGGCGCGCATCCTGCGGATGCAGGCCCGCTTCGGCCGCCGGGGTGTAGGGGTGGGAGTGGCAGTAGAGCAGCTCGGCGTCGGGTGTGAGCGCCTGGAAGCCGTGGGCAAAGCCCTGGGGGATGAGCAGGGCGCTGGCGTTGTCGGCGTCCAAGCGCTCGGCGTGCCAGTGCAGGAAGGTGGGCGAGCCCGCGCGCAGATCGACGGCCACGTCCCACACGGCGCCGCGCAGGCAGGTGACGAGTTTCATCTCGGCGTGCGGGGGCCGCTGGTAATGCAGGCCGCGCACGCTGCCGGCCTGGCGCGTGAGGCTGTGGTTGATTTGCGCGATGGGCTGCGTCCAGCCGCAGGCGGCGAGTTCCTCGGCGCAGAACAGGCGCTCGAAGACGCCGCGCGCATCCGCCAGCGGCTGGCGCCGCACGCGCACCAGGCCGCTCAAGGGCAAGGGGGTGCTGGTGAAGCGGTTCATGACGATCCCTCCACAACGGCTTCCCAGGCGGTCATGTCGGCCAGGCACAGCTCGCGGGCGTCTGCTCCACCGGCCTGGGCGCGGTACCAGGCCATGGTGTGTGCCACCGCCGTGGCCAGGTGCCAGCGCGGCGCCACGCCCAGCGCTTGGCGGGCGCGGGCGGTTTCGAGCGCCAGCCAGCCGGCTTCGTGCGGGCCTTCACTCTCACTGTGATAGCTGATTGCGCTTGATGGATAAGTGCTGGAGGCCATTTTGACCACATCTCCCACGCGCGCCGCCTCGTGCGGCAGGGGGCCGAAATTCCAGGCCCCGGCCAGGCCAGGCTCGGCCCACAGGCGCTCGGCTAGGCACAGGTACGCGGCCAGCGGTTCGATGACGTGCTGCCAGGGGCGGGTGGCGTGTGGGTGGCGGATGACGAGTTCCCGCTTCGCCTCCCAGGCGCGCACGGCGTCGGGGATGAGGCGATCCTCGGCCCAGTCGCCGCCGCCGATGACGTTGCCTGCCCGCGCGCTCGCCACGGCAAAGCCTTGCGCGGCGAGGAAGGCGTCGCGGTAGCTGGCGGTGACGAGTTCGGCGGCGGCCTTGCTGGCGCTGTAGGGGTCGTGGCCGCCCAGCGGGTCGTCCTCGCGGTAGGGGTAGGCCCATTCGCGGTTGCGGTAGACCTTGTCGGTGGTAACGACGACGGCCACGCGTGCGTCCGGTTGGTCGCGCAGGGCGTCGAGCACGTGCGCCGTGCCCTGCACGTTGGTGGCCCAGGTGGCCAGCGGCTCGGCGTAGCCGGTGCGTACCAGCGCCTGCGCCGCCAGGTGCAGCACGATCTGCGGGCGCGTGTGCTGCGCGATGGCGGCCACGGCCTGGGCGTCGCGGATGTCGCACCAGTGGCTGGCGTGCAGGCCGTCCGCCACGCGCGCCAGGGTGAACAAATTGGGTTGCGTGGCCGGCTGCAGCGCCAGGCCGGTCACCTCAGCCCCCAGGCGGGTGAGCCACAGGGCCAGCCACGAGCCCTTGAAGCCGCTGTGGCCGGTGAGCAGCACGCGTTTGTTGCGCCAGAAATCGGGGCTGGGGTTGGGCGTGGCCATGTTCATGCCCAGCATTTCCACGGTGCCCGGCCGGTTTGCCACAGTTCTTCGAGCTGGTTCTTCTCGCGCAGCGTGTCCATGGGCTGCCAGAAGCCCTGGTGCTCGAAGGCCATCATCTGCCCCTGGCGCGCCAGGGTCTCCATCGGTTTGGCCTCCCAGGGGGTTTGGTCGCTTTCGATCAGGTCGATCACCTCGGGCTGAAGTACGAAGAACCCGCCGTTGATCCAGCCGCCGTCGCCGCGCGGCTTTTCCTCGAAGCCGGTCACTGCATCGCCCTGGCGCAGGAGTGCGCCGTAGCGCCCCGGCGGCTGCACCGCCGTGACGGTGGCCAGGCGAGCGTGCGCGCGGTGGAAGGCGAACTGCGCCGTCATGTCCAGGTCGGCCACGCCATCGCCATAGGTGAAGCAGAACGATTCGCCTGGCGCCAGGTACTCGCGCACACGACGCAGGCGTCCGCCGGTGAGCGTGTCGGCGCCGGTATCGACCAAGGTCACGCGCCAGGGCTCGGCGTGGCGGTGGTGCACTTCCATGCGGTTCTCGGCCATGTCGAAGGTCACGTCGGACATGTGCAGGAAGTAGTTTGCGAAGTATTCCTTGATGACATAGCCCCTGTAACCCAGGCAGACGACGAAGTCGTTCACGCCGTGGGCCGAGTACATTTTCATGATGTGCCACAGGATGGGACGCCCGCCGATCTCGATCATGGGCTTTGGGCGCAGGTGCGACTCTTCGGAGATGCGGGTCCCGAGTCCGCCAGCGAGCAGTACGGCTTTCATGGCCTACGAGCATAGTCATGGTGACATGCGCCCCAAGGGGGGGCAACGAGGGGAAAAAGGGGTCATTTCCGCCCGTTGACGGTCTGGGTGCGCGGGAAGAGTTCGGTGAATAGCAGGGCTTTCCCGGTTCAAGTGCGCCGAGTGCCATCCGATACCATTGCTACGATCGCCTTCGTTCAGACGCCTTCACCTAGCCATAGCAAGCGATTTTTCCATGTTCGTCATCATTGGTTACGCCGTCGTCTTCGCAAGCGTCTTTGGCGTTTTCGTGGCGCATGGCGGCAACATCCACGTGCTGATGGAGGCCTTGCCGTTCGAGATGGCGACCATCGGCGGCGCGGCCTTCGGGGCATACGTGGTGAACAACCAGCCCAAGGTGCTCAAGGCCACGGTGCGCGAGGTGCCCAAGCTGCTCAAGGGCAGCAAATACACCAAGGCGCGCTACCTGGAGCTGCTGGCGATGCTCTACGAGATCCTGCAGAAGGCGCGCAAGGAAGGCCTGATGGCGATCGAAAACGATGTCGAATCGCCGCATGAATCCGAGCTGTTCAAGAAATATCCGGCGGTTGGTTCGGACCATCACGTGCTGGAATTCACCACCGATTACCTGCGCATGATGGTGTCGGGCAACCTGAACGCGCACGAAATCGAGGCGCTGATGGACAGCGAGATCGAGACGCACCACCAGGAAGCGTACGGGCCGGTGGCGGCGCTCACGCGCCTGGCGGGAGCGCTGCCGGCCTTCGGCATCGTGGCCGCCGTGCTGGGCGTGGTCAACACCATGGGCAACGTGGGGCAGCCGCCGGCGGTGCTGGGCGGCATGATTGCCTCCGCGCTGGTCGGCACCTTCCTGGGCATCTTCCTGGCTTACGCGGTGGCGGAGCCGCTGGCGGGGCTGCTCGAGCAGCGCAATGAAGACGCGAGCAAGGAGTTGCTGTGCATCAAGTCCACCCTGCTGGCGAGCATGCAGGGCTACAACCCCGCCACGGCCATCGAGTTTGGCCGCAAAGTGCTCTTCTCCGACGTGCGTCCGGGCTTCATCGAGCTGGAAAACCACGTCAAGGGCAAGAAATAAGGCCGGCATCTGGCTGAAAGCCGAACCATGGCTGACAACAAGCTGCAACCCATCATCATCAAGCGCGTGAAGAAGGCCCGTCATGGCGCGCATGGCGGTGCCTGGAAGATCGCCTACGCCGACTTCGTGACGGCCATGATGGCCTTCTTCCTGCTGATGTGGCTGCTGGGCTCGACCAGCAAGGGCGATTTGCAGGGCATCGCAGAGTATTTCGCGTCGCCGATGAAGGTGGCGATGCAGGGGGGCGATGGCGCGGGCAACAGCTCCAGCGTGATCCAGGGCGGGGGCACGGACCTGGCCCGCGTGTACGGCCAGATGAAGCGCAGCCAGGATAGCGATGCCGAAAAGGGGCACGCCAGCCAGCAGGCCAAGCCCCAGAGCATCGAGGCGCAGCGGGCCGAGCGCGCGCGCATCGATGCGCAGCGCATCAAGGCGCTGCAGGGCAAGCTCGAATCGGTGATCACGCAGGACATGACGCTCAACGAATACCGCTCGCAGATTCGCATCGACGTGACGCCCGACGGCCTGCAGGTGCAGATCGTGGACGAGCAGAGCCGGCCGATGTTCGACAGCGGCAGCGCGCTGGTCAAGCCCTACATGCGCAATATCCTGCGGGCCATCGGCGGGGCGCTGGGCGGCGTGGAAAACCGCATCAGCATTGCCGGGCACACCGACGCCACGCCCTATGGCAATGGCGACAAGGGTTACAGCAACTGGGAGCTTTCGGCCGACCGGGGCAATGCCTCGCGCCGCGAGCTGGTGGCCGGCGGCATGCCCGACGACAAGCTCATCCGCGTGGTCGGCCTGGCGGCGAGCGATCCGCTCGAGCCCAAGGAGCCGCGCGCCGCGGTGAACCGGCGCATCACCATCACCGTGCTCACCAAGGAGGCCGAAGAGCGCCTGATGAGCCACGATCTGCCCACTTTGTCCCTGCCCGCCGGGCCCGCCGACAAAAAACCGGACAATGCGCCTTCCGCCGCTCCGGTCAGTGCGCCCGTCAGTGCACCTGTTGATGCGGCCACCAAGGCAGCCGGGTAAGCGCGCATGGCATTTGACCGTTGCAGCCGTAATAATCCATTACATGTTTTCGACCGAAAGGGTCCTTTGTGTCTTCAGCCCTTCGTTTTCTGATCGTTGACGATTTTTCGACCATGCGCCGCATCGTGCGCAACCTGCTCAAGGAAAGCGGGTTCGCCGAGGCCGACGAGGCGGAAGACGGCGTGGTGGCGCTGCAGAAACTGCGTGCCAGCAAGTTCGACTTCATCGTCACCGACATCAACATGCCGAACATGAACGGCTTTCAGCTTCTGGCCGAGGTCAAGAAGGACGAGAGCCTCAAGCACCTGCCCGTGCTCATGGTGACGGCCGAGGCGCGCAAGGAAGACATCGTGGCCGCCGCGCAGGGCGGGGCGGCGGGCTACATCGTCAAACCCTTCACCAAGGCCACGCTCGAAGAAAAAGTCATGCTGATCCTCAAGAAGCTGGGGCTGTGAGCATGGCAGATGGGGAAGCGAAGGCGCTCGCGGCGCCGGCCGATGCGGACGTGCACACGCGTATCGGGCAGCTCACACGCCAGTTGCACACGGCGCTCACCGAGCTCGGGTTTGCCAATCAGCTGCGCAGCACCATGGGCGAACTGCCCGATGCGCAAAGCCGCCTGTCCTACATCTCGCGCCTGACGGGAGAAGCGGCCGAGAAGGTGCTGGGCCGCGTGGAGATGTCCAAGGCCATCCGCGACCGCGTGAGCGACGAGGGCGCGCGCGTGCTCAAGTCGCTCGTGGCCGATCCGGTGGCGGCCGTCGCCAGGGGCGAGATCTACAACTTTCTGACCGACCTGCGCAGCGCGGGCGATGAACTGGACAGCCACCTGACCGAAATCATGATGGCCCAGGATTTCCACGACCTCACCGGGCAGGTGATCGCGCGCGTGGTCATGCTCGCGGCGACGATCGAGGAGCAACTGGTGCATCTGGTGATCCAGACCGCGCCGCCCGGCAGCGTCGCGGCGCCCGAGGCGCCGCCGGAGCAGACCGCGAAGCTGCAGGGGCCGGTGGTGAACCCCGAAAAGAGCGCCGAAGAGGTCGTGACCGACCAGTCGCAGGTCGATGACCTGCTGGCCAGCCTGGGGTTCTGACAACCTGAGATCTTGCTCGAATATGGCTCTGGCGCTTGCTGGGCGGGCGCTGGCAGCTATGTTTTCGTGATTTTGGCAGACGTTTTGAATAACGGCGTTTGCGCCTTGTTGTTCATGCTTTAGCGCTTCGCTCTTGTTCCGACAATGGCCGGACCATGGATTCGAGCGAAGACAAGCAACTCCCGGCCACGGAGCGCAAGCTCCAGAAGGCGCGCGAGGACGGGCAGGCGCCGCGTTCGCAGGAGCTCTCGCATCTGGCGGTCCTTGGCGTGCTCGGGCTGGTGCTGTGGAACTTCTTCCCCACGCTCGTCGATGTGCTGCTGCGCGAGATGGGGCGCCAGCTCACGTTCGATGCGCAAACCGTGCACGTGCCCGCGAGCATGCTCGCGCGCCTGCAGCCCATGCTGCTGGTGGGGCTGGCCGTCAGTCTGATCCTGGCGCTGCTGGCGGCCGTGTCGGCCGTCGCGGCCAGCCTGGGCTCGGGCGGCTGGGTCTGGAGCCTGAAGGCGCTGCAGCCGCAGTTCAGCCGGCTCGATCCGCTGCAGGGCGTGAAGAACCTGTTCTCCAAGGACAAGCTCTCCAACCTCGGCAAGATGCTGCTGCTGGCCACGGCGCTCATCTACGTGGCGTGGAAGTACATGGTCACGAGCACCGAGAAGATGGCGCAACTGGTGCTGCAGCCCAGCGCGCCCTCGCTGCGCGACGCGGGCGAGTGGGTTGCCACGGGCCTTGCGCTGCTGCTGCTGGTGGTGTTCATCTTCACGTTGGTGGACGTGCCGCTGCAGCAGTACCTGCACAGGTCGCGCCTGAAGATGAGCCATGAGGAGGTCAAGCAGGAGCACAAGGACGCCGACGGCAACCCCGAGATCAAGCGCCGCCTGCGCCAGAAGCAGCGCGAGGTGGCCGAGCGCGCGAGCGTGAATGCCGTGCCCAGGGCCGACTTCGTGGTGATGAACCCCACGCACTATGCCGTGGCGCTGCGCTATGACGAAGCTTCGATGAGCGCGCCGCAGGTGATCTCCAAGGGCACGGACCTCGTGGCCTTCCGCATCCGCGACGTGGCCACCGAGCATGCGATTCCCGTGCTGCGCTCGCCCATGCTGGCGCGGGCGCTCTATGCCCACGCCGACCTCGATCAGCCGATTCCGGCGCAGCTGTACACCGCGGTGGCGCAGGTGCTGGCCTACGTCTACCGCCTGAAGGCGGCACTGCGCGGCGAGGGCGGCATGCCCGATGCGCAGCCCGTTCCCGATGAATACATCCCGCCGGAGCTTGATCCGCATTCGCCGCAGGCCAAGACACGATGACGCCGTCGATTCAATCCGCGAAAACCTGGGTGGGCACCAACCGCTCGCTGCTGCAGGGGCTGTCCATCCCGGTGCTGGTGGTGGTGATTCTGGCGCTGATGGTGCTGCCTTTCCCGCCCTGGCTGCTCGATACCTTCTTCACCTTCAACATCGCCGTGGCGCTGATGGTGATGATGGTGGCCGCCTACATGATCAAGCCGCTCGATTTCGCGGCGTTTCCGGCGGTGCTGCTGCTCACCACCTTGATGCGGCTGTCGCTGAACGTTGCGTCCACCCGCGTGGTGCTGCTGGAGGGCCACACCGGGCCGGGCGCGGCGGGCGCGGTGATCGAGGCCTTCGGGCACTTCCTGATCGGCGGCAACTTCGCCGTCGGCCTGATCGTGTTCGCCATTCTGGTGGTGATCAACTTTGTCGTCGTCACCAAGGGCGCGGAGCGCATCGCCGAGGTGTCGGCGCGCTTCACCCTGGATGCGATGCCGGGCAAGCAGATGGCCGTCGATGCCGACTTGAACAGCGGCCTCATCGATGAGACCGCCGCCAAGCAGCGGCGCGTGGAAATCCAGGACGAGGCCAACTTCTTCGGCGCGATGGACGGCGCGAGCAAGTTCGTGCGCGGCGACGCGATCGCCGGCATCCTGATCCTCATCATCAACATCATCGGCGGCTTTTCCATCGGCATGCTCTCGCATGGCCTGTCGGCGACGGAGGCGGCCAACAGCTACATCCTGCTGGCCGTGGGCGATGCGCTGGTGGCGCAGATTCCCGGCCTGCTCATCTCGGTGGCGGCGGCCATGGTGGTTTCGCGCGTAGGCGCGCGCGACGTGGACGTGGGCCGGCAGATCATGCAGCAGGTGTTCATGTCGCCGCGCGTGCTGGGCATGGCGGCAGGCATTCTGGTGCTGCTCGGCGTGATCCCGGGCATGCCGCACACGGTCTTTCTCGTCATGGGCAGCGCGCTGGGCTGGATCGCCTGGATGCTCATGGAGGTGCAGCGCCGGCCCAAGCCTGAGGACGCGGTGGCGCCTGCCCCGGTGAGCGATGGCGAGGCGAGCTGGGACGACCTGCAGCCCGTGGACCTGCTGGGGCTGGAGCTTGGTTACCGCCTGATCGCGCTCGTGGACAAGAACCGCCAGGGCGACCTGCTCACGCGCATCAAGGGCGTGCGGCGCAAGTTCGCGCAGGAGGTGGGCTTTCTGCCGCCGGCCGTGCACGTGAGGGACAACCTGGAGCTCAAGCCCAGCGGCTATCGCATTCTCCTGCGCGGCGTGGTCGTCGGCGAGGGCGAGGCCTTTCCGGGCATGTTCCTGGCCATCAACCCCGGCGGCATCTCCACGCCGCTCATTGGCACGCCGACGACCGACCCGGCCTTCGGCCTGCCTGCGCACTGGATCGACGCGGCGCAAAGGGAAGCAGCGCAAATGGCGGGCTTTACCGTCGTTGATTCGGAAACCGTCATGGCCACCCATTTGTCACACTTGATGCAGGTGCAGGCGGCGCGGCTCCTGAGCCGCACCGAGACGCAGCAGCTCGTGGAGCACGTGATGCGTCTGGCGCCCAAGTTGATAGAGGAAGTGGTGCCCAAGTTGGTCTCGATCACGACGTTCCAGAAAGTGCTTCAGCTCTTGCTGGAAGAGGCCGTGCACATCCGCGACATCCGCACCATCATCGAAACGCTGGCCGAATACGCGGGCGGCACGCAAGACCCGGCCGAGCTGCTCAAGCAGGTGCGCATCGCGCTGGCGCCCGCCATCGTGCAGCAGATCTACGGGCCGACACAGGAGCTCAACGTGATCGCCATCGAGCCCGACCTCGAACGCCTGCTGGTGCAGGCGCTGGCCGGCAGCAACGGCCCGGCGCTGGACCCCGGCGTGGCCGACCTGCTCACGCACAGGGCGGCCGAGGTGGCCAACCGGCAGGAGGAGATGGGCATCCCGGCCTGCCTGCTGGTGCCCGACGCCATCCGAAGCACCATCGCCCGGCTGGTGCGCCGCATGGCGCCGCGCCTGCAGGTGCTCTCGCACAGTGAAATTCCAGAAACCCACACGATACGCATCGGTCCCGTCTTGAAAGGTGCAACGCCATGAACATCCAGCGTTTTCACGCCCCCACCGCGCGGGAGGCCTTGGCCAAGGCGCGCATGACCTTCGGCGATGGCACGCTCATCCTCTCCAACCGCCCGGTCGATGGCGGCGTCGAGGTGGTCGCGACGGCCGAGGATTCGCTGCCGCCCGCGCAGTCCGCCCCCCGCTTGCAGCCCCTGGTCGAACCGCGCCGCGGCCGCCTGCAGGAGCGTGCGGACGACCTCGCGGCCAGCCCCGTGCGCAGCGAGCAGACGCACGCGGGTCTGGCGCGCAGCTCGGTCGCCAAGGACACGGAAAAGCTGGCGATGAGCACGCTCTCGTTTCAGGACTACGTGCGCGAGCGCATGCTGCGCCGCCGCCAGGAGGCGCTGCACGGCAACGCCGCGCCCGCGCCGTCCGAGCCGGTCGAGCGCGTGAGCGCGCCGGCGCGCCGCAGCGTCCCGGTGGACGCCGGCGCGGACAGGGTGCCGGCACCTGCGCGGCGCAGTGCGCCGGCCGCGGTTGCGCCCACGCCGGCCGCCGCGGTGGGGCAGCAGCACCTGATGCAGGAGCTGCAGGCGATGAAGGACCTGATCGAAGACCGCTTCAACACGCTCGCGTGGCTCGGCCAGGCGCGGCAGAACCCGGTGCAGTCCAGCCTCATGCTCAAGCTCATCCGCGCCGGCTATTCGCCCGCGCTCGCTCGTGCGGTGCTCGAGCACCTGGCCGAGAACCTGCCTGCGCCCAATGCGCTGCAATGGCTCATGGAGGTGCTCCAGCGCAACCTCAAGACCGATGCGCTCTCGCCGCCGCTGCATGAAGAGGGCGGCATTTATGCGCTCGTGGGCGCCACGGGCGTGGGCAAGACCACCACCGCGGCCAAGCTGGCGGCGATGTGCGCGCGCGTGCATGGCCCGGGCAGCGTCGGCCTGATCACGCTCGACACCTACCGCGTGGGCGCGCATGAGCAGCTGCGCACCTACGGCCGCATGCTGGGCGTGGTCGCGCACCTGGCGCACGACCGCGCCGCGCTGCAGGATCTGCTGGGGCTGCTGTCGTCCAAGAAGATGGTGCTGATTGATACCACCGGCGTGGCCCCGCGCGACCCGCGCCGCGAGGAGATGCTGCAGGTGCTCGATCTGCCCGACATCAAGCGCCTGCTGGTGCTCAACGCCTGCAACCATGGCGATACGTTCGACGATGTGCTCACCGGGTTCAAGATCACGGGCGTGCAGCAGGCGGTACTGTCCAAGACGGACGAGGCGGTGAAGCTCGGTCCCTCGATCGATGCGCTGATTCGTCACCAGGTGCTGCTGCGCGGCGTGACCAGCGGCCAGCGCGTGCCCGAGGACTGGGAGGCGGCCGACGCGCGCAAGCTCGTGGCCGCGTCCATGCGCAGCACGGTCAAGTCCGCGTTTGATCCCAAGGAGATCGAGCTCAACTACTTCTTCACCCAGGCGCCCATGGCCGCCACCGTGGGCGAGACGGAGCTGGCGGATGTGGCCTGACGCGCATCAGGGGGCGGGCCTGCTCGGCTTCGTGCCGGGGCAGGGTCCGCGCCTGTTGCCCGTGCTCAGCCACCCCGGGGCGACGCTGGAGCTGGAGGTGTTGTGGCAACTGGCGCGCACGCTGCAGGACGCAGGCCATGGTGGCACTCTGGTGCTCGACGCCAGTGCGCCCGAGCGCGCGGCCGAGCCCGGGCTGGCGCAGTGGCTGCAGGCGCAAACCGGCGCCTGGCCTGAGGGGATGCGGGAATTCGCCGTCGTGCCCGCCGCGCAAGGCATGGCCGATCTGGTGGCGCGCGGCGGTGCGCGGGCGCTCGAGCATCTGGCCGACGCGGTGCAGCACTTCAGCTTGGTGCTGCTGTATGCGCCGCCGGTACAGGTGGCGGCCTTGTTCGCCGGTCGGTGTGTTTCGCCGCTGGTGCTCAATGTGCCGGGTGACGCCGCACTGCTGCGCAGCTACGCCCTGCTCAAGCGCACGATGAGCCTTGCGCCGCTGCGCTGCACGGTGGCAGGCGTGGCATGGCGTCCGGATGATCTGCCCGCGCTGCGAAACACCCTGCAGGTGCTGCGCCAGCGCTGCCAGCAGTGGCTGGGCGAGAGCCCGCGTACCGTGGCCGTGGATGGCAGCGATGAAGAGGCCCTGGGTACGCTGGCACTGCAGCTGATGGAAGGGGCCTGCATGGCGCAGGTCGCGCCTGCGCCGCGCGCGCCGCTCGCGCATGAGCCGCAGCGCGCCACAACACGCTACCATGAGTGTTCCATGGTTTGACTTTGCATGATGTACACCGCCAAGGGCCAGCTCGACCGCGACGCGCTGTTTCACCAGCATGTGGGGCTGGTGCAGCGCATTGCGCACCACATGATCGCCAAGCTGCCGCCCAACGTCGAGGTGGACGACCTCATCCAGGTGGGCCTGATCGGGCTGAGCGACGCGCTCACGCGCTATGAGGTGACGCAGGGCGTGCAGTTCGAGACCTTCGCCACCCAGCGCATCCGCGGCGCGATGCTCGACGAATTGCGCGAGAACGACTGGATGAGCCGCAGCTCGCGCAAGAGCCAGAAGGACATCGAGCATGCGGTGCGCCGCGCCGAGCAGAGGCTGGGGCGCGCGCCGCTCGAATCGGAAATCGCCGACGAACTCAAGATGAGCCTGCAGGACTACCAGGCGCTGCTGGGCAAGGTGCGTGGCGCGCAGCTCGTGTACCTGGAGGACATGGGCCGCGGCGGCGGCGATGACGAGGGTGGCGAGGGGTTTCTCGATCGCAACGTGGCCGACGAAGGGGCCGACCCGGTGGCACTGCTGCGCGACCAGGGCATACGCAGCGCGCTGGTGGTGGCCATCAAGCAGCTGCCCGAGCGTGAGCAGTTCGTGATGGGCATGTACTACGAAGAGGACATGAACCTCAGGGAAATCGCAGCGGTGCTGGGCGTGACCGAGTCGCGCGTGTGCCAGCTGCACAGCCAGGCGATCGCGCGGCTGCGCGCCAAGATGCGCGAGCATTGAGGCAACTCAAAGCTATCAAAATAAATCGTTCTACGCTTGCCTGGCAAGCGCTGCAGCCCGATTTGCCTTGATTTATCCCGGGGCCCGGTAGATTCGGGCCTTGCTGGTTGCGGCGGGGCCGTAGGTCACGAGGTCGGCAGGGGGCAGAAGTGACGCGGCCTGCTGGCTGGTGAGGCTCATGACGCGCGCCAGCTGGTCGCGCGTGCTGCTCAGTTGCGTGCCCAAGGCTCGAATGCGCTGCCGGATTTCCTCCGGGTGCTGGGCGAAGGGGGTTCGGTCGAGCCAGTCGGCCAGCGCCGCGGTGGCGCCGCGCACAGCCAGTGCCTGCTGCTGCACCGCTGCGGGGTTGGCTGAAACCAGGGCGGCCTGCAGCTCCCCCACCTGCGTTTCGAGCACCTCCAGGGGCGACGGCGGCGGGGGCATGCGCCAGACAGCGTTCAGTGGCTGCGCTGCTGGCTCGCGCGCGCCAGCGTTTCGGCAGCGTTGTCCAGCAGCTTGTCGGCCACGGCTTCGGCGTTGACGCGGTAGGTGCCCTGATCGATGGCGTTCTTGACCTCGGTGACTTTTTGCGCGTTGAAATCGGCGCTGCTGCGCCCCAGCGCGGCCGTGCGCACGTTGTCCGACAGCGTGACCGGCACACCGGCACTGGCCACGTGAGAGGTCGAACGCGAGGCGGTTTCCGATGCGGGCGCGGCACCTTTGGCCTGCTGGCGTGCGGTGGCCGTGCGGGAAAGCGCGTTGGCTGAATCTGCGTGGTTGTCGATTTTCATGTCACTCTCCACCACCCCTGAGCAAGGTATGGGGCCTGTAGGCTGATTAACGGCAGCTCAAGCCCGATCTTGAGGGTCCATGCGACACAAAGGGGTGCGCCATCATAAAGCAGCCTCTACTGTCCCGTCTGTGTTGACAATGCCTGCGATGATTTTCCCATTGGCCATGCGGATGCGAACACTCTGACCGGCCGAGCCCGCCACCAGGGCCTGGCCCGAGGAGGTGACGGCGTAGCCCGGCCCCTGCGCTTTCACCTGCACCGCCGCGCCCGCCTTGAACAGGTAGGGCGCGCGCATCATGTTCTGCCGCAGTGCCTGTCCGGCCACGAGCGTGCGGGCGGCCACCTGGCCCACCCAGGCCTGCGGGTTGGTCACGACGGCTGCGGGTTCGGCCGCCCAGTCCACCTCCGCCTGCATAGCGTCCTGCTCGGTCAGGGTGGCGCCGGTGGCCACATTGCCGGTGAGCACCCATGCCGGGCCAAAGGCCTGCACCGTGATCGGCAGGAAGACGTTCCAGCGCGTCTGTCCTTCCACGCAGCGCAGCCCCAGGCGGGTGCGGCCCCACAGGCGCGCGCCGGGCGGCAGATAGGGCTCAACGCGGGCGCAGGGCGCGAGGTTCAGGCGCGGGTCCAGCTGGCCCACGCTGACCTGCATGCGCAGCGGCGAGGCGTCGGCGGGCAGCTGCGTCAGCGCCTGGTCCACCCATTGCTGGGTGAGGGCCGCGAGCTCTTGCGGCGTGCTCACCTGCTGGGCGTGCGCGGGCCATGCGAGCACGCCGGCAAGGGACGCGGCCGCGAGAACATGCACGAGGCGAAAGAGATTCATGGCAAGGCTCCTGTGCCGTCCGGTGGCCGTGGCGCACGGATGCGCGATCTTTGGGCACTGGCTTTGGGACGCCTGTGACTGTAGGCCGCCGCCGCGGGTGCGAAGCGGGGAACAGCAGGCGGTGCGCGGTACTTTTCCCGCTTTAGAAATCAGGCGCGGTTTCCATAATCGACGCACGCCATCCCAGCGAGGCCCCACATGCTCGACAAACTCACGTCACCCCTGAACCTGCAAGGCAATGCGTTGATGCTGCGTGCCGAGCGTCAGCGCGTGATCGCGAGCAACATTGCCAATGCCGACACGCCGGGCTACAAGGCGCGCGACTTCAATTTCGCCCAGGCGCTGCAGCAGGCGGGCGAGGCGCAAGGGGGCGGCGCACCGGGCGCGCAGGGCACGAGCAACCCGCGCCACATTCCCCTGCAGGGGGCGGGCGCGGGCGCGGGCCAGCCCGGCTACGCGTTGCAGAGCGAGCCGGCCCTGGACAACAACAGCGTGGACATGGACCGCGAGCGCGCGGCGTTCATGGACAACGCGGTGCGCTACGAGGCGACGCTGCGGTTCATCAACTACCAGTCGCGCACGCTGCAGAGCGCGATCACGGGCCAGTGAGCCGCGTCATCGAGGAGCCGCCATGTCGATGTTTTCCATCTTCAACATTTCCGCCAGCGCCATCGGCGCGCAGGCGCAGCGCCTGAACGTGGTGGCCAGCAACCTGGCCAACGTGGATGCCGTGGCCGGCCCCGACGGGCAAGCCTACAAGGCGCGTCAGGTGGTGTTCGAGACCACGCCCATGGGCGAGCCAGGCAATGCCGGCGTGCGCGTCTCCAACATTCAGGAAAGCGACACCCCGGGGCGGCGCGTGCTCGATCCGGGCAACCCGCTGGCCGATGGCCAGGGCTACGTGACGCACTCCAACGTGAACGCGGTCGAGGAGATGGTGAACATGATCTCCGCCTCGCGCGCCTACCAGAACAACGTCGAGGTGATGAACACGGCCAAGGGGCTGCTGCTCAAGACCTTGCAGATGGGCCAGTGAGCCCGGGAGACAGGCGATGGCTTTCACGCCCATAGATACCAGTGCGCTCGACGCGGGCGCCGCCAGCACGTCCAGCGTGACACAGCGCAACACCGATCCGAGCGCCATGCAGGACCGGTTCCTGAAGCTGCTCGTGGCGCAGCTGCAGAACCAGGACCCGATGAATCCGATGGACAACGCGCAGATGACCACGCAGATGGCGCAGATCAACACTGTCACCGGGCTGCAGCAGCTCAATCAGACGGTGCAGTCCATGTCCCAGCAGTTTGCCGGCATGCAGCAGCTGGCCGGAGTGTCGCTGATCGGGCATGCGGTGCTGACCGATGGCGACAGCCTCACCACGTCCAACGGCCAGGCGCAGGGCCTGTTCGATCTGGCTCAGGCGGCCACGGACGTGAAGGTGGAGATCGTCACGCCCGGAGGCAACGTGGTGGACACGGTGCCGTTGGGTGCGCTCGATGGCGGACGCCACGCCTTCACGTGGGATGCGAGCAGTTACGGCGGCGACCTGAGCGCGCTGCACTACCGCGTGGTGGCCAGCAACGGCAAGACGAGCGTGCAGGCCACGCCCCTCATGCAGCAGACGGTGCTGGCCACGGGCAGCGGCGACAAGGGGCTCATGCTGACGCTGGGCAACGGCGCCACCGTCGCCTATTCCGACATTCACGGCGTGGTCTGAAGACCGCCAGCAACTCACCAGGAGCGCACCATGGGATTTCAGCAAGGCCTCACGGGTTTGAATGCCGCAAGCAAGAACCTGGACGTGATCGGTCACAACATCGCCAACTCGCAGACCGTGGGCTTCAAGGCCTCGCGCACCGAATTCTCGGAAATGGTGGCCACGGCCATCGGCTCCGCGGGCGGGAGCAACGCGGGCATCGGCGTGCAGGTGGATGCGATCGCGCAGCAGTTCACGCAGGGCAATATTTCGATCACCGGCAACAACCTGGACGTGGCCATCAATGGCAACGGGTTCTTTCAGGTGAAACAGCCCGACGGCAGCATGGCCTACACGCGGGCGGGCAATTTCAAGCTCGACGTCGACGGCAACGTGGTCACCAACGGCAATGCGCAGCTCATGGGCTACCCGATGGACCCCGTCACGCACGTGCGCACGGCGAGCACGCCGGTGCCGCTGGTGTTCCCCTCGGGCGCGCCGATTCCGGCCAAGCAGACGGCGAATGTCGCGGTCGAGATGAATCTGGACGCGCGCGCCACCGACGCAGCGGGCAGCGCCGGCCCGCCCCCGGTTCCCGCCACGCCCCGTTCCGCGTACGGCACCTCGATCAATGTCTACGACAGCCAGGGCGTGGCCATTCCCGTGAGCCTGTATTTTCAGAAGACGGCAACGGCCAACACCTGGGATGTCTATGACAAGCTCGACGATCCGACCGCGACGCCGCCCGTCGTGGCCACGCCGATCGGAACGATCGCCTTCAGTGGCACGGGGGTGCTCACGAGCGGCTCGCCGCTGACGGTCACGGTGGACCCGGCGGTGGCCAATCCGAACAACCCGCCGGCGCCTTTCCCGGTCACGATCGACCTGAGCAAGGCCACGCAGTTCGGCGCCAAATTCTCCGTCTCCAACCTGACGCAGGATGGCTATGCCGCCGGGCAGCTGACGGGCATCAACATCGGCCCCGATGGCTCCATCCTCACGCGTTATTCCAACGGCATCAGCCGTCCCGAAGGGCAGATCGCGCTGGCGACGTTTCGCAACACGCAGGGCCTGGCGGACGTGGGCAACAACCTGTGGGTGGAGACCTTCGGCTCGGGCCAGCCGGTGATGGGCACGCCCACAGAGGGAAACTTCGGCGCCCTGCGCGCGGGCGCGCTGGAGGATTCCAACGTGGACCTGACGGGCGAGCTCGTGGCCATGATGACCGCGCAGCGCGCCTACCAGGCCAATGCGCAGACCATCAAGACACAGGACCAGGTGCTCTCGACGCTGGTCAACATGCGCTGAACCCGCCTGAGGCACGGAGCACGCCATGGATCGCATCATCTACACCTCGATGACCGGCGCCAACGCCGCGATGCAGCGCCAGGCGGTGCTGGCCAACAACCTGGCCAATGCCTCGACCACGGGGTTTCGCGCGGAGATGGCCAGCTTCCGCTCGGTGCCCATGCAGGGCGACGGCGCCAAGACCCGGGTGTTCGCCCTCGAAGCCACGTCGGGGCACAACACGACGGCCGGGCCGGCGCAGACCACCGACCGTCCGCTGGACGCCATGGCCGTGGGCAATGCCTGGTTTGCCGTGCAGGGGCTCGATGGCACCGAGGCCTATACGCGCGCGGGGGGCTTTCAGGTGACGGCGCAGGGTCAGCTCGTGACCGGCAACGGCCTGCCCGTGCTCTCGGACGGCGGCGCGCCCATCGACATTCCCCAGGGCGCGAACGTCGTTCTCGGCGGCGACGGCACGGTCACCGCGCAGGTGCAGGGCCAGCCGGCGCAGGCCATCGCGCGGCTGAAGCTGGCCACGGAAACCGCCGATACGCCGCTCAGGCGCGGCGACGACGGCCTGTTTCGCACCGCCAGCGGCGATCCGCTGGCGCAGGACCCGAACGCGCAGATGCGAGCGGGCATGCTCGAAGGCTCCAACGTGAACGCGGTCGAGTGCATGGTCGGAATGATCGCGGTGGCGCGCCAGTTCGAGCAGCAGATGAAGCTCCTGCAAACGGCCGAGAGCGACGACAAGAGTGCCGGGCGCCTGCTCAGCATGAACGGATAAGGAAACCACGCCATGATGAATTCCCTGTGGATCGCCAAGACCGGCATGACGGCGCAGCAGACGCAACTGGACGTCATTTCGCACAACCTGGCCAACACCTCGACCACCGGTTTCAAGCGCAACAACGCGGTGTTCGAGGATCTGGTCTACCAGAACCTGCGCCAGGTGGGCGCGCAGGCTGATGAGCAGAACCAGCTGCCCACGGGCCTGCACGTGGGCCTGGGCGTGAACGTGGTGGCCACCAGCCGCAAGTTCACGCAGGGCAGCCTGCAGCAGACCGACAACAACCTGGACGTGGCGATCGACGGCAAGGGTTTTCTCGAAATCACCCAGCCTGACGGCACCACGGCCTACACGCGCGACGGCTCGTTCCAGGTGGACTCGCAGGGACGCATGGTCACCGCCAACGGCCTGCCGGTGGCGCCGGGCATCACCGTACCGCCGGGCACCACCAGCATCAGCATCGCGCAGGACGGCACGGTCTCGGCCGTCGTCTCGGGCAACACCGCGCCGCAGCAGCTCGGCCAACTCATGATGGCCAGCTTCATCAATCCGGCCGGCCTGGAGCCGGTGGGGCAGAACCTGTTCAAGGAATCCGCCGCGTCGGGCCCGCCCCAGGAGGGGCAGCCGGGCACCAACGGTCTGGGCATCGTCAAGCAGGGCTTTCTAGAGAACTCCAACGTCAACGTGGTCGAGGAGCTCATCAACATGATCCAGACGCAGCGCGCCTACGACCTGAATTCCAAGGCGGTGCAGACCAGCGACCAGATGCTGGCGCGCCTGTCGCAGTTGTGAACGTGGGCGGGAGCTTCATCATGCGTGCACCTGCTTCTCTGTTCGGCGTGGCGCTGGCCCTCCTGGCCGCGGGCTGCGCCAGCATCAATCCGCCGCCGCCCGTCGACGTGCTGCCCACCGAGCCGCCGCACCTGGCGCCACCGCCGCAGGCGCGCGGCCCGGCCACCGGCAGCCTGTTCAACGTGGCCAGCTATCGCCCGCCGATGGAAGACCAGCGCGCGCGCTTCGTGGGCGATCTGGTGACGATCGAGATCCTGGAGACGATCGACGCCAAGCAGAACAGCCAGTCCAACGTCGGCAAGACCTCCAAGAACGGCGGCGGCATCACGGCCCTGCCCTTGCTGCCCGCGAGCATCCTGGGCCGGACCGGGATTCAGGCGGGCTATGACAGCAGCTTCGCGGGCAAGGGCAATACCAGCAGCACCAACCAGTTCAAGAGCAGCGTGACGGCCATCGTCTCGGACGTCTTGCCCAACGGCAACCTCGTGATCACCGGGGAGAAGCAGGTGGGCGTGAACCGCAGCGTGGATGTGCTGCGCTTTTCCGGCATCGTCGATCCGCGCCATCTGCGCCGGGGCACCGGCGGGTACACGGGCAGCGTGATCAGTTCGCAGTACGTGGCCAATGTGCGCGTGATCTCGCGCGGGCTGGGCGAGCAGGCCGAGGCGCAGGCCATGGGATGGCTGGCACGCGCCTTCAATTCCGTCACGCCGTTCTGAGGCAGGCATGGCGGCATCGGGCTTGCTCATGCGGCGCCTGCGGCTGGCGCTGGGCTGCGCCCTGATGTTGTGCGCCGGCGCCGCTGCGGCGCAGGACTTTCGCGACCCGGCGACGCAGCGCTTCGTCGTCTGGCCCAATATTCCGGTAATTCGCGCGGCCGATCTGGCCGACTATGCGCAGGACCGCCAGGCCTTTGCCGACCTGCATTCGGGCAAGGGCGACCCTGCCAAGGTCCAGGCCGCGCTGCAGGCGGTGGACGCCCTGCAGGCGCATCACCAGCAGGCGGCGCTCGGAGAACTGGGGCGCAGCCTGAACGTGCAGTTCATCGCCGAGCTCGATGCGCTGGCGCGCCAGCGCGGCGTGGCCCATCCCAGGCTGCGCTTTGACTTCGCCGACGTCACGCCGCAGCAATTGCAGCGCCCCATCGTGCTCGACGAGCTCAAGAAGCAGGCCGATCACGTGCAGCTCGCGGCCTACATCACCTACACGCGGCTGGACGGCACGCTGGTGCAGGCCACCGTCACGCTCGTCAAACTCAGGAGCGGGGCCTCGCAGAGCTTTTCGGCCACCGTGCCCGTCAACGCGCTGGCGCAGGCGCTGGCGCGCGAGGTGTTCGACTACTTCGAAGGTGCGCGATTTGCTCCGCACCGCAGGTCGGCGCTGGCGGGCGAGTGGATCGCGCCCGCGCCCGGGCATGCGGACCGCCTGGTCTCGCGCGACGTGGCCCTGCGCTACTGCGCCTCGCAGGGCGCCGAACTGCCGACGGCGCAAGAGCTTGAAGCGGGCGAGGCGGCCGGTTTCTACGGCGGCGGCGTGGCGCTGCGCAGCGGCGGCATCTATCACGTGCAAGGGGGGCTGTACGACACCGCGCTGGCGCAGGACGGCGACTCGCGCATGCGGCCCAATTTCATCGCCAGCGTGCCCAACGGCCTGTATTACTGCGTGCGCCACGCCGCGTCCGCGCAGGCGGCCAGGGCGGCAGCACGTGCCAAGGCCCGGCGTTGAATTAAAAAACATAGCTTGAAACGCTTGCCATATAAGCGTCTTGATGGGTTTTATCTAAAACCAGGAAAAGATTCCCGCCGCCGGTGCAAGTCGCCAACAATCGCCTGAATACCCGACTTATCGCCCTTTAGAAATCGCTGCGGCTGGCCACAATGAACGCATGAAACCCGCGTTCTTGCCCCATTGCCTGCGTTGGCTGCTGCCCTGGCTGCTGACTCTGGCGTGGGTGCTGCCCGCACAGGCCGCGCGGATCAAGGAAATTGCAGCCGTGCAGGGCGTGCGCAGCAACCAGCTCTCGGGTTACGGCCTGGTGGTCGGGCTCGATGGGACGGGCGATCAATCCACGCAAATGCCGTTCACGGCGCAGGCCATGGCCAATTACCTGCAGCAGATGGGCATTTCGCTGCCGCCGGGCACGACCGCGCCGCAGCTCAAGAATGTGGCGACGGTGGTGGTCACGGCCGAGCTGCCGGCCTTTGCCAAGCCGGGGCAGGCCATTGACGTCGTGGTGTCTTCGGTCGGCAATGCCAAGTCGCTCAGGGGCGGCACGCTGATCGCGACGCCGCTGCGCGGGGCCGATGGGCAGATCTATGCGCTGGCGCAGGGCAACCTCGTGGTGGGCGGCGCGGGCGCATCGGCCGGCGGCTCCAAGGTGCAGATCAATCACCTGAGCGCGGGCCGCATCCCCGACGGCGCGCAGGTCGAGCGCAGCGTGCCCACGCCCCTCGATGAGGGCGACACCATCACCTTGGGGCTCGACGCCTCGGATTTCCAGCTTGCGCGCAAGGTGGCGCTGGCCATCAATGCCCGCTCCGGCCCGGGCACGGCGACGGCGCTGGACGGGCGCACCGTGCAGGTGCGCGCGCCGCGTGATCCGGGCTCGCGCGTGTCCTTCATCGCGGAACTTGAAGAGCTGCAGCTGCCCGATTCCACGCCCGCGGCCAAGGTTGTCATCAACGCCCGCACCGGCTCGGTGGTGCTCAACCAGGCGGTGACGCTCGGGCCCTGCGCCATCGCGCACGGCAACCTCTCGGTTACGATCAGCAGCACGCCCGTGATCAGCCAGCCCAATGCGTTCTCGCAGGGACAGACCGTGGTGGCGCAGCAAAGCGCCATCACCATCCAGCAGCAGGGCGGTCAGGTGCAGCAGATGCCCGCGTCGCCGCAGCTCGCCGACGTGGTGCGCTCGCTGAACGCGCTGGGCGCGACGCCGCAGGACCTGCTGGCCATCCTGCAGGCCATCAAGGCCGCGGGCGCGCTCAATGCGGAGCTGGAGGTGATCTGACATGGCCGCGCCGATCTCCGCCGCCAGCACGACGGGCCTCGCCGCCGATGGCCGGGGTCTGAACGCGCTCAAGCTGCAGGCGAACAACGACGACCCCTCGGCCCGGCGGGCTGCGCTGGCGCAGGCTTCGCGTCAGCTCGAGTCGCTGTTCATGCGCGAACTGCTCAAGAGCATGCGCGAATCGAGCAAGCAGCTCAACGCGGACAGCGGCGGCGAAGGCGGCCTGGCGACCGATCTGTTCGATCAGCAGATGTCGGTGCAGATGGCCGGCCAGCCCGGGGGTCTTGCCTCGATGATCGAGCGCGAACTCTCGCGCCAGGTGGGCGCGAGCCGCGCGGCCAGCGTGCCGGCGAGCCCGACCGCGGGCCTCGCCAAGAGCACCTTCAGCTTTGCCGGCACCGCGCCGATCGCGCCCTCCAGGGGACGCGACGACTTCGTGCAGCAGCACCGCGCCGCGGCCGAGCGCGTGGCGCGGGCCAGCGGCATTCCGGCCGCCTTCATGCTCGGCCAGGCCGGGCACGAGACCGGCTGGGGCAAGAGCGCGATACGCACCGCCGACGGCGGCAATTCCTACAACCTGTTCGGCATCAAGGCCACCGGCGGATGGGATGGCAAGGTGGCCGCCGTCACGACCACCGAATACGTGGACGGCGCGCCGCGCACGGTCGTGGCGAAGTTCCGCGCCTACGATTCCTACGAAGAGTCGTTTCGCGACTATGCGCGCCTCATCACCGAAAACCCGCGCTACGAAAAGGCGCTGGCCAAGGTCAATTCGGTGCAGGGTTGGGCCGCGGAGTTGCAGCGCGCGGGCTACGCCACCGACCCGAACTACGCGAGCAAGCTCAGCCGCGCGATCCAGAGCACCATGGCGGTGGCTGGCACGTCGGCGGGCACGCAGGCATGACGGAGGGTGAATCATGAGCGGCTTGCTTGACGTCGGCGCGCGCGCCCTGATGGCCAATCAGGTGGCCTTGCAGACGGCCGGCCACAACATCTCCAACGTCAACGTGGCCGGCTATTCGCGCCAGAGCGTCGTGCTCGAGCCGGTACAGGGCCAGTTCACCGGCGGGGGCTACATCGGCAAGGGCGTGAACGTGGCCACGGTGCTGCGCGAGCACGATGAACTGCTCACACGCCAGGCAGCGGCGGCGCAGGCCGTGCAGGCCGGCGACAGTGTGCGCGCGCAGCGCCTGATGCAGCTGCAGAACATCTTCACCGGTGGCACGCAGGGCCTGGGCGCCTCGATCAACGATATGCTCAATTCGCTTGGCGACGTGGTGTCCTCGCCCACGGACATGACGGCACGCACCGTCACGCTCACGCGCATGGACGAAATGGCGGCGCGCATGCGCTCGGCCTCGGCGCAGTTGCAGGAGCTGGGTTACGCCGTCGATCAGCAGCTCTCCAGCGACATGGACCGCGTGAACACGCTGGCGAAAAACATCGCCGACGTGAACGAACAGATCGCCAGCGCCAAGGGCAACGGCCAGACTCCCAACGACCTGCTGGACAAGCGCGACCAGCTGATCCGCGACCTCAATCAGTACGTCCAGACCACGCAGATTCCGGCGGATGACGGGACCATGGGCGTGTTCGTCGGCGGCAGCCAGGCGCTGGTGCTGGGCAACACGGCCGCCAGCCTGTCGGTGCGGGAGTCGCAGTTGTTTCCGGGCAGCGCTCAGCGCGCGCTTTATTTCACGCCGCCCAATGGCAGTCCCATCGAGCTGACGAGCGATCTGCTCGGCGGCGGCGAAGTGACGGGCCTGATGCACTTTGCCAATACCGACCTGACCGATGCCGGCAATCTGCTGGGCCGCATGGCGCTCGGTATCGGCACCACGCTCAATGCGCAGCAGGCGCAGGGCCTGACGCTCGATGGCACCGCGGGCAGCCCGCTGTTCTCGCTGCCGACGAGCATGCCCGGCTACAGCAGCAATCCGGCGACGGCGGGCACCGTCACGTTCACCAACGCGGCGGCGTTTGCCGCATCCGACTATGAAGTGCGCTTCACCACGCCGCCCGGTGGCGTGGTGGTGCGCCTGTCGGACGGGCAGACGACCAACGTGGCCAATTTCACGACCGGGCAGGTGGTCGATGGGCTCAATTTCCAGTTCACCAGCGTCGGCGCGGCGGGCGAGCGCGTGCTGTTCAAGCCGTTTTCGAGCGCGGCCGGCAGCATCCAGGCGCTCGTGAAATCGCCGCGCGACCTCGCGGCGGCCAATCCGATCAACGCGCAGATGGGCACGTCCAACACGGGGACGCTGCAGCTGGCCGAACTCAAGGCGAGCGGGCCGGGGTTCGTCGCGCCGCCCATGGGCGACAGCGCCAGCCCGCCCACCTATCCCGGCGGCATCCAGCTGAGCTTCACGGCGGCGGGCACCTATGACGTGATCAACCGAGGCAGCGCGCCGCCCACCACGGTGCTCACCGGCCAGAGCTACGTGCCGGGCCAGCCCATCACCATCGATGGCTGGTCCATCACGCTGCAGGGCACGCCGCATGCGGGTGATACGGTCAGCGTCGGCAATGCGCTCGATCCGCAGTACGGTGACTGGTACACGCGCGATGCCGGCAACGCCAAGGCGCTCATGAACCTGCGTGACGCCAAGCTGTTCGACGATTCGAGCATGGCCGACGGTTATGCCAGCCTCATGGCGCAGGTGGGCACGCGCACGCAAAGCGCGCAGTACGCGGCGCAGATCTCGGGCTCGATCGCGGACAACCTGGAGGCCAGCCGCACGGCGGTGTCGGGGGTCAATCTGGACGAGGAAGCCGCCAAGCTGATCCAGTACCAGCAGGCGTACCAGGCCTCGGCCAAGGTGCTGCAGGTCGCGCAGAACATCTTCGACAACCTGATTTCCGTGGTGGGTCGATAAGGGAGAGGGTCATGGCAGACAATTTTTTCCGCGTCGGCACGGCCAACATGTACGACAGCGCCATGCAGAACCTGAGCGCCCGCCAGAAGAGCCTCGTCGATCTGCAGGAAAACCTCACCAGCGGCAAGCGCGTGGTGCGCCCCAGCGACGATCCAGTCGCGGCCGCGCAGGCCGAAAGGGCGATGACGCGCATCGCGCGCATCCAGGCCGAGCAGCGCCAGCTCGAGATCCAGAAGGGCAACGTCACGCAGGCGGAGTCGACGCTCGGGGATGCGGTGGGCCTGGTGCAGGAAATCCGGCAGGCTGTGGTGGCGGCGGGGGGCGGGACGCTGACGCCCGCAGACCGCAGGACCTACGCCATGCAGATTCAAAGCCTGCAGGATCAGCTCAAGGACGTCATCAACCGCAAGGACGTCAACGGCATGCCGCTGCTCGGGTCCCTGGGCAGCGCGCTCGCGCCCTTTGTCGGACCTCTGCCCGGGGCGCCGGACTATCTGTTCAGCGGCCTGCCCGGACAGGACGCCAGCCAGGGCACGGCGGTCGCGTCGCAGATGGATGGCCATGCCGCGCTGATGTTCGATCCGCAGCGCGACGGCATTTATGGCGCCACGGTCTCCAATGCCAATCCGCTGTATCCCCTGAACGGCCGCCAGTTCAACACCAGTGCGGTCAGCGTCGATCATCCCGAGAAAATCGCGCCCAATACCGCGCCGGGCGGGCAGCCCTACACCTATCGGGTGGTGTTTGGCGCCACCACGGTCAATACTGACGGCAGCTACAGCATTGCCTACCAGGTCACGAGCACGAACCCGGCGTTCACGGCCGTCAACGGCAGCACCGCGACGCTCACGCCGGACAGAACGGCCGACATTCCGATCAATTTCACCGATCCGGGGGGCGCCAATTTGAGTTTCGACGTCAAGGCCACGCCCACGCGCGACTCCAGCGGCACGGTGGTGCTCTCGCCCGCGCCGGGCGACACCGTGGACATCTCGGCGACGGCCAGCCTGATGAGCAGCATCGACGATGCCATTGCAGGCATCGGCAGCGCGAGCAACAGCAGCAATGCCAACCAGTACGTCGGCCAGGCGCTGGCGCAGATCGATGCCGGCCTGCAGCGCCTGCAGAACGTGCGCAGCTACGCCGGGGAGTTGCTGAACCGGGCCGATCGCATTTCCGGAGACCAGGACAACCGCTCCCTGCAACTGGAGGCGGATCGCTCGCGCGCCGAGGACCTGGACATGGTCAAGGGCATTTCCGACTTTCAGAACGCCAATGTCGGCTACGACGCGGCGCTCAAGTCCTATGCCCAGGTACAGCGCCTGTCGCTCTTCAACTACATCAACTGAGGTCGCGGCGCCGCCGGGTGGGCGCCATCGCTGACAATAGGTCCGGCATCCGTTTGCAAAGCCCATGGTTCAATCGGTTCTCGGCAGTCTGGTTCTCGGCTATCGCCCGCTGTGGAATGCCGCGCGGCGCATGGCGGGTGTGCAGCTGTTCGTCGCCGGCGACACCGACGTGCGCGTCGACGCGCTGCACCTGCTGCGCACCATCGAGGAGTTGTGGGATGCCAGCTCTCCGCCGCTGCTGCTGGCGCCGCGCACGCCGCAGATCCTTGCCGAATGGCTGCAGCACGCGCCCCCCGGCTCGCCGTCGATCGAGGTGCCTGACGCCTGGCTTGCCGATCCAGCCTTGTTCGAGCGCGCGCGCGACGCCCAGCGCCGGGGGCTCAAGCTCGTCTGGCGCGGGCCACTGGCGCGCCTGCCCGAGCCCGATGTGGCCGCGTTGTTCTACACCAGCATGCTCACGATGGATGCCGACACCGCGGTCGCTGCCCTGCGCGCAGGCAAGGGAGCGGGACCCGCCGCGTCCCAGGCCAGCCCCATCATCGCCGGGCAGATGTATGAAGACGTCGCCAGCCGCGCGCTGATGCGGCAGTGCCTGGACGGCGGCAATGCGCTGGCCCTGGCGGGCTGGCCGGTGGAAGACGTGCTGCACAGCCTGCGCCATCAGCCCGCGGCGGCCGCGCATGAGGTGGTGCACAAGCTGATGAAGGCCATCGACGACGAGCAGTCGCTGGATGGACAGGAGCAGATCCTTGGTGAAGACCCGCTGCTCGCCTACCGTTTCATGACGTACACCAACTCGGCAGCGCTGGGCTTGCGCACCGGGGTCGATTCCCTGCGCCGGGGGCTCGTGATGATGGGCTACGGGTCGATTCAGCGCTGGCTTGGCGATCAGCTGCCCGGTGCCAGCACCGAGCCCGACCTGCGGCCCGTGCGCGAATCCATGGTGCTGCGCGCGCGCCTGGCCGAGCAGCTCATCGAGGCGGGAGTCGGCAAGGAGCTGCGCGCCGAGATGTATCTGTGCGCGCTGTTTTCCCAGCTCGACCTGCTGCTGGGCGAGCCCCTGGGTGCCATCCTGCGGCGCCTGCCGCTGTCGGAGCGCGTCTACGATGCCGCCGTGCTGCGCAGCGGCCCTTATGCGCCCAGCCTGGACATGGCGAGCGCGCTCGAGAGCGACGATGCGCCGCTGGTGCGCGATCTGTGCGAGCAGCACGAGCTCGATCGCGAGCAGGTCAATCGCTCGCTGCTGCACGTGCTGCGCTCCTGGGTCGTGCCGCGTCCGCGCGCGGCATGATCGGGGCTGCGAAACAGATACTTCGAAAGGATATTGCCATGGCGCGCACGCATGCGCTCGCGGCCACGCCGCTGTGTGAACTTCTCGGTTGCCGCCATCCGCTGATTCTGGCCGGCATGGGCGGCGTGGCACGCGCCGAGCTGGTGGCCGCCGTCAGCGCCTTCGGCGGTTTCGGGATTCTGGGCATGGTGCGCGAACCCCTGGCACTGGTCGAGCGCGAAGTGGCGCGGGTGCGCGAACTCACCGATCGGCCCTTTGGCGTGAACCTGATTCCTTCGGGCACGGCGCGCGTGCTGCTGCGCTCGCAGGTGGATCTGTGCATCGCCCTGCGCGTGCCGGTGGTCGAACTCTTCTGGGAAATCGACGAGGAGGTGATCGACCGGCTGCGCGCGGCAGGCATCACCGTTGTGCATCAGGTGGGCACGGTGCACGAAGCCCTGCACGCCCAGGCGGCCGGGGCACACGCCATCATCGCCCAGGGCGTGGAGGCGGGCGGACATGTGCGCGGTCGTGAGCCTTTGCTGCGGCTGCTTCCCGAGGTGCTCGGGTGCGTGGACGTGCCGGTGGCCGCCGCCGGCGGGCTGGCCGATGGCCGTGACGTGGGCCGCGTGCTGGCTGCAGGCGCGCAGGCAGCGGTGCTGGGCACGGCGCTGATGATGACCACCGAATCCTTCGCGCATGAGGTGCACAAGCAGCGCCTGGTGCAGGCCGAAGCGCGCGACGTGCTGCTCACCGAAGACTTTCACATCAACTGGCCGCCGCTGGCGGCGGTGCATGTGCTGCCCAACGCCGTCACGCGCGGCGAGCGTGGCGATCCCTTCACGAGTGAGCGGCAGGTGATCGGCGAGGAAGAGGGGCGGCCCATCTATTGCTTCAGCACCGATTCGCCGCTGCGCTCGATGACGGGCGAGCTGGACGTGATGGCGCTGTACGCGGGCTTGGGCGTGGGCCGCATCGATGACATCGTGCCCGCCGCCGTGCGCCTGCAACGCATCGCGGAGGGCGCGGCGGCGCATCTGCGGCTGGTGGCCGAGACGCCTGGGGCGCTCGCGTCGCCCGTATGCTACGCGGCCGAAGTGCAGCAGGGCGAGCAGGCGGCGCTAGCCAGCGAGGCGCACGCCCTGCTGGTTCTGGAGCGCGCCGCGGTGCTGGGTGTTTTTGACGCCTGGCGTCATGCCGTACAGGTGCAGCGACGCCAGTGCCTGCAGCGTTTGCTCGATGCCCAGGCCCGTGGTTGCGCGGTGCTGGTGCGCGCCCTGCGGTCGGCCGACGCGTCCCTGCCCGAGGGTGGGCGGCATGAGGAGGCCTGCGCATCCAGCGGCTCCGAGTCCATGCAGGCGCTGCAGCGCATGCGCGGCGACCTGGATGAGCGGTGGGGCGCGCTGCTGCCCCGGCTCGATGCCGCGCTCGCGGCCGAGGCGCGCCAGGCGCTCGAGGCCCGTGCCTCGGCCTGGGATGGGCTGGCGCAGCATCTGCGGGGCGTCTGAGAGGTGGCCGTGATGCCCTGGGCCGAATTCACCGCCCTGTTTCTGCTGGCGACGGCAATGAGCTTCACGCCCGGCCCCAATACCTCGCTGGCGACGGCCATCGCGGCCAATCGGGGACTCAGGCCCGCCATGCGTTTCGTGCTCGCGGTGCCGGTGGGTTGGTGCCTGATGCTGGTGTTGTGTGCGGCGGGGCTGGGTGCGGCCGTGCTGGCCGTGCCGCCGCTGCGCTGGGGCATCAAGGCGCTGGGCATTGCCTACCTGTTCTGGCTGGCATGGCGCCTGTCGCAATCGACGCGCATGGCGCAGGCGGACGGCTCGCACCTCACGGTCGGGTTCTGGGAAGGCGTGGCGCTGCAGTTCGTGAACATCAAGGCGTGGCTGATGCTGCTGGCCATCGTCGCCAGCTGGATCATCGGGCGCGACGATGGCGTGCGGCGCATGCTGCTCGTCGTGCCGGTGATGGCGGGTTTTGCGTTCACCAGCAACTTCGCCTACGCAGCCGTGGGGGCGCTGTTGCGTGGCTGGCTCGCCCAGGGTGCCCGCCTGCTCTGGTTCAACCGTGCAATGGGGCTGGTGCTGGCCTTCACGGCGCTGTGGATGATTGCCGCGTAGGCGACAGTTGCGCCCTTGCGCGTCGCGGCCGGGACAAGGGCGCGCGGGGCACTTCGTGACAATCGCGCGCCATGGGCACCCTTTATCTCGTGCGTCATGGCCAGGCTTCGTATGGCGCCGCCGACTATGACCAGCTCAGCCCCCGGGGCGCGCTGCAGGCGCGGCGCCTGGGGTCATTCTGGCGCGCGCACGGACAGCGCTTCGATGCCGTGCTCACGGGCACGCTGCGCCGCCATGCGCAGACGCTGCGGGAGATGGCGGGTGAACTCGCCGAAATGCCCGAGGCGGTTCAGCTGCCCGCGCTCGATGAGTACGACGGCCTCGCGCTCGTTCGTGCCCTCGATCCGGCTTTCGCGGGGCAGGTCGACACGCCCGAGGGCTTTCGCGCGTATTTCCGGTTGTTGTGCGATGCGCTCGCGCAGTGGATGGCCGGCACGATCAGTCCCCGAGGCATGCCCGACTGGCAGGATTTTTCAGACGCGATCCGCGCCGCTCTGGACGAACTGCACCGTACGCACCAGGGCCACCAGGTGCTGGTGGTCTCCAGCGGTGGGCCGATTGCGACCGCGATCGCGCAGGTGCTGGGCGTGACACCCGAGGTGGGCATTGCCCTGAACATGCGGTTGCGCAACAGCTCGGTCTCGGAGCTGGACATGGGCAAACGCCGGCTGGCGCTGCAGACCTTCAACACGGTGGCGCATCTGGCGGCGCCCGAGGACGCGGGCCTGCAGACCTACGCCTGACCGTCCGGCGCAGGCAACTGCTGCAGCTCGATGATCAACCGCGCGAGCGCTTCGCCGGCCGCGGCCACGAGCCGGGCGCCCATTTCCGCGCTGGCGGCCGTGGCGTCGCCGACGGCGCCGCTTGCGTTGTAGTCCTCGATCGCCCAGCCAAGCCTGGCGCTCTTGCCGTTGCCCGCGATGGCGCAGTGCTCGGCCCGGTCCTGCGAGCTCGAGCGCCAGTGGCGGGCGTGCTCCATGCGCACGCTGGCGGGCTCCAGGTGCAGCATCATCGAGGTTTCGATGGCGCCGCCGTGAATGCCGAAACGATGCTCTTCGGGGCTGAAAAGCGCCTGCACCTCGTTCGGCAGGGGCAGGTCGGACCAGTTGCAGCGCCACACCTGCAGGCCGCAGCGCTGGCGCAGCGTGCGCGCCACGATGTCCATGGGCGCCACATTGCCGCCGTGGCTGTTCAGCAGCATCAGCGTGCGTATGCCCGTGCGTGCCACCGCTTCACCGAGCTCGCGCCAGAGGGCGAGCAAGGTCTCGGGCGAGAGGCTGAGGGTGCCGGCGAAGGCCAGGTGCTCGGTCGAGAGGCCGATGTTCTGCGGCGGCAGCAGCAGCAGGGGCAGCTCGTCGGGCAGCAGCGGCAGCGCCGCGTCGATCACGCCTTGCAGCAGCCGCGCGTCCACGCCCAGCGGCAGGTGTGGGCCATGCTGCTCCACCGCCGCCACCGGCAGAATGGCGAGGGTGCGCGCGGCCAGGCCGCTCGCGCGCGCGGCATCGAAGTCGCGGGTGCTCAGTTCCTGCCAGTGGCGTGAGGTGTAGTGCATGGCGTGATCGTGCTTCAGGAGCCGTGCGCGCCGCCGTGGCCAGCCCCTCCAGCGGCATTTTGCCGCACGGGCACGTCCACCGTCTGCGTGAGCGTCTTGCCGGTGGAGTCCTGCAGCTTCAGCTCGACCTGGATGGTGCTGCCGGCGGCGAGCGCCTGTTTCAGGTCCATCAGCATGATGTGGTTGCCGCCGGGGGTCAGGGTCACGCTCTGGTGCGCCGGCAGCGCCAGCGCCTTCATATGGCGCATGTGCATGGTGTCGCCTTCGAGCTTCATTTCGTGGATTTGCGTCACGCCAGCGGCGGTGCTGGAGGCGCCCACGAGTTGCAGATCCTGCTGCGATTGCAGGGTCATGAAGGCCCCGGTGCCGACCTGGCCCGGTACCGTGGCGCGGGCCCAGGCGCCGCTCACCTGCAGCGGAGCATTCTGGGCAAAAACGCCTGTGGCCGCGCAGATCAGCGAGGCCGCGAAAAAATGGGTCAAGGAAAAACGCATGATGAAAATTCCGAAATCCTGTGGGACGAGACACGCGCCGCGGGCCTGGCCGGCGCGGCGTGCGGATGGGGTTCTGACCGCGAAGATTTCAGAGCAGAGGCGGACCGCGCACCGGTGGCGCACGGCCTTCGTGCCGGGCGGCGCGCGCCAGCATCGTCCACCGGGGAGGGCTGGAAGGCGCGGGTTGCGTCGCGGGCAGTGCCTGGTAGGGCGGCGGTGGTGGCGCGGTCGGCACGCACAGCGGACAGTCGAGGTGAAAAGGGGCCGAGGGCCCTGCGCCGCCCGCGCCGGCGGACACGGCGGCGACGCCTGCGCTGGTGCACACATCCTGCAGCGTGCCCGAATGGGCCACGGGCGCCGCCACCGCCGCCGCAATCGTGAGGGCGAACCACGCGAGCAGCGCGCGACCGGGCAGGCGGGTCGCGCAGCGGCGAAGGCGTGCGAAGAGCGGCATGGCGTGGGGTGACCATGATAACGGCATGGGTGGGCCGTCCCGAGACGCCCTACCATTGCCCCTCGCCGCCTTGGACGTGCCTGGAACCAAAGCCGGGGCTGCCCCTCCAAGTAACGCCATGTTCTTCCGATTCCGACAGCACCTCCATAGCCTCCTGTTTTTGATAGCTGCCAGCGCAATGTGCACGGGCGCTGCAGCCCAATTTCATCTAAAAACATCGACCGCTCCCGCAGGCAGCAGCGTGGTGACCACGGAGCGCGTGCGTGCTGAGCTCGTCGCCCAGGCGCCCGAGGGCGTGGCCGTGGGCAAGCCGCTCACGCTCGGTCTGCTGCTCACGCATCAGCCGGGCTGGCACACCTACTGGCTCAATCCCGGCGATTCCGGCCTGCCGACGCAGTTGCAGTGGACCCTGCCGCCGGGCGTGGACGCGGGTGAGATCGCCTGGCCCGTGCCGCGCAAGATCCCGATTGGCACGCTGGCCAATTACGGTTACGAGGGCCAGGTGCTGCTGCCGGTGCCCATGACGGTGTCGCGCCTGTTTGCGCCCGCCCCGGGTGAGACACAGGCGACTTTTCGACTGCATGCCTCCTGGCTGATCTGCCGCATGGAGTGCGTGCCCGAGGAAGGCACGTTCACCCTGCAGGTGCCGCTGGACGGCACGACCGCGCTGAACGCGGCGGCGTTTGCGGCGGCCGAGCGGGCGCATCCCCGCGAGCTGCCCGCCACGGACAGCAGCGCGCACGTCGATGGCGAGACGCTGGCGCTGCAGGTGCATGGGCTGCCCGCCTCGTGGCAGGGGCAGCGGCTCGATGTTTTTCCGGAAACACCCGAGGTGGTGCACAACGCTCGCGAACCGACGCAGCGCTGGGAGGGCGCGGTCTGGAAGGCGAGCGTGCCGCTCTCGCCCGACCGCGCGGCCAGCCCCGAGGTGATGCCGGTGGTGCTGGCCCTGGGCGGCGTGGGCGAGCGCATCAGCCTGCCGGTGACTGGTGAGTGGCCGCCCCTGCGGGAACTGCCGGTGTCGTTCGGCGGGCCGCAGGCCGCGGCGAGCCCGCCGTCGGCCGCACCCGTGGCTGCGACGGCGGCGGCGCCCATGGGCGTGTGGTTGCTGGCCCTGGGCGGCGCCTTGCTCGGCGGCATGCTGCTCAATCTCATGCCGTGCGTGTTTCCCATCCTCGCGGTCAAGGTCGTAGGGTTTGCGCGCCACGGTGGCCACCGGCGCGCGCAGCGCATCGGCGGGTTGGCCTACACGGCGGGGGTGGTGCTGTCGTTCGTGGCGCTCGGCGCCCTGATGCTGGCGCTGCGCGCGGCCGGTCAGGCCGTGGGCTGGGGCTTTCAGCTGCAGTCGCCGCTGGTGGTGGCGCTGCTGGCGACGCTGTTCACGCTGATCGGGCTCAACCTCGCTGGCCTGTTCGAGGTCGGCATGCTGCTGCCTTCGCGCTGGCTGACGGCGCAGGCGCGCCACCCGGTCACCGACGCCTTCCTCACGGGCATGCTCACCGTCGCGGTGGCCTCGCCCTGCACCGCGCCCTTCATGGGCGCGTCGCTCGGGCTCACGCTGTCCCTGCCGGGTTGGCAGGCGCTGGGCATCTTCGCGGCGCTGGGCCTGGGCCTGGCCGCGCCCTATCTGCTCGCAAGCTGGTGGCCCGCGGTGGCGGGCTTGCTGCCCAAGCCGGGCGCGTGGATGCAGACGCTCAGGCATCTGCTGGCCTTCCCCATGTTCGCCACCGTGGTCTGGCTCGTCTGGGTGCTGGGCCAGCAAAGCGGCATCGACGGTGCGGCGGCCTTGCTGGCGCTGCTGGTGGTGCTCGCGTTCACGATCTGGAGCCTGGGCCTGCGCGGGCGCACACGTCAGATAATAGCTCCTTTATCAATAGCTGTCGGCGCATGGCTGTTGTTCGCTTTGGGGCCAAAAGTCATTGAATTTCACGAACCGGTACTGGCTCAGGCGCGTCAGGCCGGGGGCTGGCAGCCGTGGCGTGCGGATTTGCCGGATCAACTTCTGGCCCAGGGCCGGCCGGTCTTCGTCGATTACACGGCGGCGTGGTGCGTCACCTGCCAGTACAACAAGAAGACGACCCTCGCGGATGCCGGTGTCCGGCAGGACTTCGCGGCCAAGAACATCGCGCTGCTGGTAGCCGACTGGACGCGCCAGGACCCGGCGATCACCGCCTCGCTGGCGTCGCTGGGGCGCAGCGGCGTGCCGTTGTATGTGCTCTATGCCCCAGGCAGCAAGCCCGTGATCTTCAGTGAAATCCTGGGCGTGAGCGAGCTGCGCGAGGCGCTCGCGCGCCTGTAATTCCGATCAATCGTCCGCCTGGCCCCGCAGCGCGAGGGCCTGCTGGTAGAGCGCGTTGCGGCTGGCGCCAGTGAGGCTGGCGGCGATGCGCACCGCGCTCTTGACGGGCAGCTCGGGCAGCAGCAGGCGCAGTGCCTGTTCACCGGCCTGGTCGGGTTCGGTGGCATGGCTCGGCAGGGGATGCAGCACGATGGCAAATTCCCCGCGACTGCGTTGCGGCTCGGCGTTCAGCCAGTCCCGGCAGTCCCTTGCGGCCACGGTGGCCACTTCTTCGAACTGCTTGGTCAGCTCGCGCGCCAGCGTCACCGGGCGTGCGCCGAAGGCCGCCAGCTCGCCCGCCAGCTGCGCGATGCGGTGCGGCGCCTCCAGCAGCACCACGGCACGCGGCTCGTGCATGAGCTGCTGCAGCGCCGCCTTGCGCTCGCCCGGGCGCGTGGGCAGAAAGCCGAAAAACACGAAGCCCTGGGCTTCATCGGCGGGCGCCACCGCGCCGGCCACGCTCAGGCTGGCCGTCACGCTGCTGGCGCCGGGCAGGGGAATGCAGCGCACGCCTGCAGCCTGCGCGGCTGCGACGAGCCGCGCGCCCGGGTCGCTCACCGCCGGCGTGCCGGCGTCGCTCATGTAGGCCACGCGCTGGCCCTGGGCCAGGCGCGCCAGCACCGTCTGCGCTGCCTGCAGCTCGTTGTGCTGGTGCAGCGCCAGCCACTGGTCGGAGCGCTTGTCGATACCGTAGGCGCGCAGCAGCTGCTGCGAGTGGCGCGTGTCCTCGCAGGCGAGCAGGTCGGCGAGCCCCAGCACGTGCAGCGCACGCAGCGTGATGTCGGCAAGATTGCCGATCGGCGTGGCGACGATGTAGAGCGCGCCCTTTGGATAATCCTGGGTGGCGGCCGCGTCGCGCGCGGCAGTGAGGGCGGATGCGTAGGAGGCGCTCAATGGGAATCCTTGGCGGTAAAAACGCAGACGGGCCGGCGGCCACCACGCGTGTGCGCGGCCAGCAGGCGGAAGATGCCGCGCTCGCGCACCTGCTGAGCGCGGGTCTGGTGCTGGTGCAGCGCAATTATCGAACGCCCGGGCGCGGCGGCGGCGAGATCGACCTCATCATGCGCGAGCGGGGCGGCACGCTGGTGTTCGTCGAGGTGCGCAGCCGCGCCGGTGCGGGCTTTGGCGGCGCGGCGGGCAGCGTGGGGGCGATCAAGCAGCGGCGCATCATCTTTGCCGCGCGCCACTATTTGATGCGCTGGCCTTCGCCGCCGCCATGTCGCTTCGATGTGGTGACGCTCGGCCCCGAGGGTCTGCAGTGGCTGCGCGCCGCCTTCGATGCCGGCTGACGCGCGCTCATCAGACCTGCATGTTCATGATGTCGGTGTACGCCTGCACCAGGCGGTTTCTGACCTGCAGCGTGGCCTGAAAGCTCACCTGTGCCTTCTGGATCGCCACCATGGTCTCTTCGAGACTGACCTTGGGGTTGTCCAGCTGCACCTGCTTTTGCAGCTCGTCCGCCTGGTTCTGTGCCTTGCTCACGGCGTTCAAGGCGCCCTTGAGGGCTCCTGAAAAACCCGCTTCCTGCGTGCCGCCCTGGGGAGTGGCCGTGCGCCGCGCCGCCAGCGCGCTGGTGAGCGGCAGTGGGGTGCTGGAGATGCGCAGATCCATGGCGTCGGTTCGGGTGGGAAGATGCGGTGATCGTAAGTCGGAGGCCAGCCTTCGGACGGGCGAATAAACGGCCAAACCGGCGCCTTATTGCCTGAACGTCACAGGGGGTGGCGTGAATAATCATTGCACCGCCGGTGTCTGCACCGGGCGCAAGTACCTCTCGGAAATACCACGATGCCCACTGCCGCTGTTGCTGAAATGCCTGTTGCCCCGCCGGTTGCAACGCCCGGGTGGCTGCAGCGCTTTTCATCGCTCGATCGCGCGGCGCGCATCCGGCTTGGGATCGGCCTGGCCCTGTTCGTCCTCATGGTGGCGGCCGCCGCCTGGTTTGCCGGCCGGCCCGACTACCGCGTGCTGTTCGCCAATCTGAGCGACAAGGACGGCGGCGCCGTCGTGGCGCAGCTGGCGCAGATGAACGTGCCCTACAAGTACACCGAGGGCGGCGGCGCCATCATGGTGCCTGCCGATCGCATCTACGACGTGCGCCTGCGCCTGGCCTCGCAAGGCCTGCCCAAGGGGTCGGTCGCCGGGTTTGAGAGCACCGAGGCCAGCCGCTTCGGCGTGACGCAGTTCCAGGAGCGGCTGAATTTCCAGCGTGGCCTGGAGGGTGAGCTCACGCGCTCCATCCAGTCGCTGGAGTCGGTGCAGAGTGCCCGCGTGCACCTGGCACTGCCCAATCAGAACGGCTTTTTTCGCGAGCAGCAAAAGCCCTCTGCCTCGGTGCTCGTGAGCCTGTACCCGGGGCGCTTCCTGGACCGCACGCAGCTGGCGGGCATCGTGCATCTGGTGGCTTCGAGCGTGCCGGACATGGCGCCATCGGCCGTGAGCGTGCTCGACGAGACGGGCAAGCTCCTGTCGCAGACGCCTGACGCCGTGGGCGGCGCCCCCTCGGGCGAGCAACTGGCCTACGCGCAGAAGATCGAGCAGCAATATGCCAAGCGCATCGTCGACATCCTGGAGCCCATCGTGGGGCGCGACAACGTCAAGGCGACGGTGACGGCCGACATCGATTTCAACCAGACCGAGTCAACGACCGAGCAGCACCGGCCGAACCTGGCCACGGATGCGAGCGCCGTGCGCAGCCAGCAACTGATCGAGAGCGCGGCCAAGCCGGGCGACAAGCTTCCCGCGGGCATTCCTGGCGCCGTGAGCAATCAGCCGCCGCAAAACGCCAATGCACCGGTCAACGGCGCGAATCCCGCACCCGACGCGGGCGGCCAGGGCGCGGCGGGCGGCAGCGTCGGGCGGCGCGAGCTCACCACCAACTACGAGGTGGACAAGACCACCAGCGTCACGCGCGCGGCGCAGGGCATGGTCAGGCGCGTGAACGCGGCCGTGGTGGTCAACTACCAGTCGGTGCCGGAGGGTGCGGGCAAGTCGCTCGTGGCCAAGCCCCTGTCGCCCGAGCAGATCGGGCAGATGACCGCCCTGGTGCGCGAGGCCGTCGGCTACAACAAGGAGCGCGGCGACTCGGTGAACCTGATGAACGCTCCCTTCAGGAGCGAGGCGGTAGTGCAGGCCGAGCTTCCGCTGTACAAGCAGCCCGAGGTGCTGGAGCTGGCGCGCAGCCTGGGCCTGCCCATCGGCCTGTCGCTCGCCGCCGTGCTGCTGCTCATGGGCGTGGTGCGACCCGTGCTCAAGGCGGGCAGGCTGCCCGCCAGGGCGGTGGCGACGCCGCTGCGCAAGGTCGATGCCCTGGCGGCCGAGCACATCGAGCGCCCGGCGCTGCCGGCGCCCGTGAAGGCGGAGGATCAGGCGCCGAGCGAAGAGCAGTTGCGCCTGGAGGAGGCGCGTTCGCTGGCCAAGGAGAATCCGGTGGCCGTGGCCAATATCGTGAAAACCTGGGTCAACGGCGACTGATGTTGCGCGAGAGGAAATAGAACACCATGGACGAGCAAGGCCTCAACGACGCTGCCGTCTTGCTGATGTCCCTCGGCGAGGAGGAGGCGGCCGAAGTCTTCAAGCACCTCTCGCCCAAGGAGGTGCAGAAGCTCGGCGAGACGATCGCGCGCATGCGCACCGTCTCGCACGAACGCGTGACCGAGGTGGTCTCCCGTTTTTCCAACGAGGCGGCGGCCCAGAGCCTGCTGGTGTCGGACACCAGCAACTACGTGCGCGCGGTGCTCAGAAGGGCGCTGGGCGACGACAAGGCGGCGCTGCTGATCGATCGCATCCTGCAGGGCGGCGACGTCTCGGGCATCGAGAGCCTCAAGTGGATGGATCCGCTCGCGGTGGCCGAGTTGCTGCGCAACGAACATCCGCAGATCATCGCGGCCATCCTGGTGCACCTGGACCCGGACCACGCCGCCGACATCCTCATGCAGCTCACCGACCGCCAGCGCGGCGAGATCATGCTGCGCATCGCGACGCTGGAGGGCATCCAGCCCACGGCCCTCAGGGACCTGAACGAAGTGCTGTTCAAGGTGCTCGCCGGTGGCGACAAGGTGCGCAAGAGTTCGCTGGGCGGCGTCAAGGCCGCGGCGGAGATCGTCAATCTGTTTCGCGGGGGCGTGGACGGCGTGGTGCTGGAGAGCATTCGCGAGCAGGATGCCGAGCTCGCGCAGAAGATCATGGACAAGATGTTTGTGTTCGACGACGTGCTCAAGCTCGATGACCGCGCCATTCAGACCGTGCTGCGCGAGGTGGCCTCCGAAACCCTGGTCGTGGCCCTCAAGGGCGCCCAGCCCGAGTTGCGCGAAAAATTCCTCAAGAACATGTCCACGCGCGCCGCCGAGGCGATGCGCGAGGATCTCGAGTCACGCGGGCCGATCCGCCTGTCCGAAGTGGAAGCGCAGCAAAAGGAAATCCTCAAGACCGTGAGGCGCCTGTCCGACGAGGGACAGATCGCCATTTCCAGTGGCGCCGACGACGCTTTCGTCTGACGGCGGCGAGCAAGCATGTCCAACTCCAGCACCCGCAACTACACCCGCTTCATTCCCGGTGAGGAAATCGCCGAGGCGGTGCAGTGGCAGTTTGGCGAGGTGGGCGACGGCGATGTGGCGCTGTTGCCTTTGACGAGTGCGGCGGAGCAGGTGACACCCGAGCCCGGGGTGGCGCACGACGCCGAGGAGCAGCTGCGGCAGGTGCGCGATGCCGCCCTGGCCGAGGGGATGCGCCAGGGGCGCGCGCAGGCAACGCAGGAGTGGCAGCAGCGTCTGGATGATTACGTGGCGGGTCAGGGCCGACAGGTGGGTGCGCAGCTGGCCGCCGTGGTCCAGGCGCTGGACGAGAGTTTTTCCGGCCTGCAGCAGAAGATGGCCGACGAGTTGCTGCAGCTCGGCTGCGACATCGCACGACAGGTGGTGCGCCAGGAGCTGCAGTCGAATCCGCGCGCCCTCCTGCCGGTGGTGCGAGAGGCGCTGGCCACCTTCGTGCAGGAGAGCCGCCCGGCGACGGTGCGCTTGAACCCGGCGGACTGGAAGCAGCTCGAATCGGTCCTGCGCGAAGAGTTTGGCGGCGCGCGCGTGCAGTGGCAGGCCGATCCGGCGGTGGCGCCTGGCGGTTGCCTGCTGGAGTGCGCCGGCGCCACGATCGATGGGTCGCTCGATACCCGCTGGCGCCGGGCCATTGCGGCACTCGGCTTGGTATCGGCGTGGCGGGAGATGGGCGATGCCGATTGAAACCAGCCAGGCCTGGAAGGATTTCATGTGCCGGGCACGCGCCCGGGCCGGGGCCGACGTGACGCTGGCCGCGCAAGGCACGCTCACGCGCCTGACGGGGCTGGTGCTGGAGGCCGCGGGCCTGCGCGTGCCCGTTGGCGCGCAGTGCCTGGTGTACCAGGGCGCGCAGGAGCCGGTGCTCGCCGAGGTGGTGGGTTTTGCCGCTGACAAGGCCTTTCTGATGCCGGCGGGCGACATCCACGGCCTCTCCAGTGGCGCGAGCGTGGTGCCGGCGCAGGCCTATGTGCCTCCCCTGCGCCTGGGCGCCGCGGCGCCGCAGGAGCCGCAGCCGAGCGGCGTGGGGGTGCTGCGCCTGCCGCTTGGGGATGGTTTGCTGGGGCGCGTGGTCGATGCGCAGGGCGAGCCCCTCGACCACCTGGGAGCCCTGGAACATGTGGCCGCCCGGCCGCTGGCACGTGAACCGATCAATGCGATGGAGCGCGCCCCAGTGCGCGAGCCGCTCGATACTGGCGTGCGCGCCATCAACGCCCTGCTGACCGTCGGGCGCGGCCAGCGTCTGGGGCTGTTCGCCGGTTCCGGGGTAGGCAAGAGCGTGCTGCTGGGCATGATGGCGCGCTACACCCGTGCCGACGTGATCGTCGTCGGATTGATCGGCGAGCGCGGGCGCGAGGTCAAGGAATTCGTCGAGGACATCCTCGGGCCGCAGGACCGCGGGCGCGCCGTGGTCGTCGCCGCGCCCGCCGATGCGCCGCCGCTCCTGCGCATGCAGGGGGCGGCCTACGCGACGGCGGTGGCCGAATATTTCCGCGACCAGGGCAAGCACGTGCTGCTGCTCATGGATTCGCTCACTCGCTACGCCATGGCGCAGCGCGAGATCGCGCTGGCCATCGGCGAGGCACCCGCCACCAAGGGCTACCCGCCGAGCTGCTTCGCCAAGCTGCCCAGGCTCGTGGAGCGCAGCGGCAACGGCCTGGGCGGCGTGGGGTCGATCACCGCCTTCTACACCGTGCTGACGGAAGGCGATGATCAGCAGGACCCGATCGCGGACGCCTCGCGCGCCATTCTCGATGGCCACATCGTGCTGTCGCGCGCGCTGGCCGAAGGCGGGCACTACCCGGCGATCGACATCGAGCAATCGGCCTCGCGCGTGATGGTGAACGTCGTCTCGCTGGAGCACTTCGAGCTGGCGCGCGACTTTCGGGCCACCTGGTCGCTCTACCAGAAAAGCAGCGATCTCATCCAGGTGGGCGCGTACGTGAGCGGCTCCGATGCGCAGCTGGACGAGGCCATCCGGCTCTACCCCGGCATGCGCGGCTTCCTGCAGCAGGACATGCGCACGCCCGCGCCCATGAACGAGAGCGTCGCCGCCATGGCGGCGACGCTTGCACGCCATTGATGCAGCGAATCATGGCGGCGCACAAGGCTTTCGAGGTGGCGATCGATCTGGCAAGGCGCCAGCGCGATGCGGCGCGCCATGCGCTCGTGCAGTTGCGCGGCCAGCGCGGCAATGCGCAGATGCAGCTCGACCAGCTCACCGGCTATGCCGCGGAAACCCGCCAGCGCTGGGGCGCGCGCGAGGGCGCGGTGCTGCAGCCCGAGGTGGTGCGCCATCAAAGGCAGTTCCTGCAGCGGCTGGAGCAGACCGTGGAAATGCAGCGTGGCGTGGTGCACGAACTGGAGCTGCGCATCGACCGCGCGGTGGGGGGCCTCGCGACGGCCGAGGCCCGTCTGATGAGTCTGTGCCATGTGCTGGAGCGGCGCTTGCGCGACGCAGCACTCAGGCAGCAGCGGCTCGAGCAGAAGGAAACGGATGAGTTGGCCACGCAGCGCCACGGGCGTGGCAGGGGCCGCCAGTTGATACAGGGGATTTGAGCCATGGAACAAGTACGCATGCCATCCGCGCAGCCCCAGGCTGCCTCCAAGGCGTCTGGCGCGAGCGCGTCGGCGGGGGACGACAAGCCCGAAGCAGGCGATGCGGCCAGCGCTCGCAAGGATGGCTTTGCACTGCTTCTGGCGGCGCTCGATGGCGCCGCGTCCGCGCAGCCGCTGGCAGCGGCTGGCGACGCGGTGGTGCCCGGGACGTCGCCCCCCGGAGCGCAAATCCCGCTGGATGATGCCGCCGCGGACGACGCGATCCTGGCGCTCCAACAGCCTGGCAAGTCCCGTTTGGGTGTGAAAGACACGACAGGCAGGGCAGGCGCCAGGCACGCCAGCGCGGCCGAGGGTGAGGCGAAGCCGGCCAGTGCGCCGGCGGATGCGCTGGCGCACGCTTCGCTGCAAGATCATTTGACCATGCTCCTGGATCAGGGGCGCCACGCGCTGGTGGGGCAAGGGCTGGGGCCGGATTCCATGATTCATGAAACCGCGTGCCTTGATACCACTGTGCAGCCGGCGGTGGGGGCGGGCGTGCGCCGGGCCGGGCCTGCCATGGCACGGTCGGCCGGACAGGCGTCGGGGATGTTGCCGCAGGCCGTGGCGACATTGACCGGTGCCGACGGCGAGGGTGCGGCGGCAACCGTGACAGCGACGGTCGGCGCCTCCGGTGCCGCACACGCGGCTGCGGCAGGCCAGGAGCTGCTCAAATCCGTTCTGGAGAAGATGCCCGTGGGCGATCCTCGCGTCTCATTGCAGCAGGCGGGCACCACGGGTGCGTCGGCGACCGCGGCCCATGTCTGGGCATCCTCGGCGCCGGTGGCGGTGGATGCGGCCGTGGGGCATGCGCCACGCACCGATTCGGGGGGCGGGGCGCAGACGCAGGGCGGTGCCGGTTCCGGCGGGGGGGCGGCACCCGTGCCGCCGCAGGGTGTCAGCGCGGGCGATCTTGCCGGTGGCGCGGGGCAGGATGGGGCGCTGCCGGGCAGCTTCATGGAACAGCTCGGGGAACAGGTGGCCTTCTGGGTACACCAGAAGAGCCAGCGCGCCGAATTCACGCTCGATCGCGATGGTCAGCCCGTGCAGGTGCAGTTGAGCCTCACCGGCGACGTGGCCAAGGTGACCTTCCTGACCGACCACGCGGCGGCGCGGCAGGCGCTGGATGCGGGCATCGATGATCTGAGGCAGCGCTTGCATGAGCAGGGGCTGGCGCTTGCGGACGTCAACGTCGGCGTGGCGGGCGGGCAGGGCGGCAGCACCCCGGGCCAGGGGAGCGCGCATCACCCGCGCCACGATGCGGTGGCGGGCACGGCGCGGGTCGAAGCGGCTGAACCGGTCGCGGGGGCCGGCCCGCGTGCCGCGGGCCTCCGGGCGCTCGATGTCTTCGTCTGATTCGCGTTTGACCCCTCGGGATGAAGCGGCGTAAGCGCCCTGTTTGCCGCGCTATTCTGGCTATCATCGCGCGGCACCCCGCCCAATAATTCCACCCAAGGTCCGGTGGTGCCCGCCAGAGGCACTGCCGCGCCGACCGACCCTTGGCGCCCAGCTGGCGCGAGAAAGTTCGCACGTGGCCGAAGAAACTGCTGCACCTGCACCGGCGCCTGTCAAAGGCAAGAAGAAATGGCTCGTGATCATCATCGCGCTGGTCGTGGTGCTCGCGATCGCGGCCGCCGGCGTGCTGTGGTTCCTGGCCAAGCAGCGCAGCGCGCCTCTGGAGGGCGAGGGCGGCGACGAGTCCGCGGCCCAGATCGAGGAGCCCAAGACGCCGCCGACCTTTCTTCCCATGGACAACATGGTGGTCAATCTTGCCGATCCCGGGGGCGAGCGCTTTGCGCAGGTGGGCATCACGTTCGAACTGATCGATGGCAAGACGGCCGAGAAGGTCAAGTCGCTGATGCCGACGATACGCAGCAGGGTGCTGCTGCTGCTCTCGCAGCGCTCGGCCGACGATCTGCTCTCGCGCGAGGGCAAGGAAAAGCTCGCGGCCGATATCCGCGGCGAAGCGCTTGGCGCGCTGGGCTATGCGTCGCCCAAGGTGAAGACGGCCAAGCCGCGTGCCGCCAATGGCGAGGAGGCCGCGAAGACGCGCAAGCCCGAGGTGGATCGCGATGCGCCGGTGCGCGCGGTGCTGTTCTCCAGCTTCATCGTCCAGTAGGCCGTTTGCGACCAGGAGAAAAACATGGCTGATTCATTCTTGTCCCAGGAAGAAGTGGATGCCCTGCTGGAAGGGGTGACGGGTGAGAGCCAGAAGAGCATCGAGGAAGAAGTCGACGCCAGCGCCATCCGCAATTACGACATTTCCAGCCAGGAGCGCATCGTTCGCGGGCGCATGCCCACGATGGAAATCGTCAATGAGCGCTTTGCGCGCAACCTGCGCGTGGGCCTTTTCAATTTCGTTCGCCGCAGCCCCGAAATCTCGGTGGGAACGGTGTCGGTGCAGCGCTACAACGCCTTCCTGCGGGAAATCGTCGTTCCGACCAATTTCAATCTGGTCGCGATCCGTCCGCTGCGCGGCAGTGGCCTTGTGGTGTGCGAACCCTCGCTCGTCTTCGGCATCGTCGACACGCTCTATGGCGGCGTCGGCAAGTACCAGACGCGCATCGAAGGGCGGGATTTTTCCGCGACCGAGCAGCGCGTGATCCAGCGCATCGTGGACGTGGTCACCACCGAATACAAGAAGGCGTGGCAGGGCATCTATCCGCTGGAGCTTTCCTACCAGCGCTCGGAGATGCAGCCGCAGTTCGCGAACATCGCCACGCCCAGCGAGATCGTGGTCTCCACGGCCTTTCATCTCGAGATCGGCGATCTGGCGGGGTCGATCCACATCTGCATGCCCTATGCGTCGCTCGAACCGATCCGCGACGTGCTCTATTCCTCCGTGCAGGGCGATGCGATCGAGGTGGATCGGCGCTGGGTCAAGGTGCTCTCGCGCGAAGTGCAGTCGGCCGAGGTCACGCTGGTGGCCGAGCTGGCGCGCGCCGATGCCACGGTGGAGCAACTGCTCGCGATGCGCCCGGGCGACTTCATCGAACTCGAGCGCCAGCCGCGCATCCGTGCGTCGGTGGGCGGCATCGATCTGTTCGCGTGCCAGTACGGCACGCACAACGCGAAATACGCGATCCGCATCGAAGAACGTTTACACACCGGCGAAACAGGCTGGACGGGGAACGACCATGGCCACTGATACCAATACCACCGAAGACGTTGCCGCCGAAGGAGGCGGTCAGGCCGCGGCCGACGATGCCTTTGCCGACTGGGCCGAGGCGCTCAACGAGCAGAAATCGGCCGATGCACAGGCGTCCGACGCCGAGCAGGGCGGGCCTCTGGCGGGCGAGCCCGCGTCATCTTTCGCGGGCGCCGCCGACCCTTCGGTGCAGGACATCAACATGGTGCTCGACATCCCGGTGCAGCTCTCGGTGGAGCTCGGGCGCACCAAGGTGCCGATCAAGTACATCCTGCAGCTGGCACAGGGCTCGGTGGTGGAGCTCGATGCGCTGGCGGGCGAACCCATGGACGTGCTGGTCAATGGCTACCTGATCGCCCAGGGCGAGGTGGTGGTGGTCAACGACAAATTCGGCATCCGCCTCACCGATGTCGTGACGCCCTCGGAGCGGCTGCGCCGTGTCAGCCGGGGCTAGTGCATCCTCGCTCGTCTGGGTGGTGGTGTTCATCGGCGCCATCGCCATGCTGCCATGGCTCGTGCGGCGCTGGCAGCGTGGTCGCTCGGCGCTGCCGGGCGCCGCAGGCGCGGGATCGCGCATTCTTTCGTCGGTGGCCGTGGGACCGCAGCAGCGTGTGGTGACCGTGGAGGCCGGCACCGCCAAACAGCGCGTGGTGCTGGTACTGGGGGTCACCGCCGCGCAGATCAATTGTCTTCATGTGCTGCCTGCTCCGCCCACGTTCGCCGGCGAGGTCGCGGCGGCGCAAGGCGCGCAAAAGCATGACTGAGCGGCACCTGCACCGATCGTGGTTCGTGGCCGCGGCGCTGCTGGCCCTGCTGCCCGCGGGCAGCGCACTGGCCCAGCAGGCGGCGGGCACGCTGCCCATCGTGATCGGCTCCGGGCCGGGGGGCAACAGCTACTCCGTGCCGATACAGACACTGCTGTTCTTCACGGCGCTGTCCTTCCTGCCGGCGCTGCTGCTCCTGATGACCGGCTTCACGCGCATCGTCATCGTGCTTTCGCTGCTGCGCCAGGCGCTGGGCACGCAGGCGGCGCCGCCCAACATGGTGATCATCGGCCTGTCGCTGTTTCTCACGTTTTTCGTGATGGGGCCGACGCTGGACAAAGTCTACCAGGAGGCTTACCTGCCCTATACGCAGAACACGCTCACCTTCGAGCAGGCGCTGCCCAAGGCCGAGGCGCCCATGCGGGCCTTCATGCTCAAGCAGACGCGCCAGAGCGACTTTGCGCTGTTCGCGCGCCTGGCCAAGTTGCCCGCCGACGTCACGGCGGAAACCGCGCCGCTGCGCGTGCTGGTCCCGGCCTTCGTCACGAGCGAACTCAAATCGGCCTTCCAGATCGCCTTCATGATCTTCATTCCTTTCCTCATCATCGACATGGTGGTCGCCAGCGTGCTGATGTCGCTCGGGATGATGATGCTCTCGCCCGTGCTCGTGGCGCTGCCGTTCAAGCTCATGCTGTTCGTGCTGGCCGACGGCTGGAACCTGCTCATGGGCTCGCTTGCCGCGAGCTTCGCCACCTGATGGAGAACCGCCCATGACGGCCCAGTACGTCCTCACCTTTGGCCATCAGGCCCTGATGCTGCTGCTCATGATCGCGCTGCCCGCGCTCGGGGCCGTGATGGTGGTGGGCCTCATCGTCAGCATCTTCCAGGCCGTGACGCAGGTGCACGAAGCCACGCTCTCCTTCGTGCCCAAGCTCGTGGCGGCGGTGCTTGTTTTTGCGCTGGCGGGGCCGTGGATGGTGACGACGCTGGTGGACTACCTGCGCACGACGATAGAGACCATCCCGTCGATCGTCGGATAGACCGATCGTGCTGACCTTCAACGAGGTGCAGCTGATGGCGTGGGTTTCGCCGTTGCTGTGGCCCTTTTTGCGCGTGCTGGCGATGTTCACGGCCGCGCCCATTTTTTCCATGCGCGCCATTCCCTTGCGCTTGAAGATCGCGCTGGCTTTCCTCGTGGCGGTGTGCGCCCAGGCCGCGCTGCCGGATCAACCGGTGGTGGCGATCGATTCTTCCGCCGCCTGGGGCGCCATCGTGCAGCAGGTGGGCGTGGGCCTGTCCATCGGCTTTGCGGTGCGGCTGGTGTTCGTGGCCATCGAGCTGGCTGGCGAGGTGATCGGCCTGCAGATGGGGTTGAACTACGCCTCGTTCTTTGATCCTTCGAGCAATTCACAGCGCGGGGCGCTCACGAGCTTCTACAGCAACATCGCGCTGTGGCTGTTCGTCGTCGTCAACGGCCATCTCATGGTGCTCATGGCGGTGCTCAAGAGCTTCCAGGCCTTTCCCGTCGACGGGAACTTCATGCAGGCGGTGGCCCGGATGCGCCTGCAGGATCTGGGCGCGGGCCTGTTTTCCAGCGCGCTCTGGATTGCGCTCCCGCTGGTGGCGCTGCTGCTCTTCGTCAACCTGACCATGGGCATCATCTCGCGTGTGGCGCCGCAGACCAACATTTACGCCGTGGGCTTTCCGGTCACGATCACCGTCGGTCTGCTGGGCATCACGGCGACGCTTCCCATGCTGGAGCAACCGCTGCTGACCTTGTTGCAGCAGTCCATCGATCTGTTTGGCGGGCGCTGAGGCTGGCGGGCCACCGGCCACCAGAAAAGCTCACAAGTTCCGGTACTCGTGTAATGCGACGTAACCGTTGCGCAACACAACATCCCTGAATTGACGCGCGTCTTCGCCGCCAGCGAAAGACCGCTGCGGTCCGCATCGGGCGTGAACGTTGCAGGCGCCCATGACGGCACCGGCGTTTTCTCTGGCGTGGCGCCATGTTCCAACAGCGAGCCGCCGCAATTGGTGTTTCTACTCAGTCGATCGAAAAATAAATTTTCTATCGACCTTCTCAAATACAAAGTAAGAATGTATATTTGATAAAAATCAACATATAACAAATTTTTTCAACTGCCGAAGCGCACACGCCCTTCGGGCGCTGGGGACAACATGCCATTCTTACTTCCGGCCCTGCCGTCAAGACGTCCGCTGTGTGCCATCAAGCGGCGAACGGCGCAAACCGGCTTCACCCTGGTCGAACTCGCGGTGGTGCTGGCCGTCATCGGTCTGATCATCGGCGCGGTCGCCATCGGCAAGGACGTGCAGCGCAACGCCGAGTACACCAAGATCAAGAACAAGTTCATCGATCAGTGGGAGCAGGCCTACAACCAGTACTACCAGCGCACCGGCGTGGTGGTGGGCGACAGCCAGGTCGAGCCGCGCATCATGGTCAACGGGGAGAATTACACGGCCCCGGCTGGCAGCCCCGTGTCGGGCGGTGATATGGCGGCCACCGTGGCGGCAGGAACCGAACCGCTGCCGATCTGCCAGCGCGACCCTGCCGCCGGAGCGATGCGCGTCGCGGCGGCACGCAACGAGTTGCGCAATCTGATGACCCGTACCGGCATTCGCATGCCACCTGGCCGCGCCGAAGGGCAGGAAGACCTCTACGTCTACACCGATACCAACGGGGCTCCGCAGGAGGTGCAAGTGTGCTTCCAGTGGAACCGCCCCACGACGCCCGAGGGCGCGGGCAACGTGATGGTGATTTCCGGCCTGACGCCGGACCTTGCCCGCATGCTGGACCAGATGATCGACGGCAAGCCCGATGCGCGCGAGGGACGCTTTCGCCAGCGAGGGGTGGACAACTCCACGAGCAACGCGCCGGGCACGCAGTGGGCCGCCAACAACACCTACGGCCAGGGCGCGGGAGGGACGACCGCGGAAGGCGCGGGCAAGACGCGTGACGAGGAGCAGGTGCTCACGCTGACCGCCATCTACAAGATGAACCAGTGACGCGAGGCGAAGGAACCATCATCATGACAACTTCACTCAAGTACCGCGGTCGCTTTCATGGCGCTTCACGTCAGGTGGGCTTCACCCTGGTCGAACTCGCGGTGGTGCTGGCCGTCATCGGTCTGATCATCGGTGCGGTCGCCATCGGCAAGGACGTACAGCGCAACGCCGAGTACACCAAGATCAAGAACAAGTTCATCGATCAGTGGGAGCAGGCTTACAACCAGTACTACCAGCGCACCGGCGTGGTGCTGGGCGACAGCCAGACGCAGCCGCAGAACATGGTCAATGGCGAACGCTATCTGGCCGGCGGAGGCGTGCGTTCCGGGCGCGACATGACCGGTGTGACACCGCCGAACGCCATCTGCCGTGGTGCCGCAGGTCAAGGCATGGCCCGGACGTTCGATCCCGCGGCCGATCCCAATTTGCGCGATCTGATGACTCGCACCGGCATCCGCATGCCGCCGGGGCGTGCGGAGGGGCTGGAAGACCGCTACGTGTATCTGGACAGCAACGGCAATCCCCAGGAGGTTCAGGTCTGCTTTCAGTGGAATCCGCCCTTGGCCGACGCTTCGGCAGCCAATGCCGTGGGCGACGGGATGGGCAACGTCATGGTCATCACCGGCCTCACGCCCGACCTGGCGCGCGCACTGGACCAGATGATCGACGGCAAGCCCGACGAGCGTGAAGGTCGTTTCCGGCGCCAGGGAGTGCTCAACAACGCGGGTGGAACCGCCATCAACGGCCCCGGGCAGGAATGGCAGGCCACCAACCGCGACCAGATCGGCACCAACAACGATCGCAACCTCGACGAAGACCAGGTGGCCATCGTCACGGCCATCTATCGCATGAACCAGTAGGCGGCGGCTTCTTCCCCCTCGTTTTTCGTTCACCAGAGACGCATCGCGGAGACATCGATGAAAAGAACGCATTCATTTTCAGGCAGACCCCAGCAGGGTTTCACCTTGGTGGAGCTCGCCGTGGTTCTTGCGGTCATTGGCCTGATCCTTGGCGCAATTGCCATTGCCAAGGACGTGCAGCGCAACGCCGAGTACGAGAAGGCCGTCAACAAATTCGCCTACCAGTGGAAGATGGCTTACGACCAGTATTACCAGCGCACCGGCACCGTGCTGGGGGATTGCCAGCAGGCGCCCACCTACATGGTCAACGGCTCGGAGACCGAGATTCCCGCGGGCACGAGTGCATGCAGCCGTGCCGGTTCGATGAATGTGGCCGGCATTCCCGAGAATTTCGAGAATCGCGGCCGCAAGATCTGCAGCGGCCAGGGCTATGCGGCCAACACCGTGGGCTTGGGCGATGCCGCGCTGGCCACGCAGAACCTGCGCACCCTCATGACGCGCGCCGGCGTGCGCATGCCGCCCGGACGCGGCGAGGGGCATGAGGACCGCTTCCTCTACATCGACTCCAACGGCAATGCCGCCGAACTGCAGGTGTGCTTTCAGTGGAACACATCGGGCACCGCCAGTGGCGCGGGCAACGTGATGGTGATCCGTGGGCTGACGCCGGACCTGGCGCGTTTCATGGATCAGGCCATCGACGGCAAGCCCGACTCGCGCGAGGGGCGCTTCCGCATCCAGGGGCGTCCCGCGCACGCAGGCACCGCCGAGGCCAATGCGCCTGGTACGCAATGGGAGGCCAACAACACCGAAGGCGTGAACATTGCCGACAGCGCGTCCAACAGCGCGATGACGAGCAGCGACGGGCGCCCCGCCATCAACAACGCCAGTGGCAGCGCCGGCGGCACCGCGACGGGCCGCACCCTGGACGAGGACCGCGTGATTCTGCTGACGGCCCATTGGATCATGGAGCAGTAATTGAACGCCACCCGCACGCTCAAGCTCGTGCCCCTGGTTCTGGCCACGTGCCTGCTCGCGAGCGGGGCGTGGCTGGTGCAAGGCGCGCTCAAGCAGCTCGCGTTGGAGCGAGCAGACGCCGCGCAGCTGCGCCAGCGCCTGGACAGCGCGCGTCAGATGATGCCCGAAGTGCAGCGGCGCGAGCAGTTGGTGCGGTCTCTCCAGAACGTGCAGGCCCAGGTCGATCGAATGGGGTTTGATCCGGCGCGCTGGGGTGAACGCCGTCTGCGTCGCCCGGCCGGGCCGGCCACGCGCGTCGAGGCGTCGCAGTTCCTGGCTGATCTGGACCGTGGGGGCGACCGCACGATTTTCGTGGCCGATGAATTCGATCTTGCCGTGGTGTCCGCCGATGCCGGCCTGTTCCAGTCGCCCGGGCTTGATGACAAGGGGCTGACACTGGGCGCCAGCGGCACCCTGTATTTCCCGGCCACCGACGCCGCGGCTCCACCGTCGAGGAAGTTGCCATGAGCGTAGCCACCGAGCATGTTTACCGCGTCTCGAGTGCCGGCTGGGTGCATTGCCATGGCAATGGTGCACAGGACGTTCCGGCCTGGCCCACGCTGCAGCACAGCGCCCTCGTGGTCCTGGATCTGGACGACATATTCACCGATGTATGGCGCTTCGAGGGCAAATCCGAATATGCCGCCGCCCTGATCGAAAAGCGAGCGCGCACCCAGGGTCTGGTGGAAGGGGCCGCGCACATCGTGATGCATCGGCTGCTGAAGGTGCCTGGAGGGTTCCAAGCCTTTTTTTCAGCCATTCCGCTGGAACTGTGGCAGCGTTGCACCCAGTGGGCGCGCGAGCAGGGCGACCATTGCCTGTTGTTGACGGCGGCGGGCCTGTTGAGTCACGGCGTTGGCACCGATGGTGGGCGAATTCTTCTGTCGCAGCGGCGGCTGATGTATTTCGCGCAGACTGAGGAAGGCCTGTCCTTTGGTTCGATGCAGGCACTGGGGGGGCGGGAGTCGGCCATGGCCGACGCAGCGCAGGCGCTGCTCGGCAGACAGCGGGGGCTGTGGACGCGCCTTGGCGCCGACGCCGTGGAGTACGGCGTCTTGTGGAGCGTGCAGCCCGAGGATGTCGAAGCCAGCCTGCATGCCATCCAGGCGGTGTTGGGCAATGCTCCGGTGGTGCTGTTCGCTGCGGAGCTCGATGCCGTCGGCGCGCGGGTACTGACCGCGCTGCCGAAGCTCGCGCACGAGGGTGCAGGACGCCACGCGCTGAATCCGCTGGGCGAGCGTATTGCCTGGCGTGCGGAGCGTTGGGTTGCGCCTGTGACCGTGGTCACCGCCCTGACGGGTCTGGTGCTGATTGCCGCAGGCGCGCTGATCACGCAGCAGACGGACGGTTATCGCAGCGCGGGACAAGGAGAACGTGCTCAGTTGGAAACCTTGCAAAGCCGGATTCAGGCGGTCTCCACCGTCGAGACTCCGCGCAAGCTGTTGCCGGCCACCGAGCTCGCGCGCCAGCTCGATCAAGGCATCCGCTACAACCCCATGACGTTTCTCCTCGATCTGAAGGAAGCGACCGGCAAGGACATGCAGATCCAGCGCGTGCGCCTGGAAACCGAGGCGCAAAACCGCACGCGGACATTCCGTGTCGATGGACTTGCCGCGTCAGGAGCTTCGTATGCCGTGATGCGCTGGGTGAGCCATATGACAGCCGCCGGGTGGACGCTCAAGGCACTGGATCCCGTGGGTGCCGCGCCTGGCGCGTTTTCCTATCAGCTCATCGCAGCCGGCGCTGCACCCCGGAGCGAGAAACCATGAAGTATGCCGCGTTGATTCTGAACGTCGTTGCCCTTGCCTTGCTGGGCTGGGCGTTGTACGCCGTGACGCAGCTGACCCAGACGCGTGCTTCAAACAGGCCCTTGCCTGCGTTGGAGATGTCCCCGCTGCCTGAGGCGCTGCGCTCCGACAAACTCCGTGTCAACGAGACATTCGACGCCATCGCGCGCATACAGGCCCGTGCGCCCGTTCAGGTGGCCAGCGCGCAGACGCTGATTGCGCTGCCCGCGCCGGGCCAGCCGCTCGAAGGCAGCGTGCGCATGCCCGAGCGCTCTCTGTCTCTGCATCTGGACGACCTGGCGGCGGAGACGCAGTCGGTGGTGATCGACGGCCGATTGCTGCGCCAGGGCGCGAGGCTTGAAGGGGGTGGCAAGGTGGTGCGTGTCGAGCCCAACGAGGTGCTGGTGGCAGAGCGCCTTGGACGGCAGAAGCTGACCTTGCCAACCGACCAGTTGCGTGTGGGGACGCTGCGCTGGTCCGATGGCTCGCTGGCCAGCACCAGCACGCAGGTGTTCAAGGCCGGCGTGCCCGGAGCGCCGCCGGGGCCGATCAGGGTCCTGCCATGAACAAATGCCCAATAACACCAAGGACAGCGATATGAACTATGCCCCGTTTTCCAAGTCAGCGGCCCTGCTGTCTGCCGCGCTGGTGCTGGGTGGATGCGCCAATGAGCCGCCACGCAGCGCGGCCAGCCTTCCGGCGCCGGATACGGTGACGTCCGACCGCATGCGAGAAAACGCGGTGCTCGAGGCGCAGCGCCTGCTCGAGCATCAGCAGAAGCTCCTGGCCGAGCTGAACAAGGCGGCGCCCGCGCCCGTCATCGCGCCGATTGAGCCGGTGTTCGATCCGCTGGAAGGCAAGCTGATCAACGTGGCGATGTCCAAGGCAAGCATAGGGCAGATCCTGAGCGCGTTCGCCGATGCCGGGCAGCTCAACCTGATCGTCGATCCGAATGTGCTCAGAGGCGGGCAGCTGGCGGACATGTATCTGCGTCAGGTGACCTTGCGCGAAGGGTTCAATGAGGTCATGCGCACCTTCGATGTGGCCGGTGAGTTCAAAGGCAATACCTTGAGGGTCAGCCTGACGGAGGAAAAATTCTTTTCCCTGAATTTCCTCAATTCCAAGTCCAGCATTCAAATGGGCTCGGGCGGCAACGTCTTCGGCAGCACCAATTCCGGTGGTGGCAGCAGCAGTGGGAGTGGCGGCGGCAGCGGGACAAGCGGCACGGGTGCGCAGCAGGGCAGCCTGACGTTTTCGGGGTCCGGCGGCAGCAGTACCGACCCCTATACCGACTTGGCGGCTGCGCTCAAATCGGTGCTCGGCGAAAGCCGCCGCAACGGCTCCGGGCAGCAGGAAGCGCACGCCGGGCAGGAGCGTGGCGCGGTTGCGGTCACTCCGTCTTCATCCGTCTGGGCCGGCGGCGTGCCCGTCGGGCGCACTCCCGCGCCTGCGCCTGCGCCACTGGCGACGATGGAGGACGACAGTGGCTTCACCCTGGACAAGGCCACGGGCACGCTGTACGTCAAGGCGCGGCCTTCCAAGATGCGCGCCGTCGAAAAAATGCTGGCAATGATGCACAAGGTGCTCGACAAGCAGGTGTACATCGAGGCGCAGTTGATCGACGTGCAGCTTTCCGACAACTTCGAATTCGGCGTGGACTGGATGATCCTGCGCAGCCGCCTGGCGGCGGGCTTCGGATCCTCGCCCTTGCAGCTGGGGGGAAGTTCCGCGCTGCTGCCCAATAACGGCTCGGGCTATCCCGCCAGGGCAATTTCGATTCCTTCCGCCTTGCTCGGCAGCAACACCGGACCGGCGCTGGGGATGACGTACCAGGGCAGCAACTATGGCGTGGTGATCAACGCCTTGCGCTCCTTCGGCAATCTGAAGGTGCTCTCCAACCCGAACGTGCAGGTGCGCAACGGCACGCCGGCGCTGCTCTCGGTGGGGACCAGCTCACGCTATGTGTCGCAATCATCGTCCACGCAGACCGTGCCGGGCGGCGGCGCCAGCACGACGTCTTCCAGCGTGCAGACGGACACGGTGTTCTCGGGGGTCATGGTCGGTGTTCTGCCCATGGTGCGCGACGATGGGCGCATCGAGATCCTGCTCAATCCGATGCAAAGCGACGTGGATCCGGCCAGCCTTCAGCTGGTGCAAACCGGCGGCGGCAATCTCATATCCCTGCCCAAGGTCAGCTACAAGGGCCTGACCACCACGTTGAATGTGGGCAATGGGGACGTGGCGGTGGTGGGGGGCTTGATCGACCAGCGCACGTCCAGCAATGATCGTGGCGTGCCCGGTGTGTCCGACATTCCCGTGTTTGGCAAGCTGTTCGATAACGAAAACAAGGTGCACGGCAGTCGCGAGCTGGTCATCGTCTTGCGGGCGCGTGTGCTATGAGCCTGATCCACGATGCGCTGAAGTCCATGGACGCGGACGCGCCGCAACCGTCCAGGCCGGGTTCGTCCGTGCGCGTGTCTGCCTCCGGGCAGCGAGGGCGCCCGGCGTGGCTCGATGGCCTGCTGGCGTTCGGTGTCGTGGTGGGGGCCGGCGTCGTGGGTTGGTACGTGTGGCAGGGACGCGTGCTGCCGGAGCGCGCGCCGACGCCGGATGCCGCGGCGGTGGTGAACGTCGAGCCACACACGGCGCCGCAGGCACCGGTACAGGAGGCGGTGCAGGGGTCTGATTCGGGAAGCACGGACGTTGCGCTAGCCGGTGCGCCGGCGGCCGCGCCTGTTGCGCCGCCGCAGGCGGCGCCCATCGACGATGTGCCGGCGCCGGCTGGCGCCGCGCCGCGCGAAGCTGGGTCCGCTGCGGCGGTTTCCGGGTCGCCCGCCGCGGCTGCCGATTCAGCCGCCGTGGCCGCTGCGGCACCTGCCCGTCCGGCCGCCCGGCCGCAAGCCACTTCGCAGCACCGCCGGGCGCATACCAGCGTGCGGCGTGCCGCCGTGCCCGCCGCACCGGCGTCACCTCCGGCGCCCAAGGCGGACGACACCCCGGTGCAGGTGCGTTTCACGCGATTCGTTGCCGCGATGCGCAGTGGACAGACATCGGATGCGGAGCGCGAGTTGAGCGCGCTCAAGGCCGTGCTTCCGGCGGATGCGCTGGGTCTGCAGCGTGCGCAGGCGTGGTTCGATCTGCGCACGGGCAATGAAGCCAGAGCTGCGAAGGCGTATCGCGGAATACTTGAGCGCCTGCCGGGCGACGCGGAGGCGGCCATCAACCTCGCGAGCATCCAGGCCCAAGAGGCCGACCAGGAGGGCGCGCGGGCCACGCTGGACGCTGCTGCCCGGTTGAACCCGGACTCCGCCGCGCTGCGGGCTGCCTTGGCGCAGTACACGCCGAATGTGCGCCAATGACGCTCAACCCTGTCTACGCCACGCTGGGGCTGTCGCGCAATCCATTTCCGCCGACGCCTGACGCGGGATCGTATTTCTTCACGCCACGGCTGGAAGAGGATTTTGCCGAAATTGCCCATTGCATCGAGGCGCGCAAGGGGTTTGCGCTGTTGACGGGAGAAGTCGGTCTCGGCAAGAGCACCATGGTGCGGCGCCTGCTGGACATGTTGCAGGACAGGAATTGCCGATCGGCGCTGGTGTTGAACACGTTTCTGCAAGACGGAGCGCTGTTGTCCGCCATCCAGGCGGACTTTGGCCTGCCGCCGAACGATTCCGTGGAGCAGGGGCTGGCACGCCTGAATGAGTTTCTCATCGCCCGCCACCAGGCCGGCGAAACCTGCCTGCTGGTGATTGACGATGCGCAGAATCTGAGCGTGCAGTCGCTTGAGCTGATCCGTCTGCTGTGCAACCTGGAGACGGGGCAGGAGAAGCTGCTGCAAATCCTGCTGGTGGGGCAGCCCGAGCTGGAACAGACCCTGGCGCGCCCCGAACTGCGCCAGCTCCAGAGCCGGATTACCAAGCATGCGCGCCTTGCGGGTTTGCAAAGCAGCGAGGTTGCGCGCTACTTCGACTTTCGCGTCAATGCCGCCCAAGCCGAGGGGCGGTTGTCCATCGATCCAGCGGCCGCGCAGCAACTGTATCGAGTGACGCGGGGCAATCTGCGACAAATCCATCTCGTGCTCGACCGCTGCCTGTACGGATTGGCCAGCAGCCGTCAGACGGTGGTGACGGCGGACCTGGTGCGGCGCGCGCTGGCGGATCTGCCTTCGGTGGGCAAAGACAAGCCGACCTTTCACTGGGGGCGGCGTGAGGGCTGGGTTGTCGCGGGGCTGCTTGCGGGGACGACGGCCACGGTGGCGATCGCGGGCTTCGGGCTCATCCCCTGGCAGCCGACGTCTCGCCCCTCGGCACCGGAGCCTTCGGCAGGGCCGTCCTCCGCTGCCGCTGCCGTGGAGACGCCCGCCGCGCAGGCGAAGGTGTCGCCGGATGCGTCGCCGGCACCCGCAACGGCTTCGGCCCCGCGCGAGTTGCCGTCTCCGGCGGCGGCTCCGGCCGCTGCAGCCGACACGCCCGCTGCTGCATCCGCGCAGGCCCCCTTGGTACGAAGTGATTGCGAATCGAGATTGGTCGCTGCGGCTGCCGCGGACGACGTCCTGCACGTGCAGCGCTTGCCGAACGTGACCGCGTCCGATGCAACGGCGTTCAGGCCCGCGGACCGGATGTGCCAGTTCATGAGGAACAACCAACCCTGGGTGGCCTGGCTGGGGCGCAGCGATTCACGCCAGCGCATGCCGACACAGCAGGCCACGCGCGACGCGCAGGTCAAGCTCAAATCCATCGGTCTCATGGAATCGGACGAACGCAGCGATGGTTTGTTCGGGCCGAGGACCCGCGAGGCGTTTGCCCGCTTTCAACTGCAGCAAGGCCTGGCACCGACAGGGCAGCCGGATGACTTGACCTTTTATCTACTGGAGCATCAGGATGTGCCCGCCCACTGAATCATTGCCTGAATCCGCGGGCCGGGTGTCGGCGTCCGGCGATGGCGTGGCCGAACGCCTTGGCGCGCTCAACGAAAAGAGCCCTGTCCTGGGCGCATCGCTGGTTGAGGCGGGTCTGGTGTCCCCCGTGGCCATCGACTATGTGCTGCAAAAGCAGAAGATCGAAAAAGTGCCCATGGGCAGCCTCCTGGTGGAACTGGGGTTTGCCAGCGCCAACGACGTGGCGCGTCAGTTGGCGTTGCAGCGCGGCCTGCCGTTCGTCGCCGCCGACGATCTGCCCGAGCCCGACACCGCCGTGGCGGCCGTGTTCAACCGGGCGCTGTGCTTGACGCATGGCTTCCTGCCCGTGCGCGAGGCGGATGGGCTGATCGAGGTCGTGCTGGGCGATGCGCGCCCCGAGGTCGTCAGCGAACTGGTGCAGCGCCGTCTGGGCAAGACGTGCCGATTCATGCAAGGCGAATTCGGCAGCGTCGCGCAGGCCATACAGCAGCACTATTACTTTTCCGAAAATCCGCCCGCCAAGCTGATCGCCAGCGAAATTCGCAAGCTCGAAGCGGATGTCGACCGGGCCTACAGTCCGGCCCTGTTGCTCGAACATGTCCTGCACCTGGCCGTACGCGAGCGAGCCACCGACATCCACCTGGCGCCGACGGCACGCAGTCGCTCTGTGTTGTTGCGCGTCGATGGCGTGTTGCGGCCGGTCTTCGCACTGTCGCCGGCACTCGACCGGCTGGTGGTGTATGTCAAGCTGCAGGCGGACATGGATGCCAGCGAGCAGCGCCTGCCGCAGGACGGCAGCTTCACCGCGAAGATCATGGAGCACAGCTACACCATTCGTGTTTCCACGCTCATTTCGGAGTTTGGCGAGCGCATGGTGCTGCGGCTCCTGCCCGAGCGCAGCGACCTGGACAAACTGGGCGACCTGGGATTTCGCGAGGAAGACGTCTCGTCCATGGTCAAGGCGTTTTCCAGACCCCATGGACTGATTCTGATCACCGGCCCCACGGGTTCGGGCAAGAGCACCACCCTGCATGCGGCGCTGCGCATGCAGCCGCTCATAGAGCGCAACGTGCTGACCGTGGAAGATCCGGTCGAGTACCGGGTGCCTGTCGCCTGCCAGACGGAAGTGAATCGCCGGGCCGGCTACGAATTCGCCAACGCCATGCGCTATCTTTTGCGGCATGACCCCGACATCATTCTGGTCGGGGAAATCCGTGACGCGGAAACGGCACGCGCCGCGCTTGATGCGGCATCCACCGGGCACCTCGTGTTGTCCACCCTGCATGTCGGCAGCATCTTTGGCGTAATGCCGCGCCTGAAGTTGCTGGGTGTCGATGCCGACACCATCGCCGAGAACCTCGTGGCGGTGATCAATCAGCGCCTGGTGCGCCGGATCTGCCCGCACTGCGCAACCTCGCGCGCGGCCACCGAGGCGGAACGCCGCTGGCTCGGCCGCGCGGAGACGGATGGCGAGGTGCAGGTCCATCACGGCGTGGGATGCCACCACTGCCGGGAAACCGGTTATCTGGGGCGCCTGCCGGTCTATGAAATCCTGTCTGTCAACCGGGACATGGCCGATGCGATCGCGGCCGATGCCAGCCGTGCCGAGTTGCGCAGCGGCGCCGCGGCGGCCGGGATGAAATCCATCTACAGCCAGGCGCGCGGCCGGGTGCTGGCCGGCGAGACCACGATGGAAGAAATCCTGCGTGCCGTGGGTGAAGACTGATGCCCTTGTGAAAGCACGCCATGGCCAGCCTTAATACCTATTACTACCGCGTGCTGCTCCCTCATGGGGCCGTCAAGTCGGGGCTGATCCGTTTGGCCGTGAAACGCGAGCTGTCGGTGCGCATGCGCCTGGAGACCGATACCGACGGCACGGTCATCCGTCTCTGGCGTTTTCCCGATTGGCTCGGCGTCTTTTCCGACGTGCTGCTGCGGCTGTTCCGGATTCAGGTGCGCAGCGAAGACCTCGCCGGATTCCTGCGCGATCTCGGGCTGATGGTGCGGGCGGGGGTGCCCACCATGGAGGCGCTCGCCACCTTGGTGGATGAGAGCGAAAACGGAGGAAGCCGGGCCATGGGGGCGGTGGCCCACAGCATGCTCGAAGACCTGAAGGCCGGCGTCGGCATGACCGAAGCCTTCAATCGTCATCCGGGGGTGTTCCCCGAGACCGTGCGCAACCTGGTTGCCATCGGGGATCAGTCCGGCACGCTCGACCGCATGCTGGGCGAGTCCGCCGAGCACGTCGAGCGCATGATCGCCATCAAGCGTGACATCAGAACGGCGCTGATTTACCCGGCCTTCGTCTTCGCGTCCATCATCGGCGTCGCCATCTTCTGGATCTATTACGTCGTGCCCAGCATGGCGCGCCTGTTCAAGCAGCTGCAGGCCAAGCTGCCGCCCATCACCGAAGGCCTGGTGGCGTTTGCCGACGCGCTGTCCGCCCATCTGCCGTGGATCCTGCTGGGGCTCGCCGTGCTGGTCATCACCGGGGTGACGCTGTTCCGGCGGTCGGAGTGGTTCCAATCCCGCACGTATGCCGTATTGCACCGGACGCCCATCATTCGCACCCTGCTGATGTCGTCGGGCATGGCGCACATGACGGAGCATCTGTCCATCCTGGTGCGCGCGGGAGTGGACATGGTCAACAGCCTGCAGATTCTCGCCCGCGCCACGAAGAACCGCTACTACCGCAGCCGGTTGACGCAGGTCTCGCAACTCGTCATGCGTGGAGAGTCGATGTCGTCGTCCATGCGGCGCGTCGGGGGCTTCCCGGCCATGGCGGTGCGCATGATCTCGGTCGGCGAAGAGTCCGGCAGTCTGGACCAGCAACTGGAGCACCTGGCCAACGATTACCGCAAGCGCCAGGAGGTGCTGATCAAGTCGCTGGCGGAAATCCTCAAGCCCGTGATCATTCTGGTTGCGGGGGGGCTCTTCCTGTTCCTGATCGTGGCTTTGCTGCTGCCCGTGTACGACCTGGTGCGCCAGTCGGTGGCGCACACCATGGGCGGGTGATGTGTTGACCACGCTGGTGGCTCATGCGCGGCGTGGATTGTCTGTGAATGAGGTGGCCCGCGCGCGCGGGCCGGGAATCGATGGCAAGACCTGTGTTGATCGGTGCTGGACTCGGATTGTTGCTACTGGCGGCGGTGGCTGGCGTCTCTCTGTGGTTTGCGCAGCCTGAGCGTCAGCCTGCCGCGTCCGTGACCTCTCCGGCGATATTGCAACCCCGGATGGCGCCTCAGCCCCAGTTGTCGGCGCCTTCTCCGGCGTCGCCGCGCGCCGGGTCTGCGGCATCGACGCGTGAAGAAAGGCGCGAACACCGTCAACGCCTGGCCGAGCTCAGGGAGCAATTCAACGCCTTGCGCGCGCAGGGCGCCGCCGCCTCGCCGGAAAAGATGCGCGCGGTGATCGATGAGCTAGAGGCGCTGGCCCCGGAAGGCCTGGACAAGCGTTACTTCCAGACACTGCGCGAACTGCTGGACATCAGTGCCCAGGTACAGAAGCACAGCCAGGAGTTGCAGGCATTGTCGAGCAGCAAGGCGCCTGAAGATGCGGCGCGGCGCGAAGCCATACTGAAGGAAATCCAGGCGCTGAGCAAGCGTGCCGTGGCGCAGGCGCAGAGCCTGCAGGCCTACGTTCCGGTGGCTCCGCCAACGGCGAAAACGCCATGAGCCGCAGCCTGGATCAACAGCGGTGGCGGGTCTGCGCGCGGCAGGCGGGATTTACCTTGCTTGAGCTTGCGGTGGTGCTGGTCATCGCCGGCCTGATGTCCTGGGCGGCGTTCAGCGGGTACACGACGGTGTCACAGGAGCAGGAAGTGGAACGCGGGCGCGCTCAGGCGCAGGAACTGCAATCCGTGCTGCGTGCCTTTGCCTTGCGCAATGGTCGACTGCCATGCCCTGCCGCCAATCCCGACGGCTACGAAACCGTCACGGCGGGAAGCTGCTCCGCGGGCAATCAACTGGGTTGGTTTCCCTACATCAGCGTGGGCCTGGAGTTGCCAACGGATCGTTTGCGCGCCCGCTACTCGGTGTTTCGCGCGGCCAACGCGGTGGCTGCGCTGGACGCCGATCTGGCGGTGGCGCTGGAGCGCACGGGAGATACGGCGGGCGATACCACCTATCTCGATGCGACGGATCTCATCGTTGCACTGAACAACGCCTCGGCGCTGGCATTCTCTCCCGCTAGAACCTATCTCACGGGGGATGCCGGAGCCGCCGGGGCGATTGATTGCGCGAGCAATCAGGTCATGGCGGCAGCCTATTGGGTGGTTGTGCCGCTGCAAGACAGGAGTGGCGATGGCGAGCGCTTGGACCCGCCGCACGCCATGACCAGCCTGTGCGCGGCCAGCCCATCGGCTCCGTTGCGCTGGAACTCGGATGATGTCGTGGTGGCGGAGTCTCCGGCGCAGCTGGCGGGTTGGCTGCGTCAAAGCATGCCGTAGGGGTGTTTATGCCGTTGGACAAAATTCCCCTCCCCATTGTTTGCAGCGTGCGGCGTCGCGCGTCCGGCTTCGGCCTGCTGCAGGTGCTGCTGCTGATCGCGGTCATGGCCGGTCTGGCCACCATGGGCTATCTGCAGTGGCGTGAACGATCCGCCGTGGATACGTCGCGACAGGAGCGCCAGTCCCTGGCTCAGGCGGATCGCGCCATCATTGCCTTTGCCACCGTGATGCGGCGACTGCCGTGTCCGGACGTTGATCGTGACGGTACCGAGGATTGCGGGGCAGCGAACCAGAAGGGCTGGCTGCCTTCGGCCACTCTGCGGCTGGCCGGAGCCGATCCCGGGGTGGATGTCGGCCAGTTGCGCTATCTGGTGCAACGGCAGGGAGGGGCGTACGACTTGACGGTGCTGAGCGACTCATGGCAGCCGCTGGAGTACGACGATACCCACACGACCTTCTTTGCCGGACGTGGCAGCGGGTACCCGACAGACATCATGACCTTGACCGACCTGTGCCAGCGCCTGGATACCGGGCGCGCCACGCCCCTGGGTCCGACCATGGCACGTGTCAACGCCGTGCCGGTACGCACCACGGCGTACGCGTTGGCGCACCCGGGCGATAACGATGCCGACGGCGACGGCGACCTTTTTGATGGAGCCAACTCGAATGCCGCCGCCAACGCCAATTTGATGGAAGACCCGATCCGTCGCCCCGTGTTGGCACGTTACAACGATGTGGTGCTTGAGCGCTCATACGTCAGCCTGCTGTCGGCGTTTCATTGCCACCCATTGATCGATTCAATCAATACGGTGGCCCTGGGGCACGATGTTGCGGCAGCGGTGGAGAACATGCAGTCGGACAACCTCGCTGAGGCCAAGCGTGCGGTTGCGTTCAACGCGCTCGATGCTGCCATGACGGCTCTTGATATTGCCCTGACCATTGCGGAAGGGGCTTCCGACGCCGGCAATGCCGCAGTGGATTGGGCGATCTGCGCGGCTTCCCTGGGTTTGGCGGTGAACGCCTGTGCGGCAGCGCCCCAGCATACGGCGGCTGTTGCACTGGCCGGTGGCGTGGTCTATGCCAATGGGGTTGCCGCAGGCCTGTTTGCCACTGCGGCGGTGATCGCAGGCACTGCCCTGAAATACGCCGATGCCGGTGCCACGCCTGATCAGGTGTGCCCGCCGTTGGACCCCTCGCTCAACAACAGAATGCTCGCGGCGGCACAGCAGGAAGTGACGGATGCCAACAACGAACTCGCCGTGGTAAACCAAGCCATTGCCGACAAACAGGCGGAATTGGCGGCAGCCAATATTGCGCGGACCAATGCCGTGAATTACCTCTGGAGCGTGGTTCGCAACGGCAACTCCTCATCGCAAATCGATCAACGTGTTACCGATTTGCTGCAGGCGGCTGATACATGGGGATCGACGTCGTATACCAAGGACCAAACGAATTCCAAGGTGCAGCAGGCCCAGAACAAGGTTGACCGGCTGCAGGCTGAAGTGGATAAGTACAACAACATGTTGTCTGATCCCCAGGGTGCGACCGCTACGCTCAATAGCGAGATTGCTGTATTGAATGCGCAAATAGCTGCTGCCACCGATCCGACTGTGAAGAAAAACTTGCAAGATCAGCTGGACGGAAAAAAAGCAGAGCTTGAGTTGATTGGCAACATAGCCGGCTTGACAGCCGTGCGCGACAAGGCTGCGGCCGAATTGAGCGCGGCTCAAACCGAACTCAGCAATGCCATCAATGCGCGCGATACCGCGAACACGGCATTCACCACGGCACAGACGGCCTACCAACAGGCCTATGGCAACCTGGTCGGGGCAGGTCGTTATAACTTTTATGACAGCAATGGCGATTCGACCGGTGTGGGTTGCACAACCGGGTGTGCGGTGGGTGATGTCAACGTATCGGGAGCGCTGAATGCTGCGTTGGGTGATCTTTTTGGTAATCCGCCATGGATACCATCGATTGCCCCGAGTGTGGATGCCAAATATCTGAAACCCTTCAAGATTCAGAAGGAATTGGACGCCTTGGCGCAGCGCAAAGCTGCTGCCGAAGATCGGGTCACCAATGCAAATGCCAGACTGGCCGAGGTGCAGCAGCGCATCAACAACCCCGCAGCATGCAATGTCCCGGGTTCTTCCGTGGTGCCCATGACGCCAGCGCAGGCCGAGAGCATCTTGATCGAGGTCGATCGCAAGGGGGGGACACGATGATGCACTTGCCTTCCATGCGCCGCAGCCAGCGAGGCATGTCCCTGATCGAACTGGGAGTGGTGCTGCTCATCATGGGCATTCTGGGCATCATCGCCTGGCGTTGGGTGGCAACCACGCGAGAGCCCATGAACCGGACCGCAATCATGGGGCAACTGGCCCAGGCGCAGGCGGCTGTTGAAGGTTTTGTGCTCGCCAAACACCGTTTGCCGTGCGCCGCATCCAGCACCAACGGCAACGAAGACTGCGGCAACACCAGCGCGGCGGCCGTGTTGCTGCCATGGCGTACCTTGGGTTTGAGTAGCCGCCTTGGGCAGTTGCATTACGGGGTCAATCGTGGTGGCGGGGTGGATTTGGCTGCCGTGCCGGTCGCTTCGCCGTTGGTGACGCCTGATTTGAATCGGGATTACTCTGCCATACCGGTGCTTTCGACCTCCAGCGACGTGACCACTGACGCGGCGGCAACTGCGACTGTGACCGATGCCGCAGCCGATGCGAGCGCCGCGATTGCTGCGGCGCTGGCGCGTCGACCGATAGCCAACGGTTTGGATTGGTGCCGTGGCTTGCGTCAGTTGGCGGCAAATACCAGTGCCGCAGGAGTGCTGGCGGCGGGCAACTTGTCGGCCAATATGCCGGTGGCTTTTGTCCTGGCGCATCCTGGCGTGAACGGCGTGTTCGAGGGCAACAACGTTGTCGGTGGCGCGGGCGGGTGGCGTTTCGATTTCCCGGGCAGGGCGCAGGACCATGGTTACGACGACATGGAGCTGGCTGTGGGGCCCGGTGACCTTGCATCCCGCATTGGTTGCGTCAGCCACCTGAGTGCCATGCAGGCCGAAGCGCAAGGCGCATACACCTCTTACGACAACGCTCGGGTGGCGCAGGAATACTGGTCATTGCGCGTGTTTGATATTGCGCAGAATTTGTCTGGGGTGGAGAGCGCCAACACTGCAGTCATTCTCGCCGCCATGAATCTTGCACTGGCCGCGGCCAACGTTGCCTTGTCCGTGGCTTCGGCGGCGGATACCGAAGGCATCACCATTTTCGGAATTGCCCTGGCTGCTGCAGATGCGGTCGCGGCCGGCGTTGAAGTTGGTTTTGCGGCTGCCGAGCTGGACAAGGTCAAGCAGGAACTCATTGACTCCAGGGCCAAGGAACTCGCGTTTCGTGCGTATATGGCGCACCTCTACGAGACGTTCTCCCAGTCCTTGAATGCGGCCGTGCTGCTCGACCAGAAAGGGCTCAACCCATGAAACGCCGCATGTTGGGATTCACGCTGGTCGAGTTGTCCGTGATCTTGCTCGCCCTGGGCATTATCCTGCCGGGCGCGGTGATTTTCTGGCAACTGGCAGAGCGTCATCGTGTGGCCGGTGTGCAGATGGATGTGCAGCAGCAATCGCGTGATGCGCTCATGGGGTTCCTGCATTCCAAGTACCGCCTGCCATGCCCGGCAGTCGATACCATGGGGGTGGAATCGTGCATGGATGGTGGCACGTTGCGGCAAGTGGGGTATCTGCCCTGGCGCACGCTGGATCTGCCGCGCCCGGAGGCGGGCGCACTGCGCTACGGCGTGTATCGAGAGCCTTCGGGCGCGGCCATTGCCGATGCTCCGGCTGACAGGGATCTGGCGGTGGCGCGTGACCGCATGAACCCGCTGCGTGTGCGAACGCCAAACCCTGTCCCGAAAAATTACGTCGATGACGATACGACCAACGATGCCTTCTTCACGGGGTATCAACACACGCCCAACAGCAACGCGCCCCCCATACCCGAGGTGCAGTCCAGCTTGACCAGCGTGCTGGGGATGACCCAGTCGGGCGATGATGCTGCGCCGCTGAACGCGCTGTGCGACGCATCCGGCAACCCGCCTTGTCCGCTGGGCGTGCAGCGCGCCGTGAATCTGATCGATATCTGTCTTGCGCTGAACACGGCCAGCGATGCCTTGGTTGCACCGGCCGGCCGTTTGGCCACCCAGGCGGGGGGCACTCGGCGCACGGCAGCGTTTGTCCTGGCGGCACCGGGTCTGCTTGACGCCGACGGTGATGGTCGCGCATTCGACGGAGCCAACGCCACGGCCAGCGATGCCGACCCTACTTTTGCCGCGCCACAGCAGGCCGTGACCAACCATTACGACGATATCGTGCTGGCGGCCAGTCACACCGAGTTGTTCACGGAACTCCATTGCGGCGCAGCGTTGTCTGCCATCGTGCACGGCCATTTCAATGCGGCCACCGGCGCTTTCGTGATGGAGCGGGCCATGTATGACTACCGTGACCAGCTCTATATCGCACTGGTGATGGCGAGGGCCGATGTTGTTTCCGCTGCCGCGGGGATAGCGGCAGCGGCCGCGCAGTCGCTCGATGCGGCCAAGGAAATGGTTTCCGCCGTGGCCGACACGACGTTGTCTGCCGGTGCGCGCTCGTTTCAGATTGCCCTTGCGGCTGTGGGAATTGGTCTGGCGGTGGCCAGCGACGCGGCGGCGATTGCCGCACAGATCGATGCGGTGCAGTCCCTGGACCAGGCGCAGCAGGTCTATGACGATTTTGCTGCCCGCACCACGGCCATGACGAATCTTTCACGATCCGTGAACGTGAATGCGTTGACCGCTGACGCCATCGATCACTGAACTTACGCTTACCAGGTGACGCACCATGCCCTTCATTGATCTGCCTTTCTCCCGGAGTGCTGCGTGCCGCCAGCGCGGGTTCTCGCTGCTGGAACTCAGTGTCGTGCTGGTCGTGATCGGCGTATTGATCGGTGCGGTGGCGGTGGGGCGCGACCTGCAGCGCTCAGCCGCGAACCAGCGGCTGTCCACCGATTTCATCCAGGGTTGGCAACTGGCGTACGAGGCCTTTTTCAATGGCGTGGGTTATCCGCCTGGCGACAACCCGGTCTCGCCGACCGGGCAAATCAATGGCAATGTGGCGCCTGCCGGCTCCGAGTTGTGCGGCGATGCCATGATCAACACGTTTCTTGCGGCGGGCATCCGCCTGCCGACCGGGCGCTCCGAGGGCAAGCAGGATCGCTATGTCTACCTGGACAGCAACGGCAATCCGCAGGAGGTGCAGGTCTGTTTTCAGAGCGTGGACTGGGCCGAGCCCGCTGCGGCGGTCAGCACGTATGAGACCCGCAAGCGCAATGTGATGGTGCTCAAGAAGGTGACGTTCTCCCTGGCGGGCGCGCTGGATCAGCAGATCGACGGCCGCAGCGATGCACGGTTTGGCAGGCTGAGGGATGTGTCGCTCGCCAACTCCATGCTTGCAACGGGGCAGCCCTGGCCAATCGACGACACCATGGCTTTTGGCAGCACGACCTCGACGAAGCTCGATGAATCGCAGGTGGCGGTCACCACGGCCTTTTTCCAGATGATGCGTTGACGCGACTGCATGGCGCGCCGCCTCGCGGAAGTCTTCAGGCGCAATTAAAAGAAGAGCTGATTGCGCTCTATTGACAAGGATTTTGAATATGAATTTATCTGAAATCCTTTTCTGGCATGTGCGGACAGCTATCTATTTTCATACGAGCTTGTTGCGTATCGCATAGACCGTGAGCTCGGCGTTGTTGCTCAGGTTCAGCTTGGCCAGGACACGCGCACGGTAGACGCTCACCGTCTTGGGGCTCAGGACCAGTTCCTGCGCGATGTCAGACAGACGCTTGCCTGATGCGATTTTCACCAGCGTCTGCAGTTCGCGCTCCGACAGTGCCTCGTGCGGCAGTTCGCGCTCGGGTTGCGAGAGGCTGTCGGCCAGCAACTGGGCTACTTCCGGTGTCAGATATTTGCGCCCCTGCACCACGGTATGCACCGCATCGATCAGGGCCAGCGGATCGCTTGCCTTGTTGGCGTAGCCGTGCGCTCCCGCCTTGATGGCGCGCAGCGCGTATTGATCCTCGGGGTACATGGAGACGATCAGCACCTTGATCGACGGATGGCTCTCCTGGAGGCTGGAGAGGATCTCCAGGCCGCTTCGCCCAGGAAGATTGACGTCCAGCAGCAGCACGTCGCATGGCGCATGCCGCAGCAGCTCCTTGAGTTCGGTGTAGCTGCCCGCCTCGCCCGTGACCCGCATGTCCGCCGATTCGGCCAGGGTGTCGCGGATGCCCCGGCGGACCAGGGCGTGGTCGTCGCACAGAATCACGTGAATCATGGTGTGGGGTCTCCGCCAGCGCCATCGTGGCCTGAATTCGTCGGCAAGGTCAGGATGATGGACGTCCCGCGGCCGCTCTCGCTGCTGATGTCCAGCCAGCCGCCGGCGCGACGTGCGCGCTCGCGCAGACCGCGCAGGCCGAACGAACGCGCCTTGGCCAGGGCTTGCGGGGCCATGCCCACCCCGTCATCGACGACTTCGAGCAGCATGTGGTCGTCGTGGGCCGACAGTTCGACCCGGACGTTGTGCGCCTGCGCGTATTTCTGGATGTTGGTCAGAGCCTCCTGCACCGTGCGGTAGGCCACCAGTTGCAGCGCCTTCGCGATGCTGGGCTCCTGCGGGTCGGCGAGCACGCGCGTCGGGGTGCCGGTGCGCCGCTCGAAGGTCTGCGCGAGCCATTGCACGGCGGCGATCAGTCCCTGGTCGAGCACGGGCGGGCGCAGGTTCATCATGATGCGCTGGCTGGCGCCCAGGGCGTGCTGCAGCATGTCGTTTGCGCTGCGGGCATGCGCGGTGATGGCGGTGTCGGTGGCGTGGCGGGTGATCCATGCGAGATCGAAGCGCGCGGCCGTCAGCGCCCCACCCACATCGTCATGAATCTCCCGGGCGATGGCCGCGCGTTCTTCCTCGATGGTGGCCTGCAAGTGGTCGGCCAGTTCCGCGAGGCGCTTTTCCGATGCGGCCAGCTCGATGCCCGCTTGTTTGCGCGCGCGCCGTGCCTGCGCCATTTCGATCGCTCGGGCGATGACCCGCGGCAGGCGTGCGATATCGTCCTTGAGCAGGTAGTCGGCAAACCCCATGCGCATGGCATTCACGGCGGCGGCCTCGCCGATGGCGCCGGAGAGCAGGATGAACGGAGGGTGCGCGGGGATATCCTGCGCCTGGTTCCAGGCGTCGATCGCGGTAAAGCCCCGCAGCTGGTAATCGGCCAGCACGACATCGAATGAACTGTCCAGCAAGCACGCACGCAGCGCCTGCAGGGTGTCCACGCGCGTGAGCGTGTATTTGGAGGAGGCGTGCCGCAGCGCCAGGCAGGCCAGTTCATGGTCGGTGGCCGAGTCCTCCAGATGCAGCACTTGCACGGGTTTGCCAGCGCTGTCAATTTCTTCGGGAGTAGCTATCATGTTTGCCAGATCAGACCGTGAAGAGTCGTTAGCGGCGCGGTACGCCACGCATTGCAACTGTCATGCTGTCGGGATGGTAGCTGTTCACGTTGGGAGGCACCGGGCCTGGTTTTCTGCAATGCTGGAGAAATGATGCCGTCAACACCTGATGCTCCTTCGGAGCCCATGGTTGCAATACCGGTGATGGTGGCCGCAGATTTGCAGGATGCGCTTCTGACTTCGCTGCATGATTTGCACCGCCTGCGGGGCTTGCTGGACCATGCGGCGGGCAACCTCATTCAGCGTTTTGGCGATGCGGATGCCGCACTGTCGCCGGACGTGGTGGAGGCTCACCCCGAACTGGAAGCGCTTCGGGATGCCCTGCGCAATGCCATCACCGAGTTGCAATTTCACGACATGGCGATCCAGCTCATTGCACACACGGGCAAGGTCTTGCAGGCCTGTTCGTCGCGGCTGAGCGTGGAGGCCATGGGGTCGGATGACGGGGAAGAAGCAGCCGTCATCGAGCTCGTGCCGCCCGAAAAACCCAATCCCGTGACGCAAAGCGAGATGGATGCCGGTTCCATCGAGCTCTTTTGACTGTTACAGGATCGTTACCGGTTAATCTACGTACTTCGGAGAGATTGGAGTCCTGCATGCAGTCGATACTGGCCGTCGATGATTCGCCTTCCATGCGCAAGATGGTTTCATTCACGCTGACCAGCGCGGGTTACAACGTGGTTGAGGCGGTGGATGGCGAGGATGCGTTCGAGAAGGCCATGGTGCACGACGTCGATCTGATTCTGGCCGATCAGAACATGCCGCGCCTCGATGGCATCGGTCTCACGCGGCGTTTGCGCGAGCATCCGCGCTTCAAGGACAAGCCCATTCTGATTCTGACGACCGAATCGAGCGACCAGATGAAGCAGGCTGGACGCAGCGCCGGGGCCACCGGCTGGCTGGTCAAGCCTTTTGATCCGACACGGCTGGTCGAGGTCATTCGCAAGGTCATTCGCTGAAACGATCGGGATCGGATCCACGGCGCACATACGGAAGAAGGAAGTCACACCATGGCAGAAACCCAGGCGGCAGGCGGTGGTTCGGATTTCGATCTGAGCCAGTTCTATGGTGTCTTTTTCGAGGAGGCAGCCGAGAACCTGGATCAGATGGAGCAGATGCTGCTCGCGCTGGACGTGAATGCGCCCGATGATGAAGAACTCAATGGCATCTTCCGCTGTGCCCACTCCATCAAGGGCGGTTCGGCCACTTTTGGTTTTGCGGACGTCGCCGAACTCACGCACAAGATGGAGTCGCTGCTGGACAAGCTGCGCCGGCATGAGCTGCAACTGACGCCGCCGATGGTGGACGCGCTGCTGGAGTCGGCCGATGTCTCGCGCAGCCTGCTCGCGCGCCATCAAAGCGGCGGACAGGATGAGGCCGTTCCCACCGCCGAGCTGGTGGCGCGTATCCGGGCATTGGCCGAGGGCGGCGCACCTGCGGGGGGCGTTGCCGCCGCCGCGCCTGTTGTGCCTGCTCCCGCTCCCGCTTCGGTCGTGGTGCCGGTGCCGATGCCGGCTGGCGCGGCGCAGGCGATGGGTGAGCGCTTTCTGGAAATCAGCATCGGGCCATTGGCGCAGCCCGAGCTGGCCGACGCCATCAAGGATCTGTTTCACGACATCGAAGGCCTGGGCACCATCAGCGATCTGCCGGACGAGCGCCCTGGCATGCGTGCGTTTGCCGTCCGCACGACTTCTTCCGACTCCGAATTGCTGGACTTGTTCGTCTTTCATGTCGCGAAAGAGCAGGTGGCGATCAAGGAACTTGGCGCTGTTGCCGCGCAAGGCGGCGGTGGCGCGGCTGCGTCGCCGGCCGAGGCGTACGGCTTTTTCAACGGGGCGCCCGGGGCGCCCCAGGCTGCGGATCACCAGGAAGCGGCAGCAACTGCAGCCGCACCCCAGACCGCCGCAGTGGCGCCGGGCGCAGCGGGCGCGCATCCCGCGCAGCACAAGGCGGCGGCGCATGCCTCGATCGAATCGAGCACCATCCGCGTTGCGGTCAACAAGGTGGACCAGCTCATCAACCTGGTGGGCGAACTCGTGATCACGCAGGCCATGCTGGCGCAGAACAGCCGCGATCTGGATGCGGGCCTGCATCAGCAGCTGCTGGCAGGCCTGGCGGATCTTGACCGCAATACGCGCGATTTGCAGGAATCGGTCATGTCCATCCGCATGATCCCGATGTCCACCGTGTTCAGCCGTTTTCCGCGCATGCTGCGCGACCTCGCCAACAAGCTCGGCAAGAAGGTTGAATTCGTCACCAACGGCGAAGCCACGGAGCTGGACAAGAGTCTGGTGGAAAAAATCACGGATCCGCTCACGCACCTTGTGCGCAACAGCTGCGACCACGGCATCGAAACCCCCGCCGAACGCCTGGCGGCGGACAAGACCGAGCATGGCACGCTCACGCTTTCCGCGTCGCATCAGGGGGGCTCGATCGTTATCGAGGTGCGCGATGACGGCCGCGGGTTGTCGCGCGAAAAAATTCTCGCCAAGGCGCGTGAGCGCGGCATGGATGCGCCCGACTCCATGGCGGACGCGGACGTCTGGAACCTCATCATGCTCCCGGGTTTCTCGACGGCGGAAGTGGTCACGGACGTTTCAGGCCGTGGCGTGGGCATGGATGTCGTCAAGAAGAATATCGCGGCGCTCAACGGCACGGTCGAACTCGAATCGATGCAAGGGGTGGGTACGCGTGTCTCGGTGCGCCTGCCGCTGACCCTGGCCATCATGGATGGCATGTCCGTGGGCGTCGCAGACGAGGTCTACATCCTGCCCCTGTCCTCGGTGGTCGAGTCGTTCCAGGTCAACCAGGAAGGCATCAACACGGTGGCGCAGGGTTCCCAGCTCGTGAAGGTGCGCGACGAATTCATGCCGGTCGTCTCGCTGGAGAAAATTTTCCAGGTGCCGCGTGCCAATCCCGGGCATGGCAACGAGATCATGGTGGTGGTCGAAGCCGACGGCTCCCGGGTTGCCGTGCTCGTCGATGAGTTGCTCGGTCAGCAGCAGGTGGTCGTCAAGAACCTGGAAACCAACTATCGCAAGGTGGCGAACGTCTCGGGCGCCACGATCATGGGTGATGGCAGCGTGGCCCTGATACTCGACACGGGTGCCCTGGTGCGTCGTGCGCGCCACTGAAAGCGACAGGCAAGGAGGTATGAGATGAGTGCAGTCCTGGAAAAGACCAATGAAGCAACCGTGCCTGGTGCCAGTGAATACCTCACGTTCAGGCTCGGCAACGAGGAATACGGCATCGACATCCTCAAGGTGCAGGAAATACGTGGGTATGAACCGCCGACACGGGTGGCCAATGCGCCTGCCTTCATCAAGGGGGTTTCCAATCTGCGTGGCACCATTGTTCCCATCATCGACATGCGCTTGCGCTTTGCCTGTCCGAGCGCCGAATACAACCAGCTCACCGTGGCGATCATTCTCAACCTGCACGATCGGGTGGTCGGGATGGTGGTGGATTCGGTCAGCGACGTGATCGAACTCGCCGACGAACAGGTGCGCCCCGCTCCCGAAGTGGAAAGCGCCATCGATGCACGCTGCATCCGCGGCCTGGGCGCGGTCGGGGAACGCATGCTGATCCTGCTGGACATCGAAAGGCTGATGAGCGGCCCGGACATGGGCCTGGTCCTGTCGGCCAGCTGATGCGCTGCGGGCAGGCTGCGCGCTTGCCTGGCAACGACACGAATCTTCTGCCCATGGCCGTATCCATGCGTTCTGGTCGCTCGGCTGCGGTGGCTGGTGGCCAAGAGATCGGCGTGGGTGAAGCTCGCGAGTTTGTCTGGACGGACGCCGATTTCAAGCGGGTGCAGAAGCTCATCTATCAGCGTGCCGGCATCAGCCTGCATGACGGCAAGCACGCCATGGTCTACAGCCGTCTGTCCAGGCGGCTGCGGGACACCGGGTACGGGAGTTTTGATGCATACCTGAACTGGCTCGAAGGGCAGGATGGGCCGGAGTGGCAGGAGTTCATCAACGCGCTGACGACCAATCTCACGGCGTTCTTTCGTGAGCAGCATCATTTCGAGAGTCTCTCCGGGCTCCTCAGGAAGCGACCGGGCGGACCATGGAAGATGTGGTGCAGCGCGGCCTCCACCGGCGAAGAACCGTATTCCATCGTCATGACCGTACTGCAGACGCTGGGCGGCGGCGTGCCGTTCGAATTGGTGGCAAGCGACATCGACTCTCGCGTGCTCGAGACGGCGGGGCGGGGCGTCTACCGTGCTCAGGGCCTCAAGGGGCTGACGCACGAGCAGTTGCAGCGGTTCTTCATGCGGGGGAAAGGGGACAATGACGGCTTGGTTCGTGTGCGCCCCGAGCTGCGCAAGCCGATCACGTTCCTGAGTGTCAATCTGATTCGCGATGATTGGCCATTTCGCGAACCATTCGATATCGTTTTTTGCCGTAATGTGATGATTTATTTTGATGCGCAGACGCAGCGGCGCGTGCTTGAGCGCATCCATCGCGTGCTCAAGCCCGGCGGCACGCTGTTTGTCGGCCATGCGGAGAATTTCAGCGAATCGCGCGACTTGTTCGTGCTTCGCGGGAAGACGGTCTATGAACGGGTTTGATGCCGCCGTGACGGCCGCCAGCAACGCGGAACGCCGCCGTGCGCCGCGCATCGGCCCGATTCCGAAAGACGCCGGGCGCCTGCCCGCATACACGCCCACGATACAGGAGCTCCGGGGTGCGCCGCGGCGTACCGGCGAGGCGTCGTTCTTTTTCTTTGATCAGCGTTTTCAGTTCAACGCGGTGAAGGTGCTGCCCGGAGAGTATTTCGTTTCCGATGAAAACATGGTCATCCAGACCGTGTTGGGCTCGTGCATCGCCGCCTGCCTGTGGGACAGTCGCACCCATGTGGGCGGCATGAACCATTTCATGTTGCCCGAAGGGGACGGTGCCGACCAGTCCGGCCGTTATGGTTCGTATGCGATGGAAGTGCTGATCAACGAGATGATGAAGCTGGGCGCGCGCCGCGAGACCTTGCAGGCCAAGGTTTTCGGGGGCGGACAGGTCATGGCCAATTTTTCCACGCTCAACGTGGGTGAGCGCAATACCGAGTTCGTGCAAAGCTACCTCGCCACCGAACGCATTCCGGTGATTGCCGAGGACGTGCTCGACATCTACCCGCGCAAGGTGGTCTTTTTCCCGGTGACGGGCAAGGCCATGGTCAAGCGTCTGGCCCACGTCCATCCCGATCTGCTCGCCGATGAAAAAGCACGCGGCAGTGCTGCCGTGGTGGTCCGGACCCATCACGGCGGCTCGGTCGATCTGTTCTGAGCAAGGAGTGAATCTGGCCATGGGACGCAAGACCCGAGTGATCGTGGTGGACGATTCCGCGTTGGTGCGCAGTCTGCTCACGGAGATCATCAACCGTCAGCCGGACATGGAATGCATAGGCGCGGCCCATGATCCGCTGCAGGCGCGCGAGATGATTCGCAGCCTCAATCCCGACGTGATCACGCTGGATGTGGAAATGCCGCGCATGGATGGCATTGATTTTCTCGGGCGTCTGATGCGCCTGCGGCCCACGCCTGTCGTGATGATCTCCACGCTCACCGAGCGCGGGGCCGAGGTGACCATGCGCGCGCTCGAACTGGGGGCTGTGGATTTCGTGGCCAAACCGCGCATCGGATTGGCCACGGGCATCAACCAGCTGGCCGCGCAGATCACCGACAAGATCCGCATTGCCGCGCATGCCAAGGTGCATCGCATCGCGACGCCCGTGGCGGATGGATCGGCGGCGGCAGGTGCCGGCGCGCCGGCGCGTACCAGCCTCCTGGGTCGACTCTCGACCGAGAAAATCATTGCCATCGGCGCTTCCACGGGGGGAACCGAGGCCATCCGTGAAGTTCTGACGCGGCTTCCCGCGGACTGCCCGGCGATCGTCATCACCCAGCATATGCCTGCGGGTTTCACGACGAGCTTTGCCGCTCGCCTTAATGGGCTGTGCCAGATCACGGTGAAGGAAGCGCAGGACGGCGAGCGCATTTTGCCGGGCCACGCCTACATTGCGCCGGGCGGCATGCAGTTCCACCTTGGTCGCAGCGGAGCCAACTACGTGGCCGCGGTAGACGATGGCCCGCCGGTGAATCGCCACAAACCTTCGGTGGAGGTGCTGTTCAAATCGGTGGCGGCCTGCGTGGGACGCAATGCCTACGGCATCATGCTCACCGGCATGGGCGACGATGGTGCGGCTGCGATGCGCGCCATGAAGGATGCGGGCAGCTACAACTACGTGCAGGATGAAGCCAGCTGCGTGGTGTTCGGCATGCCGCGTGAAGCCATCGCCCATGGGGCGGCCGATGAGGTGCTGCCGCTCACCGAGATCGCCGCTGCCCTGGTGGCGCGCCTGCGCGGCTCGACGGATCGGTTGCTCAACCGCATCTGAGCGGTCGGATTCCTGCCTGATTCAGCCAGGCAGTTCGTCGCGAGCAGCGATGTCGAGATGGCCGGTGTCCGCCCAGCCCACCAGGGTCAGGCCGCTGCCCGGGCTCCACAGCAGCCGATTGATGGCTGCGTTCGGCAGTTGCCAGGTACGGGCCGCCTGCAGGTGCTGGCGCGTTGCGAGGCGGTAGAGGACATCCATCACGCCCCCGTGCGCAACGAGGATCACCAGTTCTCCTGCATGGCGCGCCGCCAGGTCGTCGATGGTTCCTGCGATGCGCTCGCGCAGGCTGTTCAATGATTCGCCTCCGGGCGGCGCGTACTCGGGGTCGCGCCGACGCCAGCGCGAGGCATGCTCGGGAGCTTCCCGTTCCACCTGCGCGAAGGTGCGGCCTTCGTAGCGGCCGAAGCAGCGCTCGCGAAGGCGGGGATCGGCCACGGCGGAAAGGTGGGTGCGGTGCGCTATCTCCGCGGCTGTTTCCATGGCGCGCCTGAGGTCGCTGCTGTACACGGCGGCGGGCGGTTCAGACGCAAGTGCGATGGCAAGCTGCCGTGCCTGCCACCGCCCTGTGTCGTTGAGGGCGATATCCCGGTGGCCCTGGATGCGGCCGTCGATGTTCCAGGAGGTTTCACCGTGGCGCACGGCGATGATGCGTGTGGGTTCTTGCATGTGCGGCGAGGAGCTTCAGCGGCTTGCGTGGTGGGATGCAGGCCGCATGGAAAGCGTCAAGTCATCCGGCCGTCGATGATGCGGTCGAAGTGGCATGAATGAACCGCGCCGAGGTCCATGGCATGCCGCGTCTCGACCGGGATGTGTTCGATCGCCAGGAAATTTCCTCACAGGCGGGTTGTAATCGAGAATCGAACTCATTATCATGTTGCCCTTTGAGCAATCGTCCGAATTGAGCGGTCGCGCATTTCCGGGGTTGTTTTGCGTTGCGGCGAAGGATGGTGTTGATGAATGTAGATCATTTGGCTGGTGTTGCATCGCGGCGCCAGTGGCTGGTCGGTGCGGCAGCCGTGGCCGGGCTGGGGGCGATGGGGTTCACTCGGGCGCACGCCGGCGACGCGGTCCGCCGACCCAAACTGACGCTGGCCGGACCTTTTGCCCTGGTGTCCTATCCGCTCATGCGCATCGTCGACAGTGGCGCGCTGTCGGACGTGGCGGATCAGGTTGAGTTCACCACGTGGAAGAGTCCGGACCAGTTGCGCGCCATGGCTATCGGCCAGTCTGCTGATTTCATTGCCGTTCCGAGCAATGTAGGGGCGAATCTCTACAACCGCGGCGTGCCTTTGAAGCTGCTCGACATCAGCACCTGGGGCCTGCTGTGGATGGTTTCCCGCGACAAGGACCTGCGTACCCTGGCCGACTTTCGCGGCAGGGAAGTGGTCATGCCTTTTCGGGGTGACATGCCCGACATCCTGTTTCAGCTTTTGGCCGAAAAACAGGGCATCAAGGTCGGGACGGACATCAAATTGCGCTATGTGGCTTCTCCCATTGATGCCATGCAGTTGCTGATCACGCGCCGTGCCGATCATGCCCTGCTGGCCGAGCCTGCGGTGTCCATGGGCTTGCGCAAGAGCCAATCGTTTCCAGTCAAGGTCATCGCCCCCGATCTCTATCGCAGCGTCGATCTGCAGCAGGAGTGGGGTCGTGTTTTCGAGCGCGCGCCGCGCATCCCGCAGGCGGGGGTGGCCGCGCTCAAGAATGTGCACACGGACGCGAAGCTGCTGGCCCGTTTCGAGCAGGAGCACGCCAAGGCGCTGCTGTGGTGCCAGGCGCACCCTGAAGAATGCGGCCAGATGGCCGCGCGCCATGTGAGCATGCTCACGCCAGAGGGCGTGGCCGATGCGTTGGCGGCTACGCGCTCCACCATGACACTCGTTTCCGCGGCTCAGGCCAGACCGGATCTCGAATTTTTCTACCAGCAGCTTCTGGACCGGCAGCCGGGCTTGGTCGGTGGCAAATTGCCCGCAGGCGACTATTACGGCTGACCGACCATTTCCATGACTTTGCTGCGACGTTGGCTGGCGGGTATTCCAGGCTATCTCTGGAGCGGCTGGGGCGCTGTCGCCAGCCTGTTCTTGATGGTGGCGCTTTGGGAGGAGCTGGCCGCTGTTTACGGTCCACTGGTGCTGCCCGCACCGCTGGATGCGGCGCATACGCTGCTCGGTTGGGCCCGGCGCGGCGGCGAGCTCTGGCCGACCCTGGAAATAACCGGGCGCCGAGCGTTTCTGGGGTTCGGCCTGGCCGTGGGCACGGGCAGTCTCCTGGGGGTGGTCGCCGGGGTTTCGATGACGGCCTCGATGATGGCGCGCCCCTGGGTCACGGTGCTGCTGGGAACGCCCCCCATCGCCTGGCTGGTGCTGGCCATGCTCTGGTTCGGCACGGGTGACGGTACGCCCGTTTTCACCGTTTTCATCGCGTGTTTCCCGATTGTCTTCGTGGGGGGCATGCAGGGCGCGCGCACGCTCGAGCGCCACTGGCGCGATCTGGCCAAGGTCTTCGAGTTGCCTTGGTACATGCGCGTGCTCGACGTCTATCTGCCGCACGTGATTTCCTACCTTTTTCCGGCGTGGATCGTGGCTCTGGGCAGCAGCTGGAAGGTGGTGGTCATGGCAGAGCTTCTGGCGTCCGATACGGGCGTGGGAGCGCAGCTGGCCACCACGCGCGCGCAACTGGACATGGCGGGTACGCTCGCCTGGATCGCGGCGATCGTGCTGGTTCTGCTGGCCCTCGAATACCTGCTGCTCGAGCCCGTCAAGCGCGAGATCGAACGCTGGCGCGAAGGCGGTGGGGCCGCCGTGCGAGGAGGCGGGCGATGAGTGTGCGCCCCCTGCTTCAGGTAAGCCGGCTCTCGCACGCCTTTGGTCCGCGCGAGGTCTTGCAGGATGTCTCGCTGCAATTGCAGGCGGGGAACACGCTGGCCTTGGTGGGCCCGTCGGGTAGCGGCAAGAGCACGCTGCTGCATCTGTGCGGCGGACTGCTCGCGGTGCGCGACGGGAAGGTGAAAAACGGGTTTGCCCGGACCGCCATGTTGTTTCAACAGCCCAGTCTCCTGCCGTGGAAGACGGTGATCGACAACATTGCGCTCGGGCTGAAGGCCCGTGGCGTGGAAAAAGCCGAACGCATGGCGCGCGCCCGGTCCATGGCGCTGGCTGTCGGGCTGGACGAGCTGGCGCTCGCGCAATTTCCTTCCCAGCTCTCGGGGGGCATGCAAAGCCGCGCCGCGCTGGCACGCGCGCTGGTGCTGGAGCCTGATCTGCTGCTGCTCGACGAGCCGTTTTCGGCGCTGGACATCGGGTTGAGAGAGCAGATGCACCGGCTCTTGCTGGCCGAGCAGGAGCGTCGCCAGCTCGCCGTGTTGATGATCACCCACGATCTGATGGAAGCCGTGGCGCTGGCCGACAGCGTGCTGGTGCTGGCGGGTTCGCCCGCACAGTTGCGCTGGCGGCTGGATCTTCCGGTGCCCGCTCGGGAGCGGGGCGATGACTGGGTGCATCGCCAGACGGCACTTCTGCTGGCGCAAGCTCCCGTGCGTGAGGCGTTCGAGCTGCCGCGGACACGAGGCGTTTCTTCAGTCGTGCCAGACGCCACCTTGCAGGCCGGAGCCCCGGTGCTCCAGCGCGGGGATGCGCCGAGCGAGCGCTGCGAGGTGTTGTTGTGACGGCTGTCGTTTCATTGCCAGCGGTCTCGCCCCGCGCCATCTGGGATTTGCGCCACCCCCTGTGGCTGTGTCCGTTTCGCCCGTTTTTCGGCCTGGTCCTGGTGACGGCGTGGAGCATGATGCTCGCCTGGGGAGCGTTCCTGTTCTTTGGCTGGCCGTTGCCGGCAGTGCCGGGTGGGCCGTTCGTCTGGCATGCGCACGAATTGCTCGTGGGCATGGGTTCGGCGGCGGTCGCCGGTTTCGTGCTCACGTCCGTGCCCGAGTTCACGGATACGCCCTCGTTCGATGCGCGCGCGGTGCGGGTGCTGGTGATTTTCTGGCTGGTGGGGCGCCTGGCCTTCTGGTGCAGTGGCTGGTGGCCTGCGTTCGGGCTTGGGCTCAGCGGTTTGGCCCACCTGGGGTTGATCATGGGGCTCGTCGGGCTGCTGGCGCCGCGTTTGTGGCGTGACCCCGAGCGGCGCCATCTTTCCTTTGTCTGGATTCTGCTGGCGCTGGCGGTGGTTCTGAGCGGCTTTTATGTCGATGCGCTCAGGGGGCTGGCTCCGATGCGCTGGCTGCATGCGCTGCTGGGGGTGCTCATGGCGCTGATCGTTGTGTCCATGAGCCGGATTTCGATGAGCATCGTCAATGCCGGCATCGATGCGCGGATGGCTCTGGACGGGGTCGATCGGCCGCCTTATCTGGCACGTCCGCCCAGACGCAACCTGGCCTTGCTCGCGATTGCGCTCTATACCCTGGTGGAGTTCTGGCAGCCCGGGGGGCGTGCCAGCGCATGGCTGGCGCTGGCGGCCATGTGCGCGGTTTTCAACCTGCTCAATGACTGGCACGTCGGGCGGGCGCTGCTGCAGCGCTGGTCGCTCATGCTGTACGCCGTGTACGTGTGCATGGCGGCGGGCTATGGCGCTGTCGGCGCGGCCTTGCTGACGGGGGCGTTCGGTGCGAACGCCGGCGTGCATCTTCTGACCGTGGGCGCGTTCGGGCTCAACATCTACCTGGTGATCTGCATTGCCGGCTATACCCATGCCGGGCTGGACAAGAACGGACGCGCCTGGGTGCTCTGGGGGGCGGCTGCACTGATGGCGGCCGCGATGCTTCGCGCGGGCGCCTATGCGGGGCTGGCGGCCAGCACCCTCATGGCCGTGGCGGCCGGACTCTGGTGCCTGGGCTTCGTGCTGCAGAGCATCCATATGCTGCCCGTGTTTCTGCGCCCTCGCGCCGATGGCCGAGAGGGCTGCGCCGGGGTGCTCGGCGTGCCGGGGTAGGTCGGCGTGGCCTTGCAACCTTGATGCGTTTGTGGGCTAAGCGGTTTCTGAATAATCGAGCTTTCCGATTGGATGCGGGTTGAATGCCCGCATGGGTCAACTTGACAGGAGCATGAAGTGAACGCACCCTCGCGCGACCAGGATTTCCCAGCCTTTTTTGCGGACGTGCCAGCCATCACGGTGCGCGACAAGCTGGCTCAGTTTCTCGGAGCCACCGTGCACAACGGCACGATGACCTACCACTATGCCGACGCCGTGCGGCTGGCAGGGCACTCCTGCCCGACGGTGGCCGGTACCTATCTCATGGTTCTCAATGGCCTGCGTGCGCTCTACGGCGAGGAGCTGCCCGTGCGCGGCGAGATCGAGGTTTTCATGGGCGATTCGCGCGATAGCGGCGCCACGGGAGTGATTGCGACCGTCGTGCAACTGCTCACGGGTGCTGCCGCGGAGACCGGTTTTCACGGAATTGGCGGCCAGTTCTCGCGCCTGGACCTGCTCAAGTTCGATCAGCCCGTGCAAGGCGTGTTTGGCCTGCGCCGGATGGACACGGGCCGCGCCGTGCAGGTGTCTCTGGATGCGTCCGTGGTGCCGTGGACAGAGGAGATGCGCGAGGTGATGCCCAAGGCCGTGGGTGGTTACGCCAGTGATGAAGAACTGGCGAGATTTGGCGAACTGTGGCAGGGGCGGGTGCGCACGATGCTGACGCAGCACGCGACCGATCCGCGCATGGTCCAGGTCAGTGAATGGCAGCCAGCGGCCTGATGGTCTTTTCTGAGGGCGTTTGAGGCGGTTGGGCAGGGCTCTTCTGCATAAAAAAGCGGCGGTGCCAAACACCGCCGTTTTTTTTGGCTGGCTGGCAGCGCCCGTTCAGTGCACGATCTGTGCAAGAGAGCCGGCGGTGTAGCGTTTGGCCATTTCAGCCAGGGTGTGCCCCTTGATCTTGCTGCCCTGGCCCTCGCAGCCGAATTCCAGGTAGCGCGCCTTGCAGATCGCCTTGGCGGCCTCGCGCGCGGGCTTCATCCATTCGCGCATGTCGAACTTGTCGGGATTTTCGGCCTGGAACTTGCGCACCGCGCCGGTCATGGCCATACGGATGTCGGTGTCGATGTTGACCTTGCGCACGCCGAACTTGATGGCTTCCTGGATTTCCTTGACCGGAACCCCCCACGTCTGCTTCATCTTGCCGCCGTACTGGTTGATGATGGCGAGCAAGTCCTGGGGTACGCTCGACGAGCCATGCATGACGAGGTGGGTGTTGGGCAGGCGGGCGTGGATTTCCTTCACGCGCTGGATCGACAGCACATCGCCTGTGGGCGGGCGTGTGAATTTGTAGGCGCCGTGGCTGGTGCCGATGGCGATGGCCAGGGCATCGAGCTGGGTGGCCTTCACGAACTGGGCGGCTTCTTCGGGGTCGGTCAGCAGCTGGCTGTGGTCGAGCTTGCCGACGGCGCCGATGCCATCTTCTTCGCCTGCTTCACCGGTTTCAAGGGAACCGAGGCACCCGAGCTCGCCTTCCACCGTGACACCCACTTTGTGCGCCATGGCCACCACCTCCTGGGTGACGCGCACGTTGTAGTCGAACGAGGAGGGGGTCTTGCCGTCTTCCTTGAGCGAGCCGTCCATCATCACCGAGCCGAAGCCCAGTGCGATCGCACCTTCGCAGACCTTGGGGGTGGTCCCGTGGTCCTGGTGCATCACCATGGGGATATGCGGGTAAGCCTCGCTGGCGGCAATGATGAGTTGCTTGATGAAGGGCTCGCCCGCGTATTTGCGGGCGCCCGCGCTCGCTTGCAGGATCACGGGGGCACCGACTTCGTCGGCGGCGGCCATCACCGCCTGCACTTGTTCGAGGTTGTTCACGTTGAAGGCCGGAATGCCGTAGCTGTTTTCCGCGGCATGGTCCAGCAGTTCGCGCATCGATACGAGAGGCATGGGTAGAGTCCGTTCGCGAGTTGAAGAATGGGGTGGGTATGGTCGATTCTAGTCAGCCGACCTTGCAGATTTTCAGCATGTTGGTGCCGCCCGGCTTGCCCATGGGTTCTCCGCAGGTGATGGCGTAGAGGTCGCCCGTGCGCACGATGTTGCGCTCCTTGAGCTGCACCTCGGCCTGCGCGAGGGCCGTGTCGCGGTCCGCGCTGGTGTCCATGAGCAGCGGGCGCACGTTGCGGTAGATCGCCATCCTGCGCTGGGTCGTGATCTTGGGTGTGAGCGCGTAGATCGGGATGTGGATGCGCCGGCGGCTCATCCACAGCGCCGTGGAGCCGCTGTCGGTCATGGCCACGATGGCCTTGGCACCGACATGCAGTGCGGTGAACAGCGCGCCCATGGCGATCGACTGGTCCACGCGCCCGAGCGTCTTGCCGCCGAAATCCGAGTCGCGCTCCAGATCCTCTGCGGCTTCGGCGGCGGCGCAGATGCGCGCCATCTGCTCTACCGTCTCCAGCGGATATTTGCCGACGGCGGTTTCGGCGCTGAGCATGACGGCATCGGTGCCATCGAGCACGGCGTTGGCCACGTCGCTGACCTCCGCCCGGGTCGGCACGGGATTGGTGATCATGCTCTCCATCATCTGCGTCGCGGTGATGACCACCTTGTCCATCTCGCGAGCCATGCGGATCATTTTTTTCTGCAGCGCAGGCACGGCGGCATTGCCCACTTCCACCGCGAGATCGCCGCGCGCCACCATGATGCCGTCGGATACGGCGAGAATTTCCTCCAGTCGGGGAACGGCTTCGGCGCGCTCGATCTTGGCGATCAGGCCCGGCTTGTGGTGCCACTGCGCACCCGCCACATTGCACAGCTGACGCGCCATTTCCATGTCGGTCGCACTCTTGGGAAAGCTCACTGCCACGTAGTCGGCCTGCAGGCGCATGGCGATCTTGATGTCCTCCATGTCCTTGGCGGTCAGTGCCGGCGCGGTCAGGCCGCCGCCCTGGCGGTTGATGCCCTTGTGGTTCGACAGCTCACCACCGAGGATGACCTGCGTGTGAACGGCGCTGCCAGCGATTTCCTCCACGCGCAGGACGATGAGACCGTCGTTCAGGAGCAGCATGTCCCCGGGGTGCACGTCGTGCGGCAGTTCCCTGTAATCCAGTCCGACGACGTTGATGTCTCCGGGTGTTTCACGTTCCGCATCCAGAGTGAATGCCTGGCCCGTCCGCAGCATCACCTTCCCCTGGGCGAATGTGCCGACGCGTATCTTCGGGCCTTGCAGGTCAGCCATGATGGCCACCTCCCGCTGGGCGCGTCTGGAGGCCTCACGCACCTTGGCCGCGCGTTCTTCGTGGTCGTGAACCTGGCCATGGCTGAAGTTCAAGCGCACCACGTTGACGCCCGTGGCGATCATTTTTTCCAGTAACGAAATATCGCTCGAAGCCGGCCCGAGCGTGGCGACGATTTTGGTGGCGCGGCGGATGTGCGAGGACATGGCGACGGGTTGCTTTCAAGGGGCGCGAATCGGTCCATTGTGCCCATGTTCCTTGCGGAGCCATCACGTCCGCATGAGGGTCGAATTATCGTGAGGGGAAGCGTTCCGTTGTGCTCATGCTACGGTCATGGGCTGAGGTCTTTTATATTGAATGACAACGATTATCATTTACGTTCTAATAATATCGTCGTGTGCAGGGGTACATGATGATGCGTGTGGTCAGGGCCTGAATGCGCCGACGAGGTGGACGGGCCGTGCGCATGCGGCCAGACTTCTGAATCAGATCAGATGATGACTTTTGACATGTTGTCCCGATTTTCAAGCTGCGCGCTGGCCGCCTCATTGCTGATGGCGTCCGTGTCTGCGCAGGCCGCCCATCCCTTGCTCACGGACGATACGGGTACGCAGGGGGAAGGGAATTGGCAGCTTGAGGTCAATACCGACCACACACGCGTACGCGACGACGTGAATACCTCCTGGGCGCGCACCGCCAGCGTGACCCTCACGCGGGGCGTGACGGGCGCGCTGGACCTTGCCTTCAGCGTGCCCTGGATGCAGGTCAGAGAACCCGGCGAGGAGCATCGGCGGGGTGTGGGTGACACGACGCTGCAGGCGAAGTGGCGCTTTCATGAGGATGAAAACGGGTGGAGCCTGGCACTGCGGCCCGCCGTGCTGCTGCCGGCTGGCAGCGCATCCAAGGGCCTGGGCAATGGCCGTGCGTCGGTCGGGGTTGCGTTGATTTCGACGCTGGAGCGAGGGGCATGGACCTGGCTGGCAAACGCGGGCTACACATGGAATGACAACAAGATCGGGGATCGCAAGCAACTGTGGTCGCTATCCACGGCCCTGCTCCATTCGTTCACCCCGCGATGGTCACTGGCCATGGATGTGGGAATCTCGCGCAGCGCCGATCCAAGGGTGAACCACAACAAATACGGGCTGATTGGGGTGATCCACCACGCCAGCAAGGACCTGGACCTGGACATCGGCTGGCGCCGCAGCCTGGTCGCGGCCCCGGCGGCGAACACCTTGGGCGCGGGCATGACGCTGCGCTGGTAGCCCGGGCGGGAGCCAGGGCGCCAAATCCCGGCTACCACCACCAGAACAGCCAGCCCCAGGCACTGTCCACCCACAGCAGGGCCGCCAGCATGAGTCCCATGCCGGGCAGCGCCCGCATGGCACCCACCCCCCAGTGGCGCAGGATGCGCCAGGCCAGCCACAGCGACCAGCCATTGGCAGCCGCGAGCAGCGCCAGGCGCGCCTGGTTGATCCAAGGCAGGAAGATGCCCTCACCGCGCAGCAGCGACACGGTGATCGCGCTCAGGCCAAGAAACACTCCGATGCCCGCAAGCGGAATCATGGCCTGCGCGAGATGATGCATCCGCTGGGTTTTCCATGTGCCGGCCGCGCGCGTGGCCAGGGCGGTCAGCGCCAGCGTGATGCCGCCCCAAACCAGCGCCGTGGCGCCGATATAGGCCAGAAGCAGTGCGCCATCCAGCCAGGTGAGCACGTCGTTGCGTTCTGGGTAATTGGTCAATATCCACCACGGTGCGTTGTCCGCGAGCGGCCAGTAGATGTCGTGGTCAATCAGCCATGTGGCGGCCCACTGCCGGATGGCCACGAACCAGGGGCTGGCGCTCCAGTGAAAGGCGCCGATGGCCACGCCCTGCAGCCCAAAAATGATCAGCCAGGTCTGCCAGTGCGTGGCTTCGGCGGCGGCGACGTCCACGACCTCCTGCGCGGGTGAGCGCCATTGCAGGGCCATTGCTTCGTGATGCCCGCTGCAGCGCCCGCACATGTGGCAGTTGCTGCCGCCCTTCATGTGCCGCAGATCCAGCATCGGGGCGCAATCGACGGCAGGCGGCCTTCTCTTCGTGATCGTGATGGGCTTGCCCGCTTGAGCCAGCGAACGCCGCCATGCCTCTTCGCTGACCTTGTAGTGCATGGGCGCGAGCTTCGCGAGCAGGCCGAACACGCCATTGACCGGGCAGAGGTAACGGCACCATGCGCGCTTGCCTCTGGTATAGAAGTAGCCCACCACCATCGCGGCAGCCGTGCTGCCGCCCAGCACCACCAGCGCCGCGAGGGGGTATTGATAGACGCTCACCATCTGCCCGTAGACCGTGGTGAGCACGAAGGCGGTGAAGGGCCAGCCACCCCAGCGCATCCAGCGCGGCACGCCCAGCCCGCGCCCGTGTTTCGACGCCCATTCGGTAAGCGTGCCCTCGGGGCAGAGCACGCCGCACCACAGGCGTCCGAACAGGATCATGCTCAGCAGCACGAAGGGCCACCAGATACCCCAGAAGGCGAATTCCGCCACGATGGTGAAACTGTTCCACACGCGGGACGCGTTGTCGGGCAGGGGCAGCATCGCGGGCACGACAAGCAGCACCGCGTACACGGCCACCACCACCCATTGCAATCGGCGCACCAGCGAGCCGTGGGCGCGCAGCCACTCACCCGCCGCCGCCAGGCCTTTTTGCCATCGCCCTTCGATCCAGTGAGCGTTGGTGAGTGTGTTCACGCATGCCTCGCGCTGCGGGCAGATGGCATGCGAGTGCCGGCGCGGCTGCGGCGCAGCAGGATGGCCATGAGCACCCAATAGCCGGCGTAGACCAGCACCGTCATCAAGGACGGCTGCGCGCGGTAGCCCGTGATACCGGCGACCAGGCCGCCCAGACGGCCCATGTCCGGCAGTAGCCAGGAGGTATTCCAGAGGCCATCCATCAAGGGCGGTAGCCACTCCATGGCCTGCATCTTTTCCGCGCCCGTGGTCACCAGGGAGGCGGCCAGCAGCAGCAGCAGGATCTCGGTGATGCGGAAAAACCGTGGCCAGGTCAGTACCTTGCCACCCAATTGCAACAGCCAGAAGGTGGCGAAAGCGGCCAGTAGTCCGCCGCCGGCCGCCAGACCCATCAGGGGCAGATCATTCGTGGAGGTGGCTGCCAGCGTTCCATAAAGAAAGACCACGGCCTCGCTGCCTTCGCGTGCGATGGCCAGCGCCGACAGCACGGCCACGCCCCACCAGTTGCGCTGCTTCAGCTTCAGGGACAGCCCCTGTTCGAGCTCGCGCTTGAGCGTGCGGCCGTGCACCCGCATCCACAGCACCATCTGCACGATCAGTGCGGCAGCGACAAGCACCATGAGGGTCTGGAACTGGTCCTGCCAGTTCACCAGCAGTTCCTGCGCGCTGTAGATGCCCAGGCCCAGCAGCGCGGCGAGTGACAGGCCCGCCACCACGCCGCCCCAGAGCCAGCGTCGGCCCGATTCGGCCCCTGGCGTGAGCGACAGCCAGCTGTACAGGATGCCCACCACGAGGAGCGCCTCGACGCTCTCGCGCCACATGACGAAGATGACCTGTTCCATGTTGGGCCTGTTTACTTGATGACGAATTCGCCGCGTGTCGTTTCCATGTGGAACTCGTCGTAGTAAGGATAGGTTCCGGCGGATTTGCCGGGCAGTGCCCGGGTGCGTGTGCCCCCCGGCGCCACGACCAGCTCCAGGCCCAGCGGCAGGCTCTCGAATTCGGCAGGCGTCTTGCCCTGGTTGACCACCTCCACGCGAAAACGCTGACGTGCGGGCAGTTCGATGCGGCGCACGTTGATGTGCCCGTCGTTGAGTTCAATGCGCACGGTGGGGAGGTCCTCGGCGTGGGCTGGCAGCGCGGTGGCGATCGCCAGCTGCACCAGCACGAACGAGGCCGCAAGGGCTCGTGCAACCACGGTCGCGAGCCGCTTGTGAGGGGAGGGCAAATTCATGGCGTTCGAACCCTGGTGAGAGCGAGGCGGCGGCTCAGTACCCGCCCTTCTTTCCGGTGCCGGCGTAGGTGAATTCATAACGCGCCTCAAATGGCTTGAACCACGGCGCCACGCCGGTTTCCTTGTCGACATGGCGACCGAAATGGCTGCCCTTGGCGGCGCTGGGTGGCTCGATGGTGAGCACCAGCGTGTACTTGCCCGGACCCATCAGCTTGATGTTGTCCCCGTAGTGCGGACCGTCGCTGGCGACCATGGGCATGAGCTCGCCCTGCAGGGTCTTGGCGCCGCCCTTTTTGGCGAGCTGATAGCGCACCACCAGACTGGGCATCCAGACCCCTTCGCCGAAACCGTTGGGGTTGTTCCTGACGGCGTGGATGTCGGCTTCGAGGTGGATGTCCGACGCCTTGGCGTCGCGCATCATGCCGGCAGGTTCCATCTCTATGGGCTGCAAATAGACCGCCGCCACTTCCATGCCGCCTTCGACGTGGGGTTCGCCTATGGGCACTTCAGCCGCCATGGCGGCCGTGCCAGCCAGCAGTGTCATCGCGCCGATCCACGACCAGGGATGTTTCATCGTCAGCCCTTCATTTGTCAAATGAAAATGATTCGCGATTGCCATTGTAGGCCTTGTGGATTCTCCGAAAAGATCCGGCCGGAAAATTTTGATGGTCTCTGAAAGGGCGGGTGTCGCAAGCATCGTGCGCCAGCCGCCTTGCGGGAGGGACGTGCCGTGCCTTGACGCTACTTGACGATGATGTGGCCCTGGGTCGTTTCCATGTGGAAATCATCAAAAAAGGGATACTTGCCGGCCAGCCTGGGCGAAATCGTCCGTGTGCGGGTGGCGCCTGGCGGAATCACGATTTCCACGCCGAGCGAGCGTGCTTCGAATTCGGCCGGTGTCTTTCCCGTGTTCGCCATCTCCAGCCGGAAACGCGTGCGCGCGGGCACTTCGATCAACCGGGTGTTGACCGCGCCGTCGTTGAATTCGATGCGTGCCACCGGCATGTCGTCCTGCGCGTGGACCTGGCCCAGTGTGCACGCCAGCAGCGGCGCCACGAGGCCCTGGAGCATCCAGGTATTGAGCAAGCGACGGCGCATCATCAATCCATTCCTTGTTGCGTGATCGTGTGGCGCGAATGGCCATCAGGCATTGAACGTAAATGCGACAGATTCGCGTTGCAAGATTGTAGTTTCACATGCGTTCATGGCCGCGCTCCCGTTTCGGGCGTGCGCAAGCATCTTCGCGCGAGTGGCTGCCGGCGCGGGGCGTCAAGCGTTCATCAATGCCTCGATGGCATCAGGCTCGACGGGCACGTCACGCGTGACGAGCTCACAGCCATCGGCCGTCACGATGGCATCGTCTTCGATGCGAATGCCGATGTGATGAAAACGCTCGGGTACGCCTTCGGCGGGGCGCACATAAATGCCGGGCTCGATCGTCAGAACCATCCCGGGGTGCAGGATGCGGCTGGGACGGCGCAGCACGGTCTGCCCGGTCAGTGCATCCACGTGTTCGCTGACCTGATCGGCCTGCGCCGGCTCCACATAGTTGCCGCAGTCATGCACATCCATTCCCATCCAGTGGCTGGTGCGGTGCATGTAAAACGGGAAGTACGCCCGTTGGTCGATGACGTCCTGGACGCCGCCCACCTTGTTGCCGTCGAGCAGCCCCACATCGAGCATCCCTTGCGCGAGGACGGCGATGGCGGCATCGTGGGGCGCATCGAAACGCGCGCCGGCATGCGTGGTTGCGATGGCGGCCTTCTGGCTGGCCAGCACCAGTTCATAGAGTGCCCGTTGCGGCCCGCTGAATCGGCCGTTGGCGGGAAAGGTGCGGGTGATGTCGCTGGCATAGCCATCGAGCTCGCAGGCCGCATCGATCAGCACGAGTTCGCCGGCACGTATCGCCGCGTCGCCGGCGCGGTAGTGCAGCACGCAGGCATTGGCGCCGGCCGCGACGATGGAGGTGTAGGCGGGAAACTGCGAGCCCGCTTCGCGAAACGCGTGCAGCAGCTCGGCGTCCAAATGGTATTCGCGCACGTCTTCGCCGGCGCGCAGCATGCGGGCGCTGCGCTGCATCGCGCGCACGTGCCCGCGCGCGCTGATCGCTCCGGCGCGGCGGATGATGTCCTGCTCGTGCGCGTCCTTGACGAGGCGCATCTCGTCGAGCAACTGGCAGACGTCGCTTTGGCTCGCGGGGCAGAGCACGCCCGTGCGGGCCCGCGTGCGCACCTGACCGAGCCAGCCTTCGACGCGCGCGGCGAGGCCGGCATGCGTGGCAAACGGAAACCACACGGTAGCGCGGTTTTCCAGCAGATGGGGCAGGCGGCTGTCGATCTCGGCACTCGAATGCGCCTCATCCACGCCCAGTGCCTGCACCGCGGCCTGCGGCCCCAGGCGGTAGCCGTCCCATATTTCGCGCTCCGGATCCTTGGGTTGGCACAGCAGCGTGGCATGGCCCTCGTTCGTCAGCACCAGGCAGGCACCGGGCTCCGTGAAGCCGGTCAGGTAGTAGAAATAGCTGTCGTGCCGGTACGGAAAATCGCTGTCGCGGTTGCGTGCGACGACCGGAGCAGTGGGGATGATGGCGATGCCACCGGGCCCGAGGAGGGCGGCGAGGTGGGCGCGGCGCTGCGCGTGGATGGACGTCATGCACGCATCGTACTGCGGCTGTGCCCGCCCCGCGCCGGCCCTACACTTGCCCGCGATGGCGACCGAATCTTGTGCACAAGTCCCCGCGATGCTGCTCGCCGCCGGGCGCGGCGAGCGCATGCGCCCGCTGACCGACACCTGCCCCAAGCCCCTGCTGCAGGTGCACGGGCGCCCGCTGCTGGCCTGGCATCTGCAGGCGCTGGCGCGCGCGGGCGTGCGCCAGGCGTGCGTCAACACCGCCTGGCTGGGCGAGCGGATTCGTCGGCAATTTGGTGACGTTTTCGTGCCTGAGCCATTGTGGGACAAGCGCGAACAGCTCTCTATTTCATACTCGAACGAGGGCGAGGATTTCGGCGGCGCGCTGGAGACCGCGGGCGGCATCGCCCGGGCCTTGCCGGGGCTCGGGCCCATGTTCTGGCTCGTTGCGGGCGACGTGTTCGCGCCGGACTTCGGCTTCGATGCGCGGGCCGTGCGGCGTTTTGCCGCGGGCAACGCGCTGGCACACCTGTGGCTGGTGCCCAACCCGCCGCAGCATCCGCAGGGTGACTTTGGCCTGTCGGACGGGGGCCTGGCGCTCGACCTGCCTGCGGGTGATCCGCGACCGCGCCACACCTACAGCACCATCGCCCTGCTGCGCGCGGCCTTGTTTGCCCCCCCGTGGTGCGAGATTCCCGTCGGCAATCCGCAGGGCGTGCGCGCGCCGCTGGCGCCGCTGTTGCGCCGGGCGATGACGGCGGGCCGCGTGAGCGCCGAGTTCTATCCTAGGCGCTGGGTGGACGTGGGCACGCCCAAGCGCCTCGCCGCGCTGAACGCGCAGCCGTCCCCGGTCGGCTGAAGCTGCCGCGTCGGCGACTGGCAGGACGGGCCGTCGCGCGGTAGGCTTGGCAGCCGCTGGCCGCATCGCCAACGCATTCGTGAACGACAGGAGACACCTTCATGAACGCCCCCTTGCCCGACCACGTGCGCCATGCGCTCGAAACCGTCACCCTGGACGACAAGTACACGCTGGCGCAAGGCCGCGCCTTCATGAGCGGCACGCAGGCGCTGGTGCGCCTGCCGATGCTGCAGCGCCAGCGCGATGCGGCGGCGGGCCTGGATACCGCAGGCTTCATCAGCGGCTACCGCGGCAGCCCGCTGGGCGGCTACGACCAGGCGCTGTGGGCGGCGCGCAAGCACCTGGCCGAACAGAACATCGTGTTCCAGCCCGGCGTGAACGAGGAGCTCGCGGCCACCGCGGTCTGGGGCACGCAGCAGCTGGACATCTACCCCGAGAGCAAGAAGCACGACGGCGTCTTCGGCATCTGGTACGGCAAGGGGCCGGGCGTGGACCGAAGCGGCGACGTGTTCAAGCACGCCAACATGGCCGGCACCGCGCGCCACGGCGGCGTGATCGCGGTGGCGGGGGACGATCACATCAGCAAGAGCTCCACCGCCGCGCACCAGAGCGACCACATTTTCAAGGCCTGCGGCACGCCGGTGTTCTTCCCGGCCAGCGTGCAGGAGATTCTTGACCTGGGCCTGCATGCGTTTGCCATGAGCCGCTTCGCCGGGCTGTGGTCGGGCATGAAGACCATCCAGGAGGTGGTCGAATCGAGCAGCAGCGTGCACATCGATCCGGACCGCGTGCGCGTCGTGCTGCCCGAGGACTTCACGATGCCCGAGGGTGGATTGCACATCCGCTGGCCCGATGCGCCGCTGGCGCAGGAGGCACGGCTGATGGACCACAAGTGGTATGCGGCGCTGGCCTACATCCGCGCCAACCGGCTGAACCACAACGCGATCGAGGGCCCGCACGACCGCTTCGGGCTGATCGCCAGCGGCAAGGCGTACAACGACATGCGTCAGGCGCTGGTCGATCTGGGGCTTGATGACGCCACCTGCCGCCAGCTCGGCATCCGCGTGCACAAGGTGGGCGTGGTCTGGCCGCTGGAGGCGACGATCACGCGCGATTTCGCCCGCGGGCTGCAGGAGATCCTGGTGGTCGAGGAAAAGCGCCAGATGATCGAATACCAGCTCAAGGAAGAGCTGTACAACTGGCGCGACGACGTGCGCCCGCGCGTGCTCGGCAAGTTTGACGAAGAGGGTGGCGAGTGGAGTTCACCCAACCCCGGCGCGCACTGGCTGTTGCGCCCCAAGGCCGATCTTTCGCCCGCCCTCATCGCCAGGGCGATCGCGCGGCGCCTCAAGCACCTGGGCGTGGGCGCCGACATCGCCGCGCGCATGGACCGGCGCTTGGCGCAGCTTGACGCGCGCGAGCAGGCGCTGGCGAGCCAGCAGGCGCAGACCGGCGAGCGCACACCCTGGTTTTGCAGCGGCTGCCCGCACAACACCAGCACCCGTGTGCCCGAGGGCTCGCGCGCGGTGGCGGGCATCGGCTGCCACTACATGGCTACCTGGATGCCCGACCGCGCCACCTCCACCTTCACGCAGATGGGCGGCGAGGGCGTGAGCTGGGTCGGGCAGGCGCCGTTCACCACCGACGCGCACGTCTTTGCCAATCTGGGCGACGGCACCTACTTTCACAGCGGGCTGCTGGCGATCCGCCAGAGCGTGACCGCGGGCGTGAACATCACCTACAAGATCCTCTACAACGACGCGGTGGCGATGACTGGTGGCCAGCCCGTGGGCGAGCGCCCCGAGGGGCACTCGGTGGCGCAGATCGCGCACAGCCTGCGCGCCGAGGGCGTGGTGAAAACCGTGGTGGTGACCGACGAACCCGAGAAATACCATGGCCGCACCCACCCGGCGGACGGTGCGCGCGCCAACCACCCGGAGCTGCTCAACGACCTGCCGCCGGGCGTGCAGGTGTTTCATCGCGACGAGCTCGACCGCATCCAGCGCGAGCTGCGCGACGTCAAGGGCTGCACCGCGCTGATCTATGACCAGACCTGCGCCACAGAAAAGCGCCGCCGCAGAAAGCGCGGCACGATGGCGACGCCGGCCAAAACGGTCATCATCAACGAGCTGGTGTGCGAGGGCTGTGGGGATTGCTCGGTGCAATCGAACTGCCTCTCAGTCGAGCCGGTGGAGACCGAGTTCGGCCGCAAGCGCCAGATCAACCAGAACACCTGCAACAAGGATTTCTCCTGCGTCAAGGGCTTTTGCCCGAGCTTCGTGACGGTGGAAGGCGGCCAGCGCAAGAAGCCGCAGCGCGAGAAAAAAGGCGATCTCGCCAACATGCCCGAGCTGCCCGAGCCGCCATTGCCCGCGTGCGACGCCGCCTGGGGCATCGTCGTTGCCGGCGTGGGCGGCACCGGCGTCATCACCATCGGCCAGTTGCTCGGCATGGCGGCGCACCTGGAAGGCAAGGGCGTGGTCACGCAGGATGCGGCGGGCCTGGCGCAGAAGGGCGGCGCCACCTGGAGCTACGTGCAACTGGCCGAGCGCCCCGAGGCGATCCACACCACGCGCGTGGACACCGCGCAGGCCGATCTGGTCATCGGCTGCGAGGGCATGGTGGCGGCGAACAAGACGACGCTCGCAGTGATGCAGCCCGGGCGCACCTTCGTCGCGCTCAACGTCCACCGCACGCCGGCCGCCGCCTTCGTGCACGACCCCGACTGGCAGTTCCCTCTCGGCGGCTGCGAGGCAGCGATCGAGGGTGCGGTCGGCAAGGAACGCCTGCACCTGCTCGACGCCGAGCGCGCCGCCGCCGCGCTGCTGGGCGACAGCATCTACACCAACCCGCTGATGCTGGGCTTTGCCTGGCAAAAGGGCTGGGTGCCGCTTTCGCGCGTGGCGCTGCGCCGCGCAATCGAGCTCAATGGCGTGCAGGTGCCAAACAACCTCGAGGCGTTCGAATGGGGCCGCCAGTGCGCGCACGATCTCGCGGCCGTGCAGGCGCTGTTTGCCGCGCGCAAGGCGATCGACGCGGCCCGGGCGCCGACGCTCGATGAGCTGGTCGAGCGCCGGGCCGGCTTTCTCGCCGCCTACCAGAACGTCTCGTACGCCGCCACCTACCGGGCCTTCGTCGAAAAGGTGCGCGGGGTCGAGAGCGCCCTGGGCCAGGGCACGCCACTGGCCGAGGCGGTGGCGCGCAACCTGTTCAAGCTCATGGCCTACAAGGACGAATACGAGGTGGCGCGACTGCACACCGATGCCGGCTTTCTGAAAAAAATCGCCGAGGGCTTCGAGGGCGACTACAGGCTGGTGCACCACCTCGCGCCGCCGCTGTGGTCGAAGAAGAATGCCAAGGGCGAGCTTGTCAAACGTGCCTATGGCCCCTGGGTGCGCCGCGCCTTTGGCGTGCTTGCGCGCATGAAGGGACTGCGTGGCACGCCGCTCGATCCGTTCGGCCTGACGGCCGAGCGGCGCATGGAGCGGGCGCTGATCGCGCAATACCGCGAGTGCATCGAGGAGCTGCTCGCGGGCCTGGTCCCGGATCGGCGCGAGCTGGCGCTGCACATTGCCCGCATTCCCGAGGACATTCGCGGCTATGGCCATGTGAAGGCGCGCTACCTGCATGGCGCTCGCGTGCGTTGGGAGGCGTTGATGGCGCAGTGGCGCGGCGTCATGGGAATGCAAAAACAAGAGCGTATAGCGCGCACCAGCTAAGGCTTTCAACCGGTTTTTATTAAAAATCCGGATTCCATCGCCGTGCGGCCGACCTCGGCGTGGCGGTCCGTGGGCGGGCGCCGAATACAATCGCCAGTTCACCGCCACGCGCCGTGCCCGCCCGGCAAGGCTCGTGTGTCGGCGCCCCATTGCCCATTCTGGAGCTTTCCCGTGCTGATTTCTTCCGCTTACGCTCAAACCGCCCCCGCCGCCGCAGCCGGTGGCGGCGATCTCATGTCCTCGCTCGGGGGCATGCTGCCCCTGGTGCTGATGTTCGTGGTGCTTTACTTCATCATGATCCGCCCGCAGATGAAGAAGCAGAAGGAGCATCGCGCGATGATCGAGGCGCTTGCCAAGGGCGATGAGGTGGCGACGGCCGGTGGTGTGCTGGGCAAGGTCACGCGCATCAACGAGAGCACCCTGCATGTGGAGATCGCCGAGGGCGTCGAGGTGCAGGTGCAGCGCAGTGCCGTTTCGCAGGTTCTGCCCAAGGGCACGATCAAGTAAGCCGCGCCCCATGGCGCTGCGTGGCCCGGCCACGCTTTGAGAGCACGAAATGAACCGTTATCCGGCTTGGAAGTACGTGATCATCGTGGTCGCGCTGCTCGTTGCGGCGTTGTACACGTTGCCCAATTTTTATGGCGAAGCGCCTGCGGTGCAGGTTTCTTCCGGCAAGGCGACGATCAAGGTCGACACGGCCGTGCTCGAACGCGTGCAGCAGGTGGTCAAGGCGGCAGGGCTGACGTCGGACTCGGTGGTGCTCGAAGGCACCTCGGTGCGGGCGCGTTTCGACACGCCCGACGACCAGCTCAAGGCCAAGGATGCGATCGAGAAGGCACTGATTCCCGATCCATCCGATCCGACCTACATCGTGGCGCTCAACCTGGTCTCGCGCTCGCCCGACTGGTTGACGGCCATCAACGCGCGGCCGATGTACCTGGGTCTGGACTTGCGCGGCGGCGTGCATTTCATGCTGCAGGTGGACATGCAGGCCGCGCTCACCAAGAAGGCCGAGTCCTATGCGGGAGATTTGCGCACTTCGCTGCGCGAGAAGAACCTCCGCCACGGCGGCATCACGCGCGAGGGCCAGACGATACGTATCCGCCTGCGCGATGAAGCGACCGTGACGGCTGCGCGCAACCTGATTGCCGACCAGTTCCCCGATCTGCAGGTCACCAGCAGCCCCGATGGCGATGGTCAGCTGCTGACCGCGATGATCAAGCCGGAATCGCTGCGCAAGGTGCAGGAGCAGGCGCTCAAGCAGAATATCGTCACCCTGCACAACCGCATCAACGAACTGGGCGTGGCCGAGCCAGTGATCCAGCAGCAGGGGCTGGACCGCATCGTGGTGCAGCTGCCCGGCGTGCAGGACACGGCCAAGGCCAAGGAAATCCTCGGGCGCACGGCGACGCTGGAAATCCGCATGGTCGATGAAAGCACCGAGGGGCGCGCCGCCGAACTGGGCAGCGGCCCGGTGCCGTTCGGCGACGAGAAATACCTGGACCGCAACCAGCAGCCCGTGGTGGTCAAGAAACAGGTGATTCTGACGGGCGAGAACCTGACCGACGCGCAGCCCGGTTTCGACAACCAGACGCAGGAGCCCACGGTCAACCTGACGCTCGATGCCAAGGGATCGCGCATCTTCAAGGACGTCACGCGCGACAACGTCGGCAAGCGCATGGCCATCATCCTGTTTGAAAAGGGCAAGGGCGAGGTTGTGACGGCGCCGGTGATCCGCACCGAAATCGGTGGCGGGCGCGTGCAGATCTCGGGCCGCATGACGACGATGGAGGCCAACGACACCGCGTTGCTGCTGCGTGCTGGCTCGCTGGCCGCGCCTATGGAGATCATCGAGGAATACACCATAGGCCCGAGCCTGGGCGCCGACAACATCCAGCGCGGCATTCACTCCGTGGTCTGGGGCATGGCGGTGATTGCGATCTTCATGTGCGTGTATTACCTGCTGTTCGGTCTCTTTTCCACGCTGGCGCTGTCGGTGAACGTGCTGCTCCTCATCGCCATTCTGTCCATGCTGCAGGCCACGCTCACCCTGCCGGGCATTGCCGCCATGGCGCTGGCCCTGGGTGTTGCCATCGACTCGAACGTGCTCATCAACGAGCGTATTCGCGAGGAGTTGCGCGCGGGCGTCTCTCCGCAGACGGCCATTCATGCCGGTTATGAAAATGCGTGGGCCACGATTCTGGACTCCAACGTCACCACCTTGATCGCGGGTCTGGCGCTGCTGGCGTTCGGTTCCGGCCCGGTGCGCGGTTTCGCCGTGGTGCACTGCATCGGCATCCTGACGAGCATGTTTTCGGCCGTGTTCTTCTCGCGCGGGATCGTCAATCTCTGGTATGGGCGACGCAAGAAGCTCAAGAGCATCTCGATCGGCCAGATCTGGAAGCCGGAAGATGGCTCGGAACTGCGTTCCGTGGCCGGCCGCGGCTACAACAATTGAGCTGAGGTAGACGCACCATGGAATTTTTCCGCATCCGCAAGGACATCCCGTTCATGAAGTACGCGTTGATTTTCAACGTGATTTCCTTCGTGACCTTTGCCCTGGCCGTTTTCTTCCTGCTCACCCGTGGGCTGCACCTGTCGGTGGAATTCACGGGCGGCACCGTCATGGAGGTGGCCTATGAACAGACCGCCGACATCGGCAAGGTGCGCGATGCGGTTTCCTCACTCGGCTATCAGGACGTCATCGTGCAGAACTTCGGCACCTCGCGCGACGTGATGATCCGGCTGCCGGTGCAAAAGGGCGTGACGTCGGCGCAGCAGAGCGAGAGCGTCATGACGGCCCTGCGCGCGCAGGAGCCGAAGGTGCAGCTCAGGCGCACCGAGTTCGTCGGACCACAGGTGGGCGATGAGCTGGTGCACGGGGGGCTGATGGCGCTGGGCATGGTGGTGCTGGGCATCGTCATCTACCTGTCCATCCGCTTCGAATGGAAGTTCGGTGTGGCCGGCATCATTGCGAACCTGCATGACGTGGTCATCATTCTCGGATTCTTTGCATTCTTTCAGTGGGAGTTTTCGCTTTCGGTGCTGGCCGGGGTGCTCGCGGTGCTGGGCTATTCGGTCAACGAATCGGTCGTGATCTTCGACCGGATCCGCGAAGCCTTCCGCAAATTCCGCAAGCTCACGCCACATGAGGTGATCGACCACGGCATCACCAGCACGATGAGCCGCACCGTGATCACTCACGCCTCCACCGAGGCCATGGTGCTCTCCATGTTCTTCTTCGGGGGACAGAGCCTGCACTACTTCGCCCTGGCGCTCACCATCGGCATTCTGTTCGGTATCTACTCGTCCGTGTTCGTTGCGGCGGCCATTGCCATGTGGCTGGGCGTCAAGCGCGAAGACCTCGCCAAGGTGCATGCGCGCAAGGATGGTGATTCCAACGATCCGAATGCCGGTGCCGTGGTCTGATGCCTGATTGGTGGGTGTCATCTGCGCGACTTGGCAGCCGGAGCCGGTTTCCCCGCTGAGCGGCTAACATGTGAATCCCATGGTTCCAATTCAGACGCACCATCATTCCCGGGAACTTGCGGCCACCGCACGTCAGCGCTTCGTGCAGAGCCTGTGCGAAAGCCTTCCGGGAATCGACAAGTCGCTGTATGGCGCATTGACCGAACTGGTCAGTGAGGTGGCCACGCACCAGGTCATGCAACGCCGGCGCGACACATGGCTGCATTACCGCACGTACCGGCAGGCATGGATCGACGGGGTGACGAAAGCGTGGCGCTCCAGCGAAGCGGCAGCGCTCCGGGGTGATGCGGCCCGGCCAAGCCGGCTGGCCGATGCGGAGCTGGATGGCCTTCAGCTCGTCAGCGAGGAGGCCGTGGAGAATCGGCTCCTCGGGGCGCGCTTGGCGCGGGCCATTACCGCCAAGGCGAACAACACGCTGGAGGCGGTTCGCCAGCGCACCAAGTATCTTCAGGGGCAGGAGCTTGAAGCGGACGACATTCTGTTGCCCGAGGTGGCGTGCCTGGCCCTCGTCGACCAGTGGTTCGAGGCGGGCTTGACCCGTGATGAGCTCGACCTGGTGTTCGATAAGCTTGAAGGCGTGCTGATTGCCGCCATCGTCCCTGCTTTTGAAGAGGTGGGCCGCCTTTATGACGATCACCAGGTGCCTGACCTTGCAGCGCTGCGTACCCGGGTGGTGCGTCCTTCCGGGGGTGGCCAGCGTGGGTTGGCCGGTGCGGTATCGGGCACGCAGCAGGCGGCATCCGGCTATGGCGCCTTGACCAGCGGGCTGCAGGGGATGCACGGCGGGCCCGGTATGTACATGCCTTCTGCCATGGCGCAGGGTGTGGGCGGTGCCGTGGACTCCGCGCCGAGCCAGGCCTATGGCTGGTCTCAGCTGGACATGACGCGACAGCGCGCGGAAGAGGTCATGCTGCAGCTGCAGCATCTTCTGGTTCAGACATCCACCGGGTTCAATCCGGTGCAGGCGCCACCGGCGACCATGGCGCTGACTCAGGCATTGGGCACGATGCAGGTGCAGGCCAATGCCTTCTATGGCGGCGGACCGCGCGTGCTGGTTTCCGCCTATGCCCCCATTGCCGTGTCCCAGGCGGCCACGGAGGTGCGCCAGCGCGCAACGGAACTCAAGGAAAAGGCTGCGACCGCCAGCGAAAAGGCGATCATCGAGATCGTTGCCTTGATGTTCCAGAGCATTCTGGATGAAGATCGCATACCGCCCTCGGTGCGCGTCTGGTTTGCGCGATTGCAGGTGCCGGTGCTGCGTGTGGCGCTGGCGGAGCCGGAGTTCTTCCACAAGGCCGACCATCCGGCGCGCAAGCTGATCGACCGCATGGGTTCATGCGTCCTGGGCTTTGACGCCAATGCCATCAACGGCAGCACGCTGGAAAAGGAAATCCGCCGCGTGGTCCAGGTGGTCGAGCAGTACCCGGAGACCGGCAGCAAGGTGTTTCAGATCGTCTACGACGAGTTTGAGAAATTCCTGGCGTCATCCCTGGCGCAGACGCAGAAGACCGCATCCGAGATCGTCGGCGTCGCCCAGCAGATGGAGCAGAAGGAGACGCTGACCGTCCAGTTCACGATCGAGCTGCGCACCATGCTGCGGGACATGCCGGTACGCGATGAGATACGTGACTTCCTGTTCAAGTCATGGGCCGAGGTGCTGGCGATGGCGGCCGTGAAGTATGGGGCGCAGGACAAGGAAACGGCCCAGTACAAACGGGTGGCGGCAGACCTGGTGTGGGCCTCCGGCGCCAAGCCCAATCGCACCGAGCGCAACCAGGTGATTCAGATGCTTCCGGGTATTCTCGAGCGCCTGCGTCGTGGTCTTGCGCTGATCGGGATCGACGGAGGGAAACAGGATCGCCAGATCAAGGTGCTGACCGACACCCTGGCGGAAGCGTTCATCTCGAAAACCGCGACCATCGAACAGTCACGCATCGACGACATGGCCAAGCGTCTGGCCAATCTGGAAGAGTTCATCAGCGATGAAAGCCTGGGAGACATCCCGCTGAACGCCGAAAACATCGAACTGCTGCTGGGCATCGATGCCTCGGCCATTGACGTGATACCGGATACGGGTGCCCCGGTGCAAAGCGAGGCGCTCAAGCGCGCGCATGAGCTTCCTTTGGGCACGTGGTACACGCTGGATCACAATGGAGGCACTGCCCGCGTGCAGTACGTGTGGCACAGCCAGCGCAAGCAGCTTCATCTGCTGATAGCGCCCAGCGGCCAGAATTATCTGTTTCAGGTGCGGCGCCTGGCCGCCTACATGCAGGCGCGGCTGCTCACGCCGCAGGATGTCGAAGGCATCACGGTGCGTGCGACACGCAATGTGGTGGCCAAGCTCAATGCCAATCCGGAACGCCTGTTGAGCTGAAAATCCAGGGTGCCACGCACTATGATGCGCGCGGTTTCTGCCCGTAGCTCAACTGGATAGAGCAATTGCCTTCTAAGCAATAGGTCGGGGGTTCAAGTCCCTCCGGGCAGGCCATCGATGGCTTGGGATGGCCACGTGCTTGCGGCGTGGGTTTGAGGGTGCTAGATTGGCTGCGGGTGGCTTTCCATCCCCCGCTTTCCCTCCCTGAGCGGGGCCTTCGTGTGCAGCAATGCGACGAAAGGCTTGTCCGCCCGGCAGCATGCCGGGCTTTTTTTGATGGATCACGCCGACCATGCTCTGGGTGAAGTCTTTTCATATCGTCTTTGTCGTGAGCTGGTTTGCTGGCCTGTTCTATCTGCCGCGGATCTTCGTGAATCTGGCCATGGTCGCGCCGGGTTCCGTGGCCGAGCGGGAGCGGCTGGTGCTGATGGGGCGCAAGCTTTTGCGCTTCATGACCATGCTGGCGGTTCCGGCGGTGGTTCTGGGGTTCTGGTTGTGGCTGGGTTACGGTATCGGACAGGGGCCGGGCAACGGTTGGTTGCACGCCAAACTGCTGGTGGTGGTTTTGATCATGGGCTATCACGCGGTGTGCGCGCTGGAACTGCACCGGCTTGCGATGGGTCATCTTCCTCACGGGCATCGCTGGTACCGCTGGTTCAACGAACTCCCTGTGCTCATGTTGGTGGCCGTGGTCATTCTTGTCGTGGTCAAACCGTTCTGAGCACACTTCCTACAATTCATGATCATGAGCGAAACCCCGCAGCCGTACTATGAACGGCACATCTTTTTTTGTCTGAACCAGCGTGACAACGGCGAATATTGCTGCGCACAGCATGGCGCGCAGCAAGCGTATGAGCACTGCAAGAGACGGGTCAAGGAAGAAGGCCTGGCGGGCGTGGGCAAAGTGCGGGTGAACAAGGCCGGGTGCATGAATCGATGCGCCGGCGCGCCGGTGGCGGTGGTCTACCCGGAGGGAGTCTGGTACACCTACGTCGATCAGACGGATATCGACGAGATTGTCGAGTCGCATCTGAAGCGTGGAGTCGCCGTGGAACGCTTGCTGCTTGCTCCAGACATAGGAAGATGATGAATTTGCATCTCTTTCTTATGTGCGACGAGCGCGAGAAGCTCATCTTTTGAGAGTGGAAACAGTGCAATTGCAACGCCTTGATCTGAAGGGAAGCGCAGGTTCCATCGAGGCCGTCCGCGGCCTGCCCGATGCCGACGTGCCGCAGCGCGGGGTGGCCGTGATTGCACACCCCCACCCCTTGTTTGGCGGCACGATGGACAACAAGGTGGTGCAAACGCTTGCACGCGCTTTTGTCGCCTGCGGCTTTGTGGCTGTGCGGTTCAATTTCCGCGGGGTTGGAGCCTCGGGCGGGACATACGATGCGGGGCAAGGGGAGTTGCAGGACATGCTCGACGTGGTGCGGCAGGTCGCTCCGGACGGCCCGCTGGCCCTGGCGGGTTTTTCCTTTGGCGCGTTCGTGACCAGCCATGCGCTTCAGGCCCTCTGGGCAGCGCGCAAACCCACGCATGTGGTGCTGGTCGGAACGGCGGCGAGCAATTTCGAGGTTGCACAAGTGCCTGAGGCGGCGCGCATGCGTACGCTCGTCATTCACGGCGAAAGCGATGATGTGGTGCCGCTCGCTGCGGTGCTCGATTGGGCGAGGCCGCAGCTACTGCCTGTAACCGTTGTCCCCGGCGGTGAACACTTCTTTCACGGACAATTGCCCCTGCTCAAGGGCCTGGTGGCGCGCCATCTGCATGCTGCATGTTGATGTTCCCGCCGACGCGGGCGCAAGGCGCCTTCCTTCAACTCATCAATGCACCCGGTGTCGGCATCGGGCGTTGCTTCTCATGACATGTTTCCCTGCTTTTTTGCGCAAGCTGCTGATCGGACTTGTGCTCGTACCGGTATTGGCATCGGCGCAGTTGCCGGCGCCGCCCGAAATCGCGGCACGCAACTATCTGCTGATGGATTTGACCTCTGGGCAGGTGCTGGCTTCCAGGGACGTGGATGCGCAGATCGAGCCCGCGTCGCTCACCAAATTGATGACCAGCTACCTGGTCTTCGAGGCCTTGCGCGCCAAGAAGATCACGCTCGAGCAGCGCTTGCCCGTGAGTGAACTCGCGTGGAAGATGCCCGGCTCGCGCATGTTCATCGACCCCAAGATGCAGGTTCCCGTGGAGGATCTGCTCAAGGGCATGATCGTGCAATCGGGCAATGACGCGTCGATGGCTCTGGCGGAAGGCGTCGGTGGGAGTGCCGACAACTTCGTCCGGATGATGAACGAGCAGGCCAAGGCCCTGGGCATGAAGGGGACGGCCTACAAAAACCCCGAGGGGCTGACGGAGCCGGGGCATTACACGACGGCGCGGGACTTGGCGACGCTGTCACAGCGCCTGATGCATGATTTCCCCGAGTACATGCATTACTTTGCCATCAAACAGTATCGTTACGAGGGCACCCCGAAATCCAATGCAAACAATCGCAATGTGCTGCTGTTCCGGGATCCGACGGTCGATGGTCTGAAGACGGGGCACACGGCCGCGGCAGGGTACTGCCTGGTCGCCACGGCCAAGCGCAATTTCCCGCAGGTGGGCGATCGCCAGATGATCGCCGTCGTGCTCGGCGCGGCCTCCGACAACGCGCGAAGCAACGAAACGCAGAAGCTCCTCAATTGGGGTTACACCGCGTTTGATGATGTGAAGCTGTTTGATGCGGGACAGCCGGTGGCGACGCCGAAGCTGTGGAAGGGCTCGCAGGACTCTCTCAAGGTGGGGCGTGACGCGGCCATCGTGGTGTCGGCCCCCTCGGGCAGTTCGGACAAGATCACGACGCAGGTGGTGCGTCCCGATCCGTTGATCGCGCCCTACGCCAAGGGCCAGGAGGTGGGTGTTCTGCAAGTCAAGCTGGGAGAGCAGAAGATCGCGGAAATCCCTCTGGTGGCCCTGGAGGGGGTCGAACAGGCCGGTTTTCTTGGCCGGGCATGGGACGCGATCCGGCTCTGGATCAAATAGGAACTCCGCAAGAGGATCGGCTCGCTCGAGCCAGTGGGTGCAGGCGCTCCTGGCGCCCGCATGCTGTGGTTACTCGACGGAGATGCGCAGCGCCCATGCAGTGGCCCACGGGCCGAGGAAGAGCGCCAGCGCCAGGATGGCTCCCATGAGGGAGAAATGGGCGGACACGCCCAGGCTGGATGCGCCGGCCTGAACCGCGGCAGCGCCAAAGACCAGCACGGGGATGTACAGCGGCAGCACCAGCAGCGCCAGCAGTACGCCGCCGCCGCGCGCGCCCAGGGTCAGCGCGGACATGATGGCTCCGATCAGGCTGAGCGTGGGCGTTCCCAGCAGAAGTGACACGAGCAGAATCCCCATCGCATTGCCGGGAAGGTCGAATTGCAGCGCCAGCAACGGCGACAGCAGCGTGAGCAACAGGCCGGAACTGAGCCAGTGCGCAAAGACCTTGGAAGTGACCAGCAGCGGAAGCGGCGTGGCGGCCAGCAACAGCTGTTCGAGCGTGCCGTCCTCGTGATCGTCGCTGAACATCCTGGGCAGGGACAGCATGGCCGCGAGCAGGGCAGCCACCCAGATGACGCCCGGGGCAATGGTTCTCAACAGTTCCGGTTCGCCACCGACACCCAGCGGGAACAGGCTGACGACGATGAAGAAAAACACAATGGCGGCCGCGGAGTCCGATTGCCTGCGCAGCGCGATGTGCAGATCGCGCACGAGAAGATGCCACATGCCGCTGAGAGAGCCCGCGACAACGGGCATGGGCATGGTGTCCGGGCGGTTCATAGCGCCAGATCCAGTTGGGCCGTGGTGGAGTCAAGGGCCACGCTCTGGTGGCTGGTGAGGACGACGATGCCGCCGCGCGCGGCCTGCGCGGTGATCAGCCCCAGCAGCCACTGGATAGCCACCTGGTCCAGTGCATTGAAAGGCTCGTCCAGCACCCAGAGCGGGCTGGCCACCAGCATCAGTCGCGCCAGGGCCGCGCGGCGACGCTGGCCCTGCGAGAGAGTGCGCACCAGCGCATGTTCATGCCCGGCGAGCCCCGCATTCTGCAAGGCCAGCAAAGCGGCCGCCGTGTCGGGCTTGAAGCCGCTGAGCGCCATCAGTGCCTGGAGATTTTCCAGGGCCGTCAGCTCAGGTTTCACACCGATGGCGTGCCCGAAGAACGTCAGCTGCCGGCCATACTCTTCGCGCAGCGTGTTGATGGGACGCCCATGCCACAGCACCTGCCCCTCGTGCGGAGAAAGCAGGCCGCAGATCATGCGCAGCAGGCTGGTCTTGCCGGCACCATTGGCGCCCTGCACGCGCAATACGTGTCCGCCGGGGATGCTGAGGCTCAGATCGGAAAACAGCACGCGCTTCGCGCGAACACAGCGCAGGCCAACGAGTTGCAGCGCCGCTGCGCCGCTAGCTGCCCGCCCATCGACCATGGCGCCGGCCTCCGCTGTCGGCAGTGGCGCCATCAGTGCTCGATGACCCGATCAAGGACGATGCGCACGCCGTTGCTGCCCGTGGCGACGTTGTCGACTCGGCCCTCGATGTCGCCCGGTTGGGGCGTGGCGCTGCCGCTCCTGGACACGCGTGCCACCAGGGTGACTTTCGGGAACCTGGACAGGCGCATGCCGGGAGCCATGGAACTGCTGTCGTCGAGCTTGAAGGAGACGGGCCACGTCGACGCGGAGGTGCGCACCGCGGCAAGCGGCATGGGAGGGCCGTCGGGTGCACGAGCATAGACGAACAGGGTGTCCGTTGTCGCAACCTTGCCAGTCAGCTCCGCGGCGAGCGTGACCGTTCCGTCTATGGCCGCCTGGGCCTGGGGTGCAGCGGCCGGGGTGGTCTCCGATGGGCTCGGGGCACGGGCGCCGCCAGCGCGCGCAATCAGATCGTCGATGGCCTTCGCATCCTCGCCGCCCTGGGGGAGCAGGGTCTTGAGATGCTGCCAGTGCTTGAGGGCTGCAGCCTGGTCTCCCCGCTGGAAGGCCGCGAGGCCCGCAAACGCCAGGGCGTTGAAATTGTCGGGATCGAGCTTCAGCGCGCGCTCGACCATGGCGGTGGGCTCGCCGGAAAGATCGCGGTCGTGTGCAATGGCCAGCGTGTTGGCGTACTCCACCCAGAGGTTGGGGTTGTCGGTCACGAGGCCGGTCGCCTTGGCGTAGGCCGCGATGGCATCATCCATGTGTCCGAGTTGGAAGCTTGCCCGGGCAAGCAACACCCAGCCTTCGGCGTCCTTCGCGTCCTTCGCGACGCGTGCCTTCAGCGCCGCAACGGTGGCCTCGTCCGGTGCTTGTGGTGCGTCGCCCCCCGCTTGCGCGAGCGCGGCGCCACCACCGCTGAGCGCCGCGGGCTGGCCCACCGTCAGGTACAGCGTTGCAACCAGCAGCGGCAGTGCGATCGCCGTGGCCAGTGCCACGGCCCAGTTGGCGCGTTGGCTCGATTGCGCCTGTGCCTGCGCGGCCTGCTCCGAGCGCAGTGCCTGCCGTTCCAGCTCCGTGCGGGCGCGGTCGTATTCGGCCTGGCTCACGTCTCCGGCCGCGAGTTCGGCGTCGAGCTCGTGCATGCCGTCGGCCAGGACGGTGAGGTCCTCGCCCAGGCGGGTGGTTCTCCGGGTGTGCCGCACCAGCGGAACGATCACGATCGCCAGCGCAGCCAGAACCATGCCCGCTGCAAGCGCCATGAATGGCATCATCACCTCTTCTCCTTGGCTATGCCGAGGAGTTCCCGGGCACGTTCTTCATCCTGTGTGGACATGGGGGTTTCGGGCTCGGGCGGTGGTTTGCGGATGGTGCGCCACAGCACCGCGAAGCCGATGAGCAGCAAGATGAATGGTCCGCCCCAAAGCAGCATCGTTCGGCCGCTCAGGCGCGGCTTGTACAGCACGAATTCGCCGTACCGATCGACCATGAACTTGCGAATCTCGGCAGGTGTTTCGCCCTGCTGCAGCTTTTCGCGAATCTGCTCGCGCAAATCAACGGCCAGGTCCGCCTGCGATGCGGCAATGGTCTCGTTCTGGCAGACGAGGCAGCGAAGTTCGTGCGCGATGCTCATCATCTGTGCTTCGAGAACCGGGTCCTTTGCCAGCGTCGGAGCCTCTTTCGCCGCGAGATGGCCCATGTTGAGGGCGGCGCAGCACAGCACGATCCAGAAGAGAGACTTACGCACCGAGTTTCCTCATGAGCGGCAGGATGGTGTCCTGCAACACCTCGGGCGTGATCGGGCCGATCTGCTTGTGGCGAATCACGCCCTGCTTGTCAATGATGAAAGTCTCCGGCACCCCGTAGACCCCCAGATCGATGCCGACAAGGCCCTGGGTGTCCGAGAGCGATGCCCGGTAGGGGTTGCCTCCGCGAGCCAGCCACTTCAGTGCATCGTCGCGCTTGTCCTTGTAATTGAGGCCATAGATCAGGAGGGAAGGGTCGGTCCTGGACAATTCGACAAGCACCGGGTGCTCGATTCGGCACGCCACGCACCAGGAAGCCCAGACGTTGAGCATCCACACCTTGCCCAGCATGTCCTGGGCCGAAAGCGTCTTCTGCGGCTCGCTCAATTGCGGCAGTGTGAAGGTTGGCAACGGCTTGTTGATCAGCGGCGACGGCAGCTCCCGCGGATTGAGTGTCAGACCTATCCCGAGAAACGCCACCAGGATGATGAAAACCGCAAGCGGAACGATTCCCTTCCTCATGAGGCAAGCACCTTTGCTGCAACCGGCACGGCCAAGCCGGTGGGCTGGAGGGGAGGGGTCTTGGCGGTCTGGATCTGGCGACGCTTGATGCGGTAACGGCGATCCATCACGGCCAGTGCCCCGCCGAAAGCCATGATCAGGCAGCCAAACCAGATCCAGTCCACAAAGGGCTTGAAGTACACGCGCACGATCCAGCGCTTGTCGGTGAGTCGATTCCCCAAGGCCGCATACAGGTCGCGTGTGAGGCCGGGATTGATGGACGCCTCCGTCATCGGCGTCGGGTTGGAGCCCGCAGTGTAGACGCGGCGTTCGGGCGTGAGCGTGGTTACCGGCCGGCCGCTCTTGGTGACGGTCAGCACGCCGACATCCGCCGCGTAGTTGGGACCCTGCTTCTGGCTGGTGCCATCGAACCGGAACGTGTAGTCGGCGAGCGTGACCGTCTCCCCGGGCTCCATGGTGACGTCTTTCTCGATTTGATAGCCATTGACGATCGTGACGCCCACGATGAAGACGGCGACTCCCAGGTGCGCGAGCAGCATGCCGTAGTAGCTTCCGGGCTGCATGCGGATGCGCCGGACCCAGCTTGGAGACGGGTGACTCTTCAACCGCTCATACAGGTTGTGGAAGGTCGTGGTGGCGATCCAGAAGGCAAGAAACAGACCAAAGCCCACGAGCGGCTTCCAGTTGCCCAGCAGCCATGGCGCGATCAGGGCTGCAATCAGGCTGACGCCCAGTGCCCAGCGCAGCTTGCGCGCCAGGCTCATGGCCTTGTCTTCGCGCCAGCGCGTCACCGGCCCCACGCCCATGAGAAACAGTGCGGGAGCCATCAGCGGAACGAAGACGGCTTCGAAGTACGGCGGGCCGACCGATAGTTTGCCAAGGCCCAGGGCATCGATGAGCAAGGGGTACAGCGTGCCCAGCAGCACCGCCGCGAAAGCCACGAGCAGCACGACGTTGTTGACCAACAGCATCGATTCACGCGATATGGTGCCAAAGCCCGCACCCAGACCCACGCGCGGCGCGCGCCAGGCAAACAGCAGCAGCGACCCTCCCACCACCACAACAAGGAAACCGAGGATGTAGATGCCGCGCGATGGGTCGGTAGCAAAGGCGTGTACCGAGGTGAGCACGCCCGAGCGCACCAGGAAGGTGCCCAGCAGCGAGAGCGAGAAGGCAATGATCGCGAGGAGGGCGGTCCACAGCTTGAAGGTGTTGCGTTTTTCGGTGACCGCCAGCGAGTGCAGCAGGGCGGTGCTCACCAGCCATGGCATCAGCGAGGCGTTTTCCACCGGATCCCAGAACCACCACCCGCCCCAGCCCAGCTCGTAATAGGCCCAGGCACTGCCGATGGCGATGCCCAGCGTGAGGAAACCCCAGGACACGGTGGCCCAGGGCCGGGACCAGCGCGCCCAGGCTGCGTCCAGCCGCCCGGCGAGCAGCGCGGCAATGGCAAACGCGAAGGCGACCACCGTGCCCACATAGCCCATGTACAGCAGCGGGGGGTGGGCGATCAGACCGGGGTCCTGCAGCTGCGGGTTCAAGTCCTGCCCGTTGGCGGCCGCGGGCAGCAGGCGCTCGAAGGGATTGGAGGTGAAGAGGATGAAAAGCAGCAGCCCGATGGTGATCAGCCCCATGATCCCGAGGATGCGCGCCGTCGTCTGATCGTCCAGATTGCGCGAAAAGAGGGAGACGGCCAGCGTCCAGCCCGCCAGGATCAGCACCCACAGGAGGATGGAGCCCTCATGTCCGCCCCAGACGGCGCAGATGCGATAGATCAGGGGCAGTGCGGTATTGGAGTGCTGCGCCACGTACAACACGGAGAAATCGTTGTTCACGAACAGCAGCGTGAGGCAGGCGAAGGCGCTGGCGACGAATACGAATTGACCCCAGGCGGCGGGCTTGGCCAGGGCCATCCAGTCCGCGTTGTCTCTCGCTGCGCCCACCAGGGGCACCACGCTTTGCACGATCGCCAGGCACAGGGCGAGAATGAGTGCCAGCTGTCCGAGTTCGGCGATCATTGGCGGGCTCCGGCCATGGGCACAGCGGGTTCCTTGTACGCGGTGGTTTTCAGCGTATCAGCCACTTCCTTCGGGGTGTAGTTTTCATCGTGCTTCGCCAATACTTGGTCAGCACGGAACACGCCATCCTTGTCAAGCTTGCCTTGTGCCACTACGCCCTTGCCTTCACGGAACATGTCGGGCAGCAGGCCGTTGTAGACCACGGGGATGGTCTTGGCACCGTCGGTCACGACGAAATGTACGGCCAGACTGTCGTTGGAGCGCTTGACGCTGCCTTCTTCCACCAGTCCGCCGAGGCGAAAACTGCGGTTCACGGGCGCCTCATGCGTCGAGCCCTGCGACGGACTGAAGAAAAACACCAGGTTGTCCTGGAAGGCATTCAGCACCAAGGCACTGGCGACACCGAGAGTGGCCAGTCCGCCCAGGATGATCAGACCGCGTTTCGTTCTGGCTTTCATGAATTACCCCAACCGCCGGCGGCGTGTACGTATCTGCCAAACCTCGGCCGCCATGACCAGAGCCATGATGCCGAGCGAGCCCCACACGTAGCCGCTGTAACCACCCATGTGGATGAATTCGGACCAGCTGTGCCAGTAGATCATGACGACCCTCCGGAGGTCAGCGATATGGGATCGCTGGGTGGAGTCGTGCGCGGCGTCTGCAGTTCCCGCTCCACCCACGACGTATGCCGTTCTCGCTCCAGAATGATCAGACGCACCCTGGCCAGCACGACGGCAATGCAATAGCACCAGACGGCGGCCGACATCACCAGCATTCCCGCGAGCATGGGCGTGGCAATGCTGGGGGCACTGGAGAGACTGATCGATGCGCCCTGGTGCAGGGTGTTCCACCATTGCACCGAGAAGTAGATGATGGGGACGTTCACCACGCCCACCAGGGCCAGCACGGCCGTGGCGCGATCGGCGCGGCGTTCGTCGTCGATGGCGGCGTGCAGCGACAGAAATCCCAGATACAGGAACAGCAGGATCAATTCCGACGTCAAGCGCGCATCCCACACCCACCATGTGCCCCAGGTGGGTTTGCCCCAGAGCGCGCCTGTCCATAGCGCAATGAAGGTCATCAGAGCCCCGGTGGGAGCGAGCGCCTGAGCCAGCATCGACGCGAGCCGCGTATTGAATACCAGCCCAACGCCCGCCCAGAATGCCATGGCAATGTAGATGACCATGGACAACCAGGCTGTCGGCACATGTAGAAAGATGATGCGATAGGCGTCGCCCTGTTGCGCGTCGGTCGGAGCGATGCCAAAACCGATGAGCATGCCGATCACCCCCAGCACCGCGGCGAGCACGGAAAACCCGATGATCGCCTTTCCGGCAAGGGGGTAGAAACGAGTGGGTGCAGCGTACTTGAACCAGTTGATCGCCGTGCGCCGTGCAGGTGTTGCCGTCATGTGACTGGCTTTGTATCGCGTTAGGGGTAACCCCGTATTGTCTGCGGTTGTATTGAGCCATCGGAAATCCCCTACAGCTTGGTACACTACTGGGAGTTTCCTCGCCCGCCGTGGCGGGGCTCGCGGCCGACTCCGAAGAAGTTGCCAGTCATAGAACAATGCAATACACTAGAGGGCTTTTCTGGCTGTTTCAGAGAGCTTGGCCCTGCGCGTCTGCTGCGGGGCATGAATTTCACGTTTTAGGGACGTCTAACCGCATGCCAACCATTAGCCAACTCGTGCGTCAGGGCCGCACGGTCGAAGTTGTCAAATCCAAGAGTCCTGCCATGGAGAACTGCCCGCAGCGCCGCGGCGTGTGCACGCGTGTGTACACGACGACGCCCAAGAAGCCGAACTCCGCTCTGCGCAAGGTCGCCAAGGTGCGCTTGACCAACGGGTTCGAGGTCATTTCGTACATCGGTGGCGAGGGCCACAACCTGCAGGAGCACAGTGTGGTGCTCGTGCGCGGCGGCCGCGTGAAGGACTTGCCTGGTGTGCGTTACCACATCGTGCGTGGTTCGCTGGATCTGCAGGGCGTCAAGGATCGCAAGCAAGCCCGTTCCAAGTACGGCGCCAAGCGCCCGAAGGCCAAGTAATCAGGTGTGTTTCTGGTGCTGGTCGTCGCGTGGCGCGATGACGCAGCGTAGTGACCTTCCACGCACATGGTGTGCGCAGGTCGAGTAAGTGAGAGTTGTGTATGGCTCTCGCGGTGTCTGAAATGACGCCAACTGAAGCAAAAATAGAGGTGAAAAATGCCACGTCGTCGCGAAGTCCCCAAACGTGAAATCCTGCCGGACCCGAAGTTCGGCAATGTTGAGCTGTCCAAATTCATGAACGTGATCATGGAAGGTGGCAAAAAAGCGGTTGCCGAGCGCATCATTTATGGCGCGCTCGAACTGATCGAAAAGAAGCAGCCCGAGAAGAACGCCCTGGAGGTGTTCACCACGGCGATCAACAACGTCAAGCCCATGGTCGAGGTGAAATCCCGTCGCGTGGGCGGCGCCAACTACCAGGTGCCCGTGGAAGTGCGTCCGATCCGTCGTCTGGCCCTGTCCATGCGCTGGATCAAGGAGGCGGCGCGCAAGCGTGGCGAAAAATCCATGGCGCAGCGCCTGGCCAATGAATTGATGGAAGCCACCGAAGGCCGCGGTGGCGCCATGAAGCGTCGCGATGAGGTGCATCGCATGGCGGAGGCAAACAAGGCCTTCAGCCACTTCCGCTTCTGAATTTCATCCCCATTTTCCTCGAAGGCCGGGAGCCCGACGTGCCGATGTTCGGCAGCCGGGCTTTTGGCCGTTAACGAAAGATCATCATGGCTCGCACTACTCCCCTCGAGCGTTACCGCAACATCGGCATTTCCGCGCACATCGACGCGGGCAAGACCACGACGTCCGAGCGCATTCTGTTCTACACCGGGCTGACTCACAAGATTGGCGAAGTGCATGACGGGGCCGCGACGACCGACTGGATGGAGCAGGAGCAGGAGCGCGGGATCACGATCACCTCTTCGGCCGTGACGTGCTTCTGGCGTGGCATGGACATGCAGCGCCAGCCGCATCGCATCAACATCATCGACACCCCCGGGCACGTGGACTTCACCATCGAGGTGGAGCGCTCCATGCGCGTGCTCGACGGCGCCGTGATGGTGTACTGCGCCGTGGGCGGCGTGCAGCCGCAGTCCGAAACCGTCTGGCGCCAGGCGAACAAGCACAAGGTGCCGCGCATCGCGTTCGTCAACAAGATGGACCGCACGGGCGCCAACTTCTTCAAGGTCTACGACCAGATGAAGGTGCGCCTGAATGGTCACCCGGTGCCGGTGGTGATCCCCATTGGAGCCGAGGACAATTTCCAGGGTGTGGTCGACCTGATCAAGATGAAAGCGATCATCTGGGACGAGGCCTCGCAGGGCATGAAGTTCGAATACCTGGACATTCCCTCTGAGCTCGTCGGTTTGGCCAACGAATGGCGCGAAAAGATGATCGAATCGGCGGCGGAAGCCAGCGAAGAGCTGATGAACAAGTACCTCGAAGATGGAACGCTCAGCGAGCAGGACATCATCGCGGGCCTGCGCCAGCGCACGATCGCCACCGAAATCCAGCCGATGCTGTGCGGCTCTGCGTTCAAGAACAAGGGCGTGCAGCGCATGCTGGACGCGGTGCTCGACTTCCTGCCGGCGCCGACGGACATTCCGGACGTGGTCGGAACGGACCCTGACGACCATGAAACGCATTTGACACGCAAGGCCAGCGATGATGAAAAATTCTCGGCCTTGGCGTTCAAGTTGATGACGGACCCGTTTGTGGGCCAGCTCACCTTCGTGCGCGTTTACTCTGGCGTGCTCTCCAAGGGGGATACCGTCTACAACGCCGTCAAGGGAAAGAAGGAGCGCATCGGCCGCATCGTGCAGATGCATGCGAACGAACGCCAGGAGATCGAAGAAATTCGCGCTGGTGACATCGCCGCCTGCGTCGGTCTGAAGGAAGTGACGACCGGCGACACGCTGTGCGATCTTGATGCGCACATCATGCTCGAGCGCATGGTGTTCCCCGAGCCTGTGATCGCGCAGGCCGTCGAACCCAAGTCCAAGGTCGACCAGGAGAAGATGGGCATCGCCCTGTCGCGCCTGGCGTCTGAAGATCCGAGTTTCCGTGTGCGCACCGATGAAGAATCGGGCCAGACCATCATCGCCGGCATGGGCGAGCTGCACCTGGACATCATCGTCGACCGGATGAAGCGCGAGTTCGGGGTCGAGGCGAATGTGGGCAAGCCGCAGGTGGCCTATCGCGAAACCGTGCGCAAGAAGGTCACTGATGTCGAAGGCAAGTTCGTGCGTCAGTCGGGCGGCAAGGGCCAGTATGGTCACGTCGTGTTCCGCCTGGAGCCGAACGAGCCGGGAAAGGGCTTCGAGTTCCTGGACGAGATCAAGGGTGGCGTGGTGCCGCGCGAGTACATTCCCGCCGTGCAAAAGGGCGTGGAAGAAGCGCTGCAAAGCGGTGTGCTCGCGGGCTACCCGGTGGTGGACGTCAAGGTGGCGCTCACCTTCGGTTCCTATCACGATGTGGACTCGAGCGAACAGGCGTTCAAGATGGCGGCCATCTTCGGTTTCAAGGAAGCGGCCCGCAAGGCGGACCCGGTCATCCTCGAACCCATGATGGCGGTCGAGGTGGAAACGCCTGAAGATTACGCCGGTACCGTGATGGGCGACCTCTCCAGCCGCCGCGGCATGGTGCAGGGCATGGACGACATGGCGGGCGGCGGCAAGGCCATCAAGGCTGAAGTGCCGTTGTCTGAAATGTTCGGGTACGCCACGCAGCTGCGCTCGATGACGCAAGGCCGTGCCACCTACACGATGGAGTTCAAGCACTACTCCGAGGCTCCGCGCAGCGTGGCCGAGGCCATCATGGCTTCTCGTGCAAAATAATTGAATGAAGTCGGGCTCCAGCGCTTGTCCATCAAGCGCTGGCAGCTCTTTTTTCGATAGTTTGTCGGTCTGCGATCCGGTGCCGTCCCGTTGTCCTGTGCGGGGCGAATGAGCAACCGGGTGCAGACCTTAAACCCCACACAGGCATTGCTCTTTCGGAGTTTGAAAATGGCAAAAGGAAAATTCGAGCGTACCAAGCCGCACGTGAACGTGGGCACGATTGGTCACGTGGACCACGGCAAGACGACGCTGACGGCGGCCATCGCCACGGTGTTGTCCAAGAAGTTCGGCGGCGAAGCCAAGGGCTACGATCAGATCGACAACGCCCCTGAAGAGAAGGCGCGCGGCATCACCATCAACACCTCGCACATCGAGTACGAGACGGCCAACCGCCACTACGCCCACGTGGACTGCCCCGGCCACGCCGACTACGTCAAGAACATGATCACCGGCGCCGCCCAGATGGATGGCGCCATCCTCGTGGTGTCGGCCGCCGACGGCCCCATGCCCCAGACGCGCGAGCACATCCTGCTGGCCCGCCAGGTGGGCGTGCCCTACATCATCGTGTTCCTGAACAAGTGCGACATGGTCGATGATGCCGAGCTGCTCGAACTCGTCGAGATGGAAGTGCGCGAGCTGCTGTCCAAGTACGACTTCCCCGGCGACGACACTCCCATCATCAAGGGCTCGGCCAAGCTGGCGCTCGAAGGCGACACGGGCGAAATGGGCGAACAGGCCATCCTCAAGCTGGCCGAGGCGCTGGACAGCTACATCCCCACGCCCGAGCGCGCCATCGACGGCGCCTTCCTCATGCCCGTGGAAGACGTGTTCTCCATCTCCGGGCGCGGCACGGTGATCACCGGCCGTGTGGAGCGCGGCATCGTCAAGGTGGGCGAAGAAGTGGAAATCGTGGGCATTCGCCCGACGCAAAAGACCACCGTCACCGGCGTGGAAATGTTCCGCAAGCTCCTGGACCAGGGCCAGGCGGGCGACAACGTCGGCATTCTGCTGCGCGGCACCAAGCGCGAAGACGTCGAGCGCGGCCAGGTCGTGGCCAAGCCCGGCTCCATCACGCCGCACACGCACTTCTCGTGCGAGGTGTACGTGCTGTCCAAGGACGAAGGGGGCCGTCACACGCCGTTCTTCAACAACTACCGCCCGCAGTTCTACTTCCGCACCACGGACGTGACGGGCGCGATCGAGCTGCCCCAGGACAAGGAAATGGTGATGCCCGGCGACAACGTGTCCATGACCGTCAAGCTGATCCACCCCATCGCCATGGAAGAAGGCCTGCGCTTCGCCATCCGCGAAGGCGGACGCACCGTGGGCGCGGGCGTCGTGGCTAAGATCATCGAGTAAGGGAATTCGTAGGGGCATAGCTCAATTGGCAGAGCGTCGGTCTCCAAAACCGAAGGTTGTAGGTTCGATTCCTACTGCCCCTGCCACACCGGGTGGCGCGTGACAGAGCCCGTCAGACCTGACGGGCTTCGGCGTCTGCGCGGTGCATTGAATACAGGAACGTGAATGGCGACTTCCCAGGTTGAAACGGTTTCCACGGCGGCGGACAGGGCCAAGCTGGCTCTGGCGGCGCTGTTTGTCGTTGCCGCGTTGGCGGGCTTTTATTTCCTTGGTCGCGAGGGCGCCTTGGTGCAATGGGGCTCGCTCGTCGTCGGGCTTGTGGCTGCGTGCGTCGTGTTTTTCCTCTCCGAAGCCGGGCGCCAGCTGATTGCGTTGTCGCGGGATTCGTGGCGTGAGATGAGCAAGGTGGTGTGGCCCACGCGCAAGGAAACCATGCAGATGACGGTTTACGTTTTTGCGCTCGTGGTCCTCATGGCGTTCTTTCTCTGGTTTACCGACAAGACGCTGGAGTGGGTGCTCTACGACCTGATACTCGGGTGGAGGAAGTGATGTCGGAGATGACCGAGGGCGCGCAGGTGGCGCCGCAGGAAGATGGGGCCGGCTCCGGTTTGCGCTGGTATATCGTGCATGCCTATTCGGGCATGGAGAAGGCCGTCGAACGCAATATTCTCGAACGCATCAAGCGCTCCGGGATGCAGGAGAAGTTTGGCCGGATCCTCGTTCCCACCGAGGAAGTGGTGGAGGTGCGCAATGGCCAGCGGCGTACGACGGAGCGCCGTCTGTACCCGGGCTATGTGTTCGTGCAAATGCTCATGGACGACGATACCTGGCATCTGATCAAGCACACCAACAAGGTGACGGGTTTTGTTGGCGGCGCCAAGAACCGCCCTGCGCCGATTTCCGATGAAGAGGTGCGCAAGATCGAGAGCCAGGTGCAGGAGGGCACGGACAAGCCCCGGCACAAGATTGAATTCATCACGGGCGAAATGGTGCGCGTCAAGGATGGCCCCTTCACCGACTTCAACGGAACCGTCGAGGAGGTCAATTATGAAAAGAGTCGCCTGCGCGTGGCGGTGACGATTTTCGGACGATCCACCCCGGTGGAACTGGAGTTTGCCCAGGTCGAGAAGTCCTGAGTTTCGACAGATTTTTGTACCATGGCTTTTCGGCTCGGCCTTGTGTGCGTTGGATAGTTCTAGAGTCGTTCACCCCCGGGGAGCTTGACCGTCACGGGTCGGGCGATGTACCCGCAAGGAGTTTTCATGGCGAAGAAAATCGTCGGCTTCATCAAGCTGCAAGTGCCAGCTGGCAAAGCCAACCCATCCCCTCCAATTGGCCCGGCGTTGGGTCAACGTGGCTTGAACATCATGGAGTTCTGCAAGGCGTTCAACGCGCAGACCCAGGGTGTGGAGCCCGGCCTGCCGCTGCCCGTGGTGATCACGGCGTTTGCGGACAAGAGCTTCACCTTCATCATCAAGACGCCGCCGGCGACCGTGCTGATCAAGAAGGCGATCAAGCTGGACAAGGGTTCGGCCAACGCCAAGGCGACCAAGGTCGGCAAGATCACGCGCGCTCAGCTCGAAGAGATCGCCAAGACCAAGCTCAAGGACATGAACGCCGCCGACGTGGACGCCGCCGTGCGCACGCTCGCCGGTTCGGCCCGCTCGATGGGCGTCGCGGTGGAGGGTGTGTAAATGGCCAAGCTCACGAAGAAACAGAAAGCCCTGGAGGGCAAGGTGGACAGCGGCAAGCTGTACACGCTCGCGGACGCGCTCGGTCTAGTCAAGGAAGCGGCCACGGCCAAATTCGACGAATCGATCGACGTCGCCGTGCAGTTGGGCATTGACGCCAAGAAGTCCGATCAGGTGGTGCGCGGTGCTGTCGTGCTGCCCAACGGCACGGGTAAGACCAAGCGTGTCGCCGTGTTCGCTCAAGGTGCCAAGGCGGAAGAGGCCGCGGCCGCTGGCGCCGACGTGGTGGGCATGGACGATCTGGCAGCGCGCGTGAAGGCGGGCGACATGCCGTTCGACATCGTCATCGCGGCGCCGGACGCGATGCGCGTCGTCGGTCAGCTGGGCCAGATTCTCGGCCCGCGCGGCCTGATGCCCAACCCCAAGGTGGGCACGGTCACCCCCGACGTCGCTACGGCCGTGAAGAATGCCAAGGCCGGCCAGGTCCAGTTTCGCGTGGACAAGGCGGGCATCGTGCATTCGACGATCGGTCGCCGTTCTTTCGACGTGGCCAAGCTCCAGGGCAACCTGGTGGCGCTGGTGGAGGCGCTGAACAAGGCCAAGCCGTCAACGAGCAAGGGTGTGTATCTGCGCAAGGTGGCGGTTTCGAGCACCATGGGCGTGGGTGTGCGCGTGGACACGCAAACCTTGAACGCCTGAGTGGCAAAGGATTGGAGCGCTCTTGCAGGCGCTCCGGTGGTGGGCGGTGCGGGTGGTGCACTGGCCATCCAAGACCGTTGGTGTGCACGAAGGGTGCACTCAAATCCATGGAGCCAACGCAGATGGCGACCCCGCTGATTCTGGAATTCGGATTCCTCGACAGTTGGTCGCTGCAAACGAAGAGCGTGCATCGAGGGGCTCGCCCCGAGGTGCGCATATGAAGGAGTAGACCTTGAGTCTGAATCGCAGTGAGAAAGAAGCGGTCATCCATGATGTGACCGGACTCGCCGCCAAAGCTCAAACGCTCGTGATCGCCGAGTACCGTGGCATCACGGTCGCCGACATGACGAAACTGCGCGCCAGTGCCCGCAGCCAGGGGGTGTCCTTGAGTGTTCTGAAGAACACCCTGGCACGCCGGGCGGTGAATGGCAGCAGTTTTGAAGTGCTGGTCGACCAGATGACCGGCCCTCTGATCTACGGCTTCTCCGAAGACGCTGTGGCCGCCGCCAAGGTGGTGGCCGATTTCGCGAAGACCAACGACAAGCTGGTGATTCGCGGCGGCGCCTTCGCGGGCAAGGCCCTGGACGTGAGCGGCGTGAAGGAGCTGGCAAGCATCCCTTCCAAGGAAGTGCTGCTGGCCCAGCTGTGTGGCTTGCTCATGTCGCCGATCTCCCGCACCGCCGTGGTGCTGGGTGCGTTGGCGGCGAAAAAAGGCGAAGGTGCACCGGCGGCTGCCTGAAGCACCCGTTTGTACACAACGTAACAACCAACATTCGTAGGAAATCAAATGGCATTCGATAAAGACGCATTCCTGACCGCCCTGGACGGCATGACGGTGCTGGAACTCAATGACCTGGTCAAGGCCATTGAAGAGAAATTCGGCGTAAGCGCCGCCGCCATGGCCGCGCCGGCCGCCGGTGGCGCCGCCGCGGGTGGCGCTGCCGCCGCCGAGGAAAAGACCGAATTCGACGTGGTGTTGACTGAAGTCGGCGCCAACAAGGTTTCGGTCATCAAGGCCGTGCGCGAAATCACCGGTCTGGGCCTGAAAGAAGCCAAGGACCTGGTCGATGGCGCGCCCAAGACCGTCAAGGAGGCCATGCCCAAGGCCGACGCCGAAGCCGCCGCCAAGAAGCTCACCGAAGCGGGCGCGAAGGCCGAGCTCAAGTAAGCACGTTCCTTGCGCCGGGCTGGGGGTCTTGCAAGAGGCCTCCAGCCCTTGGCGCTTTGTGGCGGTTGCGCCGCAGAGCGCACCAGAAAGCGGCCCCGGGGTTGTTTTCTAGTGTCTTCTGCTCTTGTCCGACAACGGAAGATGCCTTGGTTCGGGCGATGTGCAATGCATCGCCGTCCGCCATGGTTGGTAGTGGCCAACCGCCAAGCCCATGGGCTGTATGAGTCCGTGGGGCAGTCGTCGAAGACCGTTTCTCATGTCTTTGCCCGGAGTATTCATGGCCCCAACATCCACGTACAGCTATACCGAACGCAAACGCATCCGCAAGAGCTTTGGCACACGCGACAGCGTGCTCAAAGTGCCCTATCTGCTGCAGATGCAAAAGGACGCCTACACCGCGTTCCTGCAGGCTGACGTACCCCCGAAGAAGCGCACCAACGAGGGCCTGCAGGCGGCGTTTCTCTCGGCCTTCCCCATCGTTTCGCACAACGGCTTCGTGGAGATGAAGTTCACGGAGTACAACCTCGCCAAGCCGGCGTTCGACGTGCGCGAGTGCCAGACGCGGGGCCTGACCTTCGCCTCGGCCGTGCGCGCCAAGGTGCGGCTCATCATCTATGACCGCGACGCGTCCACGAAGGACTCCAAGGTGGTCAAGGAGGTGAAGGAGCAGGAAGTCTACATGGGCGAGGTTCCGCGCATGACCGACAAGGGCTCGTTCATCATCAACGGCACCGAGCGCGTGATCGTGAGCCAGCTGCACCGCTCGCCCGGCGTGTTCTTCGAGCACGACAAGGGCAAGACGCACAGCTCGGGCAAGCTGCTGTTCTCCGCGCGCATCATTCCCTACCGTGGCTCGTGGCTGGACTTCGAGTTCGACCCCAAGGACATCCTGTACTTCCGCGTCGACCGCCGCCGCAAGATGCCCGTCACGATTCTGCTCAAGGCCATCGGTCTGAATGCCGAGCAGATCCTCGCGCACTTCTTCGTCAACGACAACTTCCGCCTGATGGACTCGGGCGCGCAGCTGGAATTCGTCGCCGATCGCCTCAAGGGCGAGGTCGCGCGCTTTGACATCACCGACAAGGCCGGCAAGGTCATCGTCGCCAAGGACAAGCGCATCACCGCGCGCCACACACGCGAGCTGGAGCAGTCGAAGACGACGCACATCAGCGTGCCCGAGGATTTCCTCATCGGCCGCGTGCTGGCGCACAACCTCGTCGATGGCGACACGGGCGAGATCCTGGCCAAGGCCAATGACGAGCTGACCGAAGCGCTGCTCAAGACGCTGCGCGCCGCAGGCGTCAAGGAACTGCCCTGCATCCACACGAATGAGCTCGATCAGGGGCCGTACATTTCGCAGACGCTGCGCATGGACGAGACCGTGGACGAGTTCGCCGCGCGCGTGGCGATCTACCGCATGATGCGTCCCGGCGAGCCGCCGACCGAGGACGCGGTGCAGGCCCTGTTCCAGCGCCTGTTCTACAACCACGACACCTACGACCTGTCGCGCGTGGGGCGCATGAAGTTCAACGCCAAGGTGGGCCGCGACGAATCGACCGGCCCCATGGTGCTGTCCAACGACGACATCCTGTCCGTGGTCAAGATCCTCGTGGACCTGCGTAACGGCAAGGGCGAGGTGGACGACATCGACCACCTGGGCAACCGCCGCGTGCGCTGCGTGGGCGAACTGGCCGAGAACCAGTACCGCACGGGTCTGGCGCGCATCGAGAAGGCCGTGAAGGAGCGCCTGGGCCAGGCCGAGCAGGAGCCGCTCATGCCGCACGACCTGATCAATTCCAAGCCGATTTCCGCAGCGCTCAAGGAATTCTTCGGCGCTTCGCAGCTCAGCCAGTTCATGGACCAGACCAACCCGCTGGCCGAGATCACGCACAAGCGCCGCGTCTCGGCCCTGGGCCCGGGGGGCCTGACGCGCGAGCGCGCCGGCTTCGAGGTGCGCGACGTGCACGTCACGCACTACGGGCGCGTGTGCCCGATCGAGACGCCGGAAGGCCCGAACATCGGCCTGATCAATTCGCTGGCGCTGTACGCGCGCCTGAACGAATACGGCTTCATCGAGACGCCGTATCGCCGCGTGCACGAGGGCAAGGTGACCGACCAGATCGACTACCTCTCGGCCATCGAAGAGGGCAAGTACATCATTGCGCAGGCAAACGCGGTGCTTGACGACAAGGGCAATCTGACGGGCGACCTGGTGAGCGCGCGCGAGCAGGGTGAATCGACGCTGGTGTCGGCCGACCGCGTGCAGTACATGGACGTCTCGCCCGCGCAGATCGTCTCGGTCGCGGCGTCCCTCGTGCCCTTCCTGGAGCACAACGACGCCAACCGCGCCTTGATGGGCGCCAACATGTCGCGTCAGGCCGTTCCGGTGCTGCGGCCCGAAAAGCCCCTCGTGGGCACGGGCATCGAGCGCGTGGCGGCGGTCGATTCGGGCACTGTGGTGGTGGCCGAGCGCGGCGGCATCGTCGATTACGTCGATGCCACGCGCATCGTGATCCGCGTGCACGACGACGAGGCGGTGGCCGGCGAGGTGGGCGTGGACATCTACAACCTCATCAAGTACCAGCGCTCCAACCAGAACACCAACATCCATCAGCGCCCGATTGTCAAGAAGGGCGATACGCTGGCCAAGGGCGACGTGATCGCCGACGGCGCCTCGACCGACCTGGGCGAGATCGCGATCGGGCAGAACATGCTGATCGCCTTCATGCCCTGGAATGGCTACAACTTCGAGGACTCGATCCTGATCAACGAGAAGGTCGTGGCCGACGACCGCTACACCAGTGTGCACATCGAGGAGCTGGTGGTGATGGCGCGCGACACCAAGCTCGGTGCCGAGGAAATCACGCGCGACATTCCCAACCTCTCGGAGCAGCAGCTCAATCGCCTGGACGACTCGGGCATCATCTACGTCGGCGCCGAGGTGCTGCCGGGCGACACGCTGGTGGGCAAGGTCACCCCCAAGGGCGAGACGACGCTGACGCCGGAAGAAAAACTGCTGCGCGCGATCTTCGGCGAGAAGGCCAGCGACGTGAAGGACACGTCGCTGCGCGTCGAACAGGGCTCGCAGGGCACGGTGATCGACGTGCAGGTGTTCACGCGTGAGGGCATCCAGCGCGACAAGCGGGCACAGCAGATCATCGACGACGAGCTCAAGCGCTACCGCCTCGATTTGAACGACCGCCTGCGCATCGTCGAGGCCGACGCGTTCGACCGCATCGAGAAGCTGCTGGTAGGCAAGGTGGCCAACGGCGGGCCGAACAAGCTCGCCAAGGGCAGCAAGATCGACAAGGCCTATCTCGCGAGCGTCGAGCGCTTTCACTGGTTCGACATCCGCATGGCGGACGACACGGTGGCCGCGCAGCTCGAATCGATGAAGAACGCGATGGAGCACACGCGCCACGAGTTCGACCTCGCGTTCGAGGAAAAGCGCAAGAAGCTGACGCAGGGCGACGAGCTGCCCGCGGGCGTGCTCAAGATGGTCAAGGTGTACCTCGCCGTCAAGCGCCGCCTGCAGCCAGGCGACAAGATGGCCGGGCGCCACGGCAACAAGGGCGTGGTCTCCAAGATCGTGCCGGTCGAGGACATGCCCTACATGGAAGACGGCACGCCGGCCGACATCGTGCTCAACCCGCTGGGCGTGCCCTCGCGGATGAACATCGGGCAGGTGCTGGAAGTGCACCTGGGCTGGGCCGCCAAGGGCCTGGGCCAGCGCATCGCCGACATGATCGAGCGCGAGGCCAAGGCGGCCGAGGTGCGCAAGTACATCGAGCACATCTACAACGCGCGAGGCCGCAAGGAAGAGCTGGGGCAGTTCGATGACGCGGCGCTCATGGCCATGGCGCAGGAACTGAAGAAGGGCGTGCCCTTCGCGTCTCCGGTGTTCGACGGCGCTTCGGAAGAAGAAATCAAGGAAATGCTACAGCTGGCCTACCCGGAAGAGGTGGCCAAGGCCAAGGGCCTCACGGCGCCGCGCACGCAGGCCTGGCTGTACGACGGGCGCACCGGCGAGCGCTTCGAGCGCCCGACGACGATCGGCTACATGCACTACCTGAAGCTGCACCACCTGGTCGACGACAAGATGCACGCGCGCTCCACCGGGCCGTACTCGCTGGTGACGCAGCAGCCGCTGGGCGGCAAGGCGCAGTTCGGCGGCCAGCGTTTCGGCGAGATGGAAGTGTGGGCGCTGGAAGCCTACGGCGCCGCCTACGTGCTGCAGGAAATGCTCACCGTCAAATCCGACGACGTGCAGGGCCGCACCAAGGTCTACGAGAGCATCGTCAAGGGCGAGCACTCGATCGAGGCCGGCATGCCCGAGTCGTTCAACGTGCTGATCAAGGAAATCCGCTCGCTGGGGCTGGACATCGAGATGGACCGCTCCTGACGCAGGGTGGATGTAATGGAAAAGTGAGCTGATGGCGCTTGTTCATCAATGATTCCAGGTTGTTTTCATCTTGGAATTGTTGTATGGCAAGCGTTGGCAGCTAGTATTTTTGATACAAGGGAAAGAGTCACATGAAATCGCTACTCGACCTGTTCAAGCAGTTCACGCCCGATGAGCATTTCGACGCCATCAAGATCGGCCTGGCGTCGCCCGAGAAAATCCGTTCCTGGTCCTTCGGCGAGGTCAAGAAACCCGAGACCATCAACTACCGCACCTTCAAGCCCGAGCGCGACGGCCTGTTCTGCGCCAAGATCTTCGGGCCGATCAAGGACTACGAGTGCCTGTGCGGCAAGTACAAGCGCCTGAAGCACCGTGGCGTGATCTGCGAGAAGTGCGGCGTCGAAGTGACGCAGGCCAAGGTGCGCCGCGAGCGCATGGGTCACATCGATCTGGCCGCGCCGTGCGCGCACATCTGGTTCCTCAAGAGCCTGCCCAGCCGCCTCGGCCTGGTGCTGGACATGACGCTGCGCGACATCGAGCGCGTGCTGTACTTCGAGGCCTATGTCGTCACCGACCCCGGCATGACGCCGCTGAAGAAATTCAGCATCATGAGCGAGGACGACTACGACGCCAAGGTGGTCGAGTACGGCGATGAGTTCGTCGCCAAGATGGGTGCCGAGGGCATCAAGGATCTGCTGCAGGGTATCGACCTGGAGTCCGAGGTCGAGCGCCTGCGCGGCGACCTCACCGGCTCCGAGGCCAAGGTCAAGAAGAACACCAAGCGCCTGAAGGTGCTGGAAGCCTTCAAGAAGTCCGGCATCAAGCCCGAGTGGATGATCCTGGAAGTGCTGCCGGTGCTGCCGCCCGATCTGCGCCCGCTGGTGCCGCTCGATGGCGGGCGCTTCGCCACGTCGGACCTGAACGACCTTTACCGCCGCGTCATCAACCGCAACTCGCGCCTGCGCCGCCTGCTGGAGCTGAAGGCCCCTGAGATCATCGCACGCAACGAAAAGCGCATGCTGCAGGAGGCCGTGGACAGTCTGCTGGACAACGGCCGCCGCGGCAAGGCAATGACGGGCGCGAACAAGCGCGCGCTCAAGTCGCTCGCGGACATGATCAAGGGCAAGGGCGGGCGCTTCCGTCAGAACCTGCTGGGCAAGCGCGTGGACTACTCGGGCCGCTCGGTGATCACCGTGGGCCCGCAGCTCAAGCTCCACCAGTGCGGCCTGCCGAAGCTGATGGCGCTCGAACTCTTCAAGCCCTTCATCTTCTCGCGCCTGGAAGCCATGGGCATCGCCACCACCATCAAGGCGGCGAAGAAGGAAGTGGAAAGCGGCACGCCGGTGGTCTGGGACATCCTCGAAGAGGTGATCCGCGAGCACCCCGTGATGCTCAACCGCGCGCCGACGCTGCACCGCCTGGGCATCCAGGCGTTCGAGCCCATCCTGATCGAAGGCAAGGCGATCCAGCTGCACCCGCTGGTCTGCGCCGCGTTCAACGCCGACTTCGACGGCGACCAGATGGCCGTGCACGTGCCGCTGTCGGTCGAGGCGCAGCTCGAAGCGCGCACGCTGATGCTGGCATCGAACAACGTGCTCTTCCCGGCCTCGGGCGAGCCGTCCATCGTGCCGTCGCAGGACGTGGTGCTGGGGCTGTACCACGCCACGCGCGAGCGCATCAACGGCAAGGGCGAAGGCATGGCCTTCATGGACCTGGCCGAGGTGCAGCGCGCGCTCGACGCCGGTGAGGTGGAGCTGACCAGCAAGATCCACGTGCGCCTGACGCAGTGGGTCAAGAACAAGGAAACGGATGAGTTCGAGCCTGTGGTGAACCTCGTGGACACCACGGTGGGCCGCGCGCTGCTGTCTGAAATCCTGCCCAAGGGTCTGGACTTCAGCAACCTGAACAAGGCGCTCAAGAAGAAGGAAATCTCGCGCCTCATCAACGCGAGCTTCCGCAAGTGCGGTCTGAAGGAAACCGTGGTGCTGGCCGACAAGCTGATGCAGAACGGCTTCCGTCTGTCCACGCACGCGGGCATCTCGATCTGCGTGGACGACATGCTCGTGCCGCCGCAGAAGGCCGAGATCATCGGCCGCGCCGAGAAGGAAGTGAAGGAGATCGAGCAGCAGTACGTCTCGGGCCTGGTCACTGCCGGCGAGCGCTACAACAAGGTGGTCGATATCTGGGGCAAGGCGGGCGACGATGTCTCCAAGGTCATGATGGACCAGCTCAAGGTCGAGAAGACCGTGGACCGCCACGGCAAGCAGGTCGATCAGGAGTCGTTCAACTCCATCTACATGATGGCCGACTCGGGCGCGCGCGGCAGCGCCGCGCAGATCCGCCAGCTCGCGGGCATGCGCGGCCTGATGGCCAAGCCGGACGGCTCGATCATCGAGACGCCAATCACGGCCAACTTCCGTGAAGGCCTGAACGTGCTGCAGTACTTCATCTCCACGCACGGCGCGCGCAAGGGCTTGGCGGACACGGCGCTCAAGACGGCCAACTCCGGCTACCTCACGCGCCGACTGGTGGACGTGACGCAGGACCTCGTCGTGACCGAGGAAGATTGCGGCACGCACAACGGCACGCTGATGCGCGCCGTGGTCGAGGGCGGCGAGGTCATCGAGTCGCTGCGTGATCGCATCCTTGGCCGCGTGGCCGCCGAAGATGTGCTGCACCCCGAGACCCGCGCCGTGCTGGCGACGGCGGGCACGCTGCTGTCCGAAGACGTGATCGACGGATTCGAGACCGCGGGCGTGGACGAAGTCAAGGTGCGCACCGCGCTCACCTGCGACACGCGCTACGGCCTGTGCGCCAAGTGCTATGGCCGCGACCTGGGCCGCGGCGGCCTGATCAACCTCGGCGAGGCCGTGGGCGTGATCGCCGCGCAGTCCATCGGCGAGCCGGGCACGCAGCTGACCATGCGCACCTTCCACATCGGCGGCGCCGCCTCGCGCGCGGCCGTGGCCTCGGGCGTGGAAGCCAAGTCCAACGGCAGCGTGGGCTTCAACACCACGATGCGCTACGTCACCAACTCCAAGGGCGAGTTGGTGGTGATCTCGCGCTCGGGCGAGATCGTGATCCACGACGAGCACGGCCGCGAGCGTGAACGCCATCGCGTGCCCTACGGCGCCACGCTGCTGATCAAGGCCGACCAGCAGATCAAGGCCGGCACGCACCTGGCGCACTGGGACCCGCTCACGCGCCCCATCATCACCGAGTACGCGGGCCGCGTGAAGTTCGAGAACGTCGAGGAGGGTCTCACCGTCGCCAAACAGGTGGACGACGTCACGGGCCTGTCCACGCTCGTGGTGATCGACCCCAAGCGCCGCGGCTCGGCCAAGGTGGTGCGTCCGCTGGTCAAGCTGATCGACGCCAGTGGCAACGAGGTGAAGATCCCCGGCACCGACCACGCGGTGGCCATCGGCTTCCAGATCGGCGCGCTGATCCAGGTGCGCGACGGCCAGGACGTGGGCCCCGGCGAGGTGCTGGCGCGCATTCCGGTCGAAGGCCAGAAGACGCGCGACATCACCGGCGGTCTGCCGCGCGTGGCCGAACTGTTCGAGGCGCGCAGCCCCAAGGACAAGGGCATGCTGGCCGAGATGACCGGCACGATCTCCTTCGGCAAGGAAACCAAGGGCAAGGTGCGGCTGCAGATCACCGACCACGAGGGTGTCGTCTGGGACGAACTCGTGCCCAAGGAGAAGAACATCCTGGTGCACGAAGGCCAGGTGGTGAACAAGGGCGAGCACATCGTCGACGGCCCGGCCGATCCGCAGGACATCCTGCGCCTGCTGGGCATCGAGGAACTGGCGCGCTACATCGTCGATGAGGTGCAGGACGTCTACCGCCTGCAGGGCGTGAAGATCAACGACAAGCACATCGAGGTGATCGTGCGCCAGATGCTGCGCCGCGTCGTGATCGACAACCCGGGCGAGTCGACCTACATCGTCGGCGAGCAGGTCGAACGCTCGGAAGTGCTCAACACCAACGAGGCGCTGCAGAAGGACGGCAAGATCCCGGCCACGTTCACCAACCTGCTGCTGGGTATCACCAAGGCGTCGCTGTCGACCGACTCGTTCATCTCCGCCGCTTCCTTCCAGGAAACCACGCGCGTGCTCACCGAGGCGGCCATCATGGGCAAGCGCGACGAGCTGCGCGGGCTCAAGGAGAACGTCATCGTCGGCCGCCTGATTCCGGCGGGCACGGGCCTGGCCTACCATCAGGCGCGCAAGGTCAAGGACGAGATGGACGAGGCCGAGCGCCGTGCGATCGACGAGGCCGAAGCCGCCGAACTCGCCGAGGGCGCCAGCGCCGAAGCGGCCGCCACGCATGAAGGTGGCGACGCAGCGGCGCAGTAAGCAAGCGCACTCGCGCATGTGCAGGCCCGTCGAACCCCACGGTCGGCGGGCCTTTTCATTTCTTCAAGGCTCTGACGCATGACGTGGATGCATTGGCTGGCCCTGCTGCTGGCCCTGGGTTTGTTCTGGATGGTGGGTGCGTACAACCGCCTCGTGCGCCTGCGCTCGGCCGTGGTGCAGGCTTTTGGCGCGCTCGACACATTTTTCGTGCGCTGGATCGCGCTGACGAGCGAATGCCTGGCCGCGCTGGACGATCTGGCCCCCGACGGCGGCATGGCCGATGCCCACGCCGCAGTGGCTGCCGCGACCACGCAGCTGGGCGCCTCGCTGGCGGTGGCACGTGCGCGGCCGCTGGACGGCGGCGCGATCGCCGCGCTCGGGGCGGGCGTGCAGGCGCTCGCGGGGGCATGGCAGACGCTGACCAGCCACGATGGCGGGGGCGATGCGACGGTGCAGGGCGAACTTGCGCTGTGGGCGCGTCAGAACGAAAGCCTGCGCCAGCAAAGCGTTCCGGCGCGAACGGCCTTCAACGAGGCGGTGGCCGGCTACAACGGCGCCGTGGCCCAGTTTCCGGCCAGCGTGCTCGCCTGGCTGTTCGGCTTCAGGCAGACGCACAGCTTGTGATGGACCAGGCCCTGTCCACGCCGCTGTGGCGGCTGCTGCATGAGACCGCGGGCTGCGTGCGCGCGGTGAGTCAGGGCACGTCGGCCACGCTCGCCCTGGCGGCTGTCGCACCGCCGCTGCGCCCCGGTACGCAGGCGCTTGTCTTTCATGTGCTGCGCCAGTTGGGGCGCGCACGCTCGCTCGCGCGCGCCCTGGTGTCCCGTCAGCCGCAGGCCGATGCCCACGCCCTGCTGGTGACCGCGTTGGCGCTGCTGTGGGACCCGCTGGCGGCGCCCTACGAGCCCTTCACGCTCGTCAATCAGGCGGTGGAGGCGGCCCGGCGCAACGCCCGCACGCGCGCACAGGCCGGTTTCATCAACGCCTGCCTGCGCCGTTTTCTGCGCGAGCGTGATGCGCTGGTCGCGGCCACGCAGGGCGACGAGGTGGCGCGCACCAACCATCCGGCCTGGTGGCTGCGGCGTCTGCGCGCGGACCATCCCGAGCACTGGCAGGACATCGTCGAGGTGGACAACCGGCCACCCTCGATGACCCTGCGTGTTTCAGAGTCAAAAACGACTGTAGAGAAGTACCAACAAGCGCTGGCAGCTATCGGTATGAAAGCAGTCGAGACCGGGGACAGCGGCCTGATCCTGTGCCATCCCGTCCCGGTGTCGCGCCTGCCGGGGTTTGATGCGGGCTGGGTGGCGGTTCAGGACGCGGCCGCTCAACGCGCGGCGCCCTTGCTGCTCGATGGGCTCGATCCGCAGCGCCCCTTGCGTGTGCTCGACGCCTGTGCGGCCCCGGGGGGCAAGACGGCCCACCTGGCCGACTGGGCCAAGGCGCGCGGCGCGCCCTGGCGCGTGACCGCGCTGGAGGTCGATGCGCAGCGCGCGCGCCGTATCGACGAGAACCTGCGGCGGCTCGATCTTGCGGCGCAGGTGCTGGTGGCCGACGCGGGCGCCGTGGGCGCGTGGTGGCAGGTGGCGGGCGGCGAAGCCTTCGATGCCATCCTGCTCGATGCGCCGTGCACGGCCTCGGGCATCGTGCGCCGCCACCCCGATGTGCGCTGGCTGCGCCGCGAAAGCGACATCGCGCAGCTGGCGGCGCAGCAGGCGCGCCTGCTCGAGGCGCTGTGGCCGTGCGTGCGCGCAGGCGGGCGGTTGCTGTACAGCACCTGCTCGGTGTTTCGTGCCGAGGGCGATGAGCAGATCGCCGCGTTTCTTGCGCGCCACACCGACGCGCGCCTGATGCCCTCTCCGGGCCATATGTTGCCCACGCAGGGGGACGCGGGCGCCGCAGTCCGGGACAATGCGGATCGTGAGCACGACGGATTCTTTTATGCATTGCTGCGCAAGTCGGTGGCCTGACGGGGCACTGCCGCGCCGCCTGGGCCGCGCACTGCGGGTGTGGCTGACCGCTCTCGCGTTCCTCGGGCTGCTGCTGCCCATGGCGCAGGCCCAGGAGGCCGGGCGCGCCGCGCTGCAGCTGCGGGTGGAGCGCAGCGCGCAGGGCGTCTTCCTTTCGGCCGTGGTGCCGGTGCAGCTGCCGCCGTCGGTGGAAAACGCCTTGCTCAACGGCATCGCCATGCACTTCGTGGCGCAGGCGCAGATCCTGCGCCACCGCTGGTACTGGAGCGACAAGGTGCTGGTCAATGCCATGCGCTACGTGCGCCTGAGCTACCAGCCCCTGACACGCCGCTGGCGCGTGGCCCAGGCGTCCGAGCCCATCGCGCCCACCGGCCTGGGGATCGCGCTGGCACAGAATTACGACACGCTGCAGGAAGCGCTCGCGGGCATGGGGCGCATTTCGCGCTGGCGCGTCGCGCAGGCGTCCGAGCTGGACGAGGACACGCCCTACACCCTGCGCCTGCACTACCGGCTCGACACGTCCCAGCTCCCGCGTCCGCTGCAATGGGGCGCGGTCGGCGGGGTCAACTGGAACCTGCAGCTGGAGGGCGCGGCCCCCGTGCCCGAGACCGCGCAGCCGCTGCCCGAGGTGCCGCCGCAAGAGCCATGACGCAGGAATCCCCCCGTCCCGCAGGTTCGGCACGGCGCGCGGCCAGCCGCTCGCGCAGCGTGCGCTGGGCCGTGGGGATGGGCGCCGGCATCATGTCGGCGATCGCGGTCGTGCTGCTGTTCCTGCTCACGCTGGCGACGAACAACCGCGTGATCTACGAGCGCAATTTCAGCTGGCTGGTGGGGGTCAACGTGCTGGTGGCGGCCATCCTGCTCGCCGTGCTGGTCTGGGGCGGCGTGCGCCTGCTTGTGCGCCTGCGCAAGGGGCGCTTCGGCAGCCGCCTTTTGCTCAAGCTCGCGGCCATCTTCGCACTGGTGGGCGTGGTGCCCGGCCTTTTGATCTACGTGGTCTCCTACCAGTTTGTCTCGCGTTCGATCGAAACCTGGTTCGACGTGGAGGTGGAAGGGGCACTCAACGCGGGGGTGAACCTGGCTCGCGTCACGCTCGAAACGCTGGCGAGCGACATGGCCGCCAACACGCGCAGCGCCAGCAGTCAGCTCAGCCAGGTGCCCGATGCCGGGGCCGGCCTGGTGCTCGAGCGCATGCGCGACCAGCTCGGCGCCAGCGACCTCGTGCTCTGGAGCGCGGCGGGCCAGCCGCTGGCCAGCGCAGGCCAATCCTTGCTCAAGCTCAACCCGACGCGCCCGAGCGCGCAGATGCTGCAGCAGGCGCGCCAGCAGCGCGGCGCCTGGCAGATCGAGGGGCTGGAAGATGCCATCGATGCGCACGCGACGCTGCATGCGCGCGTGCGCGTGCTCGTTCCCGTGGTCAATCCGCGCGTGGGGCTGCTGGAAGAATCACGCTATCTGGAGACGGTGACGGATCTGCCTCCGGCGCTGGTGAGCAATGCCGTGGCCGTGCAGCAGGCCAATCGCGAGTACCAGGAGCGATCGCTCGCGCGCGTCGGATTGCGGCGCATGTACATCGGCACGCTCACGCTCAGCCTGTTTCTCGCGGTTTTCGGCGCGGTGCTGCTGGCGGTGATCCTGGGCAACCAGCTTGCGCGCCCGCTGCTGGTGCTGGCCGATGGCGTGCGCGAGGTGGCGGCAGGCAACCTCACGCCCAAGGCAGCGCTGGAAAGCCATGACGAACTCGGCCAGCTCACGCGTGCCTTTGCGCTCATGACGCAGCAGTTGGCGGATGCGCGTGCGCAGGCCAACCACAGCATGCAGGCGCTGGACAGCGCGCGCGCGCGCCTGCAGACCATCATGGACAACCTCACCGCGGGTGTGATCGTGCTTGACCCCGAAGGCTGCATCCGCACCTGCAACCCCGGCGCCACGCGCATCCTGCGGGTGCCTCTTGCCGCGTGGCAGGGCAAGCCGCTGGCCGAGGTTCCCGAGCTGGCCGATTTCGCTCACGCGGTGCAGCAGCAGTTCGAGCAATTCCTGGGCAGTGTCGACCGCCACGGCCTGGATCATTGGCAGCACGCCTTTGAGCTGCATGGCGCCGGCAATGCGGCGGCCGGCATGGCGTCGCAGGGCATCAGCCTCGTGGCACGTGGCGCCGAGCTGCCCGATAACGCGCGGCTGCTGGTGTTTGACGACATCTCCGAGATCGTCTCGGCCCAGCGGGCCCAGGCCTGGGGCGAGGTGGCGCGCCGCCTGGCGCATGAAATCAAGAACCCGCTCACGCCCATTCAGCTCTCCGCCGAGCGCCTTGCGCTCAAGCTCGACGGCAAGCTCGCGCCCGCGGAGCAGACCGTGCTCACCAAGTCCGTGAAAACCATCGTCGAGCAGGTGGATGCGATGAAGCGCCTGGTCAATGAATTCCGCGACTATGCCCGTCTGCCCGCGGCCAATCTGCATCCGCTCGATCTGAACGCCCTGGTGAGCGACGTGCTGCATCTGTACGGCGAGGAAACCGCGGCGGTGCCCGTTCGCGCCGACCTCGATCCGCGATGCCCGCTGGTGGCCGGCGATGCGCAGCAGCTGCGCCAGGTGGTGCACAACCTGCTGCAGAACGCCCAGGACGCCACCTTGCAGGCCGCGGCATCCGCCGAGCATCGTCGCGAGCCGGTGGTGCTGCGCACCAGCTGGAACGAAGGCACGCAACGGGTGCGCCTGACGGTGAGCGACGGCGGCATTGGCTTTCCCGAGCACATCCTGCGCCGTGCCTTCGAGCCCTATGTCACCACCAAGCCGCATGGGACGGGTCTGGGCCTGGCCGTTGTCAAGAAAATCGCGCAGGAGCACGGCGCGCGGGTGGACATCTCCAACCGCGTCGAGGAGGGCCGGATTCTTGGCGCGCAAGTCTCGCTATCATTCGAGGTGGCGCCGCAGGCGGCGGCATGACAAGACCGCCGCGGTGAATCGAGAGGGTGCATTCAAAGACATGGCAAATATTCTGGTGGTCGATGACGAGTTGGGGATACGCGACCTGCTGTCGGAAATCCTCAACGACGAAGGCCATAGCGTTGATCTCGCGGAGAACGCCAGCCAGGCGCGTTCGGCCCGCGAGACAAGCGCCTATGACCTGGTGCTGCTGGACATCTGGATGCCCGATACCGATGGTGTTTCGCTGCTCAAGGAGTGGGCGACCTGCGGTCAGCTCACCATGCCCGTGATCATGATGAGCGGGCATGCCACGATAGAGACGGCCGTCGAGGCCACGCGCATCGGGGCGTACTCCTTTCTTGAAAAGCCCATCACGCTGCAAAAGCTCCTCAAGGCCGTGGAGCAGGGCCTGACGCGCACGGCGCCGGGTTCTGCCAAGTCCAGGGGCAATGGGCGTGGCGGCGTTGCCGCGCCGGGCGTGAACATGTTTGCGCCGGGTGCGCTCGCTGTCGGCGAACCCCCTGAACCAGAACCTGATCCGGGACCCCTGCCGCACCAGGGCTTTGACCTCGATCGGCCCTTGCGCGAAGCGCGTGACGGATTTGAAAAGGCCTACTTCGAATTCCATCTGGCGCGCGAAGGCGGCTCCATGACGCGCGTGGCGGAGAAGACGGGCCTTGAGCGCACCCACCTGTATCGCAAGCTGCGCCAGCTCGGCGTCGATCTTGGGCGCAACAAGCGCAACGGTTGAAAGCGCGGCCGTGCCGTGGGTCGGCGCAATTTCCCCCTATAATCACGCGCTCTGGCCCGGTAGCTCAGTCGGTAGAGCAGAGGACTGAAAATCCTTGTGTCGGTGGTTCGATTCCGCCCCAGGCCACCAAACAGCTGTCTCGTGCTTGCGTATGCAGGTGCTGATTCTCAAAGAAAGCCCTAAGTGACAATAACTTAGGGCTTTCTTATTGTCCAAGGGGTCCCACCGAAGTCCGAGGACAACCGCCTCATTGTGCAGTAACTTTTGCAGGAACACGGCCAAGAGCGCTTCTCGGCCTAAAAAGTTACTGCAATCCATCGTTCGTCATTTTTCGCCCATATTTCCTACACTCATAGGACGCCTGTCGACTTGCGAGGACGTCACCGGCGATCGCAGCACTAACCCCTGCTGTGGTTCAAGGGCAATGAACCAGGATTGAGGACACATCACGCCGGGCCACCAAGGGGGTGGGGATGATGTGATGACTGTGACAACTACGGACGCACTCATGCGTCTGCCCGCTGTGCTACGGGTGTTCCCCGTCAGCCGTTCCGGCTGGTATGCGGGTGTTCAGGCGGGGCACTACCCAGCGCCGGTGAAAATTGGTGCGCGCGCTGTTGCATGGCGGCGCTCGGACATCGAGCGGCTGGTCGCAGAAGGCCCCACTGGCTTGCAGCACGGAGCCACACGAGCCAATTGCACAAAAAAGCGCCCCGGTGGGTAGCCGAGGCGCGGTGCGTCAAAGACGCGCCTGTACGCACTTCCAAAAAGTGTAGGCGCGGCAATTTTCATCCCGCCGCATCAGCGCGGAGGACAAACAATTTTGCTGCACCACCCTCTCAGGCTCGAAGAGCCGAGCTGAAGCGTCCACACCCAGCGGCTTGCCAGGGACGAAGTGGCTGGCGCGCTGGTTGCGTGGTGGCCCCTTCGTCGAGCCCATGTTGGGGTTGGTGTTGCAACGCCCTGCTCGTGAAGGCCACAAACCGCGCCAGGAGCGCTTTATCCCTGCGGCGCTATCCTGTGCCCCACTTTTATCGTTTTGCCTCCGTGCCGCGCGGTCTGGTGCGTTCTGGTTGCATTTCCAGCAAGGAGTTATCAAGCCTTTGGAGCGGGGGGTGGCTCCGGTCGACACCAAGGCCGAACAGCCCGAACGCGTAGAGCGAGTAGCTCACAGCATCACGCGTTCGCCATGCCCCACCTTCCTCAGGAAGTGCAGGAAGGGCAGATCACCCGTGTAGCCGTGTTGCCGCGCGTACTGGCATAGGGACCAGGATTGCTCGCGCACACCGTGGAAGCCGGGCTGGTTCGCGATGCGCGCCAGCGCGTCGCAAACCTGGTCTTGTCGGCGTCGCGCAAGCATGTCACCCAGCATCAGGTAGTGCTCTGCCATCTCTGACTTGGGGCGCCGCCAAGTCCAGCTCGTGGTGTCTCGGTTGGTGCGCCTGATGAGCTCGTAATCGAGCCATTGGAGGCGAGGCTTTGACGCGGTCTCCCCAAGCTTCTCGGGCGAGTCGAGTTCGCCATCGGTAAACAGCATGAGCCATTGTGCGACTTGCGCGTCTTCGGGCAAATAGAAGCCCAGGATGGCATTTGCTTTGCCATTTTTACGCGTGAGGCGCTCGGCAGGGGTTGCCCCGATGCTGTGGCGTTGGTGCAGTTTATGGATGAGCGCGATGGCTTTGTCGGCAGACGCCTGACCGCTGGTGAAGCGGTGATAACCACGTCCAGCAGCGTCCAGGATGCGCATCAGCGCAGCGGTTTTGGAGCGAGAGATGGGCGTCGATGCGGGCATGTGGGCTCCTGCTGTTGATGCGCTGTATAGCGATTCATCAGCAGAATGAGCCACTCCTGAACGTGTCGTCAGAGCTCTCGGCCGTGCCGTTGCTCTGTGGCCCGTGCAGAAAGTACAAGCATGAGCCAAACGAGATACCTGCCTGCTGCATGCTCCTTGCGGAGCCTTCAGCCAACGCCCGAAACGTCGGCAGGGTTGATGCCATGGTATTGACGCAGTCGAGAACCGTCAAACTTCTTGACGCCGTCATGGAAGGCCGTATCAGCGCCCGCTTCGAGTCGGGGAGCGATCTCGGCGGCGTGTGTCCAGCACGGCGAATCCGACAGACAGTGAACGCTTAAGGATCATGTCCAAAACAGACTCTCGAACAAAATTTGAGTTGTCGTTTCCCACATGTTGAAGAATTCGACTGATTTTT